>Ga0160502_100083_pt1 | contig 135395 bp, 108 predicted proteins | sample DIDnMG_14_FD_108237 | JGI IMG/M metagenome (GOLD analysis project Ga0160502, IMG submission 108237) | Enriched soil microbial communities from UW Madison campus, WI, USA - DID2933_E24_Xylan MG | ecosystem: Environmental > Terrestrial > Soil > Unclassified | place: USA: Madison, Wisconsin... | reverse complement strand
CCGATTCCCACCATAGTCCTCATATAAATAAAAGGAATCGGGCTTTAACAGCGATCGGAAGAACCCTCTGTCCCGTAGCGTCTCATCTCGGCCCAAGTCAAGCACTGATTTCTGGTTTGAGCCGTTTTTTCGGCAGCACATTTTATGCATTGTGATATTTCATTTTGTATGCGTATGAAGAAGGCTCCAAGCAAAGTTCATGCGAAACTCTTTGCCCGGAGCCACCTGCATCGATACGAACGAATAGATGTATCATGCCATCAACTCCTGTCTGTAATTGATTTCGGCTACGCGTGACAGCGTTCGGCCTCCTCTGTATGAAAGTATTAAGCGCCCATGCGAAGCAAAAACAGCTCCACACCAAGCACCTTGTCGATCTGCCCTGTCTTCATCTGAAAGTCCAGTTCTGCCAGACGGGACAGCTCGCGCGCCAGAGCAGACGGCTCATGTCGCCGCGCCTTCTCCATAGACAGCTTGACCACATACGGATGCAAGCCCAGATGTCCGGCAATCTGCTGAGGCGTATAGCGATGTCCGTCCAATTCCTTAATCTGCAGCATAATACGGAGCTGCCTTGCCATAAGCGCTACGATCTTGATCGGCTCCTCCTTGCGCAGCAGCAGCTCCCGGTACAACTGCAGCGCACGGCCTGTCTGGAGCGCAGCCATCGCATCAACCAGGGCAAAAACATCCTCCTCGAGTGAAGGGATCGTTAACAGTTCCACTTCGCGGCGACTGATCGCTCCCCCCTCGCCTACATACAGACATAGCTTGTCCACCTCTTGCGAGAGCTGCTGCAATCGGTTGCCGCAGCGCATCGTGATCAGTTGGGCAGCAGACTCCTCCAGCACGCGTCCTTGCTGTTGGGCCCGCTTGATCATCCAGCGAAGCAGATCATTGCCCTCAAGCTCTTGGAATTGCAGCAGCACATCCAGCTCCTTCAGCCGCTTCACCAGCTTGCGCCGCTCATCCAGCTTCTCCGCTTGAACGAGAAAGACGATGGTGCTCGTCTCGCAAGGCTCAGCCAGATAGCTCAGCAGACGATCCGTCTGATGGTTCAGCTTGCCCTCCTTGCCAGCGGCCAGCACTGTCTGGTCCCGAACAATAATGAGCTTATGTGGATGGAAGAAGGACGGTGACTCTGCTTCCAATACCGCTTCATCGAGCAAGGTTTCCGACGTGTCAAATTTGACAATGCCCATATCTTGCCCCTCCTTGCCGAGCAGCTCTTCGGCGAGGAAGGAGACAAACTCCTGTATCCGGTACCCATCCTTGCCGTACAGCACATATATCGGCCTCACCTGGCCGCTGCGTATCTCCTTCATTGCATTCCGCAAATCCATACTGACTCCTTTTCTGCCCGAGTACCGCAACAAAGGGATGCTGCCATGAACGGCCTCATCCCTCTGTCCCTGAATATCTATATAAACATTCAGCAGGGGGTCCATGGCTCCCCCTGGCAGAATGGTCATACGATGAATCAGGCCACAACAACTATTCGCTTCCTGATGCTATACAATACGCTCAGGAGTTAAGATGTGTGCAAATCAGGCTTGCCCAAATTTGTGTGCTCCCGTCCAACTGGCTTCCGATCGTCCTCGTTCGTTCACTCTCAGGGGGAACTTATGGCTCCTGCTTGATTTCCGTTCCATCATTCACATGAATGACGTAATGCTGCACTGTACCATCACTGGAGCTAACCTCATAGCTTACTGTCTGATTATCCTCCGCCCAGTACAGGTTCGAGATGTCTCCTTGCTTCTCGCCCCCGCGGAACAGAAGCTCAGATGTTGACGCATTATAGATTTCCACAGATTTCCCGTTCACTGTGGCATGGTAGGCTCCGTTAGGAGACGCTGCTCCCGCAGAGTCCGAGCTGCTGGTAGGGGTAGCCAGGAGACTGGCGCCCACCTCTGGCTCAAAGGACATATCCGGGGCTTTAGGCGCTCTTGCCGCCTCCGGCGCGTCATAGGTTGGGGGCATGTCGCGCGCCCCGCCCCCCGGCGACTCATCAGATGCCGCATGATTCGATAAGTCCGCAGACCGCTTCTCCTCGGTTGCCCCCGGAGAGTCTCCCGCACTACGCTGGTCTACTGAGCTATACTCCTTGGGCGTTGCATCTGGCGCAGGAGGAGATGAAGGCGTGACCAGCTTCTGATTCTTATGGGTATCTTCAACTGCGCCGCCTGCTTGATCCTGGTGCGCAATGATGTTCAGTTGTTCCCGATCTGCGGATGGGGATGATTCAGCGGCCTCCTCCTTAGCCTTCCCTGTGGTGGATTCGTCTGGCGACGAACCGTCAAGCCCGTCCTCCTCGGAAGGCGAATTGCTAGCATCACTCGCGCTCAGCTTCGTAACATTCGAGCCCTCCCCCGCGGAAGCAGGGGCATTCGCTGCGCTGTGCTGCATGGCAAGAGGAGCGGAGCTCTCCATCGCTGTCGGCAATGTAGAGGGCGAATAGCTCAAAATAAAGACACCAGCGACAATTCCCGCCGCCGCTATGCCGCCCAGCAGACGATAACGCGATAGCCAGCCTTTGCCGTTACGGCTAGGCGCACTTCGACGAGGCTGCTGCTCGGGAGGCAATACGCTTGCCTCGGCCGTCTGCTCCTCCTCCTGCTTCCGCTCCAGTTCAATCTGCTCCAGACGCGGCATAATCGCATCGACCAGGCTATAGCTGGGCGTTACCTTAGGCAGATTCTCCAATTCAGAGGACAAGCGGCTCAACCGTTCCAGCATCTCGGCGCAGTCCGGGCAATTCCTTGTATGGTTCATTAGAAGCTCGGTTTCCCGTTCGTCCAAATCCCCGTCCAGTTGTCTATTCATTAGGTCTATCACCTCTTGGCAAGTCATCCTCGGACACCACCTTTCTGGTAATCATGTAGTAACGTTTGAAGCTGCTGTCTTGCCCGGAATAGATATGACTTCACTGTATTTAATGGTAAGTCAAGAGAGTCGGCAATTTCATTGTACGAGAAGTCCTGCAGATACCGCAGCACAACGACGGCGCGGTGGTGCTCCGGCAGCTTGTCGATCGCCTCCCGTATATCCTTGGCGACATACGTGGAGAGCACCTCCTCCTCAACATTCTGCTTCTCCTGAAACACCATTTCATGCTCGTCGATCGATACCGTCGGCTTGCTGCGCCGGAATTTGTCGATACATATATTCGTTACGATTCGTTGTACCCATGTCTTGAACTGGGCCTTCTCCTCGTAGGAGCCAATTTTCGTATAGATGCGGATGAGCGCCTCCTGCGCAGCATCCATAGCATCCTGTTCATTATTTACAATGTAGTAGGCTGTACGATATACATGGGTTTCTATCTCGCGCAATAGGGTAATTAGAGCGTCGCGATCGCCCGATTGAGCGGCTCTTATGAGACCAGGCTCTACCACGAAGGATCCCCCTCTCTTGCAACCTTTCAGACGGAAAGGCTGAATTGAATGTTGCAGCTAAACCTGCAAATCTTTAAAAAATCTTTAGAAATCAAGACGTCCTTGACAATAAAAACTGAATGCAAGCGCTTGACTTCCATATAAGTATATGAAATGATACCCCGATTACGGCATCTTCTTCACTCTCATCTCCATCATCCAACCTTAAGAATAGCAGAAAACAGCGCAAGCGTATACCCTGTTCTCACTACCACTAACAGGATGCTTGCGCTGTAAAATTAGATGAGCTGCCATTAGCAGCAAGAGGGGCAATATGCTACTCCTTGATTTAGCCTTCTCTCACCACAGCCTATGGAAATCGTGTGCGCCAGGCTAGACCTTGGGCTGTAATGCGTAGTTGAATCTCCCCATGACTATCTGTCCGCAGCAAGATGATATCCTGCTCGTCCAGACGCCCTGTAACCATTGGATGCGGATGCCCATACAGATTGCTGCGACCAGCGGAGATGAGCGCCACGGCTGGCTGCCAGTAACGCAGCCACAGCTCTGTCGTGGAGGTACGGCTGCCGTGATGCGCCACCTTCAGCACATCGATCGGCCCGAGCGCTCGGTTCTGTGCTTGCAGCCGCTCCACCATTCGCCGCTCGCTCCCTGCCTCCATATCGCCTGTCAGCAGCAGCGTAGTGGAATACAGCTTGAGCAGAAGAACAACGCTTTGCTCATTTTGTTCCTTCACCTCAACAACCGCTGGCGGCCCCTCATCATCCTCGGCGCAGACAACAGACGGCCACAGCACCTCGATCGACATATGCGTCTCCAGCTCCCAACGGTCGCCGCCGCACGGCGCATAGACCGGAATTCCCTTGTCCAGTGCCGTCTGCAGCAGCCTCCTCGCATCGGCTGCCCCCGGCTTCGTCGAGCCATTCCACAGCAGTCTCTTGACCGGGATCGTCTCCAGCACCGCCTGCAAGCCACCGATATGGTCGCTATCCAGATGGGTAACCACGACCATCTCCAGTTGCTGCACACCGCGCTGCTTGAGCAGCGGCACCACAAGCTTGCGTCCGACCTCGAACGGGTCGCGCCGCTCTCGCCACAGTTCGCTTGCCTTGCGGAAGGAGACCGTTCCTCCCCCGTCAATAAGCATATGCTTGCCTTGCGGGCTGCGAACCAGCAGCGCCTCCCCCTGACCCACATCCAGCATCTGTACATATGCCGCATGATCCAGAATATGCGGAGCGTAGCCGTATCCCAGCAAGCCCAGCAACAGCAGCATGACAGTGCCTTGCCGCCAGTTGCCCCGCAGCCGCCTGGCATGGAGCCAAGCTATAGCACCAGTGTGATGACTCCGCTCCTGACGGTCACTCGTTGCTCTCCTCAAGGGCAGCAGCGGACCTGTCAGAGCCGGAGCTGCTCCCTCATGTAGTGCGCCTCCCGGCAGCTCAAGACCCGGCCCAGCCGCCAAATGCGACAACCAATCTCCAGAGTCCGAGCGTTCAGAGTCGCCGTCTTGCGGCTGACGTGAACGGGCGGCTGCTGACGGCAGCAGGCGTATGAGCAGCAGAACTGCAGCAAGCCACAGCGCGAGCCACCATAGCGGCGGCGATGGCCAGATGAGCTTCGTGAAGGCAATGCCGTCTAATTGAGTGATCACATCAAAGGTCAGACGGTTCGTCAGCTTCACAAGCCAGGCGGCAGCCTCTCCTAGCGGCTGCCAGATGGAGAACAGCAGCAGCGACAGCGTACCCAGCGGCAGGCTGACCGAACTGATTAACGGCACCAGCACCAGATTGGCCGGGAGCGATAACAGATTGTAGCTGTTGAAATAATAGAGGGTTAAAGGGAAAGCGACTAGCTCCGCCACCACAGATACGGCCAGCGTATCCAGCAGTGCCTTGCCCTTGCCCCAGTCCGGCAGCGCCCTGCGCAGCGGCGGAACCCCCAGTATTAAGCCTGCTGTGACGAGGAAGGAAAACTGGAAGCTGACATTATCCAGCAGATACGGGTCTGCGGCCAACATGACGAGTGCGGCGGCAGCCAGCACATGCAGTCCGTCCTTGAGCGTCTGCCGTCTGGCGGCAAGCAGGCCGATCAGCGCCATAATACCAGCACGCACAACGGAAGGCGACGCACCGGATAACAGCACATAGATCGGCACAGCGGCAAGCAGCAGATCGATACGGCTCTCACGAGTGAGGCGCAGCAGCCGCAGCAATAGGGTGAGGCCATATAGGAACACCGCAATATGTAAGCCGGATACCGCTAATATGTGGCTCATCCCAAGACCTGAGAACTGCAGATACTGCTCGGGGTCCATATCGTCGCGCATACCGATCACAAGCCCCTTCATATAGCCTGCATCCCCGTCCGGGTATAGATGGTTCAGTTGTGACGCCAGCTTGCTTCTCGCCTGATCCACCCTGCCCAGCAGGCTTGCAACCGTCCAGGGGTCGCCTGCCTCATATCGGATGGCCCCGGCTCCCTCAATGCTTGCTAACCAGTGAATGCGCTGCGACCGCAGATAACGTCGGTAATCAAAGGCGCCGTAGTTGGCTGCCTCTGCCGGCAGCTTCAGCTCGGCCTCTGCCTCTATCGTCCCGCCGCGCTGCCATGTCAATGCAAGCTGCTGCTCCTCCTGCTGCTGCAGCCGAACATGGATGAGCAGCCGTTCCCGCAGCTCGACCCGCTCTGGCTGAGCGCTCTCTGGATGCAGGACGGCCTGCCGTGCGCGTATTCGGAACGACGCCCGATCGCCATCGACTGCAACCGGGGAGATCAGCTCGCCTGACAGCCGTACTCGGATCGGCAGTGAATTCGGGAACTCCGCCTGACTGGCGGCTGCCAGCTCCGGCAGTCCGGTCGCATGGTGCAGGTCCACCGCCATGCGCTCAACTGCCGACAATACATAAGCGGCAAGCAGCAGCACTGCCATCACCTTGCCCAGCCTGCCTGCCACAACCAACGCCGAGAGCAGGGCAATTAATCCGACTCCGAGCATGGTAGCGGAAGCCGCATTCCCTGCTGCGACGGCAGCATTGCCTGCAACCCAGCATACGGCAAGCCAGACGAGCGGCCTGCGCACGGTTACAGCCTGGTTTATCATTTTTACCTCCTGTCTCAAGCGTAAACGGCGATGTCTTCCCTTGGTAGACAAAGCCTCGTTTCGCGTAGATATAGAAGCCAGATATATGCTGCTCCTCTTATGAATCCTTATATATCAAGCGTAAACGGCGATGTCTTCCCTTGGTAGACAAAGCTTCGTTTCGCGTCTAACGTCTACTTTTTGCAATGACAAAAAAACACCCCGTAACACGTGTTTCCGTGTTACAGGGTGCTTCCCTGTTATAATTATTCAGTTTCTATCCAACACTAGGCTTGAATATCCATCACCGTCTGCGGGGGCGGCGCATAATGCTCCAGGCAACGGAACAGCAGTCCCTTTTGCTTCATCAGACGCCCAACCTTCTCGCTATCCTTCATATAAGCGCGATGATAGACGATTTCCTTAATCCCGCTGTTCGCAAGCATATTGGCACAGGTCCAGCAAGGCTGATCCGTTACATATACGGTCGAGCCCTCCCGATGAATTCTGTCCGTGAACAGCAGTAGATTCTGCTCCGCATGAATCGTGCGAATGCAACGCTGCTTCTTCACCATCTGCTCCTGCCCATCCTGCTGCTGCAGCTCATATTCCTCCACGATCATGCAGCCTTCCTCCGAGCAGTCCGGGGCGCCTGATGGAGCACCGTTATAAGCGGTGCCCAGCAGATTTCTCCCCTGTACGAGTACAGCGCCTACATGCCTGCGCGGACAGCGGGACCTCGTAGAGGCCATATATGCGATGTCCATAAAATAAGTATCCCAATCTTTTCGCACAGCTTCATGGCTTGCCATCGTGCCTTTCTTCCTTTCCTTGCTAGAGACACACAGCCATAGGCTGCCGAGCTTTCCGATTAGCCCTGGCTAGCTGCAATCGCCTGCTCCAGATCATAGATAATATCATCAATGGACTCCGTGCCGATCGACAGACGGATCAGTCCAGGCGTCACCCCTGCAGATGTCTGCTCCTCCTCGCTGAGCTGCTGATGCGTCGTGCTGGCCGGATGGATGATCAGCGACTTGGAATCGCCTACGTTGGCCAAGTGAGACAACAGCTTCACCGAGTTAATGACTTTCTTGCCCGCCTCAAGTCCTCCTTCGATCTCGAAGGTCAGGATCGCGCCTTGACCCTTAGGCAGGTATTTCTGCGCATTGGCGAACGAGGAATGGCTCGGCAGGCCAGCGTAGTTTACCCACTTCACCGCTGGATGCTGCTCCAGAAACTCTGCAACCTTGAGCGCATTGGAGCTGTGGCGCTCCATGCGCAGATGCAGCGTCTCCACACCTTGCAGCAGCAGGAAGGCATTAAATGGCGAGATCGCCGCTCCCATATCGCGCAGCAATTGCACACGCGCCTTGATGATGTAAGCGATCGCTCCCAGCGCCTCGGAGTATACCAGACCATGATAGCTCGGATCCGGCTCGGTCAGCCCAGGGAACTTGTCATTTTGCGTCCAGTCGAATTTGCCGCCATCGACGATGATGCCGCCAATCGAGGTGCCGTGTCCGCCCAGAAACTTCGTTGCCGAATGAACGACAATATCAGCTCCGTGCTCAATTGGACGGCACAGGTATGGAGTAGGGAACGTGTTGTCAACGATGAGCGGAATGCCGTTCTCATGTGCGATAGCCGAGATCGCTTGCAGATCAGCGACATCCCCCCTAGGATTGCCGATGGATTCGACGAATACGGCCTTCGTCTTCGCCGTAATGGCTCCGCGGAAGTTCTCCGGATTCGAAGGATCGACGAATACAACCTTGATGCCTATCTTGGCCAATGTAGTCGAGAACAGATTATATGTACCGCCATAGATGCTTGTTGCGGACACAATCTCGTCTCCAGCCCCTGCGATGTTCAAGATCGAATACGTAATGGCTGCTTGCCCGGAAGCAACTGCGAGTGCAGCTACTCCGCCTTCCAGCGCAGCTACACGCTGTTCCAGAACATCCGTAGTCGGGTTCATCAACCGGGTATATATATTGCCGAATTCCTTCAATCCGAACAGATTGGCCGCGTGATCGGTATCCCGGAAACCATACGAAGTCGTCTGATAAATGGGAACGGCTCTGGACATTGTCGTCGGGTCGATCTGTTGTCCCGCGTGGATAGCTAATGTCTCAAACGATTGCTTTCTTTCCTCTGTCATCGTACTGCTCTCCTCCTTAAAGCTAACGTTGAATTAGCGGCCTTGAGTGAATGCTTCCACCTGAGAGCAAATGAAAACTATTCCCCTTTAACCTTATGGCTATTCTCTCATATTCATGGTACGACGACAATGCTGTTTTTTATTTTTTCGAGCATTTTGGGGCCAATCCCCTTGACACGAGTCAGCTCCTCCACCGTCTGAAATCGACCATTGCGACTTCTGTCCTCAACGATCGCCCGGGCTTTGGCTGGCCCGATCCCCGGCAGCGAATCCAGCTCCTCCACTCCGGCTAGGTTGATATTGAGCCGTCCCAGCGCATCCGTCATCGTCTCTGTTACACATGCAGATGCTGCAATACCTTCTCCCCGAGGCGAAGAGGTCTGACAACTCTCTTCATCCTCTCCCCGCTGGCTGCCTGACTCATCCGACAACTGCGCTTGCGCAGCTCCCTTACCGTCTGCGCTGGCTGTCTCTGGCAGAGGCATGGAGGCTTCGGGCTGTGCTGCCTCCTGTTGGGCTTTATCTGGCAGCGTCTTGCTTTCGAGCGTGGCGGCACTGTGCGCCGCTAGCCCATGATCCTTCCCCGCTCCAGACTCCACGATCATCGCATCAGGCTCCTGACCGCCCAACACCGCAGCAAGCTGCGCGTCGAGCCGCGTCCAGCCTGGCGGCTCATCTGCTTCTCCCATCCACCAGGCCGCCGCCAACAGCAGCGCACCCGCGCCCAGCAGCAGCAGGATTGCCCAGCGGACGGGAGCAGAGCTTGTCAGAACTTCTCTCATCAATCATTCTCCTTCCAGATTCTAATACTGGTGCATCGCTATCCGCACCGTCTTCATGCAGGGACGGAGTTTCCTCCAGCTCAGAGCAAAAAATTATCATGTTGTCCAAGCCACGTTACATATGGTATGTAAAGCAGCGTACATATGCGCCGTGTAAGGGAGGGTATCTAAATGAAAATCGGTTTTATCGGAACCGGGAGCATGGGCAGCCTGCTGGTGGATGCGTTCATTCAGTCAGGCGCGCTGCTGCCGGGCCAAATCAAGGCAGCCAACCGCTCCTTCACAAAGGCGGAATGCCTCGCAAAGAAGCATCCGGGATTGCAGGCTGTACCTGCCAATGTTGAAGCAGCACTCGGCAGCGATATGGTGTTCTTATGCATCAAGCCCCTTGAATATAAAACGGTGCTGGACGAAATAAAGGCCAGCTTGCAGCCGGAACAAATGATCATCTCGATCACAAGTCCAGTGCTTCTGGCCCAATTGGAGGAGTATGTGCCTTCCAAGGTTGCGAAGGTCATTCCCAGTATAACCAACTACACGCTTAGCGGCGCTTCGTTGTGCATGTATGGCAGCAGGATGAACGAGCACGATCAATATGTGCTTGAGGAGCTGCTTGGATATATTAGCCGACCGCTGCGCATCACAGAGCGCTATACCCGTGTCGTCTCCGACCTGTCGAGCTGCGGCCCGGCATTCTTCGCATATCTGCTGGAGCAATTCATTGATGCCGCCGTGGAAGAGACGGGAATTGACAGGGATGAAGCGATCACCCTCGCCAGCAGCATGCTGCTTGGTACAGGCAAGCTGCTGACCGAGGGCGGCTTCACACCATCTGAGCTGCAGGCTCGCGTATCTGTTCCCGGTGGCATCACCGCCCAGGCGCTCCATCTGCTGGACAACGAGCTGGATGGTGTGTTTAACCGACTCATCAGAACGACGCATGCCAAGTATGATGAGGATGTGGGGAAAGTAGCCGCTGCGTTCTACGAGCAGCGCATCCAGGGCCCCGGCTGAGTAGCCTTCTGCGTCCTAGGAGACGACGATGTTCACCAGCTTGCCTTTGACCGCAATGACCTTGCGAACGGTTTTGCCGGAGATGGCCTCCTGTACTTTATCCAGCTCTCTGGCCTTCTCCTCCATCCCCTGCTGATCCAGATCAGCAGGCACAGACAAGCGTTGCACAATTTTGCCGTTGACCTGTACCACGATCTCAACCTCCTGATCCACTGTCCAGGCTGCATCATACTTCGGCCAGGACACATAGGAGATCGAGCCGTCATGTCCAAGCCTGCTCCACAGCTCCTCCGTAATATGCGGAGCGATCGGCGACAGCATCTGTACCAGATGCTCCATCGCCGTCCGCGGCAGCTCCTCGCTCTTGTACGCTTCATTGACGAAGATCATCAGTTGGCTGATCGCCGTATTGAAGCGGAGGTTGTCCAGATCCTCGGTAACCTTCTTAATCGTGCGATGCCAGACGCGCTTGAACGCATCGCTACCCTCGCCATCGGTAATTTTCGGATTGAGGCTTCCGTCTTCGCCTACATACAAGCGCCATACACGGCTCAGGAAGCGGTATGCGCCCTCAACCCCGTTCGTATTCCACGGCTTCGTTGCCTCGAGCGGCCCCATGAACATTTCGTACATCCGCAATGTATCGGCGCCATACTCATTGACGATGTCATCCGGGTTGATGACATTGCCGCGCGATTTGCTCATTTTCTCATTGTTCGTGCCCAAGATCATGCCTTGGTTAACCAGCTTGTGGAACGGCTCCTTGGTCGAGACCACGCCCAGATCATACAGCACCTTGTGCCAGAAGCGGGCATACAGCAGGTGGAGCACCGCATGCTCCGCACCGCCGATGTACAGATCGACAGGCAGCCATTGCTCCTGCTTCTCCTTGGAGCAGATCTCCTGATCGTTATGCGGATCAATGAACCGCAAGTAGTACCAGCAGCTTCCTGCCCACTGCGGCATTGTATTCGTCTCGCGACGCGCCTTCATGCCGGTCTCGGGATCGATCGTCTCCACCCAGTCGGTCACGACAGCCAGCGGCGATTCGCCAGTGCCAGACGGGGTAATATGATCGACATCCGGCAGCACCAGTGGCAGCTCGGACTCCGGCACCGTCTTCATCGTGCCATCCTCCAGATGCAGCACCGGGATCGGCTCGCCCCAATAACGCTGGCGGCTGAACAGCCAGTCGCGCAGACGGTAGGTCACCTTGCCGCAGCCCTTGCCCTCTTGCTCCAGCCAGGCGATCATAGCCGCAATCGCTTCCTCGTTGTTCTTGCCGTCGAGATGGCCGGAATTCACATGCGGACCGTCTCCCGCGTAGGCCTCCTGGGTCACATCGCCGCCCTGCACCACCTCAATAATCGGCAGGTCGAACTGCTTGGCGAATTCCCAGTCGCGCTGGTCATGCCCCGGAACGGCCATGATGGCCCCGGTGCCGTAGCCTGCGAGCACATAATCAGCAATCCAGATCGGCACCTTGGCGCCATTGACCGGATTGACCGCATACGCCCCCGTGAACACGCCGGTCTTCTCCTTGGCCAGGTCGGTACGCTCCAGATCGCTCTTGCGCGCAGCATTCTCCTGATACGCTTCGACCGCTGAACGCTGGGCATCAGTTGTAATGCGGGCGACGAGCTCATGCTCAGGCGCCAGCACACAATAGGTGGAGCCGAACAGCGTATCCGGGCGGGTCGTGAAGACAACCAGCGAAGCATCATGACCGTCGATCGCAAAGGTCACCTCCGCGCCCTTGGATTTGCCAATCCAGTTGCGCTGCATATCCTTGATGCTCTCGCTCCAGTCCAGCTCCTCCAGATCCTCAAGCAGCCGCTCGGCATAAGCCGTAATCTTCAGCATCCACTGGCGCATCGGACGGCGGATGACCGGATGGCCTCCGCGCTCGCTCAGCCCGTCAATGACCTCCTCATTGGCCAGCACCGTACCGAGCGCCGGACACCAGTTGACCGGAACCTCCGCTACATAAGCCAGCCCTTTCTTGTATAGCTGAATAAAAATCCATTGCGTCCATTTATAGTAGTTCGGATCGGTTGTGCTAAATTCACGCTCCCAGTCATACGAGAAGCCCAGCGACTTGATCTGACGGCGGAAATTATCAATATTCTTAAATGTAATATCGCGCGGATGCTGCCCGGTGTCGAGCGCATGCTGCTCCGCAGGCAGGCCGAATGCGTCCCAGCCCATCGGATGGAGCACGTTATAGCCCTGCATTCTTTTGTAACGGGATACAATATCTGTCGCCGTGTAGCCTTCAGGATGGCCGACATGCAGCCCTGCCCCTGAAGGATAAGGGAACATGTCCAGCGCATAGAACTTGGGCTTGTCTGCATCCTCTGTCGTTTTGAACGTTTGATGCTCATCCCAGTACTGCTGCCATTTCGGTTCAATCACAAGGGGCTGATAGCCCTGCTGACGTTCTTCACTCATCACGAATTGCCTCCTTAGATTCAAACGGCGATGGCTTCAGGCCATCCTTTCAAAAAAACCTCCCATCCTTAGCTCATCGGCTAGGGACGGGAGGCTGATTCCGTCATACTGCCCTCGTTCATGGGCATGCCTTGCCCGGTGCTCGCCCTGCTGCTGGACGCATCACGGCGGCTAATGCACAGTCTGTAGCCACCGCTCGCACGCAGCGCTGCGACTGCGCCTGACTACCGGAATAGGCTTGGCCATGAGCTACTGGCGGATTTACACTATCTGTATTGTAAAAATTGATGAGGGACATGTCAAGCCTGTGGCGCCTTCACAGCCACGAAGAATAACCGCTCGCTCTCCTCCCCTGGCGCCTGCAGCGCAAAGTCAGCGAATAGCTCCACCTTGGAGAAGCCGGCGCGCAGCAACGCGCCGCTCAGCCAGGCCGGATCATAGGCGCGCTGAGTATGCGTCTCCTCGATCCGCTGGAACAAAGCATCCTGCCCGCTTCCTTCACGGGCGAAGATGGAGAGGCGATGCTCAATCTCATAGCGCTGCTCATCGAGCTCACATGTCCATATGTAGGCGACGTCGCGATCATCCAGCACGAAGGGCTGCTCCTGTGCATAGCGCTCAAGCTGCGATGGCGGATGCACGTCGAACAGAAACACCCCGCCGTCCTTGAGCGCGCGGCACGTCGCTGCCAGCATCGCCTCCACATCCTCCTCCTCCGTCAAGTAGTTGATACAATCGCAGAAGGAGATCACGCTGTCTACCTGCTGAGGCAGCTCCCACTCCCTCATATCCTGCTGCAGCAGCATGAGCGATCCAGGCTGTGAGCGCAGTTGGCTTGAGCTTTCATCCTCCCATTTGCTCCGGGCAATGGACAGCATATCCGCCGACAGGTCAATTCCGTAAACTTCAAAGCCCGAGCGAGCGAGCGGGATGGCGATCGCTCCTGTCCCGCAGCCGATGTCCGCCACGGATGTCGGCATCCCGTACCGCTCCCAGCATTGGCGGGCAAAGGCCAGCCATTGCGGGTACGGCATATCCTCCATCAAGCGGTCATAGACTGAGGCGAATTGCCGGTATGCTCTCATATGCTCTCCTCCTATGGCTTGTCCGTTTCCCCGCCTGACGCAGCCTGTCCATCCTGCTGAAGATATGTCCAGCTACCTTCCTGTCGAATCTGCCCCTCGCGCATCAGCTTGCCGAGCGCCCGCTTGAAGGCAGACTTGCTAATACCGAACTTCTGCTTGATGACATCGGCAGGTGTCTCGTCCGAATACGGCATGGCTCCATTGGGGCGCTCCTTCAAGAAAGCGAGAATCACATCCGCATCCTGCACCCGGCCAATCTCCTTGCGCGGCGCCATCGACAGATTGACGCGCCCATCCTCGCGGATATGGGTAATGCGCGCCTTCACCCGCTGGCCGACGCGCAGCGTGCCGCTGCGCTCCGCAGCAGGGATGAGACCATAGACGCCGAAGCCGACAACACCGCCGTCAACCAGCACAAATGAGCCCATCTGCAGCGTCTTCGTTACCCAGCCTTCCACCCAATTGTTGCTCCATGATTGTGGAGCCGGGAACACGAGCGGCGCCAGCTCCGCCTCGGTAGCCGCCTTGGCGATCAGCCGTCCGCTCTTGTCATGCCCCAGCGTGACGAATATCTCGTCGCCACGCTGCGGGCGATATTCGCGCTTCTCGGGCAGCTCCGCCAGCGGCAGCAGGAGCTGACGCCCAAGGCCGATCTCCAGGAAGCAGCCGAGGCGCGGATGAATGTCCGCTACTTGCAGCCTGGCCAGCTCGCCCAATTGGATGAGCGGCTTGCGCATCGTGGCTGCCGGTCGATCCTGGGTATCGAAGAACAGGAATACATCAATCTGGTCGCCAGGCTGCGGGCGGTCGCCCACAATCTCGCTGTAGTGCAGCAGCACATCCTGCTCCCCATCCGTCAGAAAATAACCGTTGGGCGGCACCTCGCGCTCCACCGTCAGCTTCATCGTCGTTCCGGCTACAAGACTCATGCGAATTCCACAACCTTAGCGTCAGACCAGAGACGCTCCAGATTGTAATAGTCCCGCTCATCGCGGTGGAATACATGCACGACCACATCGCCCAGGTCCATGAGCACCCAGCGAGCAGAGTCGATCCCTTCAACGCCGCGCAGCCGTCCGCCCTTCTCCTCAACCCGCTTGCGAATCTCGGTGGCAATCGCCTGTACCTGTGTATCCGAATTGCCGTGGCAGATGACGAAATAATCCGCCACCAGCGATATTCCCATCAGGTTCAATGCCACGATCCGTCCAGCTTTTTTGTCCTCAGCCGCTTCAGCGGCAATCTGCATTAGTTGCTCCGAGCTTATTGTCAACAGCGTTAGCCTCCCTGTAGTTGTTGTTTGTGTTCAGCCAGCAGCGCATTGCGCGCCAGCACAGTTAACGGATAGATCGTCTTGCGCTGCTCCAGCAGAAAACGCAAGGTTGTGTCGAAGCCCGCCACGAGCGCGCCACTCAGGTCACGCTCCGCCAATAAGCGAATCTCCTCAACCCCTGGAAAACGTCTGCCCGGCTCGATTAGATCAGCCAGCCAGACTACCTTCTCCAGCAGCGTCATGCCTACTCGTCCAGACGTATGATAACGGATCGCATCCAAAATCTCCTGGCTCTCGATCCCATAGTCGCGATAGGCCACGTATGCTCCGGCATGAGCATGCCACAATTCCTTATCGTATTGCAGCACTTCGGTGTGCAGCCCTTCCTCACGAATCGCCTCTTCCATGGCGCCGACGCTCCAATATTTAGCGACATCATGCAATATCGCTGCCTGCTCGGCCGCCACAGGATCGGCTCCGTACTGCTGTGCGAGCTGAATGGACGTCTCCATCACACCAAGCGTATGCTTCCAGCGCTTCTCCGGCATCTGCGGACGAACAGCTTCCATTAGCTTCTCACGATTCATACAGATGATTCCTTTGAATGAATTGAAATACTTTGTCCGGTGTCAAAAAACGAATCGATCGCCCTTCTATCCGGCGCTGGCGAATATCCGTCGAGGATATATCCAGCAGCGGCATCTCGCAGCGCTTCAGCTTGCTACGTACAGCCTCCGGCACCTGCTCCAGCCGCATCGGCGTACCGGGACGCTCCACAGCGATGAAGGAGACGCTCTGCGCCAGCTCCTCGATCCGATGCCACTGAGCCAGATCATTCACCCGATCAGCGCCAATAATGAACGAGAATTCCCGGCCCGGATACAGCCGCTGAAGCTCCGTCACCGTGTCAAACGTATACGAGGTGCAATCTCGTCCCAGCTCCAGATCAAGCGCGCGGAAATGCGGTTGAAAATCGATCGCCCGATACACCATCTCCAGCCGCTGCTCGCCAGAGGCAAGCGGCGCATTGGGCTTGAGCGGTGGATGACCAGCCGGGATGAACCACACTTCATCAAGGCCGCACGCCTCTCTGGCCGATTCCGCAGCCAGCAGATGGCCATAATGAATCGGATCGAATGTGCCGCCCATCAAGCCTACCTTTATCATGGTGTACCCCTCCCCATTTTGAAGCTATGGCAGCTCGATCGTCTTGTGTTCCTTGGATTCCTTGTATAGTACGATCGTTTTGCCGATGACCTGCACCAGCTCGGCTCGCGCGCCTGCCGCCAGCTCCGCGCCGACCTCGCGCGCGTCTTCACCGCAATTGTTGAGCACCGAGATTTTGATCAGCTCCCGAACCTCCAGCGCCTCCTCAATATGACGGATCAAATGCTCGTTCGTTCCACCCTTGCCGACCTGAAAGATCGGCTGCAGATGATGCGCGCGTGAGCGCAAATAACGCTTCTGTTTTCCTGTAAGCATGTCATTGGTTCCTTCTTTCAATTAATATCATGATTTGGTCGCTGCTGCGGCCTCCAGCGCCTGCAGCACACAACTGCGCATCGCTTCAGCCGGCGCAGTCTGGCCCGTCCAGTATTCAAAGGCATACGCCCCCTGATAGATGAACATGCCTAGACCGCCATGAGTGCGGCAGCCAGCCAGACGCGCTTCCCGCAGAAACCGTGTTTCCAGCGGATTGTAGATCAGATCGCTTGCAATGGCGCTCTCCTTGAGCCAGGATGCAGACGCAGGCGTCTCATCGACATAAGGATACATGCCTACACTTGTTGTATTGATAACCAGATCGGCGCTCTTGCACAGCGTCTCCAGCTCCTCCCAGCCTGCAGCCTTCACCTCCGCCATCAAGCTGAAGTCCTCCGCCAATCTCGCAGCGCGCTCGAACGTCCGGTTCGCGACCGCGATGGTTGCCACCTGCTCCTGGGCCAGCCCATAGATGATGCCGCGGGCAGCCCCCCCTGCACCGAGGATAACGACACGCTTGCCTGCCAGATTCGGCTCAACCTCCTCCTTCAGCGACCGCACATACCCGAGGCCATCGGTATTGTAGCCGATCAGCACACCGCTATTATTGACGATGGTGTTCACCGCACCAATCAGACGAGCGCTCTCGTCAATATGATCCAGGTGAGGCATAACATCAAGCTTATGGGGAATCGTGACGTTCACGCCGCGAATATCCATCGCACGCACGCCGCCGATAAAGGCCGCAAGCTGTGAGGCTGTTATATGAAAGGCGGTGTAGATACCGTTAATTCCCGTCTGACGGAACGCGCAATTCATCATGAGCGGCGATTTGGAATGGCGGATGGGATCGCCTATTACGCCATACAGCACCGTATGGCTATCAACCCTGTTCCCTTGCTGCACTTGCTATTGCAACTCCCTTCGGTTTCGGTTGATCTGCTAGATCAGCGAATCACGCAGCAGCACCTTGACCCCTTTGGGAAGATGCAGCTCCAACTGCGCACCTGTAGTTGAATTGACCTTGATCCAGCCAAGACCGGAGATGAACAAATCAACCTGCTTGCCGCGCGGCACCCGCAGTGAATGGCGAGTCCATGCTGGCAGCTTGTGCAGCTCCGACTCATCTGGTGGAACAAGCATCCCCCCACGATGCTCAGCATACAGCTCGTCCGCTCGCTCCAGCTTCGTGCGATGAATCTTGAGCCCCTCCGCGATATAGATCGTGAAGGACTGACGCTCTCCCTCTACAAAATCCAGCCGGGCCAACGCTCCAAAGAACAGGGTCTGGCGCGGATTCAACTGATAAACGAGCGGCTTGAGCGTGTGCTCTGGAAGAATCGTCTTGAGCACGCTCCCCGGCACCAGCTCCGTCAGCCTCGTCGAGTAGACAATACCAGGCGTATCAATAATATAGCGCCCATCATCGATCGGGATGCGCACCGCATCCAGTGTCGTTCCTGGGTAGCGCGATGTCGTCAGCTCATTGTCCAGATCGCTGTAATCGCGAATCAGCCGATTGATGAGCGTCGACTTGCCGACATTGGTCGCCCCGACGACATAGACATCACGGTCGCCGCGATACTGCTCCAATGCCTCAATGACGCGCTCAAAGCCGATATTGCGCTTCGCGCTGCACAGGACAACGTCCACAACCTTCAGACCCTGAGCCTTCGCCTGCTGCTGCACCCAATTGCGCAGCCGGTTCAGATTGACCGCCTTAGGCAGCAGATCGACCTTGTTCACGACCAGCAGCACTGGATTAGCCCCGACGAACCGTTGCAGGCCAGAGATCAGACTGCCCTCAAAATCGAATAGATCGACAATATGAACGACCAGGCTGTCCGTATTGCCGATGGCGCCAAGCAGCTTCAAGAACTCGTCATTGTCTACGGCCACGGAGGCCGCTTCATTATAATTTTTAATACGGAAGCACCGCTGGCAGATCGCCGGCTCGCGCGAAATTGCAGATTCCGGCACATAGCCGACCTTGCTCTTGTCCTCTGTCTGCAGTTGCACGCCGCAGCCTGCGCATTGATGAGGACGTTCTGTCTTTACATGCTCTGTCACTTCTTTTCCTCCTTGGGCCATAGCCCTTTTTTACGCAACTGGTATAGTGCCAGCTTCTCGATCTGCCTGTTCACTCTGGTCATGAGACCTTCGTCCTTAGGCGCAATCGGAGTCACCAATATGGTATGCAGCCCCATGCGACGTCCACCCAGCATATCCGTCAGCATCTGATCTCCAATCACCACGGTCTGCTGCGGCTGCAGCTTCATCAACTGCAACGCCTGTCGGAACGCTCGCATAGCAGGCTTGCGGGCAGCATGAATATAAGGTATATGAAGCGGACTCGCAAAGGCAGAGACTCGGGTCTGATTATTATTGGATACAATCACAACCTGAAATCCGCTCTGCTCCACCTGTTTAAGCCAAGTGATCAGCTCGGGCGTGGCGAGCGGCTCCTTGGCTCCTACCAGCGTATTGTCCAGATCGGTAATTATGCCTTTCATTCCTAGCGCCTTCAATTGTTCCAAATCAATATCATAGATGGTATTCACGATGACACTGGGAAGCAATCGTTTGAACATGCCATTACTCCCTGATTTTTTATTGATGGTACATAGCTCAAACTATACCACATCTGCCGATTTTGATGCAAAGAAGAAAAATAGCCGACAAACCGCCTGAAGCTGCGGCATGCCGGCCATACTTGTCCAAGAACGGTGCTCCTTATCGGTCAAATACAGCGTCTGACTATAAGCGCCCTCGTACCGTCTTCGACAATGCCAGGAACCGCTCCAACTCCTCCAAGGAGGCAGCCTGCCCGCTGTACTTGGCTCGTTCGAACAGCGACAGCAATTCTGCAAACTCCGGTTTCAATCCCGGCCATTCCCTGCTCCATGCTGTCATCGTCTCTCTCGCCGTCTCTTGCTCGGAGAGACTCAGCCCCTTGCGCTTGCCATAGCGGAGCAGCTTGCCCATCTCCCATACGATTCGCTGACTGGCTGTAAACTTGCGGAACCGATAGCGAATCAGAGCATCGATAATCTGCCTGCGGCGATACACAGCCCATGCCGCCAGAGCAGCAAGCAGCGCCAATCCGATATATCCGGTCACTTGGGTCGACACTGTCGTCGTCTTCTCCTTCGGCTTCTCCTGCTGCGTCTTCTCCTCCGTTTCCGGCAGTGGCAGCTCCGGCACCGTACTGGACTGCAATTCAGCATAAGGAAAGGTAAACCCTGCTGTCGGCTCGAACGGAATCCAGCCGTATCCTTCGAAGTACGCCTCCACCCACGAATGCGCGTCCGCATTGCGAACCGTATACGTGCCGGCGCCATCCGGGTTAACGGCCATCTCCTCCGAGGGGTAGACCATCAGTTGATCGAGCGGGAGTACACCAGGCGCATAGCCCTTCACCCAGCGTGTCGGAATGCCGATCGTGCGGCCCATGACCGCCAGTGCGCTGGAGTAATAGTCGCAATAGCCCTCCAGCACCTCAAACAAAAAGGCATCGACAAAGTCGCTGCTCTTGCGGCGCGACAAATCCGGTGTATTCGTATAGACAAAATTATTTTTGAGATACGTTTCGAGCGCCTTCATCTTATCATATGGATTATCGGCTGCCGCCGTAATCTGAACGGCTAGTTCGGTCACTCTCTGGGGCAGCTCCGCCGGCAACTGTACATACATCCGGTTCTGCTGCGAGCTGCCGAGGCTGGCAGCCGCCTGGCGCAAGCCTGGCTCATCCAGCACAGGCAGGCTGGAGATGATCGTATACGCCGAAGGATACGGAGCAGAAGACTGAACCTCCGGCCACCTCAGCTCCCAGGAGGAGGCATGCCAGCTCATCCGGTTAGGAGGCAGCGTATCCTCCTCTCCATATTCCACTGCCATGAGCCGCTCGATCGGCGCCGCTGCAAACAGCACCGGATACGGGTCCTCCCGCACCATTTTGACCGTCTGGGTCACCTTGATCCTGTCGCTGCCTTCCGTCGGCCCCCCCTCGAGCGGCAGCGGCTGATCCAGCGCCAGCCCGATCACAGATGGCTCGCGCCGTTCGGCATCGCTCTTGGACCACCCGTCCCCAGAATAAAAGGCCTTCGTCTCGCCGCGCCAGTAGCTGCGGCGGTTAGTCGTAACCTCCATCACCGTCGAGTAGTCGAACTGAAAGCCCCCGCCCAGTGAATCATCCTGCCGACTATAGCCCGAACGGCTGTCGCGGGCCCCAGAGAGAGAATTGGACAGCCCCTTGTCCCCAACGAAGGAAGGGACAGCTTCGCCGCGCGATTCCTTCCAGATCGTATAAGGGTCCTTGAGGAGCGGAGCAATCGACGGGACGAACAGGCCAGACGACATGACAAGAGCAATAATAAGCAGTGCAGGCAGAAATAGCCCTGCCGGGTACTCGCGAAGGTCATTCCAGCTATCGGGATGCTTGATTTGAAACTGGGCAAAATGATCGGCAACAAGCCAGATCAGCCCAATGAAGATCGTCCATGCGATATTATCCCAGAGCGGGAGAGGCGTGAAGGAATCGGCAATCAGCAATATCGCCAGCACGCTCCCGGTAATCGTGATCATCTGCGACCTTCCCTGTACCCACAGGGCAAACAGGTGAATGACGATCCCTACCGCCAGACTGATCCAGATGAATGGCTCCAGTTGAGCCCAGTTGGCAGCGGCCTCCCCCAGCCACAAGCGCGGATCATCGAATAGGCTCGCTTGAATCGCCTGCCATTGAAAGCCGGTGACATGCATATTTATACCTAGCCATAGTGCGCCTTGCACAAGCAGCCGCACGGCACGCGGGCCGGGCAGCAGAAGCTCCGTCAAGACAACCGTCAGCAGCAAGCCTTGAACAACGGCATAGGTTTCCTCCCACCAAAAGCCTTCAAGCACCTCAAAGCATTGCCATAGCAGGGCGACGACAAACAGATAACGCAGCCGAAGCATCCAGTTGCTCGCACGGCTCCAATACCCTTTCTTAAACCATGTAAGCACGCTGCCCGCCTCCTTCCAGTACACCAGGAAGCTCTTGCAGGCTCTTCACGGTGTAGATCGACCAGCCGCGACGCATAATGATTTGTTGCCACTGATCCTCATCGGGCGAAGGTGCAGCCTCTCCGTCAATGTAGATCAGGCAGGGCTGCAGTCCCTTGCGGTCCAGCCATTGCATGGCGCGAACGATCTCCTCCCCGCCCTGGGGGCTGATGATCACCGCGAGCGAGCCATGTACCAGACCCTGCTCCGCCTGACGCAGCGCCCTCGATAGCGGCAACTGTGAGTCATTCTCGACGCTAACCAGATGATTGATCACTTCATTGCGATGCCCCAACGAGGCGCGCGGCTCCCACACATCAAGCTGGGCGCCGACGGAGACGAACCCCATCGCATTCTCATTGCGCAATCCAAAATCGAGGAGCGAAGCCGCGCTGGAGACAGCCAGCTCGAATAGCTCGGGACGCGAGTAAGCGACCTGGCTCCGATCCAGCACAATGATCGAGCGCGGCATAGCCTCCCGCTCGAATTCCTTGGACTTCCACTTGCCGGTACGGGCGGTCGCATTCCAGTGAATGCGGGAGAGGCGGTCGCCGTACAGATAGTCGCGAACCCCGTTAAGCTGAGTCGTCTCCTTCGAGGAACGAGCAGCAGCCGTATGGGAGTATGGACCCTTGAAGCCGCGCCGCATCTGGCTCCATGTGCGGATGGATACCGTCTTGGGCAGCACACGGAAGGCGTCCTCCGCATGAAAGGAACCGGTGTGCTCGATCAAGCCGAATATATCCTTGGTCGCGCAGCGTGTGGGCGAGAAACGGTAGACGCCCCGCTGCAGCGGCGGCGTCAAGTAATGCACGCCGCCGCTTCGCCTCAGATCCGGCACGAAGGACACTTCAAACATCAGGTCCTTCCCGCCTTGGCGAACAAGCCGCTCGCGCAGCAGCACATAGGGCACCGGCCAGTAGCCAGGCACCTTCACCTTCAGCTCGACTTCAAGTCGGCTGCCCGCGCTTAGAGCCGCTTTGGCGGCTCCGGGATGCATCACACGCCGCTCACCCTGCACACGACGGATGCCGCTCCAGCGTCCCAGAAACAGATAGAGCAAGAGAACATTAAATATAAGGAAGATCATCAGCGCGGCCTTGCCACCCTGGAACAATACGAAAACAAGCGAGCTTGCGTATAACGATGCGGTCACCCACCAGCGGTACGGATTCAGACCCAGATTGTTCATTCCTACCGCTCCAACCGGACAGGAACCTTGGTGTGAGCTACGATGTCCTCAAGAATATCCTCCGGCCCAAGACCATTAATTCTAGCCTCTGCCTGGAGCAGCAGCCGATGCCCGAGCACAGCCCCGGCAAGCTCCTTCACATCGTCGGGTATGACAAAGGTCCGTTCATTCAGGAAGGCATGCGCCTTGGCCGCAGCCATGAGCGACAGCGCGGCGCGCGGGCTTGCCCCAAGCTGTATCGCCTGATGCTCCCTTGTGCTGCGCACAATACGCACCAGATAATCTGCAATCGCCTCATCGACATGTACGCTGCGGGTACGTTGCTGCAAGCGGATAATATCTTCGATGTCAGCCACCTGCTCCAGCCTGTCTGATGGCTGCCCCGCCTGGTGCAGCAGCAGCATCTGCTTCTCCGTGTCCTCATCCGGGTAGCCGAGCGTCAGCTTCATCATGAAGCGATCCAACTGAGCCTCAGGCAATATATAGGTTCCTTCAAATTCAATCGGATTCTGTGTAGCAAACAACAGGAATGGCTCCGGCAGCTCGTGTGTAAAGCCATCCACGCTCACCCGACGCTCCTCCATCACTTCCAGCAAAGCGGACTGGGTCTTCGTCGTCGCCCGGTTGATCTCATCGGCAAGCACGATGTTGGCCACAACCGGGCCAGGGCGGAACATAAATTCCTCCTGCTTAGGGTGATAGATCGAGACACCGGTTATATCCGTAGGTAGCAAATCCGGGTTGCATTGTATGCGGCGAAATTGTCCGCCTATCGAACGGGCCAGCGCTTTGACCAACTGGGTCTTGCCTGTGCCCGGCACATCCTCCAGCAATACATGGCCTCCGGCCAATAGCGCCGTCAACAGGCGCGTAATTTCAGTCTGCTTGCCCAGGATACTGGATTCAAGATTACGTCGAATCGTGGTGCAGAGCTGCATGTCATTATAGTTCTGGTCCAATTCCATCCCTCCCGGTAATTAATACAGTCCAAAGGCTGCCGAATATGTATGGAACAGGATTTTCTTGTGGTTCCAACAGGCGACCAAGCAGGAATAGCCGTATACTCTCATTCTACTAAATTGCCAGGAGGGCGTACATCTTATTTTTTGCCAAAAAAAATTGGAGGATCACACAGATCCTCCAAATATTTGTTTGATTATCCTTTTGGCTTGACCACCAGTGCTGCCAGAAACGAAAAGATGATCGCTGCCGAAATTCCCGCGCTTGTCACCTTGAATATCCCGGTAATAATGCCAATCCACCCCGTATCGTGCAGCTCGGTCAATGCTCCGTGCACGAGCGAGTTGCCGAAGCTCGTAATCGGAACCGTCGCTCCCGCCCCAGCGAACTTGATCAGCGGCTCGTACAGTCCCACCCCATCGATGATAGCTCCGGCAACGACCAGCGAGGCCATCGTATGCGCCGGCGTCAGCTTCAGCAGATCGAACATGAGCTGACCGATCACACAGATGGCTCCACCTACCAAAAACGCCCATAGAAATTGCATGTCATTGTCCTCCTTCTATTGAGACCGCGTGCGCAATACACGGAATCGATTCTCCCTGCTGATAGGAAAGCGGGGAGAGCAGCGCGCCGGTGGCCACGACCAGCATACGCTTCAGCTCGCCCTTGCGGATACGATCCAGCAGATGACCGTAAGTCACTACGGCAGAGCAGGCACAGCCGCTGCCTCCGGCCTGCACAAGCTGCTTTTGCTTCTCCATATCATAGATCATTAATCCGCAGTCGCCAAACTGTGTCTCGCCGATCGGGACGCCGCTGCGCTCCAGCAGTTCCGTGGCAATCTGATGCCCGATGGAGGCCAGATCGCCAGTCACGATCAGATCATAGTCCTTCGGCGTGCGGCCGGTATCCTCCAGATGCGCCTGAATCGTATCGACCGCTGCGGGCGCCATCGCCGCTCCCATATTGAATGGATCGGTAATGCCCAGATCGACAATCTTGCCAATCGTCGCACAGGAGATGACGGGCCCGGCCCCTGCTTCCGCCACGATCGCCGCGCCCCCTCCGGTTACGGTATACTGCGCCGTCGGCGGCTTCTGCGAGCCATATTCGGTCGGGTAGCGGAACTGCTTCTCCGCCGTGCAGTTATGACTGCATACACCTGCCAGCACATGCGTTGCCGATCTGGAATTGACGAGCAGCGCCGCCAGCGCCAGCGACTCCATCGAGGTCGAGCAAGCTCCGAAGACGCCCAGATAAGGCAAGCCGAGATCCCTGGCGGCAAAGCTACTGCTAATTATCTGATTCAGCAGGTCGCCTCCTACATAGAACTGCAACTGCTCCTTGCGGATGCCGGCATTGCGAATCGCAAAATCTGCGGCCTGCTCCATGAGCAGCCGCTCTGCCTTCTCCCATGACTTCTGCTGCATATCCAGTTCAGGGTGCACCAGATCAAAGCAGGAGGCCAGCGGCCCGTCCCCTTCGTCCGGGCCGACAATGGCCGCTGAGCCGATGATGACCGGGCGGTTCTCAAACCACCATGTTTGCTTTCCGCGCAGCATCTTATTGTCCCCCCGTCCCGAGGATAAGGTGCACGATACCGACAAAGAAGGCTGCCACGGTGCCAAATACGATAACCGAGCCCGCGAGCCGGAACATGTGTCCGCCGACGCCAAGCACCAGCCCTTCGCTGCGATGCTCCAGCGCAGCGGAGCACATGGAGTTGGCAAAGCCTGTCACCGGTACAGCCGAGCCCGCCCCTGCCCATTGTGCCAGCTTGTCGTATACGCCTAGGCAAGTGAGGATAACCGCCAGCAAAATCATGACGGCGACCGTCGGATTGCCTGCTTGTGTCTGTGACATTTTGAAGTAGTGCATAAACATGTTCTGAACACATTGGCCGATCAGGCAAATCCCGCCGCCTACGAGGAAGGCGCGCAGACAGTTTTTGCCGATGGAACGCGAAGGCTCGCGGTTTTTGGCAAATTGCTTGTATTCCTTGCTGGACATCGCAATTTTCTTGTATTTGCCGCTCCCGGCGCTTTTTGTAGTCAAGCTCATCCCTCCTTTTGCTTTAAGACCATTATTTGTCGACTTCTAGCATGTTATGTATGCCAGGATATGTCATAGGGGTAGGTATCAGGGCATCCTCCGAACAAAAAAAGCGCATCGCTCATTGCTGAGCCATACGCTTATGTTCTATTGCCTGTAGAGACCTGGCTAATCCGCGAGACCGACTCGCGAACAACAAGCTCCGGCAGCACCTTCATGCTCTTGCTGCTCTTCGCTCCTGCGATCATGTCGCACAGCCTCTTCGCTGCCAGCCTCCCAACTTCGTTGCCCTTGAGCGAGATCGTTGTCAGCTCGGGGATACAGTCCGATGCGTAGGGAATATCGTCAAAGCCTACGAGCGAAAGCTCCTCCGGGACGCGAATGCCCGCCTTGCTCGCCGCCTTCAGCATGCCGACAGCCACCAGATCATTGGCACATAGCACCGCCGTTGGTCGCTCGGGAAGAGCGAGCAGATGATGCAAGAACTGCTTGCCGCTCTCGACATTGAATCCGCCATCCAGCATCCATTCCTTGCGTATTGCAATGTGATTGGCTCTCATCGTCCGGGCAAAGCCCTGTCTGCGCTGACGAGTGTTCGAAAGCTGGGTGTACCCGCCGGCAAATGCAATATGACGATGTCCCGCATCAATCAAATATTGAGCTGCCAGCGACGCGCCTTCCTGCTCGTCCACATAGACGCGCTGTATTCCCGTGCCGGGCATACAGCCATTGACGAGCAGCAGCGGGACTCGCTTGCTAACCTCAACCGCCTCTCTGACCAGATGCTCGGCAGGCTTGGCCAGATTGACCCGCCCTCCAATCCAGATCATACCGTCAATCTGCTTTTCCAGCAGCAGGCTTACATAATCCGATTCCCGTTCATACTGCTCCGATCCTGTGCCCAGTGTCGAGACCGTATCGCACAGGAACATTGTATAGCCTTGGCTGCGAGCCTCCTGCTCCAGTCCAGCCAGCAAGGCAGGAAAGAAGGGGTTCGTCATGTCTGGGATAATCACGCCAATCATGCCGGTCGATTTCTTGGACAGGCTGCGAGCCAGCGCATTGGGCTGGAACTGATGTTTCCGAATCAAGGCTACGACTTTGTCTCTGGTTTCCTTCTTAACCGGGGCTGTGTTGTTCAGCACACGCGACACGGTCGCTACCGATACATTCGCCTCGCGGGCAATATCATAGATGGTGACCGCCTTCATCGGGCACACTCCTTTTTGCTTGCGTGTTCGATAGGCTGCTTATCTAGCCTCCAGCGGCAGCAGCACAACAGCGGCCTGCTTGCCGCTCAGTTGCAGCCCGCTCTGCTTGGTTCCATTGCCCGCAAGGTCGCGAACCAGACGCTCCAGCAATTCCTTCGCCTTGGCGCCCTCCTTGCCCTGGATGCGCACGACAAGCTGCACGCTGATGCCGCCCTCAAGCAGCTTGGCGGCCTGCCTCAGCTTGGTGTCATAATCATGGTCCTCGATATGCGGTGTAAGCCGCAGCTCCTTCACCTTGGCGCCTGCGCCCTCCTGGCGCTTGGCAAGCGGCGCCTGCTGCTTCGCCTTGCCCCTGGCCTCCAGCTTGCAGGGGGGAGGGCTGGACATCAGCGAGAGGCAGACCAGATCAGCCTTGGCCTCTCGTGCCATCGCAAGCGCTGCCTCCCGTGTCACGATCCCCAAATCCTCGCCCTGTAGTCCGGTCAGTTGAACCTCTGCGGCCTTGATCTTCTCATTCATAATTACGGCTGCCATATGCACCACTTCCTTATGTAAAAATGCGGTCAATACTACGGTCAAATGATGAGAGCTAGCTGTACCCTATTGTACATTCGCGCTGCTCAAGCAGCAACTATAAGCGGCAATATGCAGTCACTGGGACGCAGCAGACCTCTCCGAAGCAATGCTTCGTCCCACTCTCCGCCCGCTAGCGGGCAAAGCAGCAAGAAACCGCCCGGGTCGATGAGCCGGACGGTTTCTAAAGACAAGGGGGGCTGACTGCTGTCACAGCCATCAGAGTTGGCAGGGGGAACGGACTAGAACTGCCACAAGCACAAGAGCGCGGCCAGCAGCACGTAGCCTATCAATATAAGGAGCAGTTGCCTTTGCTGTCTGGTCACAGCATACACCTCTCTCTTATAGACTTGCAGAGCATACCCCAGTGTATTCGGTGAACGGCCCGACTGTGCGCCCCCATCCAAGCTGCAGATAGTGAGCCTAGTGATTATTCCCTTTGCCGTTGCTTTTCTTGTCAGAGGAGCGGGTAGTCGTATTTTTTGCTCCATGTCCCTGCTGCTTCGCCATTAGACATCGCCTCCTTCACTCGTTAGCGTATGCCATGGCCGTCCGCTTTATAGCTGTCGCGTTCACCCCACTTTCTTCCTTCCAGAGCTTGCACATTCAAGCTGGCGAACAGCTCCGCAAACCTCCTTCTCCACGTATGATCGCGCGCCGTGCGCGCCCTTCCGGCAGCCGCAACCGCACTGGCCTCTGCAGGGTGTGTCAGATAATAGCGAAGCTTGGTCAGCAGATCCTCTTCATCGTGGTACCCTATAATTTCTTTATCATACTGAAAGTAGCGGCTCATCTCCTCGAAATATTGGGTAAAGAGCAGTCTGCCTGCCGCCGTCGCCTCGAAGACCCCGATCTTGACATTCGTATGCCCCGCCCCGGTCGTCGGAAAGTTCACCAGGCATGAGGCTCCGTAGGCTGCACGAAACCAGTTCTCCCCGCTTACTGGTCCCAGCGAGCGGTAGGGCCAATTTTTCCCGTATAGAATCGTATCAAATTCTCTGGTCAGCTTCTCGGCAAGCGGCAGACGGTCTGGCCTGGCATGACCGATTACCGCCACCTCGCACCGAAATTGCGGTGCCGTCTCACGAGGCGTAAAGTACCGGTTATCTACGGCAAAAGGCATGAAATGGATATTGCTATGCCCTTCCTTCACATACTGATCGAACGCCTGCAGTGAATTGGTGGTGTGAAAATCATACATTCCCGCGTAAGAGGAAACTGTCGGATAGACATCCGGGTCACTCAGCGTCATGCCGATCACGCCGCAATGCTGCTTGATTGTCGCCATATCGTTCTCGTCAAAGGTAAGTCCGCCCCCTCCGAACACGATGAGCTGTGGCTTGAATTCCCGAATTGCAGGCAGCACACGTTCCAGCCTTACATAGACTGGTCCATGCCCGCCCTGGCGTCGATAGGGGTTGTATAGACACGGAATTTTGCCGGTCAGGTTCAGCTCCTGTACCTGGCAGCCCAGCTCCAGCAATCCATTGTGTATCCCCTTCAGCACTTCATTAACTCCCGGAACATAACGGCAAATATAAGTGATGCGAGGCGTTGCCCATCTCGAATCCTGTACGCTCATCGCGCGCTCTCCCCACGCTGCTTGTCGGCTCGCTCCGTATGTGTGCGCAGCATCTGCATATTCAATTGTTCCCGCTGCTGCATACTGTTCATCGCCTTCCCCACCCGTTCTCTCCAATACTCTCTATTGAGCAGCATATTATCTATCATCTCCAGCAGCGGACCAGCGGCATACTGCTGCGCCTCCCCCATAGGCACCGCCAGCTCCGGCAGCCCCGCTTCTTCGAAGAATTGCTGCACCTTGGGATCATAAGAAAGCCCTATAGCCGGTGTGCCGGCAGCCATCGACATGATCGAGGCATGCAGCCGCATCGCAAGGGTCAACTCGCTGGCGCCGAGCAGCTCCAACTGTTCCAGAGGCGTACTGCCCCGATACGGAATGATCTTCACCTTGTCCGGCGCGAATTGAGCCGCGAACTGCTCGGCAAGCTGCTCCTCCAGTGCGCTCCGATTATACGTCAGCATGAAGAGCTGCGCCCCGTGCTTATGCAGAAGATGGTTCGCTGCAGCAATGAGCAGCTCCCAGCAGTCTCGCCCCCCCTGCGGATCGTAGGCCCAGCGACGCAAGTTCAGCATGACTCTGGGCGGCTCGTCCGCTCCCAATCTAGGGGGAGGCGATCCAAGCAGCTTGCCAAGGCTTACAACCGGATCTGCTGCCAACACCGTCTGCTTCGCCCCTGCGCCGTGCAGCAATTCCCAGGAGGCATGGTCACGCACCGTTACCGCATCAGCCAGGGAAGCGATCCAGCCTGCTGCCAGCCGCCCTTCGGCGCTCACGAACGGCCCAACGCCCAGACCATACAGCAGTACCGGCTTGCCTAGTGTCTTCGCCAGGAAGATGGGTGCGCTATAGTAGGGAATGGCCCCAGGCTGGCGACCCGGCGAGGACTGTGTATGAAACAGATTCAACCCGTCAAAGCCGTTGTAGTCCTGAAATAGCCCGCCCCCGCCTACAAGGACAAGGTCGCTGGCGGCCACTGCCCGCTTCACTGCAGGCAGATCAAAGCCAGATACGGTACGAATCGTGCCTGTTCCGAAGTAGGCGGGAAGGTTAAGACTGCGAACGCACACCGTTATCTCTGCATCAGGCGCGAGCGATCGCAACCGTTCAATCAGAGCGTGAAGAATAGCATCATCGCCAGCATTGCCGGCCCCATAAAATCCATGAATGAAATAATGCAATCGTGTCCCTCCATCCTTGCACTTGAACTGCTATATACAGCTTATGTGCCAAGGCTGAATTGTGCAGCAGCAAGTACCCAAGCAGGGAACGATGCTTCGCCATGCAAATCACCCGCCGTCTGCCCTTAAAAATGCTGCCCAAAATGACTCAAGCGCCCTGCAAGTGGGTCAAGTGCACCTTGCTCATTCGCCGCTGCTGCATAGGATGATACATATCTCATTCATGGAGGTGTCCTGCCCAAATGAAGCAAACTAAAGCTTGTCCGTCTCGCAAGATACGCGCCGCCAAACGAAAATGCGCACGTGCTGGGGCGGCTGCCTGGTGTCAGCGAAGACCCAAGCGTGTGGCCAAAAAACGAGCGGCATGCTCACACCGAAGCCGCCACAAGAAGCCTGGAACCCATGCCATACAGCTCAAGCCGGAGATCAATCTGCCGCCATCACCGCCGCCAACGATCCAGGTGCCAGCGCCGGTTGTTAATGTTCCGCCTCCGGTAGTCAACCTCCCGGCTCCGAATATCCAGGTGCTGCCCGCTCCTCCAGCTACGGAGACCTCATCCCTTGCTGCGCTAAGGGAGGCACTGAGGAGCTATATTAACAACCCGCTGGGCATTAAGTTATTTACCGCCTCTCAAGTCGGAATTATCGATTGTTCCGGGATTTTGCGAGCAATCCAAGCAGACGGACTCGCAGTTATCGAGCCTAGCCAGGCAATCCCAGGCGAGTTGCTGTATTTCCCACTCGACCAGATTACAGGCTTTCACTTTCCTTTCTATCAGCAGGATTCCTATACCTCGGTATAAACGCCCGGATCGACGGCGGCATACGCATGTCAAGAGACATCTAGCCCAGCATACCGCATTGCCCTGCTTAGGGCCTCGGGCTTGCGGCAGCTAAGCGCGTGTCCATTCCATCGAAAGGAGATCAACTATGGCAGATATTGTCCTGCTTCGCTGCAGCAATAACTTCGCGCGCAACACCTGTCCGGTAACGTTAGCAACCAGCAGTCCTGGCACGCCGGTGATTCCGCTAGGCTCAGAGATGGCTGCAGCATTGAAGCTATTGCTGGATAACGGGTTTACCATTCGTTCCAGTGAAGGAGACAACCTCGGATTCAGTTACACACTCGTGCGTGAGAGTGCGCCGGCGCAGCCTGGCCTGATCGAATATTTTGAGCAACGCATAGGCCAGACCGTTACCGTCGAGACGAACGGCGGAACCGTGTCCGGTGTTGTTATCCTGGTTGGTACAGACGTCGTGCAGCTCCATGAGCCCACCGGAGATTTGCTGCTTGTGCTGCTCGACCAGGTGAATGCAGCCTATTCGTAGATGGGAGGCAAAGAGAAATGAATTTTGAACAATTACTCCAGGGGTACATCGGCAGGACAGTGGAAGCCTTCCTGATGAACAACTACTATACAGGTGAGCTGTTATCTGTCAGCAACGGACGCTTCACGCTGCTCGTTACCGATCCTTCTTACCAGACCCCAACGGAGATCGTCACCCTGTTCACAGGACAGATTGCCTTCGTGCGCATCCTGATGGTCTAGCGAGGCTCCCTTTGCTCGCCTCGCTAACGCTTGTCAAGCTCGGAGAAGCTCGCGAGCGCCCACAGCTTCCAGGCGGCATAGGCAGAGGCATGCCGCTTGGTTATGCTGTTCCCGCGTATGCGTCGATGGTATAACGCCGCGGGAATATACTCCGAATCGTATTGCCGAAGCAGCCGAATGAGCATCTCCATATCCTCATAGAGCCGTCCGTAGAACGGGTCCGCCTGTCGCCAGCCCCCCTGCTCCCGCAGCGCGGACAGCCGATATAGACGAGGCAACAGCGGCCGAGCACGCTCCAGCAGTTGGCGGCTGTCAGCAATCGGGGCGGCCTGGTGCACCCCCCGGATGATCAACTGGTGCTTGCTGCGCTCCTGCCATTCCCAATAGTCGCTATGGAGCAGGGCGACGTCATCGGCGACTGAGGTGGCGGCGTCTGCCAACCGTTCAATGGCATCACAAGGCAGCCAATCATCGGCATCCAGCTCCAGCAGCCAACTGCCGCGCGCTACTGCAAGGGCTGTATTCAGAGCGGCAGCCTTGCCACGATTGCGATCATGACGGAGTACATAGATTGGTGCAGCGGGAAACAGGCTGGCTACTAGCTCGCCAACATCTGAGGAAGAGGCATCATCTACAATAATCAGCTCCCAGTTGTTGCTCGTCTGCTTCAATACACTGCGCACCGCCCACGGCAGATATTCCTCATCTTTATATACACAGATTACAATTGTTATCCGTGCCGTTGTAACGGGCACGGTGTTGCCGCCTGCCGCCGAAGCTCCAACTGCTCCAGCAGGTGCGGTCACTGACAAGGAAGCGCCATCCCCGTCAGTAGCAGGCGTAGCTAGCTCGACAGTGCCGCCAGCAGCTACGCCTGTTACATAGGATGCAGGCGCTTCCAATAGCGGTCGTACCGCAGCCCATTCTTCCTCCCGACGTTGCCAGGCTGGCGGACGTTGAATCGGAGGACGATAGCTGGAGGTGACCAGCTCCAATCCGTCGCTGCGTGAGGCAAGCTGACAGTATTTATCGTAAGCGACATAGTCCTGGAACGGCAGTAGCCGCTCATCAGCAAATCCATGACATTCGCCGCTAACCAGAAATCTCCTGTTCCATAGCACAATCTCCTGAGGGTACAACGGCGTGCGCTGCTGTGCCGGGGAGCGAAGCGCCGAATGGATACATAGCCAGCCCAGGCCCTCCTCCTCCATCCTTCTTCCCCAGCCTGCCGCCTCCTCTCCAAACACATGGAGCAGCACCGCTCCAGCCGGGATGACCATGACAAGCGCTGCCTCAGGGTGCTCCCCCAGCCACCTATTCATCAAGCGTCCCGCGGGCTGCTCGACCGGGACAATCACAGCTTGCGGCAGCAGCACTCCGGCCGCCCGTACAGTCATGCGGGCGGCTGGAGTGCGGGTATAATTCAGCACAAAAACAAGCATCATCCATCCCCTCTCCCGAATGAACGGTTCCATCCTTTAATTGTTATGCAGCCTACAACGCTGGCATACATTGCATTAGATCATCCGAACAGGGGGAGGGCAATCATGGCTGTCATCGTGTTTCCGCCAATTATGGATTGGGGGTTTATGAAGCAGAGGCCGCAGCAGTTGATGCAGCAGCTTGCGCGTGCAGGACACACCGTCTACTATTGCAATAAGACGCAAGCTCTAGACTTGGTTCGAGATATGAAGGAAAAATTAGATGAAAGGAATGCAGGGAGAGAAGGTTTACATACGGAGGCATGCGCTGAAGAGTCAGGGCTACCCTCCACCTCTCCTGTACATGATGCATTCGTCGAATCCTGCTCTCCGTTATTCAGTGCCCAGAGTGTAGTGGAGTTGGAGGAACGGTTATATCTGGTGAAGCGGCATTCCGTATGGCTGGAGCAGCAATGGCCATCCATTCGCAGGCACGCTGCAGGCAGGACAATCATCTGGTGCACTCTACCCCAGCTCGCGGAGCAGGCTAAGCAATACGGAGCCGATTTTCTGGTGTATGATTGCGTGGATGATTTCCCGGAGCTTGCGCCATACGACCCGGCAATGGTCGCGGCCGCGGACTGGGTCGTCTGCACCTCCGAACGCATCCATAGCCGGTTGCGGCGGCAATACCCGGGCATTGACATCTCATTGGTTCGCAACGGCTATGACACGGATATGGGACTGCATCTGCCTTGTCAGGAGGCACAGACGCCGCTATTGCCGAATATTGGCTCAGGACGCTGGGTCGGCTATGTGGGCGCGTGGGCGCCATGGGTTGATGCAGCACTGTTGAAACGGCTGGCGGGCAGGCTTCCGCAGGGCGACCGCATCGTCATCATTGGGCCAGAGTTCGGGCGGAGGGAAGGTCAGAGCCTGCTGCACATCGGTCAGATCCCCCATGCTCTGCTCCCCGCCTATATCCGCAAGCTGGCAGTCTGCCTCATCCCTTTCCTGCCCACGCCTGTCGCCCTGGCAGCCAATCCAATCAAAGCCTACGAATATCTGGCTGCTGGCAAGCCTGTTGTCGCTACTGCGCTCCCTGAGTGCATGCAGATGAACCCTCATATCGATTGCTGCCGCTCAACCGACTCCTTCATCCATATGGTGCTGCATCGTCTGAGAGAGCCGGGAGATTGCAGCGCACGAATACGCTATGCGATGAAGCATACTTGGGCAGCGCGGGTACAGGAGCTGACACAGGCTATTCCTGTCCTGTCAGCCGAGTAACGCCAGGCTGCTTCGCTTCATTCACATATAACTGGAACACATCAGGACGGCTGTAATGGCCGACGGCATCGAAATCGTAGCGGCTCTGCACAACCTTGGCCATATCCAGGTCTGCAAGCAGCATTCCTTCCTCATCATATAACGGCGGCGCCGCATAGTTGCCGAGCGGATCGACGATGGCACTGCCGCCGTTGCAGAGTGTCGCCTCGTCTGCAGCTATATCGTCATAGCAAGCCAGATCCTGAGGATACATGTCCTTGGTCACATACTGGTTGCTAGACAATACGTAGCAACGGCCTTCGCAGGCAATGTGGCGAATGGTCGATTGCCACGTCTCCCTGGCATCCGCCGTAGGCGTCAGCAATATATCGATGCCCTTGGCATACATCGCCGTTCGGGCGAGCGGCATGTAATTCTCCCAACAGATCAAGCCGCCGATCCGTCCAAACGGCGTGTCGATGACCGTCAGTGTGCTGCCATCCCCTTGCCCCCACAGCAGCCGTTCTGATCCGGTTGGCACCAGCTTGCGATGCTTGCCGAGCAGACTGCCATCCGGGCCAAAATACAAAATGGTGTTGTACAGCGTAGCCCGGCTATATTCTGTATCTCGCTCTACAACGCCGACTGCCAGATGCAAGCGATGCTGCCTGGCAAGCGCCCCGATCTGCCTGCATTCGGCACCTGGAACATTAATCGCGCTCTCCCAATAGCGTGCCCAATCCAGCCTTCCCTCCGCACTGCGGCTCCCGACGCGCGCACCCATGGACAGCCCCCGTGGATAACCGGGAACGAACACCTCAGGAAACACGACCAGCCCCGCTCCCTGCTCAGCCGCTCTAGCCGCCCATATGGACAGCTTGTCGAGCGCAGAGCTCTTGTCAAACAGCATGGGCGCAGATTGAATCACTGCTGCACGAACCTTCTGACCACTCATCCTCCACTCCCCCTTCCCCTTTGTGTTATCTGGTCACAATATAAATGGATAGCAATACGATGCTGACGACAGCAGATACAACGTAGAACATAGTAAGACGCGTCCATTTTTTGCCCATATTTTGACCGTATGTCGGATCACCCTTGGTATTTTCCTTGGAGTGTCCCACTAGCAACGTTGCCAATACCGCAATCAGTATTACAATAACGACGAGAATATAGCTCATGCTCATCCCCCCTTTATGTTAACAATAACCGAAACCGGATGGTCATGTAACCATCCAATTATCGAGCAATTTCCCCCTCCAGTTCAATGGTACCGTATAAAATGATAAACGTCGTTCACCGTATGTTCATAAAACTTGAGGCTCGCGGCTTGCATCTGGATAGGAAGCCGTACAATAATAACGATGACGGAAATTAAGAAAAGAGCAGGAACGCAAGCTGATCGCCGGGTGCTGATGATTGGCGGCGGATACAGCAGCACGCTGTGCTGTGTCTGTCCCAGACCTTCACCAATACCGCGCACAGCAGCTTGCGGATATGATATACGGGGAGCGAAGCAAAGTGTGGAAGCCTAACCGAGAGAGCAAGCAGCCCATCTATCGGCAGATCGCAGCGGAGCTGGAGCGCAGCATCGCTAGTGGCGAGCTGCCTCCTGCAAGTACGCTGCCTTCCGAGCGGAGGCTTGCGCAGCAGCTTGGCGTGAATCGCAGCACGATTATCCAGGCCTATGACGAGCTGCGTGCCGCTGGACTCGTAGAGAGCGCTGTAGGCAGCGGCACGCGGGTCAGCAGCAGCAAATGGGGCGTCCATTCCGCCCAGGCTCCAAACTGGCAACGATACACGGACGGCGGCGCATTTCTGCCCAATCTCCCGCTCATGCGCAAGGTACGAGAGGCGGCGCAGCGCGGGGAAGGGATGATTGATCTGGCCAGCGGCGAGCTGTCAGAGGACTTATTCCCCGGTGAGCTCGTGCAGTCCATCCTACAGCAGCGGCCGTTCAGCGGCTATCTGGGCTATGATGACCCCCAGGGCAATCTGGCGCTACGGCGGGCGATCGGCCGCTTTCTTCACCGTTATCATGGATGGGAAGTGTCGGAATCCTCCATTCTGATCACGTCGGGATCGCAACAGTCGCTGTATCTGATTAATCAATGTCTCCTCTCTCCCGGAGATGCGGTAGCTCTCGAGGCGCCCTCCTACAGTTATTCGTTATCCATGTTCCAATCTGCAGGCTTGCGCATCTTCCGGCTGCCTGTCCACGATAACGGAGTGGATCCTGAGGATATACTGCGGCTACACCGCGAGCACCGGATTCGGATGATTTTCCTTAATCCGAACTTCCAGAACCCGACCGGCACGGTCTTGGCGGCGGACAAACGCAAGCAAGTGCTGGCGGCAGCCTCCTCGCTGGGCATCCCGATCGTCGAGGATGATCCGTTCAGCCTGACCGCCTTCAGCGGCGCTCCGCCGCCGCTGCTCAAGTCGGCCGATCGAGATGGCAGCGTGCTGTATGTCGGCACCCTGTCCAAGATCGCCGCCTCCGGCCTGCGCATCGGCTGGATGGTGGGGCCGCGCGCGGTCATTAGCCGCCTGTCGGATGCGAAGCAGCAGATGGATTTCGGCCTCGGCAGTCTCTCGCAATGGGCCGCCGCAGAGCTGCTGGAGCATCCCAGATTCCACAGCCATCTGTCGTCGCTGCAGCTCTCGCTGCTGGAGAAGCAACTGGAGATGGAGTCCGCCCTTAATGATCTGATGCTAGGCAAGCTTACCTATACCCCCCCACAGGGCGGGCTGAATCTGTGGTGCAAGCTTCCTCCTGGCATCGACGAGAGCCGTCTGCTCGACGAGGCGATTCGGCGCGGCGTAGTGTTCGTACCCGGCAGCGTATATGGGGCTGAGCCCGGCTTCATTCGGCTCTGCTATGCCCGGCCGCCCTATGCGGACATTCGGCCTGGCATCGCCGCACTGGCTGCCGCGCTGGAAGCAGTGGAATGGCGGCCAGGGCACTGAGCTTGAGCTTCAAGGAAGCAGCATGACGAGAGCAGCATGACCGCGCATGTGACCTAATTCGGGCCTGTCCGCCAGATGGCACGATACGCCAGAGCAGAGCAGGGCAGACGGCGGGCACAATGCTTGTTCAGCCGCCGCCTGATGCCTGCATGGCGGGAGCGACGGCTACCCCATATGAGGCTCGCCGCTATCCAGCAGCGCCGCATTAATGCCGTTCAGCAACGCGATCCCGCTCGCTTTGATAATATCGGTATCCAATGCCCTGCCACAGTAGATGCGGCCTTCATGCTCGATGCGGATCGTGACCCGGCCGATGGCCTCCTTGCCGCGCGACAGGCTGTTGATCTTATAATCCTTCAGCTCCACCTTCATGTCCGTCAGGCTGCAAATCGCGGTGTACAGCGCATCGATCGGCCCATCTCCGATCGCACTCCCTGCCACCGTCTCCTGCCCTCTTCGCAGTTGCACCGTTGCCGTAGGGCTGAGTGAATTCGCAATGACCTGGAAGGATGCCAGCTCATACAGTCTGCTGTTGCTCTGATCCATCGTGCGATGACCAGATACAAGCTCGAACACATCATGATCGTAGACCTCCTTCTTCGCATCAGCCAGAGCCAGAAACTTCTGGAACAGCGACTCGAAGTCATCGCCCTCTCCCGCTGCAAAGCCCAGCTTCTCCACCGCATTACGGAAGGCATGGCGACCGGAACGGGCGGTCAGGATAAGCTCCATGCTCTCTCCGCCGATCTCCTCGGGAGACATAATCTCATATACATTTTTATCCTTGAGCAAGCCATCCTGGTGAATGCCAGAGGAGTGTGCAAAAGCGTTCTCGCCAGTAATCGCCTTGTTGACCTGAACATCCAGCCCCGTCAGATGAGTCAGCAATCTGGAGGTTCGCAGCAGCTCCTTCGTATTAATCGCGGTCGAGCAGCCAAAGTAATTCTCTCTCACCTTCAGCCCCATGACCACCTCCTCCAGCGAGGTGTTCCCGGCCCGCTCGCCAAGCCCGTTAATTGTGCATTCGACCTTCTGCGCGCCATTCTTGATCGCTGCGAGTGTATTGGCAGTTGCCAGCCCCAGATCATTATGGCAGTGGACGCTCAGGATCACCCGGTCGTCGAGGTTTTTGAGCCGTTCGTTAATGTTGCGAATCAGTTCCCCGAATTCCTCCGGCACCGCATAGCCGACCGTGTCCGGCACATTAATGATCGTCGCGCCCGCCTTGACCACCGCCTCGATTGTCCTCCACAAATAATCAAAGTCCGACCGCGAGGCGTCCTCTGTCGAGTATTGCACCTGGGGCAGCAGCGTGCGCGCATACTTGACCGCATCCACCCCCATCTGCATGACCGCATCCCTGGAGCGGTTGAATTTCTTCTCGACATGGATATTCGAGGTGCCCAGCACGATATGAATAAATGGCTGCTGTGCGAGCTTGATGCTCTCGTAGACGCTGTCGATGTCGCTCTTCACCGCCCGGGCGAGTGCCGTAATCGAGACGCGATCCCCGACAGTCCGCGCAATTTCCTGTACCGCCTGAAAATCTCCCAGCGAGGAAGCCGGGAAGCCCGCCTCGATGATGTCAACGTTCAACTGTTGGAGCTGACGGGCAAACTCGACTTTTTGGTGCATGTTCAGCTTCGCTCCCGGCACCTGTTCTCCATCCCGCAACGTAGTATCCAATACCATAATGCTTCTTGTCATTGTCCATTCCTCCTTGGAAAATAAAAAAACCCCGTCTCTAAAAATAGAGACGAGGTTGAACCCGCGGTACCACTCTAATTCATTTCCATAACGAAATGAGCTCATTCGATGGCCATCACCATCTATCCCTGTAACGGGGGAAGCCGTCTGTCCCTACATTGTCGGGAAGCTGTTCATAGACGAGTTCACAATGAACGCTGCTGCCGTTTCACACCACCCAACGGCTCTCTGGAAGCTCATTCATTCCTACTAATTCTAATCGTAACATTTCGTTATGAGATTAAGGGTCATTATAGTGCAGTCTGCTCCGGTTGTCAACGCCCCTGCTCTATGATCTCCACCCCTGACTGCTCGTGAACTTCAACGTTTCCCGTCACTGTAGCAACGACGAGGTATGACCCTGCAGCCAGCATACTGACCGCTGCCAGAATGATGGCGGTGATCACAAGCTTTCTCATTCTCTGCTCCCCCTGCCTTCTATCGCGCTGGCTACAACAAGCAAGTGCAAGCCGTCCAGCTAACGATATGCTACCTAATCTAACGAGGGAAACCGTCCAAAGGTTGCCGCCTGACCGCCCAACTGGCTTCAACAGACCGCACGGCATGCCACCCTAGAAGGAGGAGAGCAGCTACTCCGCCAGCAAATCTAGTCTTAGCGGGGTGAAGGTGTCTAGCAGCTTGCTCGGCTCCAGCGCACGGCAGCCATGCTCGGCTCCACTAGGAATATAGAGCGTCTCCCCGGCGGAAATAACTGTTGTTTTACCGTCAATCGTGAACTCCAGCTTCCCCTCCAGGCAATACGAAAGCTGCTCATGTACATGGCTGTGCAGGTAGCCCTCTGCACCTTGCTCAAAATGCACCTCCATCATCATGATCGATTGTCCCGGTGCAAAAATTTTACGTTGCACGCCCGGCTCGGCATTCTCCCATTGGTTGATTCTGCTCATGTCTCACCACTCCTAATAATAAAATATTTACAGGGACAGGTCTCTCCCCGCCGCAAAGCGCCGCTCCCCTGCAGCATGATGCTGATAGAGTACCGGCTCCCCCTGCTCAAACCGGATACTCCATTCGGCTGGAACGAGCCGCGAGCCGCCGATGTGCGGCTTCATGACGGTGACGAACCATGCATCGCCTTGCGCTGTCAGCAAGCTCTGTACGACCTTGAGCGGCTGCAGCGACATCGACACCACCGATTCCCAACTGTCCTCCACATCCAGCTCCAGCGAAGGCGGCCCCAGCAGCAGCAGATCGCAGCCCAGTTCCGGGCGCACACCGCCAACAAGGCCGCTGCCGGACGCGAGATAGGCCGCCATGTGGAGGGCTGCCCCCTGTCTTCCTGCTGCAACTTCTGCTGCATGTCCGGCTACTTTCCCGGCTGCTTCCCCGGCTACTTCTTCTCCTGCTTCCCCAGACTGCACATCCTCCTGGATGTTCAGCTTCTCCAGACGCCACTCCAGCAGCCGGCTGTGCAAGCGATGCTGGTACGTGTGTACGCCTGAGCCGAGCAGCCGATCGATGACAACCCATTCCCCGCTGTCCAAAAACCAGATTGCCCGCCGATGGACGATCCCCCGCCGGGCATAGCCGTCATGCTCGGCACAGATGATCTGGCGCTGCGCATCCCAATGAATGAGCGTCACAGCCGCCTCGGGAACTCCCCAGCGCTGAGTGCGCAGATAAGGCGTCTGATCCTGCCCATCCACCAGTACCGTGTTGTGCGCCGCCGTACTCTTGAAATACCGCCGCCAGGGATGTTCCATGTACGTATAGACACCCGGATCAACGAATAACGCCTCGCCATAGGCGCACCACTCGAAGGAGAGCGCGTCGGCATGACCGTGCGGGCCGCCCAATGCGCCTGCATCGAAAATCAACTGCTGCTCGTCGTCTCCCAGCCCGTAATAGCCGCCTTCCTTGAAGGCAAACGGCAGCCCAGCACCCCGGCTGTCGCTTCCAGTTCGTCCCGCAGCCGCCCTGTTCTGAGCAAGCAGTCCTGCTACCCGCTCCGGGCCAGCCAGCCAGAACTGCTCATGCAGCTCCTCCTCCAGCAGCCAGTCCGGGTTGCCGTAGTATAAGGCTGCAGCATTCAGATCAGGCGCAGTGGTCGCATACGAGTCAGCGAACGGAGCCATCGTGCCATCCTGCCTTGTCATGCTGCGTGCGAACTGCACCATACCCGCCAATATCCGCTCGTATTCGTCCGAGAAGGTTTGTCCGCGCTTGCGCAGCATAACCGCGCAATCGACGAACAGCTCCAGCGACACCATATGGTAGTGCGGAGTCAGCTCCGCGTGAACACCGTCTTGCAGCACCTGCACCCGAATACACTCCTCCAGACGAGTGACGGCACATTGCCGCCAGCGCTCGCTCTCTGGCCAGGAGACGAAGGTAAGCGAGGCGGCGAGCAGGCCGATCATATGCATAATGGAATGATTGATCTCGATGCTCGCCTTATAGGTCGATAGAAACTCGGCATGCTCCTTCACTGATGACAGAAACTGCGCCATCGCAGTCTCATCCCAGCTCTGTGAGCCGTTGAAGAAATGGTAGGCATGCACCCACTGCCGCAGCCGCAGGCCAACCTCAAGCAGCCGCCATGGACCCGGTTGCTGGAAGTAGGTCAACTCCTCGGCAGGCCGTCCGTGCGGACACGGCTGCGATTCAATCCAGCCGATGACATGCTCCAGCGCCTTGGCCGCATACTTCTCTTCGCCGGTCATCGCATAGGCAATGCCAAGACAGCGCAAATGCTTGAAGCGATTGAGTACCCATGTAAATTCCTTGTCTCCTGTCGGGTTGTACAGCCAGTTGATCGGTGTTCCCAGATCGATCTCCTGCCCTTTCCTCGTGATGACATGGCTCGCACACCAGCGGTCGGCATCAGCGACTGCAGCCGCAGCCGCTTGCGGGAACTGCTCCCGGAACATCCGTCCCCACTCCCGCGTCTGCTCCGCGGAGAAAAATAAATGATCCATCTCACTTGCTCCTTTCCTTGCCCATACAGGCAGTAGGCCATAGACAGCATGCGGCAACGCGACGCCAGGCATAGCGATTCCTAACCGCAGTGCTGCGGCTGCGAGGCAGCTTCTGCTGCTTCTGTATGTCTCCTGTGCCCTTGGCAACCGACCTGCCTTGCTGCTCCCGTTCCTTGACCGCTCCCGGACTTCCAGGAAAGCTACCAGGCCACCTCGATCGGGCAGCCTGGTAGCTTTGGACTGTGGAGCGTAGATGCCATGCAGCGTATTGCAGTTGCGCCCCTTCTTGCGCGCCAGATGTCACGAGCCTCGCAAGCACCCGCTCTACAGGCGGGAGACGCGCTCATTCACAAAGCTGCTGACGCGGGGCTTCAAGCCGCTGACGCATGCCCGCTGCCTGCTATTCGTTCCCCAGCGTGCCCTGCAGTGCCTTGGTGTCATAGGACGGATCGGCTTCGATATCCGTTAGCCCCTCGCTCCGTGCAGCCGCCAACGCCTTATTGTAGCGTGTATTAATGTCTTGAATCGCATCGTCAATACTCTGATTGCCTGTCAAAATGTATTCGGTGAATACATCCGCCGCCTTTTTCCCTTCAAGCTTCGTCTCCGAAATCGCCAGCGGCGTTACCGGGAAGATGGCATCATACTTGGTCGGCAGGAAACCGTCGATGCCCTTCAGCTCCGGCTTGCCCGCGGCCGCGTTCACATACGGCAGCACGGAGATACCGAGCCCCTTCTCCTGATACTCCTTGCGCAGCTCGGTGCTGTAGAGGAATTCGATAAACTTGGCCGCTGCGTCTTGCTTGTCCGACTTCGCGTTGACACCGATATACGCGCCCGCGTTCACCCATATTGCGCCGTTAATTTCACCAGTCTTGGTCGGAATCATCGTCGAAGACCAGTTGATGTCGGTCGGGAATTGCGAATTATATACAGAAGGCTCGCCGGAGTGGTTCACGTACATGCCAATCTTGCCTTGAGCGAACTGCGCTCTCAGCGGATCGATGTCCAGCGATTCAGCGCCTGGAATCATGCTGCCGTCCACCTTGATCTGGCGCAGCGCCTCCGCTACATCGCGATACATGGCAAAATCGAACTCTCCGGTCTGGTAGTTGAAGCCCTCGTGCGAGGTGCCCGAGTCGGCCGAGCCGGAGGCATAGGCCGGGCGGGTAAAGCCTGAGCCGTTCTTGAAGTTGCTGGCGAACCCGTAGATTCCCTCCGACTTACCTTGCTCCGTAATGATTTTGGCCGCTTCCACCATTTCATCCAGCGTCTTCGGCGGCTCGCTGAAGCCGGCCTTCTCCATCAGGTCAACATTATACAGCAGTCTCCAGAACTGTCCGGTATTGGGCAAGGAGTAGACTTTGCCCTTCAGTGTCGTTACCTTTTCCTTCAGCACTCCGTCGAACTGTCCGAGAAATTGCTGGCTCAGCAGGTCGTCCAGCGGCGCTAGATAGCCTTTGGTCACGTACACTTCAAAATCATTGACCTTGAATACATCCGGCGCCTGGTTACTGGCAAATGCCACCTCCAGAGACTGGTTGTAGTTGTCCGCCATCACCTTCATCTCGACCTCGATATGGTCTGTATTCGAGGTGTTGTATGCATTAATCTTTTGCTGCATATAGTCCATATCGTGACGGTCCATCGTCCAGTAGGTCAGCTTGGTTTTGTCCTCTGCCCCGCTGTTGCCGCCCGTGCCGTCTGTGTTCTTGGTCGGAGCATTGCTTGCGGAGCAGGCGGACAGCACCAACGCTGCAACGATTGTCAGCAGCAGTGCATGTGTGCTTTTTTTACCTAATGTTTGTTTCATCTGTTAACCCTCCCTTTGATGATTGCCGATCTCGCATAAGATAATGCCTGGCACAGGCGACAGGGTGTCCGCCTTGCTTGCACTCATTGTAGCATTGAAGCGCTTTCCCCCAAGAAGGGTAAATACACGATTCAGGGAGGGCAAAATCACTTTGCGCTATTCTCCCTGCTCATAGCGGGTGCGGAATTCGGTCGGCGTCAGACCCGTATGCTTTTTGAACAGCTCGGTAAAGTAAGGCCGATCCTTGTAGCCCAGCTCAAACGTAATGTCCTGCACCTGCATCCCCTCCAGCAGCAGATGCTTGGCCTTCTCCATTCGGGCCGCGGTGACATATTGCATGAAGGTCATGCCGGTTTCTTTTTTGAACAGGGTTGAGAAGTAGCTGGGGCTGAGATGGACGACGCCCGCGCATTCCTGCACCGTCAGCTCGCGACCCAGGTTGCTGCGCACATAGGATATCGCCTGCATGATCAGCTCGCCCAGGTCGTTGCGCTGCCGGCGCTGAAACCATTCGCAGCCTGTCAATCCCAGCTCGCGCACCGCATCCTGCAGTGCTGAAGTCGTCATATAGCGCCCGTTCTTGAGCGCGGCCAGCTTGTCGTCCAGCCAGGCCCGTTGCGCAGCATCCGCCTTCTCCGCAATGATACGATACATCGAGAATGCCAGCCCGTAGAACAGATTGACGGTCATCTCCGGGTCAGGCGGAGCGGGGTAGCGCAGACATTCCTCAAAGATCGCGCAGAGCAGCCGCTTCGTGCCCTCCTGATTGCCGGAGCGAAGACAATAGAGCAGCTCCGTCTCCTTCTCCGCCGAGTAGCCCGCGATGACGCGGCCCTGCGGCTCAATATCCCGGTAATCAATGATACAGCCGCTGCCGGAATAGAACTGATAGCTGAGCGCGGTCATCGCTTGTTGGTAGGATAAGGAAATCTCAGCAATGTTGTGGGCCAGACCGCCAACGCCAATCGAGATTTCCCGCTTGGCATACCGGCGCACATTATCCCGGCAATTCTCAGCCAGCTCCAGCACAGCCAGTCCCTCCTCCGGGTTGAGCACGATGACGAAGCGGCCCAGATGCTCGCGGAACACGATGCCCTTCGCCTGCTTCTTGAGCGTCTCCTCCAGTATGTTGTGCACCGCAAAGCGCGACAGCTCGACCTCGCGAACCGGCATCCCCGTCTCCTCACCCATCAGCTCCTCAATCTGCACCACCATCACTGCGAATGTCTCCATTAACATGTCGATGTCAAGAAACTCCCACTTATCGCTCGCCCGCTCCGGCTGCTCCTCATGCCGGATAAGCAGCCGGAAATATTCCTGGCGCAGCGAGGGCAGACTTTCTCGAAGCTTGCGCTCCAGCTCCAGACGGCTATGCCGCTCGATTCGCTCGGTTTCGATGACTACCTTGGCCTTCAATACAGTATCTATGACCTGCTGGGTGGTAAACGGCTTGAGCAGGTAATCGAAGGCGCCCAGCCGCACAGACTCCTGAGCGTATGCGAAATCGGAGTAGCCGCTGAAAAAGATGACCTTGGTATCATTTTCACCGCTCTCTCTGAGCTCACGCACCATATCGATGCCGCTGCTCTGCGGCATGCGAATGTCGGTCATGATGATGTCCGGCTTGCGCTCGCGGATCATCGCCAGTCCAGCCTTGCCGTTGGTTGCTGTGCCGATAATCTCGATGCCATGCTCCTGCCACGGAATTCGCTGCGCGATGCCGTCGATGACCGCCTTCACATCATCAATGATGCACATCGTGATCTTCATGATCCGTTACCTCCTGCTATCGGAAATGTCAAGGCAACACAAGTCCACGCTCCAAGCTCGCTCTCCAGCCGGATCGATGCCTGCTGTCCGTAAGACAACTCCAGCCGAGCCTGTACATTGGACAGTGCGTAGCTGGTGCGCTGCAGCTCACCGCCCTGCAGCGCGCGGGTTACTGCAGCCGCGTCCATGCCGCAGCCGTTATCGAACACGGACAACGATAGCAGTCCGTCTGCTGCGGAGGCCGTGATTCGAATCCGTCCGGGGCGTGACAACTCCTGCATGCCATGCAAGATCGAATTTTCTACGAGCGGCTGCAGGATGATCTTCAACACGGGCGTCTCCAGCAACTGCTCGTCTGCTTCGATCTCGTAATCAAACAGCTCAGGATAACACATGGTCTGCAGCTTCATATACTGGGTCACATGCTCCAGCTCCTGGCGCAGCGTCGTCATCTCCTTGCCATTGTTCAAGCCGAGCCGGAACAGCAGCGACAGCGAGACGATCATGCCCCGCACCGCCTGATGCTCTTCCATCTCGCTTTTCCAGTAAATTGTGTTGAGCGTATTATACAGAAAGTGCGGATCGATCTGAGCCTGCAGCGCCTTGATCTCCGACTTGCGCTTCTCCTCCTCGGAGGCCTTGACCTCCCGAATCAGCTCATTAATCTGCTCCAGCATGCGGTTGAACTTGTGACCGACCTGACTGATTTCGTCCTGAAAGTTGCTCTCAAACCGCACATCAAGCTGGTTCTGCTCCACCTTGAACATCAGATTGCGCAGCTTGAACAGCGGCTTGAGCAGCAGCTCGGACAGCATGCTGGAGAGGATAAGCGCCAGCACGATGCACGCGCCCATGATGGTCAGGATCGTCCATCTCATCCGCTGCGCAGGTGCCAGCAGCTCAGCCTTCGACTGATAGCCGATCAGCAGCCAGTTCGGATTCATCTCCAGTGAGGTGTAATTCAGCAGATAGGCGCTGCCCTCATAGATTTCCTCAAGATGCCCGCTGCTGCTGTCGCCGATCTGCTCCAGCAGCTTCGCCACAAGCGCCTCCGGGGCGGGCGAGGAGAAAAATACCGGCTGACGGGCACGATCCACGACGAGCTGCTTGAGGCTGCCCTCCTTCAAGTGAGCCTGCAGCAGCTCCAGCATGCGATCCTCGCGAATGTTGACCACAACATAGACATCCGGCAGGTTGACCTCGAACAGCGGCTTCATAACAAATGACAGCACAGGCTGAGGGCGGCTGAACAGCTCATCGACATGACCGCTGACCCACTGCGGGCTCCAGTTCGGCCCGGCCTGCTCTAGCTGCTCATACAGCAGCGTATTCTCGAAGCGTCGTCCCGGGATACGCTGCACCTCCGTCGGATAGAAGTCGCCGATCGGCGTCGATACGAGCACGGAGTCAATCGATTGCTCGGTCAGCATTAATTGCGCGAACGAGGTCTGCAGTTGCGACAGCCGATTATAATACTCCTTGCGGCTTCCCGTCTGCACATCGCGCATCGCCCGTTGAAACGGCTCGCCCATCATGAGCGTAGAGATGGAGACGACAATATTGCGCATGCGCTCATCAAACACTTGGGCAGTCTTGTTGAGCGTCTCCTGACTCGTCTTGGTCGCCTGACTGGCCATCTCCTCTGCAAAAAACACGGAAACATAAGTTCCCGTGGCAGATATACATACGACTGTCAATAATACAAAAGATACCCATAGACGCCGCTTGAGCGACATTTTTCGAAATATGCGCCTGATCATGAAGTTCATCGCCTCTTTTTATACTGAAGAATCATGCCAGTGCCGGATAGGGATCGGAGCAGGTCGGAAGACGCGGATTAGCCCTTGACGGAGCCTGCGGTTACCTGCATGAAGGAGCGGTTGGCGAACACATAGACGAGCAGCAGCGGCAGGATCGAGATGCACGCCCCGGCCAGCATCAACTGGTTCTCGACCGCTGCGCCAGCACCAAACCGCAGATTGGCGAGGCCAACCGGCAGCGTCTGCAGATCGGGACGAGAGAGTGAGAACACGAGCGGCAGGATGTACTCATTCCACGCGCCGCGAAAGGTAAACAGCGCTACCACACCAAGCGCAGGCCGCAGCAGCGGCAATATAATACGCCAGAAGATGGAGTAGAAGTTGCAGCCGTCAATCAGTGCCGCTTCATCCAGATCCTTCGGAATGCTGCGAAAAAATCCGATCACCATAAAAAACGCAGTTGCGTGAGCACTAATCAAAATGATTATGACAGCCCAAAGCGATCGGTGCAAACCGAGAGTGACCATCAGGTCGAACTGCGGACGAAGGACGACAGCCCCGATCGAGATAAATAAGGTGAATGATTGCAAAAAGATCAGCAGCTTCTTTCCACGAAATGAGGCGCGATCGACCGCATAAGCTGCCATGGAGGACACCAGCAGTGTGCCGATTGTAGCAAATACGGCGACGAATACACTGTTAAAGGTGTAGCTGGAGAAATTGGCCTGTGTCCAGGCGGTCACATAGTTGCTCAGTTGCCACTGCTCCGGGAATACCGTCGCTCCGGTCGTCAGCTCCAGATTCGTCTTGAAGGAGCCGAGAATCGCTACGATGATCGGGAACAGCATGAAGATAGAAATCAAGATCAGCAGCAGCCACATCGGGCTGCGCGCGGCTATTTTTTTCAATGCCATGAGTCGTTCTCCCCCTTTTAGTAGATGCTGCTCAATTTTTTGGACATCCAGAAATAGGCCCAAGTAATCAGACCGACGATGACAGCCGTTGTGAAGCCAACCGCGCTGCCGTAGCCGATGTTTTGCACCGCTGTGCCGGTAGTTGTCAACGGGAAGAACAGCTTGTACAAATACAGGTACATGACCTCGGTTTTGCCGAATGGCCCGCCCTCCGTGAGCACCATGATGCTCTCATAGCCCTTGAGCGAGGTGGTCAATGCCAGCATGACGATCATCTGCAGCACCGGCCCCAGCATCGGAATCGTAATGTACCAGAGGCGCTGCGCCGGGTTGACGCCATCGAGCGAAGCGGCCTCGTAGATCTCCTCCGGGATGCCCTGCAGCCCTGCCAGAAACAGCAGCATATAGTTGCCGATTGCCCCCCATACCGCTATGATAACGATCGTCAGCATCGCCTTGGACGCCCCAAGCCAATCAACTGGGCCGCTGACCAGATGAAGCTTCATCAGATATTGATTCAGAATGCCGTTATACGAATTAAATACAATGTAAAAGACAATAGACATTACGGATGCGCTAAAGATGGTCGGCAGGAAGAAGATCGCCCGGAACGCATTTCGCCCGCGCAGCTTGCGGTTCAATATGACCGCCAAAATGAGCGACAACGGCAGGGTAAGGATTAGTTTGCCGCCAGCATAGATGAACGTATTCACTACAGACTGCCAAAACTCCGCATCACGCATAATGCGCGCAAAGTTTCCCAGCCCGACGAATCGCATCTCCCCGTAGCCCTGGTAGTCATAAAACATATATCGCAGTGCCCACGCTATCGGGTATATGCCGAGCGCCACGGTCAGAAAAAAACTGGGAAAGCTGAATAAATAGGCACCAAGCCGGTTTCTACGCATGCCATCATCTCCTCTTGATTCGTAATCCTATTGTACGAGAGGAGCGGCATAGACAGAGAGAGGGCATTTCATGAATCAGGGGGGATAAAACGATGTTCTCACAACGTAAGCACAGAGACGGCTCCCGCTTGCCTGAAGACAGGCAGAGCACGAAAAGAACCTTCACCATCGCGAGATTCACGAAAATGAAGGTTCCAGTGTTTCGATCAAGCAACGTCGGGCTGACCGCAGCCATACAGTTAACAGCAACAGCCATAGCCATTGCAAGGCAGCTAGCTTAGGCGTAGCCGCTGGCAGACACATTATTATGACTGCAATCGATACCCGCTATGGAATACCGGGCTGACATAAGCATTGAAGGCGAAGCCGCCCCGAATGGCTGCCGTCACGAAATCCTTGGCCTTATGAACGGCATCGTGCACACTCAGACCATTGGCTAGGCCGCTCGTGATTGCAGCCGCAAAGGTACAGCCCGCGCCATGATTGCACGCCGGCACGATCTTGTCCGTCTCCAGCACGGCGAAGCTCGCTCCATCATACAGCACATCAATCGCCTGTTCCCCGTTCAGCGCCTTGCCTCCCTTGACAACAACGTTCTGCGCGCCCAATGCATGGATACGCTTGGCTGCTTCCTTCAAGTCCTCAAGCGAGGCCAGCTTGCCGAGTCCCGACAGCACTCCGGCCTCAAACAGGTTAGGCGTCACGACCGTTGCCAGCGGCAACAGCAGGTCGCGGATGGCATCCGCCGATTCGGGATTCAGCACCTCGGATTCGCCCTTGCACACCATAACCGGGTCGATGACGACATTGGATTGCTTATTCTGCTTAATCGCTTGCTCCGTCACACGGACGATGTCCACGCTGCCTAGCATCCCTGTCTTCATCGCACTGACAGGCCCACCCGCGAAGGCGGTCTTGATCTGCTCAGCGACAAGCGCAGCATCCACCGGATAGACTTGATGGCGCCAGCTATGGTCAGGGTCCATCGTCACAATCGTCGTCAGCACGCTCATGCCATAGGTTCCATATTCGGCAAATGTCTTCAGATCCGCCTGAATGCCGGCGCCCCCGCTGGAATCGCTGCCTGCAATCGTCAATGTTTTTGCAATGTTGCTCACGTACTAGCTCCCCTTTGTTTTCTAGGATCGGATACAATAAAGTTGATTATACCAGAAAACATCCGGTTTGCACGCAAGGAGCCGCAAAAAGGCAATCGTCGCTGACACTTCCCCTTATTTCCCGCCCGGAACAAGCAGATCTGCAATTATATCCAACTGCTTATCCACAGAAATGGGGTCACTGTACAGAAATTCATCAAAATCGATCGTGTAGACTTTACCCGCTTTCCACGCCGACGAATGCTGAATCAGCTTCTCGACCTCCTTCAGATTGTCGCCGGCATCCTTGTTCACAGCAAGAAACAGCCGATCTCCGATAAAGTCATTGACGATCTCATTGGATATTTCCCATGTGTCCCCCTGGATGACCTCATCCGCTACCTTCTGCTGCGGCTTCAGACCGAGATACTTGTACAGAATATTGCCGCCCATGTTCGTATCGCCATAGACAAACAGCCCCCCGGAACGTACATTCAAGATGGTAAAGGTCTCGTCAGCTCCGACATATGGCCGGATCTTCTCTTTGTAAGCCGCTATTTTCTCCGTGAAGGCCTCGCTCCATTGCTGCGCCTCCTCCTGCTTGCCCAAGATGTCTCCAAACATCTGAACATCCTTCAGCGGTTCATCATATTGCTCGAGAACGATCGTGGGCGCAATCTTCTCCAGCGCCTCATATCCGCCATCGACAACCTCCGCGAAAGGCGCGGTGGTCACGATCAGATCGGGGTTCAGCGACAATATCTTCTCCGCATCGGGGGGTACACCAACATCCGTAATACTTGCAACATCGCTTAGCAGCGGGTTCTTCAGAACGAAGCTGGTCGTACCGACAGGCTTCACGCCGAGCGTCATCAGCTCGCCCAGGTGAAACAGACTAACGACTCGTTGCGGCTGGACCGGGATGTCGCTCGTCCCCTTGAGATGCTTGTACGAGCGGGTTGCTGCCGCTTCCGTATCCGCAGCGCTATGAGCCGAGGCAGGCGGCGCAGATGCGCCTCCCGCAGGTTGGCTCGCTTGGCATGCATTCAGAAGCAAGGATGTACATAACAGCATCATGGCTCCGATAGCTGGCCTTGAAAATCTAAACATGGTTGTGTCCCCTTCCGTCCTATCTATCTGATAATAACTCTCATTATCATTATGAGAAAGCAGGCCAGGAGAAACAATGGATGATTTCGGCAGATGCAATGGATTATGTTGAACTTCCCTCCGGTTGTCCTCCCGGAATTTCTGCGGTGAACGGCCGGTATGCTTTTTGAACAAACGACTGAAATAATACACATCGGCATAGCCCACGCTAGCCGCGATCTCCTTAATGCGGGCCTCGGATTTCAACAAAAACTGCTTGGATTTATGGATGCGCACATAAATCAAATATTCGATCGGGCCTACCCCGATCTGATTCTTGAACAAGCGAGACAGATAGCTCACACTGCAATGATGCAAGCGAGCCAGCTCCTCGGCTGTGATTGGCTCCTTGTAATGCTCCTGGATGTAGTGGATCGCTTCGGTGATCATACGGCTGCTGTCCGTGGCGCTATTGACCTGTCGCATCGACTCGTATACAAAGGATAAAAAGACGGACTGTGCCTGCAGCTTGTCGAGCGCGCTTCCCTGCTGCCAGAGGCGCAGCATCGTCTGGCACTTCTCCAGCAATGGCAGCACGCGGTATGGAGTCAGTTCATAGGGAAGCTGGAAGCTGGCCTGCTCCTCTGGCGTATCGCACATGGCCTGATACAACATGATGTAACCGCTAAAGTCTTCGCTTGCCGAGATAACGCGCCATTCGTTGTCCTGTCCTCCATGCACAATATGATGCGCTCTGAGGCCATAGACTTCACCGAAATGGCTCACGTGAGCGATCCCGTGTGTCGTCAAGACAAAGAAGCTGACAGGAAACAGCTCGCGTCCCGCTGCCATCCCCTCTGCGGCGTTAAGCTGCCGGATGTCGACCAGTCTCACAGAGGTGCGGCTCCACCGTTCAATATAGGCGTCCCAGTTCATAATCTCCTCCCTCCCTTGGTCTGCTGTCCGAATGCTCCTTACAGTGTACTATATGTGCAACTGGCTTCTCAATCATCTGACGCCACAGCTCTGCAGGTGGAGCCTGCTCCATGACGCGCAAGAGCACAAGCCCGGATTATGCAAGGGCTCGTGCTCTGCTCTCTATTCTATGTTGGGATGAGGCCAACGGCCGACATCTCGTACAGCTCAGCGCCTAGAGCCATCACAGCTTGACGCTCGCAAGACTCGCTCCCTTGACGAACAGCCGCTCCACGCGCTTCTCGACATCCGGGTCGGGAACAAGCGGCGGGGCATGATGCGGCTTGATGCGGGCATCCAGCACGATATTGTCGCAGCCCCAATGCTTATGTTCATAGCTGCCGTTGACACCATGAATATCATGAGACGGATTGCTCCGGGTGAAGGTTGCCCACACAAAATTGCTGAGCGACCGGCTCACAAACTCGCTGTCATCGCACAGCACTACGAGCGGACAGGAGCTGAGCGGCCCTCGCTCCGCGAGCGCCTCGCATAGCTCCTGCACCTGGCGCTGCGCTTGCCTGGCATCCGTATACGCCGGCCCCTGCAGCGCGACGACGCCCGGCATCACAAGACGGGCGCCCTCGAACTCTCGCAGTCCCGATAGCTGCTGCGGAACCTCGGTGCATAGCTCGCGCTTGGCGCTGCCGCAGGCCGCGAAGACGACCTTGCTGCCTGTGTTCAGCCCGGTGCCGGAATAATCGAGCGTGTCGATCGTCGTATTCGTATAGAAATGAATATCGCGCCGCAGGTCGAGCCGCTCCAGAATGTAGGTCAAGAAGGCAGCCTCATCATGAGTGTCCAGCGGCTGTCGCTCCTCGGCGGCAATAAACAGATACTTCGCCAGACTTAGCTGCCCGGTGCCGAGAATGCGGTTAGCCAGCGTGAGTATCTCCGCAGGCTGACGCGTCTCCTCGTAGGGCGTGTACCGCTCGCTGCCTATGGCGAACAGCAGCGGGTGGACACCTGCCGCATCGACCGCATGCACCTCCTTGACTCCCGGAATCTCATGCTTGATCGCGTCCCCGGTGAGCTCATGAATAAGCGCCCCGAATACGGTGTCCTCCTGTGGCGGACGTCCGACGACGGTGAACGGCCAGATCGCATTCGGACGAGCATAGACCTTGTGTACCCGCATCACCGGGAACGGATGGGTAAGACTATAGTAGCCCAGATGGTCGCCGAACGGCCCCTCCGGCTTCGTATCACCCGGATAGATCTCCCCCGTAATGACGAAGTCTGCGTCATTGCTGATGCAGAAGCCGTCCAAGTAGCTGTAGCGGAACCGCCGTCCAGCCAGCAGGCCAGCGAACATCACCTCGCTCAGCCCCTCAGGCAGCGGCATGACAGCGGACAGGGCATGCGCTGGCGGGCCGCCGACAAAGCAGCTTACCTTCAGCGGCTTCCCCTGCTTGACCGCCTTGGACTGGTGAACGCCAATCCCACGGTGGATCTGATAGTGCAGGCCAATCTCCCGATTCAGCTCATACTCATTGCCCGTCAGTTGAACACGGTACATGCCCAGATTGGACTTCATCGGCCCCGGCTTGTCCGGGTCCTCCGAATAAACCTGTGGCAAGGTGACGAAGGCTCCGCCGTCCATCGGCCAATGCTGGATAAGCGGCAGATCGCTGATCTGTATCTCCTGCGCTGCTACCGGGCCGCCGCCGGACTTGCGAAGTGGAAGCGCCTTCCAGGCGCCGAGCGCTGCGGATAGCTGCTTGAACGGCTGCTTCAGCGCCTTCACCGGATCATTGCGCAGCGCAATCACCTGCTCCGCCAGCTCCCAAGTATCCCGAAATATGAAACGGCTGCGCTCCATGGTGCCGTACAGATTCGAGACGGCGCGAAAGCGCGAGCCCTTGACATTCTCAAACAGCAGCGCCGGGCCGCCCGCTTCGTACACCTTCAGATGGATTGCCGCCATCTCCAGGTGAGGATCAACCTCCTCGCGAATGCGGACAAGCTGTCCGTGCTGCTCCAGATCCAAAATACATTGCTCCAAATTGTGGTACATGTTACAAACCTCCAGCCTGTTCACAAACCCGAACGTTATCCTTCTATTATGCCTGTATCCGGCAAGGTAGCACAAGGCTTGAACCGTCGGCAACGCGTCCAGCGGCCTGCCGATTGCGAATTGTGTCACAAAAGCGCCTAATGTAGCTCTGCATCACTGAGACGGGACACAAAATCATGCTGCTGCAGGTTGCGCTGAATCTAAAGGGTGAGACCCACGTGGATGCTGCACGATGCCTAAGCAGACTAACCACGCGATTCCTGCTGCTGGCGATATTCGCGCGGAGACTGTCCCTCCTGCTTTTTGAAGACTTTACTGAAATACTTCACGTCGCTGAAGCCAACCATCTCTGCGATCTGCACCAGCTTCAGATACGGATTAAGCAGCAGTTGCTTTGCCTTGCCGATGCGGTAGGCGCTCAAGTAATCGGAGAAATTATGGCCAAATTCCTGCTTGAATTTACGCGAAATGTATTCGCGGCTCAAATGGAAAGCAGCAGCAAGCTGCTGCAAGGACAGATTGTCCATATAATGCTTGTCGATGTAGGCGACAATATCATTGATCGCGCTGCTTTCGCGTGCCTGGTGCTCCAGTATTGCCCTCGACAATCCGGTTAGTGCAGCTCGCAGCCAATCTCCCCAGGCATAGATAGAGAAGGAAAAGGACGCCCCGCCGACGGAGGGGGCGCTGCCGAGCCAGCCCTGCCGCTCCAGCTCTGCGCGAACCGTCTCGGCCTCCCCGCCCAGCTTCTCCCGCAGCAGCCGCTCGCAGAAGGAATGTACACTCGCTTGCCAAAACTGCAGCCATTCGGGGGTGATGGCTTCTGCCCGGCCAAGCATGTCGGTCCAGCGCCGCATGGCCACCTCAATCTCGCCATGATTTCCACTAAGCACAGCCATCCTCCAACCGTCTTGCAGCGGCTCCAGAGCACGTTCATTGAGCGCACCTGCAGGCTCAGCCGCAGTGATGTCATGTGCATATCTATCCGGCTGGAGCAGGTTGCGGCGGCGGAGGGCGACAACCGCCTCATGGTATTGCTGCGGCAAGCTGCGCGGCAGTGCGCCTGCCACTCCCATGCCCATATGCATGCGACGCTGCAGCGTGTGTTCCAGCCCGTCATTGATGGCGTCAACCAGTTGCTGCATAGAATCCAGATGCTCCCATACCAGCAATATAATCTCACCGAGCGATCCCCAATATTTGAAGGCGATCCCACGGCCGCAGGGTGTCAGAAACTCGTTGCATATGTTGACGAGTGCAAAATGAAGCAGCTCGCTGTTGCCGCCGAAACGCTGAAGCAGCTCGGTATCCGCCGGGTCGGTCTGCAGCAGCAGCAGTCGGGCACTGGCCGCCTGCTGCGGGATGACCCCCTCGCTGTGCAGACGGCGCAGCGAGGACTTCGCTGTCGCCGGATCATCGATCAATGAGGAGAGCAGCTTCTCGTCATAGATCGGCTTGAACTCGTTCAGCCTGATCGTCTGCTGCCGCGAGGACTGCCGCTCCCGCTCCTCTTCACGCCATTGCCCCACCGCCTTGGCCACCGCCGCATGAATCGCCTCCGGTTCAATCGGCTTCAAGATATAATCGATGCCGCCATGGCGAACTGCAGCGCGTACAAATTCAAAATCATGATGACCGCTTACAACGATTAATTTTGGCGTAGCCGCTTCATCGCCTATCCATGACATCAACTCCAATCCATTGCCCTCTGACATCATCATATCCATTATGACCAGCTCTGGCTTGTCACGGCGAATCAATTCGATGGCCTCCTGCCCGCTGGACGCCTCGCCCACCGCTTCGATACCATGAACCTCCCAATCGACGAGCAGCCGAATTGCCCGGCGTACTCTCGCCTCATCATCAACGATTAGTGCTCTCATGCTTCACTCTCCGCTTTCATTCTTGTTCGGCCAAGACGCAGCCGCCTCCGCAGACCCGACTTGGGTCACAGTATCCGGGCCCGCTCTTGCGATCGTGACGACGATCCGCACACCGGTCGGCTCGCTATTGCTGATTACAAGCGACGAGCTCTCACCACTGAACAGCTTGAGGCGCTGGAGTACGTTGACCAGCCCGATGGATGACCCGTGCAGATTGCGCTGCGGATCGACGGGAGGGTTGACACCGCTTGCTGACCAGGATGCCAGTTCCTGATGGAGCTGCTCCAGGCGCTCCTTGGCAATGGAAGCGCCGTTATTTTGAACCGTCAGATGTACCAGTCCAGTTCCCGCCACCGACTTCGCCGTTACAGTCAGCTCACCATTCTCGCCATTTCGATCTATACCATATTTGAAATAATTCTCCAATATAGGTTGTAATACCATTTTCGGCATCAATAATGACAGCAATTGCTCCTCCACCTCGCAGTGAAAGCGGAACCGATCTTCAAACCGCTCCTTTTGCAATTCTATGTAGGCTCTTGCATGATTCAGCTCTTCCTGGAGCGTCACGGTCTTGTCCGTGTTGTGCATGCTGTAGCGCATCATATTTGCCAAGGACGACAGCAGCGCATAGATACGGGGCACCTTCAGCTCCAGCGCCAGTGTACCGATGATCTGCAGCGTATTATTCAAAAAATGCGGATTGATCTGGGCCTGCATCGCCCGCAGTTGATTGGACTGATTCGCCAGCTCCAGCTTGTATTCGCGTAAAATCAAGTTGTTGATCGTATCCATCATGCTTCGAAAACGCAGTGTGACGATACCCATCTCATCCTGACCCACTGGCTTGATGTCCACATTCAGATTGCCGGATTGAATCTGGTTCATATAGCGCAGCAGTTGCTTGATCGGTGCCGTAATGCGCACCGAGATGAGAATCGTTGCCGCAGCAATAACAATTAGAGATATGGCCAGCAGCAGCAAATTGATCGCAACTGCCCGGTTAGCCTCGCGCACCAGATAGGCGACGGGCACCTGCTTAATCAGCGTCCAGCGTGCCTCGCGCATCGGAAGCTGCTGATAGACGAGCATGCTGCCCTCCTGCTCGAAATGCCCGCGATCAGCCCCTTCCACAGCAATCCGTCCGGTATACCATGCCTCCTGCAGCGGCTGGCCGAGTCTTGTGGTATCGTCAGTGTAGATCAGATCGCCATTATCGTCGACAATATAGATCGTTTCGCGATTGCGCTCATACAGTTGATCCACAATGTCGGTCAACGCCGACATTTTTACATCGATGGATAAATAGCCGACCACCTCGCTTGACGGTACGCGCTCAATGCGCCGATGCATGGTAAACACCGACTCTGAAGGATACTTCGGCTGCAGCCCGGTCAAGCCATAGGTATGGCTCATATGGCTTTTCTGGGTCCAAATAATCCCCTTGTTTTCCTCCAGCGCGTCCGGGTAGGCATCTGTATTATAATTGCGCTGCGGCGTGTTGAGCGTGACTAGCGTGGCCTTGCGAGATCGGGTCTCATACAGATACACCTGAAAAATATCCGGCACGGAGGCCGTTATATAAGAGAGGACAGAATACACCTGCGACCCGCTTTGCGCATCGTCGTATCCTCCCTGAAGCAGCGTCAAAATCGAGTACACATTGGAGGAGCTGCGATTCAGATCGTCAAGCAGGCTGGACAGATTACGCGCGCCCTGATACAGCAGCTTGCTGTCCTCTCCAGCGACCCGATCACGCAGCGACTGCGCCGTATAGAAATACGTGACAAGCATCGTGGCTACAATCGGCAATATCGTCGCTGTCAGCAAAAACAGGATCAGCCTGGCGCGTATGCTACTCCATTTCACAATGAGCCCCACCCCCGATCAATAATTTCCCCCTGAAAGTTCTCCTCTGTCGGTGTTCCCTCCGCCACATTCCAGCCATAATAACAATACAACAATTTACAATTATAAAGAAAGGGGGCTGCGCCATGAATCCCAAACGAGCAGCCGGATGGGGCCTGCAGCTTATTTTTGTCGGACCTGTTGTTGCCTTTTTCTCCATCATCGTCGTCATTCCATTCTTCCTCGGCATGTATTACGCGCTGACGGACTGGAATGGCGTCGCGTCACAGGTGAATTGGGTCGGGCTTGCCCATTTCAAAACGATCTTCACGAATGACCCGGACTTCTGGTCCTCCTTTTGGTTCACAACCCGATTCACGCTCGTCGGAATCGTACTGACCAATATCGTCGGCTTCGCGCTCGCCTACTTCCTGATTCAAGGCCTGAAGCTGCGCAATGTACTGCGCACGATTTTTTTCATGCCCAATGTCATTGGCGGCCTGCTGCTGGGCTTCATCTGGCAGTTCATCTTCATCAAGGGCTTCTCGACGCTCTATGATCTGACAGGCTGGTCGTTTTTTGGCTTGCCGTGGCTGGGTGACGCCACAACCGGCTTTTGTGGCATTTCCATTGTGTTCATCTGGCATTCAGCCGGTTATCTGATGGTGATCTATATCTCCTCGCTGACCAACGTGCCGAGCGAAATTGTAGAGGCAGCGGAAATTGACGGCGCAAACCGCTGGCAGATGCTGCGCAGCATTATCATTCCGCTCATTATGCCTGCGGTGACGATCTGTCTGTTCCTGGCTATCTCATGGGCATTCAAAATGTTTGATCTGAATCTGTCGCTTACCAAAGGCGGGCCGTTCAAGTCAACCGAATCGGTAGCGATGAATATCTACAACGAGGCGTTCCAGAACAATCGTTACGGCCTTGGAACGGCCAAGGCGATGCTGTTCTTCGTTATTGTTGCCGTCATTACGATGCTGCAGGTCCGTCTGACAAAAAACAAGGAGGTCGAAGCATAAGATGGCTACCAAGCGTTATACCGGACAAATGCTTGCGACCGAGGTCATTACCGTTATGGTCGGGCTGCTGTTTCTGTCGCCGTTCTACTTCCTGTTCGTCAACTCGGTCAAGCCGTTTGGCGAGATTATGTCTGACTCGGCAAGTTGGCCGAGGGCTGTGCAGTGGGATAATTTCACACGGGCTTGGGAGCTTACCAAATTCCCGCAAGCCTTCACCAATTCCTTCCTCATTACCGTCGTCAGCGTCTCGCTGATGGCGCTGATCAGCGCCATGGGCGCCTATCGGATGGTGCGGGCCAATACAAGATTCAACCGCGTGCTGTTCTTTATGTTCATCGCTTCGATGATCATTCCATTCCAGTCGATCATGATGCCGCTGCTGCGCATCGTGAACGAGCTGGGGCTGAACGGAAGTCGATTCGGACTGATTTTCACTTATCTGGGTCTGGGGGCGTCGATGACACTGTTTCTGTTCCATGGCTTCGTCAAGTCGATTCCGGCAGAGATCGAAGAGGCAGCGGTTGTCGACGGCTGTACCGGGATTAGCGTCTTTTTCCGTATTGTGCTGCCGATGTTACAGCCGATGATGATGACCGTCATTGTACTTAACTGTCTATGGGTCTGGAACGACTATTTGCTGCCGTCGCTGATATTGCAGACACCGGAGCTGCGCACGATACCGCTGGCGACCTTTGCCTTCTTCAGTCAATATACGAAGCAGTGGGATATCGCGCTGCCAGCGCTCATCCTGGGCATTACACCGATTATTATTTTCTTCCTGGCGCTGCAGCGCTATATTGTCGAGGGAATTGCAGCAGGCTCGGTCAAGGGCTAGCTCCCTTCCAACTGCTGTTCCATATAGCCATGATTCACAGTCTTATTACTTGAATAGGGGGATTACTACGATGAAGAATAGCAAGCTCTCAATCGTTATGGCATCCGTGCTGTCACTGTCGGTGATGCTGGCAGCATGCGGAGGTGAAGGCGGAAGCCCGACAAGTGCAGGAACAGCGGGAGGAAGCAACGCAAGCGGCAGCGAGCCGCAAAAGACTGTAACCGTCTTTCAATTCAAAACAGAGATCGTGGAAGGGCTTAACGAGCTGAAGGCTGCCTTCGAACAGGATTATCCGAACATCAAGCTGGACATTCAAACCGTAGGCGGCGGTGCAGACTACGATGCTGCGCTGAAAGCCAAATTTGCATCCGGCGCAGCGCCTGACATCTTCTCCAACAACGGCTATGCGAGTCTTGATATGTGGGAGGAGAAGCTGGAGGATCTGTCCGATCAGCCATGGGTAAACGATCTGGTGCAGCTCGCTGCAGGAGCCATCACCAAGGAGAACAGGGTATACGGATTGCCGCTTGATCTGGAGGGATTTGGATACGTGTACAACAAGGACTTGTTCGCCAAGGCTGGCATTGCCGAGCTGCCGATGACCTACTCCGCCTTGGAGGAGGCGGCGAAAAAGCTGCAGGCCGCCGGCATCACGCCATTTGCCAACGCTTATCAGGAATGGTGGCTCGTCGGCAGTCAAGGGATCAGTGTGGCTTTTTCCAATCAGGACAATGCCGACGAGTTCATCGCCGGGCTGAATGACGGGACGGCATCGATGATCGGCAACAAGCATTTTGAGGACTGGGCGAAGCTGATGCAGTTGACACTGGATTATGGCAACAAAAACCCGCTGACGACCGACTACAATACACAAGTGACGATGTTTGCCAATGGCGAGGCGGCGATGATGCAGGAAGGCAACTGGGCACAAACGATGATTGACGGCATCAGCCCGAACCTGAATATCGGCATGCTGCCGATGCCACTCAATGATGATGCAGCCCGAACCGGCAAGGTAACGATTGGCGTCCCCGTGAATCTGGTCGTGAACAAGGACTCTGCAGCCAAGGAAGAAGCCAAAACGTTCCTGAACTGGCTCGTCACCTCTGATATCGGCAAAGAGTATATCGTGAAGAAATTCAAATTTATTCCAGCTATGACTACAATTCAGGCTACCGCAGAGGATGTAGGGCCAATTGCTGCCGACCTGATGAACTATATTGAGAAGGGCGACATCTTCCCTCACCATGCAGGCAAATACCCGGATGGCGTCGCACAGGAATTCGGCAGCGCTATTCAGCACTTCCTTGCAGGTCAGAGCGATGTGCCTACCTGGCAAAAAAATATGCAAGCTGCCTGGGATAAGCTGAAATAGCAGCCCGGCTTGGCACCTGCCTGTTCGGGTTCACTCTAAAGCCGCACTCCGCAACAAGTTGAGCTGCCGGACAGCTACTACAGCGTGCTGTATGATACCGTGCGCTGCCCCGAGATGGAGCTGGGGCCATACGCGCTCGACAAAGCCCCCTGCATCTCAATAGAGACGAGGGGGCTTGCTTGTTCCCTGTGCCTGTGCGCGCTGTTCTAGAGTTGGAACAACGGCTGCAAGTGGGCGTACATCCTCTTATAACGTGCGAATTGCTTGTCGTAGTAGTCTGCAAGTGCAGCATCGGGGGTGAAGGTCTGTACCGCCTGCGCCGCCTTGATGCGCCCGCACAGCTCGCCCAGCTCATCTCCCCAGCCCAGATGCGCAAAGCCAAGCAGCGCTGCGCCGATCGAAGGCAAATATTGCGAATCGTCCGGCACTACCAGCTCACATTGCAATACATTAGCAATGGTCTGGCACCAGACCTTGCTCTTCGCCCCGCCACCGATCAGGGTGACGCGCAGCTTCGCATCCCGGCTCACGACCAGCTCCATCACCTGGCGGATCGAATAAGCGACCCCTTCCAGTACGGCGGCTCCCATCTGCGCCCTCGTCGTAGCCGCTCGCAGACCGATGAAGCTGCCACTGGCCAGGCTGTCCTGCACCGGACAGCGCTCACCGTACAGATACGGCAGGAACAGTACGCCCGACTCGCGCTCCGCCTCGGCAACCGCGCGCTCGAAGGCCTCGAAGGCGTTATCCTGCGCAGACTTCGCCTTAGCGACAGCGGTGTTGTCAGCTTCCGACCCGCCTGCAACGTCCGCAGGCAATGACGCTGACGGCCCGAAGGTGTCAACTGCCCAGCGATGGGCGCTGCCCGCATTCATCATCGGTGCAATCGAAATCTGGCGTCCTGGCTCGACATAGGCGAGATTGAACGCCCCGCTGCTGACATCCATCAGTCCAGCGGAGGCGGCTGCTACCCAGCCGGTCGTGCCAAGGTAAGCATAGACCTCGCCTTCCTCGTATACGCCAGCGCCAAGCGTCGCAGCCCCTGCATCACCGATGCCGCACAGCACCGGCGTTCCCTCTGCGAAGCCGGTATACTGTGCGCCTTGAGCATGGACGGTACCGGCAATCTGGTCCGCACCGATAATCTGCGGCAGCTTCGCTGCATCCAGCCCGAGTCGCTCCAGCCAGGAGGTCATCCAGCTACGACTGTGAAGCTGCATCATGCCTGTGGTCGCTGCCGAGGTCGGATCAGTCACGAATTGGCCCGTCAGCCGGGCAATAATATAGTCCTTGGAGCTGATGAGGAACGATGCGGCCTTAGCATAGCTGTCCGGCTCCTGCTCCTGGAGCCAGAGCATCTTCGGCAGCGTCAGCGTGCCGTCCATATGATTGGCCGTCTCGCGCGTCACTTCGTCCTCTCCCAGCTCCGCCAGCAGCCGGGCAGCCTGCTCGCCCGCCCGGCCGTCGGAGTAGAGAATGGCCGGCCGCACAGGCAGCATATCTGCACCGACTGGAATGCAGTCCTGCATCTGTCCACTGAAGGAGATCAGCTTGATGCTGGCCGGATCGATCCCGGACCGGAACCAGTGCTGTGCAATCTCGGTTACGGCCTTGTACCAATCCTCTGGATGCTGCTCGACGCTACCTTGTGCCTGGCTGACCTCCATCGGAATGTTGTTCTCGAATGCAATCGAGGCCTGCTCATCGACCAACACGCCCTTCGTGTTGGTCGTGCCCAGATCAAATGCTGCGATATAGCTCATCCAGATCACCCCTCGTGTGTGGTCATCGTCTCCATCTTCATCTCCGCCACGAGACGATATAACGAATCCTTCTCATCGTTCTCGCGCCGGGCAACCAGCGCCGAGCCGACGACAGCGCCGTCGAACCCGCTCGTGATTGCCTGTCCAACCTTCTCCGGTGTACGCAGACCGAAGCCGGAGACGAGCATGCCGTCAGGCAAGCTTGCACGCAGCTTGGCGCACAGACCCGACAGATCGGTGACATTCGCCATCGGATCGCCTGTCGTTCCTGCATAGGACATCGCATAGATGATTCCGGCGCCATCGCATACTTGCACCAGTGTCTCATCATCCATCCCGCCGTTGGCAAAGCGCACGACATCCACCTTGGCTTCAGCAACCTCCTGCTGCACCTGCACCATGTCCTCCAGCGAGCAGTCGGGCAGCACGAGCGCGTCAATCAGCCCCTCGGCAACGAGCTTCAGGTAAAGTCCGCTACCGACGACATCGGCCTTGTAGCCCATCGCCCAGATCGGTACCGACAATCGCTCCCGAATCTGGCGGCAATGCGCAAGCAATGCCTCCTCGGTGTCCATCCCGCCGGCAAAAGCCCGGCCATGCCCGCGTTGAATAATCGGACCGTCCAGCTTCGGCTCCCGGCTCGGGATGCCAAGCTCGATAATATCGATTCCTGCTTCTACAATCTCCTGCATAACATCTAGCGCTTCCTCCGCATTCGGATCGCCTGCAATCAGGTAGCCGATCAGCAGCGCTTCTCCGCGTTCCTTGGCCGCCTGCCAGGCTTCAAGGTTGCGGGGGTTCAAAATGGGATGACTCATGCTGTTCCACGTCCCATCTTCTGCATCAGCACAGCCGCAATGACGATACAGCCTGTAATCACATCCTGCATAAAGGTCGGCACTGCGAGGATTGTCATGCCGTTAGCCAATATCCCGATGATGGCAGCGCCTACGAAGGTGCCCCATACGTTCGGCACGCCTTCCTTGAAGGAGGTCATCCCCAGAAATGCCGCAGCGTAAGCGTTCAGGAACAGCCCGTCACCGCCGTTAGGGTGAGCCGAGCCAAGACGCGACGCCATCAGAATGCCGGTGATAGCGGCCAGCATGCCGCACAGAGCGAAGGCAGCATTCTTATTGAAGGCTACACGCACGCCCGCTACGCGGGAGGCCGATTCATTGCCGCCGATGGCATACAGCTTCCGTCCAAATGCGGTGTGGCTCATAATGTACCAGAACAGCACTGTCATAAAGAGCATAATGATCGACAGCAGCGGAATATCACCCAGTTCGGTCTGACCCAGCACGAGGAACGATTCCGGGATATTCTCGAATACGGTGGCGCCCCCTGTAATTTTGAAGTTGATGCCGCCAATAATTGTACCCATAGCGAGCGTAGTAATGAATGATAATACTTTGAAGCGAGTAACAATCCAGCCGTTAATGTAGCCGACCGCCATCGCTGCCAGCATCGGCAGCAAGACAACGACAACCATCGGATAGCCGGCAACTGCCAGCTTGGCGGCAAAGACGCCGCCCATACTCGCCATCGCGCCGACCGACAGGTCGAACTCTCCAACAGCCATCACGAGCGTTGCGCCCAGTGCGATGATGACGAGGAAGGAAATCTGGCGGCTAATATTAATAGCATTGCCGACAGTTGCGAATGAATCCGGGCTGAGCAGCGAGAATGCCAATACAATCAGCAAGCCCGCCATCACGGTGCCATAGGTGCGAATCAATCGGATATAGGATATTCCTTTGCTAGCTTCTGTCATGTGTGTACACGATCCTTTCCCTGGCTAAAACAATAAGCCAGCACCTGTTCGGGGGTAACGTCCTTATTCGGGAGCTCGACGACGATCCGGCCTTCATGCAGCACATACAGCCGATCGGCAATATCGAGCACCTCCTGCAGGTCTGACGAGACGAACAGCACCGCACAGCCTTCATCAGCCTGGTGCCTCAGCAGACGGTGAATCTCATCGCGGGTCATAATATCGACTGCTTGCGTCGGCTCATCGCACAGAAACAGCTTCGGCGAGCTAAGCAGCGCCTTGGCGAAGACAACCTTCTGCTGATTGCCACCGCTTAATTGTCCCACAGGCTGCTCGGTACCGGCAGCCTTCACCTTCAGGTCGGTCATCCAGCGCTCCGACTCCTGCAGCTCGGCACGCTTGCGCATCTTCCATCCGCTGGAGAAGCGGGAGAGGAACGGCAGCGTAATATTTTCCCGAATCGCCATATCCATCACGAGCGCATCCCGCTTGCGTTCCTCGGGAATGAGGACGACACCCTGATCGAGCGAACGGCGAGGACTCGTGGATGTCTGCGTGCGACCTTGCAGGACGATCTCGCCCGCGCTCTTGCGTCGCAAGCCATATACCGTCTCCAGCAGCTCGGTGCGTCCTGCACCAGCCAATCCGAAGATGCCAACAACCTCCCGCTGCCGCACCTGAAGATCGACACCGTTCACCTTGCCGTCCTCCGAGTGCAGCCCGCGTACCTCCAGCACCGGCTCCCCGGCGCGAATGTCCCGCTCTTCGCGGTGGGCTTTCTTATATTCTTTATCGTTCATCAGCGAGATGAGACCGTCCCGGTCTGTATCCTGCCGGTTCACCGTCGCAACATGCCGACCGTTGCGGAATACGGTAATGCGGTCGGACAGCCGGAAGATCTCATCCATCCTGTGAGATACGTACAGGATCGATGTCCCCGCTGCCGTCAGCTTGCCGATCAGGTCAAACAACTGCTCGGACTCCTGATCGGTCAGAGATGCCGTAGGCTCATCCAGAATGAGCAGGCTGCACTCTTGCATCATCGCCCGCAAAATTTCCAGCATCGTCTTCTCCGGCGGAGACATCCGCTGAGCGGTTTTGTTCATATTTAATGTCACACCATAGGTATCCATCAGCGCCTTGGCGCGCTGCTTCATCTCTTTCCACTGCACACCCACACCTAGCTTGCCTTTGGGATACGACAAGCCCAAATACAAATTCTCATATCCTGTAAATGAAGGAATAAGGTGACGATCCTGGTGAACCACATTAATACCGATCTGCCGGGCATCACCCGGCGTGTTAATCTGTACGGGCTGACCCTTCCACCGCAGTGTTCCGCCATCTGGCGAATAGACACCGGTTACAATTTTGATAAAGGTTGACTTACCTGCGCCATTCTCCCCGACGAGCGCGTGCACCTCGCCGGGTAGAATGTCCAGACTGACCTCGGACAGCGCATAGTGCTGTCCGAATATTTTGCTCAGGCCATCTACTCTAAGAAGAGACAAGATTACCCCTCCTTGATGTTCATTATTGTGTAATCAGTTCGGCCGGCGCATACAATTCAGTGCCCTCTACAGGCTGGCCTTGGAATACCAATTCAATCTGCTTGATGACGATGTCGGTCATGCCGGAGAAGTTCTGCTTCACCGTCGCTACCAGCGGAGTGCCCTTCTTGATCATGTCGACTGCCTGGCTGTTGCCGTCAATCCCAGTCACGATGATGTCCTTGCGTCCTGCTGCCTCGATCGCTTGCGCTGCGCCGATCGCTGCTTCGTCCCAGCCTGCCCATACAGCGGTGATCGCGCCTTCCTCTTTATTGGAGAGGAGCAGGCTTTCCATCTGCTTACGCGCATTCTCGATCGGGCCTGGCACTTCAACCTGCTGCTCTGTCAGCTTCTTAACTTCGGGATTGGCCTGCAGCAGCTCGTCCAGCTTGAGTGTACGTGCCAGCACGCCTGGATGCGGACGGTGCGTCAGTACAACCAGATTGCCCTTCGCGCCCATCTTCTCAAACAGATATTGGCTGATCATTTCTGACATGGCGCCATTGTCGCTGGTCGCATTCATTGTCATGCCTTCGATATAGCCGGAATCGCTGCCGAAGACAGGGATGCCTTTGTCTTTGGCCTTTTTAATCTGGTTCTTCAACTGGTTCGGGTCGGTGCTGACAATGACGATGGCATCACTCTTGGAGGATACAGCATCCTCCATACGACTTGCTAGCTGCCCTACATCACCTTTGGTGTCAATGACTTGCGTCTTCCAGCCCTTATCTTCTGCTTGCTTCTTGAGCGATTCCACCATCTCATTGGTCGTTACAGAGGACAGATACGGTGTCAAAATCGAGATCGTCTTCTTCCCTTCGCTGCTGCCCTTGGCTCCGCTGTTACTGGAGCCGCAAGCCGTTAACGCGGTAACGAGTAAAAGCGCTGCCAAAATCACCATCATTTTTTTCATTGTCAAGGCCTCCCTTATTTCTGTTGGTTGTATTGAATCGCCCGCATCCTGCTGTTAGTTAGCAGGATGCGAACGATGCCAATCAAGCACTTGCTTAGCAGTGGCCATATCGGTAACCAGGACATTCATCCATCTGCCCCGCAGCGCCGCCGTAATCGCTTCAATCTTGTCATTGCCGCTGGCAATCGCCACGACATTCGGAATGTCTCTCAGATCATCGACGCTCAGACCGATCATCCGGGCTTCTGCCTCATTCTCGATGCGCTCGCCGGCGGTATTCAGGAACGAGGTGCATATATTGGATACCGCGCCAATGTCCCGGGCACGATCAATCCCCTCTTTGTCAACATAGCCGGACTGCACAATCGCCGAACGATCCGATACTTGTCCGATCCCGACAAGCGCCACCGACGCCTTGCGAGCCTTGCCAAGCACCTCGGATATTTCCTGTTCATTCAGAAAATGATTCCGTGCCTCAGCCGAAGCGACAAGTGCCGGCGCATTCAGCAGCAAGTAACGTGAATTCGTCCGCTCCGCAAATACTCGTGTGTTGGAGTTGGCATGCCATACCGCGCCCTCCGAGCCCCATCCGCCAATCATCGGCACGTACTGCACATCCTTCTTGCCTGACGGACTCATCTCTCGACCCACGCTGGCAATCGTCCTGCCGGCCATAATACCGACCACATCGCGATCGCGGATCATGTTCTCCAGTAGTGCTGCCGCTGCGTTAGCCATCTGCAGGGCGACGATCGACTTGTCACTATTTTGACCATTAACCACAATAACATCCTTAATGCCAAATGTCTCGGATATGGCGCGCTCGTAGGTCTGCTCCTCCGAAAATGGATTACGAATATGGATCTGAACGATCCCCTCTGACTTCGCCGCTGCCAGCAGCCGGCTGATCTGCGGTCTGGAAATGCCCAGCCGAACCGATATTTCCTGCTGATTCATACCGTCCAGATAATAGAAAGAACTGATCTTGACGAGCAATCTCGTTCTTTCCTGATTAGTATCCATTCCGCTCTTCTCCTCCTCCCCCGTGAACATCTGTTCAACATAGAGAATATATTCACGACTTCATTATAACGCCGCATGTAAGCGATAGCAAGAACAATTTTTCAGGCCGGAAAATATGTGCAAAATGATACCAGTATGCGAAGAAGCCGCCCGCCGTACCACCGTGTAAGGCGGTATGGGGGCGGCTTCTTCGCAGTTGCTACGCCAGCACGAGTCGGCACACCGGGCGCACGCTGACATCACGGATGTGAGCGTGCCGCTCCTGTGAAAGCACCCCGTCTGCAGGCACAACCTCAGGATGGGTCGGAGTCACCTGCAGTACAAGCTCGCGTCCGGCGATGCGCTCGCGGAAGCGTGACAGGCCAAGCTCCCACGGCTGACCGTTATGGAAGTTATCGTGGATCAGCTCTCCGCCGGCGAAGGCATAGCCGACATTGCCGATGTAATCAATGGACAGCAGGATGTCCTCCACATCGCTGTACGCCTCCTCGGCAATCTGGAGCGCCACCTTGCTGTCGCTGCACCGCTCCAGATGCAGCGCGATGGAGACCGGCTGCGTCTGAAGCACACAGGTCAGTGTGCCATCCTCCGCCAGCGTCTTCTCCAGACCGGCAAGCCCGACGCCTGCCAGAGCGCCCAGGTCTTCGCCAGGGAAGATGTCAAGCCTCACCTGCTCTTCGCCGCCTGTGAAGAGCTGCAGCCGCTCGCCCTCTACAGCCACCGGATGCTCGCACCATACCAGCCGTCTGCGCCCCTTCAGCTCCAGCTCCGTCAGCGTCAGCGCCTCTTGCAGCGGCAGCACGACAAGCCGCAGCTCGCCGCCCGCGGCTGTACGCAGCCGAAGGTCTGCGCGAGCCCCCGCGCGCATCACGAAGCATACCTCCTGCGCCGTGCGGATACAGACAGCGCCGCGATGCTCCACTACCTCCAGCTTGCCGCTATCCGCATCCAGACAGAGCTCGCTGTCTACGCCGTCCGGCATGAAGAAGAAGTAATGCGGCACGCCGCTCCCATCCTCGATTCGGGTAATCGGCTGCGCCGTCGCATACTGGAGCATCACTCCGTCCAGATCGAGATGGAGCGGGAATACGGCCGATAGCTTGTCCGCAATAGCGAGCGGCGCATGGCGTGGAAAGGTGACCGTCTCCTCCCCAAGCTCCACCCGGAACGTCACCTGTTCATGGCGCCGCATCTGTACATGATCCTGGTAATTGTTCACGAACAGGAAACCGCTGTTGCCCTTGACTCTGGCGGCATAACGCAGTGTCCGGCTGTCATCTGGGGTAATGTCCGCCGCTGTGTCCGGCAGCGCGGTATCCATCTGTGCCAGCTTGCCGCCGAATTGGCGCACCCATGCGTGCATCAGCCGCAGCCTGGCCGCGGACTCCCGTACTTGGCCGAACTCGCCAAGCGGCGCCTGAAAGTCATAGGTAAAGCGCGGCGTGGAGCTTTCATTCAGGTATCCGGTTCGACCTAACGGATTCGTTCCTCCATGCAGCATGTAATAGCCGACAAAGTTGCACCCTCCGGCGATCTTCATCAGCGCCATCGCCGCCGCGCTCTCGGGCTCTACTGCAAAGCGCGCCAAATACCATGTCTGCATGCCGCCTCCCATCTCGCAGCAGGCAAACGGATAGCGTGTTCGGTCGTATGGCGGGTCGAATTCCCCGGCAGGCGCGGTATTATGATGGAAATGGACAAATACATATTCCCCTGTCGGCTGCTGCAGCGGCTGATCCCGCTTGACCGTCCATGGCGTGTAGGCATAGCCGCCATAGAGCGGCAGCACCTCATCCTCCAGTATGGGGGCGCCGCCCCAGCCTGTGCTCGTATAGATTGGGGCCTCCAGCCCCGCCGCAAGGGCCAACTCCTTGAGTGTCCGCATATGCTCTGCGCCGCCCTCGCCGCCATTCATATATTCATCCCCCTGCTTGGCGGTCACCTCCCAGAGCGCGGCAGAGGCGCGGAATTCATTTTCCAGTTGAATGCCGATGACCGGGCCGCCATCCTTGAACATCAGCCCCCGAGCCTGACGCCCGATCTCCCGGTAGAGCTTGTCTACATACCGCAGGTAAGCAGGATCGTTAGAGCGCACCTCGAAGGTACGGCCGAACAGCCAGTCCGGCATGCCGCCGTTACGCACCTCGCCATGACAGAACGGGCCGATCCGCAGGATGACATGCAGCCCCTGCTCCGCGCACAGCTCGACGAAGCGGCGAAGATCCCGATCCCCCTCCCAGCAATAGACGCCCTCCAGCTCCTCATGATGATTCCAGAAAATATAGGTCGCTACGATATTCACGCCCGTAGCCTTCATCTTCGCCAGCTCCGTCCGCCACGCGCGGTGGGGGTAGCGAGAGTAATGAAATTCGCCGCATATGCCGAAAAATGGCTCGCCGTTCCATTCCATGTAGTAGTTGGTGAAGCTTATCGTGTTGCCCGCAGGATCTGTCCCTCCCAGCCGCAGTGTGGATGGATAGATGCCCTTGTCCGGGCGGTTGCCGTTCAGATGATACACGCTTGCTTCCTTCATCGCCTAGCTCTCCTCTCTTGCAGCAGCTTGCTGCAGTACGACCGATCCGCCAATTCCACTGTTGTACAGGTCTGGCCGCAGCTCGATCAGCACGGTCACCTGAAGCGCGTCGCCCGCTTGTGCCGCGGCCTTGCCCAGCGGCACCTCCATTAGATAAGGCCACACACGCTCCTCCTGATGGAGCAGTTGCCCGTCGGCATAGATTTCGATCCCCCCGCCGATCGAATGAAACAGCAGGCTCCTCTCCTCTGTCCTCTCCGACTCTGCCAGCGGAATCAGGGTACGGTACAGGATGAAGCCCTCCAGCCCCTTGAGCCGATCGAGCAGCCCATGGCCGACATCCACCTTCTCCCATGTGTTCATGTCGGAGGCCAGCACCTGCATATGCGGGTCGGGACGCTCGTCGTAGGCTTGGTGCGTGACGAGCCACTCGTTAATATAACGCTCGCGCAGCCCAGGCACAGACGGGAGCTGCGCCATGGCCTTCACCGGAAGCTCCAGTGCCAGCGGCTCCAGCCCCTCGCCCTCGGCGCGGATCGTTACGAGGCCAGAGGCAGCGCTCGGGGCGCTCTGTACGATGAGCTGGCATCGCCCATGGAACAAGCTGCGCCACGGCTCCGTATCCGGCTCATGGCTGTTCGGATCGCCGTTGCCAGTGCCTAGCAGGTGCGCCTCGCCCTCCACCGTGAAGGCAAGCCTCCGGTTATCTGTCGGTACCAAGCGTCCCGCATGATCCACGGCGCGCAGCTCGATCGCCACCGCATCCCGGCCATCGCCGAGCAGCAGCGGCTTATGCGGCAGCGCCTCCAGCCGCACCGCTTCTCCCACGGTCTCCGTGATGGCCGTCTTCACCCGCTGCCCGTCAATGTAGCCCTCCAGCCGCAGCTCGCCCGGCTCATACGGAACGAGCCATTCTGTCTGCTCATACCGATTAATGCGCCGCCGCCCTTGGGACCGGCCATTCACGAACAGCTCTGCCTCCTCACAGTTGGTATGCGTCATGATGCGGATCGGCTCACCCTCACGTCCTGGCCAGCTCCAATGCGGCAGCAGATGCAGCACCGGCTCATCCAGCCAGAAGGCCTGGTACAGATAGTAGACATCCTTGGCGAAGCCGCATGTATCCATAATGCCGAAGTGCGTGCTGACGCTCGGCCATTCATACGGTGTCGGCTCGCCGCGGTAGTCGAAGCCCGTCCAGACGAAGGTGCCCATGACGTAATCCCGCTCCGCGACCGCCTTCCACGCCTCGCGCGCCGTCGCTCCCCAGGGCGCGCACGCCTCATCATAGCTGGCGAACATCTGACGAGCGGGATCGTCCTCGTATTGGCTCCGTGTCGAGAAGGCGCTCACCGTCTCCGAGCCAATAACAGGCTGGCGCGGGTGCTTGGCGCGGAACTGGTCATAGGTGCCGTGCATGTAGTTGAAGCCGGTCACATCCATCACATCCGCTGTGCCGCCATCCTCCAGCACGCCGCCATGCATCGCGCCGAGCAGCGGTCGTGTCGGGTCGAGCCGCCGCACGGTGCGCATCATCCGCTTCATCATGCGCCGCCCGGTCGGCGTCCCTTGCAGCGGCTCCTCATTGAACAGGCTGTACATGATGACCGATGGATGGTTGCGATCGCGCTTCACCATGCTCTCCAGTTGGAGCAGTCCCTCCCGCGACGACTCGAAGCGGCGGTTCTCGTCCATCACCAGCATCCCGAGCCGGTCGCACACCTCCAGCAGCTCCGGCGTCGGGTTATGGTGGGCGCAGCGGTAGGCATTGCTGCCCATCTCCTTCAATCGCCGAATCCGGTACTCCTGCAGACTGTCCGGCAGTGCGACGCCGACTCCCGCATGATCCTGATGGTTGCAGGTGCCCTTGAGCTTGAGTGGCCGCTCATTGAGGAAGAAGCCCTCGTCCGGGCAGACCCGGATTGTGCGGCAGCCAAACGATGTCTCCACCCGGTCGGACAGCCTGCTCTCTGTTCCATCCACAAGCGACAGCTCGGAGTGCAGCGTGTAGAGATACGGGTCATCGACATCCCATAGCCGCACGGATGGCAGCTCCAATGCCGTGGCGAGCGTCTGCTGCTCTCCCGGCGGACAGACGCCCGCGGTCTGTACCTCCGCGACAGTACAGCCGTCCGCATCCGCGATGCGGCTTGTCAGCGTATATGCCGCAGGATGCTCCTGTTCGCTGGCAATCGTCGTCTCCACATGCGCGAGCCAGCTACCCTCCTGCTGCTTCTCCGGCCGCACGAAGATGCCGCGATAATCGATATGGAGCGGCTCCATGACGGTGAGCCATACATGACGGTAGATGCCTGCTCCCTCATACCACCAGCCCTCGGCTTCTGTGGCGTCCACATGGACGGCAATCAGATTCGGCTGGTCGCCAAACAGCGCCCGGTCTGTAATATCGACCATGAAGCTGGTATATCCGCTCAGATTGCGCTCCAGCACGCTGCCATTGACGTAGATGGTGGCATGGGTCGCGATGCCGTCCAATTCAAGCAGCAGCCGCTTGTTGCGGTAGCCGTCCCCCAGCCGGAACTTCTTTCGGTACCAGCCGGTGCCTCTTGGCTTGTACCCGAAGTTCGGGTAGCCCTGCTCCCGGTCGAACGGCTGGCGGTGCGACCAGTCATGCGGCAGGTGAACCGTCTCCCAGTCGTTATCGTTCCACTGCCAGCCTGCCGGCCCCTGGGCGCCTCCCGCCTTGGCGTACCCGTATACACTCTCATGTGTCCGCACCTTCGGCCGCGCCGGTTCGCCAAGATGAAACAACCAATCCGAATCCATACTTAATCGTTCACGCATATCGCTTCCTCCTCGGCTCTGTAAGCACAAAGCACAGGCTCCGGCGGGCTCCCGCCAGGATCTGTGCTTTGTATGTGGTCTTATTTATTGCTCAGGAAGGCGTCGATCTGCGATTGCAGCTCGGCTTGCAGCTTGTCCACGCCAGCGGCCTTCAACTGCGTGAGCAGATCGGCATGCCCCTTCTCAATATCCTTCACCAGTCCGTATTCCAATGGAATGGCATAGCGCAGCATGACGTTGCCTACGTTCGCCATCTCGTTCTTCACCTTCTCATCGTTGAACACGAAGGTTTCCAGCGGAAAGTGGTAGATTTTGCTCTCCCATCCGTCGCTGATCGCTTGCGCCTCAGCCGGGTATTCCGCATCCACGCGGTTCAGCGGCGAGTTGGCTGCCCAGTTGGAGAAGCCGGTATAGTTCGGTGTAGCTGGTGTTGCACTGAATTTGTCGTCGCCTACCGGCTCATAGTGAACGCCGGAGATGCCATACATGAACAGATCATGGATTTCGCGGTCATTTTGCAGCAGGTCGATCACTTTTAGCGAGCTGTCTGCTTTCTTGGATGGCGCATGGAGAGCAAAGCCGTTCTGTGTCGAGATCGCTGCTTTCTTCTTCTTGTCCGGGTTCAGGTCGGCAATCTTCAGCTCCACCTCGGGCTGCTCGCGCTTCAGCTCCGCCAGGTTCATCGCAACGGTACCGATATTTTGCGCGTAGGAAGCGGTCTTGCCTGCCTTCATGTCCTGCCATACGTCATTTTTGTTGCTGACGATGTTCTTGGACCAGCCATTGTTGTCTGCAATGTCTTTGTAATAAACCAGCAGATCCTTGTACTCCTGCGTGTCGTAAACATTGAAAATTTTCCCTGATGCATCATCCAGCTTGTAGGCAAGCGGAATATTCGGGTCGATCAGCTTCCATTCGTTGTTCTGCTCCAGCATGATGGAATCCAGCTCATGCACCTTCCAGCCGTCCGCTGCTCTGGCGTTGAAGGCGTTGATGCCCTTCTCGTTAGTGCCGATCGTCTTCAGGTATGTCGCATAGGTCTCGGGGCTGTTCACCGGCTCCAGATTGTATTTCTTGCGCAGATCCTCGCGAATCAGCACGACCTTGTCAATCACCTCAGGACGGTTGTTCGGAATCATGTACAGCTTGCCATTCACCTTCGCCTGATCCCATGCCACCTGCGGCATCGCTTCTTGTGTCAGCGGCATGTTCGCTTTGATCATGTCCTCGGTAATTTCCATGAAGCCGCCCTTGAGCGCCTGGTCATTGTAGAAGGCCCAGTTCGCGGTGTAGACGATGTCAAAGTCCTCGCTCGCTGCAAATTTCAACGGGTATTTCTGAATCCAGTCCGCCCAGTCGAGGAATTCCACCTCCATCGTGGCGTTGGCCTTCTCCTTCAGCTTGCTGTTAAGCTGCTCCAGCACCATATCAAAATCAGCCGGCTTGCCCCCGATTAATACGGTCTTCACCTTCGTCGCGGTCTGTGCAGCGCCGCCATTGCCTGTGCTCCCTTCTGTGGCTGCGCCGCCATTGTCCGTGTTGCCGCCGCAAGCGCTCAGTAGGGTTGATAGTGTCAGGACGACAGCTGTCATCAAAAGAAGCGGTTTGAATGATTTCATCGCTCGAATCCCCCTATAAATATAATTGTTTATATGATAACCAGGTATCCCCTGTGGTCATCCTCAAGCTTCGCTTACCCTTTCACCGCGCCAATCGTCAAGCCTTGTACGAAGTAGCGCTGCACGAACGGGTACGCCAGCAGGATCGGCCCTGTCGCAACGATCGTCATCGCCATCTTCAAGCTCTCGGTCGGGATGTTCATCGTCACCACGGCACCCGAACTGATCATGGCCCGGCGCATGCCGTCCATATTGCCCAGCATCTTGTACAGATAGTATTGCAGCGGCATCAGTTGATCCTTGCTGATGAACAGGAGCGCATGATACCAGTCATTCCAGTAGGCGAGCGTAATGAACAATCCGATCGTCGCCAGCGCCGGCTTGGACAGCGGCAGCATCAACTGTAAGAAGATGCGGAAGTCGCCCGCTCCGTCAATCTTGGCTGATTCGGTGATCGCCTCGGGAATGCTACTCATGAACGATTTCATGACAATAATATAGAATACATTCAGCAGCATCGGCACGATCAGCGCGAACAGGGTATCATTCATTTTGAGCGAGTTAATGAGCAAGTACCAGGGCACCAGGCCGCCGTTGAACAGCGTGGTGAAGAAAAAGTAGAAGGAAAAATGGTTGCGCCACTTGAAATCCTTGCGCTGGAGCACATAGGCGGTCATCGCTGTCAGGAACAGTCCCAGCAGTGTGCCGAGCGCCGTAACGGCAATGGTGACGCCGTAGGCCTTGAGCATCTGCGCCGGATATTTGAACAGCATCTCGTAGGCATGGAATGAAATCTCGCTCGGAATCAGTTGGAAGCCGTCCTCGATAATTTTGGATTCTTCGGTCATCGAAGACGATACGATCAGCAGAAATGGTATGATGCACAGAATAGCCAGCACACTTATGAATACATAACCAATGATGTTCAGCGCCAGACGATCCGAATGCTTGATGCCCGTGCCCGCTGACGGTTGTCCCGGCTTGCCGCCGGAGGTTGCGATAGCGCTCATCGTTGTCCCTCCCTCAATGAATTAGAATAGTGCACGATCCTTGTCGTATTTGCGTACAGCATAGTTGGCGAGCATGATGGTCGCAAATCCGAGCAGGGATTGGTACAATCCTGCAGCCGCCGGCAAGCCGATCTCTCTGCTGGTCGTCAAGGAGCGGAAGACGAAGGTGTCGATGACATCTGTGTACGAGAACAGCAGCCCGTTATTTCCAACCATGTTGTAGAACATTCCGAAGTCGCCTCTGAAGATATTGCCGACGGCCAGCAGCACCAGAATGATCATTGTCGGCATCAGGTTAGGCAATGTAATATGCCAGATGCGCTGGAAGACATTCGCGCCATCAATCTCCGCCGCCTCGTACATCTCGTTGTCGATGCCCGTGATTGCGGCCAGATACATGATGGAGCCGTAGCCTAGCGCCTTCCAGGCCGATACGAGCACCAGGATGAAGGGCCAGTACGCAGGCGTGTTATAAATATCGATACGCTCAAGGCCGATAGCGGTCAGCATCACGTTGAGTGTGCCTACATCATAGTTCAGCAGGTTGTAGGCAATCGCGCCGACGACAACCCAGGAGATGAAGTAGGGCAGAAACATGACGGACTGGGCGAACTTGCGAAACCATTTGCCTACCGCTTCGAACAGCAGGATCGCCGCAGCAACCTGGAGCACATTATTCACCACGATGAAGGCAATATTGTACAGCGCCGTATTGCGTGTCACCATCCAGGCATTGCCGGAGTCGAAGAAGAACTTGAAGTTGTCGAGCCCGTTCCACGGACTTCCGAAGATGCCGCCGGAGTAATTATAGTTTTTGAATGCCAGCACGATGCCTGCCATCGGTACATAGGCGAACAGCAGGAAGAACAGAACTGCGGGCGCCAGCATCAGCAACAGGGTACGGTATTTTTTCACATCGTTCCAAAACCCGTGTCGATTCATAAGGGATTCTCCTTCCGAAAGCTCTCTATCGAATGTACTCTTATTATATCGAGCCCTCCTTGCATCCAAAATGAAGGCAATCAACTAAAACTAATACAAAAACTACGATCGTTGATTTGTGATTAGCTATAGCAGCAGCCCTTAATAGAAAAGGCCCATTCCTTGAACGGAAATGAGCCTGATCTTGGGTGCTAGATTTTATGTTTCTTGCGGTATTCTCCTGGGGTCATGCCGATCGATTGCTTGAACTGGCGGTTGAAATACAGGATGTTCTTGTACCCGACACGCTCGGCAATCTCATACACCTTGAGCGTCGGATCAGCCAGCAACTGGCAGACGCGCTGCATCCGCTTCTCGGTCAGATAGTCGCTGAACAGCGTGCCGGTCTCCTCCTTGAACAAGGTGCCAAGATAATTGGGCGTAAAGTCGAAATGAGCGGCAACCTCCTTGAGCGTAATCTTATGCTCCAGGTTGCTGTCGATATAGCTGCCGATCTCCTCCACCAGCCTCCGCTTCTGCTTGGCCCGCTTCGTATAGATCAGCTCGGATAGCTCGAAGAATCGCCTCCTTAGCCACGACAAGATGTCATCCATCGTCTCGTACTGGAACAGCATCGCTGGCTGGCGAGACTCCCAGCGCAGCAGCTCGTACAGATTCTCGTTATGCCGGAGCAAGTCCGCATGCAGCTTGGAGGTAATCCGAATGATGAGGTCATACAGCTCATTCTTGCTCGTAATTGCCCCGTTGCGGCTAAATAAAGCGACAAGACAATCATCGACGGTGACCAGATCATAGTCAAGGATCGCCGTGAGCATCTTGCTGACCACAGCCTCCAGATTGGGCGGCAGCGTCTCCTGCGTCTCTGCGCTGCTGCCGTTGCGCAGCAGTCGGCTCTTGCCTAGCAGCCACTTCGCGCCGAGAGCGGCGTCCGCCTGATGGTAGGATTCTTGCAGTTCAGCCATATCATTCGCCAGTTGGCCTACGCCAACCGTAATCGTGACAGGCAATTCCTCCTGCACCTTGGCGATCAGGCGGCCTAGCTGCTCCTCCAGCTTGTCCTGCGGCGAAGCCGACAGCAGCACGAATCGCGCCCCCTGCTCTGCCGCCAGCAGCCAGGCGCCGCTGCTCTCGGCAAGCTGCGAGATCGTCTCCGACAGCCGGGTCATGACCGGGCGGCGCTGCTCCTCCGCGAGCTTCCAGTCCACATCGTCCATCTCTACGATGACCGCCGCGCTCCCCTGCTGCAGAAGCGGGGTCAAATATTCACGAATATGCTGCTCCAGTGTCTCCGCCTGGAGCGAATGCTGGAACCAGCGCAGCAGCAGCTCCTGCTGTACAAGCGACAGCGCCTCCTCCATCGTCCGGTTCTGCTCCTGCTCCTGCCTTACCTTGTCGCATAGCGATTGCAGCATCGCATATAGCTCCGCATTGTCTACAGGCTTGAGCAGATAACCCGATGCGCCAAGCTGGAGCGCTTCCTTCGCATAGTGAAAGTCCTCATGCCCGCTAATAAACGCCACATGCACCTTCGGATTTCCTTCCTTGGCCTTGCGCACGAACTCGATGCCGCTCATAATCGGCATACGAATATCAGATAATATAATATCAATCTGCTGCTCCTGCATCATCTCCAGCGCACGAAATCCGCTATTTGCTGTTCCCACATAGGAGAGCGGCAAGCCGCTGCCCGCCACACGCCGCCGCAGCCACTCCAGATCGATCGCTTCATCATCTACCAGCAATACCCTCATCTCATCTTCCCTCCCTAGGGTGTGTCTTCAAACCCGCTCAAGGGCATCGTTCACCGCCTTTTCGCCCCGTGCTGCGTTACGTTCTCTTGACGTACCCCCCGGTACGCCTGCGAGAACGTGCCTTGCCCGGAACGAAACTCCGACGAAATCTGCTCCCGTCGGAGTTTGAAGACACACCCTAGCGCACCCGGGCTGGATACCAAGCTGCGGCTTGCTCGTGCTCCGCCTCATCGACAGGGTCATCTGCCGCGGGAAGGCGGATAACCACGGTCGTTCCGCCGCCATACACGCTCCCGATCCGAATGCCGTAGCTGTCGCCGTAACGCAGCTTGATGCGCTCGTCGACATTTTTGATGCCATAGCTGGCGGTCTGACTCGGCCCCGCGAGCAGTCGCTCGGCTAACCCGCGCTTCATCCCGACACCGGTGTCGATGACCTTCACCTCAATGGCGCCGTCCCGAATCGCCGCGGACAGCGAGATGGCGATATGATCGCCGTACCAGGCGTGCTTGAATATATTCTCGACAAAGGGCTGCACAATTAGCTTCATCACCTTGAACTCATTGAGCCGAGGATCAATATTCATGTACACCGAGAAGGAGTCGGCGTACTTGATCCGCTGAATGTCCAGGTAAGCCTCGACCTGCTCCATCTCCTTGGCAAACGGGATGAATACTTGCCCGTTATTGAGCGAGAGGCGATAGAACTTCGCCAGCCCGCTCACCATGCCCGTCACCTTGTCCGCCTCTCCGAGATTGGCGAGGCTGCTGATCGTCGATAACGTGTTGTATAGGAAATGCGGATTAATCTGCGCCTGCAGCGCCTCCAGCTCGGCCTGCTTGCGCTGAATCCCCTGTACATAGACGCTGCTGATCAGCTCCTGAATATTGGCCGCCATCGTGTTATAGGCTTCCGCAATCTGCACAAATTCATCACTTCCGCCAAAGCGCAGCCGTTTCTGAAAGTTGTCCTCCTGGAACGAGCGGAGGAAGGTAACGATACGGCGCATCTTGCGGCCTGACAGGCGTGCAACGAGCAGCCCGATCGCGGTCATGACCAGAAAGCTGACGGCGCACACCGCAAAGATCGAGCCGCGCAGCCGCTCCGCATCCTTCGACAGGTAAGCATGAGGCACCAGACCTTCAATCGTAAATTCGGTGCCCGGAACCTCCTCTTGCAGCACCAGATAACCCGCTTGTTCCGGGTTGTCCGGCACATCCTCGCCAATCTCGTAGAATACTTCGTCCGTCGCGCTCCGCAGCAGACGCAGCGCCACGCCATGCTCCACCGGGAAGGTATTGAAATCCCCCAGCAGATCGTCAAGACGGGTCGTAATGCGCAAATATCCGATTGGGGTCGTATAGTCATTGTAGGAAACCAGCTTGCGAATATAGGAGATGTTGTCCAGGCTCTGATCCGTCTCCACCTGCAGCCAGACACGGTCAAGGCCGGATTGCAGCAGTTGTCGGTACCAGGGCTGTGTCTCAATCTCGGCAAACGGCAGCACATAATAATCGCTGTCCTTGATCTCCTTGCCCATATCATCGCCCGTAATATAGTTGATCTGGGTGTTCGTGGCATAGACGACCAGCCGGATGCTGTTGCCATACAGCTTGAGCGGGGCCTGCATGAGCGGCATGATCTCATCGATCATCGTCAAATAATTGGCGAACAAGTCTCCCTGCTTTTGCAGCGCCCGCTGGAAGGTCGTACTGCCAAAAAATGAATCCGACATGCGGTGAATCTCGTCGAGCTGGTATTTCAGATTGTTGCGCGTCTGCTCCATCGCCGTGCGAATGTTGGTCTCGGCCATCTCGGTACGCGAGGAGACAAGCATCGTGTAGGAGATATAGCCAATCGTGACATCCGTCAGCAGTACGAGCAATAGATACGGAACCATCATTTTATACGTAAACGGAATAAACCGCCTGCTGTTCATCGTTCCCTGTCCTCGCCTTCATCACGCAGTAGCGCACATTCGAGTATGAAGGTATGATATACGAACTTGAGGGAAAAAGAAATAGCCCAAACGGCCAATGGCCGCTTGGGAGGGTAGTAGGCGGGATGGGAATGAAGCTCCCTCCTGCTTATTTCAGCTTGAATTTCAATATCTCGCTATCGGTGAGCAGCTTCCCGGATTGATCGAATTGCAGCAACTGCCACGATTGGTTCTCCCCTGACCCGACCTGCTTCAGGATCGCATAGCCTCCCTTAATGTTGTATTGGAGGTTGCTATAGCCATAATTCCGATCGACCTCGCTCCAGGTGCCCATCGCTTTCAGATAGTTCTTGTGGTCCAGGAAATCATCATGATAGTCCCAATCGAAACCGAAGCTGACAAATTCAGCATAATAGATGCCCTTGCCCAGCTCGTAGAGGGCGGTAACCTGAGGCGAATAGGTGAGCGGGTCACCGCCCATCTCGAAGTCCAGCATGTAGTAATAGCCATCCTTATATTTCAACCATTCATAATCCTTGGCCGGGATCGTGGTGCCTAGCAGCTTCTGCGTCCATTGATCCACCGTGCTCTTGGCATACGGATAGTACATGAACCCATTGGAATCTGTAATCGGCTCCACCTTGCTTGCGGGTTCAAACTCGATGTAATGGTTGAAGCGACTCATGACCAGAAACTTGGCAATCTGGGCATTGGTGTAGCTCTTGTTATACGTGATCGGGTTGGACGCATTAAATTGGTACAGGAAGGCTGTCAACGCGCTCTTGTCTGCCGCCGGCAGGGCACTGTACACATTCTTGAACGAGGCGGCATGTGCGCCCGCTCTCAGCTTCAGTACGAGATCATACAATCTCTTGGCATTTCCTGAGGGATGAAGGTACAGCATCTTGTAGCCGGCATCGCTAGTTAGAATATTCTTTCTCTTGCCGTAATTATAAGCGCCTAATTTATTGTCGAAGGCTTTGGCGGACAGTTTCTTGGAGCTGCCCTTGACCTCCTGCGAGTAGGAGGTTGTTTCCTTGCCATCCTCGTATTCCCGGGCAATGTCGAACAGCGTCTCCTTCTCCTTCATCGTCCGGTTCTCCATCGTATAGAACGTATAGGAGGAGGTCATCTCATAGACTTCGCCTTCCGGCAAGCTTACCCCCCTGCTATACCTTGAGGTGTGGATTATAGAAGCGCCTGAGCTCGTTGTGGCGAGGGCTACGCCCAGATCACCCACTAGACCTCCCTGAAGAGAAGCCTTGTAAGAGTGAATCTTGCGTGCTTTGCCGTCGATGTAGCTCCACACCTCCTCCACATGCTGTCCGTTTTCAAAATAGAATAGGAACAATTCCTGCAAGCCGTCCTTATTGAAATCAACCAGCTCGGCATACGCCACGCCTTCCTCATCCATCTCCTCGCTCATTACGACGCCAACACGCTCAATGAGCGAGGTCACCACCTTATCATACGCTTGCATAGCGGCTCGATTCGCCGACTCCGTGCCTCCCGCGGCTGCTGCCGGAAATGCCCCTGTGAGCAGCATCGCTGCTGCCAACAAGCCCCCCAGCCATCTCTTGATGAACATCTTGTTCAAGCTCCCTTCTGTCTGACTAATCTGATATGTATCGTATCGCAATCCAATATATCACATATGGCAGTATAATGTTGTGGATTATCGTACACATATAGCGGCATATTGTGATGGATTCGCATACCTGTCTCGGGTGCAATCCGTGCAGATTGGGACGTATGGGAGCTACTATTCTATTTACGCTGCAAAACAGCAAAAATAATTAGCCAGACAGCCGCCAGCGGTAGTGCAGCTAATGAAAGCACACTTATTTTTATTTCCAGTATCTGATTGACGGTACTATAAATGACTGCAACCGCTAAATAGTAAATCATCAAGGTGAGATGAGAAGCACGATAGCTATTAATTTTTGTTCGTTCATCGTATTGAACCCTTCCTTGTTTCTGACGGCTCTTATCTCGATAAGCAAAAAAGGCTAGAACAACAATCGTTAACAACGGGGCTAACCAAAACGGCATCTCTCCATTAAACATTCGCATCACTCCTGAATAGAAAATATGTGCTCAACAGGCTTTCCAAAAAAAGTGGCAATCTTCAATCCCAGCTCCAAACTTGGATTGTACTTATAGCCTTCAATGGCAATGATGGTTTGCCTCGTTACCTGCAGGGCGATTGCAAGCTCTTCTTGCGTAATGTTCCTCTCCTTACGCAATTCCCGAATAATGTTAATGACCATTGTCTCACCACCATAATGTAACTAATGCTTTACATTTATCATAGTTTACATTTTTTGATATGTAAAGCTTTATTTACAAAATTACTTAACCAAAGAGTTCTTGACCCGCCAACGGTTGAGCAGACATGTCCTCTGGCGGATCATATAAAGCAACGAACTTGCTCGATTTCCAATAATATACATGCTATATTTTATCTATAAATTCATAGAGTCAAGGATCATCAATAAAGCTATAGTAGGTTTAATTTACTCCAATCAGAGGGTGTGGAACATGCTTAGATTTACGACCTTCGTCTTCATCACATTTCTATTATGGTTCTGTACGGTCAACATCTACAGTAGGTATGTATACATCGAACCACCCAAGTGGTATCAGACTGCACATTTTGATACGGGATGTTTATTTATTGTTTATATTGTTATGACTTATTTTCTATTGGTGCACAAACGCAAATCTTAGCGTCACCCGCCATACTGCTCGATGCACTCATACATCGGAGAGGCGTTCATATGGGTGCACATTAGCGAGAAGCTGCTCGCTTCCCATACCTCCAAGGTCGGCGCCGATGTCAGGAGTTCCCGATCAAAGGCCACCTCGCCCCGCCAGCCTCGCGCCAATGTGATATGTGGCCTGTAGGGACGTTCTTCCGGCATAAAGCCAAGTGGTCGCGTAGCCTGCACGATAGACGCTTGCAGTGTGGATAGTCCTGCAGCGTCTCCGGTGATTCGCGACCAGAGAACACGGGGCGCATGCAGAAGCCCGAAGGTATCTGCCCCGTCCAGCGCGAGTTCCAAGCGCGGCATTACTACGGCGCGCAGCGCCTGCTGCAGCTTCGGCAGCAGCTCAGGCCGAATCTCGCCCAGAAACTGCAATGTAATATGGTAATCCTGCGGATGAACCCATTTGCGCATTGCGATTATCCCTTGCAGTCGTCCTGTCCATCGCTGCAACTGCTGTGCAGGCTGACCCTGTACGGGAATGGCGACAAACATCCTCATAACGTTTCGTCTCCTTCCATGCGTCGGATGATTAGCCCTGATCAACCTATATAATCTCCAAGCTCTGGTATGATTATAGCTGACCTATGAAGCCTCCAGCCAGGCTCGGCTTTCCTCGCCATGTTGTTATTGCTCGCATTCGCTCGCCTATGATATAATACTGACCGGACGTTCAGTATATAATAATGATCCGTCTGGGGGAATCTAATGATCCGATTGAATCAAAAGCAGCTACAAAGCGAACAGACACGCAAACGTATCGCAGAGGCGGCGCGGACGCTGTTCATTCAGAAGGGCTACAAGGCCACTTCAATTGAGGATATTGTCTCTGCGACCGGGAGCAGCAAAGGAAACATTTATTACCACTTCAAAAATAAGGAGGGTCTGTTCCTGTATCTCATGGAGGAGTGGGATCGTGAGTGGGAACAGAACTGGGAAAGCAACGCCCATACGTATCCGACCAGTGTCGGCAAGCTGTACGGCTTGGCAGAGCAGCTCGCCGCCGATGAGCTGAACCACCCGATGACGAAGGTGGCCGACGAGTTCTTCCGGCAGCAGGAGAAAACCTCGGATGCGGAAGCCAAGATCGCGGAGATGATCGCCAGGCATCTGGATTTTAATCGCAAATTGCTGCAGGAGGGTATGGAACGCGGCGAGTTCGCCGAGGGGGATGCAAAGCAGACGGCCTATGTACTGGAGGCGTTGCTATTTGGCGTCAGCCAGATGTCCCGCAGCATTGAGCGAGAGCAGTTGATGCAGGTGTTCAGGGACGCAGTGCACATCTTTCTTCACGGGATCGTCGCAGACGGCTCCTCACCCCGCTCCTAGATATGGTTGACGGCTAGGCATTGCTGGCTTTGAACTCGCTATGACTCGCTTTTAACTTCACGTAGAACGAACGTTCAGTATCATCATTCAAGCCATCTTAAGGAGAACGACTACATGTCATTGCTTTTCCGTAATCGCGGTGCTATAGCACTGCTCATGTTGAATAATTTCATTATCTTTACCGGTATCGGCCTCATCATACCTATTATGCCCAGCTACATGAACCTGCTGCATATTACAGGCAGCACGCTGGGGCTGCTGGTCGCCACCTTCTCGATTACACAACTGATCTTCTCTCCGCTCGCAGGCAGGCTGTCGGACTCGATCGGCCGCAAGAGGGTTATCGTGGCTGGCATGCTGCTCTTTGCAGTGTCCGAGCTGATGTTTGGCGTGGTCAGCTCCCTGCCGTTGCTGTTCATCTCCCGTATGCTGGGTGGGGTCAGCGCAGCGCTCGTCATGCCTGCTGTCATGGCCTACACCGCGGACGTAACGACGGACGAGGAACGTGGCAAAGGGATGGGACTTATTAATGCGGCGATTACGACCGGCTTTATCATCGGGCCCGGAATCGGCGGCTACGTGGCAGAATTCGGCATCCGCGCTCCATTCTATGCGGCAGCGGCTGCAGGCTTAGTCGCTATGCTGGTCACAGCGGTGCTGCTGCCGGAGACGCCAGCAATGAAGCGGGACGATGTCCCTGCTGAGAAGGCCGCCGAGCGCTCGGCTACCCCTGGCTTGCTGCGGCAGCTTGCGGAGACGTATCGCGCCCCTTATTTTATTAGCCTTGTCGTCATCTTCATCTCTTCCTTCGGCCTGGCGAGCTTCGAGACCGTCTTCGCGCTGTTCGTGGATCACAAGTTCAGCTTCACGCCCAAGGACATCGCCTTCGTCATTACCTTCGGCTCGATCGCTGGCGCCGTCGTTCAGTTGACGATCTTCGGTTGGATGATCAATCGCTTCGGAGAGAGAATCATGATCTCGCTCAGCTTGATTGCTGCTGCGGTGTTTGTCGTCATGGGGTTGTTCGTACACAGCTTCTGGCTCATTGTCATCGTCACGTTTGCTCTGTTTTTGGCGGTCGATATTTTGCGGCCTGCTCTGGGCACCCAGATGTCCAAGTTCGCTGACGAGCAGCAGGGCTATGTAGCCGGCCTGAACTCCGCCTTCATGAGCCTTGGCAACATTATCGGCCCGATCATCGCAGGTACGATGTTCGACCAGAATATCAATTATCCGTATATGCTGGCAGGCCTCGTTCTGGGGCTGGGCTTCCTGCTGTCGCTCCGATCGAAGAAGGCGCCCAGCCGTTCGGCCGTGCAGGAATGAGTTGCAATATCTAAACATCAACAGCCTGTATAGAGAACAGGGCTGAACAGAAGGTCAGTGAAATCTGCCTCTGAACAGCCCTGTACTTATATAGCCCTCGATATCACTACCGTTTAATACCCCATATCCTTCAATATCTTCGACAAGGTGCGCAGACGCTCGCCGATCATCTCATCATCGTCGCTCAACGCCTGACTGAACAGCTTAATATCCTCCTTGATTCTCTCGTTATCGGTGCATACGGCAACGTTCATCGCATCGCCTTGCAGTCCTACCCGGTCAATTAACGGCTGCTCCGGGTCATATAATTGCTCATACCGGTATGCTTCGCGGAAATGCTCCAGCGAGCGGCAGATGAGAATCGATAAGTCCAGCACGCGATGCAGAGGCAGCTCCTCCGATTGCCGTGACCATTTCTCCCCCGTGTACCGCCAAACCTTCGCTGAAATATCGACCTTGCCCCGATCATTCCATTGGGCCAAGCCAAGCGAGAGTCCTTTGGCGTCCGAGTTGCCGGCTGTGCGGCCATCAATCTTCTCATAATCCTCCGATACGACGACCGGCTTATGCTTTAAGGTTGTAGGTATCTTCATCGACATTCCCTCATTTCTTGTTCTTGCTAACATGCACTCGTCTACTAAACATTGGATTCATCTTATCTTGAAATGCTGCGTCAGTCAATCCAAGGCCATGGGCGGCTATGAGCTTTAATCGGTCTGCACAGAAGGGTCATCCTGCGGCGGCTTGTTATAGCCACGCTCTCCGTAGGGCTGCAGCTTCTGAAGCCAGGGCTTCAACATTTGCTTTTGCTCCCAGCGTATGTCGGTTATTTTGTCCGTCGCCTTCTGCTCCAGCACCTCATACGTGAACGCCTGCTCCCCGAACATCTTCCAATCCTGTTGCAGTTGGGCGCTCGCGAAGGTGCCCAGATCGAGCTGCATGCGGATCGTCAGCCATTTATTCTTCAGATTGGGGTAGCAGTTGATATAGATTTTGCCATTGGTCTGGTTGCGAATCTGGATGACGCCCATATAGGTCTTGAGCTCTTTGTATTCCTCAATCAACTGCTTGCGTTTATTTTTATCCATGCTTTATTGTCCTCCTCCCCGGCAAGCGGTTATGCTGCCGTATTCGTCTTTTCTGTATTACTCCTCTTCTGAATCACAATCGGGAGCAGCATAAGCGCGCCGATAATTACTAAGACACCGCTCGCTATATACACACCCGGTAAGGATAGGCTCTGCTTGAGATAAGCGGACAGAAACATGCCGCTTACCATCATGCCCATGAAGATCGGCATGATCGTTCCCGATACACGCCCCATATAGGCTCCTTCGGTGTTGCGGACGAGCAGGGTCTGAATGCCGCCTTGGATACAAGGATAGACCAGTCCGCTGATGATCAGCAGGGCAATCGTCAGTCCCATGTGTGTAGACATGCCGATCACACCTGTACAGACGGCCGTGACGAGCAAGCCCAGCATGAGCAAATGTTGCGGCTTCGCCGTACTGGCCACCGCGACGATGACAGCGCCACCTACCAGCATGGCGGCTCCGCTGGCCATCACCAGCCACTGCAGCACGGATGGGTCTTGCCCGAGATTCTCGATGACGAGGAAGATCTGCAATGGCTGGATGATCCCCGTTGCCAGACCAACTGCCGAGAAGGTCAAGCACAGGGTGCGCAGCGACGGGTTCGATCCAATATAGCGCAAGCCATCGGTTATCTCCCGCAGCAAGCCTCCGGCCTTCGCAGGCTGCTCCTCCTTCACATCGCGGGGAAGCGAGGATAGAATGAGCGCCGATCCCAGGAACAACATGGCGGTCAGTATCAACGACACTTGAATGCCGAACTGTAAGAAAATAAAGGTACCGATCGCCGGGCCGAGCACCGTGAATACGGCGACCAGCGTCTGAGTCAGCGCCATGACGCGCTGAAGCTGTTCCGTCGGCACCTGCTGCTTGAACAGCTTCATCGCCGAAGGCTGAGAAAACTGCGACAGACATGCCGATATGAAGGTGCCGATGAGCAGCGCCATCCAGCCGCCATCCGTGACGGCGAGCAGCACTGCCCCTGCGGACAACCCGGACAGCACATCACTCCAAACCATCGTTCGCTTCGGCTGCCACCGGTCAGCGAAGGCACCGCCGATGAGGCCGAAGAGAAAGATTGGAGCAAATTCCGCCACCGATACCCAAGACACATACACCGGATTGTGTTGCGTAATCTGGGTAACATACAACAGGACAGCATAGTTCCGAATCCATATGCCCAGGTGCAGCAGCACCCTGGAGAGGATGACGGTACGAACATAACGATTAGACAACATGCTTCATTCTCCTCATTTACTAAATTACTAATTTACTAAATTACTGATTATAATCTTACCTTGAATCGCCGCAACCGTCAAGCTTTTTTGAGCTGAGAGCTATCTGGAAAATAAAAGGAGCTGCTCTGAACGTCTGTAGCAGACATTCTGAGCAGCCCTATGTGAGTATTGGATGAGTATAACATTATGAGCCGTTCAGCGACATCCTCGAATACAACATATAGGCTCTGATTAATAGGTGTTGCCCCAATCGTTTGAATGTAGTATTTGCGCAGGGGATAAGTTTCTCTAGTGGTCTTCACATGAAAAGAGACAACGCCGACCTTTGCTGATCTGGGGATGAGGAGCATCAAAAAAACCTTGAAAGGCCGCAGCCAATCAAGGTTTTTCGTGCTTATTTCACCGAGCCGAGCATCCCCTGTACGAATTGCTTTTGCAGCAGGAAGAAAATGACCAGCGTCGGAAGTGTCGTGACCACGATCGACACCATGATGATGCCGTAGTCCGGGTTGTATGAGGAGGCCAGCGAGGAGACGACTAGCGGCAGCGTCTTCTTGTCCGGCGTCTGCAGTGCAATCAGCGGCCACAGGAAGTTGTTCCAGTAGTTCATGAACGTAATGATCGCCGCAGCCGCGTAGGTCGGCTTCATCGTCGGCATGTAGACACGCATGAATAATTGCCATTCTCCCAGCCCATCGATGCGACCCGCCTGCAGCAGCTCCCGCGGGAATGACTTCGTATTTTGCACAAAAAAGAAAATCATAAACGCCGTCGTAATCGTCGGCAGGATAACAGCCGCCGGGGTGTTCAGCATGCTCAGTTGACTGAACAGCTTGAAGAGCGGAATCATGACCGCTGCGAACGGCATCATCATCGACAGCATCAACAGGCCGAACAGTCTATCCTTGCCCCTCGAACGGTAGATCTCAAAGCCGTATCCCGCCATCGAGCTGAGGATGAGCGTAAATATCGTACCGATCAAGGCAATGACGACCGAATTCGTGAATGCCGTGCCGAGCGACGTCGTATCGAGCAGCTTCGACCAGTTGTCGCCGAGCGAGGAGCCGAAGCTGAACTTGCCCTTCACGATGTCCGACGAGCTGTTCGTCATGCCTATCAGCATCCAGACGAAGGGGAATAGTGAAATGACGGAGGCGCCGATCAAAAACAGATGAATGCCCATCGTCCCTAGCTTCTTCATTTCTTCTCCCCTCCGATCTTGAATTGGATGAAGGCCAGCACAGCCACAATAATAACGATCGCATACGATACTGTAGCCGCGTAACCAAAGTTAGGCGTGTACACGAACGACAGATTGTAAATGTATTGTGATATCGTCATCGTCGAATTACCCGGGCCGCCGTTCGTAATGTTGACGACCTCGTCGAACAATTGCAGCGTACCGTTGGTTGAGATAATGGCTGTAAACAAAATGATCGGCTTCAGCAAAGGCACCGTAATGCTGAAAAATTGGCGTGTCTTCGACGCTCCGTCGATCGAAGCGGCCTCATATACACTCGGATCAATGTTCTGCATCGCCGATAAATAGAAAATCATATTGTAGCCCGTCCAGCGCCAGGTGATTGCCGCAATGATGACGACACGCGCCCACATCGGGTCCATCAGCCAAGCGATCGGCCCGTCAATAAGATGAATGCCCATCAGCATTTGGTTCAATATCCCGTCCACTGCAAAGATGCTTTTGAACAGCACCGCATACGATACAAGCGATGTAACGCAAGGCAAGAAGATCGCTGTACGGTAGAAGCCCTTGAAGCGCAGATTCGGCATGTTGAGAAAATAAGCCACGATGAGTCCAAGGAAGAGCATAATCGGCACTTGAATGATCAGATACAGCAGCGTATTGAGCACAGCCTGCTTGAACATCGGATCAGAGAACAGCCGAACGTAATTGTCCAGCCCGGCGAAGGAGGTCACATTCCCTTTGCCGGATTGGAAGCTGAGCATAAGGGATTGAAACATCGGATAGAAGCTGAATAAGAGAATGAAAGCGGAAGGCAGCAATACGAACTGCCATCCGATTCGGTTAAACTTTAATTTACTGCCCACTGCTTACCACCTACTACGTGTAGTTTTATTGCACCTGCTGATTATACAACTGCTGAATGTTAGCCAAGCTCTTGGTCAGATCCGCTCCGTTCAGAATGTTCGGGAGCTCGTTCTTGAGAGCGTCCTTCGCTTCCTGCGTGTACATGCCAAGCGTAATGGCTGGCACCTCGGTCGACCATTTCGTAAAGTCGCTATAGATCGCTTGCCCACTGAAGAAAGCAGAGGTTTGCTTGTAAGCTTCGCTGGAGAAGGACGGAATGAAGGAGCCTACGCCGCCATTCTCGTTCAGGAAGCGCTCGTAGAATTCACTGCTGCTGCCGATCGTTTTCGCCAGGAAGTCAATTGCTGTATCCTTATTCGCCGAGCCGTCCAGCACGAACCAGCTCGATCCGCCCTCATTCGAAGCGTTGACTCCACCATTGATGTTCAGACGAGGAATCGGCGCCACGGCCCACTTGCCGCTCTGATCCTTCGCGTCCATGATCGAAGCAATCTGCCATACACCAGATACGACCGTCGCCACATCGCCAGCGTTGAAGCTGCCGACAAATTCGCTCCAGCCGGTTACCGGCTTGGCAATACCGGAATCGGCAATCGCTTTGTAGACACGAAGCGTCTCTGCCATAACCGGGTTATCGACGAAATTGCCTTTGTTATCCGCTGTAATGTACCAGGAGCCGCCCGATTGAAGCAGAATCGAGGTCAGTGCTTCGTCATTCGGGTTGATCGTGGACATATATTTGCCCGTTTTCTCCTTGACGGCCTTGCCAATCTCAATGTATTTGTCCCAGGTAATATTCTGCAGATCGGCTGCCGAGTAGCCCGCTTGCTCCAGGTAATCGGTACGGTAGAACATGCCCGTCACGCCAATATCGAATGGAACGCCGTACATTTTGCCGTCTACCTTGACCGCATCCGCCTTGTAAGGCGAGAACTGGCTGTAATCGATCTTGCCTGTAAAGTCGGCGAAGGTGTTCGGATAAGCTGTTACATACTTTTGAACGTTCGGATCATTGACCAGGATAATGTCAGGAAGACCGTCCTTGACGCCTGCAGCAAGATTCGTATTCAGCTTCTGCTCCAGATCGGCCTTGGCCATATCGACGACCTCAAGCTGAAAGTCAGGATGATCCTTCTTATAGATCTCCTCTGCAATTTTGAGCGCTGCGCCGTTGAAGCTCGGGTCCCACGCCCACGCAACCACCTTCTTGCCGGAGCCGCTCGCCTCTCCTTCACTCTTAGAGGTAGAGGGCTCGGAGGAGCCGCAAGCTGCCAATATGGAACCAATCATGGTGAGCATAAGTAATACGGAAAGCCATTTCTTCAATTGGTACATCCCCTTTTGTTCATGGTTGAAAACGCTTCAAGCGTTACTTTCTTATTGTAAGAAAATCGCCTTAGCAAGTATAATCATAATTTGCTGTCTGTTAGCAGTAATTATTAATCTTCACGCCCCGCACTTATAGAGATGTAGTAAAAATTATAGCCATTAGCATTAATTATTGCATATTTCATGCCGATGGTTTCCATAATACCGTCATCCTATAGTTTGAGCTATGATAGTAGAGGAATAGGTGACCATAATTATTCCTTACCCTATAGGAAGCCATCATCTTGCAGCATAGATAGAGGAAAATAAACGAGGTGGAATTATAAATGGAGGACAAGCAGCAGGCTCGCTACCGGGTGATGATCGTCGATGACGAGCCCATTCAGCGTGCCGGCATCACCCATCTATGTCAGTGGAGCGACTACGGGATCGAGATCGTCGCCCAGGCGTCCAACGGGCAAGAGGCGCTGGAGGCCATCGAGACGGCACGCCCCCATGTCATCATTACCGACATCGTCATGCCGGTGCAAGACGGTGTGGAGCTGACGCGCATCGTAAGGAGCCGTTATCCTGATATTAAAGTCGTCGTCCTCAGCAGCTACAGCGAATTCGATTATGTGCGGGAAGTGTTCAAGTTCGGGGTAACGGACTATTTATTGAAGCCGAAGGTAACGGCCCCCGAGCTCGTCGAGCTGATACAATCGCTATGCGGCGATGTTCGGCCTCAGATCGCCGAGGACGCGCCGGCGGCCATGGACGTATCGTTGCACCTCAGTCAGTGGCTGAGCAGCCTAGAGGACAACGAGCAGATGAAGGCGGAGGCGCTGGGCGCTGGTGCCGCGCATTTTCATGCGCCGCACTATCGCCTGCTCGCCGCAAGCACGAGCCTGCTGCTGTCGCGGACAGAATGGACGCAGAACGGACTGGAGCAAGGAATGTCCGAGCTGGCCGCCAAGCACTTGGCCGCCTATACTGTTTCCTTTGCATTTCTCAAGCAGGAAGCGGTGTTGATTGTGAATTACGACGATAGCCAGGCCGAGGAGGTGCTTGCGGATCTGGGACGATACGCGATGGAAGCCCGGGAAAAATGGGCGTATATCGCCTTTCTTCAATCAGAGCGGTTTCATTCGCTTGAGGAGCTGCGTGACGAGCATGCACGGATAGCGGTCATGCTCGGACAGCTTCTGTATTTCCCAGGATGGTCTGTGGTTCCCAAGGAGCGAATCGAAGCTGGAGGGCGCAGAGCGGAGCTGGATCAGAGCCGGTTCGCTGCTGCGCTGCGCACACTGCACATGGATGAGGCAGCGGCTCAGCTCAAGGCGCTGCTAGCCGACGTCGCCCAGGCTCACTCCTACGACGAATACAGTCTGAAGCGACTGTGTCAAAATATCATTTATACGGTGCTCAGCACGCTGGAGCCGCTGAAGCTGCCGCTATCGGAGCTACATTCCTCCCGACTGAAGCTGTTCAAGAACATCGACCTGGCTTTTGACATCCGCGAGCTGGAGGACATCATGTCTGCTTTCATGGAGGATGTGCGCCGACTCGTGCGCCGGACGGAGCAGCAGCCCGCCCCCCTGCTACAGCAAATTTACGATTATGTAGAAGCAAATTACGAAAGCGATATTTCGCTTGCGGAGATGGCGGCTGCGCTTCATCTGAATTACAGCTACCTGTCCTCCTATTTTAAGCAGCGCACACAGGAAAATCTGACATCCTATATTAACCGTGTCCGCGTCGATAAGGCAAAGCTGCTCATCCATCATAATGAAAGCTCGATCTCGGAGATCAGCCGTCAGACCGGCTTTTCCGATCATAATTACTTTTCCAAAGTGTTCAAGAAGTTTACCGGCATGACTCCACTGGAGTACCGCAACCAAATTCTCCAATAAGGACGGCTACTGCATGCTTCGCAAAAATAGTATCTTCATTAAAATCCTGTTCTTAACCTTGTCGGGGCTGCTGGCCATCTCCTTGCTGCTGATCGTTGCGGCCTCCTCGATTGCCGAGCGTATCCTGCTCGACCAGGTTGTGCAGAATGCATCAGCGAATATGAGGCTCGCCAAGGACGACCTGCTGCAGTACAATGATCAGGTCGTCAATACGATGCTCAAGATCAACAGCAGCACCGACTTCAAAAACTATATTACCAAGCCGACCCATACGACGCTCCAGCACTTGAATCTGGTAATGTCGCTTGGCCGTTACATCGACACGTATAAGGAGTATTTCAGCCCGGAGAACTCCCATATCATCGTCTCTGGCATGCCTGGCGAGGGCGGACGCCACTATTCGAGCAACGCGCTTAAATGGGACAAAATTCCGCAGGACATCGTCACGGACTACATGACCGAAAATGGAGAAATTCCGAATCGGATTCGTTATTATAGCAGTCCTAACCTATTTGCCGAGACGGTTCCTTACGACAATTATATATTCGCCACCAAGCCGCTCGTGGAGAGCGGAACAGGCTGGATGTACGGCTATACCGCCGTCGTTATGGATGAGCTCAATATTGCCGGGAAATACAGTCCGTATGTGTCGGAGGGCATTCATATCTCCTTCATCGCAGCAGACGGTACGATCTTATCCAGCAGCGACAAAGCCTCCATCAGCACGAGCAGGCCGGAGCTGCTGTCCATCGCCTCCCAGGCCGCGCCGCTGCAAGGCGGCGTCTCGTTCGCAGAGGATAAAATGACCTATATTTCCTACTGGCTGCCGCAATTCAATGCCTATCTTCTGGAGGAAATCGATCAGCGGGCAGCATTCGCCCCGCTTTATTCGATCTCCTGGCAGATTGCGAAGGCTGTCATCCTCATGCTCATCGTAAGCATGCTGTTCGTCTATTTCATCAGCCGCCGCATCACACGTCCGCTCAACAAGCTCGTTCAGACGATGCAGACATCCAAGGGGGATAATCTGCTGCTGCATCCGCTTCAGGAGGGCGGCAGCTACGAGACGAATGTGCTGACCAAGGCATATAACCGGATGATCAAGGAAATTGACCAATACAATGATAAGGTGCTGTACGAGCAGCAGGAGCGGCGCAAGGCCGATCTGAACGCGCTGCAGATGCAGATTCATCCGCACTTTCTATACAATACGCTCAGTTCGATTAAATATTTGGCGAAGATGCATCGCACTGATGACGTCGACCGGACGATCCATAGCTTGATCTCGATGCTTCAGAGCACGCTAGGTCGCACGGAGGATATGGTGACCATGGCATCCGAGATCGAAACCTTGAAGCATTATGTATTCATTAACCAGATTCGCTATGGAGATCAAATTCAAGTGCATTATGAAATTGCCGAGGATTGTCTGCCACTGCTTGTGCCGAAGCTGACGCTGCAGCCCTTTGTAGAGAATGCCTTCTTTCACGCGTTCCCTGGCAACCGCAGCGGCAACATCTATATTTACGCTCGAAGGGGGAGTGAAGAGCTCGTGATTGAAATTATGGATGATGGCATCGGCATGCCTGCTGAGCCAGGACGCAGAACCGACCTAGCGGCGCCTATCGTCCAGCAAGAGCCGCAGCGAGAACGCAAGCGGAATAGCATCTCCGGCATCGGCATCAGCAACGTTCATGGACGTATACAACTGCTATTCGGGCAACGCTATGGCGTAACGACTGACAGCGAACCCGGTTACGGCACATCGATTCGAATCACATTACCCGTTCAATCCAGCTAACCTCCACCTCTGCGATGCTGCAAGCGGCTGCTCCTTCATTGACGATTTTTTATTTCAATACTAATATAGTATTAAGAAAATAAATTTCAGAGCAATGCCCTTGCATTGTGACGCAGGAGGACATACAGAGATGACGATGTCAGCAGAACCCCGTATCCTCGTAACGAATCGGCCCACTGCCGAGCAGCTCGAACAAATCTATAATTTGCTGGATCGATGCTTTGCCGTAGGACGGGCCTTCTTCCAGGAACGATTGGATCAAGACCACGCCTATGACCCGGCTACCACCTGGTTTGCGATGGTGGATGATGTGATCGCTTCCACGGTGCAGATCTTCCCGCTCTCCATCCGGGTCGGTCAAGCGGTGCTGAAGATTGGCGCCATCGGCAGCGTCGGCACCGATCCGAATTATCGCGGCATGGGTCTGGCGCACCGCATTCTACATGCACAGACCGCCTACATGAATGAGGCCGATTATGATATGAGCATCCTGCTGGCGAGCAAGCATGCCTTCTATGAGAAGGCGGGCTGGAGACTCATCCCCGAGACGGCCTATGTTGTAGACAAGCCCACCACCACCTATGAGCAGCATGACGATTATGACATCATTCCCTTCGAGCCTCGTTACCTGGATGCGATTCGTCTCATCTATGAGCAATATAATCAGCATCGCACCTATACGGTCGTCCGTGATGAGACGTATTGGCAGGATCTCATGAGCTGGCCCGAGTGGAAGAAGGCGGATTGCCTGCTGCTTCGCCGTGAGGATACCATTGTCGCGTATGGCCTCATCGAGAACAAGGATACCGAGCAGGTGTTCATCAATGAGCTTCTGTATGTCAAGGAGGCCGAGGACGATGTCATCCCGCTATTCCACGCCTTATGCAAGCTGCGCCCGCACGCCAAGCAGATCGCAGCGATGCTGCCGGAGGATCATCGATTGCGCGCCTATTATACCCAGCATCAGGCGCAGACTCTAGCCATCCATATGGCAATGTGGAAGATGATCAACCTCTACTCGACCTTCTGCAAGCTTCAGCCTGAGCTGGAGCATCGTCTGCACAGCCACGACCTGCTGGCGGAGCAAGAGCTGCACCTTGCGCTTCGGTGCGAAGCGGAGCACATCTATCTGGATTATAAGCAGCGGCAGCTCACTGTATCCCGCACGCCTTCTGCGGCTTCCGATGCTTCGAGATATGTGCCGATCACTGTCGATGAACGCAGCCTGATCACGTATCTGATCTTCGGTTATGACGCAGCAGACGCGACAGAGGAGGGTGTGGAGCATGCCGATCTGTTGCGGGCACTATTCCCGAGGCAGCAAGCGGTGTTTTATTTGACGGACAAATTCTAGGGCGTGTCCGAACACTCTGAACGGATCCGATCTGGCCGAAGGTTCATTCCAGGCAACGCAGCATGGGGCGAAAAGGCGGGGAGAGATGCCCTTGAACGGGTTTCAGACACGACCTGATCATAGCCTGCCTGCCACAGCTATTCCAAGCACAACAGGATAGAGCCGCCCAGGAAGGAAGCCCGATTCAACGTAAATGTAAGCACAGCAAAACCCCAAGAATGGCAGTTCTACCGCATTCTTGGGGTTGCTTGTGTAATGAGCTGTGCGGAGAGGCTTGCTTTACAGACAGCCCCATTTCCTCCCCAGCATACTTCATGATGAAGCGTTATTCAGCTTGGATCTGCCCAGCAGAACCGCGCCATAGGCGGCATCCTTGATCGGCAGGATGAGTCTGCTGTGTGGATAGATATTCGCCAGCATCCGCTCCAGAGCAGCCTGTACAACACGGGATTGCTGCAGCACGCTGCCGGCGATCGCAATCGGATGCTCGTACAGCTCCAGCCGCTCCATCACAGGCACGACCAGCTTAAACAGACTGGCTGCACAGCGCTCCGCCAGCGCCAGCGCCTGCACATCTCCGCTCTGGCAGGCGGCGGTCATGATCGGTGCCAGCTTCGCAATGTCCTTCTTCGTTGTACGGGGATCGTGGACGAAGCCGACCACCTCCTGTACGCTGCTTAGCCCCAGTTGCTCATAGACTAATGCGGGGAGGATCGTATCGCTTAATCTCCCATCCTCTGCCTGAACTAATATCGACAGCAGCTCACGACCAATGTAGTAGCCGCTGCCTTCGTCATCGATCAGATAGCCGAACCCCCCTGTACGATGCTGCTTCCCCTGTTCATTGACCCCGAAGCAGATCGAGCCGGTACCAGCAATCAGGATGATGCCTTGCAGCGCATTCTGCGCGCCGTACAATGCCGTCTCCTGGTCGCCGGTAATCGTCAAGGGGCCCCTGTACCCCTGATCCCTCACCTGCTGCTCCAAAAGCTGCGCGACCACGGGATTACTCACTCCCGCCGCCCCGATGCATAGATGCGCCACCTCGTCCAGATCGCCGCAGTGACGCTTCAACTGGTGAAACATGTCCCCGAAGGCGGCCGCGATAGCCTGAGCATCGCCGCCGTTATAGTTCATCGGCCCGACAGCAAAGGAGCACAGCGTCCCCTCCTGCTCCCTCTCATGGGCAATGGTGACCGCCGTCTTGGTGCCGCCGCCGTCAATGCCAACAATATAGGTCATAACCTTGTCCCCCTATAGCTGAATTGTAAGGTTGGCCGTAGGCGCAAGCTCCCCATTCAGAATCGGAACGAGAGAACGGAAGGCATCAAGCGAGTATTCAAAGGCCGCCAATCCGCAGAACTCACCCTCGATCAAGGCGAGATCATACGGTCTGCCGAGGGCAATCGCGGTTACATGACAGCCCGCTGCCAGCAGTCTCCGCGCAAGCTCCAACTGGCCTTGATTCTCCCGAGCATTGAATAAGCCGATGACCACCTGCTTGCAGGCTTGAGCCCGTTGCAGTGCTGCATGAATCTGCTCCTCGTCCGGATCAATGTCGATGCTCTCGTATGCTGCATGGAACTGCTCGCCCATATAGCGCGCGAAGCTCACCTCCTGGTTCACACTGCTGGAGGCCAGATCGGTACGGTAGGCATGGGAGCCGATAAATAATACCCGCTCGTCACCTGCTGCTATCGGCTGAAGCTCGCCCTTGACACAGCAGATCGTCTCGGTACGCATCAGCTCATTGGCCCGGCGATGCACGTTACAGCCCACGATCTCGTAATCTGCGGCCTCGATTCCGGCATACTGGGCTTTATAGGCTAAAATTTTGGCAACGGCTGTATCGATGACCGCCTCCTCCAGTTCACCCGCGGCTACGGCCTCCTCGATGAGATGGATCGCTTCCTTCACCATCTGCGGCGTATGACTGATGAAGACCAGATCAATGCCCGCCTTCACCGCTGCCAGCGCTCCCTTCGCCGTTCCATAATAACGCTTGATGGCATCCATCTCCAGGCAATCCGAAATAACGAGCCCCGTGTATCCGAGCTTCTTCTTCAATAACTCTGTAATGATCGTATGCGACATCGTGCCCGGCACACCGGAGCTTTCGAGCTGCGGGAATAAGATATGTGCGCTCATAATCGCCGGAGCCCCTTGCGCGATCGCCGCCTTGAACGGCACCAGCTCCAGCGCCTCCAGCTCCTCCAGCGTCTTGTCAATCGTTGGCAAGCCGATATGGGAATCAACATTCGTGTCGCCATGACCTGGAAAATGCTTCAGCGAGGACAGGACGCCGCCATCCAGCAGCCCCTTCATCATCGGAATGCCATACTCAGCCACCTTCTCGGCTGTATCCCCGTAGGAACGCACATTAATGACAGGGTTCAACGCATTATTGTTGATGTCCATCACCGGTGCAAGGTTAAAATTAATACCTAATGCCTTCAATTCTCTGGCTGTTATGCGGCCTGCGGCGTATGCATTCTCCGGGCGTCCCGACGAAGCAATCGCCATCGCGCCAGCCACATTCGTCGCGTCCTTGGGCATACGGGTAACCCGGCCGCCCTCCTGGTCGATCGTAATAAAGCCCGGAATGCCTGTATGCTCCACGAACCATTGCTGCAGCTCAGCCACCAGCTCGCCTAATTGAACCTTGCTGACGATATTATGGGAAAACAAGATCATATTGCCGACCTTGTAATCGGCGATGACCTCCTTCATCTCAGGAGAGATGGAGGTGGACGGGAAGCCCGTCACGAACATTTGCCCGATCTTCTCGCGCAGGCTCATCTGTTCGATGGTTTTCATCACTGGCTCATCCTCCTTCGCCTAACGATATATATGATAGCGCTGCTTCTCTTGTGCAAATTGCCTGCTCTCCTCGGCAAACTGCTCCAGCAGCTGATCTGCTTGCACCGTTGCATCACGGTATAGGCTGTCACCGCCCAGCAGGTCGATAAACGGCCGAGAGCCCTCCTTCAAGGGAGGCAGGAAGGCAAAGGACGCATATAAATCTCTGATTGTAAATAGCAAGGTCACGCCGACATCCAGCGGCTTCAACGTCTGGAGGTCGGTAATATATAGCTGCACGCCGCCGCATAGCTCCCCAGCATGCTTGGAGGAGGTTGGCTTGAAATGAACCGGACGGAAGCGGATGCCCGGCAGTCCCTTGGCATTCATCTCATCTGCCAACTGCTGTGCCGAAATGAACGGCGCGCCGATGATCTCGAACGGGAACGTCGTGCCCCGACCTTCGGAGCAGTTGGTTCCCTCGAACAGGCAGGTCCCGGTATAGAGCAACGCTGTTTCATAGCGCGGCATGCCAAGCGATGGATGTACCCAGGTCAAGCCTGTATCCGGGAAGGACATCCGCCTCTCCCAGCCCTCCAGAGGGACGATATGCAGCGCTGCCTTCCACTGCATCTGATCATTGGCCATCGTAGCCACTTCACCCGCAGTCAAGCCGTAGCGAACAGCCAGCTCGTAGTTGCCGACAAATGACTTGAAGCCCGGCTTCAGCACATTCCCCTCCACCGTTACCCCATTGAGCGGATTGACGCGATCGAGCACCACAAACTCGACGCCCGCCTTCGCACAATCCTCCAGCGCATACAGCATCGTATAGATAAAGGTGTAATACCGCACGCCCACATCCTGAATGTCGTATACGACCAGGTCGACCTCCTCCAGCATCTCCGGTGTGAGACGTTTGGAGTCCTTGCGGTATAGACTATAAACCGGCACATTCGTATACGGGTCGGTATAGGTGTCCACTAGAGCGCCTGCATCCATATCTCCGCGAACACCATGCTCCGGCGAGAACAGCGCCGTCAGATGGAAGTGCTCATGCAAGACCGTAATGGTGGATTCAAAATCTCGGGTCAGTCCTGTCGGCGCGGTAATGAGTCCCAGGCGCTTGCCTGCAAACAAATGACGATACTTCGTAATCGAATCGATCCCATTCAGCACCATACGAGCTGCCTCCTTGCTGACTCTCTTGCTCTGACTATTTTGCTCTGACTATCTTGCTATTACCACAGGCTGGATTGTCTGACCTTCATCGCTTCGGCAGGCACCATGAAGGCTTCCGCATACGTTTTTCTGGCTTCACAGCCGCGAACCACTGCCAGAGCCTTATAGTAATCCATATAGTTGAACGATGTGCTATGTGTAACGAACCAATGCTTGCTTAACGCCTCGATCCATAGATCATACGCCGCCTGATCGAAATCGATGTACACATACGGAACATAATCAACGGCGTCCTCCCAATTCTCGGAGTAATACAGCCTCGCTGCAAAATGTGCCGGCAGCTCCCGCTCGAAGGAGGGAAGCGCTGCGTAATAACGGGCATCGTTCACGATATGATGAGTGAGCGCATGATCCTTATGCATACTGTTCTTCCAATGGGTAATGATCACATCAGGCTTCACGCGACGTATGACATCACATACCTGCAAGCGAACCTGGTCATCATCAGGCAGCTCCCCGTCAGCATAGTCCAATACGATGGCTTCGCCGCCCAGCATCCGGGCGAACAGCTCCGCCTCCTGCACCTTCTGCTGACGGTACTGCTGCATATCCTGTCCCGCAGGCACGCCTCGCTCCCCTGCGGTCAAGGCCAGTGTCGCTATGCGATCTCCCTTCAAGCTATGGCTGGCCAGTACGCCGCCGGATGCCAGCTCCACATCACCTACATGTGCGCCAATGGCCAATATCGTTAATGCTCTGTCCATCTCTACAGCTCCCTCCGCAAGATAGAAAATTGCTTCTCGATCGTAAAGCCAGCCTGCTGATAGATGCGCAGCGCCGGATTAGCGCTGCCCGTAAACAGGGTGATATAGTGAGCGCCCGCCGCTTGAAAGGCCTCGACCATGCGAAAAAACAATACGCTGCCCAGCCCCTGCCCCTCATGCTCCGGGTGTACGCCGATACCGCAAAAAAACGCTCGGCCGTCTGCTTCTACGATGATCGGCCCTGCAAACCCGACCACCTCATTGCCATATACCGCAACGACTAGCGGTGCACCAGCCTCCACGTGGGCGGCAACCTCCCGCTCCCACTGCGGATTATGCAGCGCAGCCAGTGTAGCTTCCAGCCCGGTATGCCGTTCAGGAGCATAGGTCGTCACGGCGTAGCCTTGCTGATGCGCGCGAGCTTCCTTGCTTAATAGAGCCTCAGGAAGGATAAAGCTTCCGAGTCTGAGGTACATGCCGCATTGCGTGGCCCGATCCACGTAGCCTCTGGCGAGCAATGCATCATACAGCGGCAGCTCCTTGCAGATGCCCGGAGCGTTATTATGCTCATGCTGCGGCGCGCCTGGAATGCGCCATCTGAGCTTGACCGGGTTGAAGAACAGCACCTCCGCCTGTGCCTTCCCAAGCTCGCGGAACCGTTGCTCCAGGCTGGTCAGGAACGCATCATAGCGTGCAGGAGAGGCCGCATCTGCATCGATGATGACGGTCGTTATATAGCCTGCGACCTCTCCAAGCGGAAGATCATCGCCGGTGACGCCCGCCGCAAACCCGACCAACCCATGCTCCGTGCAGCCAACCCATAGGCAATCCGCATCAAAATAACGATGCTGGATGAACGTGACTTCGAATTCCTGCTCTGTCAGCGGCCGATAGTCATAGCGGGTCGCCTCCCGATTCCAGAGCGCGACGACAGCAGGTACATCCTCCATCGAGAACCGTCGTATCTCCATTCGTGAAGCCTCCTAACGCCTCGGATAAGGCCATGAGATTTTCCCCATAACGACGGGCTGCGATGCTCCGGTAACTCGCGGAACATTATTCGGCTGCCGCTCCATCGCATAATACGCTAACATAGCAAAAGCTATCGCTTCCTTGGCATCGCTATGACCGCCAATATCCTCTTGCGTCAGCACCTCAACCTGATGCGGGGCAAACAGCTTCCGCAGCTCGCGCAACAGGGTGTGGTTATAGCTGCCGCCACCGCCAACGACGAGCTGCTGCGCTGGACGATGGGGCGCGATATACCGTTCATAGCTATCGACGATGCTCCATGCCGTTAAGCGTGTCGCTGTTGCAATTACGTCCTCCGGCTTCCAGTGATGCTCTTTCATGGCCTTGATCATCTGAGCTACATACTGCTGTCCGAACCGCTCCCTGCCTGTCGACTTGGGCAGAGGCAGCGAATAATAGTCATCTTGCTGCATCCACTTCAACAGCTCATCGATCACTTGGCCAGTCGCGGCGATCTCGCCGCCTATATCCATCGTCATCGGTGGATACAGCTGCGAGACGAGCTCATCGATGATCATATTTCCGGGCCCCGTATCCAAGGCAAATACTTGATCTAACGAGCCGCCAGCAGGCAGGACGGTCACATTGCCGATGCCGCCGATATTTTGCATCAGCAGCGTCTTCTCCTGACTGGCATACAGTACATATTCCGTAAACGGCACCAGCGGCGCTCCCTGCCCGCCCATCGCCATATCAGCGACGCGGAAGTCCGAGACACACGGGATTCCGGTGCGATTCGCGATCACAGCGCCCTCACCAATCTGGACGGTACAGCGAAGGCTATAGTCTCCCATCTGTCTCTCTTCCGGGGCATGATAGATCGTCTGACCATGCGATCCGATCGCATAGATCTGGGATGGCTCCAGCCCGGATTGCGCCAGAACGGACAATGTCGCTTGAGCATACAGCTCGCCAAGCCACATATTCATGGCTCCTACTCTATCGATCGTGGCATTCGCCGGATTACACAGCTCCAGGATCATCGTGCGCACCTCTGCCGGGAAGGGCGTGTTCTCGAACGCCACCAGCGCAAGCTCTGCCCCCTCCCCATGCTCCGGCGCTGGCGCATACCGAATGACCGCGGCATCGATGCCGTCGACCGAGGTGCCCGACATCAAGCCTATGATATAGACAGCATCGGATGTTCGTTGGTTGTCCATCATCCCTTCACCGCTCCAACAGTTACTCCTTCAAGGAAGTATCTCTGCAAGCTGAAGAACAGGATGAACATCGGTACAGCCGAGATGGTGGCGCCTGCCATCATCGGCGCGAAGTACGTGGTATTGGCAAAGCGGAAGTTTTTCAGACCGACCTGGATCGTCTGCATCTCCATCGTGTTGGTGACCAGAAACGGCCAGAAGAAATCATTCCACGCCGCCATGAACGTCAGGATCGCCAGCACAGCCATAACCGTCTTCGAGAGCGGCATAATGATATGCCAGAAGATCTTAGGCTGGGAGCAGCCTTCGATCTTGGCCGCTTCAATAATCTCGCCCGGGATCGAGGACATGAACTGCTTCACCAGGAAAATGTTGTACACTGTAACGATGCTCGGCATAATAAGCGCCGTATACGTATTTTGCAATTCAAAAATATTGACGATCAAAATATAGAGCGGAACCTGCGTCACTTGACCAGGAATCATCATCGAGCCCAGCAGGATAGCGAACAGAACGTTTCTCCCTTTGAACTTCATCTTGGAGAATGCATAGCCTGCGAGCGTAGCGAAGATGACATTCGATACGGTAATGCACGCCGCTACAATAAAGGAATTCAATAGCCAATCCCATGAATGCGGGCTAAAGTTAAAGAAAAATTTGTAGGATTCAAATGAAATCTTCGACGGAAAAATCGAATAGCTCATCGCGCCGGCTTCCACCGGATCGCCGAATGAGGAGATGACCATAAAGTAAATCGGGAATATCGTTGCGATCGCAAACACGATCAGACACGTAATGATAATACCATTACGGCCGAACAGATACCCTCTGCTTCTCAAGCTATTGTTATACAAGCCCACCGTATCCTGCCCCCTTCCTAGTATTCTACATCGTTGCCCAAAAACTTAAATTGGAGGAATGAAATACATGCGATAATGGTCGCCAAAATGAGCGATTGCGCTGCCGCCTGACCAAATTCAAAATAGGTAAACGCATTGTTGAAGATCAACAAGCCTACCATCGTTGTCGCATGATCCGGCCCACCGCCCGTCATCAGATACGCGTTCTGGAATACCTGGAAGGAACCGATGATGCCTGTCACAAGCAGGAATAGGGTGGTTGGCTTCAAGAATGGAACGACGATGTACCACAGCTTCTGCAGGAAGGTCGCACCGTCAATTTCAGCAGCCTCATAATAGCTGTTATCAATCCCGAGCAATGCAGCCAGATAGATAATAATGGCTGTACCGTGGCTGGATAGCCAGGACATGAGCACGAGCGAGAACATGGCAGTGGCACTGGAGCCTAGCCAGTTCTGATTGGAAATGCCAAAGAAGCCTACGACCTGGTTGGCAATGCCTGATTTGAGCGGATCGAAGATCCACAGCCATACGACAGCAAGCGCTACGCCCGATGCCACAGCCGGCAAGTAGTAGATGGCTTTAAAGATCGTCTGCGTCCGCTTCTTGAATGGAATAATCAAGATCGCGATGACGAAGGATAGCAAGATGTTAACGGGAACGCTCAATATCGTGTAGACGAGCGTATTTTTCAGCGCCTTCCAGAACAGATCATCCGTGAAGGAGTTCGTGAAGTTCTCCAATCCGATAAATGTGGAACCCAGTGGACGATATTCCTGTAAGCTGATTATAAACGCATTGATGACCGGATAGGCAGTGAATAACGAAAACGCAATGAGTGCTATTGCGATGAACGCATATCCCCAACCTGAGTCGCTTTCTAGTTTTAATCTTTTTCTTCTCGCCAATTGTTGGCTCATTGGGTCGCACCTCTCTTCTTCAAGCAGTAACTTGCAACGGGCGAGCCATATCAGAAGGAAAGCTGTACGTACTGGCTACGCACAGCTTTCACTTGTCAGCCTATAACCGCCTAGGATGTATCTTCTAACTACGCCCTAGTCAACGACAATGCCATCCTCGCCGAAGGACTTGATTGCAGCAGCTTTCACTGCATCATACATTTGTTGTGGCGTAATTTCATTAGCAAGCAGCGCTTGCAGCTTCGGCACGATGACCTCTGTCTCGATCTTCAGGGCAGCCGCCGCCAGATCGGTCGGAATGTCGGTACGAGCCGGCACAGCCTTGGACATCATGAGCTGATCTGCTTTAATATTGTCTTCATTGCGCGGATATTGCTCCAGCACGGTCGCTTTACGAGCGGATTCTGTAATTGGCGTCAAGAACAGCTCATTGCTATAGTTGGCCGCAATCGAACCGGAAGACAGGAAATGGATCGCCAGACCGATATTTTTAATATGCTCTTCAGACGGAGCTTTCTTGCCGCGCAGCGCGATATAACCATCCACAACAGAGGTCGGGATGTAATCAGCACCGTTGAAGGTAGGAACCGGAAGCGCGATGTACTCGGCTTCGATGGAATCCGCTACCGCAGAACCGTCCTTGGCCTTCAGCTTCTCATTGTTCAGACGAGCCGAGTTCTCGAAGCTTGCCAGCCCTTTGCCGGTAATCATCGTCTGACCTGTCAGGAACATGTTCCAGCGCTTGCCTGCGTCGATCGAGCTGAGCTCCTTCGGCATCGAGCCGTCATCGATCATTTGACGGATCGCTTCCAGCAGACCCAGGAAGTTTTTGCTCGTGTAGGAGAACTTCAGATTCGTGTCAAAATAGTCCGGCAGGCCGGCAGATTTGGCCATAATGCCAAGATAGTCCTTCGATGTCACGCCAGAGGTTGCGAAGACGAAGCCGTAACGAGTCGTTTCGCCTTTATCATTCTTCACCACGCCTTTTTGGATGGCTTGACGGAATTGATCATAGGTCCAACCATTTTGCTGTACGTTCTTCCAGTCAATCCCTGCTTCCTCCAGGAACTGCTTGTTGCCGCCGATCGAGTGAATCGCCAGGTAAGCCGGCAGCCCATATTGAGCATCGCCCAATTGGAAGTATTTCATGGCAACCTCATCATAATCAGCTTTCACATCGTCTGCAAGCACCTTATTCAGATCCAGCAGCACATCCAGGGCCGCATATTTGGAGATGGCTGTCGAGCCTACCCAAGCGATGTCTGGAGGGGAGCCGGCATTGACCTGCGTATCCAGCTTCTGCGTCATGTCCTCCCAGCTCGCTGGTTCGATCTTCAACGTCAGATGAGGATACTTTTCATTGAATTCTTTCTCCATGTCCTTAAACCGCGCTTGATAATTGGCCGATACCGGGGGCAATAGCGCGGTAATCGTATCCGATTGCAACTCGGAGCCGCCATTGCTGCTGCCAGAGCCGCCTGTACTCGGAGTGGTCGAGCCGCCATTTCCATTTCCTCCACAAGCCGTTAATACAGATAACAGCATGATGACGGATACCAACAGTGTGACTGCACGGAATTTGTTCTTCATAGATAATAGCCTCCCTTTGGTCTGTATGTTCTTACCTAAGCCAATGACGCGATAGCCTGCTTCAACCGCCCGCTATTTACATGAAGCGCTTGTTCGGCTTCCTTTGCATCCAGTCCTGTTTTTAGCATCATTATAGCCAACTTGCAATTCATCGATGCTCTCTCCAGGGTTGCCGCGGCGGTCGATGCGTCTACATCGGTCGTGCTCATGATGATGCGGATGGAGCGATCAATCAGCTTCACATTGCTTGCCTTCAGATCCACCATCAAGTTGTTGTACGTCTTGCCCAGCTTCACCATCGTGCAGGTCGTCAGCATATTCAGCACCAGCTTCTGAGCGGTTCCCGCCTTCAAGCGCGTCGAGCCGCTGATGACCTCTGCCCCGACAACGGGGGAAATACAGACATCTACAATTGGCTCGAACTTCGAGCCTTTGTTATTGCAGACGCCGATCGTAGCTGCTCCCCGCTCCTTGGCCTTCGCCAGAGCTGCAATCACGTAGCTGGCACTGCCGCTTGCCGAAATTCCGATCACGACATCCTGATTCGTCACGCCGATGCTTTCGATTAATGCAATCCCTTCATCCGCATCGTCTTCACAGCCCTCCACCGCATTGCGCAACGCGATGTCGCCGCCAGCGATAAAGCCTTGCACCAGGGAGGGGTCTGTGCCGAAGGTCGGAGGACATTCGGACGCATCGAGCACGCCTAGCCTGCCTGATGTCCCCGCTCCTACATAGAACATTCTCCCCCCGTTAGACAACCTCTGATGAAGAATATCCACCGCCCTTGCAATCTGTGGAATCTCCTTCGCGATCGCTGCGGGAACGAGGGCATCCTGTTGATTCATAAGCTGAACCATCTGCTCCGTTGTGCACTCATCGATCATTAACGTATCCGGATTCACAGCCTCTGTTGTTAATCCCGCCAGGTAATCATTCATTGCCATCCTCCTTCTAGTTAACCTCCTTCTTCCCCAGGCGTGTCTGCTAACTCGCGATAGGGTCATCCTCCACTGCTGTATCGTGGAGAGTAATAAACTGACACATAGTTAATCTTATGTGTGAGATTACTTAACAAAATTCATAATCTTATACTAATACAACCATCATGATTCGTCAATATTTTTTGAAATATAATTTCAATTAAAATTAAAAATCTGATTATTTATTTCAGTTTCTTATACATCCTGTTATAACACATTTTTAAACCGCTTACAAGACATGAACCGCAATTTCATCAATCGCTTACATGCTGCTATGGTGCCCAGCCGGTCAATAGGTTAGATGCTCGGTGCCTCACCCTTACCGAATTTTCGATCGGATGGCACAGCAAAGAAAGCATTGATCCTCGATGAATGCTCCTCTGCAATGGCGGGATATATAAAAATAAGGGAGGCTCAAGAGAGCTCTCCCTGGGTAACGCGCGTCGTGATAAGCTTAATTGCGCAGCTTCCTCTTCAATATATTGTGCGTCTTGGTGAGGTACGTTTTGACTTGATCATATTCCGCGCTGGCAACGCCGGCAAACAAGATGTCGATGATCGTCAGCATTGCAATACGCGAGCCCATGGCGCCACTGCGAATGGTGATCTCCGGCGTGGAGATGCTCAGCACGATGTCTGCCCGCTCTGCAAGCTCGCTCTTGTTATACTTCGTAATGGCGATACACTTCACCTTGTTCTTCTGGGCAATGTCGAGCGCATCCAGTATATCGCTCGTTGCGCCCGAGTTGGAGATGAAGATCGCGACATCGTCTTGTGCAAGTAACGTGGCTGCTGTAAGCTGGCTATGTCCATCCGTATAGGCATGACACATCTTATTAATTCGCGAGAACTTCTGCTGCCCATCCATACAGATTAAGCCGGAGGCGCCGATGCCGAAGAACACAATTCGCTTGCTATGGCATAGCAGCTCTACAGCCCGTGCGATCTCTTTGCGATCAATGACACTGAGCGTATCCTCGATAGACTTGCAATTATTCAGAGAAATATTGGAAATGATGGTTGACAGGTCATCGCCTGGTTGAATATCCGTATACTGCGCCTTCGCATCCTCATCCCGCGAGCCGAGAGAAGCCGATATACTCACAATGAAATTGCGATAGCCGCTGTAGCCCATCGTCTTGCAGAACCGAAGGACCGATGCATCGCTAGTCTTACTTGCCTGAGCCAGCTCCTTAATCGATAGATGCGGAATTTCCTCCGTATTTTCTAAGATGTAATCCCCGACCAAGCGTTCCACTGGCGTAAAGCTATCTCTCATCTCACGGATTTTAATAAATACATTGTCATTTAAGCTCATAATCTACCTACTCTAGATTTAATTAACACCTTGGATCTTCAATATTATCATATACAATCTAGAATATCGAATTCAATAGCAAATTACATCATGCCAGCATTAACCATGCACAGCGCGACGGAGCCTTGGGTGCGATGGAGGCCAGGGCACGATCGCGGCCTTGGATTACTTGGCAGAATGGATTACATCTCGAACCAGAAAGTCAGTAATGAGTTCATTCACACGGTCAGACTGCTCATGATTGATTCCATGACCTGCATCAGGAACAATCATATACGGAATCTGGTGAAGCTGCAAGGATTGGATGGCGGAAGGGTAGTAACTTAGCTTGTCGTATTCGCCTATCAGGAATACAGCTTTTTCCTTCAATATCGACAGCTCCTCCTTCTTAAATCTCCGATACTTGTGGTACATCATCGTTCGGTTATTAAAATACTTGAGCAAGTACGTCCAATGCGTCATGATCTCGGGATTGTCTTCAAATACTGCGGAGGTGCTTGGCGCACAGAGCTTTCTTAGCAGCTTTCTCGTTGTTTTCTCGGATGCGGGCAGCAGCGCTTCGGGCAGAAACACCATCGCCATGCGCAGCATATTCGTTTTGATCCCTCCTGCCATACCGACCATCTTCCTCACTTTGGCAGGGTTCGTTATCGTATAATACGAGGCCAGATAGGCGCCATTGGAGACACCTGCGACGTGAACGGCCTCCAGCTTAAACCATGCCAGAATCTCATCGATCCACACGGCTGCATCAAAGCTCTTCTTATACGTCTCATTAGGCACACTCTTGCCGGGGCCTCCCATCGTATCGATCGCAATCACATAAAAATGTCTGGCTAGCGCTTGAATGTTATAGACCCACATCAACGCCGAGTTGTCCCCGACTCCGTGAAATAGCAAGAGCGGCGGGCGCTCTGCTGCTCCGGCAACCACGACATGCGTGACACCGAACCGGGATGGAATGTCCACCTCCTGCACAGGCACTTGCCATTGCTCCAGTAAGTTCTGATAGGACTGAACGATCAGGTCTTTGCCAGATTCGCTTTTATAAGGACTGATAGGCATGTGAACAGCTCCGTTCATAGTATACGCTCATAACGCCCTCAATTCGTCCAGGAGGGCAGGACGCTTATTGTATTGCCTGGTGAGTTGCTCTACCAACTGCTGCATATTCTGTCTTCCTACGATCTTGCCGTAGTGCTTGAGCAGCCTGCATACTCCCCGATACTGCTTGCGGTTCATGGAGGATTGGGCGGTGCTTAGAATGAACACCCTGTAGATCTCGTTCACTTCCTGCGGATAAGCTCCTGATAGCCGCTCTGCATAATCGACGATGCTTGCTGGACGGCTCTTGACATACGCCAGCATCTCCGGGAAATCTTGTTTGTCCTCAATCAGTAACAGATACGTTTGGGTAGCGTACCAGTGCCTCGCCGCCTTGAGTTCGGATAGGATCTCCCGGTAAAGCTCCACCTTGTCCCCTTCATGCAGTTGCTCTAGCTCTGCGTAAAACTCATAGTTGCCTTGAAGCAACAGCTCTCTGGCTAATTGTCGCTGTTCCTCTATGCGATGAAGCCCCTTATACGCCTCATACTTGGCCAGCCTCCACTTGGACACAAGCCCTGGATACCCCTGATCCTTCTGCTCGCCTTCCTCTGCAAGCCGCAAAGCATAGGCATACTCCCTCTTCTCCAGAGCATCAGCAATCGCACGCGCTCGAAAGGATGTCCATGCGAGGTGCTGACGCACAAATTCCTCCGCTTCAGTCGCTTCGCCATGCTCAACGATCAAGCGATAGAGGATGCCAAGCAACGCCTCCTGCGTATAGGTGGTCTCACCCTTGTCCTGAAGAGACACCATTTCCAGCTCAACGACCTCTCTCAGCCGCTCTCTCAACGCAGGAATATCACCAAATTCTGCACATAGATGCAACCAGGCAATCTGGAAATCCGACCAACCTTCAAATATATTTCGTTGATTCACTTGAATCAGCCGATCAAATAGAGCTGTGCGCTCCGACTCGCCAGCATCTGCCAGCGATTCAATCTGCTCCTTAATGAGCAGCATCGTCCTGTCAATGATCAGCCCAATGTCTCCATCAGAATCGTCTGCATATTGAAAAGCTGCAATCCCTTCCTCCAGCACCAGGATAGCGGTCTCAAGGAACAGATCCGGGCTTTTTTGATGTGCCTCATTCAGCACCTCCAGCAGCTCGCAAGCAAAGGAGTGCGCCCCGCGGCGAGGGATGAAGCGCTCGCGCCCGCTATGCTTGCGGGCAATGCTCTTGATCAGTTGCTTTGTCGCCTTGAGCTGCTTGCTCGGATTGCCCGAATCATACTTCAGCCATAGCGAGCTTGCCAGCCCCTTATCCCGTGCAGCCGGTTCTATCACAATACGCAGCAGCTCGTCTTTGGGCAGCTTGTCCAATAACTTCTCCAATTGACTGATCGTTGCCATTTCCTATTCCTCCCCTGATTGTGTCTGTTCATGTCAACTCCGTCATCCATACGAGCAATAAAAGCTATGTATTCATCATGATCGAAATCAATCGAGGGAACATTGCCAAAATGTTGTTGCCCTTCTGAAAGAGTCCACACGCCAATCTTGTAAACAAATCACTTCTAGATAGTCCAAATAGTTCTACCTGCGTTCTATTCCCACTATCTTGAATTATTGTATCCAACGATAATAATACGTCACGAAGTGAAGTTCCCAATTCATAATCGCCTATTTGTCTTCCCCTTATCCAAAAGCAGAATTTGCCAAATAAACAAGAGCCATTGTATTCTTGGTCAAGTTCGAACTCCACAGCTAAAATCGAACGATTACCAAAAATCATATATTATTCCTCCACTACTTCTTAACTCCCAGTTGATTAAGTACGTCCTTTGGCACAGATTCTATTGATAACTTTGATAAGTACCGCTAAAGTAAACTCCCCCTGCATTGTCTTCAAAATATCTGTAAATCTGCCCGTCCTTACCTACACCATATCATGTTTTAATATCTCCACATACTGAGTTTTCATATGCTTCACAGACGCCCGCCGCATATTTCATTTAACTGAAAACTTTATGTTCTTTAGCAACTACCCATCCATTAAGACCGTATGAAGCTGAGATTACATAAAAGGCATAGTTTTCACTTTGAAGATGATTGTGCAAATCATCTAATGTCTCGTAATGCAACGGCCAAGAATATTTCTTCTGTTCATCTAATAGTTCCTTGTTATATTCAAGAAATCGGCTTATTTCATAAGAGCGAATATCAAGAATAATACTTCCTGGTAGCTGTGTTTCAAACTTATGAGCCAGAACACCAATGAACTCGATGCTAGCTGGAATCGCTTCTCTGTTGCCACTTAAAATGTGTAATGTAATTTTGGAATGTTGAAGATTTACCTCATAGGATATGATTTCATGGTCGTGAGCACGAATCATCTTGTTTCCCTACCTTTACATCTTTTTGAACTAGCATAGATTGGGAGTAGCGCTCTATATAATTCTTATACCAATCTGGACGATGGGCTTTAATCATAGATAACCCTTCGGTCAATGCAATCCCACTTAGGCTAGAAACTTGTTCATAATCAATTCGTTGTTTATTTAGCCAAATGTGCGCTATAGATTCACCACAACTTGCCGCAATCATCTCATCATAGTTCCGATCGTTAGATACCTGAATCAAAAAATCAATCGTCTTGTCGTCCTGAAAGTTATTCCCTAGTGCAATGACCGCGTCATCCTTCTCCGCATCACTTGTTGTTGGGTCAAGCAAAATTGCGATTAAACTATCTCTATCCAAGCCTCTCACTTCCCATGTGGAATTTTGATAGTATTCAGAAACAGCCCTTAGTTCTTGACTCTGTGTATGATTCCTTATCCTAAACTGCTTCAAGACCTATTTTACCAGAGCACCTGCCAGTCTCATCACGATCTAGCGCTGTCCCCGAAACCTGTAATGAATAAAGAAAGATGCTATACCGAATACGAAAAAGAAGTCGACCATTTCGTTGATCGACCTCTATTTATTCTATTGCGCGGTCAGAATTTGTGGACCTTCTGCCGTGATGGCGATCGTATGCTCGTATTGGGCGGCAAGCTTGTTGTCCATCGTCCTTGCGGTCCAGCCGTCCGGATCGATTGTCATGAAGTAGCTACCCTCGGTGATCATGGGCTCAATCGTGAACACCATACCTTCCTTGATACGGAGGCCTTTTCCGGGCTTGCCGACATGCACATAGGTCGGCTCCTCGTGCAGGTCGCGGCCGATGCCATGGGCGAGAAGGTCACGCACGACGCCGAAGCCGTGTGATTCCGCATGCCGCTGAATCGCGCTCGTCACGTCGCCGAGCCGATTGCCAGGCTGCGCCTGCTCGATGCCCAGGTCAAGACATTCCTTCGTGACGCGCATCAACTTCTCAGCCGTCGGCGAGATCTGCCCAACTGCATAGCTCCAAGCCGAATCGCCGAGCCAGCCGTCGAGCTCCGCGACCGTGTCGATCGTCACGATATCGCCTTCCTCAAGTGGCTTATTGCTAGGGAAGCCATGCGCGATCACGTCGTTGACGGAGGCACAGGTCGCATAAGGATAGCCCTTGTAGCCCTTCTGGTATGGCTTGGCGCCGTGCTTCAATATTATGTCCTCGAATATGCGCTCAATCTCGTTCGTTGTGATGCCCGGTTGGATGAGCGGGGCAATTGTACGATGGCATTCAGCCACCACTTGGCATGCCTTGCGGATGGATTCAATTTCTTGCTTGCTTTTTAAGATGACCATGTTCGTATCAGGACTCCTTCGTAATAGCTTGCATAGCGAGTCGGGCGATTCGATCGACGTCCAGGTCGGAATTGCCAGCATAGTAGTGCAGCCCACAGCAACCGACCAGCACGGCAAGCATATGGTTGACGCTGTCGTCTTCGCGCTGAGCGATCAATTGGAATGGAACATACAGCCGTTCCATAAATTTTCTTTTGGCGTGGTGTCGATCCCTCTCAGGCAAGCCTGCATAATGTTCCGCCGCCATCTTGTAGACGAGATATGCGCGGGCGTCCGACTGCCACAGCCGGAGCAGCTCTTTACAATACGTCAACAACTGCCAGTCATCTGGGGAGCTGCCGCTGTTGTTCGTCCATTTTGCGATCACTTGCTCGCATCGCTCGAAGCCGCTTCCTAACACATCTTCTATTAATAAATGCCGGTTGGGGTAATAATGGTATACTGTGCCGTAACCAAGCCCTGCCTCGCGGGCAACGTCGCGAATATCAAAGCTGCCGCCCGTGCGAAAGTAGGAGCGAGCGGCGACATTCAGGATCTGTTCTCTGCGCTGCATACGTATGAGCTCATTTTGTTCTTTGGTACGGGGGCACATGGGCATTAAAACCTCCTTATTATAGACCTGCAAATTTGTCGATATAAAGATAGTAACGCATGGGGCGGAGAAATGCAAAAGATTTGTTGATGTCGCTGGCGTTAACCCGAGGGACGGGTACGTTAGTCTTAAAGGTGTTTTGATTTGCCTCAAGTTGGGGCAGTCCAGTCCCAAAAGCCAATCAGGGTTTAGATTTTTCACATACCGTTATTCATTTCTACAATAGTATATTTCTCAAATCCAAGTTCAAATGAAATCATTTCTGAAACAAAATTAAGAAAAGTTACAGTGTTTTGTACGTGCAGAGATTTATTGAACATTAAGCCCCTATTGACAGGTATTATTTGGAAAAGGTATACTGAGTTAAATTCAATACAAGTTAAACGCAAGGATTGGGAGTATTAAGGATTACTATTGTTCAGAGAGCTGTCGTTTCGGTGCGAGACAGTCAATAGCTTCCCCAACTCACCCATGAGCGGTAAGGCTGAATTCAGTAGGTCTTAACGGTTAACCTCCGTCATTAGGTTTTAAGATGATTCGTTTATTTACGGAAGCAAACGGATCAAAAAGAGTGGTACCGCGAAGGAAAACCTATCGCCTCTTTGTAGGCAATAGGTTTTTTTTTGAACAAAACAATATTTTTAAGGCAGGTGTTATCAGATGGAAAACGTTATTGATTATTACTCCCGTTTTGACGAGTGGGGCAGGTTGGACAGGGAACCGCTAGAGTTTATCATTAACTGGCATTACATTAAAGAATATTTACCTCCCAATGGCAATGTATTTGACAATGGGGCAGGACCCGGGAAATATTCAATGGAGTTAGCGAAGCTAGGATTTAATGTAACTCTTTCTGACTTAACACCTAGACTCGTTGAATTGGCTAAGGAGAAGGCAAGCGAATTGGGCTTAACGGAACACTTCAACGGCTTTCATGTATTAAATGCTACAAATTTGGACGGATTACCCAATGAGGAGTTTGATGCTTCCTTGATGTTAGGACCCCTTTACCATTTGCAAAGGGAAGAAGAACGGATAAATGCTGTAAGAGAGTTATTCCGCGTTACAAAAAAGGGAGGCGTCATTTTTGTTGCTTTTCAAAGTAGGATCAGAATGACAACAACTTCCTTGCAATATCCACAGCACTGGAAGCCCAATGACACAATGGATTCAATAAAAGAGTTCCGCGATACTGGGATTTTTAATCACGTAGATAAGGGACGATTTACAGGAGCATATTACTTCAACATCAATGATATTAAGCCCTTTATGGAAAGCCAAGGATTTGAAACAGTTGATTTGATTGGTTCTTCTAGTATTGGTGGATTGATAAGTAATGAACAAAGGCAGTCTTGGGAAGAAAAAGGTGAGTCGCAGAGTCTGATGAACTTACTTATTGAACTCGCTAAGGACCCCTCCGTCTTGGGAATATCGTCTCATTTGTTGTATATCGGCAGAAGGAAATAATCGAGCCCCAAATAGAATCAATTTGACATTGAGCAAACACCAATCCTGCGGACACATACAAGTTTTGTTGTCACTGTTTACTCGTCACATGTGGATTGCGTAATAGGGATATGTCGAGTCGATACCTAGAAGTCTATCGTTTTCAGCTTCCGCGAAGTATTTCTCCTTTGTACAGGATGACGGTGATTATAATTAAAAGCTAATTCGCCTGTCAATACCTTCGTCCCAGCGGTAAAGCAATTGTGGGCGGCATTCCTCGGCGTATTCGGTTCGACAATTTGTCAGCCGCGGTCGTCCACGTCGGGAAGCATGACCAGCGTCAGCTTACGGAAAATGATAATCAAAATCCGGCTTCGAGACATTTTGGGAGAACGCGGAAAGTCCCGACGAAATTTGGCGATTCGGTTGAAAGGACTTGCTTTTTACCGCCCATCATACTATCGAAGGGTCACGGTTTTATTGTCTACTTATGCCCGCTCTCATTAGTTGAATGATGGGTTCATTCGTCACTCTCCCCCTCAAAGAAAAAACCTTGAAAGGCATAAGCCCATCAAGGTTAACAAAACAAATCAACGACCTTTAAAACAAAACTTACAATAAAATCCTTTTTTATTGGCGTTAAAAGTAATCATTTCATACTCAATTGAAGTATCAGTATTCTTTCTATTGTAGACAGTGCCCCCCGAATACTCTGTGAATTCTACAAACGAATGGAATACTCTCTTTACTTCCCCTAAGCTATAATTTCTGAGCCTAACCATAATACGATACACATCTTCCTCCGTACTAATGGAGAAATCTGAAACATTGTCGATTCCTTTAAGACAATCCCTAAATTCAATCTTTAATCCCACATCAATTTGGTATTGTATATCATTTACCATATCACTAAATACTAATTTATCCATATATACATCCTTTCTTAATTTTTTGGAATATAGTTTCCTCCATTTGCTGACGGAGGATAAGAGTAAACTGTAACCACTTTGTCGCCCCATTCATTAGTAATTACAGTATTACCTCTCTTATCTTGGTATCTCCAAGTAACCGAACCATCATCAGGGTCTATCTCCTTTACCCTACTATTCAGCTTGCTCTCCTCATCATACCGATACCCCGCATACCAGATCGGGTTGTTCACTGTGCCCGTTCCCGCGAAAGCACCAACACCTTCTCGTTGCCGTCGGTCTCCAGCACGACCTTGTCCGACTCATATAGATAATGTGTCGCCTGTTTGCCTGTGATCTTCTTCGTCCGATGCCCTTTCCTATTGTACGTGTAGTTAACCGGCATCAACTAAGCGTTATTATTCCTTACAGCGATTAGGCGCTTGGCTATGTTCCTTTTTTGTCACCAGCAATTCCTTTACTCCCCAGTAGTTTTATCCATATGATAGGCTTGAAATGCCTTGGTCAGTCTCACATGTAATAAATCCAGGCGAATGGAATCTTCCAGCCGGTGAATACTAAGCAGCACTTCCTCTGTCATTTGTTCATCGAATAGATGTCCATATCGATAGATTGAATCTATAACAGCATGTTGACATTGCTCTAATGTCTCTAGTTGCTTGTAATACCCTTCCTCCTGTTCCACATAGCTAACATAGGTTTCCATCCTCTTCATTTATTTATCATCCCCTACTTCATAAAATGTAACTCTTAAAAGTTCCATATTTAAATTATATAACGTTTAAGAGTGACGTTCAATGTTTTTTTAAATACTTCGTGATATATTTAGTAGTAGGCTTAGTTACTCTTAAAGGTCACAATGTGGAGGAGAATATACATGAAAATCAAAATCCGGCTTCGAGACATTTTAGAAGAACGCGGAATGTCCCAACGAAAATTGGCCCGCCAAATGAATGTAAGACCTAGCACGATTAACCATCTATGCTCCGATTCGGTTGATAGAGTCTACATCCGTACACTTGAGCAGGTTTGCAGAGCTCTGGGAATTAGCGTTGATGAACTCATCGTTTCTGTAGAGACTTCAGAACCTCATGACCATCCTAACAAAAAACCTTGAAAGGCACGAAGCCAATCAAGGTTTTTGCTTTTGTATTCGTTAGCATAATCTCAAGTTTCCCAATAAGTACATTTCAGATGGGAGACTGTTAACCCGCTGCGCTATGGGAAAATAATTTACGAGCTCACTCCAATTATTTAAAACAACAGCGTTAAAAACTCATTTCTCACACTATCAGTAAAAGTAAAGACTCAGTTTCTTTGTAACGTCCTTCTATGACTCACCTTGGCCACATCCATTAGACTCTTTCGTACTGATAGAAGCTCCACTTTAGGAGAAAGACTTCTAAAGAATTTCGCCCTAGATAAGCCGTTTATCATTTATAATCTCTCCAACAATATCCCCGACTCGCGTAGTTTCATTATAAGTTCGTACTCATTCTCTTTAGCACAATGAAATATGATATTGAATGGAGTAGAGGAAGTAACAACTGCACCAAGATTCCTTCCATCTTGCCATTCTCTAACGGAATCAGCAAGAATGCTTGTAAATGAATCAAAATCAGAGTTGGATAATTGCAATAAATTTTCAGCATTGCTTATACACATGATATATGCATCAGCCTGTAGCCATGCCAAGTCATTAATACATTCTTCAAACGAATTCCAATTAGCACTGAAGTAATAAGGAAATTGATAAACAGCGGAAAACTCATCAAATAGCTTTTCAACTGTCATGCATTTCTGACCTCTTACCACCTTAGTTATTGTTTTTTTTGAGTTTATTCGCTTTAATTTCCAATATAAGTCAGTGAATTCCGAAACTTCACCGTTTCTAATATAAAAATACGGTTCCCCTAGAATAACATCAAATGTACTAGTAATCATATACTCACCTACTATTTAATTTTTACATATGTTCTATAATGATCTGTAGTGTAATAAACAGTGCCGTCATCAGCAATAACAAGCCTTTCAGCACCTCTGTTTACTCCTTGCTGATAGGGGTGGACATCATATTCTTTATAATTGTGCCCCGTAGGAAGTTTCGTTTCCCCATTATTCCCCCTATTATTAAATGGACGTCCTCCTACATAACCCTGAGGAGGTTCACCCGTATTTCGAATAGTAGTTATTGTATTTTTTACATGCGAAGGTGCTTCATCAAAATCAATGTATCCTCCTGTAAAACAATTTGTATTATGCACCCAAACCCCAATATCCGTTACATAATACGTATGGAAGTCCGCAACCGTAAAGTTATAAACCGTAACAGGCCCATCTAATTTAACGAACTCGACCTTGTCAATCGTTAAGTTGCTTCCGTCAGCCTTTCGGAGTTTATCACCCGCGTGAAGCTCATCAGCGAAAACCCAACCTTTACCTTCCACCCAGAACGGATGGTTGTCTGTCGTCTCGATGATCTGCTCCCCAACATGCAACTTAATAATATCATCACGTTGGTTGCGGAATAAAGCCGTTACTTCTTTGTAAGCTGTTTTCCCATTAGGATCGTCCTCATCCTTGGAAAGAACCATATCTCCGACTTCAATGTCTTCAATATTCTTCTCCCCTTCGTCTGTCAATACCTTCGTCCCAGCGGTAAAGCAATTGCAGCCACCACTGGAAGCACGTGCCGAGACGCCTGGAAGCTTGGTACCGACCTTAAGAACGGGTAAGAATTCGGCTTGTGAAATTTTTTCACCTTGCATTAAATATTGAATTCCAAATAATTCATTTGGATCAATATTAATCATAAACGCATTATAGCGCATTGTGGTTAAATCTATAACAAGCTGGGCCTCAGATTTACTATCAAAAATTTTACTATCAACGAACTCTTGAACCTCTGTGTTTGTTATCCCTTCACTGTTGTTGTTCGTCAAAGCTTCCCAAATTAATGCCTTCTCAGCCAACGTAAAATCTCTATAATCGGAACCGTGTATAAATTTAGGATAATCACTTACTGATAGTCTATTTAATATCACATCCGTATTTTTGTTAAATACGACCGTACTATTCCTCAATGTGCTCGTCTGGGTCGCTAAGAGTTGTCCCGTCGTTTTACTTGTTACCGTTGATGTACGATTGGCATTCGTAACGACTGCAACTTTTGCGCCTGCTACTGCCGTATCCACTATGGCTGTTATCTTCTCTTGGGTGACGGTGGATGAGTTTTGGGACACTACTCGATTCGCGCTACTCCCACTCATTTTTTTGTCATACAGCTCATTATCAATAATCATTCGACCATCTTTGAGGGTCACGGTGTTATTGTCCACTTTAAAATCAACAGAGTACCCCTCAACTAAGGTCACGGTCGCTACTTTTGTTTTATTGTTATAAGATATGGTGGCTCCCGAAGCCTCCGCCAACTGCCGCAGTTGCACCTTCTCGTGCCCGCTCGGGTCCACATACATCAACGGCTCATTATGCACATACGTATAATAATTCAAGCTTAGCGGATCCATTGCTGAGCCGCGGTACGTATCCTCGCTCAAGAAGCGCGCGATCTTCGGATCGTAGTACCGTGCGTTCAGATAGTACAGCTTGCTCTCCTCATCATACTGATAACCAGCATACCGGATCGGGTTGTTCACCGTGCCCGTCGATTCTGTCAGATTTCCGAAAGCATCATACGCGTAGGTCGCCTGCACAGTACCCGAAGCATCCACCAGCGCCGTCACATCGCCATGCCCGTTGTACAGGTACGCATATTTCTCCGTCCCCATCTCGCGCACTAGGAGGTTCAAGCCATATACATTACGCGCTAGCACCTTCCCGCTGCCGTCGGTCTCCAGCACGACCTTGTCCGACTCATACAGATAGTGCGTCGTCTGGTTGCCTGTGATCTTCTTCGTCCGATACCCTTCCCCGTTGTACGCGTAGTTGACCGTTCCGCTTCCCGAGCTACTCTTCACCATCTGGTTCCACACATTATACGTGTAGCTCTCTGTACCCGACACGATGTCGCTGATCCGCGCATTTTCGTTTGTCTGGCCCTCGATGAACATGCCGAACGTCGTGATCGGCGGGGAGGCCAGATTCAGCGCCTTGGTCACCTCCCGGCTCTTATGAATCATATTCCCGTTGCCGTCATAGCGATACCAGTCCGTCTGTGTCTCATATTGCGTTCCCCGCGTCGCCTTTCTCACCGTATATTGCAGACGGTTTTGCTCATTGTAGCCATACGTGACTAGCGTATAGCCTGAACCCTGTGTCGTCTTCTCCTCAGTACGATTCCCCGCCGCGTCATAGCGGTAGCTCATCGTCTTGCCGTTCGAGGACGGCTCCTGCACCTGCTTAAGTCGATTTAACTCATCGTAAGTGTACAGTGTGGTGCCCTTGCTTGTACCATTCACCATCTCATACTTGGATGTCTGGTTGCCGGCTGCATCATACGTATAGCTATACGTATCCAGCAGTGTCGTCCCTTTCCAGTTCTTCAGCTCGCTCAGTTGATTGTTCGCGGTGTAGCTGTATTCTTCCTTCACACCGCCAGGATACTCCACCCTCTGGCGGCTTCCATCCGCATAGTAGCTATATATCGTCGGTTCGTCGTCATTGCTCCATACAGCCATGAGACGCTTGGCTTGATCATACATCTTGTTCGTCTGATCGCCCTTTACATCCTGACTGATCTCCATCGTATAGCCGCCTGGCATATCCCCTACAATATCATAGTGGAACACGCTGGTGCCTAACTGGGGCACCGTCTTGGTCACCGTTCGGTTCAGCTCATCGTAGCTGCGGCTCGTCGTGCCCGTGCTGTCTGTGATGGTAAGTTGATTGCCATTGGCATCATAGGTATAAGCGATCCGCCGCTCAGCCAGCGGTGTCTGCTGCAATGCTGCTCCTTCGACCGTCTCATCCAACAATCGGCCATGGACATCATACGTGTAGCTGGTCGTATGGCCATTACGATCGAGCTTGCTCTTCATCTGACCCTTCGGGTAGTAGGTGTAGCTCTCAACCTTGGCCGGATCATACGTGACACCTGTCAGTTGCACCAGCTTACCCCCATGATCGATTCGGCGGGTGAGCAGGTTGCCAGCGGTATACTCGAACAGCGTGGAATGTCCGTTGCCATCTGTCTGTGAGAGCTTATTCCCGTTCAGATCATAGGTGTAGGTCGTTCTCTCGTCCAGCGCATTGGTGACTTCGGTCAGGCGCTTCATATAGTCATAGGCATAGCGGGTCACATTGCCTTTGCCATCTGTCGTGCTCTCGATTTCCCCATTCGCATGGTAGGCCGTCGTTGTCCGATAGCCAAGCGGATCGATCGTCATCACCTGACGATTGTTCCGGTCATAGCGGTATTGTGTCAGACGGTTCAGAGCATCCCATGCCCGAATCTGCACATTGCTCGCATTGTACTCCAGCTTGGAGATTACGGTGCCTGTCCCGTCGATCTTCTCGATCAGCCGATTCAGGCTGTCATAACGGTAGCCCTGCTCACGCCCGAAGGGATCGGTCTCCAGCAGCAGATTGCCGTTGCGGTCATACGCATAGGTAGTCGACAACGCGCGCTTGCCCAGCGTGGTGTCTGTGACTTGCACCGTCTTGCGTACCAACTGGTTCAGTGTGTTATATTGCATCTCGGTCACATTGCCATTGCCGTCTGTCTCGTACCGCAGATTGCCATTCAGATCGTAAGCGGAGCGCTTCGTGACCCGGTTCTTGCCCTTGCTGTCCTCCACCGCAACCATGGTTGTCCGTCCATCCAGATCATATGACCAATGCGTGACCTTGCCCTGGTTGTCCGTCTCCCGGACGAGCCGCCCCATCACATCATACTGCCGCGCCAGCGAGTACGCCGCCACTGCTTCGGAGCCGGAATCCGTCTTCTTGCGAATCTGTCCCCATGCATTATATGTGTTGACTGTCTGATGCCCGTAAGGGTCCGTCTCGGTCAATAGCTGCCCGCTGCTGTTATAGGTTAATGTCCTCAGCACCTGCTCCGGGCTGGTTGCCGTCTTGCGTATCGAGGTGGACACGATATTGCCCGCCGCATCATAGTAGGTTTGAGTGACCGCACCTGTCGCATCCGTCTCTCTCACCTTGCGCCCCAGGCCATCGTAGCTGATCAGCTTCGTGTGCTTCAGGCCTTGCTCCCTGGAAGCCGGGTCCAGCATCAGCACAGGCAGATTGGCCGCATTATACCGGATGGTGGTGCCATAGCCGGATTGAATGCGCTCCTGCAGCGTCTTGCCGACACCTGTGGCGAAGCCCATGGCGTCAAGCTCCTTCGTAACATTGCCGTTCTCATCATACTGATAGGCCTTGGACACCGCCTCTGTCCAGCGTGTCGTCCAACTGCCGCTGCCGGATACAACCTTCTCTTCATAGATTTCGGTAACGGCCTGTACGCGGTTCATCGTATCATAGGCGTACTCGGTTCGCACCAGCTCCGAGAGCGGCTTGGAAGCATCGTAGTTGTTAGGCGAAACCTCCGCGATCTTCCGCCCGGCACGGTCATACGCATAGGCCGTAATGCCGCCTGCCGCATTCTGCTTCTGCAGCAGCAAGCTGCGCTCATCATAGCGGTAGGTCGTCACATTCTGGAGCGCATCGGTAGCCGTCAGCACCTGACCTGCCCAGTCATAGGTCTGGCTTACAGTCTCCGCGGTCGGCTGTCCCTGCTCATTCACTCCGCTCGTCTTCGTCGAGAGCAGTCGGTTAAGCAGATCATACGTATAGGTCGTCTGATTTCCGTCCGGTGTCGTTGCACTCGTCTTGTTCCCATTCGCATCGTAGGTATAGGCGGTCTCCAGCTTGACCAGCGATTCACCCGCAGCTTTATAGTCAGCCAGATCGCTTCCCTGTACATAGCGGATCTCCGAGACCACCTGATTGTTGTGATTATAGGCATAGGAGGTCGCATACGACTCCTTCGCACTCACCTGCTGCTCCTGCCGAATCATCCGTCCGTCTCCATCATACTGGAATACGGTTGTGCCCCCGATGGGACTGGTCTGTTGCTCAACCTGCCCCATCGTGTTATATACATACGTCACGCTGGATAACCGATCCTCGGACGGTCTGCCGAACAGCTTGATCGGGTCGATGCCGGCCCATTCCTTCACCTTGCGGTTGTTCAGATCGTATTCGAAGCGCTTGTAGCTGTATTTGCCCGCATCCAGCGGCGCCCACTGCTCCGAGAGCCGATTGAGACCATCATAGCTGAAGGTGGTCGTATTCCCCCGCCCGTCTGTGACCGCCTTCACCTGCCCATTGGCCAGATAGACTGTCTGAACGGTTGATCCGTTCGGCGACTCCGACGATACGACACGCCCTCTCGCATCCTTCGTCGTAACAGTGATCGCCTTATCCGCAGCGTTCAGATAGCGGGTCTCTGTCGTGCGCTCCTGTCCCCCCGACAAGGCTTCATAGGTGTAGCTGCTAAGCAGCACCGGCACTGACTTCGCATCTGGCTTGAAGGAGGTTTTGATCAGACGATTCATGACATCATACTCATAGACCTGCTCACTTAAATTCGGACGAATCTCCTGTACCAGATTGCCGTACAGGTCGTAGGCATAGGAGGTGACGTTGCCCAGGGCGTCGGTTACAGTCGACCTCAGACCGTTCGGGTGATAGGTTGTTCGCGTACCTGCTGTGGTGTTCTGGTAGGCTCCCCCCGTCCCCGAATTATTCATAAACTCCTTGTCGGCCTCGTATTGATTCGGCTCGATGACCTGGACAGGGCGGCCCAGCGTATCGTATACGGTGCGCCGAACACCGCCCTCATGGTCGGTCTGACGCAGCAGGTTGCCATCCATGTCATATTCATAATCTGTTCGGTACCCTTCTGCAGTCACTTGGCTGGTGAGCCAGCCGATTGCATTATACTGTGTGATGCTGCGGTTGCCTGCCGCATCGATCGTTTCCGTCACATTGCCGTATTTATCATACTTGTAGGTCGTTACATTCCCTTCCGGGTCGGTCGTCGATTTCATTAGCCCGTTAACGGCAATACCGAATGCCCGCGTAGCCTCGGCTGCGGTATAGTAAGCATAGGAGGTGATGGCAACCTTCTCCGAGTCGACGGTATACGCATCCGTGCCATTGAGCGGCTGCACTGTCTTCTGGAGCAGATTGCTTCCGGCCGGATAGACATAATACGTGGTCTTGCCCAGCTCATCCCGCTCCCAGATCAGATGGTTCTGGCTGTCATAGCCATATTCGCTGAAGCTGCTGTCCGCATATATGATTTTAATTATATTGCCGTTTGCATCCCGCACATACTCCGTCTTGTTGCCTAGCCGATCCGTGATCGACTTCTCTTCCCCATACTTATTGAACCCGCTCGCATCCTTGTAATATTCGACCTTCGTCCACTTGCCCTCCGGGTCCTGGGACTCGGTCACATACAAGGCATCGTCATATTTTTTAACTATTTTGCGTCCGTTCTGGTCTTGAATCGTAGTCGTTCGATTCGTCGCATATGCAAAGGTCTGCGTATTGCCTAATCGGTCGGTATACCGCGTGGCCTTATGCTGGTTCAACCCTGAGCTATGATTGTAGACAATCGCTTCAACTGTATTACCATCACCATCCTTCATCTCCGTCAGATAGCCGGAGGAATCATAGACGTATTGGGCCGAGATTCTCCCGCTTGGCGCGATGACCTTCACCAGGCGGTTGGCGCTGTCGTATTGGTATTGAACCTTGCGCCCCTGCTGGTCCGTAATCTCCTTAATATACGTGTCGTTGTAGCTGACTGTGAAGGAGCGCTTGACCGCATCGGTAATCTTCTTCACCACGCCAGCGCTGTCCACCTCGATCGTCACCTGGTTGCCGACAGGGTCCTTCATCCAGCTCAAATATCCAGCCGCATTAAAACCGTAGGTGTACTGATCCGTCGTCGTCAGCGTGTGACTATTGTCCGCCTCCTTAACCAGCTTGCTGTGGGAATCATTCGCCGTATACGTATTGTTACTATTCACTACGAACAACTGCGAGGAGCCGTTGGGCAGCTTGGCAATCATAATCGAGCTGTTCGTTGGCATGCGCTTCAGGCTGCCTTCAAAGGAGAAGGTCCATCCGCGCCCCAATGAGCTGGCAGCTCGGTCATCCTTGGAGTTGTAGGTTCGGCTGACATTGATCTTGAACCCCGGGGAGGGCATGGTAAGATCCGTCACCGAGTGCGAGTAGTTCCCGGTAGTAACCGAGACCCCTTCTTCGCCGTAATGAATCTGCTCCTGCAGCAGCGGATCGATCTCGGCCGCAAGCGTGACGACCATCTCGTCCTGCTCTGTCGGTGCTGGCGCAATGGGCTCCTCCTCAGGCGAAGCGGTTCCCTCCAGCGCTTGAACCGCCAGGTTGGCACGGATGATGCCGCCGCTCCGTACTTTCCCTGCCAGCTCGGGCAGCGCAGCCGCAGCCGATCTCAAGCGCTGAGCAAGCTGAGCGGCATCCATGTCCGGGAACGTGCTGAGCGTAAGTCCTGCCACACCTGCAACATACGCAGAAGCCATCGAGGTACCGCTAAGATAACCGTACCCCTCCTCAGGCAGAGTACTTAGAATCGAGGCTCCTGGCGCAGCAACATCGACATTGCTGCCATAGTTCGAGCGGTCGAGCAGCTTGCCTGTGTTGTCGATGGCAGCAACAGACAGCATATTGGGCAGCCGATACGCTGCCGGGTAGACGGGCGACTTGGCGCTATCTGCGCCGTTATTGCCAGCCCCGCTGACGAACAGGATGCCGCTGCGGCGAATCGCCTCCTCCAGCGCAGGATTGGCCGAGGTGCTGCCAAAGCTGGCATTGATAATTTTGACGCCCGCCTGCTTGGCATATTCGATAGCCGCCAGCGCATCTGAGGTATAGCCGGATTGACCGGACATGAATTTGAGCGGCAGCAGCGTAACATTAGGCGCAACGCCACTTATCCCTTGCGCATTCGCATCGGCGGCAATGATGCCCGCCACATGCGTGCCATGCTTGTCCAGAGCCGTGGCGTCGAACACGGTATGATCCTTGTTATAGAAATCCCATCCATTCACATCATCGATATAACCGTTGCCGTCATCATCGATTCCGTTCCCCGGAATCTCTCCAGGATTCACATAGATATGGGCAGCCAAATCGGGATGGGAGATGTCGATGCCTGTGTCCAACACACCAATGACGACAGACGGATTGCCCTGGGTCGTATTCCAGGCCTGCACTGCCCGAATATCGACACCGGCCACCCCCTGCTGCTGAGCAATCGATTGCCCCTGATTGCGCAGTCCCCACTGCTCGGGGAAGCGCTCATCCTCCGGCAGCGCCAGCATCGTCAGCTCATAGTTCGGCTGAGCAAAGGCGACATTCGGGTCCTGGCGAAGCTCCGTCAGCACCTCGATCATATTATCTTCGCTGCCGATCTCCAGCACCTCCATGTTGAAGCGACGATGCTGCGATACCGAGTGGAGTTGATCCAGCTCCACCTCCTGCTGTAGCGAACGCTTGACCTCCTCCATCATGGACGGATTTTTGTATTTCACAATCAGCTCAACCTGATCTCGCGGTGCCTCCTCCGCAGCAGCGTTCTCGGCATAGATGTACCCGTAATCGGACACGATCAACTGGAAGAGCATCACAAACAGTATTAATCTTGCAACAACGGAAAACGAACGGCTCATAATTGCCTCCTATAAGCCGGGGAAGCCACTGCTCCCCGGCCCATCTATTAATTTTGAATAACGGAATATGTCAATGCAGAACCGCCCGTAACATGTGCCATAAATTTGATGCTGTTAATGACGCCTGTCCACGATTCCCCTGGCTTCACTACCCGATCCGTTACAAATACAATCTGCCCCGGCCGGAAGGAGGTGACCGTAATATCTGTGCCTTCGATCCGCCCTGGCTCCAGCTCCGGCTGTCCCGTCAAGGTGGACAGATCGGCGACACTCATCGCCTGCGGATCATAGGTCACTGTCAACGTATAGCGGCTAAAATCAGTTACATTCGAGCCCGTCAGTCCCAGGTTGAACGTGTTGCCCTTCATCATTCGTGCGGTCAGATTATTATTAATAATCAAGCCGCTCCAATCGCCCACTCCCGCCTGATTACGGATTCGAACCCGATAGCGGTGCTCCGAGCCAACGGCTACCTTGCGATGCTTGTATTCGGTATTCAGACCGTTGTTCACCAGTTGTCCATTTACCTCCAGATCGTAGCCAATCGCAGAAGGATCGGCATCCCATGCCAGCTTCACAATATTGCCGCTGGAAGTCACCACGATATTGACCGGAGGCGCTGGACGGTCTGGCAACGTCTGGATCGCCACTGGCGCTGTCCATTCTCCCTCTACAGCATCGGTCTTCGAGCGGACACGGTACGTATGCGACGTGAACGGGTCCAACAGTGTATCGGTGTACTTCGTGTCATTGAAGTTATCGATAATAATCTTGCCGTCAATCTCCACCTCATAAGCCGTCGCCCCACTGACCTGGTTCCACGTCAGCGTCACATAATCCCTGCCAGCGAGTGCATTCACCGCTGCCGGGACGGCTGGCTTGAGCGGCAAGGTCTGGACGGTTATCAGGGCAGACCAGCCACTGACGCCTTCTGCACCTTTCGCACGTACACGGTACGTATGCGTCGTCTCCGGTGTCAGTCCGAGATGGCTGTATTCGGGCGTGGCAATCTCGCGAAGCTGCCCGTCTGCCTCGACCTGATAGCCGGTCGCTAGCGGCACAGCAACCCATGTAAGCAGCACAGAGGTGTCCTCTTGCTTCTCCTTCACACCTGATGGAGTCGGCAGTTTATTGGTCGTGAGTGCGAGCATGCCGCTCCAAGGGCCGACACCATATTCATTGACAGCACGCAGCCGATACTGATGCGCGGTTCCGGGCGCGAGTCCCTTCAGCTCGGCGAAGAAGGAGCTGCCATTATGAAATAGCTGCCCGTCCGCCTCCAGCTCATAATAGCTGGCATCATCGATCGGCTGCCACCGCAGGCTGACACTGCGGTCGCTCGCCTCTCCCGTCAGCGATTGTATCCCGGTCGGCGGCGCTGTTCCTGTCATCACGGCTACATGCGCCGACCAGATGCCCGGCCCTCCGGCATTGACTGCACGCACCCGATACGTATGCTGGCTGCCCGGCTGCAAGCCGATCTGCTTCCAGGTCGTCTGCGTGCCTGCACGAACAATCTGCCCATCCCATTCCACCTCATAAGCAACCGCTAACGTTACCGGATTCCAAGACAAGGTGACCGTCTTGCTGGTTGCAGCAGCGCGCACATTATTGGGTACAGTTGGTGGGGCAATCAGGGTTTTAGCCTGAATCGGATTGCTCCACTCGCCATAAACGCCGTACTTGACCGCCCGAACTCGGAACGTAAAACTCATATCCGGCACATATCCGGTGTACATATAGCTTGTAGCCGCTCCAGTATTGATAACCGTATATGAATTATCCCTCTCCAGTTGGTACCCTGTCGCATCCGCTACAGGCATCCAGGATAACCGGATCGTGCTCGTCGTTGTCTCCGCCGTGAGCTGCTGCGGGATGGCAGGCGGCTTGACCGGTGTACCTACTTGAACCGAGGCCGATTCCTCTGTCTCGATTCCCTCCTGGTTGCGCGCCTTGATGCTTACCTTGTAGGACTTGCTGGCCGTCAGCCCTTGAATACGAATCGTCTTGTCAGGCAGCGTAATCCATGTCGGCTCGGCAACCAGTTGTCCGTTCTCGTTAACCGTCCTGTTCCCGACGATCAGTTGATACTGGGTATGCTTCGGATTACTGTCTGTGATCGCAAAGGCAGCCCCATTCGGGGTGGTAGCGGTCAGCTTCAGAGTCGGCTTGGCTGCAAGAGTATAATAGCTTCGGATCTCCTTCGTAATCTTGCCGGATGCATCCTTTATCTCAAAGGTAACCGGATAGCGCTGATCCGCAGTCAAGGACGCGAAGGTATAGGACGCTTCCAGCGAGAAAGCCATCCAGTCGCTGGATTTATTGCCCAACGATATGCGGAGCGGCTTGGCCGCCAGATTGCTGGAGCTCTTCTTCACGCTAGCCGTAATCGAGTTGACGGTAGAGGTCGCCGAGAACTCACTCCCCGTTGGCGCATTATCTACAGTAAAGGTCACGGATTGCTGTATGATCTGCGTTCCATCGGTGGCCTCTACGCGCAGCGTATGCACCCCTTCGGACAAGCTGGATGTATCGAACGCATCCATCGTGACCAGTTGGCCTGCTGCCGTGAGGCGAATGCTCTTGCTCTGCCGTGGCGTCGTCTCTCCATCCACATAATAGGTCAGTACAGCGGTGGCCCCCTCTTGCCCGGATAGGTAGAGGCGAGGCTGATAGGTCAGTGCCGAGATCGGAACATCCTCCGGGCTCGTGCGGGAGCTCTTGTAGCCCAGCGCAGCATTGACGTTATCCCCCCATGCCTTCACTTCCTCATGGTCGGTCAACGCCAGGGAATGGCTCTCGCCAGCCGCCAGTTGCTTCACTTGGCTGATGGAAGGAAGTGTTGTCGGAACATAGCGTGAGGTGAAGTCTCCAAGTCCCAATTGTCCGGTCGTATTACGCCCCCATGACTTCACCATGTTATCTGCCGTGAGCGCTAGCGCATGATATCTTCCCGCGCTCAATTGCTTGACGCCGCTTAGATCGGGAACAACTACCGGTGTAGTCCTGTTCGTCGTATTGCCCAGACCCAATTGACCGTATGCATTATAGCCCCATGCCATGACTGTCCCATCCTGCATGAGCGCTACGGTGTAAGAATCTCCGGCACTTAACTGCTTCACGCCTTTAATAGTAGGAATGATAGTGGACAAATCGCGATTTGTCGTATCTCCATGACCCAATTGCCCAGACGCATTGCTTCCCCAAGATCTCACCGTGCCGTCATCTATTAAGACCAGGGAATGAGAGTATCCCGCCGCGACCTGTGTCACAAATTTTAAAAACAGAACGGTTGTCGGAGTTGTCCGGTTATTGGTATCGCCTTGCCCTAATTGACCGCTGGAGTTCAGGCCCCATGCTTTGACCTTGCCATCCTCCATAAGCGCTAATGTAAACGATTGTCCCGCGCTAATCTGCTTCACTCCGCTGAGACCCGGAATCACCGTCGGAGCATTTCGGTTCGTCGTATCTCCCAGCCCCAGTTCGCCATTTCCGTTATACCCCCATGCCAGCACCGTCCCGTCCTGGAGCAATGCCACCGTATGGCGGCTGCCAGCGCTTACCTGCTTCACATTGGTCAGACGCGCAATCTCGGCCGGTGTCACTTGATCGACATTATTTCCAAGTCCCAGTTGGCCGTAAGTATTAGAGCCCCAGGATTTTAATGTCCCGTTCTCCAGCAGCGCTATGGAATAGTTCGACCCGGCAACGATTTGCCGAATGCTGTTCACCCCGGCGATCCCCGTTGGAGTACTGCGGCCATTACTGGTTTCCCCCAGCCCCAATTGACCCGAGCCGTTAAAGCCCCACACCATAGCTCTCCCGTCCTTCTGCAACAGCAACCCATGCCTGGAGCCAGCGCTGATCTGTCTCGCATTGTTCAATCCCGGGACAACCGTAGGAGCGGATTGATTCGTCTCGTTCCCTAAGCCGAGACGCCCGTTTCCGTTATACCCCCATGTCTTCACAGTGCCATCCCCCAGCACCGCTAATGAATAATATTGACCTGCGCTCAGTTGCACGACTCCGCTAAGACCCGAGACCGCTGTCGGTGTATTGCGAGTAGTCGTATTGCCATGTCCGAGCTGACCGTATCCATTAATGCCCCAAGATCTGACTGAACCATCTTCTAACAAGGCCAGTGTGTGGGACTGGCCGGAGATCAGTTGCCTGACCCCTCCAAAGCTAGGAATACTCACAGGCGTATTGCGACTCGTCGTGTCGCCGAGTCCCAACTGCCCGCTCGTATTGTTGCCCCAGGCCTTCACTGTGCCATCCTCCAGCAACGCAAGCGTATAATCCATTCCTGCGGTCAACTGCTTCACATCACTCAGGCCGGGAACTGTCGTCGGCACACTGCGATTGGTCGTGTTCCCAAGACCTAATTGCCCGTATGTATTGTAGCCCCAGGCCATAACCGTCCCATCCTCCAGCACAGCCAATGAGTGATGCTGTCCAGCAATAACCTGCCGCACGCCGCTCAAGCCGGGAACTAACGTCGGCACATTGCGATTGGTCGTGTTCCCCAATCCCAATTGACCATATGCATTATAGCCCCAGGCCATGACCGTACCATCCTCCAGCACGGCCAGCGTATGGGACTGTCCTGTGCTGATCTGCCGCACGGCGGTTAGATTCGGGATAGCTGTGGGCATCGTTCGCAAGGAGGTATCGCCTAATCCAAGCTGCCCGAAGCTGTTATCCCCCCACGCCTTGACAGCTCCCTTGTCAAGCAGGAAGGAGGAATCTGACGAATGGCCTGAGATAACCTCCACCCCGAGCGGGTCAAGCAGCGTGATGTCGATCGGCACAGACATGACCTTCAAGCCTGTAATATCTGCATACTGCGTCAAGGTTGAGCTGCCTCCGTTGCCAAAATGGTAATTAGCATTTTCCCCTGATGCCTTGACCGAATAATCGTTCATGATGATGAAGCTATTGACTTGTCCGGCTACCACGAAGGCCGCATCCGAGATGGAAGAGAGCGGAACCGGGGAGCGTTGATTGGACGTATTGCCCAATCCCAGTTGATAGTTGCTGCCATTTCCCCACACATACGGCGTGCCGTTGGACACTACAGCCATCGACATCCCGTTGCCCGCTGATATCTGAACGACATTGGACAATGATGAGACATCGACTGGAGTTGAAGCATATGTCGTCGTACCGTTCCCCAATTCACCGTAATTGTTGGCGCCCCACGCCTTCACCTTGCCATCACTCATAATCGCCAGTGAATGAAACGTTCCTGCGCTAATATCCTTAACACCTGACAGACCAGGCACTGTCACAGGAGCAAGCCGATTCTCCGTATTGCCAAGCCCCAGTTGTCCCAGGCTATTCAAGCCCCAAGCCTTGACTGTACCATCCTTGAGCAGCGCCAGCATATGACTCCCGCCCACAGAGATTTTCTTCACATTGGTTAGACCAGAGACAAGCACAGGAGTTGCCGACGCCGTCGTGGTCCCGTTCCCTAACTGGCCGGAGCTATTCGCCCCCCATACCTTGACGGTTCCATCCTTCAGCAAGGCTGCCGCAAATCCGCTGCCAGCTCCAATCTGCTGGACGTTGTACAGATTGGCAATGACAGTCGGCGATGACCTGTATGACGTGGAAGCTGCACCCAGCTCCGCTCCGGTTCCCCATGACTTCACAGTTCCATCCTCCATCAGCGCGAATGATGCCCTGCCCTTCAATGCAACCTGCTTGACATTGGACAGACCGGGAATTTCCTTCGCTGTGGCTGTGCTGCCCACACCCGTCTCCCCATAGCTGGTATTGCCGCTTGCCTTCACTTTCCCATCTGGAGACAAAAACAGCGTAGCACTCAGACCCACAGCAACACCTGGAGAGACGATGCGCTCTGCTGCAGATAGGATGCTCCCTCCAAAAACAGGCACACCAAATAGCTGTACCATGAGCATGAGTACAGACAGTAGAACAACTATTTTTCTCGTATTGATGACCAACACATCTCCTTCTCAATTGTAAAATTAGCCCAATTAGTATAGGACTATTAACCTATTATTTTCGTCTATCATTTTCTACTTCATCAGTCTACTCGCTCGAATAACAGGAATCAATAGGAGATTTTGTCGTTTTATGTCGTATCATAAAAATATTTTTCGTTATTTTTCATTTTATTTATAAACCATTTTATTCCTAATTTATCACTAGAAAAATGGGTTTTACATTCAAATTAAAGCACGTTATATCGATAGCGTTCAATTATTTTACTGTACTTGTACATGTTACTTTTTAAACATATCATGTATTTCGATTCGCCACTCTTCCAGATACTAAATGTATCCTATGCCCTTCCACCAGCAAAATCACGCTTCATGATCAACAAGACATCGAATTCAAGAATAGGATACGAAATTCAGATGTTAAATGAAAATTATTTTGTAAATAAATAATGAATATCCCATTAATACAAAATAAACACATAAATTCTTATAAATTCTAATTAAGCACTTAAGCATCGACATACACCAAGAACTCGAAATACAGGTCCAGATCACAAAACAAGCGGTCACTACCTTGTCGAATACAAGGCCGTGACCGCCACAGTTAACGCTTATTTCTTCACCTTATAAAACTCATGGTACAGCTTCATCAGCGCCCTCTTCTCTATTCGAGAGACATAGCTTCTTGAGATGCCCAGCTCCTTGGCAATCTCCCGCTGTGTCCGTTCCTCTCCTCCCGCCTCCAGACCGAACCGACCGACCACCACTTCCTTCTCCCGATCGTCCAATATATCCAGATTGCGGTAGATTTTGCTCTTTTCAATCTTTAAT
>Ga0160502_100082_pt1 | contig 135509 bp, 125 predicted proteins | sample DIDnMG_14_FD_108237 | JGI IMG/M metagenome (GOLD analysis project Ga0160502, IMG submission 108237) | Enriched soil microbial communities from UW Madison campus, WI, USA - DID2933_E24_Xylan MG | ecosystem: Environmental > Terrestrial > Soil > Unclassified | place: USA: Madison, Wisconsin... | reverse complement strand
TCGTTACCGGTTCCGTCCTTCTCGATGTTTACCGTAATGTAAGGATAGTTCGAAACGGTATGCTCAAATTCAATAAAACCGTTTTGGGCGTAACCTTTAACCGATTCGCTTCGTAATCGACTGATTGGATCGTATTCGGCAATTAAAACGCGCACTTTATGGGTGTCGCCTTTGTCTACTTTAACTTTAACGAATAATTGATCACCAACTTTTGCCCGTGTTAAAAGTACTTTTTTAACCCCGGCATAGGCTCGTGTTGCGGTTACTTTTAGCTGGCCGTTCTCATTTGTTGTATTGGCTCCGTGTTGTGTTTCGAATTCACTGGTTCCAGAATGAAAATCGTCACTATGAAGCGTTACCCGTTCTTTATTCCATTTTACCAGTCGGTCCTGATTGTCGTATTCAAACGGTTCGTAGGAGGCGAATAAACTATTGGAACGATTGTTTAGATTTTCCCTGACAGGATCAAAAGTAGTTGTGAAATTAAATAATGATCCGGATGCATTCCGGGTTTCAAAAACAGAAGGGAAGCCATAGGAATCATAAGTGTTTATTTGTGTCAGACCATTACCGAAAGAACCGTTAGTGAGTTGTCCCCGTTGATTAACGCTATTTGCAGACCATACTACGAGATGGGTAGCATCGTCCAAAATCTGGTGTGTATAACCGTTTTTATAGGAATATCTAAACGTTTGGGTACTGGTCTTGTTGTTGGTTAATGAAGTGGCGGTTAGTTTTTCTTTTTCGACTCTTCCAAAGCGATCATATGTCAACTCTTTTATAAACGTTGCTGTTATCGATTCGCCTCTAATTTTTTGAAGCCTTTTAAAGTCATCGTATTCATAGTTTTCGATGTAGGAATCATCAGAGGAGTTCAAATTATTCATAATGTTGCCCGCCAGTGTTCCGTCTGCATTGTAGTTGTACGTGGAATAGAAGTTGTCATTTGACTGTACTGTTTTTGCTATTATGCGGCCCAATGCATTCCGGGTATATTCGATAGTTCCGTTAGGGGTTTCTTCGGTTATGATTTCTCCCAATGCATTGTATCTGTATTGATAGGTTCCGGCAGAAGGATCTTCGAGTTTTGTTTTTCGCCCCCAGCCATCTTGTTCTATAGCAATGGTGCTACCACCATAGTTTATCTGTTTTAATCCGCCATTGGCAAAATAATGCTGGTTGATAGCATTGTCGGAACTGCTGTCATCGGTTTTGGAAATAACATTGTTAGCGGCATTTTTGGTAAAGCTTTCGGATTTTACACCGTCGTATACACGGGTCGTTAAACCGGAATAGGTTATGGTTTGGGTTTTTCCGGTTGCCGCGATACTTTTGATAAGCCGGTCATATGGATCAAATGTAACTTCATTCCATTGGCTTGGTGCCGAACCGATATAGGGTTCGCTACTTTTGATTTTACGACCTAAAATATCGTATACAAAATCGGTATAGCTAATTGAACCATCGATGTTTTTGATCCCGGATTTGATAAGCCTTCCAAGATCATCCAACAACGATTCACTATAGCTGCCATCGTCACCGGAAACCGTAATCCTGGTTTTTTCATCGACATTCGAATAGGAAAAAACAGTATTAAAGTAATCGGTTATTTTTGTTTTTCGCCCCCAAAGATCATATTCATGGGTCACGGTTCTGCCATCGGGTGTTGTAACGGTTAATAGTAATCCATTATGGTTGTTATAGGTATAGGTAGTACTTAGTCCTTCTATACTGGTGCTTTTCGTGATAAAACGACCGCCTGAATCATATTCCATACGACCAATCCGGGGCGTTATTCCGTTTGCTGTCAGTGTGTTTTTTGTGACATTTCCGAAAGTATCGTATTCATAACGTGTCGTTACATAATCCGTATTATGTCCTTTGGTTTTGATTTCCGATAGTAAATTATTGGCATTATAGGTATATATTTCCTCCGTATTCATTTGGTCGGAGCCATAGGTTTCGGTATTCTTTTTGACAGGTCGACCAATGCTATATGGAGTTCCTTGCGGTTGGTTGAAATAGTCAAAAGTGACCACCGTTTTTTTGTCAACCGTATTTCCTTGTTTGTCAATCGTTGCATGGGTTAACAGGTTATGGAAATCATCATATGTAGCGGTGACTTCGGTCGTGGTACCTTTCAGAGTGTTAAGGGTAGTTACACTGTCGGTTTTAATTTTAAACACCTTATTGGGAAGCAGTGTAGCCGAATAGGTAATGATCGATTTACTGATAAATGATGTCGGAGTAAAATGAATCGATGGGATAGCTAATCCAGTAACCGTATAGCTTTCGGATAAAGTACCGCGTTTGGAGCTATCGAATTTCGAAATAGTGGAAATAATTTCATTGGGATCATTATACCAATTGGTACTCATTGTAGAGCGGAAACCTAAGAAACCCAGTCCTTCCACATTATATACGGCACCACAATATTTATAATCCTGTTTTTTATATTCGTTTTTGCTTCGGCGCTCCAGTCGGGAGACTACCGAAATAGAAGGAGCATTGCTGATATCGGCATTCGGATAGTTTTCTATGTAGGGGCTTTCAACATATACAAGATCAAAGGTGTTGGTGTCCGGAGCTAACAGCGGATGGTAGGTGATGCGGTCTTGTACACCATTACCAAGTGTTATTGATTTTAACTTGGTGTCTTTTGTATTAGACTTGGCTGCTTTAAAATTAAAAATGTTGTTTTTAGAGATAAAACTGATATCCTGACTGTTGTTGATTTTGTCAAAGCTGATAAAAGCCGGAATCGAATATTGGTCGACAGTTGACGAAGCAGGAGTTGAGGCACTACCGGCGGGAGCAAAATTGGTACTGGTGTTTTTATAATATTGAACCGTAATAGACGCTTGTCCGGAGTTTGAACAACCGGAATTCACCACATATATTAAATCCGTTTTTCCATCTAAGTTAAAATCGGTTGGAATAATATGACGCACATAAGAGCAATCATTTTCCTGTGTACTCGGGCTATACGGAATGCTATAATGATGCTTGGATTTTATAAAGGATATGCCTGTCGAAGAATATTTAACAAAGTTATGACCGTTACCGGTTGGAAGTATAAAATCGGCTTTTCCATCGCCATTATAGTCGCCCATAAGGATTGGGTAATTCAAATTAATACTACTATCAGCATAGGTACATAATTGAATTAACCGGTTGTTATCGTTAAGCGTATATACGGTCACTTTTCCGGAATCGAAAACCAGTATGTCCGATTTACCATCGCCATTATAATCCACAACTCGAATAATGCTATAGTCGGTCATTGCCAATTGTCCGGCATTATTCACAAAGTTATCCGTTAATCGCTTATCAAGATTCACAAAATAAGAACCTCCTCCTAAACGTACCCGATCATAAGTGTTATGTTCGTATGTTTGGGTATAGGATATCGATTTTTCAACAGCAATAAGATCGGTAAGTCCGTCACCATTAAAATCGCCACTTAAAAAAACTTTAGGAATGTTTGCAACGATTCGTTCCTCGGTCGGTTTGTTAGGAATTGGTCTGAATTTTCGAAACAGGAACGAATCCTGAAAAGAAAGTTCTTTGCTATAAGATTGTTCATTGTTGTAGTAAATAAGCTCTGGAAATACATACGACTTGTGGTACTGAAAATATACCGGGGAAGCCGTACCTGTCGCGTAGGTACTAAAAGTTGTTGTATTGTCGGATGGATTGGTTTTAATTAATGTCCAGGCTTGTGTTTGCATTAATTTGTAGCCATAGGAAGAACTCCCGCCCAGCCATGAAACCGGGACTATTTCATCGAAAGATTCGGGTACGGGTATTTCCGATCCGATGTTATACGGGCTTTCCTGAAAGTTGGTAAACAGCCAGTATTTTTTCTTGCTATCCGGGCCATAGGTTGGATATAGGATAATATCCATCTTTCCATCGCCATTAAAATCACCGGTAACGGTTGTAGCATTTTTGTAGGATATATTGTTTACCGATAAGTTGGTTGTAATTGGATTGTAAGTAAGCGTATCCGGTGTATCGTCATAGGTAAAAACGGTAGGATTCAAACTCCTGGAAGCGTCTCCGTATTCTGAGGATTCTGTAATACTCGTTAGTCTTTCGTAACCTAATGAGTTGCTATCGTGGGTTAAGGTGTATTTTCTATAATGATATTCGGAACGATTGGATGGGTGTATCTGTATATAACTTAGGATGTAAGCTTCGGTAAAGGGAATTCCTCCGATATAGGCATTTTCGTAACGATTTCTTTTTTTATAATCGAAATATATCGTATTGCAACCCGGATTGGCACCAATAGCTCCATAACTTATCCTCATGATTCGGGAAATGTTTAAAAACTTGGCATAGGAATAATTGATGCGAATGCCCTGAGGATTTTCCCAATAGTCAATAGACCATTTTAGTTCCGATCGCGATTCCATATGATTACCGTACTGCGCCTTGGAACCGTCCGGGTATTCTACCAGAAAAAACTGAGGCCCGTGGGCTGATCCTAATGGTGAGACGCCAAAGGAAGTCACTTTAATAGTTGAAAAATTTTCAGTTTCATATACCGTTCCATTGGCTCCATAAGTGCCGGAGGTGCCATTTTTAATCACTAACCTTTGGCCATCCAGTGCAAAACGATCCAAATTGTCAAAGTCGACAGGATCATTGACTCCATCATGATATTGGGTAGAAGGAATTCGGGTAATGGAAGAGAGCCCGGAAACGGACCAGCCATAACCGGCGATATTATTGCCGCTCTGACTGTCGTACGACAAACTGATTTGGGGAACGATACCCTTTATACCGGGTAAAACTTCGATAGGGATCGTATAGTTTGCGGCTCCGGATAGCGAAACGGTTAGATTTCCTTCGGTGATGCCTACTTCGGAAGAATTTCCGGTGGGAGCACCAGGCGTTATCGATTGTCTGTCCTGACTTGATAATCGGTTGTTGTCGATCGGATCGGGTGTGTTTTTATTCACTATAGGAATAATTCCCTGTACAGGTATCCCATCGGGAGGTGTTTGTGATACGGCCGGGATAAAGGTACATAAGGCGCATAAAATAAGAAACGGCGTGAATTTTTTGACCATAATTGAAATTTATTAGATCGAAAAATCAGCTGAAACAATTCATATAGCAGGAGAGTAGGGAAGCGTGTCCAAAAAACACAACAATGGTTATGGTTTCGACTGTTTCTTCGAAAGTTGAAAAACTTAAAATGAGGGAGAATTATTCGTTCTTGGTTTTTAAACGATTATTGAGGAATCCAGAATAGGAAATTAGGACTACTTTTTTGAATGGACTAAAAAATGGTCTTTCTGTTCGGTTTAATGAATGATTTGTTTGGGTTTTTTTTGCGAGACTAAACTGATCATAGAGTGTCTGAAAAGCAAGAAAAGGAAGAGTGATTTTAAATGTCAGTGAAAATAGAGTTATTGTAGCATTTTTTCGAAAGGAAACACTTTAAAGCTAGAAGTGTCGTTTGTAAAATAACAGGTCTCCAGGGATATAAATAAGACTTGTTGGGACAATTAGTCTTATTTATGCAGATAAACAGAAAAAACAGAGGATTTGTCTATTTTTTTTAAGGATAACATTGTTTTGTTAAAAAAACTTGCTACATTCGTGTCCTGCAGAATCATAAAAACAAAAGCTAGTATTTTGTATAAAATTTGCGATTATTTCAGTTAAGATAACAATTTCTTGTAAAATATTTTTTATTCACGTTAAGAATATTTTTTATTTTTGCCAAATGAAAAACAGCTTTATAAAACTGGGAATATTTTCCTGTTTCATTTTAAACACACTGTCTGCTATTGGAGCGCCGGTACCGCCGACACCTGAACATGGAGCGCCGCCACCTCCGGGTGCGCCATTGGATGAGCGCCTTTATCTGCTGTTAGGTATAGGCCTTTTATATGCATTTTACTACTATAAAAATAATTATATAAAAAAAGCGTCCAAATAATTGGACGCTTTTTTTATTGTCGCAGTTGGTGTAGCCTACTGACATATTTTCCAATCACATCAAATTCCAGATTAATAGATGTGCCGACTTTAAAATTCTTAAAGTTGGTGTGTTCCATAGTATAGGGTATGATTGCAACGCTAAACTCGTTTGCCATGGAGTTTACCACGGTCAGACTCACGCCATTAACGGTAATGGATCCCTTTTCGATAGTAATGTTGCGTAACTGCTGATCGTATTCAAAAGTAAAATAAAAACTGCCATTCGCATCTTGAATACTTTTGCAGATTCCGGTCTGGTCCACATGACCCTGAACGATATGTCCGTCCAGTCGATCGCCTAATTTCATACCTCTTTCCAGATTGATCAAGTCACCGGTCTGCCAACTGCCCAAATTGGTTTTGTCAAGCGTCTCCTTTATAGCGGTTACCGTATAGGTATCACCGTCAATAGCGACCACGGTTAAGCAGACTCCGTTATGGGAAACACTTTGGTCAATTTTAAGTTCGTTGGTTATGGAAGATTGAACCTGAATATGAATATTGTCGTTTTCTTTTCGGATGTTCCGGATGGTTCCGAGAGTTTCGATAATTCCTGTAAACATAACTGATTTATTTTGCTAAATTTGCATATCCAAAATTAGTAATAAATAACTAGTCGGCATGGTGAAAAAAGCAGAAAATATAATCGTAGGAATTTCCATAGGTGATCTAAATGGGATTGGGAGTGAGGTAATACTGAAAACGTTCGAGGACACCCGTATGCTGGAGCTGTGCACGCCGGTCATTTTTGCTAATGTAAAAATTCTTTCCTTTATAAAGAAAACGTTACAGCTCAATGCAAACCTTCACGGGATTGATAAGATGGAGCAAATTGTTCCGGGGAAGATCAACGTGTTGAATGTATGGCGGGAAGGTGTTAATCTTGAATTTGGTGTCAACGATGAAAATGTAGGGAAATATGCTATCCGATCGTTTACAGCGGCTACAAAAGCGCTAAAGGAAGGATTGGTCGATGTGTTGGTAACGGCGCCAATCAATAAATACAATATACAGTCGGAAGAATTTCATTTTCCGGGACATACCGATTATTTGGATCAGGAGTTGGAAGGCGATGCGCTGATGCTGATGGTTCAGGATGGTTTACGGGTAGGTTTATTTACCGATCATATTCCGGTTAATGAAGTGTCGAATCATCTTACGGAAGCGCTGATTCATAAAAAAATCGAAACGATTCATAAAACGCTGATTCAGGATTTTGGAATTACACGACCAAAAATTGCTGTTTTGGGATTAAATCCGCATTGTGGTGATAACGGTGTAATTGGAAAAGAAGATGATGCGGTAATCAAACCGGCTCTGAAAAAAATGTTTGATAAAGGGATTATGGTTTTCGGACCGTTTTCAGCTGATAGTTTTTTCGGATTAAGCCAATATGAAAAATACGATGCAGTTATTGCGAACTATCATGATCAGGGATTGGTTCCGTTTAAGACGTTGTCGTTTGGAAACGGCGTGAACTATACGGCGGGACTAAACAAAATCCGAACGTCGCCCGATCACGGTACGGCTTATGAGATTGCCGGAAAAGGAGAGGCCGATTATAATTCGTTTAAAGAAGCGGTTTATCTGGCTATTGATATATATAATAACCGGAACGAGCATAAAGAACTGGTTAAAAACCCTTTGAAAACCAAACAAAAACAGTTATAAACAAAAAAATGTTTACAACTCCTTTGAAATTCCAATAATTTTATATCTTTGCACGCTCAAAACTGTTGTTATGAATATTGATAAAGAATTTTTGATCCCCTTTGTTGGATTAAAGCAAGGGAAGCACCAGTTTGAATATCATATAGATAAGAAGTTCTTTGAGAACTTTGATTTTGATGACTATAATGGTGTCGATGTCAAAGTTGATGTGATTCTGGACAAAAAAAGCACAATGCTTGAACTCGTTTTTAAACACAAAGGAACGGTAAACGTACCTTGTGATATAACAAACGAGGATTTTGATTTGCCGATTAAAGGTAAGATGAATTTAATTGTAAAATTCGGAGATAGCTTTAATGATGAGAACGATGAGTTGCTGGTGTTACCTCATGGCGAATATCAAATCAACATTATGCAATATATTTATGAAGCAATTGTGCTGTCGGTTCCAACCAAAAGGATTCATCCCGGAGTAAAAGACGGAACGTTACAATCGGAAGCAATTGATCGCTTAAATGAATTAGCGCCAAAAGAACAACACAAAGAAGAAGAAAATACAGATCCCCGATGGGACAAATTAAAACAACTATTAACGGATAAATAATATAGTAAGATGGCACATCCTAAGAGAAAAACCTCGAAAACAAGAAGAGATAAAAGAAGAACGCATTATAAAGCGACGGTTCCTCAAATTGCTACATGTCCTGTAACAGGAGAAGCGCATTTGTATCACAGAGCTTACTGGCATGAAGGTAAAATGTACTACAGAGGTCAGGTTGTAATTGATAAGCAAGAAGCTGTTGCTTAATTGAAGGAAATAATAGAGAAAACTCTCACTATGTGGGAGTTTTTTTTGTTAAAAACCCTTTGAAACGAATTAAGTAGCGATAAAAAAGGCTTGGTATCGGATTTTTTTTGTAATTTCCACCACTTTTTTCAGCTAAAATTTGAAAAAGAAAAAGTAACCCATATGACTAAAATTACAGCAGCCATTACAGCGGTTGGATCCTATGTTCCGGACTATGTTTTGTCGAATCAGGTTCTGGAAACTATGGTCGATACCAACGATGAATGGATTACCACTCGTACGGGAATTAAAGAAAGACGTATTCTCAAAGAAGAAGGGCAAGGGACTTCTTTTATGGCGATTAGAGCCGCACAAAACCTGATTGAAAAATCGGGAATTGACCCCAAAGAAATTGATCTGGTATTGTTGGCAACAGCAACACCGGATATGCCGGTAGCTTCTACCGCAGTATATACCGCAACACAAATTGGAGCGACAAATGCTTTTGCCTACGACTTGCAGGCGGCTTGTTCCAGTTTTCTATATGGGCTTTCTACAGCCTCTGCTTACATCGAATCAGGACGTTATAAAAAAGTATTGTTGATAGGGTCAGATAAAATGTCTTCTATCATTGACTATACCGACAGAGCGACCTGTATTATTTTTGGAGATGGTGCCGGAGCCGTATTGTTCGAACCGAATACCGAAGGTTTAGGCTTTCAGGATGAATATTTAAGAAGTGACGGAGTAGGAAGAGAATACCTGAAAATCGAAGCAGGAGGATCTATATTACCGGCTTCGGAAGAAACGGTAAAAAACAAGCAGCACTTTGTACACCAGGATGGAACAACCGTTTTTAAATATGCGGTTTCCGGAATGGCTGACGTAAGTGAGAAAATCATGGAGCGTAATAAGCTTACAAAAGAAGATGTCAACTGGTTGGTAGCGCATCAGGCGAACAAACGTATCATTGATGCTACCGCAAACCGAATGGGACTGGACGAATCGAAAGTATTGATAAATATCCATAGATACGGTAATACAACTTCGGCAACATTGCCCTTATTGCTGTCGGATTTCGAAGACATACTTCAAAAAGGAGATAATATAATTTTTGCCGCATTTGGTGGCGGTTTCACATGGGGAGCCGTTTATCTGAAATGGGCCTACAATAAACAAAAAACTAACTAAATCAAAATTCCGAACAAGATGGATATTAGAGAAATTCAAAACCTAATCAAATTTGTAGCGAAGTCTGGTGCTACTGAAGTAAAATTAGAGATGGATGATTTCAAGATCACCATTAAAACTACAGAAGCAGGAGCAGCAGAAACTACTTATGTTCAACATGTTCCAATGCAAGCGGCAGTTCCGCAAGCGGCAGCACCTCAGGCAGTAGCAGCACCTGCACCGGCAGCACCGGTAAGCACTCCGGCTGCTGATGACGACTCCAAATACCTGGTAGTTAAATCACCGATTATCGGAACATTATACCGTAAACCGTCACCGGATAAAGCACCTTTCGTAGAAGTAGGAAGTACTATCAATAAAGGAGATGTAGTCTGCGTGATCGAAGCAATGAAATTATTTAATGAAATCGAATCGGAAGTATCCGGTAAAATCGTTAAAGTATTAGTTGACGACGCTTCTCCAGTAGAATTCGACCAACCATTATTTTTAGTAGACCCATCATAAGAAATTTTAAATGCTAAATTTTGAATGATGGTTTTTTTATGCCGCATTTAAAAGGATTTAAAATTTAACCCGAATTTAAAATTTCAAAAGATGTTTAAAAAAATATTAATCGCAAACAGGGGAGAAATTGCGCTTCGCGTAATCAGAACCTGTAGAGAAATGGGCATCAAAACTGTAGCGGTATATTCGACTGCAGATGCGGAAAGCCTACATGTTAAATTTGCTGACGAAGCAGTTTGTATCGGTCCTCCGCCAAGTAATTTATCCTATCTGAAAATGTCGAACATTATTGCTGCTGCAGAGATTACCAATGCAGATGCAATCCACCCTGGATATGGATTCCTTTCGGAAAATGCTAAATTTTCCAAAATTTGTGAAGAGCACGGTATTAAATTTATCGGAGCTTCACCGGAAATGATCGAAAAAATGGGCGACAAAGCTACGGCTAAAGCGACCATGAAAGAAGCTGGGGTTCCTACTATTCCGGGATCAGAAGGTCTGTTGGAATCGTATGAACAAGCAGAAAGATTAGCCAAAGAATTCGGATACCCGATTATGTTAAAAGCTACTGCCGGTGGTGGTGGAAAAGGGATGCGAGCGGTTTGGAAAAAAGAAGAATTGCAGAAAGCGTGGGAAAGTGCGCGTCAGGAAGCCGGTGCAGCCTTCGGAAACGATGGGATGTACATGGAAAAACTGATCGAAGAACCACGCCATATTGAAATACAGGTTGTAGGAGATTCCTACGGTAAAGCGTGTCACCTTTCAGAAAGAGACTGTTCCGTACAACGTCGTCACCAGAAATTGACAGAAGAAACGCCTTCTCCGTTTATGACGGACGAATTGCGTACGAAAATGGGAGATGCTGCGGTTAAAGCGGCTGAATACATTAAATATGAAGGAGCCGGTACGGTTGAGTTTTTGGTTGACAAACACCGTAACTTCTACTTTATGGAAATGAACACCCGTATTCAGGTAGAGCACCCGATTACGGAGCAGGTAATTGATTACGATTTAATTCGTGAGCAAATTTTGGTTGCGGCTGGAGTGCCAATTTCCGGTAAAAACTATTTACCACAGTTACACTCTATCGAATGTCGTATCAATGCAGAAGATCCGTATAACGATTTCCGTCCGTCGCCAGGAAGAATCACAACGTTGCATTCACCGGGAGGACATGGAGTACGTCTGGATACACACGTGTATGCCGGATATACCATTCCGCCAAACTACGATTCCATGATCGCGAAGCTGATTACTACAGCACAAACAAGAGAAGAAGCGATCAACAAAATGAAACGTGCTTTGGATGAATTCGTAATCGAAGGAATCAAAACGACAATTCCGTTCCACAGACAATTAATGGACGATCCGGATTATGTTGCTGGTAACTATACTACAAAATTCATGGAAGGTTTTGTAATGAAAGACCCGGTAGAATAAGCCCGAAAATAAATCATAAAAAAACCTCACTTAAAAGTGAGGTTTTTCTTTTTTAGTACACCTGACAGGTTTTTAAAAACCTGTCAGGTGTGTCTTATAGGATAGTTTATCGGTTAAACGGTTCTTCGCTAATCCAGTGAAATCCACGTCCGGTAAGCAGAAAATCTTCTTTGGTTTTGTGGTTTAGCTGTATTTTTACCGAATCGGCCGTATAAAATAGCAAACCGTCTTTGGTTTTTTTATAACGGAAATACTCCGCTTTGGGAACCGTTTTGTCGTTATCGGTTATTTCGCGTAATACGATGGATTTGGCCACCGTATCGATAGTCGACGTGAACTTGACTTCCCGGTTGTTTGTATAGCGGATTCCGGCTGCATCGCGGGTTTCAAAAACAAAATGTAAATAACCGGAATTGTTTTTCGGATCGGTTACTTCATAGAAACCATAGAGTGGTGGATTGTCGGAATCCTGATGATGTATTTTCAGATAGGCGATTAGAAAAGCCGAAAATATCCCAACGGATAAAAGTAGTTTAAAACCGGTCTTGATATATTGCAATACTTTTTCCGATCGGGCATCACCCAAATAGATAGTGTGTTCTTTTTGCGTTACGGCTTTGTTCAGAATAAAAAAGCGGATCAATCGGACACGTTCGTAATACAAGAGGATCAACGCTGCCAGCAACATATGCATGGAACTAAGTTTGACCGGAATGTCATAACAAAGATTCATCATTAGAATATTGGAAAGCACTCCGGTAAGGATAACCGTCCCCAATGTGACCGTTTTTCGATTTAATAGTAAAAGGCCACCTATCACTTCGGCAAGGCCGGCAAAAGCGGTGTAATGGGGTGAAAACTGCATAAAGGTCCATGCCAGTCCCATTGGCGACGATTCGCCGTAAGGTTGTGCCAGTCGGAAATATAAAATAGGGGGAAATTGAAACGGAAACACTTTACTAAATCCGTAAACCAGCATATAAAAGGCGAGATAAAGGCGCAAGGTTACCTGAAAAAGGTAACGTAGGGTTGTATAGGTGTTTTTATTGTTAAGCTGACCGAGTTGCATTGTTACCGGAAGTGCCAGAATTAAACTAAGACAGAGGTTCCAAAACGTAGTGATATAGGCATAGGTGTTATCGCCACTTCCGCGGCCACTGGCTTCAAACGAATAACCAATGTGGAACAGGCTTTTGGCGGACCAAAAAATCAACGGATTCAGTACCAGTGCAAAAAGGAAGCTGAACAGATGAAAAATAAAATAAATAAACAGAAAATTCAGTAGATATTTCTTCAATGGCATGGCAATTCGTTTTTACTAAATATAACTGTATTTTCATATAAATAGTATACCATAAAAAAATCCCGAAGCGATTGCTTCGGGACATGATTTTGATTGATGATAGTAAGGTAATTGAGGTATATTATAATTTTAGCTTTTTAGCAATGGCCGATGGAATCGCTCCTTTATGAACCATGATATCGGTAGTTTTGTATTTTACGAAATCTTTCGTCATATACAAATACCCTTTGTAATCGTTGGAAAGACCCCATGAGTTTTTCACGATATAGTATTCTTTACCGTTTTGATCTTTAGAAATTCCCACGATGTGCATTCCGTGATCATCGGTAGTTGTATAATTGTCAAATGCTTTCTGACGTAATTCTTCTGTGATTTTCATTTCCGGTTTCGGACCGTTAAACATATCCGCTTTTTCTTCCGGAGTCATATCGGCAAAGTTTTTCTCCGGAATAAAGGCTACACCATTTTTCCAGCTGAATCCTTTTTCACTAACGTCACCAGCCCACGCTACTGTATATCCTTTTTTAACCGCATTGTCAACGATTTCGGTTAGCTCGTCCATTTTTACGTTGTATACCTGATCGAAAGCCCAGTTGTCTGGAACTAACAAAGTGAATTTAGAATAATATGGGTATTCCTGTAGGGAAGAAATTTCCACATAATCGTCCGGATTAATACCCACTACCTCTTTAGCAAACGATTGTGGCGTATATTTTTTTCCTTTATAATCGAAAGAAGCCGGAACCTGACCTAAGTAAGCATCAATAACAGCAGTATAAGCTTTTTCCCAGTTTGGTGTTAACTCTCCATTTGGATTTTTAACAACAGCAGCCAATACACCTTCCATCACACCGCTCATTTCGGCAAATTTATTTTTATCGGTTCCGTAGTTTAATCCGGTATAAACCGTTTGCGGAACAGCACCATATTTGCGGTACATATTCATTACATCGTGGAAAGCACCACCATCGCCTAAAGTAACGGCACCATGCATGCGAACATACATTTTTCCTTTTTCTACATAAGCGTTACGGGCAGAGAAAATCTGAGACAACTCAACGGGTTGTTTTCCCATACGGATCATTTCCGACTCGATAAATGAGTTGGCCGAATAACTCCAACAGGTTCCGGAAGAACCCTGGTTTTTGATAGACGTATTTTCCAGGTTGATAACATCGGTAAATTTGAACGACTCTTTACTGTTTGAACTCGCATTATTCTTTAACGCATTTACTAAATTGTCCTGTGCGAATCCGGAGCTTAAACCCATTAATAAGGCCGAAGCCAATACAACTGGTTTAATAGAAAAATTGTACATAATTTAATTTTTTTGATTTCAATTAATTTGAGTCCGAAATTAGGATGTTGTTACAAGGGAAACCAAATTTTAACACATATTTATGTTTTTAGTAACCTTTATAAAAAGAATTTTCTTAAACGATCGCCCGAATGACAATAACCGGACGATACCGGATTCGTAACGATCAATAGCACGAAGGGAATAAGAAGAAAAGGGGAGGGTTTAAGAGGAGTTATTGGAAACTCAGATTTTCAGACTTTTAATAAGGCGGGACTCGGTTCTTCGTATATTAGGAATCGTTTTGATACAGGATTTTATTTCCTGAGCGAGTCCGGATAATCGGATACAGGTTTTGGCCCGGTTGTTTTTAAGCAGTAGAAATTCGGAATAGGTCGTGATGACGGTATCATTGGCGCTGACGGCTTCTTCCTGAATTGCTTTTAATGCCGAAACCGACAAGGTTTCATCCAGGGGATTATAGTTGTTTTTTAACTCTTTAAGATATGTGATTATAGTTGTAAATAATTGAATCTGTGCAGTGTAGGAAAGATAGGCTTGGTTGATATTATTTTCAATACTGCTATTGCCAACATTGTGAATCCTGTTGGCGCCTCGTATCTGGGATATAAAATCCGAAATCAGAAGTGCTTCCTGAGAGGTTTTTCCAAAATGCTCTTTAATAAAAGCTCCGATACAAGACAGGCGTTTGCGGATGGCATCGTCTCTTTTAATAAAGATTCGTTTCAGATTCTCCACCGCATCGGAATACAGTTGTTTTTTTTGATGGATAGTCGCATTCTGCGTTTTAATAATGGAAATGGTCATTTCTAGTTCAGAAATTACCGACTTACAATTTGCAGGTAGATAGGGACTATTTTCTTTTAATAAAGTAAGCAGCTTTTCTGCATTTGTAACTTTAATAAAATAAATGGATTCAGAACATGATCGCATGACATAAATATTAAGTTAGTATTTAGATATAATGTTTTAAATGCCTTTGGAGCAAAACAATATTCCGGTGGGGGATCATGCCGGTAAAAAAAGGGGAGGTAAATGAGGTAATGTTCCAGTCAAGAATAGTGACGGATCATTATGATGTAAATATATAAAAAAATATCAAATGTAGTATTTTTGAGAAAGTACTATGTGTGATTGTAATATATAATTTATTGTGAATGAGCTTTTTCTGTAGGAAATACAAAAGGACAACCCTTATGGATTTGGATAGCCCGTTGGGATTTTGTGGAATAAAAAAACCGGAGCACTGCTCCGGTTTTCTGTTATTATAAGGTTTCGTTTAACCACTTGAAAAATTCACGTTGCCATACCAACGCGTTTTGTGGTTTGGTTACCCAGTGATTTTCTTCCGGGAAAAGCATAAAACGACTTTTGATTCCTTTTAGCTGTGCCGCCTGAAACGCTTCCTGACCTTGTCCGATTGGAACACGGTAGTCTTTTCCGCCCTGAATGATCAGGATAGGTGTATTCCAGTTGTTTACCAATTTTATAGGATTGAATTGATTGTAGGCTTTCTGAGCGACAGGATTATTGGTTTCCCAATACGCACCACCGTGATCCCAGTTGTTAAAGAATACTTCTTCGGTAGTTCCGTACATGCTTTCAAGATTGTACACACCACAATGGGAAATAAACGTTTTAAAACGGTTTTTGTGAATTCCGGCCAGGTAAAATACCGAGTATCCGCCATAGCTGGCACCAACAGCACCCAATCGGGTTTTATCTACATACGATTCTTTAGCGACATCGTCAATAGCCGATAGGTAATCGTCCATTACTTGTCCGCCCCAGTCCTTGCTGATTTGTTCGTTCCATTGTACCCCATGACCCGGCATACCGCGACGGTTTGGTGCTACGATAATATACCCCTGAGAAGCCATTAGTGAGAAATTCCAACGGAAGGAATAACTTTGCGTTAAAGCCGACTGTGGTCCACCCTGACAATATAATAAGGTAGGGTATTTTTTGTTTTTGTCGAAATTGGGAGGAAGAATCACCCAAACCAACATTTTCTTACCGTCGGTAGTCGTTACATAACGTCTTTCGGTTTTACTTAAAGTCAGTTTGCCGTAACTATCGTTGTTTACAGTCGTTAATTGCTTCCAGCTTTTTTTCTTAAGATCATAGGCATAGATTTCCGGCGCATGATTCATATCGGTGCGGGTTACAATAGCCGTATTCCCATTGAAACCAATCAATTCGGTAACATCAAAATCGCCATTGGTAATCTGAGTAACGCGTACGGCAATTTTTGTCAGACCCGGGAAATTCACTTCAAACAACTGACGTGTTCCGTCTACAGCGGCGATAAAATATACTTTTTTACCATCAGCACTCCATTTAAAACTATCTACAGTTCCGTCCCATGCAGCGGTTAAATTAATATCGATTCCTTTATGACGAACGATGATATCGTTTTTGTCGGCCTCATATCCGTCGCGTTTCATTTGCAACCAGCTTAGGTCACCCATAGGCGATACCGTTGGATGTGTATCATATCCCGGATTGTTTTCCGTTAGGTTGCGAGTCGTTTTGGTTGCGATGTCATATTCGTATAAATCGGTATTTGTACTGATGGCATACGCGGTACCGGCTTTCTTTTTGCTCACATAAATAATCTTGGAACCATCGTGCGACCAGATATAATCTTCGTCGCCACCGAAAGGTTTTTGCGGAGCGTCGAACGGCTCGTCTTTCATAATATCGATAGCACGGGCTTTATCGGTGTTTTCAGCATAAAAAACGTGGTTATGGCTTCCGTCGTTCCAGGTATCCCAATGACGGTAATCCAGTCCGTCGTAGATTTGAGCTTCCGATTTTTTTAACTCCGGATAAAAATCTTTTCCAAGGACTTTGGCTACTTTTACCTCTTTGTGCGATACGATGTATTTTCCATCGGGCGAAACATTTTTATCGGCCACCAGATTTTTCACATCCGGAACTTCGGTAGGAATACCACCATTCACCGGAAGGATGTAGTATTTAGAATTCAGTTTGTTTTCGTCAATGGAAGGCGTGGCTACTTTGTAAACAATATTCTTCCCGTCTTTTGAAATCCCGATAGGGGAAAGGCGTCCCAGTTTCCAGAGAATATCCGGATTCAGGGTTTCTTGTGCTGTGCTTGTCAGTCCCATCATACCCAGGGTTAAAATCAGTAGTTTTTTCATTCGTGAATTAATTTAAAAAAAAGAAAGCTTAAAAGTAAGCATTTTATTGAGATTAGACCGTTAAGCCCATAAAGTAAAAAGCGGCCCTATGAAGAGGCCGCTTTAGAAGGATTAATTAAGGGAAAGCAAAAACGATTATTGTTTGATAAAACGTTTGCTGCTAACCGTGTCGTTATCCTGGATTTCAAGAATATAAGTTCCGGTTGCGATGGTGCTTATTGCAATGTTGTTGTTGCGGATGGAACCATTAAGAACCTCCTGACCTAACAGGTTAAAGATTTTGAAAGTTGCCTTTTCGGATACATTGGTAATGTTTAGGATGTCACTGGCCGGGTTCGGATATAGTTTAATATCGGCAATAGAGGTATCTCTGCTAATATAGTTTTCTTTAGCCGAAGTCGTAATAGTTACGGTATAGTCTTCCACCTCGCCATAGGAGAACGCTTCGCATGCTGTTGCAACACCGCTGTATTTCATCGAAACGCGCATTCTTGTCGCGCCGTTTAAGGCAGTAGTAGGAACCGTAAAGGAACCGGTAGCCGGAGTAGTGGTCGAAGCCGCTTTGCTCCATACCTGCTCACCGGCATCGTCGAAATCGCCATCCTGATTATAGTCGATCCAAACGGAATACCCTTCCGAATAGGTAGTTCCAGTCCAGGTTGGTGTTACAGTAATCGTATTGGCAACACCTTTCACCAGATTCGTACTAATACTGGTATAATCGGAATAACCGGTTCCACCTGTAGACGCATTGTTGATTGTACCCAGTTGTACGCGTCCGATATATTCGTCTGCTACGCTGTTTCCTTTGGAAGTACAATACGTAAGCGGAGTGGTACCGCCGGTTTGAAGGTTTACAGTATAATCTTCCACTTCACCATAGGAGAACGCTTCACAAGCTGTTGGAACCCCGTTGTATTTCATCGATACACGCATACGAGTTGCTCCCGTGATCGCAGTAGCCGGTATGGTAAACGTTCCGGTTGCCGGAGTTGTTGTGGCAGCCGCGCGGCTCCATACCAATTCACCGGCATCGTCAAAATCTTTATCGCCGTTATAATCGATCCAAACGGCAAAACCTTCCGAATAGGTGCTTCCGGTCCAGGTTGGCGTTACCGTAATGGTATAAGCGTTGCCTTTAGTCAGATTAGTAGAAATACTGGTGAAATCGGTATATCCGGTTCCACCGGTAGACACATTGTTGATCGTTCCCAGTTGTACACGTCCGATATATTCATCGGCTACACTATTTCCTTTGGACGTACAATAGCTCGCAGTAGTTGGTAAGGTCGTTACGGAAACAATATTACTTTCGGCCGAAATATTGCCGGCAGCATCTTTCGCTTTTACCGAAAAAGTATAGGTAGTATTGGCTGTTAATCCGGTTACATTATAAGTAGTGGTTGTTACAGTGCCTAATAAGGTCGTGCCACGATAGACATCATAACCCGTTACACCCACGTTATCGGTCGATGCGGTCCAGGATAAATTGGTAGTTGTCTGCGTCGTTCCGGAAGCGGCTAAGCTCGTTGGAGCGGTTGGTGCTTGTGTATCACCTCCGGTTCCGCCGGTAATGGTAAAGTTTACATTCGAAATATCAAAGAAGATATGGTTGGAACCTTTTACCATGATACGATTTTGTGTTCCCGGATTGTTTGGTACGGTAATCGATTGTGTTCCGTCGTTTGGTGTTCCGGCCAGGATGGTAATCGGATAGGTATTTCCGCCATCAGTAGATAAAAGGATATCCACATTAGCGGCATTGACACCATTGGCAGTTGTTCCGGCTACGTTCCAGGTTACGGTTTGTGTCGATCCGGCAGCCCAAGATACGGCTGTATTTGGTGCACTTACGGTGAAAGGTCCGGCAGTAGCGTTTACAGTTACAACCATATCATCACTATTATTGGCAGGTCCTCCGGCTCGGTTGTCGCGAACCGTCAAACGGAAATTCATCGATCGGGCAACATTCGGTACGGCTTCCCATTTCCAGGAAGTCGCTCCGGTTTTAACGGTACTTATTTGTGGGAAATAACGCACTCCGGATGTCGTCGGAATAAACGATTTAAATGCGGGACCGGAAGTAGCGGTTACACTCGGATAGGTGGTCGTTGAAGTCCCGGAATCCATTTGCTCCCAACAATAGGTCAATGCATCACCATTGGCATCGGTTCCCGTTCCGGTTAGCATAAAAGGAGTGCCTTTCGGAATGGTATAATCGGCACCGGCATTGGCTGTTGGTACGGCATTTCCGGTAGCCGTATTGGTCTGACAGGTTGTAGTTTTGATATAATTGGTAACCTGTTGGATACTCACCGCATGAAAAAACGGATCGCTATGTGCCTGTACATCGGTGGCCCCGGTAATACCGGCATAACCCATAATGGTCGTACCACTTCCCGGTTCGGTTTGTACACCGGTTCCTTCGTTGCTAAAAGTAAAGGTGTGATTGGCTCCAAATTGGTGACCCATTTCGTGCGCCACAAAGTCGATATCGAAATTATCGCCCGTCGGAACGGTACTGGTGGTAAACCCACTGCCTTTATTCGATTTACAAACACATCCGATACATCCGGCATTTCCGTTATTTCCGATAGCCGACATTAGGTGACCGACGTCATAATTGGCTGCGCCGATAACACTGGTTAAAGTCGATTGTAACTCCGAGTTGTAATTGGCATCCGTACTTCCGTATGGATCGGTACTGGCACTGGTATAAATCACCGCATCGGTATTGGCAATTAACACCATGCGAACGCCGAAATCCATTTCGAAAACACCGTTTACACGGGTCATGGTGTTGTTAATCGCAGCCAGAGCCAACGCTTTGGTTCCGCCGTGATAGGAGGTATATTCGCCGGTTACCGACATTGCCAGGCGATAGGTGCGTAGCGTGCTATCATCGGCATTCGGGCGAAGTGCTTCACCGGAATTGCCCACTTTCGAAATGGCATGATCCAGTACTTCACATTCAAATTTTGTAAAACCGGCTATTTTATCCGAACGTTTAAAAACGGAATACGTTTTCAGATCGGTCGAATAGGGTTCGATAAAAACCGTCTGCTTGTCGGCGGCTGTTCGCATGGCCTGTACACCCAATGGCGAAATACTAACGCGGATAATGGCAGAAGGATCGTCAATGCCTTGTCCGACATATGATTTTATTTCGGGATAACGGGCAGCAAGTTCGGGAGCCATCACCGAAGCTTCCGTCATACGGAAACGTTCCAGTTCGCCTTCGGCATTCGGAAATGCGATGATAACACTCGATTTGGCATAGGTCAGCGACCGGTCCGGTGCTTGTAAAAGTGCCGTTTTGAGCCCGTTAAGGTTCAGGTCAAAAAGATTTTTAACAGGAAGTGGTGCTCTTTTTTCGAAAGTAGTTGCGCTACTCTTTTGAGAAGACACTTTCCAGAAAGGATTTCCATTTTGGGCAAAGGAAATACTCGTGATTGCCAATAAAGCAATTGAAAGTAATTTGCACTTCATAAGTTGTGATTTTTTTAGGTTAAATTTTTAGAATAACAAATATATTTTAACATTTTTTGTTTGAATCGATCATAGGTGATTATAAGTGAACCATATCTTAATCTTAACTTTTTGCTTTGGTAAAATGATTTGTTTGTGATTTTGCTAATTTGGAGCAGATAAAAGAGGCCGGAAGCAGATGATAAATTGCTTTTTATGAAAATAGCAACGGGCAGTTTGGAAAAATATACCTATTTTCACGGACTAAAATTGAATGCACGTGAAAAGTAACAACAAACTATTTATTGCAATTATCGTTTCATTAGTACTGGGTGTCTTCCTGGGGTATTTGGTCAATTCATTAGGAAAAGGAAATACACTCCGATATACACCCGCAAAAGAAGGCGCTGATGAACTGATATTTGAGACCAATGACGGGGTGACCCACCATCAAAAAGTTTTTGTTATAAAAGACAGTCTGGAATACAGTCAACTTCATAAAACCTTGCCGGCAGACGTTATGGTCGTAGTAGCAAGTAGTAAAAAAGTGAATCTGGTACCGGAGGTGTTAAAAACCAATAAAACTTTAAAACTCGAAAAAACGCATAAATCGGTTAATGAATCCGTTACGTCTATTGACAATATCGACTCGTTTTCCGAAAAAATAAAATTACTGGGAACCATCTTTATTCGTCTGGTTCAGATGATTATTGCACCATTAGTGTTTTCGACCTTAGTGGTTGGAATTGCAAAAATGGGCGATATGAAAATGGTGGGACGAGTAGGAGCCAAAGCCATGGGATGGTTTATTTCGGCATCCCTGATGTCGTTATTATTAGGAATGGTATTGGTAAACTGGTTGGAACCGGGTAAAGGAACACCAATTAAAATGGAAGATGCTTCCTCGGCCGGGGAATTATTGGAAAAAACACAATCGTTTTCGCTGGAAGAATTCGTAAAACACGTGGTTCCGAAAAGTATTTTTGAAGCGATGGCAACCAACGAGATTTTACAGATTGTAATCTTCTCGGTTTTATTCGGAATAGCATTAGCCTCTTTAGGAGAAGCTGCCAAATCGATCATTAAAATGTTGGATGTTGTTTCGCATGTGATCCTGAAAATGGTAACCTATATTATGTGGGTGGCGCCATTGGGTGTATTCGGTGCTGTTGCGGCCGCTGTGGCAAGCTATGGTTTTGAAATCTTCGGATTATATGCCAAATACCTGTTGGATTTTAGTATCGGAATTGCCCTGTTATGGGTCGTATTACTCACCGTGGGTTATGTGATTTTAGGAAAACGTTTGTGGGAATTACTACGACGAATCAAAAGTCCATTGTTAATTGCCTTTTCAACCACCAGTAGTGAGGCGGTTTTTCCAAAACTGGTTGAGGAATTGGAACGCTTTGGCTGTCAGAAACGTATTGTGTCGTTTACCTTACCGTTAGGTTATTCGTTTAATCTGGACGGTAGTATGATGTATATGACCTTCGCGAGTATTTTTATCGCACAGGTATATGGAATTGATATGCCAATCGAAAAACAATTAACCATGTTACTGGTGCTAATGCTAACCAGTAAAGGAGTAGCCGGAGTACCGAGAGCCTCACTGATTGTAGTGGTGGCGACCTGTGCCATGTTTGGTATTCCACCGGAAGGAATTGCATTGATATTACCGATTGACCATTTTTGTGATATGGCGCGAAGCATGACTAATGTTCTTGGAAATGCTTTGGCAACCACAGCCGTAGACAAATGGGAAACAGCGAATGAAACTAACTAACTAACTAATATTTATATAATTTACCCAAAAATTATGGAAGGCTTTAAATGGACAGAATTGTTGAATCCGGAGTTTTATATTAACCTGGAAATCGGCGGACACCATATTGGAATTTACGTTGTATTGTTTATTGTTTTTGCAGAAACAGGCTTGTTTGCCGGTTTCTTTTTACCGGGAGACAGTTTATTATTCCTTTCCGGAATTTACAGCGAAGTGCTAATGCGCGAATTAATGACTGTTCATGGTGATTTTGCCAATGTTGCCTTGCTATCCACACTTGTAGCGATTTCCGGAATTATCGGTAATATATTCGGATATTGGTTTGGCGCCAAAAGCGGACATTATCTGTATGCCAAAGAAGACAACTTCTGGTTTAAGAAAAAATACCTGATCCAATCGCGTTTGTTTTTTGAAAAACACGGAGGACGGGCCATTATTTTTGCACGTTTCCTACCAATCTTACGAACTTTTGCTCCTATTGTAGCAGGTATCGTTCAAATGGAGAAAAAGAAATTTATGTTTTTCAACATTGTAAGTTCTTTCCTATGGTCGTTTACACTGATTTTCTCCGGACACTATCTGTACCGCTATTTATTGGACAACCACAATATGGATTTAAAAGCCAATATCGAATATATCGTAATTGCAATTATTATCCTTTCTACATCGCCACTTGCGATTAACTATCTGAAAAATAAAATCAAAGAAAGAAGAAGCTAATGCTTAGTCTGAGTTACTGGGAAATTAAAAACTGGTTTTCGAACGTCGACTATACGGTCGTGGGGAGTGGCATTGTCGGATTACATACGGCATTGCGGCTGCGCGAACGATTTCCGAAAAGTAAGATCCTGGTACTCGAAAAAGGGCCGTTACCGCAAGGTGCGAGCACTAAAAATGCCGGTTTTGCGTGTTTCGGAAGTCTATCGGAAATTATAGACGATCTGAAAAATCATACGGAAGACGAAGTGGTACAATTAATCGAAAAGCGCTGGCGCGGATTACAATTGCTTCGTAAAAGACTCGGTGATCAAACGATTGATTTCCGTCCGTATGGCGGTTATGAGTTGTTTTTAAAAGACGATGAATCAGGCTATGCCGAATGTCTTCAAAAAATGCCATTTGTCAACGAAGTGCTGAAACCGCTTTTTAAAGCCGATGTTTTTTCAAAAGAAGTAGACCGTTTCGACTTTAAAGGGATTCAGGACTATCTGATCTTTAATCCGTTTGAAGGGCAAATTGATACCGGAAACATGATGCAGGCTTTGTTAAAAGAAGCCGTGGCCAACGATATTCAAATCTTAAATTATCAAACCGTTACCGGTTATCTGGACAAAGGAAACAGTGTTGAGGTACATACCAACGATTTTATCGTAACAACCGAAAAGCTGTTTTTTGCGACCAATGGCTTTGCCGGAACCATCACCAATGGTGCGGTTCGACCGGCCAGAGCGCAGGTTTTAATTACCGAATCGATTCCAAATCTCGATATCCGCGGAACCTTTCATATCGACAGCGGGTATTATTATTTCCGGAATATCGGCGACAGAATTCTTTTTGGTGGCGGAAGAAACCTCGATTTTGAAGGCGAAACCACCACAACTTTTGGTCAGACGGAACAAATTCAAAACCGTTTGGAAGAATTGTTAAAAAATGTAATTTTGCCGAATCAGGAGTTTCAGGTTGCCCACCGCTGGAGCGGAATCATGGGAATGGGAAGTCATAAAAACCCGATTGTAGAACAATTATCTCAAAACGTCTTCTGTGGCGTACGCCTTGGCGGAATGGGAGTGGCTATTGGAAGCCTGATCGGACAGGAATTAGCAGATTTATTAGAATAATGGCGGTAAAAAAAACATCAAAAACAAACACCAAACCGAAACCAAAAGAAGGAAAAAGAAGTTTTGCGAATAAAGTAGCACGCTTTTGTCTTAAAGCATTCCTGTGGTTTTTTGCAATTTCCTTATTTTTTGTAATCCTGTTTAAATTCGTGCCGGTTCCGTTTACGCCTTTAATGGCAATCCGGGCCATGGAAACCCGAACAGATGGTAAAGAGAAGGTTTGCAAACACGATTGGGTACCATTGGAAGACATTTCCGAAAACCTACAAAAAGCAGTTATCGCCAGCGAAGACGGTACCTTTTTAGATCATAACGGTTTTGATTTTGGCGCGATGCAAAAAGCATTTAGCAGTAACCAGAAAGGCCGGAAACTAAAAGGTGGAAGTACCATTTCGCAGCAAACCGCCAAAAATGTTTTTTTATGGCAGGGAAGAAGTTACCTGCGCAAAGGACTGGAAGCTTATTTTACCGTACTGATCGAACTCATTTGGGGTAAAGAACGCATCATGGAAGTCTACCTGAACAGTATCGAAATGGGCGATGGAATTTACGGCGCACAAGCGGCATCGGAATTCTGGTACGGAAAGAGTGCCAAAAACCTTTCCAAATACGAAGCGGCGGGAATTGCAGCGATACTGCCAAGTCCGAGACGATTTAAAGCATCGAATTCATCGTCTTATATTAACCGAAGAAAAGATAAGATTGTTCGCGTAATGCGCCATATCGGAAAGCTTGAATACTAATAGAAAATAAAAAATCATACTATATAAAAAGGCTGTTTCATTTAGAAACAGCCTTTTTTTGATCTTGCAAAAGAGATTAATTGCTGGCAGCTAATTCGCCAACTTTGATGATCGTAACGACTGCATCGACTACTTCGTGCCAGTTACCTTTATCATCGGTATACATAAAATTCGCTTTTCCTGATTGCCAGTCCGATTCCAATACCATTCTTAGTTTGGTGTTTGGTAAAATAACCGGTCCGATTCCGGCATGCGGCGGGAATTTAATGTTAGGATATCCTTCGGCGGTTACCAAAATATGTGAGCTATTTGGCATAACTGTCATATACGTATAGTCACCACGTAAATCGGTAAACAATGTAAAAGGCGGATTAACCGTAGCATTGTGAACCACTCCTTTTCCGGTAACGGTTTGTGCAGGTGTGTTTACGGCAAAATGTACTTCGAAAGTTGGCGCTCCCAGGTTTGGAGAAGCAATCTTGTACGAAACGATGAATAAACCAGATTTTGATTCCATAATGAAATAGATTTGAGATTAGGATAACAAATTTCTGAGGTTAGGAGAAACTATTTTAACGTAGAAGTACGGAATCTTCTTTTTGCGTAAAATTACGTGCTAGGGTTTGACTGTTAGCTTTTTAGGTGTTTTGAAAGAGAACAATAAAAAAGGTTTTGTAACAATTGTAAAGGTCAGGCGTCTAATAAGAACAATCAAAAAACAAACAATTATGTACGCACATGAAATCGATTACCAGATTTTTGGTGAAGAGATGCAATACGTCGAAATAGAACTGGATCCGCAGGAAGTAGTAGTTGCTGAGGCGGGAAGTTTTATGATGATGGACAACGGTATCAAAATGGAAACTATTTTTGGAGACGGATCGGAGCAACAGCAATCCGGAATTTTTGGAAAATTGCTTTCGGCCGGAAAAAGGGTTCTAACAGGTGAAAGTCTTTTTATGACAGCTTATACGAATCAGAACAACCGTAAAAGTAGAATTTGTTTTGCCTCACCGTATCCCGGAAAAATTGTAGCGATCGACCTTACGAAATATCAGGGTAAATTTATTTGTCAGAAAGATTCCTTTCTATGTGCGGCCAAAGGGGTTTCTATCGGGATTGAATTTTCCCGCAAATTGGGAACCGGACTTTTTGGAGGCGAAGGTTTTATCATGCAAAAGATCGAAGGTGATGGAATGGCTTTTGTGCATTCCGGAGGAACCTTGGCGCGAAAAGAACTACAAGCGGGAGAAGTATTAAAAGTGGATACCGGATGTATTGTAGGTTTTACAAAAGACATCGATTACGACATTGAATTTATCGGCGGTATCAAGAATTCGATTTTTGGAGGTGAAGGTTTATTTTTCGCGACCCTTCGCGGACCGGGAGTGGTTTATGTACAATCATTACCGTTTAGCCGATTGGCCGACAGAATTATTGCTTCGGCTCCAAGAGCGGGAGGAAAAAGTAGAGAAGAAGGAAGCCTTTTAGGAGGCTTGGGGAACCTGCTGGACGGAGACAACCGTTTTTAAAAAAGCATTTTTTTCTAATTAATTGATTTTTATAAAAAGAAAGCGCCCTGCAATTGCGGGCGCTTTTTGAATTTTATAAGGGAATGGATAGCTTACTTTTTCAGATTTGGTAAACTTTTAATTCCCATATTGTATAATGTAAAAGCGAAGATATCTACACTTTCCTGAATCGAAGCGGCAACCGATTTTCCGGCACCGTGACCGGCATTCACATCAATACGGATTAAAATCGGATTGTTTCCTGTTTGTTTTTCCTGTAATTCGGCTGCAAATTTAAAACTGTGCGCCGGAACCACACGATCGTCATGATCACCGGTAGTAACCAAAGTCGCCGGATATTGTACGCCTTTTTTTACATTGTGAACCGGCGAATAGCCTTTTAGGTAATCAAACATTTCTTTGTTGTCTTCCGCAGTTCCATAGTCGTATGCCCATCCGGCACCGGCTGTAAACGTATGGTAACGCAACATGTCCATTACACCAACGGCTGGTAAAGCTACTTTCATTAAATCCGGACGTTGTGTCATCGTAGCGCCTACTAATAATCCTCCGTTCGATCCACCACGGATAGCAAGGAAATCTTTCGAAGTATATTTATTGGCAATCAAATATTCTGCTGCAGCGATAAAATCGTCAAATACATTTTGTTTTTGAAGCTTGGTACCGGCATCATGCCATTTTTTACCATATTCACCACCACCGCGAAGATTTGGAACGGCATAAATTCCGCCACTTTCCAGCCAAACGGCATTCGAAATACTGAAACTAGGTGTAAGACTGGCGTTAAATCCACCGTAACCATATAGGATCGTCGGATTTTTACCGTCTAATTTTGTTCCTTTTTTATAAGTAATGATCATTGGTATTTTGGTACCGTCTTTAGACGTATAGAAAACCTGTTTGGACGTATAATCCTCGCTGTTAAAATCTACTTTTGGTTTTTGATAGATTTCCGATTTTCCGGTTTTCGGATCGTAGGAATAAATTGTTCCCGGTGTCGTATAGTTGGTAAAGTAAAAATACAAGGTTTTTACCTCTTTTTTACCACCAAATCCGGAAGCCGTTCCTACACCTGGAAGTTGTACTTCGCGGATCAGTTTTCCGTTATAGTCATATTGTTTTACAACCGATACGGCATCTTTCATATAATTGGCAAAGAAATAACCGGCCCCGGTGCTTGGTGATAATACATTTTCGGTTTCGGCGATAAAATCTTTCCAGTTTTCCGGTTTCGGATTGCTGATATCCGTAGTAACGATACGTCTGTTTGGCGCATTCAGGTTGGTCATGATATACAATTTTCCACCTTCGTTTTCCATGATATAGCTGTCGCTGTTAAAATTATCCAGAATGGTAATAAGCGGACTGTTCGGATTGGAAAGATCCTTCACATATAATTCGTTTCCGGAAGTCGAATTGGCCGCCGTGATCACTAAATATTTGTCATCTTCGGTTACCGATCCGCCAACATAACGTCTTTTCTGATCCAGTCCGAAAACAACTTTATCGTCTTTTTGAGAGGTTCCCAGTTTGTGGTAATACAATTTATGCTGATCGGTTTTGGCCGATAACTCACTTCCGGTTGGTTTGTCGTAGCTGGAATAGTAGAAACCGTCGTTTCCTTTCCACGATACACCGCTAAATTTAACGTCAAGTAAGGTATCTTCAATCACTTTTTTCGTGATGGCATCCATGATGATCACTTTTCTCCAGTCGCTACCGCCTTCTGAAATGGAATAGGCCACTTTCGAACCGTCGCGGGAAAAATCAAGACCGCCTAAAGAGGTCGTTCCGTCTTTTGAGAACGTATTCGGATCCAGGAACATTTCTTCTTTTCCGGAAGCATCTTTACGGTAAATCACGGATTGGTTTTGCAGACCGTTGTTTTTGGTATAATAGGTATAGTTTCCTTCTTTAAAAGGAGCACTTATTTTTTCGTAATTCCACAGTTTTTCCAAACGGGCTTTTAAAGCATCGCGAAATGGAATCTGACTCAGGTATTTGTAGGTCACTTCGTTTTCGGCCTTTACCCAGGCAGCTGTTTCGGCAGAACGGTCGTCTTCCAGCCATCGGTAAGGATCTTTAACATTGGTGCCGAAATAGGTATCATTCGTTTCGGTTTTACGGGTATCCGGGTATTTTAATTTTACCGGCCCCTTGGATGTTTGTGCATTCATGGTAAGACTACAAACCACAGCCATGGTTGTTATTGTTTTTTTCATCTATTTGGTTTTTGGTTTCTAACAAAAATAAGGAATCAATTGTTATAGTTTCGTTAAAATAAAAAAGTGCTGTGATAGCACAGCACTTTTTAGCAGAATCGGTTATTTTTTAGTTAATCGATTTATGATCATGTCCGTGATCACCACCATTGGCACCAATATAGATTTCAAGAAAAACCTGTTGTTGGTTACCGGCTTTGTCCAGACAGAATACCCCTAAATGATAATGGCCGTCGGTAAACGGTTGTCCGTTTGCATCCAATGTCGGAATCGGGATATGTTGGTGAAATTCTTTAATACGCAATCCGGCCTCGATCGGAAAAGTCTGCTCATAATGGAAATAACTGGCTGCTTCTGCACCGGCCATTTTTCCGTGTGTATGGCCATCTTCTGCACTGTGAACTTCCACTTTATAAGAAGCCAACTCCACATTGTCGGTTAAAACGCCCTCCAGATGGATATCCGTTCCGGGTGTAAAACCTTCGTCAACCACGGGTTCTGTAATGGTAATCACTGGTTTTTCGGTGTCTTGGTCGTTGCTGTCGCTACTACAAGAAGTGAAACTTAAAGCGGCAATAGTGGCAAATGCATATAGATATTTGATATTTTTCATGATATAATTTTAAAAAGTGTTTGATTTTATTTGATTTCGTTGTTGTGTTGTCACGGATAAAATCAAAACGCTGGCGGTCCTCTTAAAAAACAGGAAAATAAGGTTTGTGATCCGTATTTTTTAATAAGTCGAAATGGCTTTTCAACAGGATATACCAGAATAAAAGGCGTAAAACTAAAAAAGCTAATCGCCGTAATTGCCGGTACTTTAAAAATATGCAGCTCACAATTATGGGCATTGTGCTTTTCGCCAAAAACAATCTTTTTTTCAGCGGTATAATGAAACGTGTGTTCCGTCCAGAAATAGTGAACCGCATTATTGATTTGCGGAAAAGCAAAAATCAGACACAGCAGTATAACAATATGTTGCTTGTATTTATTCATGTGTTGCTTTTCCAAAAGGGATGCGGATTAATAACTGAATGTTACGTCCCATTTCCGGGATTTCCAACGCCCTGTAATAACTGTTGTGATTAAAATATTTGGTGTTAAATGCATTGTTTACCGATAGCTGGACATTGGCCAGAAAATTGCCTAGTTTGATGTCGCTTTTCAGTGCGCCGCCAAAAATGGAATAACCCGGTGTGATCAATTCGTTTTGTGCAATCCGGTTTTGTTCCAAAGCGGTTCGGCCGTTAATGGATAAAACGGTGTTGGTAAAGGCTTTTAACGGTTTAAACTGATAACCGATTTCCCAATAACCATTCGCCGGTGGTGTAAACGGTAACGGATAATCTTTGGAAGCATCGGAAGTAATCTGGCGGTTGTAAAGGTATTCCAGTACGACTTCGGCTGTGATCCGGTCGAAAAAACGTTTTTCGGCACTGATTTCAAATCCGGATAAAAGCGCTTCCGATTGCGAATATTGATAAATCTGTCCGCCGTGCGGTAAAATCGAAAATTGTCCGGACGGTTTTAGGAAAATATAATTGCTGAAATAGTACAGATACGGACTAAAAGCCATTTTAAAACTATTTCGGACGTAACTCAGTTTGGTGTCGAATGAAATTCCTTGTTCGGGTTTTAGCGTAGCATCGCCCATTTCATGTCGGAAAGCACCGTGATGAATTCCGTTGGCACTTAGCTCGATAGCGGTTGGAAAACGGAAATTGCTACCCAATGTAGCCGTCAGGTTCCAATTGTTATTTATCGTGTAACCCATTCCTACGGACGCATTAAAACTTGAGAAATTTTTGTCGATATCCTGACTTCTTTGCGCGTAGAAATTTGCGACTGTCGCACTTTGTCCATTTCCGGTCAGGTAGTCGTATAGTGTTTGATCAAAAAAACTGTCAATAGCGACTCTCGCCCAGTCAAATCGGATACCGGCATTGAGCTTTAGTTTGTCCGAAGCGGTATAATCATGGATCATATAAGCACCGATAGCGTTCCGCGTAAACTTCGGAAGCAAAAAACTATAACCGTCAATCGTATTGCTTTGGTACTGATTCTGTACGCCTACCGTAGTTTGATGTGCGGTCGACCAGATGTATTTGTATTTTAACTGGGCATCCAGCGTACTAAGATTAAAATCCAGTTCCAGATCCGGATTTACTTCCGGTGGTTGCTGATTGCTGTAATGCGTATGGAATTTACTCCATTCCTGGCGGTGGTTGTTTTGAAAACTAACCGAAGTATTTAACTGTGCATTTTCGAAATTCCACTGGTTGTTATTGATAATCTTAAAATGATTCACCCGTTGGTACGGCAATCCGATATTGCGATCGTCGCCATCGTCCTGAACGGCGGCAATCGACGGAATACCATGCGCCCCCGGAAAGAATCCCGATTTAAAATAAACATTACTGATGCTTGTCGTGGATTTGAATTTTTCGCTCACATAACCGATTTGTCCGAAGAAATCCGTTTCCCGGCCGGCTGTGTTTTTTAACCGCTGATTGTATACCGGAATATGAGTGTTGAGATACAGAATTTCATCCGTCGGAACTTTATAATCCCCAAAATCCAATACCGTTGCTTTTAGTTTGTAAAAGAAATGATCCTTCCGGTATTTGATACCTACGGAAGTTCCAATAGTATTGTTAACCGATTTAGCAATGGCTAACGCCTGACCGGAAAAGCTGTTTTTGGCCGGAACCGCATCGTTGTTAATACTGATCACGCCACCCATGGCATCACTTCCGTATTCGATTGCGCCAACACCTTTTACGACTTCTACGTTTTCGGCATTAAAAGCGTCGATCTCCAGTCCATGATCGGCACCCCATTGTTGGCCTTCCTGTTTAACACCGTTTTCGGTTACAGCAATCCGGTTAAAACCCAATCCGCGGATAATCGGTTTGGAGGTTCCGGCTCCGATTTCCATTGCATTAACACCGGGAAGTTTCTCCAACGACTTGGCCAGCGATCCGGCATAGGATTTCTGAATGTAGTTCTGATTGACCTTTTCGGAATTTTTTACACTTTGCGGTTGCCCGGCTTTGTTGATAACGACTTCTTTTATGACATTAAGATCCGGTTTCATTCGAAATGAAACAGAAATATCATCGTCTACCGTAAGTAGCGTGTCGATAGTTGTGTATCCGATATAGGATATGATAAGGCGTTTTTTACCGGGCGGCATATTTTTAATTTCAAATACGCCGACGGGATTGGTCGCAGTACTTTTGTCTGCGATATGAATATGCGCTCCGTTTAAAGGCTGTTTTTTTATATTGGTAATCGTCCCGGAAATTTTATTCTGAGAAAAACCAGATATGGCAGCCCATAGCAAGCAGAGAACAAGAAAAGATTTTTGTTGCATTTTTTCCTGATTCAGATAATATACGATAGCCCATAAAACCATAGGGGATTATGAAGCGGAACTACGGGTATAATTATGCGAATACAGGGGGAGCCCGTAACGAAAAGAATGAACCGGAAAAAACGATCGGTTTTTCTGTTTTCGATATGTGTTGCGTTAGGGTTTTGTTGGTATTGGTAAAGGTAAACGAAAAGAATTCGGTTGGCAGGTAACTGCTAAATGTAAATTCGCAGGCAAAACAATGATCGAAATCATGATGGGCATGCGTGAATTCTGTTTTGGATATATCGTATTTATGATGGCAGTGTTCGTGTGTAAATTCCTCTGCCAAATGTTCGAATGAATGAACCGACTGGAACAGTATTGCAAACAATACCGCCAGCATTAGAGAAAGGTTGAATATCGCCAGTTTCTTTTTCATTCCCTGCAAATATAGAAAACGAAAAAAAGAAAACCGTTTTATTTTAACAAAATTTAAGCTTTGCCAAAATAAAACGGTTAGTATTGTGATAAAACAGGATTTATACTAAGTTGTTTGCTACCAGGTATTCAGCGATTTGAATCGTGTTGGTTGCGGCTCCTTTTCGAAGGTTATCGGCCACGATCCACATGTTTAAAGTGTTTGGCTGACTTTCGTCACGGCGGATACGACCTACAAATACATCGTCTTTTCCATGCGCATAAATGGGCATCGGATACGTTTTGGTATCGATATTATCCTGAACCACAACACCCGGCGTATGGTGTAAAATAGTGCGAATCTCAGTTACGTCAAAATCATTGGCAAATTGGATATTTACCGATTCGCTATGACCACCCACTACCGGAATACGGATAGCAGTAGCCGTAACGGCAATCGTTTTATCGTTCATGATTTTTTGTGTTTCGCGAACCAGTTTCATTTCTTCTTTGGTATAGCCGTTTTCCTCAAAAACATCACATTGCGGGATCGCATTGCGGTGGATTGGATACGGATAGGCCATTTCGCCCTGAATTCCGGCATACTCGTTTTCCAGTTGTTTTACCGCTTTGACACCTGTTCCGGTAATCGATTGATAGGTCGAAACCACCACGCGTTTGATACCGTATTTCTGGTGTAACGGTGCCAATACCATTACCATTTGAATTGTCGAACAGTTTGGATTGGCAATAATTTTGTCTTCTTTGGTTAATGTTGCAGCGTTAATCTCCGGAACCACCAATTTTTTGGTTGGATCCATTCGCCACGCGGATGAATTGTCGATAACGGTTGTGCCCACTTCTGCAAATTTTGGCGCCCAGTCTAACGATGTTTGTCCGCCGGCAGAAAAAATGGCAATTTCAGGTTTCAGATCGACCGCTGTTTGTAATCCTACTACCGCATACGATTTTCCCTTAAATTCGATTTGTTTTCCGATCGACTTTTCGGAAGCTACAGGAATTAATTCGGTTACGGGGAAGTTTCTTTCTGCCAGTAATTGTAACATTACTTCGCCTACCATTCCGGTGGCTCCTACAACGGCTACTTTCATTTTAATTAAGGTGTTAATAGTTAATTTTAGTAGAGCAAAAGTAATTAATAAAGCTGTTAAAAAAACAATAAATAAAAAAACCGTTCGGATTAGGAACGGTTTCATTTAGACTATAGTAGGACGATTATTTTTTCAATAAATCGCGGATTTCAGCCAATAATTCTTCCTGAGTTGGTCCGGCCGGAGCAGCAGGAGCTGGTGCTTCTTTTTTCTTCGCGGAATTAATTCCTTTGATCAATAAAAATAACACGAAGGCTACGATCACAAAATTAATGACAGCCGATAAAAACATACCATACTTGACGCCGCCAAAAATGGTAAGCTCTTCGATTTTGGACAAATTAGCCGCTTCCAGTGCTGGTTTTAACAATAAAGGTGTAATCACATCATCGATAAACGAACTGACAATTTTACCGAAAGCACCGCCAATGATAACCCCGATTGCAAGATCTACAACGTTGCCTTTCATGGCAAATTCCTTAAATTCTGATAACATTCCCATACCTTATACTATTTTAGTTAAAAATTTACGTAGCACTAAAATACTAAAACCGATTAAAATTTTAACAATTTTAGTAGTATTTTTTATTCTTTATAAAAAATACGTTTTACCCGTTGGGAAATGCTGGTCAGGATTTCATACGGTATGGTGCCAATCGTTTTGGCGATTTCGGTTACCCGTGGCTGTTCACCAAAGAGGATCACACTGTCGCCTTCTTTACAGTCAATACCGGTGATGTCGACCATTAACATGTCCATACAGATATTGCCGATAATAGGCGCTTTCTGGTTTTTGATCATCACATAACCTTTCTGATTACCCCAGCTCCTTGGGATACCGTCGGCATATCCGATCGGAATGGTTGCCGTTCGGGTTTGATGCGTTGCCATAAATTTTCGACTATATCCCACACTATCGCCGGTTGGTACGTCTTTGATTTGTAGAATCACGGTTTTCAATGTGCCAACGTTTTCCAGCTGTTTCATTTCTGTTTCGTCGTTCCCTACGCCGTATAAGCCAATACCAAGCCGGACCATATCAAATTGGTATTCCGGGAAATGATAAATGCCCGAGGTATTCAGAATATGGCGTATCGGTTGGATATGTAATGCCGTTGTAATCTGTTGTGACCATTGATCAAAGGTGTGAATCTGATGCAAGGTGAAATCGTTAAATTCGGGTCCGTCGCTGGCCGATAGGTGCGAGAAAATACTTTTTACCGAAACAAAATTATTGTGTTGTAGCAGTTGAATCAGTTCGTCAAGATTTCCGGCTTCAAATCCCAGTCGGTGCATACCGGTATCCAGTTTAATGTGGATCGGATAGTTGGACAGGTTTTTTTGTTGCGCCAGGGTGATAAAGCGCTTTAATACTTCCGGCGAATAGATTTCCGGCTCAAGATTATAGGCGACCATAGCCGAAAAAGCACTGTTTTCCGGATTCATGACGATAATTGGCATGTCAATACCGGCGTTGCGCAAAGCGATTCCTTCGTCGGCAAAAGCCACACCCAGATAATCCACTTTGTGATGGGCGAGTAACTTAGCAATTTCAAAACTACCGCTTCCGTATCCGAAAGCCTTTACCATGACCATTACTTTAGTGCCTGGTTTTAATTTCGATTTATAGAAATTAAGGTTATGACTGATCGCATTTAGGTTGATTTCCAGTACTGTTTCGTGCGTTTTTTCCTCTAAGAGTGTCACGATTTCTTCAAAATGAAAATTTCGAGCGCCTTTTACCAAAATCGTTTCGTTTTCGAAGGCAGTCGGATTATACTGACTTAGGAAATCAGGGGTGTTTTTAAATGGAATAAAACCTTTAAAATCGGATAAATAATGACTAATGGTTTCACCGATACCGATTACCCGTTCAATTTTATTATTGATTAGTAAACGGGTGACTTTAGAATACAGTTCGTCTATGGGGAAACCGCTTTGGAAAATATCCGAAAGAATCACCGTTTTCTTTTGATGTGTTTTATGTTGTTCGAGAAAGTCCAATGCGATTTTTAACGATTGATAATCGGAGCTATAACTGTCGTCAATAATAGTGCAATTATGAATTCCGTTTTTAACCTGTAGGCGCATCTCCATCGGATACAGATTCGGAATGCGCTCCTGTATAACCGATTCGGCATAGCCCAGATATAATAAGGTCATCAGACAGTGAATGGTGTTTTCCACCGAGGCGGCATCCTGAAACGGTACCGTCACCGAAAAGTGATGCTCTTGATACGTGATATTAAGTGAATTTCCTTGTTTTTGAATGATAACATCGGCTTTGGGATCGTCAAAACTCCAGGAAAAGGTTTTAAGTTTTGCATCCAGTAGTGTGTCGATAGTATCGTTTTTCTGACAAATCAGGACTTCTGTATGTTGGAAAAGCCTTAGTTTTTCGGATATTTTCTGACGGCGATCGGAGAAACCTTCGTCGTGTGCGGATCCGATATTCGTTAAAATCCCAATAGTTGGTTGTATAATGGGTCCCAGTTTTTCCATTTCGCCGGTAGTGGAAATTCCGGCCTCAAAAATCCCCAGGTTGTGTTTTTCGTTAATTCCCATAATGGATAACGGTACACCTACCTGTGAGTTATAACTTTTTGGACTACGGATAATGTTGTATTCCGGACTCAGTAAAAAGTTGAGCCATTCTTTTACAATGGTTTTTCCATTACTGCCGGTTATGCCAATCACCGGGATATTGAATAACTTGCGGTAATAAGCTGCAAACTGCTGTAAGCTTTGTAGCGTATCGGTTACGACCAGAAAATTAGCCTTTCCGTTAAGCTTTTCCGGGATATGATGGACAACAAAGTTGGAAACGCCTTTTTCGATCAGGGTTTCGATATAATCATGACCGTCGTGATTATGACCTGCCAAAGCAAAAAACAGGGTTCCGGAACCGTTTTGTAACGAACGGCTGTCAATAGAAACATTGTCGATAGGGCAGTTTTCGTCATTCCCGTACCATTTGGCAGCAATGACAGGGATTATGTTTTTGATAGTAAAACTCAAGGTGTACTTTATTTTTTATTAATTGAAACCAGAAATTCGGCTGTATACATTACAGGAATCGTAGTTCTTTTTTATAATCAAAATCTTCCGGTAAAGAAGTTGGCTGTGACAGCTCTTTTACAAAGGGTGATATTTTGATTTCTTCGGAATTATCCCGAGGATTGTCGGACGTTAACGATTGTAGATAGGACTCTATAATCCGGGACAAGCTTTTTTTGTTCCGGGAGGCATACTCTTTGGCTTTTTCGATAACCTCTTTATCAAGTTTAAGCGTCAGTTTACGATCCATGGCTTCGGGTTTACTACGTATAAAATTAGAGAAATTATCCGTACAATCGGCAATATTAGCGTTTTTATAACACGAAGCGGAATGGCATTATTCGTTGTTTTTTTTGTTTTTGGAATTTCGCTCCTTTTCCTGCATTTCTTTCATGGCTGTAAAATAGGCAGCGCGGCTCAATGGTTCGTATTCTTCGGTTTCGCCAAGGAGTACAAGGTTGTTGTTTTGCGCTTTTCGGAAGCTGTAATTGGCCAGATTTCCGGTACGGGTGCATACGGCGTGTACTTTGGTAACATATTCGGCGGTAGCCATTAGTGCAGGCATCGGACCAAAAGGATTACCTTTAAAATCCATGTCCAAACCGGCAACGATTACGCGAACACCAGCATTGGCCAGATCGTTGCAAACCGCTACAATTTCATCGTCAAAAAACTGTGCTTCATCAATGCCAACCACATCACAGCCATCGGCCAGAATACGGATATTCGCCGCAGCAGGAACGGGTGTCGAACGAATTTCATTCGAATCGTGTGAAACCACCATCTCATCGTGGTAACGGGTATCGATGGCCGGTTTGAAAATTTCGACGCGTTGTTTGGCGAACTGAGCCCTTTTTAAACGGCGTATCAATTCTTCCGTCTTACCGGAAAACATAGAGCCACATATGACTTCAATCCACCCAAATTGTTCTTTATGATTTACCGTATTTTCGAGAAACATTTTGTACTTTTCAAGCTGTAAACAGCGTTTTTTTCTGTTACTTTTGTAATGGAAACAAATTTATTAAAATAACCATCGTTTTACTCCATATAAAAGCAAAAGTTATGAAGAAAAAGTTAGAGGCCGAGTTGATTAGTATCGCGCATCGCATTTTAAAATTAAAAAACAAATCGGAAGTAATTCAGTTACACCAGGAAACGCAAAAGCTGTATGAAATCTTATCGGTATTGCGTTTTTATGAAGAAAATTTTGAAGAAGCGAAGCCAACGATCGGTCTGCCGGAACTGGAAGAAAAACTGGAGGAAACTTTTGAAAATAAGGAACCGGAAACCGTAGCCGTTATCGAAGAACCGAAAAAAGAAGAACCGGTTGTAACCGAAAAAGAACCGGAGGCAGAAACGATTGCTACGTCGGAAGAAACGCTGGAATCCGTAATTACAGAAGCTTCGGTTTCGGAAGAAGAAAATACTGCTATTGAAGAAGTGGTGTCAGAACCGGAACAAGAGGAAAAAGAAGCACCGGTTGTAGCAGAAGCAGAACCTGAAAAAGTAGTCGTAGGTCAGATTGATATTGACGAAAATGATCTGGATGAAGAAGAACCATTGATCGAAGAAGAAAAAGCAGCTTTTCAGGAAGTAGCCGAGGAACCTGTTTTTGAGCCGGTAAAAGAAGAACCGAAAAAAGAAGCGCAACAAATCACATTGGAAGATTTGCTAGGGCAGCATACCTATAAAGAACCGGAGTTTGTAAAAGTAGAAGATGTACCAGTTGAGGTAGAAAAAGTAGCTGACATCACTTTTGAACCGGCATTTGAGTCTAAGGCAGCAGTACAATCCGTTTCGATTGATGCGGAAAAAGATGCCTATAGTCGTAAAACCGATTCCATGGGGAAATCGATCTCGTTGGGATTGAACGACCGTATCGCTTTTGAAAAAAATCTTTTTGGCGGAAGTGGAGAAGATCTGAATCGCGTATTGTCGCAATTAAATAGTTTTGATAATTATCAGGATGCCCAGAATTTTATCGAAGACCTGGTAAAACCGGATTACAACAACTGGGAAGGAAAAGAAGAATACGAAACACGCTTTATGGAGATCGTCGAGAAGCGATTTTCATAATAACGATACCAATTCATTACACCAATCGGTATAAACTGCGGTTTGTGCCGATTGGTGTTTAAATTTTACGCTATGTCTAAATTATATTTGGTCCCAACGCCAATCGGAAATCTGGAAGACATGACTTTCCGGGCGATCCGTATCTTAAAGGAAGTCGATTTGATTTTGGCGGAAGATACCCGTAACAGCGGAAAACTGCTCAAACATTTCGAGATCGCCACACCGATGCAAAGTCATCATATGCATAACGAACACAAAACGGTCGATTATATTATCCGAAGGTTACAATCCGGAGAAACGATCGCGCTGATTTCGGATGCAGGAACACCGGCCATTTCCGATCCGGGTTTTTTACTGACCCGCGCTTGTGTGGAAAACAAAATCGAAGTAGAATGTTTACCCGGAGCCACGGCTTTTGTACCGGCTTTGGTCAATAGCGGATTGCCAAATGACAAATTTATATTTGAAGGCTTTTTGCCGGATAAAAAAGGCCGTCAGACGCGTTATCTTGTATTAGCGGAAGAAACCCGCACGATGATTTTATATGTTTCGCCGCATAAACTGGTAAAAACATTAGCCGAGTTTGTCCAATACTTTGGTGCCGACCGACCGGTTTCGGTATCGCGGGAATTGTCCAAATTACACGAAGAAACCGTTCGTGGAACCGCCGAAGAAGTATTACAACACTTTGAAGCCAAACCGCCAAAAGGGGAAATCGTAGTGATTGTAGGCGGGAGATCTCTAAAATAATATTTTATGTACATTAATTTTAATCAAAAAATTAGAGAGGTAAAAGAGTTTTCTTCTGATCAAGCACAGTTCTTTTGGGAAAATATTCATAACGGAATTTTATTTAATACAGAAACGACCCTAGGAAAGTTTAAAAAAATTAATTTTTTTATAGGGATTAATAATTCTGGAAAAAGTAGATTTTTAAGGGGATTATTTAAAACAAATAATGAATATATTACTCTACAAAAGAATAAAGATACGTTAATTGATCTTTTAGAGTTATTTTCTAATACTAATTTTATTAGGAGTCTGGATGTAATTATTGATGAACTAAAAGGATTAAAAAGTTCTAAAAGAAGAATATATGAAAATCTAGATTATTTAGCGGGCAGTTTAAAATTTAGAAATAAAGATGCAAGTATTAGAGATCTATATGTAAAAGAAAAATATAAAAACTACTTAAAAGACATAGAAGAATTACAGATAGAGATTCTACATTTTAGATCAAGGAAGTTTTTAGTTGATAATTTGAAAGAGGCTGCTGAAAAAGTTCTTAACGGATGTGACTTTTTAATAAAAATTATTAATGTAATTGATGAATCAGAAATTCTAAAAAAAAATAGTAAGTTTTATGTTCCGGTTTTGAGAAGTTTAATAAAAAATGAGTATTTGTCAAGTGAATCGTTTGAAATGCTCTTAAAAGCGAACTACTCAATTTATAATGGGGCTTTTACAGGTTTGAAATTACATGAATCTATAAGGGAAAAAAAGTCATTAGGTATTGAAATTCGAAGAGAAGTAAGAGAATTTGAGAAATTTTTAGCTAAAAATTTCTTTGAGAATAAAGAAGTTGAAATAACATCTACAGATATTAAAGAAACACCAATATTATTTTCTGTCGATGGAGAAGAATTTCCAATATATGATCTTGGCGATGGCATACAAATGCTGATATTGTTGTTGTTTCCAATTTTTACAGCTAAAGATAGTACTTGGGTTTTTATAGAAGAACCGGAAATGAATTTGCACCCGGGGTTGCAAAGAGTTTTTATTGAGGCATTATTAAATGACGAGTATTTAAAGAATAAAGATTTACGATATTTTTTTACAACTCACTCGAATCATTTTTTAGATTTATCAATAGAGCATGACGATATTGCTATTTTTCAATTTGAAAAACTCGAACCTGGAAAATTTCTTATAAAGAATAATATTAAACCGAATAAAGAGACTCTAAATTTATTGGGTGTTAATACATCATCAGTTTTTTTAGCCAATACCTCTATTTGGATTGAAGGACCAACAGATAGGAGGTATATATCTAGGTATTTAAAAATGTATTGTGAAGAAGAGAAATTTTCTTATTTAAAAGAAGATATTGATTATGCTTTTTTTGAATATGGAGGTAATCTAATAGAGCATTACTTATTTGATGATAAATTTGAAGAAGACTATTCTGATAATGAAGTAAGAGATAAGATAAAATCTTTTGCGTTGTCAAATAAAATTTATTTGATGGCAGATAATGATAATGTAAAGGATGGATCTGCGAAAGCAAGTAGAAGGGAAAAGTTAGAAAAATTACAAACAGATCATTTTAAGTATCAAAACACACAAGTGGTAGAAATAGAAAATCTATTGCCTGTTTTTATATTGAAAGACTTTTTAAAAACCTTAGTAAAAAAGGATTCTGAAAAGATAGAAACTATTAAGTTTGAAAAAGCCAATTATAAGGAAGAAAGATTAGGGAAATTTTTTTATGACTTGTTAATTAATAACGGATTTCAAGAAAAAGATATTTATAAGTTTAAAGCGCCATCAGGAACATTAAAGAATGAGTATAAAATCAAGTTGTGTGATCTTGTAACGAATAGAAATGATTTTACATTCAATGATTTTGTTGGGGAAAATGAAATTTTAAAAGAGATAGTATTAGGACTATATCAATTTATAAAGCAAAAGTAAATTTAACGATATGACACATCAGGTACGTACCAAATGGTTAGGAAAAATGCAATTTGAATCGACAAATCCCAGTGGTGATTTAATGACGATTGATGCCGGACCGGAAAATGGCGGTGAAGGAAAAGGACTGCGTCCAAAAGCGTTGATGTTATCGGCATTGGCTGGTTGTACCGGATTAGATGTAGCGTCACTTATCGAAAAAATGAAACTGGAAGTAGCCGATTTTACCATCGAAACAGAAGGCGAACTCACCGAAGAACATCCGAAAACCTACCATACCGTTCGGGTGGACTACCATTTTTACGGGAATAACCTGGAACCGAAAAAACTGGAAAAAGCGGTCAACCTTTCTGTTGAAAAATACTGTGGCGTGATGGAAATGTTCCGTCAGTTTGCCAAAGTTGAAATCAAAATACATTACCATACCGTATAACACACCTGACAGGTTTCGAAAACCTGTCAGGTGTAGCTCACAGATAGATTTATAAACCATACAAAACACCACTATGCGCTGGACACTCAAACCCAATCCAAATCCCAATAAAAGCAAGCAACTGGCTGCCGAACTAGGCGTGACGCCATTAATTGCTTCTTTATTGGTGCAACGCGGTGTGGAAACCTTTGAGGAAGCGAGAGCCTTTTTCCGTCCGGCATTCGAACATTTACACGATCCGTACCTGATGCAGGATATGGATAAAGCCGTGGCACGTATCGAAACCGCCATAGCAGCCGGAGAAAACATTTTGGTATTTGGTGATTATGATGTCGACGGTACTACGGCGGTGGCTTTAATGAGTTCGTATCTTAGAAGCTATTATCCGAATGTAGCCACTTATATTCCCGACCGGTATGCCGAAGGGTATGGGGTTTCGTTTATGGGAATCGATTTTGCAGAAGACAACGGATTTACACTGATCATCGCACTGGATTGTGGTATTAAATCGATTGATAAGGTCGAATATGCCACACAAAAAGGCATTGATTTTATTATCTGCGATCACCATCGTCCGGGAGATGAATTGCCGGAAGCCATTGCTGTACTGGATCCGAAACGACAGGATTGTGCCTATCCGTATAAAGAATTATGCGGATGCGGTGTCGGTTTTAAACTAATACAAGCCTTGTCGGCCAAGCGCGGACAAAGTTTACTGGATCTGATTCCCTATCTGGATTTGGTAGCGACGGCAATCGCAGCAGATATCGTTCCAATGACCGGAGAAAATCGGGTTTTGGCCAAATTCGGATTGGAAGTTATTAATAAGAACCCGCGTCCGGGAATCAAAGCATTGATTAAAAATGTCAAAAAACAAGAATTAACGATCACCGATGTGGTTTTTATTATAGCGCCCCGTATCAATGCAGCCGGAAGGATCAAACACGGTAATCATGCGGTAGCCTTGTTAACCGAATTTAATCTGAAACAAGCAGAAGAATTTGCCGGTCAGATCGAGACTTTTAATGCCGATCGAAAAGATCTGGACAAACAGATCACCAAAGAAGCCTTAAAACAGATTGAAACGAATGGGGAGCAGGAACGATATACAACAGTCGTATATCAGGAAGACTGGCATAAAGGCGTTATCGGAATCGTAGCTTCCCGACTGACGGAAGTGTATTATCGTCCGACACTGGTTTTTACCAAAAGTGGCGATAAACTGGCAGCTTCGGCGCGATCGGTTAAAGATTTCGATGTTTATAATGCATTGGAAGCCTGTTCCGATTATCTGGAACAATTCGGAGGGCATATGTATGCGGCCGGATTAACGCTAAAAGAAAGCGATTTTGAATCGTTTAAAAATCAATTTGAGAAAGTCGTTGCCAATACCATTACATCCGATTTACGGGTACCGGAAATCAGTATCGATGCCGAAATCGATTTTTCGGATATTGACGATAAACTCATCCGTATCCTAAAACAATTTGAGCCGTTTGGTCCGGAAAACATGACACCGGTTTTTATCACGCGCCATTTAACGGATAGCGGTTATGGCAAAGCAATTGGTCAGGATGAAGAGCATTTGCGATTATTTGTTAAACAACAATCCGAGGGGAAAGGATATGCAGCGATTGGTTTTGGTCTGGCGAAAAAAATCGGACTTACTCAAAATCAAAAACACTTCGATGCGGTTTTTTCAATCGATGAAAACGAATGGAATGGCACTGTAAGTGTGCAACTTCGCTTACGGGATATTAAAGTATCTTAATTAACAATTTGTTGGGTTTTCCGAAGAAAGTATTTCTCTACTTTTAGTTTTTATAAAAAATAAGAAATGATTTCATCTGAAAATCCGTTACACGGAGTTCACTATTCTATACTGGATTTAGCGGTAGTTTCCCAGGGAGACACCTATTCCGACACCTTCCGAAAATGCCGGGAACTGGCTCAAAAAGTGGAAGCTTTAGGCTATTCGCGTTTTTGGTTATCCGAACATCACAATATGCAACATGTGGCGAGTTCGGCTACTTCTATTCTGATTGGCAATATCGCTGAACATACCCAAACCCTACGCATTGGCTCCGGAGGGATTATGTTACCCAACCATTCGCCGCTTGCCGTAGCGGAACAATTTGGAACGCTTAGCACTTTATATCCCGGACGGATCGACCTTGGATTGGGACGCGCACCCGGAACCGATGGTGCGACTGCGATGGCATTACGCAAAAATAATTACGATCTGAATTATGATTTTGAAGCCCATATAGCGGAATTACAACGCTATTTAAGTGCCGAAAACAGTACAGCAAACGTTAGGGCTTTTCCGGGCGAAGGGATCGACATTCCAATTTGGATTTTAGGCTCCAGTATGGAAAGCGCTATTCTGGCGGGAAAATTAGGATTACCCTATGCTTTTGCGGCTCATTTTGCACCGGCGCAATTTTACCGTGCCATCGAACTATACCGACACTATTTTATACCCTCCGATTATTTGTCGGAGCCCTATATTCTGGCTTGTGTGAATGTGGTTGCCGCGGATAATGATGATGAAGCGAACTATTTAGCTACTTCGCTGTATCAGGCCTTTACCGGAATCATTACCAACACACGCCGACCGTTAATGCCACCGGTGGACGATATGGATGAGGTATGGACTGCCGATGTTATGGAAGCGGTGATGCAAATGACGGCCTTTACATTTGTGGGTAATAGAACCACTTTACAACAGCATTTTAATGAGTTTATACAAGCTACCAAAGTAAACGAAATAATGGCCATTTCGCAGATTTTCGACCAAAAAGCGAAACTGCGATCCTTCGAAATACTGGCTGAAGTGTTTCAAAAATAATTACGGATAGCCTTAATTAAAATGGTTTTTTGGAATGCCCTTATATTGGTAGGTCCCCGGTATAAGGGTAGGCTATCCTGAAAATAAAAGTATTTTTATTTAGAATGAATATAAATAATTTTCTATATTTGTTTAAAATTAAAGGTGATGCAACAGATAGAACAACTTTATCATAACGATTTCGGAGTAGCATTTTACTGGATTAAAGACCAGCAAACCTTACGCCATAAGGTACAGTTGGTATTTAAAGAAACCGGATTTTACCTGACCCGAGAACAGATGCAGGAATTTTCGGAACTGATCGATTTATCGTGTCAGAGTACTTGTTGTTCGGACTGTGAAATGCGTGGTCGTTGCCATAAATTTTTATTAAAAACGCCATTTGAAGCCTTGGATCTTGCGGTAACGCGAAAAGAAGTCTATCAAATTAAAGACCTGGTTGAAGGAACCCTTTTCCAGTTGGACCTCAATACCTATTTGGATGAGTTGTGTAAAAACTAAACACTTTTCAATACATAGGTAACGATTCCCCAGATGATCAAATCGTTTTCTTCGGTTACTTTTATCGGATTGTAATCGATATTTTCCGGGATGAGGTAGATACAATCCTTTTCGATTTTAATCCGCTTTACGGTAAATTCACCATCAATATAACAAACGGCAATTTTATTGTTTTTCGGTTCCAGACTACGGTCGATCACCAGAATATCGCCATCGTCGATACCGGCACCGGTCATCGAATTTCCTTTAGCCCGTGCATAAAAAGTAGCTTCCTGATTTTTAACGACCACTTTATCCAGACTGATTTTGGTACCGTCGAAATCGGCGGCAGGGGAGGGAAATCCCGCTTTGATACCATCGGCTATAAAAGGTAATTCCAGCGAAGCATCGCTTTCGGGTATAAAAAATTTCAGGGGAGTTTTGTCTAGTGGCATTGTATTTCCAGTATGTCTTTAATGTCGGTTGTATAGTTGGGTGAAAGATGCTGTTGTTTCATTTTCCAGGTTCGTTGCAAATCCTGATTTCCCAATCGGATTTTTCGATCGCCCGTTTTTCGATGATAATTGTCCATGACCTCCATCAATTTCTGATGTTTTGGATTTTCTTCTTCAAATAAATGCAATTGCTTTTGATCCTGTGGCATCAATTGGGTTACGATTACACCAGCTTTTAGATACACGGCATTGGGTTCGTACAACTTTTCGAGTAAGCCGATAGCCATATTGCTAATCGTGATATTCGAATTGCTGGCAAACGGCAGGTTTTCCATCAGACTAAAATAGTGTCGTTTTGACGGTGTTTGGTGTTTGTCTTTTACCAAAAGCACCACCACATTGTAACAGCAGGATTTTTGTTTGCGTAGTTTTTCGGCACAAACGGACGCAAAAGTGGCAATACGTTCGCGTATTTCCCGATAATCGGATAGCTTTTTTTCGAAACTACGGGTAATGGCGATACTCTTTTTCGAATCCTGTTGCGTTTCGAGTTCAAGCACGGGAATTCCGAGTAACTCGCTTCGAAGCCGCAGACCAACAACCCCCATTTCCCTGCGGATCCAGGCTTCGTGTTCCGGTAAGGTAAAATCATAGGCCGTAAAGATCCGTTGCGCTTTTACTTTTTTGATCAAACGATAGCCAATACCCCAAACATCCTCAATTTTGGTCCACTTTAAGGCTTTAATCCGTTTTTCTTCGCTGTCGATTACATAGACACCACCGGTACGTTCCTGGAATTTTTTCGCGATTTTATTGGCGACTTTCGACAGCGCTTTGGTAGGCGCCATGCCGACACATATCGGAATACTCAGCCATTTTTGGATACGTTTTTTGATCTGTATTCCGTAATCGTGATAATCGGGTATGATCATACCGTCGAAATTCAGAAAAGCCTCGTCGATACTGTATTCTTCGACGTGTGGTGTAAATTGTCGGAGGATATTCATCACGCGTCCGCTAAGGTCACCATAGAGAGCATAATTGGACGAAAACACTTTAATGTCGAGTTGTTTGAGTTGATCACGCACCTGAAATTCCGGAGCACCCATCGGGATACCAAGCGCTTTGGCTTCTTCACTGCGCGAAATAATACAACCGTCGTTATTGGATAAAATCACGACAGGTTTACCTACGTATTGCGGTTGGAATACCCGCTCACAGGAAGCATAAAAATTGTTACAATCGACCAAAGCATACATGGTGTAAAATTACGATTTTGGTCGTTAGGGAGACAAAAAGAGGCGTTAAAAGTTACTGTTGTTTGGTTTGAGCGACAATATGCTTGCTATCAGTTCGGTTTCATAAGCACCCCAGCTCCGGCAACACTTCCGGTAACAAAACCCGAAACAAAACCGTTTCCCGATTGTTTAAGAGCATCATCAAAACTGGAACCGGAAGCTAAAGATATGGAAAAATTTAAAATAGCTCCTGTCGTTCCACCGCCAAAACCACCGCCTAAAAAGCCATTTAAAACCGGACTGTTTATATTGGCAGACCCGATCATTACAGTAAGACCTTTTCCAATATATTGGCCAATAGTACCACCGATAAGGCCTGTAACACCTCCCATAATAGCGCCCTGAACCGGATCCGAACCGGACAACCAGGCATTGGTGCTTCCTATAATAGCACCTCCGGCAGCCCAACCTGCAGGGCCATATGTTGCCAGGGCTCCTGCTGCAAAACCGGATCCAAAAGCAGCACTCCCTTTTCCTACGACTTCCCAGAAATTACCGTCAATATTCCCTTCAACAATGTTAACGGTCAGATTAATAATACCACCGATAGTCCCGGCAATAAGATCATCCAAACCAAATAGTTCTCCATCGGGAATCTATAACACTTTAAAATACCAGTTGATATATTTACTTAATGGTTATTTCATACTTATATTCATTATATAGTTTTCCTAAATATTCGTCTACATATATAGTTTTGTTTTTAACTAAGGGAAATCTATTTGTCATTTCATTTTTAATAAGAATTTTTCGATATTCTTTAAATTTACAATGACTAAATCTGACATTCATATAATATAAATCACTGCTTTTAACCGTAACTTTTAAAATTTCTTTTATTTCACAGTTTCTCATGTTCTTTTTTGTAATACAAGATAATAATGTCATTGTCAACAAAATGAATTTAATATATTTCAGATAATTCATAACTATTTATAATTTTGTAATTGATGTGAATTATTAATTAAGTTTGGTGTAATTCCTGTATTCCATAACCATACAGATGCTTGTACAGTATAAGGATGTAAAAATAAAGTTGGAATACCTGCTAAATTTAAAGCTAACCCTGTATGGGTAGAACAAGAACTATATAAAAAGCTATATGGGATAATCCCATTTCCTTGTCTTGTTAAAAAATCAAGAACTTTTCCATAATTTTTAATTGTTAAAACATTTACATTTTTTATAATCATATTATTTCCATGAACAGTATATTTATTTGTTGCTGCACTGCCTCCTAAAAATCTATTTAAATAATGGTCGAAATTTCCTTTAGGTTCGATCCAATTGCGACCTGGTCCTTCAGAAATGATTATATCTTCATTTATATCTAATATTGCAGAATGATTAATCAAATCATTTTTTTCTGTGTTTAATAATAGTTCGCCTGTTTTTCCCAAATCTGCAAGATTTGCAAATAGTCCCAACCCATAGCCTAAATTTTCTATAAAAGAATTCCCTTTTTACCGAGATATTCCCAACTGCCATATGTAAAATCATAAGAGGCAACTAAAGTGATTCTAAATATTCATTTAGTATTTTCATTTTTTGTTGATTAGAACTAGATGAAAAATTAGGATGAATAGCTGTATATAGCTTATCGTTATTAAATCGGTGTTTAACATACGATTCATTTGTATAAGCTTGAATATTTAGCCCCTCTATATTAATATTTCCATTACCATCTTTTTTATATGTATAAATATGGTTAGAAGGATAATCTTTTTTATTGATTTTTATTATTCCCTTTTTGTCTGAAAAATATATTTTATAGTTAAGTATTTGTTTAACTACATCATCTTGAATAATAACAAAACCAATGATCGACTGCCCATATATTTTTGGTGAAGCTTCATATATATAGACGTTTTCCTGTTGCTGTAAAGGTTTTAAATTGTATTTTTTTTCACACGGAAACAAAAACAAAAACAAAAATATTATTACTAGATTATTCATTTTAATTATTGATTAAAGTAATACGAAAATAAATCTGGTCTTATTCCTGCAGAGTATGCCCAAGCAGTAGCATGTAATAGATACGGATGAATACCAATGTTAGGTATACCATTTAACCATAGTGATAATGATGACATATTTACACAATTGACTGTAGCTCCTTGATAAGGTAAAATTTTGCCTAATCCTCTTACTAAATTAATAGAGTATTTATTTACTGTAATGTCAACAGTAAGTGGGGTCTTGTCATGTAGAATATAATTAGAAGTGCTTTTTCTTAACTTCAATGCAAATCCTAGTTTAGTACTTGGAATCTTTGTGTCATTTGGTCCATAAGACATCAAAATGTCTTTAGTGTTTTTATCTCTAATTGCACTATGGGATATAAAATCTGTATTATCTGTATATAATTCTGAATGAGTGCTGTTAATAATTTGATTTATATCAGCGAGGTTTGCCAAAGCACCAAACCCATAGCCTAAATTTTCTATAAAAGAATTCCTTTTTTTTCCTAAATACCCCAATTCACCGGTACTAAAATTATAACTTCCAACTCCAACTGAAATAAACGAATTAAGATGAAACCTGTGTCAACCTTTAAGTAGTGACACATTTTAACGCCTTTTTTCCCATCTTTTAAAGACATCTTTTTTGGTTAAATATTTTTTACTTAATGAAATAATAACAGCATCATATCTTAATTTCTTTACCTCATCTTCATTAAAAATTATTAATTGACCTATGCCTGACTCAGGAAAGAAACCTTTTTGATCTACGAATTGTTTTAATCTGTCAAAATATTCTTTTTTTGTACTTTTTATTGTCCCTGTATTGCCTTGAAGAAATATTATTCGTTTATCAAAAAAGTCAAATGTTTTTTTATCTTTTAGGAAATAAAAATTCAAATATTTGCTTTCACAAACATTTAAGGTAGGTAAAGTGTCCTTTCCCATTCCTTCAAGACATTCTGAAATGTCTTTTGGTGTGTCTTCTAATAATTTTCTTTGTCCAGATAACATAAGAGTGAATGTTATTGATATAAGTAATGTTAAAAATAAATGTTTCATAATTTTATTGATTTGAAAAGTAACTAAAAGTCCAAGGTCTGATGCCATTAGTCCATAGATTCATTTGAGCGTTTAATAAATATGGGTGTATGCCAATGTTAAATAAACCTGAAAAATTAAGTGCTCTTGAAGTGTGAGTTACACAACTACTGAGTGCTACACTATAAACCAATTTTCCCGTCGCTTCCTTGACGTTTAACCAATGAGCATACTTCTCTATTGTATTCATATTAACTTTTAAGTTTTGTCGCCAAAAAACATCCCCTTTAGTTGTATGGGTATCCCATTTATTAGTCCCTTTCATCCAGTGCCAACTGCCTCCTGGATCTGTATATCTGTTTGGACCAACTGATATAATTCCATTAGGGTCTGTATTAACCGGATTTCCATTTCCGTAGCCTGTTGCTGTTGCAGACCCTTCTTTAACAATGGCTGAGTGTCCTGTTGCATCAGAATGTTCAGTTACTAAATCAATTCCTTCGGGATTCAGCCCCGTCAGTGCATCACTCACATTAGCCAAAGCCCCAAACCCATAGCCTAAATTTTCTATAAAAGAATTCCCTTTTTTACCGAGATACCCCAATTCACCGGTACTAAAATTATAACTTCCAATGTCAAATGACATAGAAATATCAGATTGCCCTCCGGTATAGATATAAGTTCCAACAGCGTTGGTTAATAATGCTTCGGCAATTATAGAAGTATTCGCTGTTTTACCTACACCCCCGACAAGACTTCAACATGGCCACTACCACATATAAGGGGCAATTCTAATAATCACTATAATTGATCAATTTTATTAAGAATCTGGTTTATAAATTTATTATCTGACAATTCGGTATTAACTAATACAAAAACCTCATTATTAGAATTTACAATAGTGATTAGGAATGATGAATTCTTATATTCTTCTATACTAAAATAAAAATTATCATTAGTCTTAAAATAATATTTGGTTTTGTAAGGGTGTTTTATAGATAAATAAATATGATTCTTTTTTTTCTTAGATGAGGTATTTAAAATTATCTTTTCAAGCATTTTTGTATCTTCTTTTGTAAGAGTATATAATACGAAAGATGTTTTACACCTAGCAAAATTACTATTAAGATGCCTGTTGTCAGTTTTAAATATAAAATCAATCTTATTTATTTCAATATTGTTATGAAACGTTGAAAAAACGGTTAAAAGTATTGTTATTAAAGAAATCATAGTATAAATGAGTTTATCTGTTGTTTACATAATATGAATACAATATTGGCCTAACTCCTATAGAGCGTAAATACATTTGTGCATGTAACAAGTAGGGATGGATACCGATATTAAAAACCCCTGATATATTTAAAGCTCTTGAAGTCATTGTGACACAATTATTGTAAATTAAATTATATTTTCCCCCTTTATCTAAATAGGTAGAATACTTATTGATAGTACTAATATTAACTCCTTTTATTTGCACAGAACTCCATTTCATCCTATCAATAGGTAAACAGCCATTTTCATAGATATTAGTCGCGCTCCAACCTTCATTTTTGGAATTAATTGGTCCCCAATCTATAAGAGTTTTGCCGTTTCCGTTTGTTATTTGAGAATGTCCTATTAGGTCTTTATTACCATTTGTTTTTGTTGGATTATTTATATCATTCTCCGTTCTAAGTTCAACACTCCCGGGCTTAAATCCGGCAAGTACATCACTCACATTAGCCAAAGCTCCTGTCCATATCCAACATTTTCATGCCATTTGTTCTAACAACAGCCATAGCGGTTGCAGTTTTTGGTGCTACAGGGATTATATAATTATTAAGGATGGAAATTTTTGAGCATTTTATTATTTCAAGCTTTTATAAATTTTTTTAATATAATCAGGTTTATAATCTTTTGAGATAAAAAGATTATCTCTATAATACAAGTAATCGAGTTTAACATTCCAGTCAAATTTATATTCGTGTACTTTTAAGGAGTCTTTTAATTTTGAGATTTCATTGAAAGCATTTATTTCGAATAATTTTTGTCTTTGTCTGTCTATTTCTGACGTATAATTTTTTTGTTCAAGTTTTATGTCAATATTTAAAGACTCATTTTTATAATAAACTTTTCCATTTTGATTATACAGTTTTCCTTTTTTACTATTATTATGGTCATCTAAATAGTCTAAATAACCGAATTTGATACCTCCAATTTCGATGACTTTAGACAGTTTTCGATTGTCATAGTAAATTACGTATGAAGAGCTTTTTCCAATATATATATGTTTAATAGGTTGCTCTTGTTGATTGAAATTTAAAAGAAGCAATAAGAATAGTTGTATTTTCGTCATAACTTTAATGATAAGCATAATAAGAATATAAAAATGGATGAACGCCAAGACTTCGTAAATACATTTGTCCGTGAAGGATAAAAGGATGGAGACCCAAGGCAGGTACCCCTGCTAAACTTAATGCCCGAGCAGTATGATTTACACAACTACTAAAATATAAATTGTACCCTACTCCTTTGTCTAAACTTGAACCGTAATTTATCATTGTGTTAAGATTTATCCCTTTTACTGTAACTTTAGAAACATTATCTCCTGCATTTACGTAATTATTCCAAAGGTTTGTACCTTTTTTAAATTTAAAAGGATTAAATATCCAATTCCCTCCTGGGTTTGGCCCTACTGAAACATATGATATATCAGGATTTGTCTCTCCTACTTTTGTTAAAGAACTGTGCCCAATATTATCTGAATGTTCAGTATTAAGTTGAACACTCTCGGGCTTAAATCCGGCAAGTAGATCACTCACATTAGCCAAAGCACCAAACCCATAGCCTAAATTTTCTATAAAAGAATTTCCTTTTTTCCCTAGATACCCTAATTCACCGGTACTAAAATTATAACTTCCAATGCCAAATGACATAGAAATATCTGTTTGTCCACCTGTGTAAATATATGTTCCAACGGAGTTTGTTAATGATGCTCCGGCAATGGCAGCCGTATTGGCAAACGGGATTCCTGATGTTGCAATAGCACCACCTAAATATCCAGATGCACCACCAACAATAGCACCTCCGGCCATATAACCCCAGGTTTTTCCCGAACTGTAATCCCATTGGAAAGGATTCAGGGTTCCATTGGCCTTACTACCACCTATCCACATGCCAATATCTGCTCCAATGGCTGCCGGGAGAAGAACAGGGCAAAAAATCGCTGCTAATGTTGTAAATATAAACTCCCCACTTGTATCCGTATACTTCAAAGGATTGTTTAAGCAATAGCCGTAGCGGTTATAGTTTTGGGTGTTGTACGGATCCTGCACATAATTATCGGGCGAGAGGAATCGGTGTAATTTCGGATCGTATATCCGTCCGTTCATATTAATGATCCCAACGCTTTGCAGGTGTTCGTGGCCGGTATAGCCGCGATCCAAAAGGGTTAACCCGGCCATATTTCGACCTTGCTCGTCCTGAACTTCTAGTAATTTCCCCCAGGGATCAAAAAGTCGTTTTTCGACAAAATTCCCACTTTGGTTGGAGATCGCCATGATCGTTCCCTGATAATCCCGGTGGAGGTAAAGGTATTCACTTGATGCTCCTTTGTCCTTAAAAACCACCGGAGCACTATAGGCATCACCACCTACAAGAAACACAAAGGTAGATGCGCCTGTTTGCAGGTTTGTAGTAATTTCCATCGACCCGTCGGCGGCATAATCTTTACGTAAAGGTTGTTGTTCGGGATCTTCCAATCCGCCGTAATACATGGCATTTCGAAAATGATCGGAGGTATAGGAAAAAGCGATTTTTCCCACTCCGGTTTCGGTAATGGAAACGGGTTTTTTAAAGAGGTCGTAGGTGATGTCCAACTGCCGCAAATCGGTTTTGGGATTACTGGTTTTGCGGATTCGGATATCGTCAAACCAAACATTACCACCGCCGTTATTATCGACCCTAATGTTTAGTTTTTTGATATGGGATGGAACATATACGGTTCGCTCCATATATACCCATTGATGGGTCACTTCGGTATACTGATCGGCTACGATGGTATAATACCCGGCTTCAGTTTCGGAATTCATAAATAGAAGAATTCGTGAACTGGGTCCGTTGCTATATACCCAACCGGAAAACGTATAAGTAGTCCCATGTGGGTTGTCAATTGGAATCCAACGATCCGCATGAAGGGTAAGTGATTTATCGGTTGGATTATGGATTTTTAGAGAATATTTTCCGGATTTGGCTTTGGAATCGTCATATATTGGCTGACCAAAAATGCTCCATCCGATCCCCAAATCCGACCATCCTTTTTGGTCTTCCATCCCGTCGTTAAAGATCCCTTCCCGGTTTTGGTAGTAGGACTGTGCTTCGGGAAAAAGATCGATTGAAGTATTTTGATAGGTTTTACCGTTATCGTTATAATTATAATATCCCAGACTGTTTTGGGTTATCCGTCCGCGGTCATCATACTGTTGTGTTTCGGAATCGAAAGATTCGACTAACAGGTTATCCAGATAAAACACCATTGAGACGTTTTTATTTAAAAGAGTGGGGATTGTCAGGATATTCAACTCGATAACCGGATATTGTGTTACGGTATGTTCAATGATTTGGGTACCATCATTTAGATAGTCCTTAATGGATATATTGTATTGCCCATTATCCGGATTGTATTCTTTAACGGATACACGATTTTTAGAAGTCGTTCCCTTATAGAAATCCAGACTAATTTTAAGTTTCTCACCGACTTTGGCCCTGGTAAGTAAAACTTTTTTAATACCGTTACATTTTGGTGTTAGAGCCACTTTAAGGCTTCCGTTTTCATTGGTAAGGGTAGCGCAGTTTATAGGTTGAAATTCCCCGGTACCCTGATCGAAAGTATCGTGAAGTAGCGTTGTCCTTACCAGTTCATTATTCCATTGTGTCAATCGGTCGAGCGTATCGTACTGAAAAGTAGCCGTATGGTTTACTAAGTTGTTTTTTTGTGAGGTAAGATTCCCGGTTTGGGTATCAAATTGTGTTACCAGATTAAGCATAGGTCGTCCAGCGGAGGTATTCCGATTCGGATGAAAGGTGTCAGCTTTAAGCAGATAACCATATTCATCATATTGATTGCCTAACTGTAAACCATTTCCAAAAGTTCCTCGTATAAGCTGATCCCTTGCGTTCACGGAATGTTCGGTCCATAATACTTGTCCGTTGCTATCGTCGGATATCTGGTAGCGATAGCCAAAACGATATCCATACCGAAAGGTTTTCGAACTGGTTTTCCCACTGGCATTTTCGATTGCCGTTTGTTTTTCCTTAGCAATTCTTCCAAAAGCATCAAAGGTGAATTCTTTTACAAAAGAGGCATGCGGCGTTAGCTGAGTTAGTTTCTTCAGGCGTTTATAATCATCGTATTCGTACTGTATTTCATCGGTCACTTTTCCGGTAGTATATTCTTCCCGGATGGTACTGTGAAGGGTATGATCGTTAGTATAGTAATAGCGTGAGTAAAAAGACGTCCCTTTTTTGGGTTCCTCTTCGGTTAGGGTTAGCCTGCCAAAATCATCGATAAAGTTTTTAACGATTCCCAGAGGCGTGATAGTTGTTCGTGCTTCCCCAAAAGGATAATAAGTATAGCGGTATTCCCCGGCCGAAGGATCGGAAAGCCTTGACTTTCGTCCCCAATTGTCGTACTGTGTTGTAATTTTAGTCCCCTGAAAATCCGACTCGGTTACGGCTCCGCCAGCGTTATATTTATAAGTAACAGTACCGCCATTATCGGTAAGGCTAATAGTATGTCCATTGGCATTTTTAGTGAGACTACTGGTTTTCCGTCCATCATTGGTTGTAACGGTTAGTCCGTTATAGGAAACCCGTATGGTTTTACCGGTAGGTAGTGCTGTTTCGACTAAGCGACCATAGTCATCATAGGTATAGGAAATCCATAGGGAAGGGGTATCGGCAAAAGGATCACTTTCCTTTACTTTTCGTCCCAGGAAATCGTATTGTGTAGCGGTATAACTCCATTGACCATCGGATAATTTTATTCCTTTTTTAAGTTGTTGTCCCAGTACATTGGACTGACTGATGGTACTGCCACCATCGGCATCCAGCTGTTGAGAGATATAGGTCTGCTGATTTTTAGTATAGGTGTAATAGCTGCTTTTTCCAAGATAGTTGGTCACTTGAATCGCTTTTCCCCAGTTATCATAATGGGTAGTTGTGGTTAACTGATCCGGATCGGTTTGGGTAAGCACGGTTCCGAATAAGGGATGATAGGTATATTGGGTGCGTTGTCCGGTTATGGCTTTACTGGCGAGAACAAAGCGCCCGGAGGGATCATAGGTATATTCGGTAACCCGTGGTGCTGAGGGAATTTCGGATCCCGGTGTACTTATAGTTTTTTTCAGGACATTGCCATAGGGGTCATATTCGAAAGCCTCAGTGAGATAATAATTTTCATCCAAAGGTTTTTTCCGGACGGTAAGCAAAGTTCCGTTGGAATTATACGTATAAAGCGTTTCAGATTGATGGCTGTCGTTATAGGCTGAAGAAGTTTCGACTGTTTTTATCGGTCTGCCGATATAATAGTCGCTTCCAGCACCATTTGGATTGCTTTGGTATTCGGTTTCAAGGGTCGTTTCGCCCTGTAAGGTTGTACCCAAAAAGTTTTGCGTTCGTACAATTTCCGGCAAACAGAATACCGGATGGTACAGATAATCTGTTACCGTTTTAACCGAAGTAAGGTAATCTGTTGTGGTTTGTCGGGTGAGTAATGGCGTGTAGACTTTATTATTTATGGTGATCGCATATTCATTGGTCTTACTAGTGATCGCACTCTCTGGGATACTGGCTCCGGAGGCAAACGAAAAAAAGGCTCCGGAGCGTTGCAACTGCGAATAGGTATTGATTGGCAATCCTCTTTTGGAAGTATCGTTCTGCGTGACATTCCAAATTCTGGAATCGGAAGGATTTTGATACCAACTACTCCGTGCGGTTTTGATAAATCCTAAAGCGCCAAGACCATGCATATTAACCGTATAACCATGGTATCGAAAATCCTGATGACGGGTTACTTCACCGGTAGTGCTGGTCAATCGGGATACGGCCCGGTTAAAAGGCAATCGTTTGATTTCGACATTGGGATAGCGGACACTATTGGAAGAGGAGTAAAATTCGTCCGGATTTCCATAACCGGAATTATTTTTCGATGTATCGAGTGATTGATAGGTGATTTCATTAACCAGGGCACCAGCTGCAGCGGTTACTTTTTTAAGCAAATTGTCCTTTGCCACATCTTTGGTAAAATTAACATAGGTAACCTGATTATAATGGTTTCGGATGATGAGGATTTCTTTGTTAATCCCATGCCGATAAGTGGCTACAAGAGGCGTTACGATTTCTGGTGAATCACTGTGATGATCGCAGGAATTGTCGTAATTCTGGCAGGGCGTCACATAGTCGGGGGTAAAGCCACTGGAACCTGTTTTTCCGAGATTGTTAACAAAAGAGGTGATTTTCCAGTTGGTATCATGATTGTTAATGGTCCATTTGGGTTTATAATAATTTCGCCAGATCCGAACCAGATCCGATTTTCCGTCGCCATTGGTATCCAAAGCATAATAATTGCTGTATTGGATACCGTCTTTAAAGTGATTTTCGGAATTGCCCCAGTAGTCCACAATGCGTAAGGTTTCAACATCGAAAAAAACGGAATGATCGGGTTTTGGATTGCTATAACAGATGTCCCACCAATCGTTAGTTTCGTTATAGTTTCCACTGGCTCTTGGCAGTATGATATCGGTTTTACCATCGCCATTAAAATCACCAAACAGGATTTGTTTGGATTCGGAATAAGTGCTAAGCATTCCTTTTCCTAACAGCTCAGGTTCTACCCATGGTGCGGCTGAAAGTTGTTTAAAACCGACGACTTTATAGGTTCCGTTGGGATTTACAATAAAAAGATCGGATTTGCCATCGCCGTTAAAATCGCTAACATATCTTTTTTTTCCGATCAATAAATCCGGATTTGATAGAATAACGGCACCCGGTGTTGGACCGGTGGATAAAGAATTACCCGTTAAAAGACTGGATATGTTAGGATTTAAATCTACCCATAGAAATTGGCCGCATTCGTACTCGGTAAATCTTTGTCTGCCACCAACCCTGCATATTTTGTAGAGTAGGACTTCTGATATTCCGTCTCCGTTAAAATCGCCTTCGAGAAACGCATTTTTTGCCGAAGTACAGGATTGACTCGGATTAAAGCAGGGTAGATGTGTAGGAAAATCAAAACGTTTGGTATAGGATAAAGTGAGATTACCATTTTGAAGATTGTAAACTTTAAAGCCTTCTCCTTCCGAAAACTTAACGATCGATTGGAACAGATTTAATGTATTGACAGAAAGTGTCGTGGCAGTAAAGGTATCCTGTTTGTCAAAAACTATGGGTGCATTAACCGGAGTTTGTCCGTTTGTTCCGACAAAATTATTTGTGAAAATCTGATTTTCAGTGGTAAAATCCAGTCGCCCGTCGCCATCAAAATCACCGCTTAGTACAATTGAATTGAAATCGAGATTATTATGATAGGTAGTGAGTAATTCCGAGCCATCACCAAGGGTTTGCGTGTTTTCGTATTCGAAAATTACGGGATTCGCGGGTTCCAGAGCACCATTATATTCCTGAATTTGAGATACTTTTTCATATCCCAATTGTGGGTCAGCGGTATGTGTAAAAACGTATTTTCGGAACAGTTGGCCACCAGACCATACCTGTATGGTTTCCAGAAGTGCTGTTTTTTCTTGTTTTATACCTTTGTTATAGGCCGATTCCGTTCGTTGTGCCTGTTTATAATAAAACCGGATACTGTTTAACGGGGCCAGATCATCGGTATGGGCACTAAATCTAATTTCGTAGAGACAAAGACTTTTATTAAAAGGTTTGTTATAATGATAGGTAACGTAATTCCCCAAAGGATCTTCATACCGACAGATATAAAAAGTAGCAAGGTCGGTTGCCTGACTTTCGGTATAATTACCATACCAGGATCGGGAACCATCGGGATTTGTCACGATAAAATAAATCCCGTTTCCGCTTCGTTGTAATTCGATTCGAAGATTGGACTGGGTTTCGGTTTGGTATACCGAACCGATATGCCAGTATTCACCGGAAACCACCAAAAGACGTTGCCCGTCGAGAGCGAGTTTATCGGTAGTATCGAAATGAACCCCTTCACGGGAACCGTCCAAATCGGTTCGACTTGCGATTCGTGTAATGGCCGAAATAGAATTGATATTCCATCCTTGTCCGGCGATTCCTCCAAATTGACCACTTTGATATACGATATTGATCACCGGTCCGGTGTTTTTAAGACTCGGCGGCATGGCAATGGGCAAGGTATAGGTCGCTTGTCCCGCGTTGGAAATTTCCAGTTTCCCCTGAGTGTCGTGAAACGGTTGCTGCTGTTGTGGAAATACAATATAGAACCACAACAGCATCGCTAAGTGTAATGCTCTCTTCATATTAATTTGAGTCTTGATTATGGGAGAGCTTTTTACAAGTTTTTTAAAGTTTTAAGAGAGGTGTTATTTTTTGATGATGGTAAAGGCCTGTTTTTCACCATTATCATATTGGATAATCAGGCTGTACATCCCATTTGGATAATGAAAGAAAGGGATTTTAAAATCGGTTTGTTTTTCCAGATTTGAAAATGTTCGGATATGTTGTCCGTTTATGGAATAAAGCGCAATGGACACTAGTAATTTATTGTCTACAGAAGACCATTTCAAATATAATTCATCAATTACCGGATTAGGGTAATACAGGAGTTGTTCTTTTGGTTTTAGTGGAATAATGTCAGGTCTGGCAATCCGATCAACCCCAGGTTCGACAACTCCGATACATTCCTTACAGATTTGTTTTCTGGTGATTTGATTCCCGGCAGTATCATAAGAAAAATGTATGGTTTGTGCTTTGGTGTCAATGGAGTTGCATAAAAAACAACTCAGAATAGTGATCAATGGTAGAATAGTGACCTTCATAATGATTTAGATTAAATTAGTATGGAGGACGATTGTTTAAAAAACATAAGTTAGAAAAAAATGTTTTAAAAAATCATGAAGGAGGAGTGTAGGACGAGAATTGAATATTTTGTGTCTGAACTTGGCTTTTGGTTGCAAAAAATAGCTAAAAATTTTTTACGGTGCTTATAATAACTATCAGATACGCCAACAAAAAAAGTCACCAGTTTCCTGATGACTCTTTGAGTTAGTATAAATGAATGTTTGTATTATTGGCTATAGTAAATCCATCAGACAGGAAGGGAATAAACCGATAGCGATATTTAGTCCGATAGCCAGTACGGCTACGATATAATATTCGAATGGAACCGGTTTTTTAGCTTCATTCGGTTCTTTGGTGTACATCGCGCTGATCACTTTAAAATAGTAATATACGCTGATGATGGAGTTAATGATACCGGCGATAACCAAAATCAGGTAACCGGCCTGTAATGTTTGATTCAGGATAAAGAATTTGGCGAAGAATCCGGAGAAAATCGGAATACCGGCCATCGATAATAAGGATGCCGATAAAACAGCAGCCATTACAGGATTATTTTTTCCAAGTCCGTTAAAGAATGTGATGCTTTCATCGTCTTTGTCGTTACATACGTAAAGGATTACAGCGAAAGCAGCGATACCGGCAAGGGTATAAGCTGTCGCATAGTAAAACAAACTTCCGGTAGCGTTCGACAGGTTTAAAAGTGCCATTAGCATAAAACCGGCATGTGAAATACCCGAAAATGCCAACATTCTTTTGATATTGTTCTGGCGTAATGCCATGATATTACCAACTGTCATCGAGAAGATCGAAATAATTACGATTACGGTTTCATAGGCAAAATTCATATTACCGTTCATGGCCATGTTTAGCTTAAAGAAAGTAGCCATAGCCACTACTTTTGCCAACGTACTCATCGTAGCGGTAGTCAGAGCAGGAGCACCTTCGTATACATCCGGAGCCCAGAAATGGAATGGAACGGCAGCAATTTTAAACAACATACCCACGGTAATCATGCATACCCCGATATAAAACCAGTCACCGGTTGCAGCCGAATTGGATGCTTCGTAGATCATATTCATGTCGAATGAAGCGACAGCACCATAAATCAAAGCAATACCAAAAAGGATCACACCTGAGGCAAATGATCCCATCAGGAAATATTTCATACCGGCTTCATTACTTTTTAAACTTAAAGGCTTACTTCCGGCAAGGATATATAATGAAATGGATAAAATCTCAAGACCTAAGAAAAACATCGCCAGATTTCCGAACGATACCATTGCGACAGCTCCTAATAAAAGGAAAATTTTGATCGCGATAAAATCAGAAACTTTAGACGGGCGGTTTTTGTAAAAATGATGACTCAGCGTAACCAGGAACAGGGTTAGCAGAATAAACAGGCTTGAAAAAGCCACCGTAAAACGATTCACTACAATCATATTGTTGTAGTAGCTTTCGGTTACGTTAAATTCAGTCACGGTCATACCCAATATTGCCAACAAACCGGCAACGGTTATTGGAATAATGGCTTTTCGTAAGTTAAAAATTTCAGCTAGCAGGCAAACAACCCCTAATACTGCAATTGCTATTATTGTACTCATTATGCTGGACTAAATTTATTTAATATGTACTAAAATATCTTGTATACTTGGCGTAATCAAATCGATGATTGGTTTCGGATACAAACCGAAGAACAATAGGAAACCGATGATTAGGACAAAAACAATTCCTTCATTAAAGCTCACATCTGCAAAGGGTTTTGCATTTGTTTCCCCTAACATGGCCTGTTGGAACATACGCAACATATAGAATGCTCCCAGGATGATGGTTGTTCCACCCACGATGGCAAAAGCCAGATTGGTTTGAAACAAACTGTATAATACGGTAAACTCACCCACAAAGTTGAACGTCCCCGGTAAGGCAACCGATGCCAATACCAGAATCATAAACATCGACGTGAATTTTGGTGATTGCGAACGGATACCACCCATATCGGCAATGGTACGGGTTTCATAACGACGGTAAATGATTTCAGCTGCAAAGAACAAACCTACGATAACAAAACCGTGTGCGATCATTTGCAATACAGCACCGCGCAAACCGTCTAGTGTTAGCGTATAACATCCGGCAGCGATTAATCCTACGTGCGCCAAAGACGAATAGGCTAATAATTTTTTTAAATCGCGTTGTTTTAAGGCTACAATCGAACCGTAAATAACACCGGCAATACTTAAACCAACAATGGTGTATAGTAATTCCTGAGCGGCATTCGGCGCGATTGGCAACTGCCAACGGATTACGGAATATAATCCCATTTTAAGCATGATACCGGACAAAAGCATGGTTCCAACAGTTGGTGCTTTCTGGTATACATTGGCCTGCCATGTGTGGAATGGGATGATTGGAATTTTGATCGCATAAGCAAAGAAAAAGGCCAGGAAAATCCAGAACTCTTCTGTAGACGATAATTCCAACGCATATAATTTATCCAATTGGAAGCTTCCGGCTTTTTGGTACAGGTAGATAAACCCAACCAACATAAATAACGAACCGGCAAACGTATAGATAAAGAATTTGATTACTGCTTTTTTGCGTTCAGCGGCATCGCCATTCCCCCAAAGTAATGCGATAAAATAAATCGGGATTAACGAAAGTTCCCAGAAAATATAATATAAGAAACCGTCGGATGCCAGGAAAGTACCCGTCATCGCAAAAGCCATAAACATTACTAAAGCGTAGAAGTTTTTGGCGTTGTTAAAATTGTTTCCGAAAGAAGACAGGATGATTAACGGCGTTAATACGGTAGTTAAAAGTACCATAGCCAAAGCCAGTCCGTCTGCTTTCAGTGAGAAAAGGATATTTGGGTTGGTCATCCAGACTGCTGAAAAACCGCAATCGATTCCCTGATTATATTGATTTAGAATCATAAGGGAAGCGCCAAAAGCAACTGCGCTAAAAAGCAAAGCTACTTTGGATGCCGCTTTATTTCCTGAAAAATAAGTGACAACCGCTCCGAGTAATAAGATTAAGAGTACTATTGTTACGTCCATTTTTAATAGATTATCGTAAAAAGAATAAATAAAACACTACCGAACAAAGTCCGAATACAAAGGCGAATAAATAAAAACCAATATTTCCGTTTTGTAATTTTTTACCTTGTAAAGCCAATCCGTCGGCAACCGCTCCGAATCCGAAGATAATTTGTGACAATCCGGTCTCAATATAATCCCTAAGGAATTTTGATAACGAATAAATTGGTTTTACGATTACGGCCATATAAGCTTCGTCCACATAGTATTTGTTGTATAACACTTTGGCAAAACCGGTGATCTGATCGTCTTCTGCCGGAACTTCTGCTTTTTTGATGTATTTGGAATAGGCGATTCCAATTCCGATAAGCGCTCCCACAACTGCAAAAGCCATTAACATATATTCGGTTGTTCCCAAATGATGAGCTTCGTGTGGTGCATGTGCAAAAATCGGCTCCAGATAATGGTTTAACCAGCTGTTACCCGGAAGACTAATAGCACCACCCACTACTGATAATACGCCTAAAACCATTAATGGGAAGGTGATCAGCATCGGGCTTTCGTGTAAATGATGTTTTTGTTCTTCAGTACCTCTGAATTCTTTAAAGAACGTCAGGTATAACAAACGGAACATATAGAAAGCAGTCATAATAGAAGCTACAGCCGCGATTACCCATAATACTTTGTTTTCGTGGAACGCTACCATCAGGATTTCGTCTTTGGAGAAGAAACCGGCAAATGGCGGAATACCCGAAATGGCAAGGGTTGCCAATAGGAACGTAAGGAAAGTTACTTTCATCGCGCCTTTTAAACCACCCATTCTACGCATATCCTGTTCGCCGTGTAAGGCGTGGATAACCGAACCGGAACCCAGGAACAAACAAGCTTTAAAGAAAGCGTGTGTGATTACGTGGAATACAGCTACCTCATAAGCTCCCAAACCTAAAGCCAGGAACATTAATCCCAACTGGGAAACGGTAGAGTAGGCCAATACTTTTTTGATATCGTTTTGTACCAATCCGATAGAAGCGGCTACCAACGAAGTGATGGCTCCTACTACGGCAATGATATTCTGAACATCCGGTGTTAGGTCGAATAAGAAATTCAAACGGGTGATCATAAAGATACCGGCTGTTACCATCGTCGCAGCGTGAATTAAAGCCGAAACAGGAGTTGGTCCTGCCATCGCATCCGGTAACCAGGTATACAACGGAATTTGCGCACTTTTACCGGAAGCTCCGATAAATAAACACAACGTAGCGATGCTCAACCAACCGGCTACTTCAGGATTTGATCCCGATAACACCGCCTGTTTGATCGTCATAAAATCCAATGAATTGAATAAATATCCGATGATAAAGATTCCGATCAGGAAACCTAAATCCCCGATACGGTTCATGATAAACGCTTTTTTAGCGGCATCGTTATACTCCTGGTTTTTATGCCAGAACCCGATTAACAGGTAGGAACATAATCCAACGCCTTCCCATCCGATAAACATGATTAATAAGTTGCTTCCCACTACCAAAGTGATCATAAAGAAAATAAACAAATTCAGGTAGGCAAAAAACTTATGGATGTTTTCGTCGTCATGCATATAACTGATCGAATAGATATGGATCAACGATCCGATACCGGTAACGAACAGCAACCATAACAGGGATAACTGATCTAATAGTATATCGAAATTAATGCTGAATTTCCCTAGTGAAATCCAGTCGAATAAATGTACATTAATTGGCTGTTTGCTTCCGCTTACTTGCGAAAAGAAGTAGCAGGAAACAAAGAAGGAAACCACTACGGCTAACGTTCCCAGAACACCGGAACCGGTTTTACCGAGTTGTTTTCCAAAAAATATATTAGATAAAAACCCGACAAAAGGGGCCAATAATAAGAGTAAAACTAAACTTGTCTCCATTAGGGATTATCCTTTTAAATTCTTTAAATTGTCAATATCAATCGATCCAAGGTTACGGAAAATCGAAACCAGAATCGCTAAACCTACGGCAACTTCGGCAGCGGCCACAGCCATCGAGAAAAATACGAATACTTGTCCGGAAGCATCCTGATGGAAGGTGGAAAACGCAACCAATAGTAAATTCACGGCATTCAGCATAATCTCGATAGACATAAACATGATGATGGCATTTCTACGCAAAAGGATTCCAAAAACACCTATGCTGAATAGTAGAGCCGATAAATATAAGTAGGTTTCAACACCTATTTCTTTTAAAATATGTTCCATATCAATTTAGGCTTTTTCTTTTTCTTTTTTTGAAATTAATACCGCACCGATCATGGCTACCAGTAGTAATACCGAAGCAAACTCGAACGGAACCATATATTCGTTTAACAACACCTGACCTAAAACTTTAATCGACTGGAAGTCGGTACCCGAATTGTAATAACTTTCGACAACCGGTTTTGTTTTTAGTAAAGCAGCCAATAATACCAACGCAACCAAACAGAAGGCGATGGTAGCGGCAATGATAATCAGTTTTGGTTTGTGTTTTTCGTGTTCTTTGTTCAGGTTCATCAACATGATGGTAAACAACATCAAAATCATGATGGCACCGGAATATACGATAACGTGCACAATCGCAAGGAACTGCGCATTTAGTAACAGGTAATGTCCTGCAATCGAAAAGAAACAGATAACCAGGTAAATCGCACTGTGGATCGGGTTTCTGCTAAAGATAGTAAGCAGTGCCGTACCTAGTGTAATGGTCGATAGTATATAAAATAAAACTTCAATCATAATTAACTTGCCTTATTCTGGTTAGTATTTTGGATGGCCATTTCCAATGGCATTACCAATTTGTCTTTTCCGTAGATAAAATCTTCACGGTTGCTGCTCGATTTTACGATAACCTTTGATTTTGTAAGGTAAATCGCTTGTTTTGGACAGGCCTCTTCGCATAATCCGCAGAAAATACAACGCAACATATTGATTTCGTAGATCGAAGCGTATTTTTCTTCGCGGTATAAATGTTTTTCTTCCGGTTTACGCTCTTCGGCTTTCATTGTGATTGCCTCAGCCGGACAGGAAAGCGCACAAAGTCCGCAGGCAGTACAACGCTCACGACCTTCGTCATCGCGCATTAACATATGCTGACCGCGATATACCGGGCTAAATTCCCGTTTTTGTTCCGGGTATTTAATCGTAACTTTTCTTTTAAACAAGTGGCGGATCGTAATGACTAAACCTTTTGCGATCGCAACCAGGTAAAGGCTTTCCCAAAAAGTCATCTTTTTGTTGGAAACCTCTTTTTTTCTTCCTGATAATGAAACTGTATCTAATGACATTTCTGTATTATTTTATTATTGGAAAAGTAATATTACTGCTCCCGTTATAACAATGTTTACAATGGCCAGAGGAATTAACATCTTCCATCCCAAATTCATCAACTGATCGTAACGGAAACGCGGGATTGTCCATCGGATCCACATATAAAAGAAGATGAAGAAACAGATTTTGGCAAACAAGACTACCATTCCGATAACGTTGGCAATATTTACACCCCAGTTTTCAACAGCCCAGTCCATTCCCGGGTAGTTGTAGGCTCCGAAATACAACACGGCCAGAATCGTCGAAGAGATAAACATACTCGCATATTCAGCGAATAAATAGAATCCCATTTTCATAGACGAATATTCCGTATGGTAACCACCGATCAACTCGGCCTCACACTCGGCAAGGTCAAATGGTGTTCTGTTGGTTTCGGCAAACGAACACACTAAAAAGATCAGGAATCCAAGCGGTTGGTAGAAAATATTCCAGTTCATACCGGATTGTTGTGCTGCGATTTCGCGTAAGCTCAACGTTCCGGACATCATCACCAAAGCAATGATTGCCAGTCCCATTGCTACCTCGTACGAGATCATTTGCGATCCGGCACGCATAGCACTCATCAGGGAGAATTTATTGTTTGACGCCCATCCACCAATCATAATACCGTATACACTCACCGACAAAACGCCGAAAACAGCATGGCTACGTCGATATCGGTAGCCTGAAGGATAATATCACGTCCGAACAAATGCAATTTGTCACCCCACGGAATTACCGCACTTGTAATTAATGCCATACTCATCGAAATGGCAGGTCCGATTACAAACAGGAATTTATTAGGAGTATTCGGTAAAAATTCTTCTTTTGAAAACAATTTCAGACCATCGGCAAGCGGTTGCAGGATTCCTCCTTTACCGGCACGGTTGGGTCCGACACGATCCTGAAGCCAGGCCGCGATTTTACGTTCGGCCAAAGTAGAATACATGGCCATTAGCATGGTTAAAGCGAAAACCGCAATAATAATGACACTTTTTTCTATAATTATCGTACTCTCCATGGCGTATTATGATTTAGAATTTTCGGTGTTCTTAAGCGGAACTTCCACCATACTGATTTTCTTTCTGTCCTGATCGCGACCCAAAAGAATTTGTTTTTCGGTTTCGATCGTTACTTTGTCCAGTTTACGGGTGTAGTTGTTCTGGTTGATTACGGAGAATTTCTCGAATTTGCGAGGTCCTTCGATTACCCAGTCGTTTACATCTTTATGGTCAAAACGACAGCTGTTACAGATAAACTCTTCCACTTCGTGGTATTCGTCTTTACGGGCTGTTACACGCTGAATTTCGTTTCCGAACATCCAAACGGTTGTTTTTCCACAACATTTATCACAGTCTCTATGTGCGTTGTATGGCTTGTTAAACCAAACTCTCGATTTAAAACGGAAAGTTTTATCCGTTAACGCACCAACCGGACATACGTCAATCATGTTTCCGGAGAATTCATTATCGATTGCTTTGGAAATACAGGTTGAAATTTGCGAATGATCGCCTCGGTTTACTACACCATGTACACGTCCGTCGGTTAACTGATCGGCTGTCATCACGCAACGGTAGCACAGGATGCAACGGTTCATGTGTAACTGAATATTTTCACCGATGTTTTCCGGTTCGAAGGTTCTTTTTTCTTCGATAAAACGGGTTTCGGATTTTCCGTTATTAAAGCTTAGGTTTTGCAGATCACATTCACCAGCCTGATCACAAACCGGACAATCCAGTGGGTGATTGATTAATAAGAATTCGGTAACCGATTTACGGGCTTCCACAACTCTTGGTGAAGAGATACTTTTTACTTCCATACCGTCCATAACACCAGTTACGCACGACGCCATCAATTTAGGCATTGGCGTAGGATTGGCATCACTACCTTTGGAAACTTCTACTAAACAGCAACGGCATTTTCCTCCGCTTCCTTTTAATTTGGAGTAATAACACATTGCCGGTGGAACGGATTCTCCTCCAATCATTCGGGCAGCCTGCAGGATAGTGGTTCCTGGTTCTACTTCTATTTCGTGACCGTCTATAGTAACTTTCATAGTGCGATTCTTGACTTTATACTGTTTGTTTTGCAATTAAGTGGCGTACCTTTTCGAAAGGTTCTTCCACAAAGTGATCTCTGTTTTTGATCTTTTCCGGGAAACGAACGTGGTATTCGAACTCGTCTCTAAAGTGACGAATTGCGGCAGCCACCGGCCATGCAGCGGCATCACCCAACGGACAGATTGTGTTTCCTTCGATTTTGCTCTGAATATCCCAAAGCAGGTCGATATCTTCCATACGTCCGTGACCGTGTTCGATTCGGTGTAATACTTTTTCCAACCATCCGGTACCTTCACGACATGGGGAACACTGTCCGCAGCTTTCGTGGTGGTAGAAACGGGAAAAATTCCAGGTATTTCGTACGATACAAGTCGTGTCGTTATAGACAATAAATCCGCCGGAACCCAACATTGAACCGGTAGCAAAACCACCGTCGCTCAACGATTCGTACGACATTAAACGGTCGTCTCCGTTTGCGGTTTTATAGATTAAATGCGCCGGTAAGATTGGCACGGAAGAACCTCCCGGAACCAGTGCTTTAAGCGGTCTGTCGTTCATCATTCCACCTAAATACTCGTCGGAATTCATAAATTCCTCCACACTTAATCCCAATTCGATTTCATAAACACCCGGGTTTTTGATATGTCCGGAAGCCGAAATCAATTTGGTTCCTGTAGAACGTCCGATTCCGATAGTAGCATACTCTGCTCCGGAATTATTAACGATCCATGGCACAGCTGCAATGGATTCTACGTTGTTTACTACGGTAGGGTTGGCCCATAAACCGCTAACCGCCGGGAATGGTGGTTTGATTCGTGGGTTTCCTCTTTTTCCTTCCAATGATTCGATCAAAGCAGTTTCCTCACCACAGATATAGGCTCCGGCACCACAATGCACATGAAGGTCCAAAGAGAAATCGGTACCTAAGATATTTTTTCCTAACCATCCGGCCGCATAGGCTTCCTTGATGGCTCTTTCCAAGATTTTAAATACCCACATATATTCCCCACGGATATAAATATAGGACAGATTCGCACCCAACGCATAGCTGGACGTGATCATACCTTCAATTAATAAGTGTGGGATATATTCCATCAGGAAACGGTCTTTAAAAGTACCCGGTTCCGATTCGTCGGCATTACAAACCAGGTGTCTTGGTTTACCTGATTTTTTATCGATAAAACTCCATTTTAGTCCAACGGGAAAACCCGCTCCACCACGACCTCGTAATCCGGAAGTTTTTACTTCTTCGGTTACTTCGTCAGGAGTTAATGTTTTCAGTGCTTTTTCAACAGAAGCATAACCCCCGTTCTGGCGGTACACTTCGTAGGTTTTGATACCTGGAATATTTATCTTGTCTAATAATATCTTTCTTCCCATGGTATTATTTATCGTGTAAGTTGATTTTTCCTTCTCTGCATTCTGCGATGATGGTATCTACCTTTTCTTTGGTCAGGTGTTCTTTATAGAAATCACCAATTTGCATCATCGGAGCGTATCCACAGGCACCAAGGCATTCCACACCTACAACGGTAAACATACCGTCCGGAGTGGTTTCTCCTTCTTTGATACCCAGTTTTTCGCAGGTATAATCCATCAGATCTTCGGCACCGCGAACGGCACAACAGGAAGTACGGCAAAACTCGAACATGTATTTTCCGATTGGTTTTTGGTTGTACATCGTATAAAACGATACTACCTCATATACTTCAATCGGTTGGATGTTTAGGATTTCGGCCACTTTATCCATTAACGGATAACTTAACCAGTTTTCGTGTGCATCCTGTACTTCGTGTAATACCGGCAATAAAGCCGATTTTCTTTTGTCGTCCGGATAATGGCCGATTAACTCGTTAATACGTGTCATCAGTTCCGGCGTGATATTTATTTCTTGTTTATACTGTGTGTTTTCCATAATCCTTATGCGTCTAATTCACCTGCAATTACGTTAAGACTTGACAAAGTTGCGATGGCATCCGAAAGCATTTGTCCTCTAACCATATCGTTATACGCCTGGTAATAGATAAAACAAGGTCTTCTGAAATGCAAGCGATATGGTGTACGGCTACCGTCGGTGATCAAATAGAAACCAACTTCTCCGTTACCGCCTTCTACCGGATGGTATACTTCGGTTAACGGAACCGGAACTTCACCCATCACAATTTTAAAGTGGTAGATAAGCGCTTCCATATTGTGGTATACTTCGTCTTTTGGAGGTAGGTAATAATCCGGAACATCAGCGTGGAAAGGTCCTTCCGGAAGTTTTGCCAACGCCTGACGGATAATACTTAAACTCTCCCATACTTCGGCATTACGCACGCAAAAACGGTCGTAGGTATCACCGTGTTTTCCTACAGGGATATTAAATTCAAAATCTTCGTAAGAGCTGTACGGCTGCATTACACGAACGTCATAATCGACACCGGCAGCACGCAGGTTCGGACCTGTAAAACCATAACTTACCGCCTTTTCGGCAGAAATAGCGCCAACTCCGATAGTACGATCCATAAAGATACGGTTACGGGTTAGCAGGTTTTCAAACTCTGTCCATATAGGAGGGAACTCTTCCAAAAAGGCATCGATCTTTTTAAAAGCTTCCGGGCTCCATTCTCTTTCAAAACCTCCGATACGACCCATGTTTGTTGTTAAACGGGCACCGCAGATTTCTTCGTAAATTTCATAGATTTTTTCACGGAACTGGAATACATATAAGAAACCGGTTAAGGCTCCGGTATCCACACCCATAACCGAACTACAGATAATGTGATCGGCAATACGGGCTAACTCCATTATGATAACACGAAGGTATTGAACGCGTTTTGGAACTTCAATTCCAAGTGCTTTTTCCAAAGTCATCCACCAACCCATATTATTAATAGGAGCGGAGCAATAGTTCATACGATCGGTTAAAACCGTAATTTGGTAGAACGGTCTGTTTTCGGCAATTTTTTCGAAAGCACGGTGGATATAACCCACAGTTCCTTCACCGTCCAGAATCCGTTCTCCGTCCATCAGGAGGATATTTTGGAAAATACCGTGTGTCGCCGGGTGCGTTGGCCCCAGATTTAATATGGAAAGTTCGCTGCCGTCTTCATTGCGTCTCTTTTCGATTTCTTTCGCATATCGGTGTTCCGGTGATAATAATAGATCTGACATTTTAGCTGTAAAATATTTTTTTCAGGTTACTATTAGCAATTTTGGGATGTTCTACCGAAGAATCGGTCATCTTTATCCGTTCGTCCACTGTCTTCCAGAGGGAATTCTTTTCGAAGCGGGAACGACGTCATTTCATCCATATTCAGGATACGTTTCAATTGCGGATGGCCTTTGAAAATAATCCCGTAAAAATCATAGGTTTCTCTTTCCTGCCAGTTAGAGCTTAGGAATAATCCGGAAACGGTATCGATCTCGGGTTTATCGCCATCCAAGTAGCATTTGATACGGATACGAACGTTGTCCATCCAGTTGTGCATATGGTATACCACGGCAAACTGGCGTTCTTTTTCGTAATCCGGGTAATGAATACCGCACAAATCGGTTAGGAAATTAAAACGCAAAGTAGCATCATCTCTTAGAAATTTCATAACTTCTACGATAGAGTCTGATGCTACTTCAAATGTGAAAATATCATGTTGTTGAAAGAAATCGGATACTTTTAAACCGAAGTTTTCAATTAGTTTATTTTGTATTACGGAGGTTTCTAAAGCCATTTTACTTGATGTTATAAGAACCTAATAAATCTTTATATTCGTCGGAGCCTCTTCGTCTTACGGATTCGCTTTTAACGATCTCCTGAAGTCGCATAATACCATCCAGAATTTGTTCCGGTCTTGGCGGACATCCGGGAACATATACGTCAACCGGGATTACTTTATCGATTCCCTGGAGTACGGAATACGTGTCGAATACACCACCTGAGGAGGCACAGGCACCTACGGCAATTACCCATTTTGGTTCGGACATTTGTTCGTATACCTGACGTAAGATAGGCGCCATTTTTTTAGCGATAGTACCCATAACCAAAAGCATGTCGGCTTGTCTTGGTGAGAAACTCATACGTTCCGATCCGAAACGTGCCACATCGTAGTGAGCGGCCATAGTTGCCATAAATTCAATACCACAGCAAGAAGTTGCAAAAGGCAAAGGCCATAGCGAATTGGCTCTGGCTAATCCAACAACGGAATCCAATTTGGTAGCAAAGAAACCTTCACCGGCATATCCTTCCGGTGCGTCTACCGTATTATATTTTGAAGTATCACTCATCGTTTTATTATTTTAAACTTTAAGTATCCCAAGTATTTTGAGACAGATTAAAATTCTGAATTCTTTATTCCCATTCCAATCCTTTCTTCTTGATTACGTAGAAAAAGCCTACGACAAGAAGTGTCATGAAAATACCCATTTTCATAAAACCTTCAACTCCCATGGCTTTGAAATTCACAGCCCAAGGATACATGAAGATTACTTCAACATCAAAAAGAACAAATAATATGGCGACTAAAAAGTATTTAACGGAGAAAGGAATACGGGCGTTACCGACAGATTCGATACCGCACTCGAAGTTTTTGTCCTTGTTTTGAGAGTGTCTTTTAGGACCTAATAGCCCTGAAATTATGATCGTTGTAACCACAAACCCGATAGCTAGTAGTGATTGCATCACTATTGGAATGTAATCAATTTGATTTGTTTGCATGATTTTAGTTCTCTTAATTCTGGAAATAATTCACAAATATACATTCCTAAACGGGATAAGCAACCTAATTTTTTAATCAATTTACGGTTGTTTTCTGTCATAAATGCAAAACATATTTAGACTAAATATAAATAACAAAATTTTAAGGAACTATTTTTAGAGAAAGTGAAAATATAAAAAAGCCGCTCGGTTACGAGCGGCTTAGTCCATTTAGGTAACCAAAAATTAATATATATATTAGTCTTCGATAACTACTACTTTAGCAGCTACTTTACCTTTTCTTCCGTCTTCTTCTTCGTAAGAAACTTTGTCACCTTCGTTTAAAGTTTCAACTTTAATTCCTGTGGCGTGAACAAAAATGTCTTTTCCAGTTTCTTCGTCAGTAATAAATCCATAACCTTTGGATTCATTAAAAAATTTTACTTTGCCTGTTCGCATAGTGTAATAATAAAAAATAATTAATAATACTCAAAGATATACTTTTTTTTAACACAAGCAAGTTTTTGATGAAAAAAAACAAACAAAAATGTTTAAATTTTGAGGACTTTAAATTAGTGTTAATATTTTTTAAAATCGATAAAAAAAAGCGGAAGTTACTCCGCTTTACTATATTATTTAAGGTCTAATTTTATCGATAATTCTTCAAGCTGTTTGTTGTCGATTGCTGCAGGAGCATCAATCATTACGTCTCTACCGGAATTGTTTTTCGGGAAAGCGATAAAATCACGGATCGTTTCCTGTCCGCCAAGGATGGATACCAGTCGGTCAAGACCAAATGCCAATCCACCATGTGGTGGCGCACCATATTGGAAAGCATCCATCAGGAAACCGAATTGTGCTTTTGCCTCTTCATCGGAAAATCCTAAATGCTGGAACATTAATTTTTGTGTTTCTTTATCATGGATACGGATCGATCCACCGCCAATTTCATTTCCATTCAATACCATATCGTAGGCGTTGGCTCTCACTTTACCCGGATCAGTGTCTAGTAAATGCATGTCTTCCGGTTTTGGAGAAGTAAACGGGTGGTGCATCGCGTGGAAACGAGCGCTTTCTTCATCCCATTCCAAAAGTGGGAAATCCACTACCCATAACGGAGCGAACTGATCGGATTTACGCAATCCCAAACGGGTTGCCACTTCCATACGTAACGCGCTTAGTTGCGTACGGGTTTTATGTGCCGGACCGGATAAGACCAAAATTAGGTCACCCGGTTTTGCGTTGGTCGCTTTCGCCCAGTTTGCCAAATCGTCCTGATCGTAGAATTTGTCTACGGATGATTTTAAAGAACCGTCGGCTTCGTATTTACAGTAAACCATACCGGACGCGCCAATTTGTGGGCGTTTTACCCAGTCAATAAGGTTGTCGATCTCTTTACGTGTATAAGTAGCAGCACCAGGAATGGCGATACCGACTACCAATTCGGCTGAGTTAAATACGGCAAATTCTTTATGTTGCGCTACGCTGTTCAACTCTCCGAATTCCATTCCGAAACGGATATCCGGTTTGTCGTTACCGTAGGTTTTCATGGCATGATCGTAGGTCATTCGTGGGAATTTGTCTACTTCAATACCTTTTATTTCTTTTAATAAATGACGGGTTAGTCCTTCGAAAGTATCCAGAATATCTTCTTGTTCTACGAAAGCCATTTCACAGTCAATTTGTGTAAATTCCGGTTGTCTGTCGGCTCTTAAATCCTCGTCACGGAAACATTTTACAATCTGGAAATATTTATCCATACCACCTACCATTAACAACTGTTTAAACGTTTGCGGCGATTGTGGTAAGGCATAAAACTGACCTTCGTTCATCCGGGACGGAACAACGAAATCACGCGCCCCTTCCGGAGTTGATTTAATTAAATACGGTGTTTCTACTTCACAGAAGTCTTGTGCAGACAAGTAGTTACGTACTTCCTGTGCTACTTTATGACGGAACAACAAATTGTTTTTTACCGGATTACGACGAATATCCAGATAACGGAACTTCATACGGATATCTTCACCACCATCGGTTTCATCTTCGATTGTAAACGGAGGGGTTAAAGCGGTATTCAAAACATTTAGTTCGTTAACCAAAATTTCGATATCACCGGTTGGCATATTTGGATTTTTGGATTCGCGTTCAATCACGGTTCCTTTTACCTGAACTACAAATTCACGGCCTAATGTTTTTGCTTTTTCAAAAACTTCCGGACTCGTTCTGTTGGCATCAAAAATTAATTGTGTGATTCCGTAACGGTCGCGTAAGTCCACCCATATCATAAAACCTTTATCACGTGTTTTTTGCACCCATCCGGCTAAAGTAACTTCTTTGTTGCTATCGGAAGCTCGTAACGCTCCACAATTATGACTTCTGTACATTTCTTAAAAATTTATGCGCAAATTTAGGTTTTTTGTTTCAAGTTTAAAGTCAATAGGTTAAAGTTTCTGCGGAATAAAATGGTGAAAAGGAATCGGAATCGCCTTAAAACAGGCTTCCAATGTTAAATTTAACTGCAATGTTACGAAATTGTTAAGTGAAAGTTTTGAAATTGTAAATATGTTTTTTAAATTTGATTTGAAATTGATTAACTATTTAAAAACCAAAGCTATGAAAAAGAACTTAATTGCCGGACTGTTGCTGTTTTCTGGAGTGATTTTCGCTCAAAATGTAGAACCTAAATATGAGATTGTCGGTAATTTAGTCAAGGCGACCTATTATTATGATAATGGTCAGTTGAAACAGGAAGGCTTTTACAAAGATGCAAAACCGCATGGGAAATGGGCTTCGTTTAACGAAGACGGATCCAAACAGGCGATAGGAGAATATGCAGACGGACAAAAAACCGGAAAATGGTTTTTCTGGAATAAAGCGACGCTAAGCGAAGTAGATTATTCCAACAGCAGAATTTCCGATATCAAAAACTGGAAACAGGAAGCGTTAGTAAACAGAAATTAATTACGGTTTGACCTTCAAAAAAAATTAATACTGTTCGCAGGACCTTAATAGGGTTCGCTTCTAAATGAGGAATGGCGGTTATGAAATTTCATAACCGCCATTCTTAGTTTAAATTGCTTTGTTTGTTTACATTTTATGGGTTGGTGTAAAACCGTCTTCACTTATTTCGTTCGGAACATAGTCTTCCACCATCAACTGAGCATAATCGGTTGATTTCCCTTTGGAGAATTTGTGAACAATTTTTTCCATGATATCATAGATTACCGGAACGATAACCAATGTCAGGAATAACGAACTGATCAAACCTCCAATAATAACCCAGGCCAAACCGTTTTTCCACTCAGCACCGGCACCTGAAGCCAATGCGATCGGTAACATACCAAACACCATCGCAATAGTCGTCATCAAAATCGGACGAAGACGCGCGTGGTTCGCCTGAATCAATGCATCGTGAATCGATTCACCGGCAGCACGACGCTGGTTGGTAAAGTCGACCAACATAATCGCATTCTTACACACCAATCCAATCAACATGATGATCCCTAAGATGGTAAAGATATTCAAGGAGTTGTTGGTTAAACCTAAGGCCAGTAACGCACCGATAAACGATAACGGAACCGAGAACAATACCACGAACGGGTGAACGTAACTGTCGTAAAGTCCCACCATTACCAGGTAAACCAAAATGATTGCCGCTAATAATGCAAAACCTAACGTACCAAAACCTTCGGATTGGTTTTCCATATCACCGCTCCAAACATAGTTTACACCGGTTGGTTTGTGTAGTTTTTCGAAAGCCGATTGCCATTCGGCAGCAACAGTACCGGTTGGACGACCTACGGTTTGTCCCTGAACGGTAACTGAAGCACTCTTATCACGACGTTCTAACTGACTCGGTCCGGATCCTTCTTTTACCGTAGCGAACTGCGATAATTTGATCTGTTCCCCTTTATTATTAACGAAAATAAGGTTGCTTACATCGTTGATGTTCTTTCTGTCGAAAGCATCGTATCGGATATTGATATCGTATTCGTATTCTCCGGCACGGTATTTACCATCGGTATTTCCACTAAAAGCCGTTTGCATCGTCATACCTACGGTTTGAAGCGTAAGACCTAAAGCGGCCATTTTATCACGATCCACCTGAACGTTAACCTCCGGGTTTCCGGTTTCAACGGATAATTTAATTTCCGAAGCTCCTTTAATTTTATACAATTCTTTTTCGGCAGCTTTGGCAAAAACCATCGCACTGTCTAAAGTTGTACCGGTAACTACCAACGCTAATGGCGCTTCTTCGGCAGTACCCATAATACTCATACCTACGGTTTTGATTTTCGGACCCACCAAAACGTTTTGCATTTTAAGTTTGGTCTTAGCCGCATATACATACGAGTCATCCTCACGTTGATCCTGATCCACTAACTTCACACGGATTTCCGATTTATAAGCGGTCGCCTGTGTTCCACCAAAGCCTTCACTGGTTTGTCCTACAGTGGTGATCAAGCTTTTTACTTCTTTTTGTTTTTTAAGGAAATCCTCCGCTTTTTGCGTCATAAAGTTGGTTTGCTCCAATGAAGCATCTTTTGGCATTTCAATTTGCACTAAGAATTCACCGGCATCCGAACGCGCGAAGAACTCACCACCTACATAACCTCCGACAACCATAAAAATAGAAGAGAAGAACAGTATAACTACAATGACCAAAGTGGTTATTTTGTGAGCCAAACTCCAAACCAAAATATCACTTACCCAGTTGGTAAAACGAGTTAGTAATTTTTCGAATCCTAAAATGATACGTCCAAACATGTTTTTACCTTCAATGTGCTCCAGTTTACCGAAACGAGACGATAGCCATGGTACGATGGTAAAGGAAGAAAGTAACGATAATAAGGTCGATATAATTACGGTCACACAGAACTGCGTAATAATGTTTGATACCAATCCGGTACTCATCGCGATTGGTAAGAATACCACCACGATAACGAGGGTAATCGAAACTACGGTTCCACCGATTTCGGACGTTGCATCGTATGCAGCGCGAACCCGGTTTTTACCCATCTCCATGTGCCTATATATATTTTCCAATACCACAATCGCGTCATCCACAAGAATACCTACTACAAGTGAAAGACCTAATAAACTCATTAAGTTTAAGGTATAATCCAGGAATACAAATCCGATAAAAGTCGCGATTAACGAAGCTGGAATCGATACCATTACGATTAACGAGTTACGTACACTGTGAAGGAAGAACAACATTACCAATGCTACCAGGATAACCGCAAGAATCAAATCGTGGATTACCGAATCGGCCGCCTGAAGCGTAAATACTGAGCTGTCGTTCGCAATATCCAACTGTAGTTGTTGCGCTTTATAATCTACTTTTAGTTGTGCCAGTAACTTCTGGATATTTTCACTTACCTCTACGGCATTCGCATCCGATTGTTTGATAACCTGAAGGATAATTGCATTTTTCTCATTTACACGAGCAATTTTTTCAACCTCTTTTTGTGTATCCTGTACATCGGCTACATCCTGAAGGCGAATTTGTACACCTTTATTATCCGATACAATAAGATTTCGCAATTCCGCTACGGTTTTGTATTTACCAGCCAGACGGATCAGGATTTTTTGATCACGCGTTTGGATGTTTCCGGTAGGGAAATCCAAATTGGAAGTAAGAATTCCTTGTTGTACCTGCGGAACGGATAAACCGTATCCTTTCATTTTATTGGCATCAAGGTTTACCTGAATCTCGCGTTCCTGTCCACCGATTAAACGGATCTGAGCCACACCATTTACACGGGATAAGATCGGGCTGATCTTTTTATCGATTAAGTCAAAAAATTCCGCTTCGTTCATTTTGGCATTGGCCGCAATGGTCATGATAGGTAAATCACTAAAGGAGAACTTACTCAATGACGGTTGTTTTACATCGTCCGGAAGGTCGCTCAATACCGCGTTGATCTTACGTTGCGCGTCATTTAAAGCATAATCCACATTGGCATTATTGTTTAACTGGATTGCTACAACGGATAAACTTTCGTACGATTTGGAGTCAATTTTTTTAATATTCTCCAACGAGGAAATCGCATCCTCAATTTTTTTGGTCACTGTATTTTCCACCTCACCAGGAGAAGCACCGGGATAGATGGTCGAAATACTGATTACATTATTTTCGAATTTCGGGATCAACTCATAGCCCAAAAGACCGTAGCTGAATAGTCCCCCTAATGTCAGAATCGTAAAGAGAACGACAATTAGTGACGGGCGTTTTATGGATATCTCTGCTAATTTCATATGTTTCTTTAAGTTTTAAGTCTTATGTTGTCTCGAAGCAACACTTAACTATTTTAAAACTGTAACTTTTGCACCATCAGTTAAGTTGATCTGACCACTGGTGATCACAATATCCCCATTGCTTAATCCGTTAAGGATTTCCACTTTTTCCCCGATGATTCTTCCGGCAGTTACATTTTTCATTTTTGCCGTTCCGTCTTTTTGCATTACAAAAACCTGATTGGCGCTCACACTTCCTACGAATGCAGTACGCGGTACAATCATTAATGGTGTTTTGTCGCTTGATAGTGAGAATAAAGCCGTTCCATACATACCTGCTTTCAGGTCGTTTCCGGCATTGTTTGCGATTTCGATTTCTACCGGGAAATTCAGGCTGCTATCGGCTTTAGGCGCGATAAATGTGATTTTACCGTTGAATTCTTTATCCGGATAAACGCTGGCTTTTACTTTAATCGGAGAACCGATTTTAAGCCCGGCGATCTGATCTTCGCTTACCGTTACTTTTAATTTTAAAGTCGATACGTTAACCAGTTCGAACAATTGAGTTCCCGGCGAAACTACCGATCCCGGTTCGATAAAACGTTTGTTTACAATCCCGTTGATAGACGATTTGATACTCGCATCACCCAAGGTAATTTTAGCCTGTTGTAAATGTGCTTTGGCATTGGCAAGTGCCAGTTTTGCCTGATCCAGCTGTTGTTTGGTAACTCCGCCGGTTTTATAAGCACTTTCAAAACGCTGTGCATCGGTAGCGGCATTCTGATAAGAAGCTTCCGCATTTTGTAAATCCACGTTGATTTTATCGGCTTTGATTATCGCTAAAGTTTGTCCGATACGTACCGGGGTCCCTTCGTCCACAAGGACTTTGGTCACTCTACCGGAGTTTTCAGCCGAAAAATTCAATTCCTGAGAGGGGTAGAAATTTCCGTTGGCTACGAAATCCAGTGAAACCGGTTGCGTTTTTACCGTATCGATCTTTACCACAACCGTAGCATTGGTTTCGGCAACCACGGCTGTTTTCTCTTCATTCTTTGCTTTATTGCTGCTTAACACATAAGCGATCAGGCCTAAAGAACCTAATATAACGACTGCTGTGATAATTTTTTTCTTCATGTTGATTGATGGTTATTGATTTAAAAGTGTTTTTAGTTCTCCTTTGGACTTGATGATCTGAATTTCGGCCATTTTGTATTCCAATAAGGCAGAAGTATAGTTGTTTTTTGCTTCTGTTAATGCATTTTCGGAATCCAACAGGTCGGTTAAAGAAGCCAGTCCGTTAACGTAATTGTTTTTGGTGTTGCTGAAAACTTCCTGAGCCAGCGTCACATTTTCTTTTTGGTTGTTGATCGTGATCAAACTATTGTTTAATTGCGATTTGGCATTTTCAAATTCCAATCCTAAAGCCAGTTGAGAATCTTTAAGATCTTCTTCGATTTTTTGTAAACTGATATCCGCCTGTCTTACTTTAGAACGTGTTGCAAAACCGGTAAATACAGGAATTTTAAGGTTTAATCCGATCGCTGAGAAATCCGACCAGTATACACCATCGGCAGGTTTGGCACCCAAAGGCATCACAGGGCCTTGACCGATATAATTATAGTTGGCTGTAAGCGAAAGCGTTGGATAATGTTCGGCTACAAAAGACTCTTTTTGATATTGTAAGAGTGTTTTTTGTTTTTCAAGCAATTGGTATTCGGAACGATTCGTAACCGATGGTGTTTCATTTAGAAACGGTTTAACCTGAATGTCTTCTTTTACGATTTCGATAGGCGTAGAAGCCGGTAAACCGATTAGGAACTTTAATGAGTTTTCCTGCATTTGTACCCCATTGACCAATTGTTGTCTTGTTGAGTTTAAGTTGATCAATTTAACATTTACCCGATCCAAATCGATTTTTTTAGCCAATCCGTTTTTGTACTGACCTTCGATGATGTTACGCACCTTGGTATTGTTTTGCAACGTACTGTCGATCGTGGTTAATTTTTGTTTTTGAACAAACACCTGATAGTAGGCATTGGCTACTTTTTCGATTACCTGCTCTTCGGTTAACTGTGCATTCACCTGATAGAACTCACGAGTTGATTTGGCCGCTTTTAAACCCGTAAAAACGGAATAGTCAAAAATATTCTGAGTTAAGGAAGCACCACCAACTGAATTCCATTTTTGTCCTAACGGCGCTAAAATGGTCGTACCCGGTTGTCCGAAGAAATCACCCGGTAAGGCATTTAGCTGTAAGATAGGATTATAAGTAAGGCTTCCGTTCAAACTGATTTGCGGTAAGGCACGGGAACGCACTTCGGCTATTTTGTGATTGCTGTTTTCCACTTCCAGCTTGGCCTTTTTGGCATCCGCTTTATTTTCCAAAGCATATTTCAGTGCGTCTTTTAACGACAAACGCTGAACCTGAGCCTGGGAGACAATGGCAAAAAATAATAACGCAATTGTTATTCTTGTTTTCATATGATGTTTATTGATTAATGAGTAATTTTTCTAAGGTTTCAATTCCTTTTGGAGTGGCAATCCCACGGACGTGGTATTCCAGCAACTTTTCATCCAATTCCTTACGGGTGTACATCTTCTCCGGAAACAATTCAATGTCCATAGTGCTCATGGCGCTGGCATAGTAAATACGCCCAATAAATTCCACATCGATTTCCTGACGGAATAACCCGGCTTCTTTACCGCGGTTCAGGTTGTCGATTACACAGGTGTCCATTTTTTCAAATTGCATCGATTTTAAACAATCGTGGATTTTAGGATAGTACTTCTGTAACTGGAATATGGTTGAGGAGTTTTCCTCTTTTATATTATGCTGAACATAATCTTTGATATCAAATAATTCCTCGATTGGATTTTTGCCCAATGTGCAGATCTGATCAATGCCGGCTGATATTTTTTCAAACAAATAAATAGTCGCTGCTTTCACTAATTCCACTTTTGTGGCATAGTGTTCGTAAATGGTTTTTTTTGAAATACCCATTTCAGAAGCGATATCATCCATCGTCACACTTTTAAAGCCAAGATTCAGGAACATGTTGGATGCTTTCTCTAAAATTTCGTTTTTCATGGTCAAAAAATTTCGGCAAATGTATAAAGGAAACTTTTAATACTAAAAAAGTTTCCAAAGTTTTTACGATATTTTAACATAAATTTTTTGCTTTGACGGCGCGGATATTTGCGCTATTTTAGCCGAAAATATCAGGTATGCACCCAGTAAGTTATTATCAGACGCTCATTGCAGAACACTTTTCAAAACTTTCGATCGAAAAAGAACCAAGGAATTTATACGACCCGATTGCTTATATTCTATCGTTGGGAGGAAAGCGAATGCGGCCGGTTTTAACGCTCATGGCGGCAGAAATTTTCGAAGCCGATGCCAATCAGGCCATGGCAGCGGCAACCGCAGTGGAATTGTTTCATAATTTTTCGTTGATTCACGACGATATTATGGACGATGCGCCTTTGCGAAGAGGAAATGAAACGGTACACGAAAAGTGGGACATCAATACCGGGATTTTATCGGGTGATGCGATGCTGATTCTGGCCTATCAATATTTTGAACAATACGAGCCCCGTATTTTTTCGGCTCTGGCAAAACTATTCAGCAAAACGGCTTTGGAAGTTTGTGAAGGGCAACAATGGGATGTTGATTTCGAACAACGCGACGATGTGACCATTCCGGAATACCTGAAAATGATCGAATACAAAACCGCCGTTTTGGTAGGAGCGGCGATGAAAATGGGGGCGATAGTAGCAGAAACAACCGTTGAAAATGCGGATCTGATATACGATTTTGGATTAAATCTGGGGATTGCCTTCCAATTACAGGATGACTATCTGGATGCTTTTGGTGATCCGTTAACCTTTGGAAAACAAGTAGGTGGTGACATTATCGAAAATAAAAAAACCTATTTGTATTTAAAAGCACTGGAATATGCCAATGCCGGAACAAAGGCCGAATTACAACATTTGTTCTCTATTCAGCCGGTAGATAATACCGACAAAATCAGCTCGGTAAAAAATATTTTTACGGAAACGGGTGCGGCTAAAGTGACGCAGGAAGCAATTGCGATGTATACGTTAAAAGCATTCGATACTCTTGAAAAAATGAATATTTCCGAAGCAAAAAAACAGGAACTAAAAGATTTCGGGGAAAACCTGATGAAACGACAGGTATAATCATGTTTGTAGCGCCTTTAAATACCGATTTACTGCTTTCGGAAGCACAAAAAGAAGACTTGTATCTAAAACTGGTAGAGCAGGTCAATAAAGACTTTAACCTGGCCAATGAAAGCCTTGATTTTGATGTTTCGATTGCGCCAATCGACTTAAAAGTGCGGTTGCACGATAAAATTTACCAGTTAATCCAGTTTAAATTTGCCGAATACCTAAACCTGTTGTATATCATCGATGTTCCGGAAGAGCAGGTTAAAAGTCTGGACGGTTCCGATCTGGTGGAATTGGCGGAACAGGTAACTTTTCTGGTCTTAAAACGCGAATGGCAAAAAGTCTGGTTTAGAAATAAATTCTGACAAAAGGTAAAAACGCCTCGCTATACACATTATTACTTTCCTTAAACAAAACATTGTAGCGAACCCCTATGGTAAAGTTCTCTACGCGATACCCTGCGCCCAGAAATAATGCGGTATTCCAGAAATCATCTTCGATATGCGGATTGAATTGCGTATAGGTATTATTCACGCGAAGTTGCTCGATTTCGGCGGATAACTGAATTTCCGGTAGTGGGTTAAAAAGAGTGATAATACTCGCGCCGTAGATATAGGAATCGTAGTAATTTTTTTGTTTGACATAACTTCCGCTAAGCCCAATTCCGGCAGCGAAATATTCGTTCACCTGATAGACCGCACTTGGGGCGATATTGATATTTGTAAAATTATTCCCAAAGTTTAATCCTAAACCGCCTCCAAAGCGCACGTGTTGCCAGAAATCACTTTTTTGAGCCGTTTGTTGATAAACTTGTGCTTTTATTGTAGAAGTCATCATTAAATAAAAGACACAACTCAAAAAGATTGTTAAAAAACTGTTGATGCTTGATTTGATGTTCATTTTTAGGAATATTTTATGACATAAAAGTATGAAAAACATTGAAAGATTATTACAATTGTCGTACTTTTGCGAAAAATTTTCTAACAAAAAAGGTCTTTAGACAAAGTTATGGATAGGTTTTCCTTTTTAAACGCGGCACACACTGCATTTTTTGCAGATTTATACGATCAATATTTACAAAATCCAGATAGCGTTGAACCAAGTTGGAGGAGCTTCTTCCAGGGGTTTGATTTTGCTAGCGAATATAGCGAAGGTCCGGTAGAGCAACTGAAAGCAGTGGCTAATGGACAAGCGGATTGTTCTATTGTTTCGGACAAACTACAAAAAGAGTTTAACGTTTTAAAATTGATTGATGGTTATCGCACCCGTGGTCATTTGTTTACCAAAACAAACCCGGTTCGCGACAGACGAATTTTTGCGCCATCATTGGCAATTGAAAATTTCGGACTAACCACGGCAGATCTGGCAACCGTTTTCGATGCAGCGCGGGTAGTAAACCTTAACCCATGTACGCTTCAGGAAATTTTAAACCACCTGAATAAAGTATACTGCGAGTCTATCGGAGTGGAATATATGTATATCCGTGACCCGGAAGTGATCGAATGGATTCAGAAAAGACTGGACATTAACGACAATCACCCGGACTTTAATGCGGATCAGAAAAAACGTATCCTTAAAAAATTAAACGAAGCGGTTTCTTTTGAAAACTTCCTTCATACCAAATACGTTGGACAAAAACGTTTCTCATTGGAAGGATGTGAGTCGGCAATTCCGGCATTGGATGCTTTGATTGAGACAGCAGCTGAAAAAGGAGTAGAGCAGTTTGTAATGGGAATGGCACACAGAGGCCGTTTGAATGTACTGGCTAATGTTTTCGGAAAAGCAACTCAGGATATTTTCTCGGAATTTGACGGAAAAGATTATGATGATGACGCGTTGTTCGACGGTGACGTAAAATACCACTTGGGATTAACGGCAAACCGTACGACACAAACCGGGAAAAATATCAATATTAACCTGGCGCCAAACCCGTCGCACCTGGAAACAGTTGGAGCGGTAATCGAAGGTATCGCCAGAGCCAAACAAGACCGTTATTTCCCGAACGATACGGCAAAAGTATTGCCAATCGCCGTTCATGGTGATGCCGCAGTAGCCGGACAGGGAATTGTATACGAAATCGTTCAGATGGCAAAACTGGATGGTTATAAAACCAACGGAACGATTCACTTAGTGATCAATAACCAGGTTGGATTTACAACGAATTATTTAGATGCACGTTCGTCTACTTACTGTACCGATATTGCCAAAGTAACCTTATCGCCGGTATTACACGTAAATGCTGATGATGCGGAAGCTGTAGTACACGCGATGTTGTTCGCCTTGGATTACCGTATGGAATTTGGATCCGATGTATTTATCGATCTTTTAGGATATAGAAAATACGGGCATAACGAAGGGGATGAGCCTCGTTTTACACAGCCGCAATTATATAAGATCATCTCAAAACACAAAAATGCAAGAGATATCTATGCTGAGAAATTAAAAGCGGAAAATGTAATCGACAGTAACTATGTTGGCGCATTGGAAGCCGAATATAAAGCGGGATTGGAAGAAAATCTGGAAGCTTCCCGTAAAAAAGATTTAACGATCATCACACCGTTTATGCAAGATGAATGGAAAGGATTTGAGCAGGTGAGTGATGAAGGAATGTTACAAAAATTCGATACGAAAGTAGACAAAGCGGTATTGACCGACATTGCCAAAGTCGTAACAGAATTACCGTCTGATAAGAAATTTATCAGCAAAATCCAGAAACTGATTAACGACAGAAAAAACATGTTCTTCGAAACGGACAAGTTAGACTGGGCAATGGGTGAAATGTTAGCCTATGGTTCCCTGTTAACCGAAGGATACGATGTACGTATCTCCGGTCAGGACGTAGAACGAGGAACCTTCTCACACCGTCATGCGGTTGTAAAAGTGGAGGATTCGGAAGAAGAAGTGGTATTGTTAAACCAGTTAAAAGATCAAAAAGGAAAATTCTATATCTATAACTCATTATTGTCTGAATACGGAGTTGTAGGTTTTGATTACGGATATGCTTTAGCAAGCCCGAATACTTTAACAATCTGGGAAGCGCAATTCGGAGATTTCTCGAACGGAGCGCAGATCATGATTGATCAGTATATTTCGGCTGCGGAAGACAAATGGAACAACCAAAACGGATTGGTGCTATTATTGCCGCACGGATACGAAAATCAGGGTGCAGAACACTCTTCAGCCCGTATGGAGCGTTATTTACAGTTGTGTGCAAAACACAATATGTATGTAGCAGATTGTACGACTCCGGCGAACTTCTTCCACCTGTTGCGTAGACAAATGGTAACCAAGTTCCGTAAACCACTGATTGTATTCACACCGAAAAGTTTATTACGTCATCCATTAGCAGTTTCTTCAATTGAAGAATTTGCAACCGGAAACTTCCAGGAAGTGATCGACGACGTAACGGTAAATCCGAACGATGTAAAATCGGTTGTTTTCTGTACCGGTAAATTCTACTACGACCTATTGGCCGAAAGAGAAGAAAAAGGAAGAAAGGATGTGGCTTTGGTACGAATCGAACAATTATTCCCGTTACCGGTTGAACAATTAAAAGAAGTATTGGCAAAATATCCAAATGCCGACGATTATGTTTGGGCACAGGAAGAGCCGAAAAACATGGGCGCTTACGGATATATGCTGATGAATTTTAACGAGGTTAAATTCCGTTTGGCATCGCCAAAAGCCTACAGTGCGCCGGCAGCAGGAAGTTATACCCGTTCCAAAAAACGTCACGCCAATGCAATTGCGATGGTTTTTGACAAAAATTTATTCAATTAAATTGTACATTTGAAATTCAGATAAAAATAACAACACCTTATAAAATTATATACCGATGATTTTAGAAATGAAAGTCCCTTCACCGGGGGAATCGATCACAGAAGTTGAAATCGCAACGTGGTTGGTAAAAGACGGAGATTATGTAGAAAAAGATCAGGCTATTGCAGAGGTTGATTCCGATAAGGCAACCCTGGAGTTACCAGCGGAAGCGAGTGGTATTATTACCCTTAAAGCGGAAGAAGGTGATGCCGTTGCAGTAGGTCAGGTAGTTTGTTTAATCGATACAGGAGCCGCAAAACCGGAAGGTGGCGCAGCAGCACCTGCAAAAGAAGAAAAAGCCGTTGAAGCTCCTAAGGCTGAAGCTCCAAAAGCAGCTCCGGCACCGGCAGCTACTACATATGCTACGGGAACACCATCTCCGGCAGCACGAAAAATTCTTGATGAGAAAAACATTCAGCCTGCAGAAATCGTTGGTACAGGTAAAGGTGGAAGAATTACAAAAGATGATGCGGTAAATGCAGTTCCATCTATGGGTACGCCTACAGGTGGAAGCAGAGGATCGGAAAGAACAAAATTATCCATGTTGCGTCGTAAAGTAGCGGAAAGATTGGTTTCTGCTAAAAACGAAACAGCAATGTTGACGACGTTCAACGAAGTGGATATGAGTGCGATCTATGCTTTACGCGAAGAATATAAAGAAGCTTTCAAAGCAAAACACGGATTGGGATTAGGATTCATGTCTTTCTTTACAAAAGCGGTTACAAGAGCGTTACAACTATATCCGGATGTAAACTCAATGATCGACGGACAAGAGAAAATTTCATACGATTTCTGTGATATTTCCGTAGCGGTTTCTGGTCCGAAAGGATTAATGGTACCGGTTGTACGTAGTGCAGAATTGTTAACTTTCAGAGGTGTGGAAGCAGAAATCAAACGTTTGGCGATTCGTGCCCGTGACGGACAAATCACGGTAGATGAAATGACAGGTGGTACGTTTACCATTTCAAACGGAGGTGTATTTGGAAGTATGTTGTCAACACCAATCATCAACCCGCCGCAATCCGGTATTTTAGGAATGCACAATGTGGTAGAACGCGCGGTAGTTAAAAACGGTCAGATCGTTATTGCTCCTGTGATGTTCGTTGCCTTGTCATATGATCATAGAATTATTGATGGCCGTGAATCAGTTGGATTCTTAGTGGCTGTAAAAGAAGCGTTGGAAAACCCGGTAGAAATCTTAATGGATAACAATCCTAAAAAAGCGTTAGAGCTATAATTGAGATCTTCCGACACGATATAAAACCACGCATTTTGCGTGGTTTTTTTATGCCTGTAACCGAGCCGATTTAAAAAAGATAAAATAACCTTTAAAAGATAAAATACGAACTGAAGCAAAAAAGAATATTTTTGTGACAGATTAGTAAGAAAAAAGAAATGAAACAGAAACAAAAATCGGCAGCGATTGGTTTTATATTTATAACCATGCTCATCGATATTACCGGTTGGGGGATTATTATTCCGGTTATCCCAAAGCTGATCGAAGAGTTAATACACGGAGATGTCAGTGTGGCATCCAAATATGGCGGATGGTTAACATTTGCCTATGCCTTTACTCAATTTATCTTTGCTCCGGTAATTGGAAACCTAAGCGATAAATATGGACGAAGACCCATTATATTGGTTTCTCTTTTGGGATTTGCACTGGATTATCTGTTGCTTTCGTTCGCCCCAACCATCACCTGGTTGTTTATAGGGCGGATTTTGGCCGGTATTACCGGAGCGAGTATTACCACAGCCTCGGCTTATATTGCGGATATCAGTACCACTGAAGATCGGGCAAAAAACTTCGGAATGATCGGAGCGGCTTTTGGCCTCGGCTTTATCATCGGACCGGTAATTGGTGGTGTATTAGGACAATATGGTGCGCGGGTACCGTTTTATGCGGCCGCCGTTTTGTGTGCGATCAACTTCCTATATGGAATATTTGTACTTCCGGAATCGTTAGCCAAAGAAAACCGTCGTGCTTTCGACTGGAAAAGAGCGAATCCTGTGGGATCGTTGTTAAACCTAAAAAAATATCCGTCGTTAATCGGATTAGTGGTATCGATGACGATATTATACATTGCGGCACACGCCGTTCACAGTAACTGGAGTTTCTTTACGATGTACCGTTTCCATTGGGACGAAAAAATGGTCGGAATTTCATTAGGAGCCATCGGATTACTGGTTGGTTTGGTTCAGGGAGGTTTAATCCGATGGATCAATCCAAAACTTGGAAATGAGAAAAGTATTTATGTTGGAATGTTACTATATACCATCGGAATGTTCCTGTTTGCCTTTGCCTATGAAGGCTGGATGATGTTGATGTTCCTGGTGCCTTACTGTCTGGGAGGTATCGCCGGTCCGGCATTACAATCGGTAATCACGAGTCATGTGCCGCCAACGGAGCAAGGTGAATTACAAGGAACTTTGACGAGTTTGATGAGTGTAACGTCCATTATCGGACCGCCATTAATGACCAATACATTTTACTTTTTTACCCACGACCAAGCGCCGTTCCAATTTCCGGGTGCGCCCTTTTTGTTGGGGGGAACTTTGATGTTGATCAGTACCATAATATCCTATTCGGTATTCCGGAAAGGAAAATTATAGATAGTATTTGTTTACAATAAAAAAACCTGTCGGGATGTGTTCTGACAGGTTTTTTGTTTTCAGGCCTCAATTTTCTGAAGCATATTAAGAGATGCTTCCAAACTGAGATTGTGATAATCGGGATTGTAATTGTCCCAGATTTTCCAGGTGTTATGTTGTTTTTTGATAAAATACGTCTGTAGATCTACTTTGTTATAGGTATTGCTAATCGTGCCGGTTGCGTCGCGCCATTCCAGATTCCAACGCTCTTTGGCTGAAATTACAGTTAGTGTATCGTCAATACGCGTAATCCGGAAATCATAGATTTCGAATTTCGACCGATTGTTATCGTTGTTTAAAAAGAGGTTTAATTTTGCATATTTTTCCAATAATCCGGTGATGCGTTGCGTTAACGGACCGTCTTCAAAAATAAAATCCGATAAACGACTCAGGTTTACTTCAGGAAGTTTCAACAGACATTGAAATTCATCTTCACAAAATTGGTGGAGAAGATGTTCAAAATAGGCAGTATGTTCATCATTGCTATCGAATAACGAAATTGGATGTGTTCTCTCCTTATGATTTGCGATAAAACTATTGAGGGAAGCATAACCGATAAAAATAGCCAGTTTGTCCAGGGTTTTTAGAAAACGCAAATCGGAGTTTTCTTTTGTCTCATAATCATTAGTGAAAATACGGTGTAATGTGGTACTTGAAATAGTGGTTCCCAATTCGTTTTTCCGGTTTCCCTGTAAGTATTCCGACCGCGATAAGGCATCGGCAATAATCTCCGAAAGAATGATGTACTGGGCTCGTTTCCAAGATTTGACACTAGATAAGGTACTGTTAAGAACGGAAGGATGGGTTTGAATTCCTTTTTTGAGTTGCTCAATAATCAGTTTCATTTTTTAGTTAGTTAAGATTGGGTTAGATTTTAATTTATTTTGGGTTAGTGTCATTAAATAAAATAAATCAGTTTAGGCTATTTTGTTGGTTTATTAGTGGTTGTTTTAACAAAATATATGTAAATATAAATAAATTTAACGAATTTGTTTGTTGTTTTATTTTGTCTTTTAAGTGTGAAATAATTTAATAGTTAGCCGATTGAAAAATGAAAATGGATTTAAAGAGGTAGGAAATAGTTGAAATGAAATGTGGGAAGTAGTATAAAAAAAGCCTCCGTTATGGGAGGCTTATTCTTTTACGACTTTAAAGGTCTTGCTTTGATCATTAATTTTGATCCGAATCAGATAAATTCCTTTGGAAAGATTCGAAAAATCAACTTCATAAAGATTGGAATCAACTTTGCGGTCGAAAACGATCTGGCCCAACAGATTGGAAACGGTAATCCCGGTAAAAGCTTCCGCATTCGAAATAGTCAGGTTGTTGGTAACCGGGTTGGGATAAAGACGTAATTTTTGAAAAATAAAATCGGAATTACGTAGTGTTACGGTTGTTGTGATGGTAAAAGGAGGACATACGGATTGTAACGGGATAATCGTTATCGTATGATTGCCAACAGCTACATTTTGAAAAACAGGACTGTTCTGTATTGGTCCGTTGTCCATTTGATATTGGAAGTTAGCAGGATTATCTATTGTAATGGTAACCGTCTGATTATTTACGGTTGCTATGGCTGTGAGTGTAGCGGGTGGTGCTAAAGTTGCTGTCGCTGTCGACTGGCAGCCGGTGGTGCTATTGGTAACCGTTACGCTATATGTACCCGGAGTAGTTGTACTAAAAGTACTACCGGTAGCGTTGCTAATAGGATCATTGCCCTGGAACCATTCAAAATCGTATTCTGTTTCGGATAATTGACTATCAAAAGTGTGAGGTGTACTTGATTGGTTATCAGGATTAAAACAGAGCGTAGCGTCGGAAAGTGTTACTTCAGGAGTTGGAAGAGCGATGACATTTAACCAGCCGTAGTAGGTACAGTGTCCAATATTGCTATACACTTTAACACTGATAAGCGTTTGATGTGGAGTGGTATTTGTATAGTTTTCCGGATTGGGAATCAGGTCAGCCTCATTACCGAATATATTGGAAGCCTTATAATAGGAGACAGCATAAAAGGAAGTATCCAGACCTGTTAAAATAAGATTACTATGAGCGGTGAGGTCGAATGTTGCAAACCCGTCATTGTCGGTATCGCAAACCGATAAATCTGGTATGGGAGTTACAAGCGGTATGGCAGTGATAACAGCAAGCCTTGGTGTCCAGGCGCTGCTTTCCGATTCGGAACATTTTGCGCGTACATAAAAATCGTAGGAAGTACATTGCTCAAGATTGGTAAAGGTAAAGGGATTGGAAGCAGTAATTGTCCCGGTAGAAGAAGCCGTTGGTGCGGGACTTCCGCCTGGAAGTATGATAATTTCCCATTGTGTTTCACTTCCGGCGGACATCGTTAGAAGTGATATAGAATAGGGTGTGTTTTCAGAGGGAAGTACAATCGAAGGTGCCGGACAATTTTGTCCTGACACAAAATTGAGGGTCAATATAAAAAGTAATGCAGTTAAATAGTAGTTCTGTTTCATAATTACTGGTTTTCAGTAGGTTTGTTTTTTCAAATCTAATAAAAAACTTACAGTATTTATAAAAACATTAAAAAAAAGCCTCCGTTATGGGAGGCTTTTTCGTTATTCTTTTACGACTTTAAAAGTCTTGCTTTGGCTATTTATGGAAATTCGAACCATATAAATTCCTTTGGAAAGAGTCGAAAAATCAATTTCGTGTAAAGTGGAATTTACGTTGCGGTCGAAAACAATCTGACCTAACAAATTCGAAATCGTTATTCCGGTAAAAGCCTCCGGATTCGAAATGGTTAGACTATTGGTAACCGGATTCGGATAATAGGCTAATTTTTTGAAGTTAAAATCGTCGTTACCCAATGCTGTTAATTGAACGGTTACTGCCAGACGATCCGGACTTTCAATACCATTAATGGTCTGTGAAGCATAATAGGTCGTATTGTGCGTTAAAACGGTAGTCAAAGGTAAAGGAGTTTGAGTAGTTGCTGTTAAACCGGGAGCCGAAGCCGTTGCATACCAATGAATGTTTTGTCCGTTAACAACCAGGTTGGCTAAGGTTTGTCCTTGCGTGAACGTTTGTGTCGATTGTCCACGAGGAGCCGAAGGTGTCGTTACCTGCACGGTTAGGTGCAAAGGCGAACAACTGGAATTAACAGGAATCACAGCAATACTGTGCATACCTAAGGTTACATTTTCAAAAATATTGCTCGATTGTGCCGGTTCATTATCGATTTGATACTGATAATTTCCAGATCCGGCAGCATTGATTGTAATAGTTTGATCATCTATAACAGCATTAGCATTTACAGCGCTGGAATAGGTTAGTAAAGTTGAAGCCATGGCCGAACAACCTGTAGTGATGTTTTGTACGGAAACAACATAGGTACCTTCGGTTGTGGCAGAAAAGGAATTCCCGGTTGCTCCGGCAATGATCACACCGTTTTTATACCATTGAAATGCATATCCGTTGGCTGATAAATTGGTGTTAATGGTGTAAGGGGTTGCTGTACTGTTCGTCTGGTTGTAACAGATTTGTCCGTTGGCTGGCAAATAAACATGAGGGGCTTGTGTCACTCTGATGTAAAAATAGGCAATCGCAAAACATCCCGAAGTGTTGTTTTCAACCCGAACATAAATCTGCATTTGTTGCTGATTAATATTTACATAGTTTGTTGGTGAGGCCAAAGCAGACGTATTAGTATAGGCATCAGTTATGGTTTCAAAATAGCTTACGGTATATTCGGAAGGATTAAGTCCGTATAATACGGCATAATTATTCGAAGTTAAGTCAAATGTTGCAAAACCGGTTGTGCTTGCGTCACAGGCTTCCAGATCGGGAATATCGGAATTAAGTCCTAAAACGGTAGAAAAAGGAATTGCCGCCGACCAATTGCTGCTTTCCGTTGGAGAACATACCGCTTTTACATAGGCATCATACGTGGTACATCCTATAAGATTGGTCGCAACAAAAGGATTGCTGGTTACAACAATTCCGGTTGTGCTATTGTTTGGAGGAGTTGATCCGGCAGGTGTGATATAAACTTCCCATTGTGTTGTAGCGGAACCGGTCCAGTTGATAACGGCAGAATTCGAAGTAATATTGGTCACCGCGATGTTACCCGGTACAGGACAAACTTGCCCCATAACGACAGTCGTTAAAAGTGATACGAGTAAGGAGAATAAGTAGTTTTTTGTCATAATGTCGAATAGTTGCTAATTTGACTTTAAAACTACTAAAAAATTGCGAATAGCTATTATTTTTTCTTCAAATAAAGATAATGATTATAATAATCGATAATTCCTTTGCCTTTTAATAGGATATCTGCACCAATTATTCCATGAACGGGTTTCGCTTTGTACTGTTGTAGCGCAAGATTCACATGACTCATGTCAAAAATAACTACTGAAAAATCATCCGTTTTCCAACGCGAAAGTTGTAGCAAATTGCCCGAAGCCATTTGTGTATGCATACCAGTAGCGCCGGCACCGGAAGCTTTTGTTGGAGAATCTTCAGCGGATAACAGAAAATGAGCAATGCTTTCAAAACCGATACAACTGTTGGACGCACCCGTATCTAAAATAAAATCGCCGGAAACCCCGTTGATCTTTGCTTTGACCAACAAATGTTGTGTTTTCGATACTTTAAAAGGGATCTTGGTATAGCCGTTGTCTTTTAAAACGTCCTGTAAATTTTCCATAACTCAAAAGTAGCTTAAAAAACGAACAACTTTGTACCTTTGCAACTTTAAAAAGACAAGATTAGGATGACTTTAACAGATACCCATACGCATTTATATTCGGAAGAATTTGACCAGGATCGGGATGAAATGATAGCAAGAGCCATTGCAGCAGGTGTGACCCGTTTTTTTGTACCGTCGATCGATTCGACCTATACGGAAAAAATGTATGCGTTGGAAGAAGCCTATCCGGGACATATTTACCTCATGATGGGTTTACATCCGTGCTATGTAAAGGAAAATTACAAAGAAGAACTGGCGCATGTGGAAGCAGCATTGGCACAACGGGAATTTAAAGCCATTGGTGAGATCGGTATCGATTTGTATTGGGATAAAACAACACTGGAGATTCAGAAAATAGCCTTCCGTCACCAGATTCAGCTGGCTAAAAAATACAAATTACCGATTAACATTCATTGTCGGGAAGCATTCGATGAGATTTTTGAAGTCCTCGAACTGGAAAAATCTGACGATCTGTTTGGAATTTTTCATTGCTTTAGCGGTACCTACGAACAGGCTTTACAGGCCATTTCCTATAATATGAAATTGGGAATCGGCGGTGTTGCGACTTTTAAAAACGGTAAAATTGACCAGTTTTTAAGCCAAATTGACCTAAAACACCTGGTATTGGAAACCGATTCACCTTATCTGGCACCGGTTCCGTATCGTGGAAAACGAAACGAAAGTGGTTATACCCGATTGGTGGCCGAAAAACTGGCGGAACTCTACCAACTTCCGGTAGCCGAAATTGCCCGGATTACAACGGAGAACTCCAAAGCAATTTTTGGGATTTAACAAAGAATTTCCCTTCAATTAATAAAATTTTCGTTCATTTGTGGATTGTTAAATTTATAACTAATGTCAAAATTTGATCATATACGCCAGTTTTATGATTCTGAAGTAAATGAAGCGCTGCAAAGCATTATGCATCATCCGATGATGAAAGCTTTGATGAGCTTTACGTTTCCCGATGTAGATGAAGCGGTGTGGATGGAGCAATTGAAAAGGACACATTCTATCAGAGACTTTCAGGTGAATTTTATTTATCAGTCGGTACAAAGAGTGTTGGAAAAAAGCTCCGATGGCTTAACCACTTCCGGGTTCGAGAAACTGGATCCGAATACGGCTTATCTGTTCATTTCGAACCATAGGGATATCATTCTGGATACTTCTTTGCTGAATGTTAGCCTTTTTGACCATGGAATGGTTATGACTGCCTCGGCAATTGGAGATAATCTGGTGCAAAAATCTTTTTTATTAGCACTTTCCAAATTAAACCGTAATTTTTTGGTACAACGCGGATTATCGCCAAGAGAATTACTGCAAAGTTCCAAGCTGATGTCGGAATTTATGTATCATTTGCTGACAAAAGAGAATCGTTCGGTATGGATTGCCCAGCGCGAAGGACGTACAAAAGACGGTAATGATGCAACACATCCCGGTGTATTGAAAATGTTGGCGATGGCCTGCGAAGGAAAAGACGTAATTCCCTTTTTTAAGAAATTAAAAATAGTACCGGTTTCGATTTCTTATGAATACGACCCTACAGATGCGTTAAAAATGCCACAATTAATGGCTGAAGCTAACGATGAGGTATATATAAAAGAAAAAAACGAAGATTTTATAACGCTGATTAGCGGCATTATCGGACAGAAAAAAAGAATTCATATCCATGTTGGTGACATATTGGATACGGAATTGGATAAGATTGGTGCCGAATTTGATAATTCCAACAAACAGATCCAGGCATTGGCACAGGTAATCGACGATTCGATTCTATCGACCTACAGATTGTGGCCAACCAATTTCATTGCCTACGATTTACTTCATAAGACGGATCAGTTTTCGGATAAATACACGCTAAAGGAGAAGCAGCTTTTCGAACGAAGACTGGAAATGAAATTAGGGGCAGAAGTGAAAACGTTGCGTGATGGTTTCCTGGCAATGTATGCCAATCCGGTTCTTAATAAAATGAAATACGAAAATGTCTAACCGACCGAATATTCTGTTAATCTATACAGGCGGTACTATCGGGATGGTAAAAGATGCTGAAACCGGTGCGCTTAAAGCCTTTGATTTTGACGAATTGTTATTGCGTATCCCGGAATTAAAACTGTTGGATTGCGATATTGCCACATTTTCATTTAAAGAACCGATCGATTCGTCCAATATGAACCCGCAGAAATGGGTCGCCATGGCGAATGCAATCGAAACGAACTACGATAAATTTGATGGTTTTGTGGTGTTGCACGGTTCAGATACAATGTCGTATTCGGCTTCAGCATTGAGTTTTATGCTCGAAAATCTGACTAAACCAGTGGTGTTCACCGGTTCACAGTTGCCGATAGGAGATTTAAGAACCGATGCGAAAGAAAACCTGATTACAGCTATACAAATTGCGACGCTGAAAAATAAAAACAAACCGTTGATCACAGAAGTATGTTTGTATTTCGAATACAAATTATACCGTGGGAACCGGACGACCAAAATAAGCGCGGAACATTTCAATGCATTTGCATCGCCCAATTATCCGGCCATTGCCGAATCGGGTGTGCATTTAAAAGTGAACGAAGAACTACTGTTCCATAAAAGCGGAACTAAAAAACTGAAAGTCAACACGACATTCGACGATCATGTGGTGATCATCAAAATGTTTCCAGGTATTAACGAAAGTGTATTACAAGCGGTTTTGCATATTCCAAATCTTAAAGGCGTCGTATTGGAAACCTATGGATCCGGGAATGCACCAACGGAAGACTGGTTTATTGCAACCTTGGAAAAAGCCATCGAAAAAGGACTTCATGTGGTCAATGTGACCCAATGTTCGGGTGGAAGTGTGAATATGGACAAATACGAAACCGGATTGGAACTTAAAAAAATAGGCGTTATTTCGGGTCGGGATATCACTACCGAAGCCGCGATAGCCAAGCTAATGTACCTGTTGGGACAACAAGTTTCCCCATCGGTTTTTAAAACCATATTCGAAACGGCGATTCGCGGTGAAATGAGCTAAAAATTTTTTCGGAAAAGCATTGAAAAAACAAAATAAAAGTCGTTAATTCGCAGTCTGAAAATTTAGAGAGGTGGCCGAGTGGTCGAAGGCGCACGCCTGGAAAGTGTGTATACTCCAAAAGAGTATCGAGGGTTCGAATCCCTTCCTCTCTGCTTTGTTGTTTAATCCGCTGTAAATCAATGATTTATAGCGGATTTTTTTATTCAAATCCTCTCGAACCTTTGTAGTCAAATAATGACAAATGATTGACTGATAATAAATTAAATATTCTGTTTCTTGTTGCTTTTGCAAATTTAAATTTCACTTTAATCATCATTGCATAGATAAATTTCAATCCGCTAAATGGTCGGATGCTTTCTTTATTCATTTTAGATGATGTTTACATGAAGAACTCATTCAATAGTTAAAGGATTGTTGAGAAACTCTGTTTGTTAATTGGTAATGTATTCCAATGGTTCGGTTTATGGTAAAATGTATTTAGAGCTTACCTTTCTATTCTAAAATAAATTTTATAAGCATTATAAATGTATTTTTTTGGTATTTAATAATTCTTTTATTTTTAAAAATAGTATATTTACATACTAAAAAAATAATTTATGAACTATCAGCTTGTTCAGGATGTTATTCAACTTGTCGAAAAATTCGAAAAGGAGAATAGCAATTATGGTTATGCTAAAGATGTAAGTGGTTTTAAAAGATGGTTTTTTGAGAGCGAAAAACAAACGGGCTTTTCTTTAGATGAACCTGATTGGGAAGGTAAAACGGAGGGAAGAAGCCCGGAGAGTGTAATCAGTACTTTGTTGGTGCACATGAATCGATATGCTAAGGCCTACTCCAAATCGGCAATACAGGATTCTGAATTTTCGACCCAGGAAGATTTTATTTATTTGATCAATTTGAAAGCCTTTGGTGCAATGACCAAAATGGAACTTATCAAGAAAAACATTCAGGATAAGCCAACTGGAATGCAGATTATAAACCGATTAATTAAAAACGGTTGGGTTACACAAAATGATTCCGAAACGGATAAAAGGAGTAAGATAATTGAAATTTCACAGGAAGGCTTACAATCATTAGATGCTCAAATGGGGAAAATACGACTTGCAACCCAAATCGTTTCAGGAGATCTGTCTCATTCCGAAAAAATGCAATTAATACGGTTGTTAAATAAGCTGGATGATTTTCATCACCCGATTTTTTCTCAACAGATAGATAGTCATGAGCTTTTGCAAAAAGTGAATACGGCCTATTTTACAGACTAAAAAGTATTGGCTATGAAAAAGAAAATTGCAATAATCGGTTCCGGGATTTCGGGTTTGTCAGCAGCTTCATATTGTGCACAGTCGGGCAATGAGGTTCATGTTTTTGAAAAGCAAAGTCAGCCCGGCGGAAGAGCCCGGCAGTTCCAAACGACTAACGGGTACACCTTTGATATGGGACCAAGCTGGTATTGGATGCCTGACATTATCGAATCATTTTTTAATGACTTTGGTTATCGTACTTCCGATTTTTACGACCTTATAGCTTTAAATCCGCAGTTTGAAATGATTTTCAAGGATGAAAAAGTCAGTGTTCCGAAATCTTATGAAGCACTCAAAGCTTTATTTGAGGATATTGAAAAAGGAGCCGGTAAAAGACTGGATGTATTTATGAAAGCTGCCAAATTCAAATATGATGTTGGAATGCGTGAATTTGTAAATAAGCCTTGTCACAGTTGGCTTGAATTCATGTCACCCAAAATCGCGGGCACAGCTTTAAAACTGAATTTGCTTACTAATTTCAGAAGCTATGTAGGGCGCTATTTTTCCAATCCCAAGCTAAGAACGCTAATGGAATTTCCGGTTATATTTCTCGGGGCTTCGCCAATCAAAATTCCGGCCTTGTATAGTCTGATGAATTATGGCGGTTATGCTCTGGGAACCTGGTATCCTGCAGGTGGTTTTTATCAATTGGTTATTGCAATGAAAAAAGTAGCAGAAGAACAAGGTGCGCATTTTCATTTTAATCAAAATATTGATCAGATTGTTGTAGAACAAGGTCAGGCTAAAGGATTAATTGTTAACGGAACATTCCATGCGTTTGATGGCATAATAGCATCCTGTGACTATCATCATACAGAAACGCTGTTGGAACCCGAAATGCGAAATTATGATGAAAAGTATTGGGCTTCCCGAACCTTTGCGCCTTCCTGTTTGATTTACTATCTGGGGTTTAAGGAACGGATTCCCGGCTTGAAACACCATACGTTGTTTTTTGAAAACGATCTGGACGAACATGTCGATACGATTTACAATACCAAAAAATGGCCGGAAAAACCATTGTTCTACGCCTGTTGTCCGTCTAAAACTGATCCTACGGTCGCTCCGGAAGGTTGTGAAAACCTTTTTTTACTGATACCGCTTGCCACGGGGCTTTCCGATGCGGAATCCGTTCGGGAGAAGTATTTAGATGAAATGTTGGAACGTATTGAAAAACATACCGGAACTAAGAACTTGAAGTCAAAATTAGATTATAAAAAAAGTTATTGTGTCAGCGATTTTATAAACGATTACAATGCTTACGGCGGTAATGCTTACGGATTGGCCAATACGCTAAATCAAACGGCTGTATTAAAACCATCGGTTAAAAACAAACATATAAGTAATCTGTTTTACACCGGTCAGCTAACAGTACCCGGACCGGGAGTTCCCCCTTCTATTATATCAGGTAATATCGTTGCAAAAGAAGTAGATAAACTTAAAATATCCCGGTATGAAAAAGCTATTTGATGAACTATCCTATAAGGTTAGCAAAATTGTGACCGAAAAATACAGTACCAGCTTCTCTCTGGGTATTCTGGCTTTAAAGCCCGCCATCAGACCTGCGATATATGCTATTTATGGTTATGTGCGACTGGCAGATGAAATCGTTGACAGTTTCCACGATTATGACAAAGCCACTTTACTGGAGCGCTTTCGAAATGAAACCAACACGGCACTCCAGGAAGGGATTTCGCTAAATCCGATATTACAATCTTTTCAGGAAACCGTGAACCGTTATAAAATCGATCCGTCCTTAATCGCGCAGTTTCTGCATAGTATGGAAATGGACTTACATCCGACAGATTATAATTCCGAACGCTATCAGGAATACATTTTAGGTTCCGCCGAAGTGGTGGGACTTATGTGTCTTCAGGTATTTGTGGATGGAGATAAGGCCTCGTTTGAAAAACTAAAACCCTATGCGATGAAATTGGGTTCCGCTTTTCAGAAAGTGAATTTTTTAAGAGATCTAAAAGACGACTATCAGATTTTGGGACGTACTTATTTCCCTAATATCCAAATGAATCTTTTTAGCCCGGAGATTAAACATCAGATTGAAGCTGAAATCGAAACGGAATTTAAAGAAGCGCTTATCGGGATCAAAATGCTACCGGCTTCGTCCCGATTTGGAGTCTACCTGGCCTATAAATATTATTTGTCATTGTTTACTAAAATTAAAAACACTCCGGCGGAGAAAATAATGTCGCAACGGATCCGTATTCCCAATAGTCAAAAGTTATCCCTTGCGATGAGCAGTTATGTACAATATAAAATAGCTGTTTTATGAAGTTATTGATGGTGTTGCTACTGCTTTTTCCCTATCTTACAAAGGTAGCAGATAATGATTATCCTGATAAGGAGATGGATTTTATACGGGCAAATTACATCAAAGCGGTATCCGATAAAAAGCTGTGTAAAGCCATGTTGGTGCAGTTGCATACTAAAAACGGGAATAGTGTTTATCTTGCTTACAGGGGGGCTTTCAAAACAATATGGGCCAGTCATGCCATCAATCCGATTGTCAAACTCAATGCTTTTAATAAGGGGAAAAAAGACATCGAAAATGCTGTAAAAGAGAACCCGGACAATATTGAAATTCGTTTTATTCGATTATCTATTCAGCAAAATTGTCCTTCATTTTTAGGATACAATAACGAAGTAGAACAAGATTTGCAATTTATTCACGAAAACAAAAACAGCATAACCTCAACATTACTAAAGAATATGATTGCCAAAGTCGTTAAAAAAGAAATACGATGATATACCGATCTAAAAAACAACAACCATTACATATATCAAAACCGCTTTTTCAATGCAGCTACAATTAGTAATTAATTGAATTTAGGTGTTTTAACATGTTTTATACCTGTAAAAGATGGGAATATATACTTAACCGGTTTCATTTGCACAGGAACTATTGTTTAATTAAACTTTCAAACCGATATGAATTTTAGTATCGTTCTTTTAACATTTATACTAATGGAAGTCGCCACCTGGATTATCCATAAATATGTGATGCATGGATTTTTATGGGTTTTACATCGGGATCATCACGATCACACCAATAAAGGACCACTTGAAAAAAATGATTACTTTTTTGTAATCTTTGCATTACCGGCCATTTCCTTATTATATTGGGGTTCTTTAAACAATTTTGATTACCGGTTTTTCATAGGTTTGGGTATTACCCTATATGGGATAGCTTATTTTTGGGTGCACGATATTTTTATTCACCAACGAATAAAAACATTGCAAAAAACACAAAATCCCTATTTTCTGGCTATCCGAAGAGCACATAAACAACACCATAAACATACCGGTAAGCATAATGGAGAATGTTTCGGTTTTTTATGGGTTCCCTTGAGATATTTCAGAATGTATTTTAACGCTAAACAATAATGAAACCGTATACTTATTTATTGGTTAATTTACTTACCATAATTATTTGCTTTATTTTTTCATTTGACAAAAGGATACAGTTCAATAAACAATTTTCTGCCTTTTTAAAGGCCAGTATATTGGTTGCAATACCATTTATAATATGGGATATCTTTTTTGCAAAAATAGGAGTCTGGTGGTTTAATAAAGCCTATACCCTTGGCATTAGCCTTTTCGGTTTACCACTGGAAGAGTGGTTGTTTTTTATATGCATCCCGTTTTCGTGCCTCTTTACATTTTTCTGTCTCGATAAGTTTTTTAACCTTGACTGGGCTATAGCCTGGAACAATATCATCGTATTTATCAGCGTGATTGTATGTGCTGTATTTGCTTTATTGCATGCGGATAAAATTTATACTTTAGTTACGGCAATTATTACAATGCTAACCCTGATCTTTTTACATTTTATAGCCCGGGTAGATTGGATCGGAAAGGCTTCTCTGGTGTTTTTCATATTAATGCTTGGCTTTTTTCCGGTGAATGGCGTATTAACCGGTACCGGACTGGAAGCGCCGATTGTGAATTACAATCCGGAAGAATTCTTGAATATACGATTACTTACCATTCCTATTGAAGACGCTGTTTACGGGTATGCTCAATTTCTTCTGAATCTTTATTTTTTTAAGATGTTCCAAAAACGGGATTAGTGTTTTTTGATGGCCTTATGTAAGTTCTGGATACAGGATATTATAACGTATTGCTATTTAGAACGATTTTATATTTTGTCTGGAGTTCCTATAATTTAATTTGGCGAAACATTTTACTGTAGTTTTGTGTTAAGGATAGTTCGATACTACATGTGAATTAACAAAATTTGTTGGTGTACAATTGATTAATCGGCAAATTCCAGAAGATTAATTCTAAAAATTAAGATGCAATGAAATTGCATAAATATAAAATCGTGTAGTAGTAAAATGTATCATTTCATCAATTTTATTGAGGGAGTCCCGTTAGTACGCCCATTGAAAGTGAAGGTGCTAAGAGAGAATAATGAATACCTATCCATAGTTCAGGACTTGAATTTGTATGCAAAAAGTGATGATTTAAATGAAACTATCGAAGAGTTAAAAGAGGATCTGAAGAATCTGTATCAGGACTTATTTAATGGTGGTTATATCCCTTCAGGTAACGCAGTCAAGCTCAAAAAAGAATTTGAAAAAATATTAAAGTAAATGGGGAAATTCATAATATTTACTGAAAAAGAAGTAAATGTTGCCATTCGCGAAATAATTCCAACGAAGGATATTTATAAGAATGGCAGGCATGATACTGCAAAAATCATTATAGGAAATAAATATTACGGTATGATAACGTTGCCTTCTTTAAGCGATGAAAAATTTGGAGAAAGCAGAACTAAAATAACTATTAAGCAATTAGGATTAACATCTATTCAGTATAATGAATTTGTAAAAGGTATAATGAGTAAAAAGGAATATAATAGAATCTTAAGTAGTAAGTGATTTACATATTATAAATTTTATAAAACAAAAAGAAGGTCATACAGTATTACAAAAAACTAATTATACCTACCGTACTGATTACCTATGGTACGTTAAGTCTTATATCCAAAGATATAAAAAACATCAATAGCTACTCACAGTTTGAAGTAAATGAGGATAGTCCTAAGCATAGTTTTTTGATAACGATACACAATATGCAACAGCCGCTGCAGTTTATAGCCTAAATCTTTTGGGTGTAAAGGGAAAGCATAATCTTAGAGATAGAATTATAATTTATTTAACATCTCAACTTCTATCAGCCAGTGTCCATAGTAATGCTTTCAAACTACTTGGTGAAAGAAGAGCGACCGGATAAAACAAATAAATTTTCCTTCCCTTCCAGACATACTACAACAGCGTTTTCATCAGCTCATTTTTGTTCCGCGAATACCAGGAAGAATCTTTTTGATTAAGTATTGTTATATGAGTATGTGTATTATTTACAGGTGTTTATATGGTTTTAAACGACAAACATTGCGTTGGAGATGTAGTTGCCGGCGCCGGGATAGGAATATTGTCTACAAAAATTGCCTATTGGCTTTTCTAAAAATTGATACACTATTTAAAGGTAAAAATGAAAAAGTATCTACAATAATTTACCCATATTATGAATATAACCATAATGGTCATTGTGTAAAGTGTGAATTTTACAACTTTATAAAATAATTTAGTAACCAATAGTTAGTTATTAATATTAATTTTAAAATATTGATCAAATTAAACTATTTTGAAACTTTACATCCGATATATGGTAAGTAACCGATGTAAGATTGCGGTTAGGGATGAACTCAAAAAGCTCGGACTGCATATTGTTGCGATCAATTTAGGGGAAGTAGAGATTTTAGAAAATATTTCTTTAAAAGACAAACAACAACTTAATAATGGCTTATCTGCTCTAGGTCTAGAATTAATTGATGAAAGGAAAGCTATTTTAATAGAAAGCATAAAAGGTGCTATCGTTGAAATGGTGCATTATTCAGATAAAATAATCAAGATAAATTTTTCGAACTATATAAGCCAAAAACTAAATTATAACTATACTTACCTGGCCAACCTTTTTTCTGAAAGTCTGGGAATCACGATTGAACAGTTTATCATTTCCCACAAAATTGAACGTGCGAAAGAACTAATGTTTTATGGAGAACTGAATATAAGTGAAATTGCTTTAAAATTGCATTATAGCAGTCTGGCGCATTTGTCTACACAATTTAAAAAAGTAACGGGCTTTTCACCTTCACATTTTAAAGAAAAAAAAGAAAACAGACGTTGTCCGATTGAAGAAATCGGCCTGTAAATCTAATAGTATTCTTATATTTCTCAATTTGATAGATATGCAATTGAATATAAAATGTATTTCATAAAAAAGAAAAACATTTTACCTAACCGGAAGAGTCTGATCTTAAAAGCATTAATTATTTAAATGTAGAGTATGATAACTGTAAAAAAAAAGGGGATTATACTCGAGAAAACCAATCTGGATTTTGAAAACGGTGGCGTTTTAAATCCCGCGGTCATTAAAGAAGGAAATAGTGTCCATCTTTTTTACCGGGCTGTGAGTAAAGGTAATTTTTCCAGTATCGGTTATTGTGAATTAGATGGTCCTGTTTTGGTAAAGGAAAGACGTACTACAGCCGTTCTTTCATCAGAGTATAGTTATGAATCACAAGGGTTGGAAGATCCCCGACTTGTAAAAATTGAAGACACTTACTTTTTGACATATACGGCTTATAATGGCGTAAATGCATTAGGGGCACTCGCGCTCTCAAGTGACTTAATTCACTTTAAAAAACAAGGAATCATAGTGCCTCAAATTACCTATCAGGAATTTATAAGACTAACAGAACATGGAGCAGAAAGTAAGACCCGATGCCTGGTTTATAATGAACACAACAGGATTTTTCATAGTGATACAGCAGGTGTTTATTTATGGGATAAAAACCTGATTTTTTTTCCGCGGAAAATTAATGACAAATTATGCTTTTTGCATAGAATAAAGCCCGATATCCAAATTATAGTAGAAGTAAACGATTTAAAGGAATTGACGTATGAATTTTGGCAGCATTATTTTTTAAACATTGATGAATCGATTGTTCTTTCTCCAAAATACAAACATGAATCAAGTTATATAGGTGGAGGTTGTCCCCCAATTGAGACCGCATTTGGTTGGTTAATCATATATCATGGTGTTCAGGATTCGGAGCATGGCTATATTTATTCTGCTTGCGCAGCTTTACTGGATTTAAAAAATCCAAGAAATGAAATTGCTCGGTTACCCTATGCTTTATTTAAGCCTGATCAGGAATGGGAATTGAAAGGTGAAGTAAATAATGTATGTTTTCCAACCGGGACCAGTTTATTTGACGATACATTATACATCTATTATGGTGCTGCCGACGAACGTATCGCCGTTGCATCAATCAGTATTTCTGAATTATTAAAAGAATTAATGAATATTCATCATGAAAAATAAGATACAACGCGATATTATTCGATTAACCTTAGAACAAAAAAAAGCGGCATCAGAAAACAGAACGTCCGAAATTTTGGTTATATCCAGTTATCCTCCCAGAGAATGTGGAATTGCAACCTATTCCCAGGATTTAATTACAGCACTGAATAATAAATTTCAGAGCTCTTTTTTAATTAAAGTGTGTGCCGTTGAGACATCAAAGTACAAACATTCTTACCCGAAAGAAGTGGCCTATGTCCTTGAAAGTGATAATCAGAAATCGTATATCGATTTAGCGGAAAACATTAATAAAAATGATGCCATACAAATGGTGTTAATTCAACATGAATTTGGGTTATTCAGGACAAACGAGACTGATTTTATCACATTGCTGACGATCATTACCAAACCGATTATAATTGTATTCCATACAATATTGCCACAACCGGATGAGCTTTTTAAACGATCGGTTCAAAAACTGATTTCATTTACTAAAGCAGTTATTGTAATGACTCATTCGTCTAAAAAAATATTAATCGATGATTATTCTGTATCTCCTCACAAAATATCAATTATACCGCACGGAATCCATTTAGTAGCCCATACAGACAAAGATGTTCTAAAACGGAAGTATGGATTATCCGGGAAAAAGGTATTGGCTACTTTCGGATTGTTAAGCTCCGGGAAAAGTATAGAAACGACCCTTGATGCGCTACCGGAGATCATCCAAGAAGTTCCCGATGTTGTATTCTTGATAATAGGCAAAACACATCCTTCTGTGGTTAAGCACGAAGGCGAAGTTTATCGGGCAATGCTTAAAGAAAAAATTAAAAAATCGGGCTTACAACAAAATGTAAAATTCATAAATAAATACCTCCCTCTGGATGAGTTATTAGAATACTTACAACTCACCGATATTTACTTATTTACATCTAAAGATCGCAATCAGGCTGTAAGCGGAACGTTTTCATATGCGATAAGCTGTGGTTGTCCGATTATTTCTACTCCAATTCCACATGCTCTGGAAGTATTAGAAAATAATACCGGAATTATTATCGATTTTGAAAATCCAAAACAACTGGCTGAACAGGTGATACACTTATTGAACGATGAGCCTTTGCGAATCAATATCAGTTTAAACGGACTGCATAAAATGGCTCCGAATGCATGGGAAAACTCCGCTATCAGTCATGCGGTTTTAATGGATAAACTGATCCATCATAAACTCTCACTGCACTATAAAATTCCGGACATTAACCTGAATCATCTCAAAAAACTTACGACTGAAATAGGAATCATACAGTTCAGTATCATTAACAAACCGGATAGGACTTCGGGATATACATTAGACGACAATGCAAGAGCATTAATTGCCATGTGTCAACATTTTGAATCAACTAAGGATACAGCCGATATCGAATATCTGATTTGCTATTTTAACTTTATAAAGTATTGTCTGCAACCGGAAGGTAATTTTTTAAATTATGTAGACGATAATAAGAATTTTACGGCACAAAATAAACTTGTAAACCTGGAGGACGCAAACGGTAGAGCCATTTGGGCATTAGGCTATCTTATTTCTATCGGAGATTTACTACCTGAAACACTTGTTGCGGAAGCTCAGGCAACAATGAAAAGAGCCTTGAGAAATAGTATTAAAATTCGTTCGCCTCGTGCCATAGGGTTTATTATAAAAGGCATCTATTACAGTAATTTCAAAATGAAGTCGGATGAAAATATAACAAACGTAAGAAGTTTGGCGAACAGTTTGGTTCAGATGTTTGAAACGGAATCGAATCCCGAATGGCTTTGGTTTGAACGTTATCTGACATATGCCAACAGTGTACTGTCTGAAGCCTTGATTTACGCCTGGCTTTTAACCGAAGATCAGCAGTACAAAAAAACGGCAAAAATAACTTTCGATTTTCTGCTTTCTAAAATATTTAAAAAAACGAAAATAAAAGTAATCTCTAATAATGGCTGGATGCATCATAGGGAAGGGATACTACCTGAAAAAAATGGAGGCGAACAACCCATAGATGTTGCGTATACCATTCTGGCATTGCGTTTATTTTATGAAGTATATAAAGAAAAGGACTATTTAAATAAAATGAGCATTGGTTTCAATTGGTTTTTAGGCAAAAATCATTTGCACCGAATCATCTACAATCCGCTAACCGGAGGTTGTTATGATGGATTAGAGGACAACTATGTAAATCTCAATCAAGGAGCAGAATCAACGGTTAGTTATTTAATGGCCCGATTAGCAATGGAAAAATATTTCCCTGAGCCGACTAAGAAAAATAAAACCACAGGAATTCTCCTTAAAAGAACAAGAAAAACAATGCCCGGAGTAAGATCCTATCTCTTAAGAAAACAAAATGTAACGTGTTTAAAACATGTGAATTATGAAAACTATAAAAATAATTATAGAAGTATATATGGCTACCTTTATAGTGTATTAATGAATCAAAAAAAGAACTTATGAAAAGTGTAGCTATAATGACAGTTGCTTTATTATTTGCATTAAATAGTAAGGCACAAAATGTAAATGTTCAGGAAACCTCCAAAACGACTGTTACTACAGTGAAAAATTCGGATGGAAACAAAAAATTTACGAAAAATGAAACCGTTAGGGAAGTTCAGAATATTGAGTTGAATGATGTAAAACCCCATACTTTAAATACAGAGATGAAAGAGTCTCCGGTCGTGTCTACTTCTGTAACAAAAATCACAAGTCCGGACGGAAGTTCAAAAACCTTTGAACCGGATAGATCGGCATATTATTTATCAAATGGGAATAAATATAGAATTGCTCCCGATGGTGCGGGTTATGCAATAAAACAAGGAAGTAAAAAATTAGCCTTATTAAGAAAGACATCAACGAACCAATATGTATACATTACCAAGAATAAAACTTCAATAGGATATTTTGATACAAATGGAAATTTGATCATAGAAACATACGATGGTAAATCGGATACGATTCTAACAGAAACGTATTTGGTTACTAAAAATTAACAGCATTTAGTCTTTAAATTCTATTTTGCTATTATTTAGAACTAACCCACGAATATTAAATTAGTATTACAGAATTTTACCCACTTGGTATTTATATGCTTTACTATAGGAATCACAATTTCTGTTTAAGTATTGTGCGCTGGAAAAAGAAACATCGCTTATTAGTAAGGCAATTGTTTTTCTTTTAAAGCTTATATTAAAGTATATAACTATCAGGTTTCATTTATAAAAATAGTAGGCTGATCAATTCAAGCCTTTTTTTAGTGCTAAAGAATAGTCTTTCGACATCTTATTTTAATGTGGCATTAGTCCGGCGTATGGATTCTCTATTCTTATAATTTAACCAGGCCTGTCCTTTATACTGTCGCATCCAATTGTCGTAATATTGCATAATGGTCATATTTCGGATTCCTTTAAGCAGGTTTTTGGGTCTGCCGGCTAATGCTTTTAAACGCAATGAAAATCCCGGAGTAGTATATTTCATGTAATACCACCATCCTTCGGGAATGTATAACATTTCACCATGTTCAAGATTAGTGATATAGGGTGTTATCATTTCTAAAGCCGGAAATTTTTCAAAATCAGGGTTGTCAAAATCAATATTTTCATGACATATCCAGGAATAGGGGAGGCGATATATATATTGTGCTTCATTTGGAGCAACGAGTATGCATTGCTTTTTGCCTTCAAAATGAATATCAAAAATATTAGATAAGTCGATATCGTACTGCATGTATACTTTTGTTCCCTGTCCTCCAAAAAAGATCAACGGAAGACTTTTTATCAGTTTAATACCCAATTCCGGCCATCTTATATCTGTTTTCAGAACCGGTACATCTTTCATCAGATTATATAAAAAGATTCGTAAGTCTGTAGGTCCTCGTTGTAAGATTTCAATATATTGCGACATCGGAAGAGTTAAATCGGGCTCGTTTAATTTGGGGATACACTCTGCTATTCCACTATTATATAAGGGAACGATTTTATCGCCGGCAATTTCTTTTAAAAATTTAAAACTCCATTTGTGAACCGCTGGCCAATCATCAACTTGATTGGTGATGACCAGAGGTTTTTGAAGGTTGTAATAATTGTCAATAAATGCTTCTTTTGTGAGTTTTTCGACTCTATCGATCGCTATATAGTTAAAAGCCATAGTACTTTTTTTTAGATGTTTAAAAAGAATCTTTTTGAACTAATCTCGAAAAATAACCTTTAACAAAGGCTTCTCTTTGATTCTCCGTCATTTTATCAGTATCCTGAATATCAATTTTTATAGCATCGAAATGGTGATCAGATCTTAAAAAATGGAATAATTCGGTTTTTGCATCTGTTGCTCCAAAAAGAATAACATTTTGATAGTGAATAATTGTTGCTCCCAATTTTTTATAATAGGACAATGTTTTTTGCTGCTCAATGTTATGTACTCTCTTTTCTCTTTTTTTTAGCAAGTGCTGTTTCTCAGGATGTGGAGATGCCGTAGGAAAGCTAATAATCGTTGTATTACCACTGTTGGTATCAAATTTTAACAGATAGGCTTCGGAATGATCCATCCAAATGCCTAGGTTTTTTGTTGTTTTCATTTCCTTCTTAATTAAAAGTATAGTAAGTAAGCATATAATACTACTAAAATAACGTTACCGATTTTAGTAGTTGTTTTTCCCTATTGAATAGAGTGATAATCATCATTTTGTTTTCGTATTTATAAAGTGCTGAACAGATAAGAATTGAAGTTAACTTTCTGTGTATATAGTCTTACCGAAAAGAATGTTGTAAAAAATCGCTAAGAACTTTTATTTCCTCAGCGATTTTGTTTTGAATTATTATATTAAAGGACAGTGGTTATTTTGGTAAGTTCTTCTTCAGTCTTACCAGGGTTTATTGGTACCCGATTTAACATCGCTTCTTTTTTTCTTCTTCAAAATGTAAATCAGCATCGATTATGAATGGGAATTTAGCGTTGAGCTTTCTTTTTTGTTCCCTCAAATTAGAGTTTTTTTACATTAGTTGTAGTATTAGTATCAGGCATTTTATCAGCATCGCTCATAATGTATCTGTCTTATTTGTAAAGCGTTATTAAACGATAAAGAGCGCCGGAATACGTTTTATATGTTAGACCAACTACATTTATGAGTTACATCATTCACCTATTTAATCGTAAACGAGTCTATTATTTAAAGGCTTTGTCGCCCTTAATGAGTCTAATCAATATAACGATTATTGCAATAATCAATAAAATATGGATTATCGGACTGGCACTATAGCCGAAAAAACCAACAGCCCAAAGTATCATCAAAACTATCGCAAGTATATAGAGGAAATTGTTCATGATATTGTTTTTAAATGAATCGAACGTATAAAAAAAATCGTCAGGTATTTATTCCCAACGATTTTCCTTTTAAAGATTTTAAAGAGCACTAATTATTTGGGTTAATTCCTCTTTGGATTTACCTAATTTATTTTGTACTCTGCTTAGCATTTCGTCTTTTTTTCCTTCCTCGAAATGCAAATCAGCATCTGTTAATGATGGGAATTTAGCTTTAAGCTTTCCTTTTTGTACATACCAATTTGACTTTGTCGCATTTGGTGTCACAGGAGTTTTAACGGAATCTTTCATTGTGAATTAGTTTTATTTGTAATGTTGTTATTACACTGTAAAGGTACTTCTGTCTGATACAGAAAGTATTACATAATTTATATGATCCTTTATATCATTCACACATTTGATGTAACAGACGATCTTTTTCAGCAATAGACAATTGTTGTTTAATCGATTCTAAATATTGTTCGAAATCGATTATGGCCATCTGATCCTCACCATAGGATAAAAACAATGGTGTTTCTCCTAAATGCTCATAGAGCTCCGGAAATTCCTTTTGGATGATTACCGTTATGGTAAAGATCTCACGCATAAGTTTCCGGGTGGTTTCAATATTATTCATAGCCGCTTTTTATTACTGTCAGAATCATTTTAAACCGTTCATTAGCTTTGATTAAATTGGGCTTATGAGCCGGAATAATTATCGATTGTCCCGTTTCCAGTAAAAACGAAGTTCCGTCAATTATAATTTCTGCTTTCCCCTCGATAATCTGAGCGAATGTGTCAAATGGAGATGTTTTCTCTGTGAGTCCCTCTCCACTGTCAAATGAAACCACACTGATATTTCCGGTTGATTTTTTTAGAATTGTTTTGATCACCACAGCATTCGGTACATATTCTATAATTTCAACCGTTATATAGACTTTTGCTTTTTCGATATCAGGAACGTTCATGATTTTGATGTTATTAGTTATTCTTACCTGCAAACAGCTAAAAGGCAAATAAATTTTAGTATTTTACATTACTTTTTACTGTTTACAGTCAGGTTTGTAAATGCCAAACCTATTTCATTCAGATCATGGTTGAACTCATTTTTAAAAGTATTCCAGTCCGATTGCTCATCGTTATACGTGTTTATTCGCATTCTTAGTTCCAGATTTCGTTGCTCCAGATTATCAATTTTTCTGGCATAACGGGTATCGTATTTTTTTCCGGGTTTTCTCATTTCTGCTTTTAATTCGGTAATACGTGTCTGGTTGGCATCAATTTTTGCTTCCGATTCGTTTTTAAACACGATCCATTCCTGCTGATGTTCTACTCGTAACGCTTCATCACGGATTCGTTGTTGTTCCGCATTATTTCGGTCTCGTGTAGCCTTCAAGTCTAGTTTTGACTGTTCTATTTTTCGTTGCGATGCTTCTTCTTTTTTAGAATAAGATTGACATGCTACGAGTAAGCTCCCTGCCAACATCATCATGATTGCCAGAGAAAAAATTGCTTTCTTCATTTAATATAAGTTTAGAGATTAAAAATCAGTAACTGTTATAAATACCGGGATTGGCTCAATCCTTACTGTTAGCAGTATTTAGCGTTATAATCTTGAAATAATTTTGTATAGTTCTTCTTTTGTTTTACCGAGTTTGATTTGAAGTCTTTTATACATTTCTTCTTCTTTTCCGGGTTCAAACAGTAAGTCGTTGTCAGTTAGTACGGCGAATTTTTCTTTTAGCCTACTTTTTTGTTGTTTCCAGCTCACATTTACTTCTGAAGGGCACATTGTTATGGTTTTTAATTGTGAAAAAGATTTCACTATACAAAGGTTAGTCAAATTGCCATAAAACACATTACACAATTAAACAGCAGTATTGTATGATTCACATATTTACGGCTACTCAACTGTATTTTGTATTCTTAGGAAGAAAATAAGGACTCTTATTTTAGAGTAGAAAGCTTGTCAAGCTTAAACTTTATATCCTTAAGAATCTTAAACTGCTTTTCCTGAGTTTCAAAAAGTGTTTTGATTTGTTCTTCAAGTAGTAAATCCATTTTTTGATGCAAACTTCTGATTTGCATTTCGGTTTTAAGATTGATCAGATAATCATTTTCATTTCGCTTTCTGTCTTTTTCTTCCTGGCGATTCTGACTCATCATGATAATAGGAGCCTGTAAAGCTGCAATACAAGAAAGTATAAGATTCATTAAGATAAAGGGATAGGGATCAAACTTGTATAAACCAATGGCAAAAATGTTAAAAACGATCCATATGAAGAGTAATATTCCAAATAAGACAATAAACTTCCAGCTTCCTCCAAATTGAGCCAATCGATCTGATAATTTTTGTTGATTGGTTAACATTTCTATCGGAGGATGCAAAAGATTTTGAATAATAAGTTCTTCTGCTTTTATTGTGTCCTCAACAATTTTGTGTAGCTTATTGAGATGCTCTTTTTCATCTGATAATAATTTATCAATTTCTTTACTTTCCATAATATATCAGATTATGTAATAGCAAAATGGATAGATAATGATTTAAGGTACCATCTCAATTCAATTTGGAATTATAATCAAAATTCGGATATTTTCAAAAACCGAGCATTATATAATCCATAAAATAAATTATATAATTCACATGTTTTCAAGTCCTTTTCGGTTTTTTTTCTTTAAATTTTTAAAGAAAGAAGGAGTCAGCCCGGTAATTTTTTTAAACTGATTGGATAAGTGAGCCACACTACTATAGTTTAATTTGTATGATATTTCCGTAAGAGAAAGCTCATCATAGAGCAATAGCTCTTTTACCTTTTCTATTTTATGAAGAATAATGTAATGCTCAATTGTAGTTCCTGTCGCTTCCGAAAAAAGATTCGCCAGATAAGTGTAATCGTAACTTAGCTTTTCGCTAATGTAATCGGAGTTTTTTATTTTAGGAAATTCATCTTCATAATGAACCATCTCAATAATAACATTTTTTATTTTTTCAATTAAAATTGCTTTCTTATCATCCATTAACTCCAGGCCTGATAAAAATAAAGCCTCTTTTAATCGATTATGTTGTTCGTCTGATAAAATTTCTTTGATTTCAACTTCTCCTAAATCTATAGCGCCATAATTAATCCCAAGTTTATTTAACTCGTCTTTTACCACCATCTTACAGCGTATACTGACCATATATTTTATATAAATCTTCATCATAATTAATCAAAGAAAATGTATACGCTATCTAAGAAATATTCTGTAGTAAGAATAATCTATTTAATTGTTGTTAGCGATTATTAACTCTCTCAAATTTAGTGATTTAATACATAGCTGCTTAAGAAATTAAGGAATAGTTAAGGGGTTTCTATGATTACGACGACTGAATTATGTTGGGATTAGAGAAATTGAGTAAGCAGTATTCTGAAAATACTGAAAAGCCTGTAAACAGGGCAATATGGGAGGTAAGGATCGTACCCTTCCTCTCTGCAAGATAACCAAGAGCCATACTGAACTTACAGTATGGCTTTTTTGTTTTAGAACAACATAGGTGCAACATTTAAGTTTATAATCATCTTTCTGTTATCAAGACTTAGAGACCGAAGCATTGAAATCGGTCATATGCATCTAATAATAAAGGGATTTAACAGAATCCCTTTATTATACCTATGTTTTTTATCAGGTCTTAATTAACTTTTGTAAGTGTGATGTTGGTCGGTATTGTGAATGTCGCCGCGCTGGCAGAACTATGAAGTCCGGATGGAAGTGTCACATTCCATTGTGCATTGTTTATACTGGCAGGATTAATACTTATTTTAAGTATGCCTTTTAAGCCAAGCGGATTGTCATCGGTATAGGGTATATTTACGTCATAAATAGTGCCATCCAAGAGATACTGTTGTAATGGTGCGCCAAATATAATCGTTACCCACGGGGTTATTGAATTTCCTGCATTGATTTGGGATGTATATATGATTTGTTCATTGGCTGTACCATAATTTTGAACCAGCTTATAATGGCCTATTAATTCATCCATAAAATATTTTGAATTATTCTCGGATTGATAAAGTGCTTTTTCCTGTTTTGTAAACTGTACAACAAAGGTTCGGCTACCGCTCTGGTAAATCCATTTACCAATAAATGGCGCAAAGTAGTTGTTTACATCCTTATAGTAATAAGTAAATAAAGCACTCTTTTTAAAATTGGGATTGAAATACTGGCTAATCGCTTCAACCTTTTCTTGCTGTGCTTGTGCAGATAAAGAAAAAATAAAAAGTAATACGCTAATGCTGAATATTTTTTTCATGATCGATTCGTTTTAATTGGAACACGGTTTTTTAATAACATTCGAGTTTTTGCTATCAAGTTCCAGTTTTTGAAAATTTGAAAATGTGGCATCAACTTCAAATAAATTAAGTCCCAACTGGGCTTCTTTTATAAACTCTAAAAATGATTTTTTATCATCTTCGACATTCGAATTTACTTTGATGGTTCCATTGGTTCCGTAGTATTTTTGAAATATTTTTTCCATTTCAGCGATTTTTTTCATGTCCAGTACAGTTCCTTGCGCGTTAGTGCGTGGATATCTAAAACTGTCAATGCAAAGTGTACAATCAATTGTAAGAGCATACCTCGTTCCATCTGCTGTCATTACATAGAACACAAAATCATCTGTATCTATTTTATTATTTTGTACCAATCGACTTAACGCAGCCATGTCGTCCCATGAGAATATCGAATAGGTGCCGTTTCCATTGCCGCCGTATGCATCATGTGTATGTGCCAACATAACGTATTTTTGACTTGGGTTTAGATTAATATCAATCATACCGCCAATACCCTGCGGAATAGTCTGTGTAGGATTAGATGTTTGTGCTGTTGCTGATTTATCAATAAATATGCCGTTTTCGTGATTCTGAGATGTCGTGCCTGCAAGGTTGACAAGCTCCTGTTTTAAGCCTGAAAACGTTTCTAACTGCTTGGTAATCGTTTTGCATCCAGAAGGTCCAATCGCTGTTTCCACTTCTTCCAAAACCGGAGTTGTTGTTACGGGTGGGTTATTGCCGCCACCGCTATTGCCACTTCCGCCACCTGAATGTCCAACACCTGGCTCTGTTCCGATCGTACCGCCATTACCACCACCATATCCTGAACCCGCGCCAGCACCCGTCATGCTACAATCTACAGATGTAGCTGTATAAAGGTGACTAGGGTCGTTACAATTTGCTGTTGCAACATGCGGTTCTGTCGAACCGCCTGCTGTCCATGCCTGATTACACATCAATATGTTTGCCGTTACGCAATGAAGTTCCCTTGCGGTTGGTGTAATATCATATTCGATCTGTGTGATATTGACCGTTCCTTTAAAGTGGAAAGAGCCATGTTCCTCGCTTGGGGTTAATGGGGTTGTTGGCGTGTATTTAACAAGATACGCATTCGCCTGACTCAACGAATCCATGCGGATTACAAGGTTCTCGAAAAAATCAGGATTATTAATTTCGCGTTTGATCTGGAATGTATAGGTAGTATATCCGCCGTCCTGTATCACTTTGGACATATCAGGAATAATAGAGAAACCGTATTTTTCCTCCATGCCGGTTTTAGCTGTGCTACCTTTTTTCTGTTTTCCCTTGTTCAGTTTTGAAAGGGCTGTAATAAACTGTTCTTCTTTCAACAGCATATCAAAAGTGCTGTTTCTTATACTTATTTTTTCCTGATAGTTTTCTTTGCTGATAGCATCACGTTCCAGTTCGCACCCAAACAGGATAAACACCGTCAAAATCATCACAGGAAAACAAGCGTATAATTTTCTATGGTTCATTGTCTTGAATTATTAATAGTCGCAAATATTGTATTTTTCCAGGTGAAAATATTTGCGTTTTCCTGTAAATTGGTGCAATCTGTGTAAAAATACATATAAATATGTATGCGTTTTATGGATTTTTCAAGTTTTCTTTACGGTTCTCAGGTACCTGTTTTTTGATTAAAGGGATGCCTTTGAAGCCTTTTTACAAGATGTTTTAAGTATATAAATGCCAAAATAGATTTTATACAATTTACTTCTTCGGTGCCGGATATACAAATCGGAATGCTTCCGGAGTATAGGAACCTCCGATTACCAAATTTCCGATCGTATTATTGCGGCTTTTTGAGTACCAAAAAATCAGTTGCGGTAACTTCAATTGGCGTTTTAAATTCAATCCAATGTTCCCGGTTGTCGGTTTCACCATCATCCATAATTCTATACGACGAATAGCCATTATTCATAAAAGGAAGTTCAATCCATTCGTAATCCGACAAACGCCCCAAATTTTGTTTTTCGATAGTCTCGAGCCAGTTTAGTGCGGTATCAATCTCTTTCTTTTGCTTTAAAATGGCTGCTTTGTTGGCATTGCCTTCGCGTAATTGTGCTACCAATTGGACTTGTTTTTCTTTTAATACTTGTATCGCGTAATTCATAAAGGTCTTATTTGTTGCTAATTTGAAATAAATGAAAATAGGATTGGGCATTCAAATGCCATGGATTTTATAAAATCTACTTCTTCGGTACCGGATATACAAAATCAGGAATGTTATTTCGTAAATCCTGATTAGGATCGGCAACTTTATCGTCCGGATAGCCAATAAACGGGCTTCTTTTTCCGAAACCAAAATACCATTCTTCTGTTTTGATCAACTGATATTCGGATAGAAAATCGGCTTCATTTTTTTCTGTAGCAGCAGACTTTCGATTCGCCCAAAATAAGGTATAATCGCCTAAAGCGCTTTCTACATGAAATTGCGCATTTTCAAAATCAATATTCCGGAGAATGTGTTCCATTTTTAGTATAAAATCATTCCAGTCGGAGGTGTCCAATCCGAAATATTTATAGGTTGCGGCAAATCCCAATAGGATGTTTTCATAATAATACGGAACTTCGTAGTCGCCAAAACTAAACATATTGGTGTTGATAAACGGGTAGGTGTTGTCTTTTTCCAATGTTTTGATAAAATCGACCGACTTGTGATAATCCCGGTCAATTTTAATATAGCCGTAAATTGAAGTATATTCCATTTTTAGTGTTTTTTGTTGTAGTACTATTTCAACAGACAAGTTGCTAAAAGTACCATTTTAAAAAATAATTCCGTTCAACAGATTGAAGAACGGAATTAATAAGGCATCCTTTTCGGATTTTTTTAAACAACTTTTACTTTTCAGGGAAATTAGTCGCCTTTGCTTGCTGAAACGATGCTTTCTATAAATTCATCTAATTGCTCGATTTTTTCACTTTCGCCATTTTCTTCGTATTTGACGCGCATCGGACGTAAAATAGTAAGGAATTTGTCGAAAATATGTTCCTGAATGATAGGCGAATCCACTACTTTGTAGATACTGCGTAACATCCAGATACGGTTGTATTCCGTACGCGACATCACGACGTAAAAACCTTGCGCCATTTCGACCGACCAATCGCGCAATTCCGTCAGAATTGCCGCCGCACCGAATTGACCTGAAGAAATAGTGCCAAAAAAAGTCTCGATTTCTTCGAATAATTTGGTCGATGCTTCATCATTTTGTTGTTGGAAAAAGTCCTTAAGCGATTGTGCTGCTGTTTGTGCATTGATATAAACATTTCCGGAGGCGTATAAAAAACCGGAAAGGTCGATTTCGCCCTGGTAAATCCCATCGATAAATATCGCCAGTCCTCTCAAATGATGTCCGATGTCTTCGTGAGACAGATAGTCGCCATAACCCGGCAACACGTCCATAAAACGTTCGAGCGTACTGTCCCAATCCTCGAATGCCGCCCAGTTTTCGATCAGGAAAACGGCGCAGGTGCGTTCGATCATCTCGTGATCCAGATCAGCACTGGTGATCGAATTGTTGCGGTAACTGTCTAGAAAAAGATCGATTCCGTTAAGATAACCCTGATACGAATCGCTTTTAAGCAATTGTAGTATTTGTTCTCTCATGTTTATTCTTTTGTTTTTTTGACGATTTCTTCCATTAAGGCACGTTGTAGTTGCTCTTTCGGTAAATCTTTCGGAATAGCAAACAATCCGTAGATCACATTACCGTATTTTTTGCTACTCGGGAAATCCTCTTCCAGGTCGATTATGGTACGTATCGTATACGCTTCTTCGATTAGAAAGGGTAAATCGCCTTCATAGACCTTTGCAATACGAATTCCATTGCTTTTTGTGCCCGCCGCATTCGCCATGTGTTCGGCGATCGCATTGCCTTCGTATAAACTGTTCATATTAACCAGTACGAAAAGTTTATCTACGGCCAAATCGAAACGCATCAGTTGGTAATTCGATTTTTCCGGGTTAGGAAGTACGAGTTTATAATCGGATGCTTTAACCAAACTGTCGTTCGTGTCCCATACGGATACCTTGTAATTTCCTGCCGGAATTTCCTTGATAAGCGATTCGCTAGGTTTGATTTTTTGGTCGATGGTGTATATTTTCTCCAGTTTCCCGTCGGGCATTATCTGTTCAAAAGTTACGGATCGCAATTCGGTTCCCGTATTCATGAATTTAATGGACTGAGTTGGTCCGGTTGGTCCGTTTTGAATGTAATAAATAGCATAAGCGATGGCTATTAGGGCGATAAACGCTACGCAGCCAATTTTAAAGAATTTTTTCATAATTTTCTAAGTAAATCACGTTCCCATTTTGCATCAATGGGCGTATTAAAATGTTTTTGTGTAATATAAGTGTTTCTGGTGTAACCTGTGACATCCGAGTCTCCTGTAACGAGGTCCCATCGGTCGTAATCGGTTTGCTTTGGCGTAAAACGTGCAATTATTTTCGGTTCGCCTTTGATTTGTGCTAACACGAAACAATCGTCCAACGTCATTTCTTTTGGATTGGCTGCAGATAGGTAGCACACCCAGATTTCCTCGTAATGCTGATGGTCGTATTGTACGATTTCATACAGATGACGCGGTTTGGGTTGCTCGTTTTCCGATATCTGAACGTTCTCCCATTCGAAATTGATTTTGCTGTAATAACTCCTTGTTAAATCGGTCATCGCGTGTAATTGGTCTATCTTGGAAGTGTCATTAGAATACAATGCTTCGACCTCGATGCGGATAAAATCGTCTAAAAACATCTTAGTACGATCCATTTTTTCGAGCCTGTCATTTTTGTGATACTCGTAAAAATCCCATTGATCGCTAAGTACTTCATTCAAGACGTTCCAACCTTGTCTTTGCGACAAGTCGATCGCATATTGCCATGACGCTTCCACGAGGTCCAGACGTTTTGCATGACCCGCCCAATAGGCTGTAGACACCAAGGCATTCCAGCTGGCTTCGGGATCGTTGAGTTCCTGGTCGAAGCGCTTTGCGGCCATCAAATGGTTCTCTCCTGCGTATTGTTTGTCTTCGATCAGGGTCGTGGCTTCATACAACGGATGGTTGGCTACAGTATCCGGCAGGAAGTCTTCGTGTTTGCGTGCCGAATTAATAGAGAGACTCACGCCCCACATCATGTCCTTAGAGTTACCGTAGTAGTACTGGTATTTTTTAAAAGGCATTTTGTCGCAGTCCAATCCGTGTGGCATACAGGCATACTTCCATAAATGCCAATACTGTTTCTCCATCTGGGTTTTGTTTTTGGGTTCCAGATCGTAAGCACGTTGCGTTAGTACACTACGCACGTAGGCATTCCAGATACCATAGTCTTCCTCCTGAAATTCGGGCAGGAATTTCTTGTTGTCAATTAGCTGAGCAAAAAGATCAAACGCTTTTTTGTGTTCGGGCGTGTCGTAGTAATGATTCCAAAAATCACAGAAAAAAGAATCCTGGTTCTTTTTTGCTTTTTTAAAACGTTCCTGATTTTCTTCATCCAACAGGTAGGACTTGAGAAAATCGAGGTCACCTTCTCCCAAATAATCAAAAAGCGGCTTCGACTGACTTATCGCGGCATCCAGATCCGATTTCAAGGCTTTGATCTTGGTAGCATTTTCCATCAAACTCAGGTATAGCATCGGAATCAATGCTTTTAGGTTTGGTGCTCGGGTTACGGCTGTTGGTGTGGCATAGCCTAAACCGATATAAACCCCTATCACAGGAGCATCCTTCAGAGATGTCATGCGAGGTGAAAGCAATGCCGCTAAGGTCTCGCGAGAGGTTGACCCGAATGTAAAAGGAGCTACAAACCAGGATCCGTTTTCGAAGACGCGCATTTGTTCGAGGGCGCTTTCTTTTCCGTTGAATTCGATTTTTAAGGCTTTTCGGGTATCCTGACCTTCATAAAGTCGGTTCAGATCGGCCTGTAAGCTATTAAGTGCTTTCATTTTTAAGTCGATTGATGAAATTGCCGTATTAAACGCGTCTTAGGGGAATAGAACAGATTGTACGAACCATACACTTCATCATCGTAAAGAGCAGCGATAAATTCCATAAGCTCGCCGTTTTCATCTTTAAAAATATCGAGTGAATAATCGGTTTTGCGCACATTGTCTTTTTCATAGGTGGTTTGATCCCAAATAGGCTCTCCACCTTTGTAAATGCTTTCGCTTTTTACCGATTTGTCGACTTCGAAATAGGTTGGTTCGTCTTCGTATCCGTGAAAATTATCCGACATTTCATCGTCACACCATTTAAGAAACTCTTCGTCGAATTTTGAGATCGGGGTTTCGCTGTAGGATACGATTTCGTATTTGTTGTCAGCGGTAAGCCTGAAATCGGCATAATCCAGAAAAACCGGTGTCACGATAAAATGGAACACAAGATCGGTGAATTCCGGTTTTATAATAGATCCAGGAATGCTGTATTGCGGTAACAAAATTCGTTGCTCGAAATGTTTTGGTTCGGCAAGGACGTCTGCGGGTTTCGGAAAAGAAATGATTACTTTACTCATATCTTCCGGTTTTGCAATCTTTCTAAGCCCAATAGGTTTTGACTTTGCCATTATTTTGCTTTTGCTTTTTTCGGTGTTAGAAGTTTCGCAATTTCGGTGTCTTTCCAATGTTCGGCAACTTCTTTTGCAGTGGTTCCGACAGGAAGTGCGACCACTTGTTTGGTACTTCCGATGGTGGTATCGAGACCGGCTTTAACCAGGATTTTTGCCATTTCGGCTGGTCCGCCTATATCGCCCAGATAATGTCCTGCAGTCCATCCGTTTTTATCGACCACATTGATGTCTTGTTCCGGGTGAAGTTTAAAAAAGGCTTTTAACCCGTCAAGGCGTTTACTGCGTGCGACATAATGTAAAGGTGTGATTCCCTGGTCGTTTTTGACGTCGAATGAAGCTCCTTTTTTTGCTAATAGTTTCATTGCTTCCGGTTCTCCGGCTGAACAAGCCATGATCATCGGGGTATTACCATTGTTACCACGAATGTTTACATCCACTCCTTTTTTGATAAGATCTTTGGCTAGATAGATACAGTTTACATAGTTGCGATGCTCGGTTGGTCCCCAGGAATATCCGGAGATGTCGTATTGATCCATAAGCGAAAGCACACGTCCTTTTTCGTTTGCGCCGCCATTGTATGGTTTTATATAGCGGAAACAGCCGTTTTCGATCAGGTATTTCACATAGACACCGGAATTGGTTCCTTCCGATTCCCAATGTCCTACTTTGGCTTGTTCCAAACGCATCAAAACGTTAAGTAAAGGAGAAAATCCGGAATCGTCCAGCGTGTTTACGTCGGCACCAGAGTCAATAAGTCGCCATCCGAACGCATAATTACCAAGCGATGCGGCTACATTTAACGGCGTTTTCTGTTGGTGATCTCTGGTTTCTAATAGTGATCTTTTGACTGCCGATATGTGCAGTATTTCGTAGAAGTCGTTTGCTGCAGCGATGTGCATTAGGGTTCCCTTGCTTGAAGTCACCACATCGATTTTAGCACCGTGTTCAATCAGGTCCAGAATGATATCTTTATGTTTGTATGCTGCTGCTAAGTGGATCGGATAAAACGATTGGTTGTCCGCCACATTCGGGTTAGCACCGTGTTGCAGCAAAAGTTGTACGATTTCGCGATGGCCGTAGGCCGCCGCGCAGTGTAAAGCGCCTGAATTTGGTCCCATGGCACTGGCATCGGCACCTTTGGCCAGCATTTGCTTTACGGTTTCGATATCGCCTGCTTCCGCCGCGATTACAAGTTCTTTGTTAATGTCCATATTTAGTTGTTTTGGTTGAATAGGAACCTAGGACAGTATGTCGCCCAAGGCTCAAAAAAAGTATGATATATTTGAATTTATTTTGCTTTGGTCGCTTTTGCCGCTTCGTACATTAATTTAACGTCGTCTGCGCTGTAATCTGTGAATTTATCCGGAGATTGATCGAAGGTCATTCCTTCCCGGATAATTACGGAAGATTTGCCAGTCGTTACGCCATATGTGAACGCAAGTTTGCCTTCCTTGTTTTGTTTAATGAAACCGGTCGGGTCTTCGGTTACAAACTTGTCGAAGCCTGGATTCATTTCCTTATCGCCTGTAATTTCCTTGATCATACCTACCGATTCTTCTGCATTTCCTTCATGGATCGAAAAAGTTAGCTTAAACAATTTACCACCATATACAAAAACTTCGCCTTTTGTTGTGCTTTTAATCACTTTTGCATCTTTTGGTGCTTTAGTAACAACAGGGATTCCGTAGCTGCTCAAATCAAGAGCAACGAATTCAGCGAATACCAGTGGTTTTTCCGGAGCTGCAGTTGCCGTTTCTTCTGTCGCTGCTGCATTTTCGGATTTGTTACCGTTCCAACTGTAAGTAGAGAAGGCAAGCATCGCGATGGCTGCCACAAGCAGGAATTTTTTGTTTTTCATGTTTATTGATTTATTGTTGGTTTTACTCGTTTTGAATTCGCTTTTGAAAGTTATGCGAAAATCTTTACGCGAATCCTACGGAACTAGTGTCTGTCGTTAATTGAATACGATCAATCTAACTTATAATTACCCGCATTATTTTCAATAAAATCGAAGATTTCTTGTCCCTCTTTTTTCAATTTTTTGCAGTTCTCTATTGAAATATATCGGAAATTTCTTTCGAAAATACAATTTAAAATCAATTAAACAAATAGTTGTATATAAAATGATTGTTAAATTTCACAAATACGTGTATTTTTATTAGTGCTGTAACTGTTTTGTGAACGCCTGATTCTAAATGTAAAACTCTTAAAAAAAACAGAAGTACTTTAGCCTTTATTCAATTCTTGATTCATTAATCGGTCTTTGAATGGTAGCCTTTCCATTAGTGCTACTTTTTCATTTTTTCAAAAGTAAAGCCGATATCGCCAATCTGTGTTTCAAAATGAGATCCATCAAATCCATAAATCGGACTTTTATATAAAAATCGTAAGTCATCTCCGTCTAAATAATGGTGGTGAATGTAGCCATCCTGTATGTTGATAAAGGTTTCACGAACGGTAAATTCTCCTTCCTCTTTTGTATCGTAGTCCATAACCTTTGCCAGACAGCTAAAGCGGAGGAAGTCGTTGTTATAGCGACTCACGATAAGATGTATTGTATCGCCAAGCGGCATAAAATTGGTCATATTGTAATTAATCCGTAATTGTCCGGTTTCCTTAGTGGAAAGCCATTCCCCAATAAGTTGGTCCGCATGGATATCGGATACTTTGTAAAAAAAGCCTTGTTGTAAAGCTGTATATACTGCTTCAAAAAGTATTTTTAATTCATTTCTTTTTTGAGGTCCGTCAAAAATAAGATTGTCTGTCAGGAAATCCCGGATCTGATCCTGGTCGTATCGTGCGAATGCCTCTACAGTTACTACATTTTTTGCGGTTTGATTGTTGGTGAATTCTTTTTCAACAAGTATGTTATGGAGAATAGTAGCAAAAGCTTCAACATTTTGATCATTCAAAAAACGGTCCAGGTCAAAGCCATCATTTTTTAAGCCACCGCCTCCGATTTTGTAGGTTCCGAAAAATTCCTTTTCCAATTGCGCGCATTCTTCGTGGAATTGAAGCCTAAAATCATTTTCAGAAAGCAAGTAGAGCTTCATGAGCGTAATCAATCGGGCACTTGTAAAATATAATTGTGTTTTAAAAGTAATGTATTCCAAAATTTGCGATTAAATGTTAACGTTGTCGATTTTATTTTTTAAAGCTATTATCGTTGGGCCTGTCGGATCGAAAACGGCTACTAATTTGAAGATTTTTTTTATGATAATTACATTTTGAACATCCTGTTTTAAAAGGATTTCAAAATGGTCGTTGATAAAATTACAATTCTCAAGAACAATCCCGGATAACTCGCGATATTGGAGTCCTCTTTCCTGTTCGATGGTTAGAATTGCGAGTAATAACGCTATTCGGTTTGGAATGGTTTTCGTAAGGTCATCAATTGCATAGTGCTCATAATAAACACCATTATGGGTATACGAAAGATAACCACCCATTATCGCTTCGGTAAACAATTCCAGTTGTGAAGTCGTCCAGTTTTTTAGATCGGCTTCCAGTGCATTCCATTCCTGAGCCCTAAAACAGCGTTCCATTACGGAAAGAATAGCCGTTGTTCCATGCTCTTCCGACCAATAGTCACTATCCTTATGTTCACCTTCCAGTACTATGCGATAGACCGCTAATACAGCCGGATTATCACACTGTGTTGTACAGTTTGCCGCGTATTTTTGTCTGAAAAAGTCAAAATCGGGTTGTGACATTAGTCGAAAATTTAGAAGCTATGTTAATTTTACTTGGTCAATATATTCCGAAGTGGAAAGCAAAAAATCGGCTTCCGATAGGTTTACGTTAATAAGAAGACCATCAATCGGGATTTCGTAATACGTTCCATTTTCCCATTTTTTAAAAGCGGACGGATCTTTTTTTATCTGTTGGAAAGCCCGTTCGAGAATACTGTTTAAAGCCGTTGCATCTGAATACTGTTCTTTAAGGTTTGCAATTGCCGCATATAGGTGATCAGATACGAAGTACTGATATCGGTTAAATCAACTCCGTGGATCATATCGGTACATTTTGACCGTTCCGGAAAAGAAAGTACCGAAAACAAATCGACACCCCATTCGACGTAATCATCAGGATCATTTTTGGTGATCAAAGCATCTAATTCGGAAATGATATCGGTGATAACATCCAGGTCCAGTTCACTCAGGTACCCGATTTCGGAATAAGATTCCGGCGTAATTCCAAAAGTAATGTCCCGTTTTAAATTGGGATATTTTTTGCCGACTACAATACTTTTGATCGTATTCATTCGCTATGACTTTTTGCGATTACTAATATATAAATATTGTATTGATATTCAGTAGCAATAAAAAAATGTAACATTAAAAAGGAGGGGAGTGAAATTATCGAATCGTTTAGTCGACTTCATTAATCACACCTTTTTTTACCGATTCTATAACGATGGAAAACGGATCATGGTGATCAATTATCCATTCCCCGTTTTTAAAAATAAAGGAAATATACGGCCCTAAGATGACATTTTGCTGGATAAACAAATTGTCCCCTTCCTGTGGCGCATAGTCAAAATCAAAACAGTTTTCGTAATTCAGATTAAAAGCAATCCATTCAGCATCCAATCCGTTTCCGATGGAATCGCTGGGCATAATATAACGTCCGAGCATGGCACAGTCCTTATGTTCTTCAACAAAACGAAATAACTGCCAGATATAGATCAGCGGAATAGTGTCGTTCTTTTTGTTTTTAACCGGTATAAGTTGATCACCAGATTTTTTATAGACTTCTTTTTCCCGGAATTTTATAGTTCCTGATTCGCAACTGCATAATTTGATTCCTTTTGTAAAGTCGCACATATTTTAGAGAACTATTTAGAATGATAAAAATAGGACATAATTTGAATTCGGAATTCAGATAACGCCCAATCTAAAAGTTCAGATAATCGATTGTATCGGTTAATTCGGACCATCTGGCGGATAGAAACTTAGCATAATTGGTCGCCGAAATCCCATAACTGCCTAAAGAATGGCCATCGTTGACTTCGACGAGAATCGTAGCATTGTTTTCATCTACACCAAAATCCAGGGCATAGGCACGTGGTTGTGATTTAAAATCGGCAATGGCAGCTTTAACAATTTCCAGATCCAGTGTCTTGTTCCAGTCTCCTTTATAATGTCTGATATCCAGTATTTCCTGATACCGAATAAAACAACGGAATTCGGCTTTAAAAGAAATCAGTTCCGAACATAAAACAGAAGTAGGTTTATCGGTATCGAGTAATCCAACAAAGTCAAGTTCGGTTTTAAAAACCTTTCCCGGAAACTTTTTTGTTTCCGTTTCCGGCTTTATAAAAACGGGAAACCGCTTTTCCTGTAAAACATCTTCTAAAGTAGATTTCCAAATGGTCCTTTTCAGATAGTGTTGAAGCTCGACAGGATAATCGATTTCTGTTGTTTTTCTAGGTCTATTGATCATTTCCAGACGTTTTCGAACATTTCCGATTCCACCCACAAGAATGTGTTCCGGGTTCGTATCTTCGATATGGTTGACATCATGGAATTTTTCAATTTCAAAGCCAAAATGTTTAAAGCCTTCGTAAGCAATAAACGCATTTACATTGTAAAATTCACCATCGTTATGGGTTTGTATAAAGGCTTTCATGGTGCTGAATTTCTGGAATTATAGTGTTATTTTTTCGATGTTGCGTTTGAAGTTTTAGTTTTTCCGGCATTTTACAAAAAAGAATAGGAAATTTTCCTGAACGGTTATGATATCGAATAAACCGAATGAATCAAACTCCCGGTGAACCGATTCCAGATCATAGAAAAACATATTCACACCGTCGATTATTTCATAGCGATCCGGCCCAAGATGTTTTCCGGTTCCATAGGTAGCGGCTTCTTTGGTGATCATCGTAAAAATCATATAACCGCCTTCTTGCAATTGATCATAACAATCGCGGATTAGTTTTTTTCGTTCTTCCTCATCTAAAAGGTGAATCAACGCATAGCAAAATATACCATCATACTTTTGATTGTCAAAAGGCATATCGGTTACCGATCCATGAAAAATTTTTATAGCATCACCGTAGTGCTTTTGAGCCATTTTGATTGCCGTTTTTGAAATTTCAATTCCGGTTACCGTCATTCCGTTTTCCCTGAAAAGCTGTGCATTCCGACCATAACCGATTCCGGGGATAAGAATATGCTGTAGCGATTGCTCTGCAAAGAATTCGTTGGCCATAACGGTAGATTGCGCGGGTGTAAAACCCCACATTTCTTTTTTGTCAACAAAACTGGCTTCCCAGAATTCGGGTTTTTCGGAAGATAGCATATGGTATAGGTATTAATTATTCGTTTAAGGCTTCGGAAATTTCCGGATCAACGCTGCAAGGACTCCATTTTTAGAAACCTGAAGCGTAGTCGTTTGCGGAGTTAGGAAATAGGATTGCATAGTGATTTGATCTTCCTCGTCGGCAAAACAACGTAAAATATAATGTGTCAAGAGGCACTTTTTATAATCGTTATAAAAATAAAAAGTAGCAACAGAAAAGTTACTGTCATATACACCATTTAAAAACTGAATACGTTGTTGGTAGGAATAGGAATTTTGATCCCATCGTTCGAATTTTTCGAAGAGATCTTCGTTTAGTAAAAAATAATCCCGATCGATAAAAAAAGACTTGCTTTTTACAGCATTATCCAGTAGCTGAACAATATTCCGGGAATAAAGAATACTTCCTTTTTGATTTTCAAAATAATCAATCCGAATGTCATTTTCCCTATCCGTTTCCAGTAGGAGCTGTTCGCAAATGGCAACTACTTTTTTAAAAACAGCAATTTTGTGTTCACTGATTTCAAAGTCTTCCGTAAATGAAAACCGTTGGAATATGCCGTCTTTGGTAGAAAAACCACCGCTGTAATTGTTGATAAAACCCAGAAGGTAAAAAATTTTAAGATTCATAAAATGGGTGGATAGTCAGATTTAGTTCTGGTTATTCTTTTGTGTAATTTCAGCTAAATAGTGCGATTTGTCATGCCATTACGCTAAAAATGCAAGATACTACTTTTGTTGTTTTTCTATCGCTTTTACAATATTTAATGATCAGTTTATTCCCATAAAAAAACAAAACAAAACGTTCATTAAGTTGAAAAGAAAGATCATTTTTTAGTCAATTCAAAAAAGGGATTCTAATTTTCTATTCCAAATGCCTTTCCAGCCGTTTAAAAAATAAAACGGATAATTCTTCCTCTATTAATAGTTTTTCAATTTTCGAAGAAACAGTCGAAACCGTAAACATTGCCGTGTTTTTCAGACACATCCATTGCTCTCCTGCTATGTGAATTGTTTCAGCTGATTTTTCCGATTCAATACGATCTTCATTTATGGAAAAAAAAATCACGTTGTTCATTATTCTATCCGCCTTACTTACCGGGATTTCGGCCTTATCACAAACGCCTCCTGATGGAGTAGTTGTACCGGAAATTAGTACTGTTGTCAACATTAACAAACAAGCTCTAATTGATGAGGTTCAATTAGCAAACGATGAAAGACAATCGGTAAGGCCGGATTTTTTCTCCCGACGTACTTCCGAAGTAGGCTTTACCGAAGGGAAACTATCGGTTTCGCTATCCGGAGCCGCAAACTATACGATACCACTTTATTTGCCACCTGGAATTAATGGCGTTGTACCTAAAATCGGAATCAACTATAATAGTCAGTCCGGTGTTGGAATGCTGGGATATGGGTGGAATCTTACCGGTTTATCCTCAATTGCAAGGATACCTTCTACTAAATTTCATGATGATAAGATTGAAATTATTAATTATAATCTTTCGGATAATTATGCATTAGACGGTCAGCGACTGCTACTAAAAAGTGGTGTGCATGGTAGGGATGGAGCCGTATATGAAACAGAAAATTATTCGAATACCAAGGTCACCCTCGTTGGCGGTATTGAAGGAGCGCCGGATCGGGGTCCGGATTATTTTATTGTGGAATACGCCGATGGTTCCAAAGCCTATTATGGTTATATACACGGGAATACTTCAAATTCCAGATCGCAAACGGATTATTCCATTACCTATTGGGAAAACCCTCAGGGATTGCGAATCAATTATTACTATACCAATTGGATTTCCAATACGACCATCCTGAATAGTATTAAGTACGGATCGACAGGTACGGACACGCCAATAAATGAGGTTGTTTTTATTTATAAAAACAGATTGAAGCCGGAAGAATTTCATATTGCCGGACTTCAGAAAATCAATGACAAAATTATAAGTGAAATTCAGGTTAAAGGAAATGGTGTTGCCCTGCGTAATTATTTTTTTGAGCATACCGTAAGCGCTCTTGGACATGAAAAACTGGTCAGTATACAGGAAAAAACAGGAGATAACACAAAGAGTTATCCTAAAATGATTTTTCAATATGTTGCTAATTTAACCACTTTTCCAAAGCAAATAGAATTTGTAAAAACCATTCAAACAACTATTCCTTTCGCCGATATCAAGCGAACCATAACCGGAGATTTTGATGGTGATGGGGAAATGGAAATACTTACAGGAAATGCTGATGTCAGGAATCAATCCATCGGGATTTATAAATTAAATGAGTCGGATAAGGGGATTAATCTGCTTACTCAGACGAGTCCGGTAACGATCAGCACCGTTTTTTCCACTGTAAATTTTCTGGATAGTAATTTTAAAAAGAAGAATAGGCAAGGTTGGTGTACGGTTGAAGGAGGACATGACGCGGTAGTTAAAGTATATTCATACAATAGCAGTACTGGTGGCGCCGATTTAGAATACCAGAAAAGCTTTAGATCTATTATTTCGCAATATGGAAATAAAGATTTGCATCCGTACTCCGGTTATTTTTCGCTTCCGGGCGATTTTAATGGAGATGGATTAACGGACCTGTTATTCCTTAAAAACAATGGCGACGGAACATTGGCAACCCAGTTTGTGGACTTAGACAGAAGGATAGCGTCTGGTTTGACCTATAATTCCGGGACATTTAGAATTGGAAATGTGACAGGTACTTTTGCTAATGGGATGCCGATTGTAAAAGGAAGCTTCCAATTTAAAACAGGAGATTTTGATGGTGATGGTAAAACCGATCTAATTATTTTCAGAGGGGATCCGTATAACGTCATGGATATTTATTCGTTGCGAAACAATGTTTTTGTAAAAATATACAGTTGGACGACCAATATGCCGGGATATCTGGGAAGTCCATCTACCCAGACAGGACATCCGGCAAGCGGTATCCGGATGTTCCCGATTACCATAGGTGATTATAATGGTGATGGTAAGAGTGATATATTTTTTCCGGCATCGGGAAAAGTATTAATGGCGACAGGCGGGATGCAATTTATAGAGGAATTATTGCCCTCCTATACCAGACCGGAAGCGTATAAAGAGCAATTTTTGGCACTAGATTTTAATAATGATGGAAAAGACGACATCTTAAAACTTACCCCAATATTGGTAAAAGAACCAGGCAGCGTCTCCTATACGATCTGGACGGATAATCAAGGCGCACATCAATGTTGTCCGGTTCAGAATTATTACAAATTTTATGGACTTAAAATAGAGCATTATTTCAGAATGGGTGCTACTTCGGTTTCATTACCGTGGGGCCATCAGTCCTTTCGGCGAATGATGGATGCTCGCGGTGTTCCGCGTGCCGATACGAACAGGTTTGATAGACTGTTGATGACACTTTTAACCCGAAAAAGCAAGACAGACAACGGTAAAACCGAAATCGCAATATTGGGCGGGAATGGTGTTTCGTTTTTCTCCAACAATAGCTTTTTAGATGACGAATATCTGCTTAGAAACATTCATACCAATGGTGTAAACCAATCGATTAGCTATGCCAATTTAAAACCGGGAAACGGCGTATATTTTGCCGGGAACGACATCGAAATATTTCCAAATTATACGATTAATACTGCTGAAAAATTCAAAGTCGTTTCGAAAATACAAAAAAGCGGACTCGCATATCATAAAAGTCAGGAGTACCGTTATCAGGGGGCTGTAGCCCATGCAGAGGGGTTAGGATTCTTTGGGTTCCAGTCGACGTTGAAAACAAATTGGTATGACGATCCGTCCAAAATCATCTCCTATATAACGAAGTTCGATATGAATAAAAGAGGAGCCGTAATTCAGGATTTTTCGGTTCCCGGACTGGTTTCACCTGCTTTAACCTTAGCAGCTACTGATTCCTTTATCAGCAAAAGTAATACGCTATATAACAACGAAGACTTCTATGATGAAGAACCGTTATCCTCCAATAAGGTATACAAACTGAGAAAAACAGGGGTTAAAAATTATAACGGACTAACCGGAGTTAACAGTGAAACGACAACAGTTTATAATGCCACCGGTAGTCCCACTAAGGTAACCACCAAGGTGAAAAACGGAGCCACTCTCGAACGGACTACAGTGGAAGATTATACGTACGACCCGCTAACAACCAGTCCTTATATGGTAGACCGGCCAAGGAGTAAAAGTACTACCGCGACCCTTGCAGATAATGATGAGGTGCGCAGTGAAGAGCAGTATTTTTATGAAAAGAACCTGTTAAAACAGCTAAGACGAAAAGGACATAATACCGGTTATGTTACCGAAGATAACGAATACGACCGCTATGGTAATCTAATCCAAAAAACAATGTCGGCTATAGGAATGGCGCCAAGAGTTAGCAAATGGGAATATGACACACCGACACATCGTTTTGTAAGCAAGAAAACGGATGTTTTAGGAAATCAAACCACCTATGCCTATAATGCCAGTAACGGTTTAATGCTAACAGAAACAATACTTAACAGTACTAACCCCATGACCACAACTTATATCTATGACAAGTGGGGAAAAACAATCAAAAAAACAGATTATCTGGGGAAGAGTGAAAAATATATTTATGTAAAAACGCGTGGCAGTGGAGTGCTTAAAACTACAGTAGGTGATGATGGCAGTAGTAGTACCAGCCAAATTGACGCTTATGGAAGGGAAGTGCGAAAAGGGACAAAAACAATCAACGGTAAATGGTCGTATGTCGATCTGAAGTACGATATTGATGACAGGCTTATCTCCGAAAGCCATCCTTATTTTAGCGATGCGAATGCTACGGTATGGAATGAAATGAAGTATGATATATATGGCAGACTACTTCAGACCGTTACATTAAAAACGGCAAGTACCCAGGGTAAAGTTGTGAATTATACCTATTCGGGTTTAACAACAATTGAAGACGACGGTATAAAGTCCAAACAAAGTGTATACAATGCATTGGGTCAGATTATTTCGTTAACGGAAACACCGGGCGGAACCATTACCTATCGTTATTATGCAAACGGTAATCTAAAAGAGTCGGTTTACGAAGGAGGAAGAATCAAATTGGAGTATGATGGCTGGGGTAACAAAACAAAACTGGAAGATCCTTCAGCCGGGATTTATAGGTACCAATACAATGCATTTGGTGAACTCACCAAAGAGATAACACCAAAAGGAACTTTTTCCAGAATTAGAGATGATGTCGGTAGAGTTATTTCGGTTAAAGAAGCCGAAACAGGAACGGTTTCGCATCATACAAAATATTATTACAATAATGATAATACGTTTTACAAATCGATTCGTGAGGAAATTTTAACCGGTAATGCAACCAACGAATTATATTATGAATACGATACTTATAAAAGAGTAAAAAAAATAAGTCAGATAACCCCTTATGCGACTTTTAAAAAAGAATTTACCTATGACGCATTCGGAAGAATAGGAAAAGAAAAGTACACTGCAATTTCGCTGACCAATAATAAAACCACTAGCAGGGCATTTATCTATTATTATTTGGCAGGGCAGCGCACTCAAATAGTTGATGAGGCTATTAACAACCCGGTTTGGAATGCCAATGCAGTTGACGCAAGCGGACAGTTGACCAGTGAAAGCAGCGGTTTCTGGATCACTAGAAATAGTACCTATGATCTATATGGTTTCCCGAAAGCAGCGGTAACAACACGTATGGTTACCAATCCGAATACCGGACCTTTTGAACCGGCTGATGTATCCGAAGACGTATTGCGTTTAAAAACAACATTCGAAATACAAAGACAGAACTTAATCAGTAAAAGCAACAGCCTGTTTGAGACCTACGAACCGTTTGAATACGACAATCAGGACCGACTGGTAAAATGGAATAAAGAACTGGTAACCCTTCACAACAACAAGTTCAACTCCGGAACAGCAGAATTCGAAACACAACACGGAGCCAATGCAACAAATGAGAACGGCCAGCTAAAAGTAACCGCAACACGAGCTTATGCCGGGGTTAAGAAAGTACTTTTAACACGGGCAAAAGTTGGTGATCAATTATTCGTTAAAGTTAAAGTAGACAAATGCAACACCCATAAAGTACGTGTTTTAATTGCCGAATACGATCCAACCAGTCGATTACGAAGCGAATCAGTTAAAGGTTACGCTCAAAACGGTTTTATTGAATTTGAGCATACCGTTTCGAACTATCCTTACATTACGGTAAACATCGAGAAGGACGGAACCGGTAACGATATCGGTAGGACTACAACTTTCTATATCGATGATCTATTGGCTGAAAAACAGCTTGTCGAAAAACAACAGTACGATGACTCAGGCCGTATTACCGAAAACAATTTAGGTCAG
>Ga0160502_100068_pt1 | contig 151824 bp, 135 predicted proteins | sample DIDnMG_14_FD_108237 | JGI IMG/M metagenome (GOLD analysis project Ga0160502, IMG submission 108237) | Enriched soil microbial communities from UW Madison campus, WI, USA - DID2933_E24_Xylan MG | ecosystem: Environmental > Terrestrial > Soil > Unclassified | place: USA: Madison, Wisconsin... | reverse complement strand
TCACCTAAGGCTATAGCCAGTGCCTCTTGTTTGATGCCCAACATCTCGCGAAAACGTTTGATGTTTCTTCCCTGGTGTACTTTTTTGTCTGGCGTATCGAAATGTGACATACTCATGTATTTTAAAATTGTCGGTATAAATATAATTAAAAATATGGTTCTATAACAGAACCTGAAAAAGGAATAGGATAATTATTGGAGTACTGAAATAGTCAACTTTACAGGGTGAACTTTATGTTTATAAAACGCCCGATTATGAAAAATTCCACACCAAGCAGCAACCACAACAAACAAAAAAAACTTCCGGTACGCCGGGTTTCGGTATACGGAAAAGCCTTTCCACACGCCTACGGGCGGTATGTATATTATCCCGAAATCCGATTGGATGGTAAATGGCTTCAAGAGTCCGGGTTTAAAACCGGGATGAAAGTAAAGATAAGCTGCGAATATCGGAAGCTTATTATAACTGTAGACACCCGGAAAGATCCCTCGCTTTATCGTTAGTCGACCTAAAAATAGAGTTGCACACACACCTGTATCACATCCGCTGCACACCTGACAGGTTTTTAAAACCTGTCAGGTGTAACATACTACATTGAAGTGCGAATGATGATTTCATTATTTTTTATAAACCAATTGCGGAAACGGAACACAGTTAGTTATTGTACTTTTTTCTTTTAATCAGGAACGCAGCGGTGAGCATTATCCGTTGCGGAACGGAGCCTTTAATGCGCTCCGGATTATTGCGGTACCGTAATGATAAAACCCTCTGTTACCAGAGGGTTTTTTGCTTTGCTACACCTGACAGGTTTTTAAAACCTGTCAGGTGTGCTGAATCGTGAGAATAAGTAATAGAAATAAAAAAATGCCTTAATATACTTTTTATATCAGGCATTTTTCTGTTTTTTTTGTTTTGTAGTTTATGTAAAACCCCTTGATTTTACAGGGATTTTAATGAGGTTGGAATTGTACTCGATAAAACTACAAAAATTTGAAAGGAATTCACAACGTTCGAGAGTGACCGTAAAATCTTTGCCTCGTTGGAATTGTACTCGATAAAACTACAAAAATTTGAAAGGAATTCACAACATTCTTGGACACTATCAGTTTAGTGATGATGTTGGAATTGTACTCGATAAAACTACAAAAATTTGAAAGGAACTCACAACGCGCGTGTGTGGGCGGGACTATTCCGGCAAGTTGGAATTGTACTCGATAAAACTACAAAAATTTGAAAGGAATTCACAACAAGCAATATGTTATACAGGAATTAAATCAAGTTGGAATTGTACTCGATAAAACTACAAAAATTTGAAAGGAATTCACAACGTATCGAACCAATTGATTGAAGAACTATCTGTTGGAATTGTATTCGATAAAACTACAAAAAATTGAAAGGAATTCACAACAAAGTACAATCGGATGAGCAAATTGCATTAGTTGGAATTGTATTCGATAAAGCTACAAGAATTTGAAAGGAATTCACAACCCGGGCCATTTCCTCCATTTCAACAAACCAGTTGAAATTGTATTCGATAAAACTACAAAAATTTGAAAAGAATTCACAACTGGTTGCAAAACGCACAGAAGACCATCGAAGTTGGAATTGTATTTGATAAATACTACAAAAAATTGAAAGGAATTCACAACAGATTTTGAAAAAAGGCGTTTCCGGCGCAGGTTGGAATTGTATTCGATAAAATTACAAAAATTTGAAAGGAACTCACAACCGATTGTAGAATATTCAGCAGCCAAAAATTGTTGGAATTGTATTCGATAAAGCTACAAAAATTTGAAAGGAACTCACAGCAAACAAATTCAATTGACCACAACAGCGTTAGTTGGAATTGTATTCGATAAAACTACAAAAATTTGAAAGGAATTCACAACCCGTTCCTATGAATAAAAATTACTACTTCAGTTGGAATTGTACTCGATAAAACTACAAAAATTTGAAAGGAACTCACAACATAAAAAAACAAGGTTATGAATTTTGACGAGTTGGAATTGTATTTGGTAAATCTACAAAAAATTGAAAGGAACTCACAACGCATGTTTCGAGATTGATTTACCGGAATTAGTTGTAACTGTATTTGGTAAATCTACAAAAATTTGAAAGGAACTCACAACGATGCAAAAGACCTTGACAAGTGGAATGATGTTGTAATTGTATTCGATAAATACTACAAAAAATGAAAGGAATTCACAGCTGGATGGATACCCTGGATGTATGCCAATTAGTTGGAATTGTATTTGATAAAACTACAAAAATTTGAAAGGGATTCACAACTAAAGTGCACCGTCACATTTTGGAAGGTTAGTTGGTATTGTATTCGATAAAGTTACAAAAAATTGAAAGGTAGTGTACAGCGATTTAAGATTATTATGGAATCGGATAATCATAATATATAAAAAAGCCCCGAAGATAGTCGAGGCACTAAATGTTTTCACAACGGAATAATCCTTATTGTGAATTCCTTTCGATAGCAAAGTAACTATTTTTTTCGGAAATAACATTACGTAAAACCATAAAATGGTATAGGAATATTTTTTTAAATTTCGGAAAAACAGTTCACTATGAATAAATATATACTCGGATTAGATTTGGGAGTCACTTCAATAGGATGGGCATTGGTGGCAGTTGACGAAAACAACATTCCGGTTCGTATTATAGCAATGGGATCCCGAATTATACCTTTATCATCAGACGATAGGGATCAGTTTCAAAAAGGTCAATCCATAACCAAAAATCAGGATAGGACCAATAACCGAACACAAAGAAAAGGATATGATAGAAAACAGTTGCAAAAAAACGAATTAAAAAAGATTCTCAAGCAATATAATATTTTTCCAACTGAAGAATTGTTGAAGTTACCCATGCTGGATTTATGGAAGCTAAGAAGCGATTCTGTAAATCCGGACGCGGCTATCTCCGGAGCTCAATTGGGACGTATTTTGTATATGTTAAATCAGAAAAGAGGTTATAAATCGGCAAGAAGTGAAGCTAATGCCGATAAAAAAGATACCGATTATGTTCAGGCTGTAAAAGGACGTTATGCAGAACTAAAAGAAAGAAATCAAACCATTGGCCAATATTTTTATGAGGCTTTAAATACGGCAAAAAATACAAACTCGTATTTTAGAATTAAAGAAGCGGTATATCCAAGAGAAGCCTATATAGAAGAATTTGATACCCTAATTGAAATTCAAAAGAATCAACACGATTTTCTAACAGATAAAGTGATTGAGCAATTGCGGAATGAGATTATTTATTTTCAGCGAAAATTAAAATCGCAAAAAGGATTAGTCAGCATATGTGAACTCGAAGGATTTGAAAAAAAGGTTCTTGATAAAGAAAAAAATAAGGAAAAACTAGTCTTTGTAGGGCCAAAAGTTGCTCCCAGAACTGCACCTTTATTTCAGTTATGCCGGATTTGGGAAGTGGTAAATACGCTTTCACTTAAAATTAAAAACCCAGAAAATAGTAAATACAAATGGAGTGATAGAGTAATTTCTCTGGACGAAAAACAAAAAATTGCTGAGTATCTTTTTTCAAACGGTAATCTTAGTTTTTCGGAGTTACTTAAAATTTTGAAACTTAAAAAAGAAGATGTTTATACCAATAAACAAATACTAAAAGGTATTAAAGGAAATGAAGTCTATGAATCGATTCGTACTATTATTGGAGATAATGATTTGTTGCAATTTAATGCTGCGGTAGTTTCTTCCAATTATATAGCTATGCTTGTTGATAAAAAAACAGGTGAAGTACTTGAAGAAAAAGAAGGATTGGAAATAGATAAAAAAGTGGAGCAGGAACCATTACATCAGTTATGGCATACTATTTATTCCATTAAAGAATTGGAGGAGTGTAAAAATGCTTTAATTAAACGATTTGGATTTGATAGCGATACAGCAGAAAAACTTTCTCATTTAGACTTTAATAAACAAGCTTTTGGAAATAAATCGGCTAAAGCCATGCGAAAAATTTTACCCTACCTAATGCAGGGATATGATTATTCGAAGGCATGTAGTCTGGCAGGTTATAACCATTCCAATAGTCTGACAAAAGAAGAAAAAGAGCAGCAACCTCTAGCAGACAGATTGGAGCTATTGTCTAAAAATGACTTACGACAACCGGTTGTAGAAAAAATCATAAACCAAATGATTCATGTGGTAAACGCTATTCTGGAACAATATGGTAGACCGGTTGAAATTAGAGTAGAATTAGCCCGGGAACTAAAGCAAAGTAAGGACGAGCGTAATGATATGGATGTCTGGAATTCGAAAAATCAGAAACTCAATACAGAAATAGGAAGGAGATTATCAGAGTTAGGATTGCCAACAACGAAACGATATATTCAAAAATATAAGTTTATTTTCCCTTCTTTGAGTAAAAATATTAAAGAGGCACGCGTAAACAACCAATGCATTTATTGTGGTGAAACTTTTAATCTTACGGAAGCACTAAAAGGAGATGCTTTTGATGTAGATCATATTGTTCCAAAGGCATTACTATTTGATGATTCTCAAACCAATAAAATACTTGTTCATAGAAAATGTAATGCCAACAAGACCAATCAAACGGCCTATGACTATATGGCATCCAAAGGAAAAAATGAATTAGAATCGTATTTAGAGAGAGTAGATGACTGGTATAATAGGGGAATTGTTTCTTATGGAAAAGTACAGCGTTTAAAAGCCTCTTATAATGAATATCTGGAACGAAAAAAACAGAAGAAAGAAACGGAATTGGATAGAAAGCTTTGGGAAAACTTTATTGACCGTCAGTTAAGAGAGACACAATATATCGCTCGAAAAGCAAGAATGATTTTACAGAAAGTATGTTCTAATGTAACGGCTACCGAAGGTGGTGTAACGGCAAAGTTGCGGGATCTTTGGGGATGGGACGATGTATTGATGAATTTGCAGATGCCTAAATATATGAGTGCCGAAGAAGCAACAGGCAAAACGTTTATTGGGATAAAAGAATGGACAAGTGATCATGGAAAAAGAAAGCACCAAAAGAAAGAAATAATCAATTGGTCAAAACGTGACGACCACCGTCATCATGCTATCGATGCTTTGGTAATTGCCTGTACCAAACAAGGATTTATTCAACGGATAAATACTTTAAATGCCAGCGAAACCAGAGATGAAATGAATCGAAAAGTGGAAGAGGCACAAATAGTATTTAAAGAGAAGGCAACATTATTAGAAAAATACCTGATAATGCAACAACCATTCACAACAGAACAGGTTATGAAAGAAGCAGATAAGATTTTGATTTCTTTTAAAGCAGGTAAAAAAGTAGCCACTATTACAAAATATAAAGCTACAGGTAAAAACAAACAAACAGGAGTTATTGTGCCAAGAGGGGCGCTTCACGAGCAATCGGTTTATGGTAAAATTAAAGTGATAGAAAAAGAAAAGCCGGTGAAATACTTGTTTGAAAATGCAAATAAAATTGTGAACCCTAAAATTAAAGAGCAGGTATATGAACGGCTTTCTGAATATAAAAATGAAGTAAGAGCGGCTTTATCATCACTGAAAAAAGAACCGATTTATTTGAATAAAGAGAAAACGGAAATATTGAATAAGGCTTCATGTTATAACGAAGCTACTGTGCTGAAATATAAACTAGTTGGCTTAAAATCACAACAAGTGAAAGATATTGTAGACGAAAAGGTAAAGAAGTTGGTAGCTGAACGACTGGCTTTACACGGTAACAATGAAAAAGAAGCCTTTAAAGATACGCTTTGGTTTAATGAAGAAAAGCAAATCCCGATTCGTACGGTTAGATTATTGGCACGACCCGATGCAAATAATTTACAAGTAATTAAAAAGGATGCAAACGGAAAAGAGATTGGTTTTGTATTGACGGGGAGCAATCATCATATTGCTATTTATGAAGATAAAAAAGGTAATATGAGCCAATATGGCTGTACATTTTGGCATGCTATTGAAAGAAAAAAATATCAGATTCCCTATATTTTCAAGGAGACATCCGAAATATGGAATGCAATATTAAATAAAGACTATCCGGAATCTTTTTTAAATAAGCTCCCGGCTGATGGCTTACGATTAAAATTTAGTATGCAACAAAATGAAATGTTTGTATTGGGGCTTTCGCAAGAAGAGTTGAATGCTGCATTAAAAAATAACGATACATCTATATTAAGTAAACATTTATATCTGGTTTGGAGTATATCCGATAATAATTATTGGTTTCGACATCATTTGGAGACTAAAAATTCGGAACTGAAAAAAACAGAAGGAGCCAAGGAAAGCAAACGATTTTATAATATCAGAAGTGTAGGAGCATTAATGGCTTTGAATCCGATAAAAGTAAGGATTAATCATTTAGGGACAATAAACAGGATAGGAGAATTTTAAGTAATTAACGATGCTGAAACGAACGATTTATATTGGAATTTGGTAAAACTACAAAAAATTGAAAGGAACTCACAACTGGCTACAGAATGCGCAAAAGACAATCGAAGTTGTAACTGTATTTAATAAATCTACAAAAAAATGAAAGGAACTCACAACAATACAAAGAATTAAGCGATGGTAATTATTGTTGTAACTGTATTTAGTAAATCTACAAAAAATTGAAAGGAACTCACAACAAGTAAAAGAACTTCAACAACGATTAGGCGGTTGTAACTGTATTTAGTAAATCTACAAAAAATTGAAAGGAACTCACAACTCGGGAAGGATAAAGAGGTTTTCTCTAAAAGTTGTAACTGTATTTAGTAAATCTACAAAAAATTGAAAGGAACTCACAACAGAAAACTACTTATCCCCATTTATGGATGCGTTGTAACTGTATTTAGTAAATCTACAAAAAATTGAAAGGAACTCACAACGAGGTTTTGGAGACGGTTTTGGAGCGCCGGGTTGTAACTGTATTTGGTAAATCTACAAAAAATTGAAAAGAATTCATTGTCTTAATAATTGATAGTTTCTACTTTAAGTGTTTTTTATTTTTACCCACCAAAGAGAAATTTTATTTTACTACATTCGTAATTGAAATAATACACTTTGATAGGAGTAGAAGAGTCTATTGATTCAAAACCAAACTACCAAAAAACACTATAAAAAATGGAACAAAAAGAACCAGGAGCCTTAACAAACGAAGAGCTATTACAGGAAATAAAAAAAATGAAAACCACCCGAATTTACGATGCCGGGATTATAGGTTTTTTAATAGGAGTGGCCTTTTATGGCACCGTTAAAGGCGGATTCGGAATATTTACCTTTATTCCGCTTGCCTATATCCCTTTTGCTACAAAGAACACCAAAAAATACAATGCGTTAAAAGAACAGCTAAAAGAAAGAGGTTTATAATAAAAAACACCTGACAGGTTTTCAAAACGGGTCAGGTGTTTAATCCCAGATCGCGCGGATTTACTTCGTCTGTTCGGCTAATGCCTCGGGTACAATCCGTGTGCATAATAAATAAAAAAACTACGACATTGCTATCGTAGTTTTTTTATTTTAAATGGTAAAGCTTATTCAGCCTCAACCATCGTATGGTATACGTTCATCACGTCGTCATCTTCTTCAATTTTTTCCAATAGTTTTTCCACATCTGCTACCTGATCGGCAGTAAGGGTTTTGGTTACTTGCGGAATACGGTCAAAACCAGACGAAAGGATCTCCATATTACGGTTTTCCAATTCTTTCTGGATCGCTCCAAAACTTTCGAATGGCGCATACATCATAATGCCGTCTTCATCGGCAAAGATTTCTTCTACACCAAAATCGATCATTTCCAATTCCAGTTCCTCTACATCCTGACCTTCGGCCGGAATTCGGAAGTTACAAGTGTGATCAAACATAAATTCAACCGAACCTTGTGTACCCATGGTACCGTTACATTTGTTAAAATAACTACGGATATTGGCTACGGTACGGTTGTTATTGTCGGTAGCCGTTTCGATTAAAATCGCGATTCCGTGTGGCGCATAGCCTTCAAATAAAACCTCCTTATAGTTGGCCGTATCTTTATCGGATGCTTTTTTAATCGCACGCTCTACGTTATCTTTTGGCATGTTGGCCGCTTTGGCATTTTGCATCACCGCACGCAAACGGGAGTTGGTCTCCGGGCTTGGTCCGCCTTCTTTAACCGCCATTACGATATCTTTTCCAATTCTGGTAAACGTTTTGGCCATTGCCGACCAACGTTTCATTTTTCTTGCTTTTCTAAATTCAAACGCTCTTCCCATAAGAGTTAATTGTATTTTGTTTATAGTTTTGTAAAAACAGCGTGCAAAAATAAAATTATTACAGCACTTTAACAAAAAAAGAGACTTTTTAAAGTCCCTTTTCCTGTGATTATTTTTTGTAAAATGGTAATTTAACCACTTTTGCAGCTACATCATTTTTTCGGATTCGGATCGCAATTTCGCTGTCAACTGCCGAAAATGCAGTAGGAACGTAGCCTAAACCAATACCTTTGTTTAGGGATGGTGACATGGTTCCGGAGGTTACTACACCGATTACATTTCCGTCTTTGTCTACGATTTCATAGTCGTGACGTGGAATACCTCTTTCGGTTAATTCGAAAGCAACTAATTTTCGGGAAACACCAGCTTCTTTTTGCTTTTTTAGGTTTTCGGAATTCACAAACTCTTTGTCGAACTTAGTGATCCAACCCAATCCGGCTTCCAATGGCGACGTCGTATCGTTGATGTCGTTTCCGTATAAGCAGAATCCCATTTCCAGACGTAAGGTATCCCGAGCTGCCAATCCAATTGGTTTGATTCCGAATGCCGCTCCGGCTTCGAATATTTTGTTCCAGATGGTTTCGGCATCTTCATTTTTAAAATAGATCTCAAATCCGCCTGATCCGGTATAGCCCGTAGCCGAAATGATCACATCTTTTACACCGGCAAATTCGCCCATTTGGAACGAATAATACGGCATGTTAGTCAAATCGATTGCCGTTAACGATTGCATCGCTTCGGCTGCTTTTGGCCCTTGGATCGCTAACAAGGAATAGGCATCGGATGCATTTTCCATAGTCACACCCAAATCGTTGTGTTGTGAAATCCAGTTCCAGTCTTTTTCAATGTTGGAAGCGTTAACGACTAACAGGTAGTTGTTATCGGCAATTTTATAAATAATAAGATCGTCCACAATACCGCCTTCGTTGTTGGGAAGACACGAATATTGTGCTTTTCCATCCACTAATTTCGAAGCGTCGTTAGACGTTACTTTCTGGATCAAAGCCAGGGCATTTTCGCCGCGAAGGAAAAATTCACCCATATGGGACACATCAAAAACACCTACGCCGTTACGAACTGTTTCATGTTCAATGGTAACTCCTTCATACTGAACAGGCATGTTGTATCCTGCAAACGGAACCATTTTGGCTCCCAAACTTTCGTGAACGTGCGTTAATGCTGTATTTTTCATTTTGTGCTGTATATTTATTTTAGGCCGCTAATGTATTGATTTTTTACGGAGTGGCAAAGTGTTTTAGCTGCTGAGATAATCTTTCAACGCTTCGTAATCCCGAATCGGAATACTTTGTTTTGGTTTGTCCATCATTTGCTGAAGGGATTCCGGAATAAGTAAGCCGTGGTTTAAATACGATTGAACGGTGTCCAGAAATTTTACCGGATGTGCCGTTTCGAGAAATAATCCGGTTATATCGGGATTATGCGCTAGTTTTTTTTGCAATCCGAGATAGCCAACCGCACCATGTGGATCCATGATATATTGTACTTTTTGGAAAACCGATTCCATAGCGATTCGCGTTTCGGTATCACTAAATGTATAGGACGAAAAGTCTTTTTTTAGTTGATGCAGATCATGAGCATACAATTCCTGTATACGGATAAAATTACTGGGATCGCTCACATCCATGGCATTCGAAACGGTACTGATAGTCGTTTTGGGTTGGTAAATCCCATGGTCCAGATAGCGCGGAACGGTATCGTTGGCATTGGTGGCGGCAATAAAATGGGCGATCGGTAAGCCGAGTTGCCTGGCGAGCATTCCGGCACCAATATTCCCAAAGTTACCACTCGGACAGGAAACATAAAGTGGTTTCCCGGTGTCCTGGAGGACTTTATACGCAAAGAAAAAATAACACATTTGCGGTAGCCAACGGGCCACATTGATCGAATTGGCCGATGTTAGATTTTTGGTTTTCAGATCGCTATCCTGAAATGCTTTTTTAACCATCGCCTGACAATCGTCAAACGAACCCTGAACTTCCAGCGCGCGGATGTTTTGTCCCAAAGTGGTTAATTGGGCTTCCTGGATAGGGCTGACTTTCCCTTTGGGATAGAGTACGACCACATCGACATTTTTTATGCCCAGAAAACCATTGGCCACAGCGCCGCCGGTATCACCCGAAGTGGCTACGAGCACGGTTGTTCTCCGGTTGTTTTCCCGGTTGTTTTCCCGGTTAAAATACGCGAGACAACGCGACATAAAACGCGCACCAACATCCTTAAATGCGAGTGTTGGCCCGTGGAAAAGTTCCAGGGTATAGATGTCTTTTTCTATCGGAACCACCGGAAAGTCAAACGAAAAGGTTTCGTCGATTATCTGTTGTAATTCCTTTTCCGGAATGGCATCTCCGATAAAAGGAGCCAGAGCCCTATAGGCGATATTTAGGTTGTCCGTTTTATTTAAAACCTTAATAAAAGAGGCGGGGAGTGGTGTTATTTGTTCCGGGAAATACAAACCTCCATCCGGGGCAATACTCTGTAAAACCGCTTCCCGAAACCCGACGCGGTGTTGTTTGTTCGTAAGACTATAATAGTTCATAATACTGTTTTTAACCGTTAATTAATTGTATTCCCCGGGTTGCAACCGGCGATACGTAAACTTCAAATGGTATTCCGGTTTCGATATATTTTTGTTCCATTTCAAAAGCTACTTTATGAGCCATTTCAAGACCTTTATTTAAAGTAAAAACAGAAGGCCCTGATCCGGAGATTCCGACTCCTAAAGCACCGTTTTTGAGTGCCGTTTCTTTTATCATGTCGAAGCCGGGAATATAACCTGCCCGTAAAGGTTCAACGATCCGATCGTGTAGCGAACGGCGTATCAGTTCGTAATCGCTGGTATATAAACCGGCTATCAGTCCGCCCAGGTTTCCCCATTGAGAGATGGCCTTTTTTAGCGGAATTTTGGCTGGTAACAGGGTACGCATTTCGGAGGTTTTTAATTCGATCTGCGGATGAATAACGGTGGCATATAATTCGGACGGTACCGGTAAAGCTACCACATCCAACGGTTCATAACCGCGAATAAGCGTAAAACCGCCTAAAAGTGCCGGAGCGACATTATCGGCGTGTTCGCAACCACTGGCCACAGCTTCTCCTTTCATAGCAAATGGAATAAGTTCCTTTGTGCTGAGTGGATTACCCAATAGCGCATTGATTCCAAAAACGGCTCCGGCAGCACTGGCGGCAGAACTGCCAATGCCACTCCCGGCCTTGATTTTTTTAAGAATAACGATATCAAAACCACAATCGGGTTGTAAGGCTTCCAATAAAGCCATAGCAGCCACACCGGCTACGTTTTGTGTGGTTTCCAGCGGTAAATCAGCTCCGATTATTCGGGTTATTCGGATACCTTTCCGGTCGGTTTGGGTTACTGTCATTTCATCTCCAATAGTGTCGAGACATAGGCCCAATACATCGAATCCGCAAGATACATTGGCCACGGTTGCCGGGCAAAACAGGCGTATATTTTTCATAGTCGTTCGCGTTAAAGGTTTCCAATTCGTATGACATCGGCAAAAATTCCCGATGCGGTTACCGCGGCTCCGGCTCCGGCACCTTTAATCTGTAAGGGTTGGTCGGCATAGCGATCGGTATAAAACAAAACAATGTTGTCTTTGCCTTCCAAATGATAAAACGGATGCTCTTTGTTGATATATTGCAACCCTACGCTGGCTTTTCCGTTTTCAAATCGGGCGACATATTTTAAGCGACAGGATTGCTGTTCGGCTTTATTATATAAGGCTTCAAAATGCGAGGCATGTTGTTGTAATGACTCAAAAAACGCAGCTATTGATTCGGCTTGTAAAACAGGATCCGGTAAAAAGGAATCGTTTCCAATTGCGTCGATTTCCATCGGATAACCGCTTTCCCGGATCAGGATCAGGATTTTTCGCATCACATCAATACCACTCAGATCGAGTTTCGGATTGGGTTCGGTGTACCCTTCCTGTTGCGCCTGAAGGACAATATCATGGAAGCTTTTTCCTGCTTTAAAGTTATTAAAGATAAAGTTTAAACTACCTGATAAAACTGCTTGAATCTGATGTACTTTATCACCCGATGCAATTAGATTTTTTAAAGTATCGATAATAGGTAATCCGGCACCGACATTAGTTTCGAACAGGAAAGGCGCATTGTACTTTTTGGATAGCTTTTTTAATTGCTCGTATTCGGAATATTCCGAGGAACATGCAATTTTATTACAGGTAACCACGGCGATATTTTGCGCCAGAAATCGTTTGTAGAGCGATGCTATTTTTTCGCAAGCCGTATTGTCGACAAAAATACTGTTCGGAAGATTTAGCGCTTCAATCTGGTTTATAAAGTGTTCTGCGTTGCTGTCTTCGCCCGATTCCAGTACACTTTTCCAGTTGTCGAGTGCGATACCTTCAACATCAAAATGCATGTTACGGGAATTGGAAATCCCAACCACACGGAGGTTTAATTTCAGATTATCCCGTAAATAGTCAGCTTGCTGATGCAGTTGTTCGAGTAATTTTCCGCCCACATTGCCCACACCACAAATAAAGAGGTGTAGCTGTTTGATATCATCTTCAAAAAAACATTCGTGTAATACATTCAGTGCCTTGACAACGTCTTTTTTATCGATAACTGCCGAAATGTTGCGTTCGGAAGCACCTTGTGCAATGGCGCGTACATTGACGTTGTTCTTTCCCAATATGCTAAACATTTTACCACTCAGTCCCTGATGGCTTTTCATGTTTTCGCCAACCAATGCGATAATACTAAGCTCTTTTTCAAGAAGAACCGGTTTTATTTTTTGCAATCGGATTTCGTATCGGAAAGCCATATCGATAGCTTTCTTGGCGCGTTGGGCATGTTCTTCCGCTATTCCGATACAAATGGAATGCTCCGAGGATGCCTGAGTAATAAATACAATATTAATTCCTTCGCGGGCAACGGCTCCGAAAAACTTTTCGGATATTCCGGCCACACCAATAAGTCCGGATCCTTCCAGTGTTAGTAAAGTGATATTCTCGATATGACTAATTCCTTTTACGGATTCGTTGTTGGAGGCGCAATCGGGAGCGATATGGGTTCCCGGGGCTTCCGGATCAAAAGTATTTTTGATAAAAACCGGAATGTTCTTGTTGAGTACCGGTTGTAAAGTTGGCGCATAGAGAACTTTAGCCCCAAAATGAGACAATTCCATAGCTTCTCTATAGCTGATTTCGGCAATGGCCCGGGCTTGTTTTACGAGTTTCGGATTGGCAGTGAACATTCCGCTTACGTCAGTCCATATTTGTAACTCACTGGCATCGAGTGAAGCGGCAATGACAGCAGCAGTATAATCGGAGCCACCACGACCAAGCGTTGTAGTATGGCCATTATGGGACTCGGCTATAAAACCGGGAAGTATGGTGATGTTGGCCTGGTTTTTATCGAAATAATACTGGATGGCATAATTACTGGTTTCGAAATCAACTGCGGCGTTTCCAAATTGTTCGTTGGTTTTGATCAGTTCCCGACTGTCGCAATAGGTAACTTTGCTAACATCGGATTGTAATTTTGCAAAGAGGATTCGGGATGCGAATAATTCTCCATAAGACAGGATGGCATCGTTCGTTTTTGCCGATAGTTCACCCAATAAAAAGCAACCGTCTAATAGGGAGGCAATAGTCACAAAGCCAGATTTGAGATAGGATTGTATTCCGCTATTATCCTGATCCGGAAGTAGCTTTTGTACGACTTCATAATGCCTTTTTTGAAGTTCGTTTAGGATATTTTTATAGTGAAAATCACGGTTTTTAGCCCGATTAATGGCATCCAATAACGAATCGGTTACACCGGCCAAAGCGGATACAACCACTACTTTTTTTTCGGGTATATTTTGTATTACTGCGATAGCCTGTTTGATATTCTGTTCGTTTGCGACAGAAGTACCTCCAAATTTTAATACTTTCATAGTACTATATGTTATAGCCTGAAACTGTTTGCAGTGAAAGGCATAGGATTGAAAAATAGAAATATAAATGGATTCGTTTGAAAACAAACGACTTAGCGGTGTTAGAAAATAACACGCAGCTACACTGGACTATATGAAATGATTATACCCCGAACGGGGTAGTGGTTGTTGTAATGGTAACAATAGAAATGACAGCCGAAGAAGATTCGGTTGCTATAAGGAGCTTATATTTTCTATTGTCTGTTAGCATTATTACAAATATAACAGTTTTTGTTTAGAAAAGGCTTTTTTTGTAAATTTATAGGATGTCAAAAAAGGTTATTATATGGACAATCTGATAAAAGTCGATAAAAACGTAGTGCTACAGCGGTTTCATCCCATTGGTAAATTTTCGCATAAAGGGATACAGGGACATGCTTTGATCATCGGTGGAAGTTATGGCAAAATAGGTGCGCCCTGTTTGTCGGCTAAAGCCTGTTTAAAATCCGGAGCAGGATTGGTAACGGCTTATATACCGAAATGCGGTTATGAAATAATGCAAACGGCACTTCCGGAAGTTATGGTGGAAACCGACGATTATCCGGCACATATCCGGGCGATCGAGACCAAACTGAAAATACAGGCAGTTGGAATCGGAATCGGGATTGGTCAGCATCTGGAAACCCAACAGGCCGTTTTTCATTTTTTAAAACTAAATAAAGCGCCTTTGGTTATTGATGCCGATGGGATTAATATTCTATCGGAAAACAAAGAATGGCTGGAGTTTTTACCACCCAAAACCATTTTGACGCCGCATGTAAAAGAATTGGAACGGTTGCTCGGCGAATGGAAAAACGAAGTGGAGAAAATGGAAAAGGTAAAAGCGCTCTCCAAAGAATGCGACATTGTAATGGTGCTCAAAGGTGCGCCAACGCGCATTGTTTATCAGGATCAGGTTTTTGAAAATACAACCGGGAACCAGTCTTTGGCGACCGCAGGAAGTGGCGATGTATTAACGGGAATTATAACCGGTTTGCTGGCACAGGCTTATGATCCGGTGGATGCGGCTGTTACGGGAGTTTATATTCACGGCCTAACGGCCGATATTGCACTACCGGAATTGGGCTACCACGCGTTTGTCGCTTCCGATAGCATTGCACATCTTGGGAAGGCATTCCGCACGTTATATGAATAAAAAAACGCTTCCGGTTTGGAAGCGTTTTCGATTATTTTACACCTTGTTTGGTGAATAGTTCTGTAAGTTGTGGATCCGATGGTCGTGGCGCATCGGCTGTAACGATGTTTCCGTTAGGATCGACAAGGATAAATCTTGGAATACCTTCAATTCCGTATTCTTTTACAAACTGAGAGTTCCAGTCGTTATCGGCAAATAACTGAATACCACCTAATTTTTTCTCATCTACCAGTTTTTTCCATTTGTCGTGGTCTTTTTTGGCATCGATCGAAATACTTACAAATTCGATGTTTTTACCGTGGTATTGTTCTTCCACTTTTTGAAGGTGTGGAATTTCCTGACGACACGGACCACACCAGGTTGCCCATACGTCGATATATACAAATTTGCCCTTTAGGTTGTCCAGTGACGTCTGACCGCCTTTGTAATTTTCGTAGTTGAATTTAGGCGATGGTTTTCCTGCGATCAATCCTTTGATTTTATTGAACTTTTCGGTTAAATCTTCTTTGAATTTGGTATCGGTCGACAACACCATGATTTCTTTGTATAAGGCTTCCGATTCGGTATTTCCGGCACGGATCTGATAGCCTAAGTTTTGTAGAAAGCTGTTTTTGATGTTCGGGCTTTTTACTTTTTTAATTTCGGCTAAAATCTTATCGCTTAATTCTTTTTCGGTCATGTTTGCGCTGTTTTCCGATACTTTCTGGTTAAAACGCGCGGCGATCAATTGTTTGTACGGATTGGAAAACAAGAAGTCGTTATCGCTATCCATATCAAGGGTAGTATCGAATTTCGGGAAGCTTTCAGAAGGTTTAAAGTTTTCCTTTTTAGCATAATGCGCATGATATGCCGGGTAGTTTAACAATAAAAGTTGTTCGAAATAGTCGATACTTTTTTGCTCGTTCTTTTTAAAAGCGGCATCTGCAAATTTGGTACCGTTATACAATTCCAATACGGCATTTTTTAATTCTTTGCTTTTGCTGATATAAGCCGTTTCATCCTGACTATAGAATGTCTGCGGATTGCCAAGCATCGTATTTACCAGTTGACTTTTCTTAACAAGGTATTGATTTTCAACACTGCCATTTCCGGTAAACGCAAGCGAGGTATTAAAATTCGCATCGTCGGCGGTAATGTTTAATTTGGTTCCTTTAGCGAGATATAAAGCGGCACGGTTGTTTTTGGTGCTTAGCGTATAGGAGCCGCTATACGAGATAGGGAAGGTTTCGGAAAACGAACCGTCGGGTTTTAACGTAATATCTTTGTTAAAACTTTCGCCTTTGATTTTGATCTTTTTTTCTTCGGTATTGCTGATTTTTCCGGATATCGTGATCGTTTCTGCCGGTAGCGCAAACGACGATAATACAAGGATCATCAACAAATAAAGTGTGTTTCTCATTGAAAATAGTTTTTAGTTGGTTTTTTTTAGGAGTTCAAATATAAGGATTGTTGTTTGTATAATAACATCCGAAATAGGTATAATATAGTTTGTTTTTTAGGCATATTTTATGGAATTTTGAGCAATTAATTTTTTAGATAAAAATGGACACAATACATTATATAAGCTCCGATGTGATTTCACTGGAGTTACTACAGGAAATCATTTCGCAAAACATGAAACTGGAGTTATCGGAAGAGGCACGCATAAACATCGAAAAATGCCGCGCCTATCTGGATGCCAAAATGGAATCGCATGGCGAGCCGATTTACGGAATCAACACTGGTTTTGGCTCTTTGTGTAATGTGAAAATTTCAAACGAAAACCTGTCTAAGTTACAGGAAAACCTGGTAAAATCGCATGCTTGTGGTACCGGAGAAGAAGTGCCGCATGAGATTGTAAAAATCATGTTGTTGCTTAAAATCAAATCGTTAAGCTTTGGGCATTCCGGCGTACAGTTAAAAACGGTGGAACGTTTGGTCGATTTCTATAATAACGATGTTTTACCGGTGATTTATACGCAGGGATCGTTAGGCGCTTCCGGCGATTTGGCACCATTGGCACATTTGTCGTTACCGTTAATTGGTGAAGGAGAGGTATATGTAGATGGATTCCGCCAACCGGCTAAAAAAGTCCTTGAAAAAATGGGATGGGAGCCAATCGTATTGCAATCCAAAGAAGGATTGGCGTTGCTAAACGGAACGCAGTTTATGAGTGCTTATGGCGCGTATGTGTTATTAAAAGCGAGTAAATATGCGTATCTGGCCGATCTTATCGGAGCGATTTCTCTGGAAGGATTTGATGGACGTATCGAACCGTTTAACGAATTGATTCATTTGGTTCGCCCGCATAAAGGACAAATCAACACAGCAAAACGTTTCCAGGAGTTACTGGAAGACAGTGAAATTATAGCACAACCTAAAAAACATGTTCAGGATCCGTATTCGTTCCGTTGTATTCCGCAGGTACATGGCGCTTCAAAAGATACGATTGATTATGTAAAACGTGTTTTTAAAACGGAAATCAATTCGGTTACCGATAACCCTAATATTTTTATCGAAACAGATGAAATTATTTCCGGTGGAAACTTCCACGGTCAGCCATTGGCATTGGCGTTGGATTTCCTTGGAATCGCGTTAGCCGAACTGGGTAGTATTTCCGAAAGACGTACGTACCAGTTAATTTCCGGATTACGCGATTTACCCGCCTTTTTGGTGAGCGATCCGGGATTGAATTCCGGTTTTATGATTCCACAATATACCGCTGCAAGTATCGTAAGTCAGAACAAACAATATGCGACTCCGGCAAGTATCGATAGTATCGTATCGTCTAATGGTCAGGAGGATCATGTGAGTATGGGCGCGAATGCGGCTACCAAAGCCTTGAAAATTATGGAAAACCTGGAGCGTATTCTGGCTATTGAGTTAATGAATGCTTCTCAGGCTATCGAGTTCAGAAGACCTTTACAGTCAAGTGAGTTTATCGAAAGCTTCCTGAAATTATACCGCGAAGAAGTACCTTTGGTAACGGAAGACCGAATTTTACATTATGATATCGAAAAATCGGTAGCGTTTTTAAACAGCTTCCAGATGGACGAAGTATTGTTTGAGTAATACAATAGATCTGGCTATATAATTTTTACACCTGACAGGTTTTTAAAACCTGTCAGGTGTTCTTAATTAGTACTGTTCAATTAAATAATAAAATGGAAAATTTTAATAGAAAAAAACATTGGGAAACCATTTATGAAAATAAACCTTTAGAAACCGTAAGTTGGTACCAGCCTAATCCGGAAACCTCATTGTATTTTCTGGAGCAATCCCATTTACCGAAGTCGGCTAAGATTATTGATATTGGCGGAGGCGATAGTTTTTTGGTGGATCATTTGCTGAAATCGGGTTATACCGATATTACGGTTTTGGATATTTCGGAAGCGGCAATTGAGCGTGCCAAAACCAGACTGGGGAATCAAGCGGCAAAGGTGAAATGGATTGTAGCCGATGTTACCGATTTTAAACCGATAGAGCACTATGATTTTTGGCATGACCGCGCGGCATTTCATTTTTTAACGAATCAAAAGGATGTGGATACCTATCTGAAAACGACTGCCAAAGCAATTGCTTCAAACGGAAATATAATCATTGGAACATTTTCGGAACAGGGACCAGAAAAATGTAGCGGTATTGCAATAAAGCAATATTCGGTACAAAGCATGACAACGTTATTTCAAACCGATTTTGAAAAGAGTGGCTGTCTTATGGTTGATCATGACACACCGTTTGACACCGTTCAAAATTTTGTATTTTGTCATTTCCGGAAAAAATAAAAAGACGAGTATGCTGCTATAGTAAAAGACCTGACAGGTTTCGAAAACCTGTCAGGTCTGACTTTATAAAGAATAAAACACCTGATTGTTTATAACGGTCAGGTGTTTTTTATTATAAAAAGTATAGGCTCAGTAATCCCAAAGCAGCGGGAACACTTTGTACCATTAAGATTGACTTTTGTACGGTAATCGCGCCGTAAACTCCGGCTACGAATACACATCCCAAAAAGAAAGTAGCAATATGAATACTCCATTGCACATCGCAAATCAGTAGCGACCAGATCAGACCGGCGGCAAGAAATCCGTTATACAATCCCTGGTTTCCGGCCATTTGTTTGGTTTTTTCAAACATTTCTTCCGGTACCGATTTAAAAACTTTTTTAGCGCGCGTAGTCCACACAAACATTTCCAGCCATACGATATAAAGATGCAGTAAGGCTATAAATCCGATAATAATTTTTGAAACTAATGTCATAGGAGATTTGGATTTTGGTTATTCGGAATGATCCAGTATTCGTTCTATTCTTTTGTCCGGTATGAGCCACATAATGGCCACCAGAACATAAAAAGCGCCGGCAATAAGTCCGTTGTAATTGGAGGCGATTATCCCTAAAATATAAAAAACAGGTGATAGTTTTCCTTTAACGTCTTTTCCGATGGCTTTGGATAAAACCGAATCCGGACCGTGTTTTTTCAGGATCAGATATTGCAATATAAAATAGGCTAATGCACATAATAACAGTACGATTCCGTAGAGCATCATCGGTAGTGGAGCAAAATGATTTTCGCCGATCCATGCCGTTGCGAACGGGATCATTGATAACCAGAACAATAAATGCAGGTTCGCCCATAAGATGCCACCGGAGATTTGTTTTACCGTATGCATCATATGGTGGTGGTTGTTCCAGTAGATGCCTACATAAATAAAGCTCAATATATAACTCAGGAATACAGGCAAAATAGGTTTTAAGGCACTAAAACTAACTTCGTGCGGCACTTTGATTTCCAAAACCATAATGGTAATAATAATGGCGAGTACGCCGTCGCTAAAAGCTTCCAGTCGGGTTTTGTTCATAGGGGAGGATTTATAGGTTTTCGGAGCGCAGGGTTTTGTGAATCCTACGTTTGTGGTGGGTTTGACGTAAATTCTGATCACCGGAGATCACACTGATGTTTCCGTCTATTTCCAGCATGGCCAGTTTGACGTCTTTGTAACGTTCGAGTCCGTGTTCGCGGATGGCTTCATACAACTCGTCGGATGTAATACCCAGTCGGCTTAACGTGTCGAATTCCAGTTTTCCGTTATGGATCAGGATTTCCGGTTTGTCTTGTAGCAGGTTACTGAGTTTTTTGTATTTAAACAGTAGCTTTTTAAAGATAAAGTTGATGATAAACAATACCAATGCGGCCGCAATCCCTCCCGAAAGACTGGAATCACTTCCAACCATAGCATTCTGAACAGCATTACTGATCAGTAATATCAGGATGACATCGGCCGTATTGAGTTGTGATAATTGTTTTTTACCAAATACGCGGAGCGCTACCACCATAAAGATATATACGGCGGAACTTCTGACGATTATATCCAGGTAGGCTTCCATATCAGGTGTTTATTTCCATTTAAAATTTTTCTCGATGGCTTTGATCATTTCACCGGCAATGTCTTTTTGTGTAGCGCCTTCAATCCCTTCCAATCCGGGTGAGGAGTTTACTTCCAGTAATAACGGTCCTTTGGACGAACGAATAATATCTACTCCGGCAACTTTTAAATTCATCGCTTTGGCTGCTTTGATTGCAATGCGTTTTTCTTCGGCTGTTACTTTTACAACCGATGCCGTTCCGCCCAAATGGATATTCGCCCGGAATTCGCCCGGTAATGCTTCCCGTTGCATGGCGGCAACCACTTTTCCGTCGACTACAAACAAACGAAGGTCTTTTCCGTTGGCTTCTTTGATAAATTCTTGTACAAGGATATTGGCATTTAAGCTTTTAAAAGCATTGATCACGCTTTCTGCCGCTTTTTTGGTTTCGGCCAATACCACACCTTTTCCCTGAGTTCCTTCCAGTAATTTTACAATTAAAGGCGAACCGCCAACCATTTTAATAAGGTCGTTGGTGTCGAGTGGGGAATTGGCAAATCCGGTTGTCGGGATATCAACACCATTGTTGAGTAGTAATTGCAACGAAAACAGTTTGTCGCGCGACTGACTAATTGCTGCGGAGCTGTTTAAACTAAATACTTTTAAGGCTTCGAATTGTCGCGTTAAGGCACAACCGTAATAAGTCATACTTGGACGAATCCTTGGAATTACAGCGTCAAAGTCGTTTAAAACACGACCGCCGCGATAATGAATTTCCGGAGCCGTAGCATCCAGTTTCATATAACAGTATTTCAGGTTTAGGAAATGCATTTCGTGTCCGCGCATTTCTCCGGCTTCTATAATACGCTTATTACTGTAAAGTTCCGGGTTGCTGGCCAATAAACCGATACGAAGACCTTTTTTGGCGGTATCTTCGCTATAATAGTATTCTTTTATTTTTTCTTTTGTTGGATGACCCAAAAGGTATTTTTGTTCCGGATCTACCAATATACGTCCCGACATGGCTTCTCGTCCCAAAAGCATACGAAATCCCATGGAATCGCGATTGGTTAAGGTTAGTTCCACATCCCATTCGCTTCCACCGATTTCCAGTATGGTACGGATCACATAACGCAGTTCGCGGTAACCGCTGGAACTCTTTACAACACGTTTGTCAATTAAAAGTGCTTCGCAATGAATAACGGCTTTGATGTTATTCTGAATTGGGTTAATATCGAATTTTACCCAGTTTTCACCATTTTTTTCAAACGGTACAATGTTGGTGGCATGCAATGCCGAAGTTTTTGCCCCGGAATCAACCCGGGCTTTGATTGTTGGAATTCCAAGAGTAGGAAAAGAGCACCATTCTTCACTACCTACAATAACTTTGTCTAGCATTTCTTTGTTTGTATTTGTAATTCTAAAGTACTACTTTTTTTGAAATGCCAAACACATTTGCTCAAAAAAGAAAAAACCTACTTAATTAGTAGGTTTTTCAGCTTTTTTAATGGCTACGGTGAGCTCCTGACTGCCTTCTTCAAGGTCCATAAAGATTTCATCGCCTTCGTGTATTTTAGATGTGATGATTTCCTCTGCCAGAGTATCTTCCACATATTTCTGAATCGCTCGTTTTAGTGGTCGGGCTCCGAATTGTTTGTCAAATCCTTTATCGGCGATAAAGTCTTTTGCTTTTTCGGATAAGGCTAATTTGTACCCTAAATCAGCCACTCGTGCATATAGTTTTTCCAACTCGATATCGATGATTTTGTCGATATGTTCTTTTTCAAGCGGATTGAATACAATTACATCGTCAATACGGTTTAGGAATTCCGGTGCAAATGCTTTTTTAAGCGCATTTTCGATAATCCCTTTTGAATTCTCATCCACCTGCGACTGTCGGGCTGTGGTTCCGAAACCAACACCCTGACCGAAGTCTTTTAACTGACGCGCTCCTACGTTGGATGTCATAATGATAATCGTATTACGGAAGTCAATTTTACGACCTAAACTGTCGGTTAAATGTCCGTCGTCTAATACCTGTAGCATCATGTTGAAAACGTCCGGATGGGCTTTTTCAATTTCATCCAAAAGAACAACACAATACGGTTTGCGTCTTACTTTTTCGGTAAGCTGTCCACCTTCTTCGTATCCTACGTATCCCGGAGGTGCTCCAACCAATCTTGAGATGGCGAATTTCTCCATATATTCACTCATATCGATACGAACCAAAGCGTCTTCCGAATCGAATAATTCTTTAGCGATTACTTTGGCCAATTGCGTTTTACCAACCCCGGTTTGACCCAGGAAGATAAAAGAACCAATTGGTTTGTTCGGGTCTTTTAATCCGGCACGGTTACGTTGAATGGATTTTGCAATTTTTAAAACAGCTTCATCCTGACCGACCACTTTACCTTTGATCAAATCTGGTAAATGCGCCAGTTTATTGCTTTCGGTTTGAGCGATACGGTTTACCGGTATACCGGTCATCATCGAAACGACATCGGCTACATTGTCTTCGGTTACGGTAATACGATTGTTTTTCGCATCTTCTTCCCATTGTTCCTGTGCGATGGCAAGGTCTTTTTCAATGCGTTTTTCGTCGTCGCGTAATTTTGCCGCTTCTTCGTATTTCTGTTTTTTAACCACCGTATTTTTCAGTTCGCGAACTTCTTCCAATTGGCGTTCCAAATCAAGGATTTGTTTTGGTACGTCGATATTGGTGATGTGAACGCGGGAACCGGCTTCATCCAAAGCATCGATCGCTTTGTCCGGCAGGAAACGTTCGGACATATAACGATTGGTTAATTTTACACAGGCCTCAATCGCTTCCGGTGTATAAATAACGTTATGGTGATCTTCGTATTTGTTTTTGATATTGTTCAGAATCGTAATGGTTTCGTCTACCGAAGTAGGTTCTACAATTACTTTCTGGAAACGTCTTTCCAAAGCACCGTCTTTTTCGATATATTGACGGTATTCGTCAAGCGTCGTAGCACCAATACATTGGATTTCGCCACGTGCTAACGCCGGTTTAAACATATTGGAAGCATCCAACGAACCGGTAGCGCCTCCGGCACCAACAATGGTGTGGATTTCGTCGATAAACAAAATGATATCGTCGTTTTTTTCCAGTTCGTTCATTACGGCTTTCATACGTTCTTCGAACTGTCCACGGTATTTGGTTCCGGCTACAAGGCTGGCAAGATCCAGTGTTACGACCCGTTTGTTAAACAAAATACGGGATACTTTTTTCTGGATGATGCGCAACGCCAGTCCTTCGGCAATGGCCGATTTACCCACTCCCGGTTCTCCGATTAATAACGGGTTGTTCTTTTTACGACGGCTTAGAATCTGAGAAACCCGTTCAATTTCTTTTTCCCGACCTACAACCGGATCCAGTTTGCCTTCTTCGGCCAATTCGGTTAAATCACGTCCGAAATTGTCCAGAACCGGTGTTTTCGATTTTTTATTGGTTTTGCCTGTCCCCGGATTGTTAAAACCCGTGTCACGCAAACTGTCATCTTGTCCGGAATCGTCATTAAACGACTCGGCTTTTGGCAGGTTGTCTAGGTATTCTTCTTCGTTTGATGTCATAGCAATAAATTGTTCTTTAACTATTTCGTAGTCAATTTTTAATTTGTTTAAAAGCTTTGTTGTCGGATCATTCTCATTTCGGAGAATACACAACAATAAATGAGCGGTACTTATCGAAGTACTCTGGAATACTTTAGCTTCTAAAAAAGTGGTTCGTAAAGCACGTTCTGCCTGACGTGTCAGATGTAGGTTTTTCTTTTCGTTACTGCGATCGATAGTGGGATTGGCGGGGCTTAATACTTCAACTTTTCTGCGTAAATGCTCTAAATCTACATCCAGATTATTTAATATATTAATTGCGGTTCCATTACCGTCTCTTAAAATGCCTAACATTAAGTGTTCCGTACCGATAAAGTCATGTCCTAATCGTAAAGCCTCTTCTTTACTATAGCTAATTACGTCCTTAACTCTTGGTGAAAAATTATCGTCCATTACTTAAAAATACTTTATACTGTAAATTTACTAATTCAGGTAGGATAAAGCAAAAACCATACCTGACATTTTGAGGGATCTCCTTTATGCTAATTGACAAAAAAAAAATGACATATAAAAGTTAAAAAGTGTGAATTTTTAAGCACTCCGATGGTTTTTGCTGTTGATAAATCGCTGAAATTTATACAGAAAAATGTGATTCTTTACTGGAAAAATATGTATATTGGCACGTTTTGAAATAACTATAATTTTTTAATATAACAACTTATGTCTGAAGGAGAAAAGTTAATTCCTATTAACATTGAGGACGAAATGAAATCTGCTTACATCGATTATTCGATGTCGGTAATTGTATCAAGGGCGCTTCCTGATGTTAGAGATGGCTTGAAACCGGTTCACCGAAGAGTATTGTTCGGAATGTATGAATTAGGAGTATTATCGAATAGAGCACATAAAAAATCGGCCAGAATCGTAGGAGAAGTTCTGGGGAAATACCACCCGCACGGGGACAGCTCTGTTTACGATGCTATGGTTCGTATGGCTCAGGAATGGAGTTTGCGATATCTTTTAGTGGACGGCCAGGGGAACTTCGGTTCTATTGATGGCGATAGTCCGGCAGCTATGCGTTATACGGAAGCAAGAATGAAAAAACTTTCGGAAGAAATTCTTGCCGATATTGATAAAGAAACAGTTGATTTCCAGTTAAACTTTGACGATACTTTAGAAGAACCTAAAGTAATGCCAACCAAAATCCCGAACCTGTTAATTAACGGTGCTTCCGGTATTGCGGTAGGTATGGCAACCAATATGGCGCCACACAATTTAACGGAAGTGATAGATGGTACCCTGGCGTATATCGATAATAACGATATCGAGATAGATGAGCTAATGCAGTATATCAAGGCACCGGATTTTCCAACCGGAGGTGTGATTTATGGTTACGAAGGTGTTCGTGAAGCTTTTAAAACCGGTAGAGGACGCGTGGTTGTTCGTGCGAAAGCCAACTTCGAAGAAGTAGACGGTCGTGAGTCGATTATCGTAACGGAAATCCCGTACCAGGTAAATAAGGCGGAAATGATCAAAAAGACAGCCGACCTGGTTAATGAAAAGAGAATTGAAGGTATTTCGACGATCCGTGATGAATCGGATCGTAACGGTATGCGTATCGTTTATGTGTTAAAACGGGAAGCGGTTCCGAATATCGTGTTGAATACCCTTTATAAATACACGCAATTACAGTCGTCGTTCAGTGTGAATAATATCGCATTGGTTAAGGGACGTCCGCAATTGTTAAACCTAAAAGATCTGATCCACTATTTTGTGGAACACCGTCATGAGGTGGTTACCCGCAGAGCGGAATTCGATTTGCGCAAAGCTGAAGAAAGAGCGCATATCTTAGAAGGTTTGATCATTGCTTCGGATAATATTGACGAAGTAATCGCGTTGATTCGTGCGTCTAAAAATGCCGATGAAGCCAAAGAAAAATTAGTAGAACGTTTTAAATTATCGGACATCCAGTCGCGTGCCATTGTAGAAATGCGTTTACGTCAGTTAACCGGACTAGAGCAGGATAAACTACGAGCGGAATACGAAGAGATCATGAAATTGATTGCTTATTTACGTGAATTATTAGCAAGCAAGGAAATGAGAATGGGTGTTATTAAAGATGAATTAGCAGAGATACGTGATAAATACGGAGACAATCGTCGTTCGGTTATCGAATATGCCGGTGGTGATGTGAGTATCGAAGATTTGATTGCCGATGAAAATGTGGTAATCACGATTTCGCATGCCGGATATATCAAACGTACACCGCTATCGGAATACAAAACACAAAACAGAGGTGGAGTAGGACAAAAAGGTGTGGCCACGCGCGACCAGGATTTCCTGGAACATTTGTTTGTAGCAACCAACCACCAATATATGTTGTTCTTCACGCAAAAAGGAAAATGTTTCTGGATGCGTGTGTATGAAATTCCGGAAGGAAGCAAAACCAGCAAAGGTCGTGCGATCCAGAATCTTATCAATATCGAGAACGACGATAAAGTAAAAGCATTTATCTGTACGCAGGATTTAAAAGACGAAGAGTACATCAACAGTCATTATGTGATCATGGCTACTAAACAAGGTCAGGTTAAAAAGACACCGTTGGAACAATATTCCCGTCCGCGTCAAAATGGTATCAACGCGATTACCATTAAGGAAGATGATGAATTACTGGAAGCAAAATTAACCAACGGAGAAAGTCAGATTCTAATTGCGGTGAAATCCGGAAAATTGGTTCGTTTCGAAGAAGGAAAAACCCGTCCGATGGGAAGAAGTGCTTCGGGAGTTCGCGGTATTACATTGGCTGACGAAAAAGATGAAGTAATCGGAATGGTTTCGGTAAACGATATGGAAAGCGAAATTTTGGTTGTTTCGGAAAACGGATACGGAAAACGTTCGTCATTGGAAGATTACCGTATTACAAACCGTGGTGGTAAAGGGGTGAAAACGCTAAATATTACCGATAAAACCGGAAGTCTGGTTTCAATCAATAACGTGACCGATGCCGATGATTTGATGATTATCAATAAATCCGGATTAACGATTCGTATGGCGGTTTCTGATTTGAGAGTTATGGGACGTGCGACACAAGGAGTGCGTTTGATTAATATCAAAGGAAACGATTCGATTGCAGCGGTTACCAAAGTAATGCGCGAAGAAAATGACGGATCGGAAAATGAGGATATGGATAATTCAGAAATAACCGAATCTCAAGAATAAATAAACAACCTAAATAACTAACAGATGAAAATTAAATATGCTTTATTAGCGACATCAATGCTATTTTCTGCGGCTTCATTTGCACAGAAAGATGAATTGAAAACGCTTAAAAAATTATATGCAAAAGATGTGTTGTCGACTTCGGATATATCTGAATATAAATCGGCAACAAATAAATTAAGTGGAATGTCCGGATTAGCCGAATCCGATTTGGTTTATGCCAATTTCTATAAGGCAATGACTCCGTTGTTAGAATTAATGACGGCATCGGCAGCTTCCGGAGGGGCACCAAATATGCAGGCGCTGGTTAAAGCATTTTCACCGGCTAAAATTAATGAAATGGCCGTTGGATTGAATGCTACGTTGGATTTCGAGAAAAAAAACGGTAAAAAAGTATATACTGACGATATTAACGAAACGATTACCGAGTATAAACCGATTTTGATCAATTATGCGATTACCTTAAATCAGACTTCTAAGTTTAAAGAAGCGGCTCAGGTTTTTGAAGCAATTTATAATCTGGATAAAAAAGACGAAGGAAATTTATACAATGCTTCGATCTTAGCTTTACAGGCTCAGGATTTTGATTTGGCGTTAAAATATTTGTATGAGTTAAAGAATATTAATTATTCCGGTGAAGGAACACTTTACTATGCGGTAAATAAAGCTTCTGGAAATGAAGAGACTTTTAACTCGGATGCCGATCGTAAAGCATCAATCAAATTAGGTATACACGAAAAACCAAGAGACGAAAAAGTGCCTTCAAAAAGAGGTGAGATCTATAAAAATATCGCCTCTATCTTAGTTCATCAGGGGAAAATTGATGAAGCTAAAAAAGCAATCAGCGAAGCAAAAGCAGCGAATCCTGGTGATACCAGTTTAATGTTGGCTGAAGCCAATTTATATTTGGACGCTAAAGATTTTACCAACTATAAGCGAATCATCACCGAAGTGTTGGAAAAAGATCCTAATGATGCTGATTTGTTGTTTAACTTAGGGGTGATCAGTACTAATTCGGGTGATATCGAAGATGCTAAAAAATATTACAAACGTGCGATTGAAGTTAATCCAAACTATTTTAATGCTTATAATAACTTAGGGGCATTGATGTTACATGGAGAGGACAAAATGGTAAAAGAAATGAACTCTTTGGGAACGACTCCAAAAGACAACAAGCGATTTGACGAGTTAAAAGCGAAGCGTAATAAAATGTATGCAGATGCTTTACCGTATTTCGAAAAAGCATTGCAAATCGAACCAAAAGAAGCGAACATCAAAGCAGTATTGCTAAATGCATATCAGGTTTTGGAAATGGATGCAAAATACAAAGCTTTGAAAGCACAGAAATAATAACAATAAAAAAACCGAAACTTCAACGTTTCGGTTTTTTTTATACTATTTTTTTGATGACACGGAGATTATGAGAATGCCTTCCAGTGTCGACATTGTAAATTCCAAGATGATCCAGTCGGTCAATACGAACTTTTCCGTGGGCGTGAATGATATAGTTGTTTTCCATGATCATTCCCACATGGATAATTTTTCCTTCTTCATTATCAAAAAAGGCCAAATCGCCCGGTTCACTTTCTTCTATAAAACTCAACGCTTCGCCTTGTGTGGCTTGTTGTGAAGCGTCCCGTAAAATCGAATAGCCGTTCAGTTTGTACACCATCTGTGTAAAACCGGAACAATCAATTCCAAAGGGTGTTTTGCCACCCCATAAATAGGGCGCATTCAGATACATAAAAGCGGTTTTGATCAATTCCGATTTGGGCTTGATGCCGCAAATTTTTACGCCTTCGAATGCAAACTGAGCTGTGTTAATTTCCGGGAAATCCAAAAACGACAGCGAACTGCCAATCGGAATCGGAATCAGAAAATTATTCGGAGTGGTGATATACTCAATCAGATCGGCATTTAATATCGCTGCCGAATTCGAGATTGCCTGGTACTGTTCTTCTGAAATTAGCTGAAACTGTTTATTGTCAACCCAACCTTCGTAACCGTCGAATGCCAGTTTAATTTTAGCCCAATTGGTGGTTTGTTCTAAAATTTTGAAATGTTCCCCAAATAATATCTGGGAAACTAATTCGCTTCTGTCGTTGGATTCGGCACGTAATGGTACAATAGCAAGATTACAAATTGCAAACATTCAGATTGATTTTAAAGTGAATGATGCGCCTTAAATCTTTCCGGGAAACCCGCCCGATTTAAAACGCATCATTTGAAAATTCTAATTAAGCTCTTTCGATCACAATGGCAGAAGCACCACCACCACCATTACAGATAGCAGCTGCACCGATTTTGGCATTGTTCTGTTCTAAAACATTTAATAACGTAACTACGATACGTGCTCCGGAACATCCCAGTGGGTGACCTAAAGATACGGCACCACCGTTTACGTTTACTTTATCGTTTTCCAATCCTAAGATTTTAGCATTCGCCAATCCTACTACCGAGAAAGCTTCGTTAAATTCGAAGAAATCAACGTCAGCAAGTGTGATTCCAGCTTTATCTAATGCTTTTGGTAATGCTTTTGCTGGTGCTGTAGTAAACCATTTTGGCTCTTGTGCAGCATCGGCATAACTTTTAATATACGCCAGTGGTTTTAAACCAAGAGCGTTGGCTTTATCTTCGCTCATTAATACTACTGCAGCAGCTCCGTCGTTAATAGTAGAAGCGTTTGCGGCAGTTACAGTTCCGTCTTTTGTAAATACGGCATTTAAAGCAGGAATCTTATCTAATTTTACATTAGTATATTCCTCATCTTTTGTAACCATAATCGGATCGCCTTTACGTTGCGGAACGGCTACCGGTACGATTTCATTGTCAAATTTATTGGCATCCCATGCTTTTGCCGAACGCTCATACGATTGAATCGCAAAAGCATCCTGCTCTTCACGGGTGATTTTATATTCTGTAGCACATAAATCGGCAGAAACACCCATAGCGTTGTTATCGTATGCATCGGTTAAACCGTCTTTCTGCATACCATCTACCATAGAAGCCGGGCCAAATTTATATCCGTTTCGTAAATGTACGTAGTGTGGAATTAAACTCATGTTTTCCATACCTCCGGCTACTACGATTTCAGCATCACCAGCCATAATAGCCTGTGCACCCTGCATAATGGATTTCATTCCTGAGGCACATACTTTGTTTACGGTTGTACATACAACACTGTTTGGTAGTCCGGCGTAAATAGCCGCCTGACGTGCGGGTGCCTGACCAACTCCGGCCTGAACCACATTACCCATTATTACTTCGTCAACCAGGTTCGGATCTAAATTGATCTTGTTTAAGGCTCCTTTTATTGCAGTAGCTCCCAATTGTGGCGCTGTTACAGTAGATAAAGCACCCATAAAGCTTCCTATCGGTGTTCTAACCGCTGAAACGATTACTACTTTTTTACTCATGATTATTAGTTGTTGGTTTGTTATTATTCTTGAAGTTGCGAATTTAACCAATTTTATGCAGATATATATAGTGTGCCGTTATTTTCTTAGGGTTGGCCACCGAATACTTTACTTACAAATGTTTTCGGAGGCCTATAAATACTGGAAAATCGCTTCGGGTAATGAAATTGTGAAATTTTTGTAATTTCTATGTTGTTGACAGTGAAATAGTTTTAAATAAAAAGTAAAAAAAAATAAAAAAACACTTGAAAATACTTGCAAGAAATGGAATGTTGTTCTACATTTGCAACCGCAAACAAGGAAGTATTTCCTTACTAAGCAGGAGAGGTGCCGGAGTGGTAACGGAGCAGATTGCTAATCTGTCGACGGGTAACCGTCGCCAGGGTTCGAGTCCCTGTCTCTCCGCTTTTTTTCGGGGTGTAGCGTAGCCCGGTTATCGCGCCTGGTTTGGGACCAGGAGGTCGCAGGTTCGAATCCTGCCACCCCGACAAGTTTCAATTCCCATTTTAATTGAAACACCGGATTTAGGTCACGTAGCTCAGTTGGATAGAGCACCTGCCTTCTAAGCAGGCGGTCACAGGTTCGAATCCTGTCGTGATCACAGGTTAAACCACTGATTTTTCAGTGGTTTTCTTGTTTTTAGACTTCGCCGAAATTTCCACCCCCATACATTTCTACTCTATTTTATATCATTTTGATATACAACCACATTTTTTTTGTTGCCTATTTTGAAAATAGTTGTAAAATTACAATCTATTTAATCTGTAAGAAAAAAAGGATATCAGATACTATATTTCGATTACAGAACTGGATTATCTTGTTACAGGTTTATATAGGAGTAATTATTCATTGGAAGTAGTATCATGAAAATACAAAAAGAAACCGGAAAACACGACATTTTAATACATATTGATTCAAGCGACATAAAAGATGGTGTGCTTTATTTGCCGGAATCGGTAGTACTAATAGGGGATTGGGTGATTCAAAATCAGCCGGATCTGGTTACGGTTGTAGCACCCAGATTAAGTTTTATCGGAACCGGCAATTTCAGATTTTGTAATGCGTTAACCCGCCTGGAGGCTCCAAAGTTATTGTCCATATATGATGAAAGTTTCTACGAATGTAATGCACTAACTACATTAGTAGCTCCCGGACTGCGATCCATCGGAAACAAAAATTTTAACCAATGTAGTAGCTTAACGAGCGTTGAAATTTTCGAATTGTATGCAATTGGAAGCAAGAACTTTTACAATTGTAAAGCGTTAACCGGTTTTGAAGCTCCTAAGCTGGAGGTTATCGAAAACAAAAATTTCTACAATTGTAAAGCGTTAACCCATTTTAAGGCTCCCATACTGGGAAATATAAAAGATAAAAACTTCTACGAATGTAGTGCGCTAACCCGCCTGGAGACTCCCATGCTGTATGAAATTGGAAACAAAAATTTCTACCAGTGTAATACTTTAACCGTCCTTGAAGTTCCCGAACTGACTTCTATCGGTGACTTTAACTTTGGACGGTGTACCGCACTAACCGAGATTGAACTGCCCATGCTGGAAGGTGTCGGAAACGATAATTTCGATCGATGCGAAGCGCTAAGCGACTTTGTAGCTCCGGTACTGACAGCTTTTGGTAGTGATAATTTTTACGGTTGTAAAATCTTAACTCGTTTTGAGGCTCCGCTACTGACGGCTATCGAAAACAAAAATTTTAGATTCTGTAGTGGATTAACCCACTTTATAGCTCCTTTGCTGACGTCTATTGGAGATCGTAATTTTTACGAATGTGGGTTTCGTGATTTCGAAGCTTCTGCGCTGACTTCCATCGGAAATAAGAATTTCTATGAATGCAATGCGTTAATCGATTTTGAGACTCCAATGCTAACTTCCATCGGAAATAAGAATTTCTATGAGTGTAATACATTAACGGGCTTTAAAGTCCCTCTTTTGAATTCAATCGGGGATAAAAACTGCTATGAATGCAATGCATTAGTCGGTTTTGTGGCTCCGATGCTAACTACTATCGGAAATAAGAATTTCTATGAGTGTCACATGCTCGAGAGTTTTAAAACTCCTGCATTGACAGCTATCGGAGATAATAATTTTTATGAATGTAATGCGCTAACCAAATTCGACAATCCTATACTGACGACTATCGGAAATGGTAATTTTAGATATTGTAATGTTTTAGCCGATTTCGAAGCTTCCGCGCTGACTTCCATCGGAAACAAAAATTTCTACGGATGTGACGCATTAATTGGCTTTGAGGCACCTGTGCTGTCCGCTATCGGAAAAAACAATTTTCAATTTTGTCGGTCACTAACTTTTTTTAAGGTTCCTGTACTAACGTTTATTGGAAGCATTAATTTTATGTATTGTAGAGAGCTAACCCGTTTCGAGGCTCCGATGCTGACGACTATGAGAAATTACAATTTCGACAATTGTGAAGCACTAACACATTTCCAGGCTCCCGTGTTGGTTGCTATGGGGAATCTGAACTTTAACAATTGTTTGATGCTATGCCACTTAGAGGTTCCTATGCTAACCACTATTGGAGACGCCAATTTCTTCCGATCGAATAGTTTTACCCACTTAGAGATTCCTGCGTTGACGGCTATGGGAAAAGAGAATTTTAGAAGATGCGATCTGCTGATCAACTTCAAAGCACCCGTGCTATTGGCTATGGAGGGAAGCAATTTTAAAGAATGTGACATGTTAACGCGTTTCGAGGCTCCGATATTGAATTCAATTGAGGATAAAAATTTCTATGAGTGTAAGGTACTAACCGATTTTGTAACTCCTGTGTTGACTACTATGGGGGAAGACAATTTTTACCGATGTTACGCGCTAACCGGTTTTGAGGCTCCGATGTTAACCACTATCGGGTATGACAATTTTAGATATTGTAGTGCGTTAACCGACGTACAATTTGGACAACATCGATACACCGTAAAATCGGTAGATGGATTGTTAACCATTATAGAAAAGTCCAAAACCTTAAATGGAATAGAAATTCATACCGGGTTTATTTTTAATGATGGTATGGATGGCGTTCCGGATCTATCCGAAACATTTTTAGTTGGAAAAGACGGTTTTTTTGCTCATGGCGAAACGGTAAAACAAGCAATTGAGGATTTACAGTTTAAAATTATAGCCAAAAAAATAAAAAAAGAACCGATTCACGAAGATACCGTGATAACGGAGGCGTATTATAAAACCATTACCGGTGCTTGTACACAAGGAGTTAAACTATGGCGGGAACAAAACAATATTAGTGAGGAATCGTTTACAGCAAAAGAATTGTTACCGATTCTCGAAAAAACAAATGCTTATGGAATTGAAAAATTCAAAGCATTAATCACTTTTGAGATTAGCTAGAATCGTTACAACACTTTTTTTCATTCGTTATTATGGAGATACAAAACAACAGATTAGTAAGTATCAATTCAGACGATATAAAAGACGGCGTGCTTTATTTGCCGGAATCGGTCGAAACAATAGGGGATTGGGTTATTAAAGATGAGCCGGAACTGGTTACAGTTGTCGCGCCCGGATTGACTACTATTGAAAATGAAAATTTCCTCGAATGTAAAGCGCTTACCGATTTCGAAGCTCCCATGCTGAAAACTATCGGAGGTTATAACTTTAGATTTTGCAATGCTTTAATCCGTTTTACGACTCCCTCACTGACTTCTATTGGGGTTGGAAATTTCTATCAATGTAATGCGTTAACCCGTTTCGACGCTCCGATGCTGACTACTATCGAAAGCTATAATTTTGATCATTGTAATGCGTTAACCCGTTTTGAAACTCCCGCGCTAAATGTTATCAATTACGCTAATTTTCAATTTTGTAACGCGCTAATCGACTTTGTGGCTCCTGTGTTGACTTTAATAGGGTACAGTAATTTTGAAGAATGCAATGCGCTAACTCGCTTCGAGGCTCCCGTGCTGACAGAGATAAGAGAGTTAAATTTTAGAACCTGTAAAGCACTGACCAACTTTATAGTTCCTATGCTGACTGCAATTGACGACGATAATTTCTACAAATGCGAGGCGCTTACCGATTTCGAAGCTCCCATGCTGAATTCTATCGGGCATGATAATTTTGCTTTCTGTTTTGCATTACAGCACTTTAAAACTCCTATGCTCACGGCTATCGGGCGGGATAATTTTTTCGCTTGTGCGCTAACTCATTTTGATTTTCCAAAGCTAGAGATTATGGGAACTGGAAATTTTGAGGAGTGTGATGCGCTAACAGCGATACGATTCGACAAGTATCACTACACGGTTAAATCGGCGGACAGACTACTAACGATTATTGAGAAAACGAAAAACGTAAATGAAATACGAATCCATACCGGGTTTATTTTTAATAGTTACAATGGAGGAGCTCCCTATCTGTCGGAAACCGTTTTAGTTGAAAAAGACGGTTTTTTTGCCCATGGCGAAACGGTAAAAAAAGCAATAGAAGATTTACAGTTTAAAATTGCAGCCGAAAAAATAAAAAAAGAACCGATCTACGAAGATACCGTGATAACCGAGACGTATTATAGAACGGTTACCGGTGCCTGCGAACAGGGAATTAAAAACTGGCGGGAAGAAAATAACATTATCGTGGAATCCCTTACGGCAAAAGAACTGTTACCGATTCTCGAAAAAACGAATGCTTATGGAATGGAGCAATTCAAAGCATTAATCACTTTTGAAACTAGTTAGAATAGTTATAGCAACATTATGGAAATACAACATGGCATCTTAAAAAAAATCGATGCAAGTGATATCAAAGACGGAGTGCTTTATTTACCGGAATCGATACTATCAATTGGGGAAGCGGTTATTCAAAATCAGCCGGAACTGGTTAAAGTTGTCGCGCCCGGATTAATGGCTCTCAAAAACAAAAATTGTTACCAATGTCAGGCGCTAACCAGTTTTGTAGCGCCGCTGTTAGAGACTATCGGAAACGAGAATTTCTATGAATGTAGTGCGCTAACCCGTTTTGCAGCTCCGCTGTTGGAGACCATCGGAAACAGAAATTTCTATGAATGTAGTGTGCTAACCGACTTCGAAGCGCCCAGATTAACGACTATTGGGACTTATAATTTCTATAAATGTCAGGCGCTAACCGAGTTCGAATCACCCATGCTAACGTCTGTACAACACCATATTTTTAGGGAATGTAAAGCACTGACTCGCTTTAGAGCGCCCGTTTTGACAACTATTGGAAGTGACAATTTTGGTTTTTGCAGGGCGCTAATCTCCTTCGAGGCTCCTATGTTGTTTTCGATGCAAAATGACAATTTCTATTTTTGTGATGCATTAACCGATCTCGTGATTCCTATGCTGAATGATATGGGAAACAAAAATTTTTACGAATGCGACGCAATAATTCAATGCGAAACACCTGGATTGACGGATATGGGAGATTTTAACTTTTGGTATTGTGACGCACTAACGCACTTTATGACACCTGAACTGATGTGGATTAGAGACGACAATTTTAAAGAATGCAGAGCGTTAACCCATTTTGAGGCTCCTATGTTGAAGACTATAGGGGATTTTAATTTTAGATATTGTTACGCATTAACGCGCTTCACGGCACCCGAACTAGTACTCCTTGGCGGCGATAATTTTATAAAATGTTATGCGTTAACCCGTTTCGAGGCTCCCGAACTGATCACAATCGGAGACTATAATTTTAGAGCTTGTCGGACGCTAACCGAAGTACAATTCGGTACATATAACTATACTGTAAAAGCAGCAGATGGATTATTAACCATTATTGAAAACACCAAAACTTTAAATGGAATACAAATTTATACCGGGTTTATTTTTAATGAGTGTAATGAAGGAATTCCTGATCTGACAGAAACCGTTTTAGTCGAAAAAGACGGTTTTTTTGCTCATGGCGAAACGGTAGAAACGGCAATGAAAGCGTTAGAACTTAAAATTATAGCTAAAAGAACATTAAATGATTCGGACTAAAGATTTTTATCTACGATTAAAGAGTTATTAACCGTTCAATATTATTTGAATATAATTAGTAATAAAAAACATAAGAGAGGTAATGCCATGCAACTTATAAAAAATACGGCTATATATCTACCTTCATTATATTTATATTTTTTAATTAAACCTTCGTATTTATTATTATAAAACACTAGAAAATAATTAATAAGTATAAAAGGTAAAAAGAATAGTAATAACAGGTTTAATAAATCGGTAATAGGTGTTGAAAAAAGATTTCCAAATTCAAGCTTATAAAAAGTAAATCCGATAACATGAGCCTCAAAAATTGTCATAAAAACCATAAAAGCAATTCCCATAGCAAATGACATGGTCATCATGGTTTTGTATTTCCATAAATAACTATCAAAATTCTTCATTTTAAGAATGCAATCAACCCAAATTTTGTAATATAAATGTAACATATTTTAATAGCCTTTACTGTAAGTATAGAAATCATTTCCAAAAGTATAAATACCACAATAGAGTTGCAATAAAAAGTAAGATAAACTTTATAAGATTTGTATTTCTGCCGAAAGATAAATTCTGTTTTTTCTATGATAGGAAACAAATACAAGTCAAATACTGAATATAGAGTATTTGCATAATGCCTTATTCAAGCTGTGTTTGTAATATAAAATAGGGCAAAATACCCTAAATAAGGGTAAGCAGTTATTGGTTAATTGGTTATTTTTAAAATTCTGAAATAGAACAACCCTAAAACCAATTATATAATGAAAAAGCTTAACCTTAGAAAGAAAGTAGTTTCTGTGTTAACCGATAGCGAGAAAAGCGCTATTAACGGTGGTGGTGTAGGTCCTGCAATGCCTTATACCTACACACAATCGGTAATGATCTGTATTGACCCGATGGGACCGCCGGAACTTACCCGGGCAATCGGTTGTGAAATTCCGTTATTAACCAGAGATTGTCCTCCCTTAGAACCATAAAGCAAAGCTTACAATCATGACAAAAACACCCTGTTGGTTTAACCAATAGGGTGTTTTTTATTTATATTAGTAAACGGCTAATTGATACCGAAGAAAAAAGAATTAAAAAAAGCTTATTGAAAGAATAGCATTACATTTATAAAAAAAATAGCATTTACATTAAAAACAGATTGCTTATGTATAGGATACTACAATGCAGCAATCGGATAAACAATTAAAAATAAAGAGATGCATCATTTACCACGATATGATTTTAGAATTGGATATGCCAGAGAAGCAGATCAGGGAGATTATGCGAAAAATCTATCAAAAGGAGTTTTTACATTATTCTTAAATCACTTTGTAGACGTTCGATTTATTCCCCATATTGAAAATATTGAAGAATTAATCGAAGCCTATAGCTACGACGATACGACCACCCAAGGAGTTCGGATGGCTTGTTTGTTTGAAAGTAAATATGTGGTTACACCCTCCGATGCTAATGAAGGAAAAAACAGAATCATTAGTAAGGCGGTTATTGCAAAACAATTTAATGTTGCAATAGAAGACATAGCGTCTGAAATTATCGTATTCTATGTTTCCATTAGAACGTATAAAAAATACATTCGAGAAATCAGAAATATATTTTTTACAGATAAATACGGTGATACCTATAATGTGTTTTATAGACAAAACGCTTTTATAGAAGATTTAAAAAGAGAATACAAATTAGCTGTGTTTTTAGAAAACAGGATTATCAATTCGTCTTATTTATCAGACGATGAGTTAGTCTATTTAAAAAGACAGCGCGATAAAGAGGGAAATGTGGTTCCTATGGAAGATTAAATTTGTCATACGAAAACAGGAATATAAGAAATATGAAAATAATCGAATTAAAAGAAATTCAAAACACTTCGGAAAACAGTAAACTGCCACCGCTTTATACGCAATTTCAAAAATTGCTGGAAGAATTACGAAAAAAGGAATTACCCGATACGCTTATCGAATCCATTAATCAGGATATTGAAATACTAAATGCAACCACTTTAACGGATGACAAATTGCGAAAGCTGTTTAAAGAAAAGCAGACTAAAATTGTTCGACTGGTTGAAAAAGAAGTGAAAATCGTACCGCAAAAATATTATATGACGCTTTGGCTGGCCATGGGAATGTCGGTTTTTGGATTACCACTTGGAGTAGTATTAGGGTTGAGTTTGGGAAATATGGGCTTGATGGGAATCGGATTACCTATTGGTATGGCCATTGGAGTTGCGGTGGGTACAAATATGGATAAAAAAGCAGCACAGGAAGGACGGCAATTGGACGTGATCATAAAATACTAAACCGACTTAATACTGATATAATTCTTACAAAATAATTTATTTTCGTAACATTTGTACGGGTTTTTATGGAATACGTTAATTAGGGTTGTGTATAAATACTTATTTTGTTAATTTAGTTTGTATAGTACTTGAAAAATGATTTAAGTTTGACAGATAAACAACTCAAAAAACAACCAGCCACCAAAAAATAGTAATGCGGGAAGTATAGTGTGTAACGCAATAACAATAGTCCCGATCCAAAACGTACCACCCGAAAAAAGGTATGACAATACGGTAAAACCTACGATGCAGTGTTGTCTTGAGGCGTTTTTATTTTGCAATGGCACAAAGTAACAATTAACTGATTTATGCCCTACAAATCAATTAAAGAAAAGTTAGTGCAGCTGCGTAAAGAACCCAAATTTACAATGCCGCTTTCCATTTATTATCCGGGTTTGGATAATGAAATGGTACGAATCGAACTTAGTAAAATTATCGACCGAAGTATTTTCGAGGTTTATTCAAAAATAGAAGGCGGACTCGATCGCCTGATGTTACTGGATATCATTCATAAAACAATGGACAAGTTCAAATGTTTTCACCTGGATGACAACGATTTTATTTATATCCGACAATACCTCAACCGGATTATCCTTATCGTAGAATGGGATTGTAGCCCGGATGATCTTCAAAACCTTATTTAAAACAAATTTAAGATATAGTATGGACAACGATTTTAAGCAAGTACACGGACAAACTGGAAGTGAACTGCAAGACCAAAAAGAATTAAATCAAATACTGGCTGGTGATGGCGGTAAAATCTATCCCGTTTTACGAAATGGAGACTGGATCGGCATACAAAACGGAGCCTTGTTTACACCTTTAATCGGAACGTTTGAAAACCCTAAGATTGTCATCGCATTAGCGCATGATATGCCGAATAATTTGGTATATGTTCCGTATAAAGCAGGGACGCATTATGAGGAGCTTAACAAGATGTACGACGAAGCGCAGGCAAATCTTGAAGCCATAAAAGTTCCTTACGAGGTATTCCAATACCACGACCATTTTGAAGTGAATGCCTGCGGACATGAGTTTAGCAGTGAATTCTTATTGCACAAGCCATTTCTGGATGAATTGCATACCGTATTAAAATCGGATGAGATATTAGTAGCCGTTCCAAGACGGGGTTATTTTAAAGCGATTGCAAGCAATACATCAAGAGATTTATATAACGGTTTTATCGAAGAGTATGAGTTTGCCTTCCATAATGACGCCAGTGAAAAGCCACAAATTACCAATGGTGTTTTTGTTATAAAAGACAGTGTCATCATACAACGGGGAGAACTGGAAAAATACGAAACCGAATAACAGTCATTATTTCGAAAAATACTATAAAAAGAGAAACTGGTTTTCTCTTTTTTTTTGGACAAAGGCTAACGATGGTTCTAAACTTGACATCGTGGATTTGCAATCCGTAATGATAAAATTTGTTGTTACAGAACACTATTGTAATCAGATAATAGTGATAATTTTTCACTTGGCGCGTATTTGATAAATAAATAAAGATTTGGTTAAAAAATATCAAAATTATTATTTTAAATTTCGCATGACTGAGAGAAAATAAAGTAACAACCATGAATTATTCAGTAGACAACATAAAAGAATTTATTTTAAAATTTTTAGATAAAGAAGCCGAATGCTGGACAAAACGCCAATTAACAGATTTGGATGATTATAACCAATCCATTAAAGTGCTTTATGCGATGGCCATTGACGATCTTGACGAAGGTTTTGGAATTTATTATAAGAAGGAATTAGTATTAGATGAAAACCCGGTAACATATAAACCCCGTCATTTATACAAACTCAGTAGCTATAAAAATAAAATTTATGGGGATATATGGGTAGCCTATGTTTCAATTATTAACCCGAGGAGTGAAAGTAATAAAAGTCTTCTTGTAGATGGTTTTATTATAAGTGAAATTGATGACGAATTTAAAATCATTGGAACAATGGGAGTAAAGCTAAGTCGTTCCACAATGGCTGTGATGGGGTGGAGTGGAGATGTTTATAATCCTTCCGATTTAGACATCAAAAAATTAGGCAAGTTTGTTGCTACTGAGCGCTATTCAGAACCAGATGACCGCGATGATTTTTCACTTAAAGAGTATTTAAAAGATAAATAATTAGTTGAATTAATTATGGAAATAAACAAGATACATTCAGATTTAAAAAAAATATACCAAGACAAAAAAGAGAGCGACCGTGCATTTCTCTTCAAATTTAAGGATGAGGATGAAAATGAAAAACTGATTACTCTTCTGAAAATGGGATTTTGGTCGGTTGCCCCTTTGGGCTTTTATTCGGATAATATATTAGCCATTCGATTAACGCCCGAAAAGCCGTTAAAAAAATCTCCGATAGTGTTTTATAATGGTACCTACCAAGAATGTTATACGTTCGCACCAAATTTACAGGCCATCATTCCGATGTCGTACTTGAGATTTATGGGCAAACCAAAACTTATAGCAGAACTTCAGGAAAAGATAGAAGGAGCCGTTACTCTATCGAAGCCTTTTTTTGATTATCTGGGCGGCGGAGACCTCGATTTCCTAAAGCAGTTCTTACTCTCGGAAGCCAATCAGGAACGGTTGAAAGACGCGGCCAATTTTGAGGATGCGTTTTTCAAAGAATTTTGGGATCATTATTATGATACGCCCGAACAAAAGAAGGCCTTTGAACTGTTTGAGAAATTGAAGGAAAAAAGAACCTATTTTCCCAGTTATGAGCATGCCGATTATGGTCTTTGGAATGAATATATAGGAAACGTTCTAGCCAAAAGAGGATATGAACTACTCAACATGGAAGATGAATATAAATGGCCACATTATTGGCATTGTGTCAAGTTGCCCCATGGTTTCGATTGTGACACTAACGGGTTTCATAAGTATGTGATAAGCTTAGGGAATTCTGGTTCTTTTGTTCGGGATATTGCTGAGGTGTTTGATTCCGAATGGGAAGACAAATATGCCATGTTTCCGGAAGAAGTACAAAAGCACCCGCTTTTTGAAGCGACAGAAACCATCAAGTTTGAGGGATACTATGACTATACAGGAGAAAAGCACCTTGCCGCCGCCGCGCGTCTGGAAGAAGAATACAAAGACCCAGTTGCGGCATGGAAGGCCTTGATAAGTGCGAGTTATTGGGGCGGCAGGAGAGAACGTTTGGATATTGTAGAAAAAGCATGGCAACAGGCAATCGACCTGTCAGAAAAACAGGGTTGGACAGAGATCAATGAAGTTTTAAAAGAGCAACTCGCGTTTTATAATCATTACAAGGATATAGTTTAATACATGTCGATATCATATCAGCGTGTAAGATGTTGTTTGTTAGTAGTTTGATAAACTTTTTTACAAATACATATTATAGAAACAAAATTGAGATTACCTAATTTAGAACTTAGAGCATGATAACAGACAAGTACTTACAATGTTTAAAAGAATTACAAGATAATCCAAATATTGAAGTTGGAAAATATTCTAGTGACACTAATTATTATGATTGCGAAGCACCATCTGAAAGATTTTTAGAAAGAAGAAAAAGAAAACTTGAAGAAGAAAATGTTTTAATTTCTGATAAAGACTTAGAATATTTTAATTTGTCGAGTATCGTTGTCAATTGGGACAGTTTGCTTTCATTAGGAGATGTTATGATAAGAGGAGGATTTGTATTCAATGGTATTACAGATGCCTTAATTCTTCCAACAGATTATTTTAAAAACAGCATCAATTTAAAAAAAGATGGCGAATATTCTCAACAATTAGGTTGGTTTGAGCGATTACCAATGGGGGTTGATGATAGTATGAGAGGCTGTTTTATCAAAGAAGAAGGTAATTTTCCTCCTTCAATAGCTTTTTTTAATGGAGGTGGAGGATGGTATGTAAAGTTAGATTTTAATTATCATAAATACATGGAGCTTTTATTTCAAAATTATGGTTTCAAAGGATGGCAATATTTTTATATTGATATTGTAAAAGAAATTCCTCAATTAGATCAGGTTTTAGATGATATGCGAATAGCAGTTAAAACTTTACCATTGTTATTTCCTGATAAAGATTGGTCATACCATCAAAAAAAGTATAAAGATGTTTTAGAAAAGCTAGGCAGAGTAGAGTAATTAAATTTAAAATAACAAAATCAAATAAAAAAAGAAACTTCTATTTTTTTAGAAAACAACCATGAATTATACAGTAGAAGACGTAAAAAACTTTATTTTAGAATTTACCGAATTGGAATATCAGTTTGGGTTGGGGCAATTTGATAGTGCAATAACAAATAAAGATTGGAAAACGTTAGTAGAAAAACTTGAGAACTGCTATAATGAGGCATATGGGTATAATGCGATTACTACTACCTACAGAGATGAATCTTTAATGACCAAAGAATTATACGATAATAATAAGACGAATCTTAAAAAAAGAAACTTGTTTTTAATCAGAAAATATCAAAATCCTGAATTCGGCAAAGGAATATATGATACGGATTCTAATGTAGTCTTTTCTTGTTTTTTGGGCTCAGATGTTGAAATGGGAGCAGAAGTATATCCCACTAATGTAAGCGTAGGAATTGTTAATGGTGACTTAAAAATTATATCCTCAAGAGAGCTTGACTTTGAAAAAAGAAGAAATGAAGAAGTTATCGAATGGGTTTATAATCAACGATCGAATGTCTATATAGACGACATCACAATTAAAAATGAGGGTGAATTAGTAGAAACGCTACGAGTTTTTGAACCGGAGCATCCTACCTGGATAGCAGATTACAACAAAGGATAATAGTATTGATTTTAATAATCCGAGACAAAAAAGAAACGCAACACCAACAGTTAATGATACATCAGAGTTTTAGTAACGTTTTAGGAGAACCTAAAAGAATTGGTGAAATAGACATCGCCTTATTAAAAGAAAAATTTGAACAGCAATTAAGTCACTTTGAAGACAGAGCTGTTCTTTTAGACTATCTGGAACACTATGGCGAAGCTGTTTTTCAAGAAGGTTTTTTTGCTTTTATAAATCCTATGGATTATGAAATCTTATTAAAGAAATTTCCAAAATTAAAAGCGCAGTCGATTCTGCCATTTGCAAAAACGGCTATGGGAAACTTTTATTTAATTGGCGAAGTAGACGACGAAGTTTGTCTTGCTTTCTATAACATTCATACAGAAGAATATAAATATGTTGATTATGAGTTCACGTTATTTTTTACAACATTGGCAGGAAATAAATATCATAGTGAGACAGAGGCTTATGGATTGATCGAAATTCCAGCATTACAAAAATATGGACCCGTAGCCATAGACGAGTGCTTAACATTCGTTCCGGCCTTAGTTCTCGGTGGAGATGAGGTTCTTCAAAACATCCAAAAAGTAAAATTAAAAGAAAACGTAGCACTACTGGCAAACGCTTTTAGTTAAGCTATCGATATCCTTTTGTCTCGCTTATTTACCATTAACGAATATCAAGCCAATTAAATAATGAAACTCAACAAAATACACCAGGATTTAAAAGAAGTATATAAAGGTAAAGAAACAGATTTAATACTGGGATTCGAATTTGGATATGAAGATGAAATTATGCGAGCGATGACTATTTTTCGTTCCGGGTTTTGGTCTGTTGCTCCTTTTGCTTTTGATGATTACAGTGATTACGCCATTAGATTAATGCCCAATAAGGAGTTATTCGATGCTCCAATTGTAACAAAAGGAATTAGTGATTTTAGAACGATTTCGCCTGATCTTGCTTCTTTTATTACAATGTCGTGGCTTCCCTTTTTAAAAGATATTGATATTATAAACGATGAGCTTAAAAAGAATTGGGAAACATTTGAAGAACTATCGTTACCTTTCAGACAGTATACGAATGGTCTCGATTCCTTGGACTATTTAAAAGAATACCTACACAATGAGGATAACTTGAAATACCTTGAAAATCCTTCAGAATTTTACACGAAAGTATATTTAGATTTTTGGAATCATTATTATGATACTCCGCAACAGAAAGAGTATGTTGCGCTAATGAGTTCGATGATTGAAAATGAATCCTATCTGCCAGATTTTAGAATAAAAGATTACGGTATTTGGAATACAAGGGCATATCATGCTTTAGCTCAGAGAGCTTATCCAAAAATAGATTATAAAAATGTTGTAGACTTTGAAAACTATAATTTTCAAAGTGGTATGCAACCGCATGGTTTTGATCCTGTTGGAATTGGTTTTGAGATTCAACCTCAAGCCACATCTACAAGTTTTGAATTAGGTTCTATACTCACTTTTTTTGATACAAATCCCCATTTAGAATGGGAGTATTCAAAGGCTATAAAAGAACATCCGTTATTTGAACTGTTAGTAAGTATTAAAAAGAATAAAAACAGCTATAATGGAGACGCCCATATAGAAGTAGCCAAGGTAATAGACGAACAATTAAACGATCCTATTATGGCGTGGGATGCTTTAGTAAGTGCCGGATATTGGAGCGGAGAAAATTTTAATGAACCAAATATAAAAGCCTGGAAGGCTGCTATTGATTTATCCGAAAAACACGGTTGGAAAGCGATTAACGAAGTTTTAATGGATCAACTGGAGTTTTATAATCATTATAAAGACAAAATCTAATTCATAAAACAAAACCGACTTAAAACAATTAAAAAATAAAGGCAACATGGATTCACATAATTTTACGCACGAAGAAAAGCTTTTTGCAGGAACTGAACTTTATAATTGGGATAATGGTTTGGATTGGTTATACCAGGTTTTAGACAAAAAAGATTGTGACAAAGCGACTGCATTGATGATTTATTGGAGAGCGGATCCTAATTTTTACTATAGCAGATACAACTCCGAAGCCGATGTTCCTGAAGGTTGGCAACTTGAGGGGTACAAATTAATGAAAGAGGCGGAAAAACGACTACTTGAAAATAATTTTTCAGAAACAATCAGTTACACACCAGACGAAGATCGTATTCCAAAAGACGCTGCCGTTTTAAAGAAAATTCCACCACAGTTGCTACTGCCTACAAAAGGAACAGCCGGTAACGTAATTATAAAAAATTACATAGAAGTAAGATATCTGATAGATGCCTGCAAAAGCAGAGGGAGTTTAGAGGAGGTAAAGGAAAGATTAGACAAAAATCCTGATTTACTGAACCTGTGTTATATGGATAGTAATCCATTAATTGAAGCGGTACGGAATTATGACAAAAGAACCATTCCATTGGTTACTTTTTTGTTGGAAAAAGGAGCTGATGTTAAGGTACAGCCTTTGGGTTCGACTTTAAAACCTATTCTTTTTCAGTGTATTACTTGCAAAAGTGCCAAACTTATCGAATTACTCGTTAAATATGGTGCCGATATTAATGGTGTAGTTCCCAACGGAAATAATATCCTTCACAACCAATTAGCAATCAATCCCGAATTATGGAAGAAATATTTCGGACCTGTTTTTCTAAAAGCATTACTCAATTTGGGGGCTAACCCGGAACAAAAAAATACAGATGGAAAAACTCCAATAGATTTAGCCAAAGAAAACAACAATGAAGCCGCTTTGAAAGTAATAGAAAAATTTCTTAAAGCGTAATAGAAAAATATAGTGATTTATAAGGAATGGGTACTTTTTACTTGTATCAAAGATTTTAATTGCCTGATGTCACGACAATAAATAAAAAAAACAGATTCATAAGAAACCTAAAAAAGTGGTATAAAATGATACATGAAGATTTTACAGATAGATTGAATGAGCCTGAAAAAATTAGCATAATAGATATCGCAACTTTAAAAATAAAATATGCGACACAATTAGCCACTCTTATCGACAGTGATGTTCTTTTGGAATATCTTGAACATTATGGCGAATCAGTTTTCATGGAGGGGCTATTTTCTTTTATAAATCCTCTTGATTATGAAACATTATTAAAAGAGTTTCCAAAATTAAAAAATCAATCTATTATGCCTTTTGCAAAAACGGCAATGGGCAATTTTTATTTAATTGGGGAGGTTGATAATGAAAAGTGCATTGCTTTTTACAACATACAAACAGAAGAATATATATATGTTGATAATAAATTAAATCGATTTCTAGAAGGATACGCAGGAAGTAGGCTTTATATGGAAGATGAGTGGTATGGAGACATAGAGCTACCTGCACTTGATAAATATGGACCCGTAGCCATAGACGAGTGTTTAACATTTGTTCCAGCCTTAGTTAATGGTGGGGATGAAGATATTAGAAACATACAAAAAGTAAAATTAAAAGCGAATTTAGAACTACTGGCAAACGCTTTTAGTTAAGCCATTCTTATCTTTTTTTAAAACGGAATTTCTATTTTAAAAGTTTCATTTCAGGTTTTAAAAGCAATAACATCAAACCAATAAAATCACAATTAAATGAACACTATTGCCAATCAAAATATATCTATTTATTCCATTTCAAACCTTTATCCGTTGTTTGAATATATGCACCATCAAATCGGTCTTTCTTCCGATCGGTTTAAAGAACAGAATGAAATAGCACGTACAATCTGGCTGACAATACGAATCGACGGGGAAATTAAAAATGGAGGCATTGAACAGCTTTTCTCCAATCTGGGCGAAGGGTTTACTACCGATTATCTGATTGAAGTGCTGCAAAATATCAAAAGTGAAAAAGGCTTGGAAATTGTACAAAAGTTCCTTGATTTTATTCACCAGACAGACAAACACAGAACATCCTTTTATGGCGACTATGCTTATGTGAGTGGTTTTGATAAAACGCTAAAAAAGTTGCACAACGAATTGAGCGACGAATATTATACGCTGGATCCAAGTGTGGAAGCATTGATTGTACAATATGCAGAGGAAAACTGGAGTAATGCTGCTTTTCAGGAGGCTATAAAAAATGTTGTTTTTAAATCCAATGAAAAAGACGAATCCGCATTAATTGGCGATTTAAATGCTGCGATCGAAAGTGGAAATGTGACAACGATTAAGAAAATTTTAAAGAAGCTGACCACGGTCAATCAAGCTTGCAAATATGGATTTGTACCCTTACTTGAATTAGCACAAGTATCCAATAACGATAAAAAGATAGAAATCTGTCAGTTGCTTATTGATCATGGAGCCGATCTTACTTTTAGAGATCAATACCAGAACTCGGTACTGCACAAAGCGGTTGAAAAGGATAATAGCATTCCTTTTATTGCGTTTTTGCTGGATCAGGGAATGGATATCGAAATCAAAGATAATTTTGATGATACACCGATTTACGGTACCGATACCAATCCCGAAAATTGCAGTCTGTTAATTAGTCGTGGTGCCAATGTGAATAGCAAAAACAAAATGGGTAACTCGCCTCTGACCAGAATGTTGGTTCGTTATTGCAGTTGGAATGGCAATAAGTATGCAAAAGACTATCAGCCCAAAATAAAGAAAGTTATAGACCTGTTGTTGACTGCCGGAGCTACTTTTGATACCGAAATTTTAAACATGGAAACTACGGAACTTGCCAAGTTTGCAGAAGATCCAAAAATGCTACAGTACCTGTTAAAACAGAAATCGGTTAAAAATGCGCCTGAGTTTAATCCCAACTACCAAAAATGGTCGGCTGTTTTCGAAGCCAGTTTGAAGGGAAATCTCGAATGTTTAAAATTATTATCTGAAAAAGGAGCCTTTTTAAACCAAACATTAGATGGGCCGCATTACGAAACCAAAACCTTTAGCGGAGGAACGCCGTTAAATGTAGCATTGAATGATGAAACACGTGCCTTTCTGACGGATCATAACGTCGTACTTGGAAATAGAAGGAACTGTTCTTTGTTTCTCGAAACAAGAGGGAACGACGAAGTGGCGGTGGTTGATTTGATTCAGCAAATAAAAAAGATAGACAAGGAAGAAGCAGTAAGATTCTTTCACACCGTTAAAAAGGAAATGGATGAAAGCTACGAAAGAATAGATGGGGAGTTTATTTTTTACAAACCGTTGTTTTTGACCAGTGCCGAGAGTGAAGAAGACATTAAAGCGATTGAAGTACAATTCAAAAAATTCGATTGCGAAATGACCGTTATTTAAATGGTTAACACTTTATTGACAATTGATAAGAAAAACTCTAGCAATACTTAAAATGAATAGCACATCTGAATATAGTCCGCTTACCTTGGCAGAAATAACGAAATGGGAACGCAACAATAGCACCATTCCGGAACCATACAAAGCCTTTTTGTTACAGCAAAACGGAGGAAGTACCGGTGCTAAAAATACGTTTAAAGTTAAAAAGATGACAGGTGCGTTCGGTTTTCATGCGTTTTTTGGCATTCATGAAGGATTGTGTGGTCTGGACTATATACAAACTACGTATACCAAAAGAAATCGCTTCCCAAATCATTACTTTGCGATTGCTTCTGACGTATCGGGGAATCTCATTCTGATGGGACAAAACGAAAAGAAATTTGGTAAAATCTATTTTTGGTACCACGAAGGTGAAGTCAGTGAAAATGAAAAGCCCTGGGAGAAAAACATTTATGAAATCGCTAAAAATCTGGAGGGTTTCCTGGATTCATTGTATGAAGAGCCCATAACAGAGGATGAAGAGGATTTATTGAATTTATTTGGTGGTGAAGATTCCAAAAAGCAATTAGCGTTGATCAACAGCGATTGGGATGTAAATGAACAATTGGAAAACACTACGCAAACCGCTTTGGAACGGGTTGCTAATTTCGGAAACGATAGTACCGTTTTACAGGCATTATTAGATAAAGGAGCCACCATTGGAAGAGCGATGGATCATGTACGAGACAACCATTCGCATTCGGCTGTTCTTTTTGCAAAAATACTACTCGAAGCGGGTGCCAATCCCGATTATGCCGATGAAAAAGCCAGAGAAGATAAAGATACATTACTCATGTCTGCAGTAAATAAACCGGCACCCAAAATCGAATTGGCAAAGTTGCTTATTCATTACGGAGCAGATGTAACTGTAGAAGATAACTATGGATGGACCGCATTAAAGGTAGCGCAGCGAACATTGGAAGGTGGCGTTCCCGAAATGCAGGAAGTAATAGATTTAATCCATGAAAAAAGTCGTTTCGTATAGTAGGGTTTGAAGACAACCTTAACCGCCAAAAACACTAAATTGAAGTATGAAAAAAACAATAATACTCCTAGTATTCCTGCAACTCTTCTTTTCCTGTAACGGACAAAATACGAAAAGTCCAAAAACAGACTACGTTCAGAAAATTGAATTCGGACTGGAAGGTCTTGTAAAAGAGTCAACTACGTATGTCTGCAAAGTAGAAAATGGAAACATTCCGACAGATAAAGCGAAATACTACGGAAAAATGATGAAACAATTTGATATTCAAGGTAATGCACTGAAAATACATGATCAATGGGATATGGGTGAATTGGGCAAATCGGAGTCATTGAGCATTTATTCCGGTAAAGGGAGAGCCATTACTTTCAAAGATATAGTGCATTTTAATGATGAAGCAACAACGGAATTGAATTATAAATTCGTTTGGTCGGATCATTACCATTATACTATTGCCGCTACAGATAAAAGTCCTTATTTAACTCTTATTACTTTAGGTAAAGACTACAGACTAAGCAAAATCGTATTTAAAAATGGAAATGAAATTCAGGTAACGCAGGAATTTGAACGGATTTATAAAGAAAATAAAGTATGGGAAACTAAGGAAACTATAACCGATTACAAAGACGGAGAAAAGACGATTACGTATCAAATACAGGTAGTGCAAAAATATGACCAATATGGAAATCCTACTGTCGTTTATAGTTACAACGGTCTTGACAAACAACAATTTGAAAACGTATTGTTTACGGAATATCAATATTACGAGAAGTGAAAAAATAGAGCGTTACCAGGAAGAAATAAAATCATTTTTGCAACCTAAACTACAAATAAAAACATGGCATTTAAAATAACCGAACAGTTTCAAAATTTAGAAACAACAACAAAATCCGATTTTTTAGAAGATGTAAATATAAACACTAAAATCTTTATTCCTGATGAGGAGACGGTTGCCTTTAGGATTAAGAAGTTTACCAAACTGGGTTACGAACACGTATCGGAACGATTTGTGGATGTTTTAAATATTGACAAGATTCATTTTCATGCGTGGTTTGAAGTAGCTGATTTTGCTTCTCAGTTGGAATTTCTTATGGAAAATCTGTATTCCGGTTTATCGCTATTAGAGTATGATGAAAAACTTTGGTTTAAAGGACAAACACCCGAAGAAATAGCACTGTGGAAGACATTTCGCATATTCGATACGCGTCCGGAAATAGGCGATGGTAAATTGGCCGTTTACAGTATTCAAAAGGGTGTCGCACCCCCAAATGAACCAACCATTTATTATATCAATAGAGCGTTGGCGTATAAAACCAATCTAACCTTGAACGGCTATTACGAAGCGGTTTTGGATCTATTGGGTATAGCCGATTGGCAGTATCTTTTTACCGAAGTATCCGCAGACGATTTAAAAGCAGATGGTATTTATCAAAACCTTCAGAGAGCATTGGAAGCCTTACAAAAAGCTTTTCCCGATAAAGACTATAACCGTTATTTTAAACTTTTAGAGGAAAGATAAAACGAAAAATAATCGTTTAAGCCATGAAAAAATTAGTTTATTACAGCCTTCATGAGGCTACGGAAAGGGAAAAAGTGGGCTGTTGGCCACAATTGGAACCGCCGAGACGTTATTGGAAAGTCGCGAATAATTATGATAAAGTATTGGATTTCCGGAAATTTCCGGATGAGGCACCTAACCTTGATAATTTTACATTAAAAAACATAGCGAAACGGACAGATGTACTCAGTGCAGAAATGCCAGGTGTTGGCGGACATATCGGTATGTTCGTAAATGAAAAATTTAAAACGCTTGTAGAGAATTTTACCTTAAATGATTGTCGGTTCTACGATTGTAAGTTACTTGCTCCGTTCGATGAAAATTTTAAAAAAAGAAAAGAACCGGAAGTATTTCAGTTTCATTATCTGAATTTGATTCATAAAACAGATCTTGTTGATTTTAAGCAATCGGTATTTGAAGACTTAAAGACAAGTCAAATGGTTACTGTAGAAAATGAAGAGCAAAGGGATCCGTTTTTACGCCCCAGAAAATTATTTCTAAAGGAAGCTCCGGATTTATTTTGTGCTCCCTACGATATCAATATTCTGGTTTCCGAACAGCTTAAAATGGCCATAGAAGCAGCCGGAATTACAGGTATTTGGTTTGATGACCGCATTGTCTGTGAGTTTTATACGAACGAATAAATCGTATAATATACCCGATGAGGTTCAAGCAAAAATGATTTTTTTAATAAAAACAAAACTAAAAAATGACTCTGGAAGGATTGAATACCGAAGGCGTACTTATTTTCGCCAATATTACCAAGTGTAAAGCGTATTATTCGGATAAAGAATTTGATTATAATTATCCGGAAGGATTATCCGAATTAGTACAACATGGAATAGTACATATTATTACCACAGATGAAGCTGTTGAAGTAGTAAATTTTGCCTTTGATACGGATGAAATCGATCTGGATATGTGGGACTATCACGATTCGTACAACTATTTAAAAGTAGACGAAGGGGATGAAATCCGGGCAATTTCTCATGCCGATTTTACGCAAATGTGCCATCATTATAAAGGGGATTTAGAAGCATTCGTAGACAGCTCGTTGACGCTTAAAAATATTTTAAACCCGGGCTTCGAGAAAACCAAAGACGAATATTTTAAATATGAATTGCCTTTGATAGCTCTACCGGTTGGCACGTGGAAAATAAATGTTTATTCGCTTAAAGACGAAAACGTACTGGGTTGGATGGAATTCTATATGCACTTAGAAAAAACGGTTACCATTGATGTAGCAAAAATTGCACTAAAACCACTTGAGATTTACGCGTAATTACACATACGATAAATCCATGACATCAGGTGTGTTAGAAACTATTTTACCAAACATCAGAAATTTTAATAAAAATTATGGAACACTATAAAATAACAGAATACGGAGAATACATTCACAATTCAATAGCGTCATTTAATTATGATTTAAAAATTACAGATTATGACCAAAATGTAAAAGGTATTTGTTTAAATCAAGATGTAGAGAATATTCATCTGCTTTCAAACTTTAAGTCAATCGAAACCATAAAATGTTTTAGAATTACAAATGATCAAATTAATGATTTTCCGTTACTTCCATCTGTAAAACATTTAATGATTAATTGTAACGATTGTTCATCTTTGGATTTTCTTATAAAATTTCCAAATCTTATCTATTTAAATATTGATGGATTTGATAGTTTAGAATCATTAGAAGGAATAAAAAACCTTAGACATTTAGAATATCTATCGTTACTAAACAACAAAAAACTGGTTAATTACGATGAAATAGAAACGCTTACGACCTTAAATAATTTAAGAATTGAGGGAGGCGTTTCCAGTAGCTATAAAGTAGGAAATTTAAATTTTTTAAAAAATTTAAATCTTTTCAGATTGGATTTACAAAATGTTTCCGTTAATAAAAATAACTTACTATTAATTGCAAATCTCAAAAACTTACAAAAGCTTGGTTTGGCAATAAACTTTAAAGTAGAAGAAATAGCTTACTTAAAAGGCGCTTTACCAAATACCAAATGCTATGACTTTGAACCCTATCATATTGCATCAGATAAATATGATAACATAAAACAATGTACCGTTTGTAGCGAAAATATGATAAAGTTAACCGGAAAAGTAAAACCACAAACAATTTGTCCGAAATGTGATGTTGATACCTTAAATTCACATCTTAATACTTTTACTATGTCGTTTGAAAAAGGTCAAAAACAATTGATACAGTAAGTTTTTACTGATAAAAACGGATAACTTTCTTAGGCCTCATTTTACCAAAAAACAAATAGAAAACCAATAATTAAAATACAACTATGAATTCAGGACAGACACAAAATAAAAGAAAATGGGTTTCAAAATTCATTTTGAGTTTTTTAGCTATTGTAGGCGGAGTTGATTCAATCCTCCATATTATATTACCACTTTTTCCATATAAGCTAAATCAATATATACTTCCATTTGGAATGTCATCTTTGGTTATTGGAATTCTTTTTTCATTAGGCTTATCAATTTATTGGCATCGTAACGAAAAAAATAATAACATTGATTCTCAAAAATACTTTATTTGGCTTACTACAATTCTACGATACTGGCTTGCTCTATATCTTGCTACATTTGGTTTCGAAAAATTATTTGATGTCAATTTTGCATTTTCCTATCATATTGAAGACTCGTTAGTTAATACATTAAATGGACAAGAACTTACTTGGAAATATTATGGTTATTCCTATACGCTAACTGTTATTATCGGTTTAATTCAAATAATTGGAAGTGTTTTATTATTATTCAGACGTACCACATTGCTTGGCGTAATTACACTTATACCGGTTCAACTAAATATACTTTTAATTAATATATTTTATGGAATTGGTCCACTAACTACCTTCATATCAATAATTATGGTTTTTGGATTATTCTATTTATCATTGGAAAGAAAAGAAGATATCATTGCTTTTTTTAGTAGTTATAAAAGCAAACTGCCTTCTGTGGGTACTAACACAGTACGTAAATTAATACGTTTTTTATGTATATTAATTCCATTCGCGTTCGTATTCTATTACAGTTATGATGTAAAGAAATCAAAAAAATATTTCGGCAAATGGAAAGTTGAAAAAATGACACGGAATGGAAAAATAGTTTCCGAAAAAGCTTGGGAAAAAGATACTTTAGCATGGAGATTATTATACTTTGAAGAAAGGGGAAAATTGTTATTCTGTCCGAACCCTAATATGTATGTTGACAGTGCGTCAATATTTATGAAGTATCATTATGATAAAGACAAAAACATTTTAAAGGTCATTTCGTACGAAAAAAGTCTACAGAAACCAGACACAATTCCTGTTCTGATTTCCAAATTTGAAGATAAATCGATGCAATGGAAAATGATTTTCAATAGAGATACAATTCAAATGGAATTAAGAAAAGAAAATCATTGATAAAAAAACGTGACATCGAGAAAACCACTGCAATTAAAAACAATACGCTGTTAATGAGTAAAGTACTAATCCGCAGACGATTTAAAAGCAGATGGTATTTATCAAAACCTTAAAAGAGCATTGGAAGCGCTTCAAAAAGCTTTCCCGGATAAAGAGTATAGCCGCTATTTTACACTTTTAGAAGAAAGGTAAAAACGCATCTCTCCAAAGTTTGCAGTATCGGAACAGAAAAACGGAAGTAGTTAAATAAAAAATATGGAAGAAATTAAAAAATTTATAGAAGATTACATTTGTATAGAAAACAAATGTCTTAAAACAAAATGGGACGTTGAAAAAACGGATGATGAAGTATCCGAGTTAAACACAGGAATGCAATTGTATTTTCATTCCATTGCAAAAAATAGTCTTGAGAGAACAGGTTATGAATTTACTGATGATGATGATATAATTTACGCAAAAAAGAAATATGAAAAAATAGTTCCACGTACCTTATTTCAGATTAAACAATACAAAAATCCGGAAGTAGGAGAAGGATTAGCGAGATGGTTAATTACAGATGAACTTTTTGCGTGCTATACGAGTTATACAGAAAATAATGGTTTACCACTTGATTATGCTACAGTGTTTTATGCAGCACAAACAAATGAGGGCTTAAAAATCATATATAAAATACGCTATGAAAGTGATGTCCCTGAATGGCGCCACTCACACGATTTAAAAATAAATCAGGTAAAAAATCCCGGCAAACTCATAGCTGTTGAAAAATATCAGGCTCCTGAGGAAACGAATAGTTTGGTTGATTATAATGCAGAATAAAACCGATGTTGCGGATTTATAATCCGTGACATCGAGAAAACCACTGCAATTAAAAACAATATACTGTTAATGAAGAAAGTACTAACTTTTATCCCCATTCTATTACTATTATCTTGTGGAACAACGCAAACAACCGTAATCGAAAATGGAAAAGAAGCCAAAGGACATTTAAAAAACGGGTTAAAAAACGGAACCTGGACGTTTTATAAAGAAGGAAAAGTAGATGCTGTTGGAACGTTTGTAAAAGATAAGAAAAATGGTGATTGGAGCTATTTCTACGACAATGGGAAGTTGCATCAGAAAGGGAACTTTAAAAACGGCAAGCAAAATGGAATTTGGAAGTACTATTTCGATAGCGGAGCATTTATGGGAATGGGAGAACTGGTCGATGGCAAACAAAACGGATCATGGAAATGGTACCATAAAAATGGGAATTTATATACCGAACGTTGGTATGACGATGGAAAGCTGATCGAAATAAAATCGTGTTTTGACAGCCATAAAAACGTACTGGATTGTGGAACAATCCGTAATGGAAATGGAACGATGCTTTTTCACGATATAGAAAACGAATCCGATACCATTCAGAAATTTCAATATGAAAATGGCGTCGTAAAAAACTAGCGCTATCGTTTTTTCTGAATACGTTACCATAAAAAAGCGGAATTTCTATTTTAGAAATTCCGCTTTTTTAAATTTTAAAACGTAATAGATTATTCTTCGTTGTAATCGGCTACCCAGGTTGGATGCTCCGGTTCAAAAACGCGTAATGTTTCGATTAATGTACCATCCTTTTTTATCGTGATATTTTCAGTGTAGACATTCGATCTTTCACTATATATCCATTCGATAATTTCTTCATTTCTTCTTTTTTCAGAATTTAGATCTCTTTCGGTTATTATTTTTAATTCCCCATTAACAATCCCAACACTTAAATTACTCTGATATATTTCCGACCTCAGATTATTTGATTCTGATCCTAAGAAACCAGAAAAAACCACACTAGAATCTGCATTATAGATGCCTTTACCCAATTTAGGGTTTTCATATTTTCGAATTAAAAACAATCTTCTTTTTTTAAGATTATTCTTTTTATTATCATATAATTCTTTGATCATTAAAGATTCATCTCTATATGCAGTTATAATGGCGTAATAGCCAAATTCTTCACTGTAACAATTTTCCAATTTTGCAACTAAATCATACCATTCTTCATCTGTTATTGAGTTATCAAATTGACCTAATCCAAACTGATATTCTAATTCAGTAAATTCTAAAATAAAATTTTTTACGTCTTCTAATGTGTAATTCATGATTTTTTAATGTATTTGGTTCCCGCGCTACCGCACGACATGAGTTAGCGAACGGACAATGTGGTTTAGCAATAATGTCACGGGCTAATTTACATAAAATTTCTACGCACCGATAGTGCAGATTTACTTCGTCAGTTCGGCTAAAGCTTCGGGGGCAATCCGTGACAATAAAATAGAAAAATTATTTTTAGATAACTATAAAAAAAAGCCTGTTCCGATTTATAGGAACAGGCAAGGGGAGGTTCTTATGCTATTACAAATCGGTAATAGCGGTCAGAGATAATATGAGTGGTATTTGTAAAATAGGAACATAGGCATCGGTAACCGAATAGGCTGTAAGCGTAAAGCTAAAGGTACCGTTATTCTGTTGCGGACTGGTACTATTCATCCAGTTTGTAATACCGTCGGTTAGCATATTGGCTATGTTGGCACCATGTGCGGTTACATCTACTGCGGTTGGCGTTAACATTACCACCGGAACATCGATCGTAAAGGTTGTTCCCGGTATGCTATAGGTATAATCACATTGCATTTTGATGTTAAACTCGGTAATCGAAGCGTCAATATTGAGTGTTAAAGCGTCAAATAAAGCCAGCAACTGATTCTGTAACGTTCGACTTGGTGCTGCCGGATAACTTGGCGTTGTGATTTGAGCGATATTGATCGCGTTATCGGTATTCAACAACGGAATAAGTTTGTTGTAGAACATCACTTGCGGTGTCTGGTAAATAAACAACGGATTGGTGGTTTGCCAGCTACCATCCGGATTTTGAAGTAATTCTTCATTTCGGATCACGGCAACGCTACTCCACGCATTTTGCGCACTCAAAATATCCAGATCGTCCAACATTACATTTCGCGATGGGTTGACATTTCGGTCTTCATACAACAGGTACACAGGATTTCCGTCATTATTCAATTGATAGTAGCGATACGCATGAGTTGCTCCCGGAATTGGTTCGTTGATATAATTGTCGATTGTAACGGTCATCGAAGCGGCTTCTGATTCGGCATCTTCCGGAATAATGGTGATGATTAAATTATCGGTTTCCGCTTCGGAGCTTTCGGTAATCGTATAGCCTAAGGTATACGGCGGTGCCGGCGTGAAGTCGGTTTTCATGGCCATATTAACCGTTTTTCTTGGGTTTACCTGGTTGGTAACCGACCATTGTGCGGCGACCTGATTAATAATGTCAATAAACGCAAGCATGGCATAACGGGCATCCTGAGCCAATTCTGAATTCGCGTCCATGGTGGCCGGCGTTAGCATCGCAAGACAGTTGTCGAAGTCGGCATTTAACGACGGATAGGAATCGATAAACTGCGCCAAAGCCTGGTACATGCCCAGATTTTTGGTATTCATCACCGTATAATCACTCTGGTTTTCATCGGTCACATTAAACTGCACTTCCGTTACAATGGTATCCTGTGCTGCCGAAGTGTTCTGATAGGTGTAGTAATACACCCACTGACGGGCTTCTTCAATCGTAGGTGAGGCATCGTCGTTGGCCGGATAATTAAAGTTCTGAGCCGTAACCGATGGCGGCGTAGGATAAGAGCGCAACGGAACCGGAATGGTGGTTTCGCCCACATCGCCCATTTGTGCCAATGGTGTGACTTCGGAATTGATTTCACCGCTTAACGGAACGATAAACGTGAGCCATGAGGAAGCCAGATAATCGTCCAGATCCGGAATTTCCGTGATGTCAAATTCCATATGACTAACGTTGTATTGCATATCGCCAAAAGTAAAGCTACGGCTTTCGGCGCTGTCTTTGGCTTCAAACATATAGGTTAGCCAGGAAGCACCGTTTGCGGTTGGTACTTTTGCGGTCGATAAGGAATATTCGGTGGATGTCGGAATTTCGTCGGTACCGGAAAGCGTAGGATCCAGACCCAGCATTTTTCCATATAAATTCGGTACAAATGGCGCATGCGGTGGATCGTTGTTGGCATCGGCATACTCCGGACCGCTATACGACGAACTGATACTGGCCGTGGTTTGTACGGAGGCGACATAACGATAGGCATTCGAAAGCTGAATCAGGATTTGTTGTTTCCATTTTTCCTGGGCATTGCCAATGTTGGACGGATCTTTTGCCGTACAAGGAGGCGATGTTTCTCCGCTACAAGGATCGATGATAAAGTCGATGGTACCTTCGATAGCTTCGGCAATGGTTTGCTTGGCATCGAGTATTTGTTGCAGATAATCCGGATCGTCCGGGAATACCTTATAAGCCGTTAGTAAAAAGGCCGGAACGGAATAGGCCGGACTCAGGAATTTATCTACGGCCTGTAGGAATTGTAATCCCCAGCTATCCATATCGATGCTGTTAAAGTTTTTAACCACACTACCGTCGGGAGCGCCTTTGTCGTAACTAGCAATCGGTGCTGCGAAAGATTGCAGGCTCGTTGCCAGCGGAACCGGGGCAAAATAATAGGTTTGGTCTTTATTAAATCCAAAACGCAATCCCTTGGCACCTGTACTGTCAAAACGAACCATCCATAATGGTGCATTGGCCGTGGTATCACTGTTTCCTTTGGTAAGGTTCGCTCCGGTTGCGGCTTTTAAGATAATACCGGTATACGGTTGGTTAAGGAAGGCCGTTTCAAATTGTTGTGCAAAATAAGTCAGCGCCAACATGCTATTCTGACTGTTGTCGGATAGTGGTTGAATTTGAGTCGTCGCTTCGGCTACACCGGCTACACCCACAAAGTTCGGATCGAGATAGGCCGTACGAACCATACTAAAACTGGTTGTAATTAACGCGATTTCCGGTAGACTAATCAAATTCGTGGTTGTCATTTGCGTATTGAGTGTATACGACTGTACATCTACAGCGGCTTCTCCGGCGACTACCGTTTTTAAATATTCGATTATCGGATTGATAAATTGTTTCAGTAGCTCCGAATTTGCCAGCTCGTGTACCATAGGAGTGGTGTTGCCTTGGGCATCAACGGTGTCTTCTACGGTGGTTGTATAGCGAAGCGCCATATTTGGACTATCGAGCTGATAATACAGATTCATATACGTCTGTAAATCGATCTGAGCGTTGTTCTGTGCACTTTCACCTTTATAGCGTGACGTATTAAAGTTGAAGGTCAGGCTTAGGTTTGGCGCCTCCGAAAGCAGACTAAATAAATACGATACCGATACCGATGGCCACTGACTCAGGGCGATGATGGCATCACTGTACAATACCTGCATGGCGGTATGTAATGGCTGCGTATCGTTTGGCGGAATATTACCAAACATATCCTGCCAGTTTAAAACCATTTCAACCGTATCGCCAATTCCGGCATATGGATTCGGATATAACGGATCGGTTCCTTCCGGTTGTACGTATTTGTAATACGGAATCACGGCATTATAGTTCCAGTCTTCCAGATCGTCGTTATCCGATGTATTGCCATCTTCGGTGTTGGAAACGGCTTCATCGTCGGTAGAATCTACCGGACCGGCCGGAGTAGGGTTTACATAATCCGGGATGGCAGGTACCGCAAGGCCAATCAGGTTGAATTGGGTTTCCAGATAAACCTGATCTTCGGCCAGGGTTGGCACCGGTTGTGTTGGCACATAATCACCCGGATTTTGACGGGAAACTTCATAGCCTACGGTTCCCGGTAGTAATGTGGCAATACGGGTGGTATACTGCTGATCCAATGGTGCTGTTTCCGGCGATTGTACAAATACGGAAGTAATGGAAGTATCAATCGAATCACCAATGATCACACTATTTACAAATGGACTGTTAATTAGGGTGTTATAGGTGATTTGTATCGCAAGATTGGCAACACCGGTTCCGGCAAATAAGGAATCCGGCAATCCGTTGGTGGCATTGTTTTCATAGTAGAAATAGTAACCGCCACTGCGAACGGTACTACATTCCCATAATAGTTTGACAAAATCACCGGCGGTATTTAAGGTATTGTAAGTGCCTTCCGGAGTTACTTCCATAACCATCATGCGCATCGTGCTTTCTGTGGGATTGGTTTCGGTGGAAAGATTCGCCTGAATAATAGCCGTTTTATAGTCGCCATTGGCATCCGACAGATAACCGCCATTGCTGTTTTGTGTCGGATCCGGTTGGTAGATAACCTGGATTTGTTGTATCGTACGGGTACCGTCAGTATCGCCTATCGTATTCAGATAGGTAAGGAGTTCCTGCAAATAAACCGTACTTGCATCGTCGGCACCTACCAAGTTGTACATGTTTCCGGAAAGTGGTGTTACCAATCCGGATTCTGCGGTTATTTTTTGTAAGGTAAAGTTAATCGTAGTTCCCCACGTATAGTTTTGTACATCGGCCTGGGTGGTTCCGCTGGCTGTTGTGGTAAGTGATTTGACTACAAACTGCCAGTTGTTGCCTTCTTCAGAGAAAATAGTCGTCAAATTGGACGGTAATTTCCAGATATACGGCTCATTGGTAACTTCCGGATAATAATCGCCCGGATATTGCCATAAGGCCGGACTTCCCAATGAGAAGGTTTGTGGGGTATCATTATAGTTGATCAATGGACTTGGGCCATAGGTTAACACCGGACTAAGCGAAATGGCCGCAACATCATGAATGTGCTGTATCTCGTTGTTGTCGATGGTAACAGTGAGTTTGTTGTCGGTTCCGGATACCATATTGATCCAGGATTCATCCGGGTTTTCCAAAATTATGGAGTAGAGGTCGCCTTGTTGTAAGGTACTCGGAATGGCGAGTTGTTGTCCTGTTAATACATATAACGGTTGGGTTACTCCGGTTGCCGCATCCGGTGGTGCCGGTAAACGCATTCCGTGTAACATAAATCGGGAGGCCATACCACTAATACCGTCGATACTGTCGGTTACCGCATGATTAACCACGTCGCTCACCGTTGCGGAGAAGGTTTCCTGAGTGTTCAGGTAGTCCAACGCCGATTGTAAGGCTTGTTTGGCGAGTAAGGCTACGAAATCGGTAAACATAAACGTCGGAAATGATAAATTATGTTGGTCTTCGTAGGTCGGATCGGATATATTCTCACAATCGGTTGGGGCATAGTAATCCGCGGTCATATCCGATTGGTAATCGACACTGGTCGACGCCAATAAGGCCGTAATATCGCTAATATAGTTCTGATCGCCGGTCATGCTTTCCGTCGCAAAATCGATTGGGTTTCCGGCAGTTCCGTTTAAAACGGTATTTAAAATTAATTCCGGAACAACCGGGAATACGGCGGCATCCATAGTGCCTTCGGTGTTGGCATCGACCGCGCGGATGTTCAATTCGAAATACGTACTGAAGAAGGTTTTGATGTCGTCTTGTGCCGCATTGCTATAGTTAAATGGCGGTTCGTGATTCGGTCGCGTATTAAAATAGCAGAGCATACTGTTCATCTGATCGGCGGTGATGGTTTGGTTTTGAAGCCAGTCCAGTCCGGTATTGTCTGCTGTATTTCCAATTAAGGCATTGATCGCCCAATATAATACGCCTTCGGTTACGCCAAATAGACTGTTATCATTTGGATCGGTGTTAATATAGAGCATGGCAATATATTGCGGACCGGAAGCGCCGCTTTCGCCGGAAACGGTTAATTGCGGGAAGAACATTAAATCCAATGGTACCTTGGTGGTGGTTTGCAACGGTTGCCATTTTAAAACAACCGGAGTCGTTTCGGCAAGGCTTAGACGTTGCAGACTTCGGTAGTTTTGCGGTAAGGCACCTTTAGCTAACGAATCTTTCGACGGACAAAGGTTCCACGGTGCGGAGGCCGATGTGTCGCTTCCTACGACAAATGAGGCGCTGATGGTGGTGCTGAATCGAAGGGAAACTTTGATTGAGAACAATCCTAAATGGATTTTAACGGTTAGTTTTACCGAAACACCGGCTTCAAAGGTTATCGGAATCGGCATATAGCTTTCGATCGTCATCGTGATATAGGCATAGGCCATAATATCGACTTTGGCCGAAATAATCGCAAAGTTGACTTCTCCGTAAATATGACCGGTCAGTCCAAAGGTTCCCTGTACTTTGTAGTACGTATCGTCGTAGGTATCCAGGTTTGGATTGGCGCTGAAAAAGCCTAATACACCCTGGAAGATTCCAACAGCGGTAAGGGATAATCCGGCTTTTAAGATTCCTTCGTCCACGGTTTTACCTACACCAAGCGAAAGGCCGAGTCCGAATTCGATTACCGGGTTAAAGTTTCCGCAGGTTGTTGTCGGTACACTGTTGGAGGTTGCTCCGCTGAGGTAACCAAAATAAAACCCGCCGTATCCTAAAAAGGGAAATACCTGTATGGAAAAGGAACGCGAAAAGTCGGTAATACTGGCCGGAAATCCGAAATCGAGGTAGAAGTTTCCGTTCGTGTAAATCTGTACGCCTATAATCGGTAAACTGATCGATACTTCGCCAAATTCAAAATGCCGGAATTCATCCGGTAGTTGTAAATCGAGCTGGTACATTCCGATCGAGTCGTTTATTTTTTTATAAAGGATTTCAAATTGTAAGTTTTTAAAATAATTGGATTCCGGACTCACGCCAATCAACAAGCCATAAAGGTTCGGATCGTTAAAAACGGTGGCCACACGATAGAATTTGGCCACGGTAAAATCGGCTCCAATTAACCAGTTGCTGTTTTGATCAAATACAAGCGTACCGGGTTTGGTATCCGGTGTTGCGGCCGGAACCGGAATCGTACTGTCACCAGTATTGGAAGTCGTGGTAAAGGCTTCTTCAAGTGCCGTGATGGCTTCTTCAACCGAGTTGAGTTCCGGTGAGTCATAGAGCGATACATGCTGACCCAAGGCCAGGAGTTTTAAATCGAAAAATTCTTCTCCCATTCCCGGTACCGGTGGCATTTGTGTCGCATCGCTTCCTTTTCCGTCTTCCTGTAACGGCGAATCGGGTTCGATTGGCAGTCCTAAAAAGGTTCCGGTAAAGTACATATAAACACCGCTACTGGAGGCATCTTCGGCATCTTTGGTGATTTTTAAGGTTTCGATATTGATAAATCCAAGATCGATATGAAGTGGGATCGTGGCTACAATACTACTTTTGTTGTTTTCTTTATAACGGGTATAGGTAAATTCAAATCCGGACAGATCGATGGTATCGAGTAAATTCCACGGCGCAGCCAATGAAAAGCCGGGACTAAAAGTGCCTACAAATGTGGTGATCAGTTCGCCCAGTGAGATTTTATCGAATTTGATGTCGATGCTGTCGTAGTCGGTATTGCCGATATAGTTTATTTTACAGGCAAATTCCGGCATGTTGAGGTATACCTGTGTTTCTTCGGAACCAAATTCATAACCGACTTCAAAGGTAAGACCAAGCATTTGACGCGCATCGGCGATTCCGGCAATGGTTCCCGACGTACCGTTTTCATCATATTTTATCGCCACATTGGCGTCGAGTTCCAAATCAAAGGAACTGTATTGCAGATGCCAGTTTACATCACCGCTAACATCGTAGGTGGTAAGCTTGGTTTTGTCGTCCGGTACTACGGTTACAAAATTGATATTGCTGATATTCGGTAAATTATCGGTTACCCAACTTGGAATGTCGGCCATGCCAAAGGCTTTTAGAAACGTATAGGCGATAGAACCCAGGGAAATGGTCTGATCGGTACCCGTACTCGCGCCAAAAGTCCAGGCTGTGGCATCATATCCGGCATAAATGGTGAGATCAACACCGGTTTGATCATCTGGACCGATATGGAAGAAACCGGCAATTTCTCCGGTAGTCGTTCCCTGAAGACTGTTTACGTCGAGGTTGAGTCCTGTCATCGTAAAACTCAGACTCGGATCGTTGATGGTAAAGAAAACCCAGTTGCTCACAATGGAACAATTGAGCGTATAATTTTGAGAATCGGGGTCGATTTCGATATTCAGAACCTGTATTTCGGATTGCAGATCGATCGTGGTTCCGCTCCAGAACATCGTAAGCAAATCGCCCAGTTGGATCGTTCCTTCAATGAGTTGGACACTGGCCGTAAAATTCGGATAATGTGCCGTAAGGGCTATAGTGTTGGAATCGGGCGGACCGATGGTAAAGGTTCCGTTAATGGTAAAATCGGTACTACTCGCACTGGACGTACTAAAACCGGAAACGATACAGTAAATATCGATGCCGGTAATGGCAACACCGGGCAAAATCTGCCAGATATAATCGGACGGCGTACTGATTTCAATACCCATATAATCGACAATACTATTGGCAGAATCGTAACTGATGTCGATTGATTTTAAACCTAAGGTACTCAGTGTACTAAAAGGTTGCGGTAAGGCGGTGGTAAGGTTAATTCCGCCGGCCAACTGGTAAAAATTGGAAATACTCGGATATGGCTCGGGAAATAAGCCCTGAAACAACCAGATGTTATCGGTAACGGGATAGCCCATAGCCACATGTAGCGTTACTCCGGTATTGATGGTTCCACCTACAATCCCCACAACGGGTAATTCGGCTTCGACAACGGAAAGCTGATAAAACGGACCAGTAACTGAAAACCAGTTTACGCCCGGTAAGGAAAGCGTTTGTCCTAAAAGGTTGATATTAAAGCTTGATGTCAGGATTTCGTTTTCAATATAAAACCGGACAAAACAATTGCAATCGGGTATTTCGAAAGAGGCGGTTGTTCCTTTAATCAGAATATTGTTTTCGTCCGGCATAGTAATCTCAACGGCATTGATGATTAATTGTCCGTCCGGTACAAACTGTTTGTAATCGTTTGAAGTGATCGGAAGATCGAGTGCGGCAGTGGCATTTACAAAATACAGTTGATTATCACCGTTAACCTGTCCTTGTAAGCCGGTATAGAGTTGTTGTAGTTGTTGCGTATCCATAATGCTAGTCCTTTAATTGGTTAGGGATTCTTTATAACTGATAAAATAAAGAAGTCCCAGATATAACTTATCCTGCTGCTGGTTTTGAAAAAACGCCTGTAAGTTGGTAAAATAGGTATTCAGAGAATCAGCGCCACCACTGGTGTTATAGACCTTTGTGATATAGTCGCTAATGATATAGGCTGGCGTGGTTTTAAAGCCATCCGATGGCGGATCGAGACTAAATGGATTTTCTTCCATTTTGGTGTTCATGGTTTCGGGGGTTACTTTAAACGAAGCGGAAACAGCGTTACAATCTTTTGCCTGTTGACAATCGGCTGCGGATAATGGTAGCGTAGGGTACACGACTTTCGTATCTTTTAAAATATTTAGGTAGGGGATGTTCAGGTTTAATACCATATTGGCTGTAGCCTTTCCTTCCAATACGCATGGTAGTTTACTCAGAGAATACATATAATTAAAGGCACTCACCGGAATACCACCCATTTTAACGACCAGTATTTTGTTGGCACCATCGGTACCGTTTACGATCGCTATTTTTTCATTTAATAAAGGGTCGGAATAACTGATCACTTCAACCGCATTGGTTGTCAAATCCCCTTGAATGGCTGGTAATTGTGTTACCATTTCATTTACGGTGGCAAGGTTTGGCGCTGCACCGGTTAAGAGTTCATTTAACGAGTCGTAAGCCGTATCCGGTATGTTGGCAATGTTTACAATAATAGCACCCCGTTGCTGATTTCCGGAGCCAAAACGTTGCGAATAACGTACGGCGGTGATCAGATCGAATAGTACATTTTGGGAAAGGATATTAACACTGGCTTCCGTCACTCCTGATGCTTCACTTCCTCCAATTCCGTAGACCGGCAGTAGGTTAATTGGTTTAGTGGTTGATTCGGCAGCCTCTGTTATGGCTTTATAGGAAGCATATTTTGCCGCATTGGCACCTGTAAACGCTGCTTCTGTTGGTTTTTGTGGCGGATTAATAAAATAGCCTCTTTTTTTAGAATACGTTGCAGCTCCTAATGCTGGGACTGTTTCCAGTACGATTGCATTTGCAGCAGCTACACCGAAACGTTGAATCGCATTTTGTTGTAACCATTGATACGGTTGCAATTTTAAAAAGAAGTTGACATTCACACCGGGTGTTGCAGCTTTAGTAGGATTGACTGTTGCAGCCTTAGGAGCATCGGCTAGATTGGTACTTTTACTGTCATAACCTCCGGTAATCCCAAAATTCTGAATAGGGTAGTTGATAATATTGGCTATGAAATAGTTTAGGGGAATTATGGATGCTACAACTGTAGGATTGGTACTTATTGTCACATTTACAGGATTATTCCCATCAGGGACATATCCGGGAATCAAATTGGCCAGCTTGGAGGCGGTATCATTTCCAGTTCCGCCTTCAGCATAAACGACTTCGAAATTATGGTTAAAACCCAGTTGTATTAAACGATACATGATCATCACGGTATTGGACTGATGTCCCATTCCGGAGGTATCGGTAACATATACCCGGATGATTTGATTTTCGGCACTCGACAGAAAATCGGAAATTATGGTAAGCTGTTCCTGTGCTGCATCTACGGTAATAGCAGCAACATTGTTGACTAATGCTTGTATTTGATCTATTAGTGGCATAAGGAGCGTTTTAATATTATTTAATTTTTGACATAAGCACCATACCAACCTAAGCTTTCGGGTTTGGCATCGGAGGCCGGATTTCCGAACAACATAAAACTGATGTTACCACCCGGCGGAAACGAAAGGCTAAAAACGTCCAGTGCGATATTGTTTATTTTCATCAGATAGGCAATACTATCGGTTCCGGTAGCTGTTTGTAGCATGATCGAACCGATGTTGAGTTTCAATACGCCCTGTAAGCTAAAAGAAGGTGCCTGCGGATTGACACCCGGCAATTTTACACCGGCCCAGGCTCCTTTGGCTCCAACACACCAGGCCATCATAAAGGAGGAGGTAAAACCGGCCGAACTGGCCAAGGCACCCAGTGTTCCCATATTAAGGTTAAACACTAAGGCATACCATTCGCCGCTTACGCTTTGCTGGTTTTGTAATTCCGGCATCGATACATTGAGATAACCTTGTTGGGTAGGGGTATCGCTGTTGTTGCCCCAACTGATTCCCGAAAGTTGTAACGGAAAGTGGGAATATAAACTATCGGTACGCGGTGTACTTTGTCCGATGTCGAATGCCATTTGTCCGATATCAAAAGTAAATGTTTTGACGGTTGGCGTTTCCAGCTGAAACGTAAGGTCAATATACATGTTGGAATAGGATAGTCCTTTAAAATGATTGTTCTGACTTCCCGTTTCGGTTCCAAATGAGAACAGATCAAAGCCTTTCAGTTTGCTATAGTTGATAAAGCCCCAAAAGGAGAATTTGGAATACACCGTACTGCTGCCTTCATCATCCTGTGGTACTACGGTTACAAAGGTGGTTTTTATGATTTCGACTTCGGTAATGATATTGGTGTTAACCAGATTCAGAATGTTATCGGACGTATTCATAAATGTATACGACGGTACACCATTACTGTTTTCGTAGGTTCCGGTTAATATGATCAAATTGTTCCGATTACTGGAATCGATTTTTTCACCAAATAATTTGTTGACGGTTAGTGCCAGATAACTGTTATAATTGCAAATCTTACTATTGGTAAAGACTATTTTTAATTGTAGGACGACAAAGTCATAATCTACCGCACCATTAATGGGGGCTTTGGCTTTATAGGCATCCGGATTCGATCCCAGGCCGTAAAAGGTCGGATCCTGATAATCGATCAGCGCAAACATCGAACTACTCGGTTGCATCGCGACAATACCGCTGTCATTATTAACGATACTGATATCGATCCCGAAATGATGGGCATAAAAACTATTTAAGTCAATTCCGGCCAATAAGCCTTGTAGTTCAACCGGGAAATCCTGTACGCTGATGTCTACTCCCAATGCGATGACACCTTGCCAGGCCGGATTGGTCGCAATATTGTAAAAGTTGGCATAATCGAAATCCTTTCGAACGGTATACTGATCCATACCGCTTTGGATATATTGCTGCAACCACATACTCAGATTCGGAAGTCCACTATTGGTTGTATCGTTAAAAGTTTCAGGCGAATTCCAACCCTGTATGTTTTGTACTTTATCGATTAAGGCACCGGTACAGAATTTAAAAATCAATACGTTTTTGTATTTTCCGTTGGCCGGTTCTTTTGGAACGTTAAGAATAAAAGGCCATTCGGCGATTTCCATTTCATTACTGAAATTATCCAGTACATAGCTGCCATCCTCGAGTTTTTCATTGTAGGATATCACCAGAAATAGCTGGTTCGATTGCAATGCGGTTTGTAAGGTCGAACTCGCCGGAGTGAACTGAAGATCAAAAATTTTAGATAAGGTTCCTTCGGCTGTCATAAACTGATTACTGGCCAGTTGTAATACATCCCAAACACCGGTTTGCTGGTTTACATTTACATAAAAACCCTGCGGACTGGTGGACGATATTCCGCTATCTTCGGTGGCGGCACGTGCGCTGTGTAATCCTTTAGGCGCAGCGGATATATTTTGTTTTTGCATGGCCTCTGCAATCAGGTTTTTCCGCTTCGGATTTAAGATCTGTTTTTCAAATAAGGAATAATCAACGGTAGTTGAAGAACTGGTTTGTACGTTTCCATACGGAACCATCGGAACATAAATAGTTTCCTGAGCGTCGGATAAGACACCGGAACCGGTAACAAGATGATCAAATAAAGGAGAACTACTATCTTGTGTCGGCGCAAATAATGCGGATCCTTGTGGCTGCGCATGGTAAACAATCGGAGTTTTATTAGTGTTTACCATTACGATTCCACTCCAGGCGGTATCATATTGGTAGGACAACCATTCTTGTGTGGTGTTGCTTCCTACGACATTTTGCGTTGCCTGTACCGGAAATTGAGGTGCAAAAGCATCCTGATTCGGATTAAAATACAGCCAGTCTCCGGTTCCGGTTACGACAAGGGAAGCGTCTATAAATTGTGGCGTAAAACTAATGGTTTCGGTAGCGCTAAGTCCGCACATTAGTTGCATTTGTCCCTGCGTATCGACATAGGTTTTGTAGGTACTGTCCAGTGTTAGCGTAAGCGCGCCCTGTGGCACCATATACCATTTGGCCGATTGGTTACCGGGGCTTTGCTCACTAAAAACGAGTAGGCCGCAATTGGCTTCCGGATAGTTTTTAGAAGTGCCGATATCGGAAAAGTTGGTATACGGAATCAATTGTATCGGATAGCCAAAATTCGTCTGATAATAGGAAGAAAGTGACGTAGGCCGATAGACTTTTGTATTGGTGTTATAGGTGGTTCCTAAAAAAGCCAGATAGGAATTTAATCCGTTTTTGTTTAATAAATCACAAGGGAAAATACTGGATTGCATTTGAATCAGATCATTCATATTACCGGGAACGATTTGCGAATAATTGATGACAGTAGGCGTGTTATTATTGGTACTGTCCGGGAAACAATATTGTTGCGCTACGTTAAAACTCGTAAAATCGGAAGCGGCATAAAAACCTAATACAAAACGAAAATGCCCCTGACCTTTTCCGGTGAGCGGGATTTCGATGTTCCCCATGATCTGAGACGAGGAGGATTGATTGTTCGGACGGAAGGTGTAATTGTTAGCACCAATCTGTCCGGATATCAGAAACGTATTGTTGGTAAAATCTATATTGAGTGCTACGCTGCTATTACTAATGAACAGGGTTGCATAGTTGTTGCCGAAGTTAAAATTGTAAGTACTTAAAACAGAATAAGCACCATTGGTGCCGCCTGTTAATATAAGCTGAGTGGTATTACTGGTGGTAAGTGTGGCATTCGGGTCTTTAAACCAAACTACCGAAGCCGATTGATAGGTTTTTAAGGGGCCTAAAAAGGTGTAGACATTGTTTACGAACGTGTTCGCATCCAGTGTTGGACTACTATAAGCAAATAAAAAGTAGCCGTTATAATTGGGTAATTCTTCCAGTGTAAGTGTATCACTTTCCGGAATGGAAACACCTTTTGCCAGTAAATAAGCAAACCAGTACGAATTATCGCTGGCAACATATAAAGCGGCATTTCCGGATGTGGTATTGGTAAATTGTAAACTTGCCATATCGGTAATGAACTTAGGTTAAGTAAAAAATAGTCCGCTAGTTCCGGCAAGTTTGTTTGCGATTCAGTTTGGAATATACCAGCCTACCAGATCGCCCATAAAGGGATAACGGGTATTGTTGGCCGAAACGGAATAGCTAAAATCACCTTTTAAAGTGGCAATTAACGGAGGGTAAACAAGATTCAGGGTTAGGGTTCCGTTTGCCGAACCAAGTCCGGCTTTTACGTCAAACTGATAAACAGGATTGGTTCCGGTTAAGGAAACGATTCCAACGATTACCGTATTGAGCGTTAAGGTACATACCACAATTTTACCGGTACTGTCGATATTGTATTGTATGGAAAGATCGCCAAAATAGCGAATGCCTCCCGTACCGGGTTTAATGATCGCGGTACTATCCTGATACGTATAGGAAGGAATTTCCTGGGCTGTGGTAGTCACAGGCAAGCCCGTGAGTATGCCCAAAAGCAATACCCAAAAGATACAAGTATGAAGCCTGTTTGAAACAAGCCTAGTGATCTTAGTGGAGAACATTTGCAAAACCCAGGAAATTTTCCGGTATATCAGTCAGGATTAAGACCAGGTCGCTATTTGTTTAGAGAAAGCCGTTTCGTTTTGACCTTGCTGATCGGTAGCACGTCCACTGGCAAATACCTGACCGGAGTCAAGTCCGAATTGTGCTCTAAAAGTCATCGTGTCAATTTGTAAGGTTTGTAAACCCGCTTGAAACTCAACATTTGTAGCCGTTGGTTGTACCGGCGATAGTGTAACCGAACCTAAATCACCTGCTGGTGAAGTAAAAGTAGTTGTGGATACTTGCATTCCGGATACAATAGATACAACAGTAGTCGCTTGAATACTGTTTACTAGCAAAGTCACTTGTGTGTAAGGATAAGTTGCCATAGTTTTTTGTGTTTGTTGGTTGATTCTTACTCGTAAGGCTTTTCAGTAACGCCCCGTTTTTTTAGTGGTTTCTGGACTCCACGATTTGCGATGTTAAAAGAGTAAATTTGAGCGCTTTTTGCTAGTGCAATGTAGAATCCTTTTAAAAAAAGGGGCAACGTATAATTACCTGTTTTTAATGATTTTTAAATAAATTGCGATTTTTTAATTTGTATTATTTCGCAAAATGAGGTTTTAATGATGTGATTTGGAACATTTTAAAACCAAAAAGTGACATTTTGTATTAAGATGTGAAATAGCTTTATCTTTTAGAAAAGTGTTTGGCAGACAAATGACTTTGCTATTAAAGATTTTCTTTCATATTTTAAAATACAAACCCAAGCATATTTTCAGCTCTTACTAACGACACTCGTTACAATCGCAGCAGACGGATAAGGAGAAACTAAAAAATAGAAACGATCTGATGTTATTACAATAAAAAAACCAGCATTGCCGGTTTTTGCTATTCTACACATTTGAGGTAGTTTATAAAATAATTTTCGGGATTATAGACCGTCTCTTTAAAAGTATCCGATCGGAGTTCCTTATGCATGATATAATCAATGGCTTCGGAAGCAAATTTAACCCGAACCAAAGTAATCGGGTATTTTTTCAGATCTTCATAACCGTCTTTCGAAAACAGAAAATAACTGTTAAGGATCGAAATGTTATCGCGTTCGGCCGAATTATAAGTCAGGTTGCTACAATTTTCATCAGAACTGTTAATCAAGGTAACAATCTTACCGTTGGACAATTGCAGAAAAATTCGCGAAGCAGCATTTACACAGGTCGCTTTGATAAAATCTTTACTCTTTTTAAGGATATGAAGGTTTAAATAAGGCGTTCCATCTGAATTAACCAATGAGAAAAACACAAAAGTGGAGGTTGTTCCAAATACGTTTTCATGAATCAGGTAGTCCGGTGTTTTTTTGATCAACGTGGAATCCGTTTTTTCATCGTAGTCGTATTCACATTTAATCGTTTGCGAATAGGAGTATAGGCTTAGGAAAAAGAACAGGCTTAGAAAGAGTTTTCTCATGGTAATCTTAAATTTTGCTGCAAATTACTATAATTTTTTCATTGTCGATATTCGTGGTAAAAAAACAATACGCATTTCCACCGTCTTTAATTTTCCATTTTTTGCGGAGTTCTTCTACCGATAACGGGAAATTACGGGTGGTGACATTGAATTGTTTGCCCTCAATATGGTTTTTGATTTCGACTTTCTGATAGGGTATCACCGTTTCAATCCGAAAACGACGTCCGGGAAAATCAAGTAGTGTATCGGAGGTGTACAAATGCGAATGAGGGTGTAATTTTTCGATTTTATAAAGCGCACTTACGGCATCGAAAGCACCGGTTTTAAGTATGGCGCTATTGGGTTCGTACAGATAGTGCTTTGGTACGGAATAGGTTGCCGGCATTGATTGATCATAAACAGTGCTGAAAACCGTTTCACCTTCTTTGGTAAGTGCTACGGCATGGATTGTTATCGGACCGGTATAGTCTTTTTCAATTTCCCATAGCAATTCTTTTACTTCATTGTCGAGTGCGATAACATGAATTTTGCGAACAAAGCGCAGTTCGGATAAACCGGCTTTAATGTCCAGCAAAGGTGCTGTTTTGATCAGTATATGATCACTAAATTGAAAATAAAACGCCAGTGAATCGGGTACGTTTGGCAAACAATCCCGTAGCATAAATACTTTGCCTTTGGCGTCGTTACGACGGGAAGGATCGATATATATCCAATCCCAACGGCTATTCAACTTTTGAATGATATCATGACTGTCACCTTGCTGACAATCAATGTTTTTTATATTAAGTTGTGTATAATTATACGCAACGATTTCCGATAATTCCGGATTGATTTCACAATGGGTAACCTGTTTAAAGTGTTGTGCAAAATAATAGTCATCGATACCAAAACCACCGGTCAGATCGATCAGTGTATTGCCTTCAATCAGGGTTGCTTTATAAGCGGCTGTTTGCTCCGATGACGTTTGCTCAATCGATATTTTTTGCGGGTAAATGATATTTTTAGCACCAAACCAGGTAGGTAATTTATCTTTTGCCTTATTTTTTGCCTGTAACTGGTTTAAGAGATCCGGCCAGCTGATTTCCGGAAACGGGTTCCGGCGCAATGCCAGTTTTTTAAGATCCGCAAGGTAATTCTGGTTGATAAAATCCTGTACGTCCGGTTGTAACAACGCTGGTATCAATACTAAATGTTTTTGGTGAAAATTTTAATAATCTGGTTATCCGGAAAAAATTCTTTCCCGATTACTTTTAAAACGGTATATAAAGGAACAGCCAATATCATTCCGAATACACCAAAAAGCAGCCCAAAAATAAGAATTACCAGGAAGATTTCGAGTGGATGTGACTTAATACTGTTTGAAAAAATTATCGGCTGACTGATGTTGTTGTCGATTAACTGAACAACCATAAATCCGATCATCACATAAATAGCGGTGGGCAGCATTTCGGTTTTAAAATCGGTTCCAAGATTGCTAAGCAGTGTTAGTGTAAGCGCAAGTATGGTTCCAATTAGCGGACCGATATACGGGATAATGTTTAAAACAGCGCATAAAAAGGCAATGACAAAGGCGTTTTCAATACCAAAAATCAATAATACGATCAGGTATAAAACGAATACGATAAACAATTGCAATAACAAACCGATAAAATAACGGGAAAGCAATTCGTTGATTTTTTCTACCGACGACAGGATTTTGTCTTCATGCTCGTCGGGTAGTATTTTTTTTGAAATCGAAATAAAAAGGTCCTGATCTTTTAAAAAGAAAAAAGTAATAAAAAATACCGACGCAATTCCAACGCCAAAACTGCTTAGTGTTCCAATCAGGGAGTTTAAAAAATTCGGAATAAGGTCAAAGTTGATTTTTGAAGTCCAATTCGAATTTTCCATCAGTTTTCCGGCATCAATGTTATGATCATTCAAGTAGGAGTTGATTTGAAAAATAAGATTATTAAAGTCCCGTTCCATAGTTGTCGTGTTCAAAAGTGACAAATTTTGCCCTTGTGAAAGTAATAAAGGGACAAACATCATGACCAGGCTAACGGCGATCAGAATAAAAATAAACATCGTGGTTATTACTGCCAGTGTATGCCGGAATTTTAAACGCTTTTTTAAGAAATTCATAATCGGCGTTCCGATCAGACTGATTACCAGTGCAACCAATAGATATACGAATACGGATTGTACCTGATAGATAAAAAATAATAACAGGGTTATCAGGGCCAGTTTTACCACGGCACTCACGATTCCATTGGAGATTTCTTTTGTATTCATAGTGTTCTTTATTAGGAAAACTAAGATAAAAAAAAAACTCGCTATTAGAGCGAGTTTTAAATTTTTAAATCGGAAGTTTACGGTTGTGCAAACGAGTTACGCGGTCCGCCACTTGCAAATGCAGCTAACATTCTTGATTTTTGTCCGTTACTAAACATATACATTGCTGCATCGTCTACATAATCCATATAGTTCATGGTCATTTCAACCGGAGTTCCCGAACAGGTGCTGTAGTGTGGATAACCCGGAACACCATAGTTTGGCGCATTATGTGTTGGCGTATCGGCTACTAAATCGTTTCCACAGGTGGCATCTCCCCAGATATGTCTCAGGTTCATCCAGTGACCCACTTCGTGAGTAGCTGTTCTGCCTTTGTTAAACGGAGCGGTTGCGGTTCCGGTTGTTCCTAAATATTTAGAGTCGATTACCACACCATCGGTTGCAGATGATCCGCCCGGGAATTGGGCATATCCCAGGATTCCACCACCAATAGTACATACCCAAAGGTTTAATTTGGTTGTTGGGGATGTAGGATTAAGTCCTCCCTGTGCTGTTTTTTTCATCGCATCATTTGTTCCCCATGATGTTTTGGTTGTTGATTTACGATTTACCACATCCAGTACGAACGAAATACCAACGTTGGCTTTTACGCCGGAAAATAATGCAGGTACCGATCCGAAATCGCTGTTTGTCGCATTAAAATCTTTATTTAATACGTCAATTTGTGACTGGATTTGTGCCAGAGAAATGTTTTCTGCTGTTGTACGGTACAATACGTTTACAACTACCGGGATTTCAATTTTTCCGTTTACAAGTCGGTTTTGTAGTACGGCGTTTTGTGTAAAATCTTCAATTTCATTCATTCTAATGGCAAGGCTTGGGTCGTTGCGCAATTGCTCTTCCAAAACCTGGTGCGAAGCACATCCTCTTTCGGTTAGTTTTGCTCCGGATGTAGTGTCGTTTACACTCGCTTCATCTTTGTCACACGAGACTAAGAATAACAGCATGGCTGCTGATAATAATAGTTTTTTCATAATAAAATTGTTAAATAGTTATGAGATTTGGTTAAATATTAACACAATAATATAACAAAAAAATATATTATAAAAAGATTATCTTAAAAAAGTGAATAAAAACTAAAGAATTTTGTAAAAATGTGATTTATCTACAGTTTGTTAGTTATTTCGAAAAGGGCGATTCCGGTGGCCTGAGCAACATTGATGCTACTATTTTTTCCAAATAGTTCAATATGAGTGGTTTGGTCGGAATTGGAAAGAAAGGTTTCACTGACACCGGAAATTTCGTTACCAATAACTAAGGCAATTGGGGTGTTGGTTTTCAGATTAAGGGAACGTAGTGGTATGCTTTTATCGGTAATTTCAAGAACAACGATCTGGTAATTGTTGTCTTTTAAATAGCTTACCGCATCGGAAGCTTTTTCGATTATTTCATACGGTACCATATGGTGTGTACTACGAGAGGTTTTGTTGATTTTTCGTGATGAAAATACCAGTTGTTCGCCGGTTAGGATAATTTTCGCTACGCCAAATGCTTCACTGATCCTAAAAATAGAACCAATATTGGACTGAAAATAAATGGCATCGCAGACTACGGTTACGGGGAATGTTTTTTGCTGAAACGAGGTGTTTTCGTGGGTAAGTTGTTCCTGCATGCTTAGTTTTTAAAAGCGTAATTGATAATATTCGCACCCATTTTTAAGGCTTTTTGACGTACCTCAAACGGGTCGTTATGGACTTCCTGATCTTCCCATCCGTCACCAAGGTCGGTTTCATAAGTGTATAAACATACCAGACGGTTGTCGATAAAAATGCCGAAAGCCTGCGGACGTTTATTGTCGTGTTCGTGTATTTTAGGTAAACCGTTCGGAAAGGGGAAAGGTTGCTGGTAGATAGCATGGTTGTTTGGAATTTCCGTTAAGGGATTATTAGGGAAAACCCGTTTTAGCTCTTTCCGAATATATTGATCCATACCATAATTATCGTCAATATGTAAAAAGCCGCCGGAAGTCAGGTAGTTGCGAAGATTGGTAATATCATTATCGCTAAAAACTACATTTCCGTGACCGGTCATATGAATAAAAGCATATGAAAAAATATCCGGGCTTCCCACTTCGACTACAGCCGTTTTTGTATTTATTTTGGTATGAATGCTCTGGTTGCAAAATTTAGCCAGATTGGGTAGGGAAGTAGGATTCCCGTACCAGTCGCCACCGCCACTGTATTTTAAAACGGCAATTTCCTGCGAAAAAGCCAATGTTGTAAATCCGATACTTAGAAGTAAGAATATTTTTTTCATTCAAATCGCTGTTATTCGTTAGCGTATACTATACTATGACAGGCTACAATAGCCGCTGTTTCGGTACGTAACCGCGTGTTACCCAATGAAACGGGTCTATAATTTAGTTCCAAAGCGCTTTGTATTTCTTTTTCCGAAAAATCGCCTTCCGGACCAATCAGAATGGTGTATTTTTCGTTGGATTTGATGGCGCTTTTAAGTAATGTTTTGCTGGTTTCTTCACAATGGGCAATACACAAATTCCCCTCGTGTTTTTGCGCTAAAAACTGTTTAAAGGTTATCGGTTCGTTGAGTTTTGGCAAATGAAACTGTAACGATTGCTTCATAGCCGACTGTATGATTTTGTCAAAACGTTCGGTTTTGATCGTTTTTCGTTCCGAATGATCACAAATAATCGGAGTGATTTCGTTTACGCCAATTTCTGTCGCTTTTTCTAAAAACCATTCGTAACGATCGTTCATCTTGGTTGGTGCAACAGCCATATGGATATAAAATCGGTTCGGTTCAAAGAAGTCGGAATGAGTGATTCGCACCGTACATTTTTTGTCGGAAGCCAATATGATTTCTGTCGTAAATAAATATCCTAAACCATTGGTTACTTTTAAAATAGCACCTTCCTGTTTGCGTAAAACTTTAATAATATGTTTGCTTTCTTCCTTGTCGAAAGAAAACTCTTTTTGTTGCTCGTTTATTTCGGGAGTATAGAATAACTGCATATTAAAATTCGATCCGTGCTTTCGATACTACTGAAGCATCGTTAAACTGGTTTTCCAAAAATTTATGATAGCCCACAATTCCAATCATCGCAGCATTATCGGTTGTATATTCGAATTTAGGAATAAAAGTTTTCCATCCGTATTTTTGTTCGGCCTCTTTCAAAGTATTTCGGATTCCCGAATTGGCCGATACACCTCCGCCAATGGCTACTTGTTTGATTCCGGTTTCTTTGACTGCCATTTTAAGCTTGTCCATCAAAATCTGAATAATGGTATACTGAATCGAGGCACAAATATCTTCGATGTTTTTTGTGATAAAATCAGGATCCTGGGCTACGTTTTTCTGAATAAAATACAAAATCTGTGTTTTTAATCCGCTAAAACTAAAGTCCAATCCATCCACTTTGGGTTTGGTAAACGGATACGCTTTCGGATTCCCGGATTGGGCATATTTGTCTACCAATGGTCCGCCGGGATAGGGTAATCCCAGGATTTTGGCACTTTTATCAAAGGCTTCCCCAACGGCATCGTCTGTTGTTTCACCAATAATGGTCATGTCAAAAAAGCTGTCTACACGGACAATTTGTGTATGGCCGCCGGAAATGGTCATCGCCAGGAAAGGAAATTCCGGTTTGTCGTAGTTGTCTTCGTCTATAAAGTGCGCCAGGATATGGGCATGCATATGGTTCACGGCAATTAACGGTACATCTAATGCCATGGCCAGTGATTTCGCAAAGGAACTCCCCACTAGCAACGACCCCATAAGTCCGGGACCTTGGGTAAAGGCTACGGCCGAAATTTGTCCTTTTTCAAGGTTGGCTTTCTTTAGCGCTACGTCAATTACGGGAACGATATTTTGTTGGTGCGCACGGGAAGCCAACTCCGGAACCACACCGCCATATTCTTCGTGAACCGACTGTCGGGCTACTACATTCGACAGGACTTTATTGTCCTTCAAAACTGCCGCCGCGGTATCATCGCACGAACTCTCGATTGCTAGTATATATACTGGTGATTTTGTCATAAAAAAGGCACGAAATTTGAATGTATTTTCCACCGACTGTATTATCTTTGAATGGTAAATTCGAGTAATAAAAAAATAATAGTTTTATTCCTACGAATTGCTTAAATTTACGAGTCGATCCGACAAATTTAAAACAAATAGGACTATCAAAAAATTAAAAAAAATACTATTTCGCGTAATTATAGGTTTAATCCTATTTTTGCTACTGTTGGGTATTGCCCTGTCATTACCTTTTGTACAAACCGAAATAGCAAAATATGCAACCAAAGAACTGAATAAGGAATTTGGGACCGATATGCATATTGATAAAATCGCGATTACGGTTTTTGGAGGCGTGAAAATCAAAGGGATTTATGCGGCCGATAAACATAAAGATACACTTTTCTATATTAACCGACTTCAGACGAATATTCTCGATTTTAAAAAACTTTCTAACGGTAAATTGATTTTCGGAAGAACCAGTATCGACGGCTTAAATCTGAAAATGAAAAAATACAAGGGCGAGGATAAAACCAACCTTGATGAATTTATCGCTGCGTTCGATGATGGGAAAGAAGGAACCGGAAAGTTCCTGATGAAAGTAGCCCAGATGAATGTGACATCCAGTCGCTTTCGCCTGATCGACGAAAATCTCGAACATCCGAAAGTACTCGACTTTACCAAACTTAATGGTCAGTTGGATTTCTTTAAAATCAAAGGTCCGGTGGTTACCGCCGATATCAAACAACTATCATTATTGGATCACAGAGGTTTGCTCGTGGAGAATCTGGTAACGAATTTTACCTATTCCAAAGAAAATATCCGTCTGGAAAAACTAAATCTGAAAACCAAGGAATCAACTTTGATAGGTGATGTGATCATGAAATACAAACCGAAAGACTTTTCGGATTTTAATAACAGAGTGGTTTTTGATGTCAATATGGAAAAAGCTTCCGTTTCGTCCAACGAACTGAATTATTTCTATAATGAGTTTGGAAAAAACCTACGTTTCTATCTTTCCACACATCTTACGGGAACACTGAATAATTTTACGACGCACGATCTTCGCCTGTTGGATACGAATGATTCCGAAATTATTGGAACAGTCAACTTTAAGAACCTTTTTAATAAAAAAGGGGAGTTCTATATGAAAGGGAATTTCGATCGGGTAACGTCGAATTATACCAATCTGAAAGGAATTCTGCCGCGCGTATTGGGGAAAAGTCTCCCGGAAACACTCCACAAATTGGGGCGCGTGGATTTGGTTGGGGATATTGAACTTACCAAAACAAATATTAATGCCGACATTTACCTGATGTCCGGATTGGGCGAACTAAACACACAGTTGGCCATGACCAACATCAATAATATCAATAATGCAACCTATAAAGGCATTATTTCCCTGAATAATTTCGATATCGGAACGCTTGCCGGTGAAAAAGATTTGGGACGAGCGACATTGGATCTGGATGTAAACGGGAAAGGATTTAATAAAAAATATCTCGATACCAAGCTTAAAGGAAAGGTTCAGAGTCTGACGTATAACAAATACACCTACAGGAATATTACGATCGACGGAGAAATGAAAATGCCTTACTTTAAAGGTTACCTGAACAGTAATGATCCGAACCTGAAAATGGATTTCAACGGATTGGTGGATATGAGTTCGCGTATGAAAAATTACGATTTTCAGGCGCAAATCGATTATGCCGATCTGCATATGTTGAATTTTATGAAAAAAGATACCCTTTCCATTTTTAAAGGGGAATTAAAATTTAACGCCAAAGGAAATACACTCGACGATCTGGCCGGAAAATTAAATGTGATCAATGCATCCTATCAGAATAGTACCGATAGTTATTTCTTCCAGGATTTCCTTGTGGAATCGGTTTTTGACGAACAAAAGGTACGAACGATAACCATCAATTCACCCGATATTATCCAGGGGAAAGTGGTTGGGAAATATGAAATCAAACAGGTACGCAAGATTATCGAAAATGCGCTGGGAAGTTTATATGCCAACTATTCGCCGAATAAACTCAAACCCGGGCAGTTTCTGGATTTTGAATTTACAATCTATAACAAAATTGTGGAGATCTTCCTGCCAAAGGTTATCGTAAGTGAAAATACCATTCTAAAAGGAAAAATCGATGCCGATAAAGGTGATTTTCAGTTGGATTTTTCGTCGCCGAGTGTGGTGGCCTATAACAATACGTTTGAAAACATCCGTATCGATGTGGATAATAAGAATCCGTTGTATAATGCCTATGTCGAATTGGACAGTATTAAGACAAAAGGCTATAAAATTTCGGATTTTAGTCTGATTAATGTGACGATGAACGATACACTTTTTGTCCGTTCGGAGTTTAAAGGCGGACCAAAGAATCAGGATTTCTTTAATCTGAACCTGTATCATACAATCAACGAAAAGAACCAGTCGGTTGTCGGACTTAAAAAATCGGAAATCAATTTCAGGGATTATTTATGGTTCCTGAACGAAAAAGACACCAAAGACAACAAAGTTGTTTTCAATAAAAAATTAACGGATTTCGCGATCGAAAAAGTCATCCTGTCGCATAATGACCAGAAAGTGGAACTGGAAGGGGTTTTAAAAGATTCGACCTACAAACAGTTACGCCTGTCGTTTAACGATGTCGATCTGGAAAAAGTCACACCGGCTCTGGAGAATATGTCGTTTGGCGGTAAATTAAACGGTGAAGTCAATCTCGAACAAAACAAAGCCATTTATTTACCAACGGCGGCTTTAACAGTCGATTCCCTTCAGGTGAATAAAGTGATGATGGGTGATTTGAATCTGGAAGTAACCGGTGAAGATTCGTTCCGAAAGTTTAATGTCAATTCCTCGATTATTAATGATCACGTGGAAAATTTCTTCCTGAACGGAAATATCGAGATCATCAATAAAGAAAGTATACTAGCGTTGAATGCCGGCTTTACCCGATTTAACATTAGTCCGATTGGACCGCTTCTGGGAAGTATTTTCTCCGATATGCGCGGTTTTGCCTCGGGTAGGGCATCGATTGCAGGAAGCGTCCGGAATCCGGAAGTGGATGGTAGCCTTTATCTGAATGAGGCCGGGATGAAAGTCCCGTATCTCGGTGTGGATTATAATTTCGAAGAAAATGCCCTGATCAACCTGACGGAAGACCAGTTTATTTTTAGAAATATCGAACTCACCGATACCAAAGAAAAAACCAAAGGAACGCTTAACGGTACGATCCGACATAAAAAACTAGAAGACTGGCAACTGGACTTAAAATTACGATCGGATAACCTGCTTGGTCTTGATACGCAGGATCACGAAGATGCGATTTATTACGGTAGGGCTTTTATCAAAGGAGAAGCTTCGATTACCGGTCCGGTGAACAATCTGTATATTGAAATGGATGCCGAATCGAATAAAGGTACCAATATCAAAATTCCGTTGAACGATGCGCAAGGTATCGGGAACAACTCGTTTATTCACTTCCTGAGTAAAAAGGAAAAAGAAGCCAAGCAAAAAGGATTGGAAGAAGTGGTACTGAACAAGTTTAAAGGAATTGAGCTTAAATTCGAATTCCGGATTACCCGTGATGCCGATATCGAAATTATTCTCGACAAAAATACCGGTCACGGAATGAAAGGAAGAGGGGAAGGGTTTATCACGATGGAAATCAACACCATGGGTAAATTCAATATGTGGGGGGATTTCCAGACCTATAAAGGAGAATACAACTTTAAATACCTGGGCTTAATCGATAAGAAATTTGAAGTAAAAGAATACGGAACCATTCGTTGGGATGGAAACCCGATGAATGCGGCTTTAAATCTTCAGGCGGTATACAAAACCGAGGCCAATCCGGCGGTTATTTTGGACAATGCGTCCTTTAGCCGTAAAGTGCCTACGGAAGTTTATATCATGTTAAACGGTAACCTGAGTAACCCGGAGCCGGATTTCCGAATTGAATTCCCGAGTGTGAGTTCGGTATTAAAATCGGAAATCGATTATAAACTAAGCGACCGGGATGTCCGTCAGACACAGGCGTTGGCTTTGTTGGGAACCGGTGGTTTCCTTTCGGCCGAAAGTGCTTCGAGCTCGGTTTATGGTAGTTTATTCGAAAGAGCCAGTTCTATTTTTGATGATATTTTTGCCGGTAGCGACGATAAAGTGAAAGTCGGTTTTAACTTTGTTCAGGGCGATAGGACTCCATTTGCCCAAACGCAGGGTAAAGTTGGCGTTACGGTGTCGTCTCAGATCGACGATCGTATTACTATTAATGGTAAATTTGGGGTACCGGTTGGCGGTAATCAGGAATCGGTTATTGTGGGTGATGTGGAACTCCAGTTACGACTCAATAAAGACGGATCCTTAAAAGCCAGAGCCTTTAACCGTGAAAATGATATCAATTATATCGGAGAAGGTATCGGTTATACACAGGGAATCGGACTTTCGTATGAGGTCGATTTCGATACGATGCGGGAATTATGGCGTAAAATCTTTACCAAAGTAAAAGAAAAGGATACCACCAATCCGACCGACCGTTTACCGGATTCGGATCTCGCACCGGACTTTATTAAGTTTATCGAAGACCGTAAAAACAAAAACGCGGATGAACCGAAAAAAGAACAACGCGTGCCGGAAGTTGATTAAAATACAGGTAGACAACTAAACAACAACACTTCTTATTTTATAACTGTTTTACTACGTTACGAATGTTAGGTTTTTGCTAAATATGCCTATATTCTGTAAGGTATCTCGTGTTTATTTATTAAATTTACAATAAACGAATATATGATGTCAGAAACAATAAAGAAGATCGGTGTGCTTACATCCGGTGGGGATTCGCCGGGTATGAATGCAGCCATCCGTTCCGTAGTGCGTACCTGCGCTTACCATAATATTGAATGTGCCGGGATTTACCGCGGTTTCCAGGGAATGATTGAAGGGGACTTTAAAGAAATGGGACCACGATCGGTTAATAATATTGTAAATAAAGGCGGAACGATTTTAAAATCGGCACGATCAAAAGAATTTATGACACCCGAAGGGCGTAAAAAAGCCCACGATAACCTTAAAAATGCCGGAATAGATGCTTTAGTGATCATTGGTGGTGACGGAAGTTTTACCGGTGGACTTGTCTTTAATAAGGAGTTCAATTTCCCGATTATGGGGATTCCCGGAACCATCGATAATGATATTTTCGGAACCAGTCATACCCTCGGATTTGATACCGCTTTAAATACCGTAGTAGAAGCGATCGATAAGATTCGCGATACTGCCAGTTCGCATAACCGTCTGTTTTTTGTAGAAGTAATGGGCCGCGATGCCGGTCATATTGCTTTGAATGCCGGAATCGGTGCCGGAGCAGAGGATATTTTAATTCCGGAAGAAAACCTGGGATTGGAACGATTACTGGAGTCACTTCACAAAAGTAAAGCATCCGGAAAATCTTCCAGTATTGTCGTAGTAGCCGAAGGCGATAGAATCGGGAAAAATGTTTTTGAACTAGGAGATTATGTAGAAGAAAATATGCCGGAATACGACGTTCGCGTATCGGTTTTAGGACATATGCAACGCGGCGGATCACCGTCCTGTTTCGACAGGGTATTGGCCAGTCGTCTCGGTGTAAAAGCAGTGGAATCCCTGTTGGAAGGGAAATCCAATTTTATGGCAGGTTTGATCAACGATAAAGTGGAACTGACGCCATTGGAACAAGCAGTTAAGGGACATTCGGAAATCGACAGGGAACTGTTACGCGTTTCAGAAATTGTTTCGATTTAATAATTTTTAAGAAAGAATGTGATGAAAGTAAAATTAGGAATTAACGGGTTCGGAAGAATCGGAAGAATTGTTTTTAGAGAAACCATTAAAAGAGATAATGTTGAAGTTGTAGCAATTAACGATTTACTGGCTGTGGATCATTTGGCTTACCTTTTGAAATACGATTCGGTTCACGGTCGTTTCGACGGGAAAGTAGAAGTAAAAGACGGTCAGTTATATGTTAACGATAAATTTATCCGTGTAACGGCCGAAAAAGATCCGTCGTTATTAAAATGGGATGAAGCCGGAGCAGAAATTATTGCCGACTGTACCGGGATTTTTACAACGCTGGAAAAAGCGGAAACCCATATTAAAGGTGGTGCAAAAAAAGTAGTGATTTCGGCACCATCGGCTGATGCACCAATGTTTATCATGGGTGTTAATCACGATAAAATGACCGCTGCGGATACTATTATTTCCAATGCGTCTTGTACGACAAACTGTCTGGCGCCATTAGCAAAGGTTTTAAACGATAATTTCGGAATCGTAGAAGGTTTGATGACTACCATTCATGCTACTACGGCAACGCAGTTAACCGTTGATGGTCCGTCTAAAAAAGATTTCCGCGGTGGACGTTCGGCTTTGGTAAACATTATCCCGGCATCGACCGGAGCGGCCAAAGCGGTAACAAAAGTTATCCCGGAATTAAAAGGAAAACTAACCGGAATGGCGATGCGTGTACCGGTAGCAGATGTTTCGGTGGTTGATTTGACCGTAAAACTTCAAAAAGAAACGTCGTATGCGGAAATTATGGAAGTATTAAAACGATCTTCTGAAAACGAAATGAAAGACATTATCGGATTTACCGAAGACGATGTGGTTTCTCAGGATTTTATTTCCGATACGCGAACCAGTATTGTAGATGCAAAAGCGGGAATCGAATTGAATTCAACGTTTTATAAAATCGTTTCCTGGTATGATAACGAATACGGTTATTCTTCCAAATTAATTGATCTTGCGGTTTATGCCGGACAATTGAAATAAGAACAAAATAGTACCAAAATAAAAAGGCCTTCTCACTACAGTGAGAAGGCCTTTTTATTTGGCTATATTACACCTGACAGGTTTTGGAAACCTGTCAGGTGTAGAAACTATTAGTTATTCTTTAAATGCAAATCGAAATAACGGGCGATTTTTTCATTTAAGTGAATACGGTCTTTACCGGATACATTGTGTTCGTGTGTCGGATAAAGGAAATAATCCACTTGTTTTCCGGCTTTGATACACGCCTCGATAAATTCCATACTTTGTTGTTGTACGACTACCGGATCCTGCGCCCCATGAATCACTAATAAATGACCTTTTAATTGGTTTACTTTATTGATCACGCTGGATTTTTCATAACCGTCAGGATTTTCCTGTGGTGTATCCATATAACGCTCACCGTACATTACTTCATAATATTTCCAGTCGGTTACCGGTCCGCCGGCTACACCCACTTTAAAGGTATCGCTTTGGTTTAGCATTAATGAAATGGTCATAAAACCACCAAAACTCCATCCGGAAACACCTATTTTATTTTGGTCAACAAATGATTTTGATTTTAAGAATTCAATACCTTTCATTTGATCCGCCATTTCATTCTGACCTAATTTTCTATGGTTCACATGACAGAAATCTTTTCCTCTGGAATCACTTCCACGGTTATCCAATGTAAATACCACATAGCCTTGTTGTGCCATATAATTGTCGAAAAGGTTGGCACCACCCAACCAACGGTTGTTTACCAATTGTGCGTGCGATCCACCGTAAACATATACCATTACCGGGTATTTTTTAGTAGCGTCAAAATTAGCAGGGTAAATCAAACGTCCGTTTAAAGGTGTTTTTCCATCTGCAGAAGTGATCGTTACCAATTCCATTTTCGGCATGTTGATTTTACCGGCATATGGGTTTTCAGCACTGATCAATGAAGTAGCTTTTTTAGATTTAACGTTCACAATAGCTGCTTCGTTTGGTGTGGTCGTATTGCTATACTGATCGAAATAATACGTCCCGTTTGAACTTAAACTCGCTGTGTGCGTTCCGCTAACGGTTGTTAGAGTAGTTGTTTTTCCCGATTTAAGATCCACTTCATACAACTGACGGTCTAATCCGTTATTTGCTGTTCCGATATAGCTGATTTTCGTTCCTTTGGCATCAAAATCCAACAGGTCTTTTACCACTACATCTTTATAGCCTAATTTTTTAATTAGTTTTCCATCCGTATTATAAAGGTACAATTGGTTGTAGCCTTCATTTTCGGTCTGATATAAAAACTGATTTGGATTGTTCGGTAAGAACGTCAAATCGTGTTGTGGCTCTACATACGTACTGGCTTTTTCTTCGAATAAAGTTTTTACCAATGCACCGGAAACGGCATCATACTGATTTAATTTCAAATGATTTTGTTCGCGGTTTAATAAACCTACATAAATAAATTTACCATTTGGATCCCAGGTAACACAAGTAAGATACTGTTCTTTAGGCTCACCTGTTTTAAGAGTTACTTTAGCATTGGTGTTCGCGTCAAAAATCACTAAAGTAACTTCTTCGCTCTTCATTCCGGCCATAGGATATTTGATATCTTTTACCTCCGCAACACGAGCTCCGAAATCAACCAACGGATAATTGGTTACCATTGTTTCGTCTTTGCGGTAGTAGGCCAATTTATCTCCGGCTTTGTTCCACCACATTCCCTGGTGAATTCCAAACTCCTGACGGTGTGTATAGTCACTTCCGTTTACGATTCCACTGTCGGTATCGTTGGTTACTTCGATGGTTTTTCCATTTGCATCGGTAATACGGATGTTATTTTTGTTTAACCAGGCTACACGATTTTTAGCATCGGTTGCCAATTGGTTACTGGCATCAGATGGAATCGATAAGGCTTTGGTAATGCTTTTTTGTGTCGCGTCAAATTCGACGATATAATTTGCTTTTTTACCGGCTACTTCAAAAGCCATGATATTCGCACCTTTCCACTCATAGGCAAACGGGAACATTCTTAGGTTGAACTCGTCCTGTGGGAATTTGGCGCGTAAAGCATTCTGAACATCGTCTTTGGTCAATAAGGTGGTTTCTTTCCACTGGTTGTTTTCGTTGCGGGTTACCAGATTCTGGTAGGTGTTGTCAAGATACGTAATCGCACTTACGTCTTTTCGCCATTGTGTGGCCAACATCGATTTCGGTGCATACGTACGCATGCCTGTAGTTGCTTCTTCGATTGTCAGGTTACGTTGCGCGAACGTCATCGAACCGGCTAAAAGAAACAGAAAAGTGAACTTTTTCATTTAGTACTAGAATTTTAAAAGGCTAAATTTATTTAATCTTATAGGATTATCGTGTTAACATCGACACAAAAAACACTATCAATGACATTAGTTGTCGGATTGTCCATTTTGTTACAAATAAAAAAATCCGCTCAAGACTATTGATCTCAAACGGACTTAAACTAAAAAAAACTAAAAACTTAATTTAAAATCGAAAGTTCCTTCATACAATCTTTCATCATCTGATAGGTTCTCTCAATATCGTTATCCAATCCGATGGAGAAACGGATTAATCCGTCTGTTAAGCCCATTTCGGCTTGTTCTTCCAATGGAATTTCGGAAGATGTTGATGTTCCCGGTGCGCTGAATAAGGTTTTGTAAAACCCTAAACTCACCGCCAGGTATCCTAAATTACGGTTTTGCATCAATTCCATAAGCTCATTGGCTTTATCCAACGATCCTACGTCAATCGTTAACATACCACCAAATCCGTATTCCGGATTGATCATATTTTTATAAAGTTCATGGCTCGGGTGACTTGCCAATCCCGGATATACGGTTTTAATACCGTCATTTTCAAATTTTTCAGCCAGATACATAGCGTTATGACTGTGTTGTTTCATACGGATATGTAACGTTCTCAGGTTTTTTAAAACACTGGCCGAACGCAAACTGTCCATTGTTGGACCTAAAAGCATACTCGCTCCGTCGTTTACATTTTTTAAGGCGTTGATAAAGTCATGCGTTCCGCAAACCACACCACCAACTGTATCGCTACTTCCGTTGATGTATTTTGTTAAACTGTGAATCACCACATCGGCTCCTAATTTTGCAGGCGCTACCGATAACGGCGAAAAAGTATTGTCAACAACCAAAGTCAGGTTGTGCTTTTTAGCCAGTTTGGCAAGGCTTTCAATATCAGCTACTTCCAATAAAGGATTACTAACCGTTTCGCAGTACAATACTTTAGTATTAGGTTGGATAGCTGCTTCTACCACGTCCAGTTTGGTAATGTCTACAAATGTTGTTTTTATACCCAAACGAGGTCCGAAATTTTTAAGGAAAGCATACGTTCCACCATAAATGGTACGGCTGGACACAATGTGTTCTCCGTTTTGACATAATTGCAATAGGGTTGGCGTGATCGCGCCCATTCCGGATGCCGCTACGTTGGCCGTTTCGGTTCCTTCCATTGCAGCCAACGCTTCACCTAAATATAAGTTACTAGGGGAAGAGTGACGGGAATAAAGGTAGCAACCTTCGGCATTTCCTTCGAAAGTATCGAACATGGTTTTGGCCGACAGGAAGGTATAGGTAGACGAATCGGAGATAGATGGGTTAACGCCTCCAAATTCGCCAAAATACTGTAAGTCCTGTATTTTATCAGCCGGGTTGAAATTTTTCATGCTGGTTATAGTTAGTTGTGTTATAAAATGTAATATAAAAAGTCAAAATAAAGTTATTGGTGAAAAAAAGTCAATGATAGTTTTTAAACTTAGATAATAAAACTATTAAAATGTATATTTGTAGTTTTATTTTTTGTTTTAAAGTGATTTTCACTATTTTGACCAAATTTTTTTAATTATACTAACGATCCGTATGAAATTCGATAACATTGATAAAAAATTGCTGCAATTGTTGCAAAATGACTGTAAGCTAACCAATAAAGAGCTTTCGCTAAAACTGAACTTATCGGTTACGGCCGTGTATGAACGCATTAAGAAAATTGAAAAAGAAGGCATTATTTCGCGCTATGTAGCACTTTTAAATCGAAATAAGATCGAAAAAGGATTTGTGGTGTTTTGCCATTTAAAGCTAACGCAGCATACCCGCGAGTTTATCAGCCAATTTGAAAAGGAAGTGGTTCAGCTAAATGAAGTCCTCGAATGTTTTCATGTGAGTGGTGATTACGATTATATCCTTAAAATATGTGTAAAGGATATGGAGGAATACCGGGAGTTTATGGTTACGAAACTAACTACATTACAACATATAGGTAGTACTCATAGTACTTTTATGATTGGTCAGGTTAAGAATACTACATCTTTTGTGATTTAAAATATGTTTTTTACAATTATTTATATTGCATTTTGCGAATAAATTCTTATTTTGGCAGATAATTAATCAAACCAAATAACTTATGAAAACAAACCTTTTAAACATCACAGGAGTACAGGTGTTATCGAAAGAAAACCAAAGACAAATTTTAGGACAAGTACTTGTTATAGACGAGTCTGGTGACATCTCCAAATGCGGTTGTTCTTGCAGTGGTGCTGTAACCGGACCGGCTTATTGCCAACGTATTATGGCTTGTCCACAGGTATACACTTGTGGTGAAGTATAAGATATCATAAAAACAAACCAAATCTATTTAATTATGAAACCAAATCTTTTGAATATTTCCGGAGTACAAGTGTTATCGAAAGAGAACCAAAGACAGATTTTAGGACAAGTATTGGTTGAAGAACCACATGATTTATCCAAATGTGGATGCTCTTGTAGTGGTGCTGTAACAGGACCGGCCTATTGCAGTCTTTATATAGGCTGTCTGCAGGTTTACAATTGTGGTGAAACAAAAGTATAATTGGATGCTAACTATTTAACCCCAAAACTATGAAAACAAACCTTTTAAACATTGCAGGAGTTCAGGTGCTAACAAAAGAGCACCAAAGAGCTATTACAGGAGAACAACTTGAAATTATTACCCCGGATTTATCCCTGTGCGGTTGTTCGTGCAGTGGTTCGGTAACCGGCCCGGCTTATTGCCGTCGCTATATTGCTTGCCCGCAGGTATATACTTGTCTGGAAGTAATGTAACCAAATACCACCAACAAAGAATAGTGAAACCCTGAATTTTTCAGGGTTTTTTTAGTCCTTGTTTTTGTGAATACCGTTACGAAATTGGTTGTTGGAAGTAAATCGTAGCGTTAATGATTTACCATTAATTGGGCAAAGAAATTTTTAGAATTTCAGATCTTCTGTTTCTTGATATTGGTAAAGCGATATCTTTTACGTATAAAGTGGCACCATCTATACGGCTAATTTGTTTGCTATTGACAATATACGATTTATGAATTTGCAAGAAATCTTCCGTTGGTAGTTGGTCTAAAATTTTTTTTAGGGTATGATGAATAATCAGCCGCTTACTATTTTGCAAGTGTATTTCAATATAATTCTGCATGCTCTGAATATAGAGAATAGTCTTGGGGTGTACTTTTATCAAAACGCCGTTTTCTTTAAAAAACAATGGTTTACTGGTATCTTCCTGCTTCAGCATCAGGTCATACATTTTCTTGGCTTTAGATACAGCATCTTTAAAATCTTCGAAAAAAATGGGTTTTACTAAATAATCCACGGTATTTACTTTATATCCTTCTAAAGCAAATTCGGAATAGGCAGTAGTGAAGATGATCATTGGTGATTTGTCTGCGATCCTTTTTGCAAATTCCATTCCATTGAGGAGTGGCATCTGAATGTCTAAAAATATTAAATCAATAATTTCGGTGTTTAATTTTTCTAATGCCAAATGGGCATTGGAAAAGCTGCCTCTATTTTCCAAAAAATCAAATTCTTTGATGAATTCACTCAGACCTTCTCTGGCAATTCGTTCGTCATCGATTACAATACACTTCATTAGTTATTCAAATTTAGTTGTAATGTTACATTGTATTTTTCTTCGTTTGATGACAATGTTAATTTGTAATTGTCGGGATAGGATAAGTCCAGTCTTTTTTGAACATATCGCAATCCAACGCCTTCTTTTTTGGTATCATTTAATGATCGATCTGTGGTGTTTTCTATTTTAAGAAATAATTGATTTTCATTTGCCAAAAAGATTTCCAAATGAATAGAATTGCTTTTATCGGCAAACGTAGATACATGCTTAAATGCATTTTCAACGAATGTTGATAACAGAAAGGGAATGATCATCAATTGATTTTCGGGGATATTCCACTGACACGAAATTTGTAGATCCTCTCCGGATCGGTCTTTTTCCAGTTGAAAATAGTGCTTTAGGAATGCGATTTCATCGTCCAGTTTTATCCACTTGTTTTGAGATTCATAGACATAATAGCGTAATATTTTACTGTATCGGGAGAGTAATTCCAGTGCTTCGTCTTTGTCTTTTCGAATCAGGAATTGTAAGTTGTTTAATATGTTAAAGGTAAAATGCGGACTTAATTGTGTCCTTAAATGGTTTATTTCCGATTCCAGGACACTGTTTTTTAGGATCTCATGTTGTTTTTCGGCTTCTGTATTCTGTTTGAATAATTCTATCGAATAACTCATCCCGGAAATCAAGACGGTCATCATCAGCATTCCGAAAAATAACGACAGCATAAGATTCATTTTTACTACTGCTTCGGAAAAAATCATTTCAATAATTATATAACCTTCAATGGATAAGAGTAAGGCGGTGAGAATACTGGTCAATAAAGCATAGAGGATAAATTTTGCAGAGGCATTAATTTGTAAATACTCCTTTGCCAACCGGTTAATTACATAAATCACATGAATTCTCAAAGTTAGTGTAATGGCTATTGTAAACAGTAAAGTACACACAAAAGAGAAATCATCCGACAATTGCAGGAAGATTAGCAAAAACATAAAAAACCAAAATAAGTAATCCGTCTTTTTTATAGTAAACATAACATACTGTTGATTTTACAAAAGTAGCCTTTTCTCATTCGTTGCAATATTCGTTCGTCAACAAAAAACGACCGGTTGTCAAAAGTAAAAAACAGCCTTGTGGTTACGATATAGTTTTGCCTCACATAAACGATAAATATATATGAAAACAACAAGATTGCTGTGGGCATTACTTCTTTTACTAATTGTGAGTACAAAAACGATGGCGCAGATATCCCTAAAAACGGAATATTTTGGTGCGTCAAGTTATATCGATAACGAGGGGAACAAGATGGAAAATGGAAAAGGGTCGGCAACGATATATCGCGGTAATATCAAAATCCCAATTTCGGTAAAAATGAGTAAAGACAGTCTTGTTACGGCCTGGATGGTTGATGTTGTAGGGACTTATGCTTCACTTGACAATAAAAACATCAGTCAGGATTTGGTACTGTCGAACATTACCAATCTTCAACTTTCATTGATTACTATCCGTCCCTTAAGTCCAAAATGGTCCCTTATCGCTTTTTTGGGTGCGGGAGTTTATACAAACGAAACTCAGATTTCAAGAGTAAATGGCAACAGTATTCTGGGAAGTGGAGGCGCGCTGTTTGTTAAAAAAATCAACCCTAAATTAGATCTGGGAGGTGGACTTGCACTGACGAATACATTGGGATATCCGATGTTATTTCCGGCGCTCTATGTGAATTACAATTCGGAAGGGAAATATACGTTCCGGGTTTCGATGATGAGTGGATTCCAGGCAGCAGCGGGATATAATTTCAACAAAAAGTTTGCTTTACATCTAATTGCAGAAATGAACGGTCAACTCGCAATGCTCCAAAAAGAGGATAAAAACGTCATGTTCACCCATCAATATTTTGTAACGGGTTTAAGGCCCGAATTGAAGCTAAACAAACACATCAGCTTACCCATTACACTTGGCGTAAATGCCATGCGTTCTGTTTATTTTAATGAACGGACATTAAAAAGTCTTTTTAGCGATAAGACAACCCATTCTAAGTTTGATTTTTCATTGTATGCGGCTGCCGAAATAAATTATAGATTCTAAATCATTATCGGAGTAATTGTAATGATTAAACCCGATTGCACGGATTTGTAATCCGTGCAATCGGGTTTAATTTCTTCTAACTGTTTGATAGAAAGTGTTTTTATTAATAAAATGATGCAATTAGTGTTTTATATTTCATTATTTTTATTGAAATAATAATTTTTGACCTAATTTTTTTATGAGTAAAATCGCATTATGTATTGGTGTGGATATTGTGAAAGGACTTACACCGCTCAATAAAGCTGCAGATAGTGCAAGGAAATTTTCTGAATGGGCAAAGAAACAAGAGTACGAGATTGAACTATTTGTAGATAGCGAATCGCAGAAGGTGAATCGTAGGCAAATACTCGATTGTATTGCAAATGTACTTGATAGTCGAAACTACGAGCAACTTATTATATTCTTTTCGGGACACGGTGTTATGCGCAGTTTAAGAAATGAGGTGTGGCTATTAAGCGATGCTCATTATGACGGTTCGGAAATGGTTGATGTCCGGGGTACAATAGATATGGCTCGCGAAGCAGGAGTACCCCATGTTCTAATTATATCCGACGCATGCCGAACATTTACTAAAGGATCGAGTTTTAACTATGGACAAGGAGATATTTTTCCTGTATCTAAGCTGGGAAGCAATAGTAGTACGGTAGATGTACTTTATGCGTGCCGGCCGGGAAAACCGGCACTTGAAGTAAAGGAAGAAGAGTGGTATGGGGTGTTTGCTGAAACACTTTTAGATATATTGGAAGGTAATCAGCCCAATAGTATCAAGGAAAGTTCAGATGAGCCTAAGTACTGGTTTATTTCTGCGTATGAATTAAAAGAAATATTACCCGATTTGGTTCAAGCTAAGGTCATTGCTATAGGTTCAAAGTTAGATCAGAAACCGGACGTTACTGTCGAATACATAAATCCAAAACCTCCAATTTCTAAATTCAATAAAAAGCCGAATGGTGGATTAAAATCAGGAGGAGGGGCTCCGCCACCTCCGCCTGATTTTAATGAGGCTACAGCATTTGAGCATATGGAACCTGAGAATATTTCCTTTGAGGATATCGTACTCTTACCTGTGGAAAAAGAAGAGACTCAGCAAGAAAAGATTGATAAGATCAGTGAACAAATTAGTAAAGGTGAACCTGTTGATCTAAACTCTAGTTATAATAAACTATTTATCAAACCCTTTAAGCTTGCCGGTACTAGGCAAAACAATTCTATTAGCATAGACTTTCCTTTTCAGAAAAGTGACTGTGGCATCACTGTTAAGGGAATTAAAGTAAAGGACGTATGGGTAGAAGGGGTAAAATGTACTATAAAAGAGAGAATATTTAAAAATAAAATATTTGTAACCGATATCCTGATTCCATCAGGTATTGAAAGCAGTAATGGATTATTGGTGCTTGAGAACGGTTGTTCATTGCCCTTAGCGATATTAAAGGGTTATGTTGGAGTTTTGGTCTTTAAGGATGAAAGGTTATTGACAATTAATTATAAACCAGTTAGAAGAAATGAGTATGCGTACAGTACTTATTTGGATAATATAGAGAAAATTGAGGAGGCTCGTAGTTTTGTAGCCTATGCCGCTAATGAAGGATTTGATTATTCTAAAGTCTTTAACAATGTTTTCAAATCTAATAATCAATTTAATTTTGATGACGCCGGTAGCTTTTTAAGAATTGGAAAATCCTTGGATCCATCTTTAGCCCTCTACGCTTCGTACGCTTTTAGACAAGAAGGCAAATTTGACAAGATTAAATCAGTACTGACCTATTTACGTTTTGACAATAGTACAATCTTATTCGATGTAGCGATGTTGGGGAATGAATTGGATGAGCATAATTTAGCATCGCAGTGCCCACTTATGTCCGCAGGTTGGTCATACCAACATTTATTTAAGGATCGTGTTGCACCTGAGTTTATAGATTCATCGAAGTATTTAGATACGGGATTATGGACTATGTTTAAACCAGAAGGAACTGATATAATAATGAGATTTATTAACCAAAAGATATAATTATGAAGTTAGTATTATTACACGGACGAGCTCAACAAGGGAAAGATTCAAGCGAGCTGAAAAAAAAATGGATTGAAGCTTTACAAGCTGGACTAGCGAAATCAAACATCACTTGGCAACCAAAGGATAGTGATATTATTTTCCCTTTTTATGGAGACCTATTAAAACAGCTCAAAGAAACTGAAGGAGAGAATGTAGAAAATGTAATTGAAAAAGGGGAGACCCAAGGTGAAGATGACGAAATCTTATTAGAATTATTGGAAGAAATTGCCCAGAACGCTGGCGTTAAAGCGAAAGATATTCAAGATGCTAATCAGGAATTAGTTGTTGAAAAGGGATTAGAAAATCATCCACTTATTTTAAAACTGTTGCGGGCTATAGACAAAAAGTCATTTTGGAGTGAAAAGGCGCTGGCCGCTTTTACACACGATGTATATTGCTACCTAAAGTATTATGGTGTTAGGAGTAAAATTGATAAATTCGTCAAAGATCATATTCCAGCTGAGGACTGCGTGTGGGTAGGGCATTCGTTGGGATCAGTTATCAGTTATAATGTCCTTGGTCAACATACACCAAAAAGTATAAAGAAGATAATAACTGTTGGTTCGCCGCTAGGTGTAAAATCGATAAAGAGACATTTAGATGCTCCGCTAAAAATGCCGGGATCAGTATTAAATGGTTGGTACAATGGATTTGATAAACTAGATATCGTATCATTATATCCCTTAGAGAAACCGCATTTTGAAATTAATCCTGCTATTGTGAACAATGGCAATATAGATAACTTTACAAGTAATAAACATGGTATAGAAGGATACTTAAGTGACAAAGAAGTTGCATTAAGTATTTACAATGCTCTTATGGATAATTAATCTTTGTCACTACCATGATCAACTGAAAATTTTATTTATGTGCTACCATTTTGCAATTAAAGCAGAGAAGTACGAAATTGAACAACGGTATAATGCTGCTTTCGAAGATGGAGTCGAATTTAATCCCGATGACGCGGATTTGCAATCCGTGTCAAAACACAATGGCACTTATTAAAACAACCATAAAAACAAAACTACAACTGTATAAAGTTGTAGTTTTTAGTTTTGATTGCACCTGAGGCTTTAGCCGAACGGATAAAGTAAATCAGCGCGATCGGATTTTTTTAGGCCTTGTTTTTACGAATACCGCTACGAAATTGGTTGCTCCTTAAAGGAACGTTAAAAGCATTTTTATTTTGAAAATAAACCGATTTCGTCTAAACAAAATTCCTTAATTTTGTAATGAAATTTTTAAAAACACAACATAATATAATTATACTATGAGTTCATTTGACGTAGTTGTTATTGGTTCGGGTCCTGGAGGCTATGTAGCGGCAATCCGTTGCGCCCAATTAGGAATGAAAACGGCCATTATCGAAAAATATTCCACTTTAGGAGGTACTTGTTTAAATGTTGGATGTATCCCGTCTAAAGCGATGTTGGCTTCTTCCCACCATTTCGAAGAAATTTCTCATTTTGCTGATCACGGTATTGAAGTGAGCGGAGAAGTGAAAGTGAACCTTGAAAAAATGGTGGCTCGTAAAAAAGCTGTTGTTGATCAAACTGCCGGAGGGGTGAAATACCTGATGGATAAAAATAAAATTACGGTATTCGAAGGAGTTGGTGCTTTTGAAAGCGCAACGGCTATCGCGATTACGAAAAAAGACGGTTCGGTTGAAAAAATCGAAGCAAAAAATACCATTATTGCTACCGGTTCAAAACCATCAAGCTTACCTTTTATCAAAATTGATAAAGAAAGAATCATCACGTCTACAGAAGCATTGGAATTAAAAGAAGTTCCGAAACATCTTGTGATCATCGGTGGAGGTGTGATCGGGTTGGAACTAGGTCAGGTGTATTTACGTCTTGGCGCTCAGGTTTCTGTGGTGGAGTTTATGGATCGGATCATTCCTGGAATGGATGCCGGTTTGTCGAAAGAATTGACAAAGGTGTTGAAAAAACAGGGAATGAAATTCTATACGTCTCATAAAGTTCAGGCGGTTGACCGTAACGGAGATGTGGTAACGGTTAAAGCTGAAAACGCAAAAGGAGAAGTGATCACTCTTGAAGGAGACTACGCGTTGATTTCAGTAGGTCGTCGTCCGTATACAGAAGGATTAAATGCGGATAAAGCCGGTGTGAAAATTACCGAAAGAGGTCAGATTGAAGTAAATGATCATTTACAAACTACCGCGTCAAACATTTATGCTATCGGTGACGTAGTTCGCGGTGCAATGTTGGCGCACAAAGCAGAAGAAGAAGGTGTGGTTGTGGCAGAATACCTTGCCGGACAAAAACCACATATCGATTATAACCTAATTCCGGGCGTTGTATATACCTGGCCGGAAGTAGCTGCTGTTGGTAAAACAGAAGAGCAGTTAAAAGAAGCAGGAGTAGCCTACAAATCGGGAAGTTTCCCATTCAAAGCTTTAGGACGTGCACGTGCCGGAGGTGATACCGACGGATTTGTAAAAATCCTGGCCGATGCTAAAACCGATGAAGTTTTAGGCGTACATATGATTGGACCTCGTTGTGCCGATTTAATCGCAGAAGCGGTTACGGCTATGGAATTCAAAGCTTCGGCGGAAGATATTTCCAGAATGTCGCATGCACACCCAACATTTGCAGAAGCAATCAAAGAAGCAGCTTTGGCCGCTACCGATAACAGAGCATTACACGTGTAATTTTTGGAATCAAGATATAAAAAGCCCCGCTAAATTTTAGCGGGGCTTTTTGTTTTACACCTGACAGGTTTTAAAAACCTGTCAGGTGAATAAAGTATTATTTAACTTCAAAATACTGTCCGGTAAAGGTATAGATTGTAAAATCCTTTGTTACACTACCTTCTTCTGTTACTACCGGAAGATAAAGCTGTTTCTTTTGATTGTCATATTTGATCAATTGTAATGGGCGCTCCGGCCGGTCAACCACACTGAAAAAATCAAAGTCAATTTGTAGTACGTCTTCAAATCCTTCCTTCGTTTTAAACAATTTGGTTTCCTTTTTCAATTGGTTGTTTTCGATACTAAAAACCGCGATGGACTGACTGGCATCTTTAGAGGAGTAAATTCCGTTACTAACGGCTAAGTAATACGTTTTTGCGCCATTTTTTAAGGTGAAAATTTCCGAATAAAAAGGAATATAGTCATCTTCGCTCCCTGTATCATTAATCAATTTAGCCTGTACACTATTTCCGGATTGGTATTGGAATAGATTTGTAAAATCGACCATTGTGCCGCCTTCCGAAGTATCCCAACTATAAATTTTAAACAAGGAATCCTTACTGATCACGATATGAATGTTTTCCTTTTTTAAAGAATCAAAAGGATATCGGATGGATTCCGGATTTTTAGTCAGACAGTTTAAAAATGCAGTTTCAAATTTTTTGTTATCAGTTTCCAATGAATCCAAAGAAGCATCGTTACCATCGGTAGGATAGGCTGCAATTTTTTGATACATCTTCTGTAGCTTGAATTCTTCTTCTTTTAAAGGAGAAGTCAGTTGTGGTGTTGGTGTATCTGACTTTTTTTGTTTTTGATCACAACTGTTTAAAAATAGCGCCAGCAAAAGGAATAATGGAATATAATTTCTCATGGTTTTGTATTAATTGGTGAAATAATGAAACTCTTCAATATCGTGATATCCAAAAACCGGTATTTCCGGATGTTGGTCTATAAACTGACGGATACGTGCTAAGGTTTGCATACGAAGTGCATCATCATCGGCACGCATTTGGGCCAGTTCGTTTACCGGATGGTTTACATCGGTCAGTTCGATTCGCAAATAATACGCATCGCCAATATAAAACAACCAATTGTCCTGATTTTTTAAGGCAACACCACAATGTCCCAATGTATGACCGGGTAGAGGAATCAGGTAAATTTCCGCTTCCAGTTGGGTTACAACTTTACGAGCTTCGAAACCAAACCAGTTTTCTGAAGTTTCCGAATACGTACGGATTTCAGGCTTATGGGCGAGTGGTTGTTGTAAATAACGCGGGTTCCCGGTTGTATAATTTTCATATTCTTCCCAACCTAGATGTACTACGGCTTTTGGAAAATCCGATAATCCACCGGTATGATCATTATCTAAATGCGTAATAACACAATCGGTTACTTTTTTCGGATCCAATCCCAGTCTTTCAATCTGACGGATAGCGGTCATTTCGGTATCAAAATGATAACCAACGATGTTGATTAATTGTTGACCGATGCGTTCTTCCGGGTTTTGAATATCCTGAAGTCCGATACCGGTGTCGATTAGTGCCATCGCGTGCGGTTCTTCGATCAAGATACAATGACCGGAAACATTTTCGTTAACCGGACTTACAATTTTAACGCAGTTGAGATGGTGGAGGGTTGTCATTTCGTTACCGTTTTTAGAAGCTTAATTTTTATAAATGTAAACAATTCTAAAACTGAAAAGTAAGAAATTTAGTTAATTTTATTTTACACCTGACCCGTTTTCAAAACCTGTCAGGTGTAAAGAGTGTAAAAATGATCAAATAAAAAACCGCAATCCGATTAGGTCTTGCGGTCTTTTGGTTATAAAGGGTTGGTTATAGCGTAGGATTAGCTGTTTAACATTACCGGCATTACCAGCATCGTTACGGTTTCGCCTTCATCCAATCCGTCTACCGGGGTTAAAATTCCGGCACGGTTTGGTAACGACATTTCCAGCATAATTTCGTCCGATTGCAGGTTGGTTAACATTTCGGTTAAGAAACGGGAGTTAAATCCAATTTGCATATCGTCGCCCTGATAGTCACAGGTCAATCTTTCTTCTGCTTTGTTTGAGTAATCAATATCTTCAGCAGAAATGTTTAATTCCGCTCCGGCAATTTTTAATCGGATCTGGTGCGTGGTTTTATTGGCAAAAATCGCCACACGACGTACAGAGCTTAAAAACTGGGTACGGTTCATCAATAATTTATTCGGATTCTCTTTTGGGATAACCGCTTCATAATTCGGATATTTTCCATCAATTAAGCGACAGGTTAAAATATAATTATCAAAGGAGAATGTCGCATTCGAATCGTTGTATTCAATTTTTACTTCCGCATCCGAAGCCGCCAAAATACCTTTTAAAATATTTAATGGTTTTTTAGGCATGATAAAATCGGCCACTTGCGATGCTTTTACATCCGTACGGGCATATTTTACCAATTTATGAGCATCGGTAGCTACAAAGATTAATCCCTCCGGAGAAAACTGGAAGAATACTCCCGACATTACCGGACGTAAATCGTCGTTACCGGCTGCGAAAATTGTTTTGCTCACTGCCGTTGCCAATACTTCTGCCGGAACCAAAGTAGAAGAAGGTTCCTCCAGAACTACTGCTTTCGGGAATTCATCACCCGGAGCGTAGGCTAGTGCATATTTACCCGAATTCGAACTGATCTCTACCGTATTGTTGTCTTCAACGGTAAAGGTTAACGGTTGTTCCGGGAATGTTTTTAAAATTTCAAGTAAAAGCTTGGCCGGAACGGCTACGCTTCCCTGACTGGTAGAATCGATTTCCAATGTGGCCGACATAGTAGTCTCCAAATCGGATGCCGATACTCTAAGTTGGTTATTGTCTAATTCAAATAAGAAATTATCTAAAATAGGCAAGGTGTTGCTACTGTTGATAACACTACCTAAAACCTGTAATTGTTTTAATAAATATGAACTGGATACAATAAACTTCATCATCTTTCTTTTTTAGGTTTGTAAAATTGGTATTACATTTTACATTTCACAAATATATCGTAATCTGTCTAATGAAAAAACATTTTTTATTAACAACTAGCGGGAATATTTTCTTTTTCTCAGGAAAGTGAACAATAGTCCAAACAAGGCCAGTACAACTATTGGTAATCCGACAGTTATAATCTGAGTGATCGTGTAGTTGTCGTACACTTTTTGTTTGTCCAGCAACGGCAAATCGACATCTTTACTTCTAATGTTAATAAGTCCGGTGTCGTCCAGTAAATAATTCACACAGTTTAAAAGGAATTCTTTATTGCCATATAGGTTGTTCGTCCACTTGTCATAACCGAGTTCCATAGGCTGAAAAGCCTGATCCAGTTGGTTCTTAATAATGTCGCCATCGGAGATAACAATCATTTTTCCGGCTTTTCCGGTAGTCTTATACGTACTGTCTTTAAACGGAAGCACACGGTTGTCGTACATCGACTGGAATTTTCCTTCCAACAAAACCGATACCGGTATACGACCGCCACCAACGTAGTCTTTTGGTCCGCTTTCTTCGGTAACCATATTCAGGCTAACCTCAATTGGTGTACCAATACTCTTCGAATATTGCGACGATTCCATTAAAATGGTTTTCTTAATTCCATTTTTTAACGTGTCGATTGGGTTGGCAAATTCAAAACGTACCCCTTCGATGTTCTTTACAATCGGATTTTGCGATTGCGGATAGATAAATGGCGAATATTTCCAGAAATATTGTTCGTATTGTGTAGCACTTCCGCGTTCGCCGGAAGCCAGTTTTATCGGAGCTGCCTGTTCGTCTTTTACCAAAGCCGGGTTAATTCGGAATCCGTATTTAAAGAACATATCGTTTAAGTTCAGATCTCTTGGAAATGCGAGAATCGATCCGCTGTCGTTATACAAACTGTCCATTTCGGCCTGAACGGCATCGACCAACCATAATGTTTTTCCACCGTTAACGATAAACTGATCTAATACCTGTTTTTCCTCCTCGTTAAACTTTTCACTTGGTTTGGCAATAATGGCTAAATCGTATTTTTTAAGTGCTTCGGCTGTTTTTACCGGGTTTTTAGCCACCGAATCCAGTGTGAAAGGTCCGATATAGTAGCTCTCGCGAATGGTTTTTAGGAAATCGGCAATCTGTAATTCGTGTAATTCTCCGTTTCCTTTGATGATGGCGATTTTCTTTTCCTTGCTTTTTGAGATTTTATTAAAGGCATCAGCAAAGGCATATTCCAAATGTTGTACCGAACTCACTACTTTTTCTTCGGTCGTTGCACCCATCATGTTTTTAAGCAACTGTATTTTGGTGCTTTTGTCATTATAGGTCGCAATAGCCCAAGGGAAAACCACCTCCTGCGATTGTTTACCACGATCGTCTACCGTAATACTGATAGGAGTCAGTCCGCGTTGGTATAACATTTTCATGGTTGCCTCGCGTTCTTCTTCTTTTTCCAACGGATTTACAAACTGGAAAATAATATTGGAGTTATAGGCTTTGTATTCTTCTAAAAGCTGTTTGGTTTCGGCTTGCAATCGTTTGAATTCTCCCGGAAACTGTCCGTCCAGAAAAACATCAATATACAACGGACTGTCGATGCTTTTAATGATCTCTAATGAGGTTTCCGATAGTGTATAGCGTTTGTCCTGTGTTAAGTCAAAACGTTTGAAAAAATAGCTACCGATAACGTTTATCGCAACCAGAGCCAGTAGGGTAATCCCAAATTGTTTTAGGTTTTTCTTTTGCTGCGCTTTCATTACCATTTTAAAGATTTAAGTTTATAAACCGTTGCCGACAAGAATAGTACGGTAACACTGATAAAATAGATAATGTCGCGGGTATCGATCACACCACGGCTCATACTTTTAAAATGGTAATCCATTCCAAAACTGGCTACCGTATTTCCGAAAGAGCCCGTAAAACCGGACATTCCTTCAAAACCGAAATAGAATACAAAACAAAGGAAAACCGCAATAATAAAGGCTACAATCTGATTGTCGGATAGGGTAGACGTAAAAATTCCAATGGCGGTATAGGATGCGATTAGAAATAATAAACCAAAATAGGAGCCTAACGTACTTCCCATATCAATATTCCCTTCCGGGTTTCCAAATTTGGAGAGTACCACCACGTAAATGATCGTTGGGATAATGGCGATTACAATTAGCAAAAAAGCACCCAGAAACTTACCGTTTACAATCTCCCAGATGCTCAACGGTTTGGTCAACATCAATTCGATGGTACCTTGTTTCTTTTCATCCGAAAAACTACGCATGGTAACGGCCGGAATCAGGAAAATAAGAATCCACGGGGATAAGGTGAAAAAAGGGCTTAAATCGGCAAAACCGCTTTTCAGAATATTAAAGTCACCTTCAAATACCCAAAGGAACAGGCCGTTTAGTAACAGGAAAATAGCGATAACCAAATAACCTATCGGCGAACCGAAAAAGGATTTGATCTCTCTTAATAATAAGGCTTTCATTTATTTTTTGTACGTTTTATTTTATTCCAGACTCACCAGTTTATCAACGCTCCAGGCTTCGGGTTTGGCATTAAAAAATTGCTTTGTATAAGCCCAAACTTCGATAAAAAGCTCCGATTTCCGGTAGTTTTCCAAATCGGCTTCCGTTTCCCAATAACTATAGGTAAAGAAAACCGACGGGTTGTTTTTGTCCTGGTAAAGCTCCAAAAAGCGATTACCGGGGAAGTTGCGTATATTTTGCTTTACTTCATGAAAATTCGTTAAAAAAGCTTCGATTTTCTCTTCATGGAAACTCATTTTTACGATGCGTACAAACATAAGGAATTATGAATTAATTTTTGGAATTTAAGATTTGAAAATTATAGTCACCCGATCGCGGAATTTCAGACCCAATAATGAGGTGGCCGATCCCACTGTAGACGGGTTACTTTTGTAGATGGCAATTTCCAGAAAATCAGCTTCGTTAAACAACGCCAGTTTTTCGCCTTCGTAGTCTTTTAAAACAAATTTCTCGGATATTTTAAAATCAGAATAGTTCTGGTGAATGCTTTTAATGGTTTTGGTTCCGAAACGGATCTCAAAGTTTCGTCCGCGTGCGGTTTCCTGAATCAGCTTTCGGGAAATATTCGTAACACAATTACCAAAATGATCAATATAAACTACCGCACCGTTAATCGCATTATAATCGGTCGCAACAGTTGCCTGGAGTTCGCTTATTTCTTTGATACCGTTAATTTCCCGTCCGATAACGTTCATAACGCCACCTTTTGCCAAATGACAAGCGACTTTTACAAAAACGTCCATGTCGGTTGCATTATCCGCTAAACGATCGTGTATGTTGATCTCTACAATCTTCTGAGGTACAATTTTCTGCGTTAGTATGCTTAAAATACCATTGTCGGCACAGATAAAATAATGATCATTCCATTGCATGGCAATATGCTTGCTTTCGAATGTACGCTCCGAATCAACCCCGATCAGGTGCACGGTTCCTTTCGGAAAGCTACTGTAAGCCGCATTGATAATATAGCTGGCTTCCGAAATGTTAAACAAATCGATGTTGTGCGAAATGTCAATAATTTGTACATCAGGATGTTCCGTAATAATCTTACCTTTCAAAGAACCCACAAAGTGGTCCTTCAGCCCGAAGTCGGTAGTAAGCGTAATTATTGACATCATTTTGTTTATAACTATTAAGGGAACTTTCTTTAAAAATTGCTAGATTTGAGATATGCAAAGCTAACTTATTTTTTTAATTAAATCCCGTTGCTTTTGAACGAAAGAACCATCGAATTGACAGACATCACCCCTAAAGAATTCTGGGGAGCTCAGGATGCTCATCTTGAGATAATTAAAAAATTATACCCAAAATTAAAAATCGTAGCCCGTGGCACGCTGTTGAAAGCCTACGGAGAAAAGGAAATTTTGGATGAGTTTGAAGTGCGGTTCCATAGATTGATGAATCACTTTTCGCGGTATAATTCTATCGACGATAATGTGATCGAACGAATTGTACAAACCAACAGTCAGGACGAACAAAAAATGGCCGATCACGATAAGATTCTGGTACACGGTATTGGAGGAAAACTGATCAAGGCCTTAACACCCAATCAGCAAAAACTGGTCGATTTTACCATGAAAAACGATATGGTTTTTGCCGTAGGACCTGCCGGAACCGGAAAAACCTATACCGGAGTTGCACTAGCGGTTAAAGCATTGAAAGAAAAGCAGGTAAAGCGGATCATCTTAACCCGTCCTGCAGTAGAAGCCGGCGAGAATTTAGGATTCCTTCCGGGCGATATGAAAGAAAAACTGGATCCGTATATGCAACCGTTATACGATGCCTTACGCGATATGTTGCCACCGCAAACACTGGAAGATTATCTCCTAAAAGGGGTTATCCAGATTGCACCGCTGGCCTTTATGCGTGGCCGTACGCTGGACAACGCTTTTGTTATTCTGGATGAAGCCCAAAATACGACGCATTCGCAAATGAAGATGTTCCTGACGCGTATGGGGCGTAATGCCAAGTTTATTATTACCGGAGATCCGGGGCAGGTCGATTTGCCACGACGCACCATTTCCGGACTAAAAGAAGCCTTATTGATTTTAAAAGACGTAGAAGGAGTTGGTATTTTATATCTGGACGATAAGGATATTGTGCGCCACCGACTGGTTAAGAAAATCATTGATGCCTATAAGAGTATCGAAAATCACGATTAAAATTTAGAGGATTACATACCTGTTTAAACAGGCTTGATTAAAAAATTAGCTCTCCTTACAAATGGAGGGCTTTTTTATTTACATGTTGCGAATATTTTTTAGGTTTGTCAAATACTATTTATTTAAAATAAACTCAAAATTTAGGTAAAAAAAAACAGGATAAAATAGTTCATCTTATCCTGTGCAATTTTATAGTGAAGACTTAATTTAGTACATAATTATTCACATAAAAACGTTTTCAAAAATTATGGGTTTAATGGTACCTTAATTTCTTCTGCATTACTTCCTCTATACAGGGTTAAATAGGCTTTAGATAGATCTGCATCTTTAGGTATTACGTAATAAAATACTTTTTCAGTTTTCTCACCTTTCTTTAAACTTACACTAGTGTTTGTATTAAGACTTACAGCATTAGGGTTTGCTTTATAAAATTCTGGTTTAAAAGAAGTAAACTTTTGTATTTCTTCTGCTTTATCGTCTATATGAATAAATAAACTGGTATTCATCTTAGATAACCATCCATCACATTGAAGACTCTCAAGGCCAATGTTTACAGCTAATAATTGTTCATCTTCAGTTGGTGCACTATTTTCGATATCTGTTTCAGCGAATTTAGCATTTGTAGTATAACTTACAACAGTATATTTTTCTTTTGTATGACTTCCTGATTGAATTTCTTTATCATAAGTATTCTCACTTTCATCTATAAAAGAAGTACCCGATACAGTTGTTTTTGGCTCCGGTCTTACAATGGCAGTGGGGGTTTCTGTAGTTGGTTCTTCAGTTTGTTCCTCGGTTTGTTCTTTCTTGCAAGATGTCAAGGTCAGTGCACTTGCTAAAATTAAAATGCTAATTTTTTTCATAATTTAAAATAGTGTTAATATAGTGATTAAGGTGCTAAAAATAGAATAATAATCGTTACTAACCTAAGAAAATTCTTAAAATTATGAACAGCCAATCGTAAAAGTTACCGAATTGAGCAAAGTGTTTTATTTTAACTCGGTGAGTGTAATTAATTGAAGTACAATAATTTTATCAGATATTGGTCAAAACACTAAAACTCAAACGAACCATTTCCGGACTAAAAGAAGTCGTATTGATTTTAAAAGACTGAAGGCGTTGGTATTTTATATCTTGACGATAAAGATATCGCGCGCCATCGACTGGTTAAGAAAATCATTAATGCTATACGAGTATTGAAAATCACGATTAAAATTTATACAAACCACCCTTCACGAAAGGGTTGTTTTTTTTGGTAGCAGTAGGGTTTTTAATTACTTTTGCACCTTTATAACAACTAACTACAAGCGTTCTATGAACACAATCACAACAACTAATTTTAACTTTCCGGGCCAGAAATCCGTGTACCGCGGTAAAGTACGGGAAGTGTACAATATCAATGACGAACTTTTGGTAATGGTTGCGACCGACCGCCTATCGGCTTTTGATGTCGTTATGCCAAAAGGAATTCCTTACAAAGGTCAGATTCTAAACCAGATTGCAACCAAATTCATGCAGTTAACGGCCGATATCGTGCCCAACTGGTTAATCGCTACTCCCGATCCCAATGTTGCCGTAGGGCATTTATGCGATCCTTTTAAAGTAGAAATGGTTATCAGAGGCTATCTTTCCGGACATGCGGCACGCGAATATGCTTTAGGAAAGCGTATGCTTTGCGGCGTAGCACTACCGGAAGGTTTAAAAGAAAACGACAAATTCCCGGAACCCATCATCACACCATCGACTAAAGCAGACAATGGGGAACATGATGAAGACATTTCACGCGAAGATATCCTGGCTAAAGGAATTGTTTCGGAAGAAGACTATATCGTTTTAGAAAAATACACCCGCGCTTTATTTCAGCGAGGAACCGAGATTGCAGCCAGTAAAGGCTTGATTTTGGTGGACACCAAATATGAATTTGGAAAAACAAAAGACGGGAAAATCGTTCTGATCGATGAAATCCACACCCCGGATTCGTCCCGTTATTTTTATGCCGATGGTTATCAGGAACGTCAGGATAACAACGAAGCGCAAAAACAATTATCCAAAGAATTTGTACGCCAATGGTTGATTGCCAACGGTTTTCAGGGTAAAGACGGACAACAGATTCCGGACATGACCGACGCGTATATCGCAACGGTTTCCGATCGGTATATCGAATTATACGAAAACATTTTAGGCGAATCGTTTGTAAAAGCCGATATTTCGGATATCGACGCGCGTATTGAAAAAAATGTGCTGGCGTTTTTAAATAGCAAATAAGATTTTTAAATCCAAATACTAAAAAGGGTCGTTTTAAAAACGATCCTTTTTTATTTTATACCTGACAGGTTTTCGAAACCTGTCAGGTATAGAGGCTAATTATGACCATTTTATGACTTTATTGTCCTACCTCAGATTTATTTACACCAATAGATTTGACTAAATTGCCATATGTAAATTCGCTATTAACAAGTGCTGTTATGTCACATTTTTATTCGCCAGATAAAGGAATACACCAGGGAAGGAATATCAAACGTTTCCGGGAAATGTTAGGGATCAAACAGGAAGCTTTGGCTTGCGATCTTGGCGAAGAATGGAATCAAAAAAGGGTATCGTTACTGGAACAAAAAGAAACGATCGATGCCGATGTACTGGCTCAGGTAGCTTCTATATTTAAAATACCCGTGGAAGCTATCGAAAATCTTGACGACGATATGGCAATACATATTATTACCAATACATTTAATATTGAAAAAAATGACGGTTGCATAGGAGGGAAGGGGGACTTAAATGCAAGTCCGTTTACAGTTAATCCAATAGATGAAATCAGGCAATTGCATCAGGAAAAAATTGCTTTGTACGAGCGTATGTTAAAGGAGAAAGATGAAATGATAGAAAGATTAGATCAGTTAATTCAGGAAAATAGTTCTTATAAAAACAGGATTAATCCTAAACATCTGTAAAAAACACGAACACCTGTGCTGCAAACACCTCTGCTGCAAACACCTGTGCTGCAAACACCTGACAGGTTTTTAAAACCTGTCAGGTGTAGAAAATTGACAAAGAAACGTTTACGAATGTATGTTGTACGATATCGAATTAAAAATACAATGGCACTCAAACAGTTGATAAATGAATAGTAGTTTTTATAAAGTGGGGTTACCTCAAGCACTGCAAGCATCTGACGGGTTTTTAAAACCTGTCAGTTGTAGCGGTGTATATGAGAATTGTGACTGTTGTGTTCTTTATAAAACGATATGAAATCAAAAAAAATGTTGTAAAAATATTCTGAATCATTCGTAACTGTTTTTTTTGTACATTGCCTTTAATCAAACAAATCACCCCATTATGAAACAATATGTTATCCTGGCTGTATCGTTACTGTTTACGGTAGGCATGTACAGTCAGAAGAAAAAAGCGGGAGGAAAGGCACCGGCAGCAAAAAGTCAGACAACCGTATTGGCAAAAGCAGACGATCTTACCGCAGAATTGATTAAGAATAAAAACCAGCAGACTTTTTATGTTTTCCGAAATGAAAAAGGAGCCAAAAAAGATACACTATTGGTAAAAGCAATCGACAAAGTGTTGCCGTCCGAATGTAAGATCACAACCTTTAAAACCAAAGACACGCCATTGTGTTGTATTACCTGGACCGAAAAAAACGTTACCGAAACCAAAACCAAAAACGAAGAGGCTTTGAGTACCTATTCGGAAATTTGGGAACCAGCTACTAAGACGCAAATATTAGCCAACGTACAAACAACAACCAAGATCAAAGAAATTGTGTTTCTGGATAAAGGACAAAATGCTTCGGAAACTCAGGAACGCATGCGAAGAGAAGGTTTTGAGTTTACGCTAACCGGAGAAGGAGATGTGATCCTGAAAAACAAATCGCAGGAAAGCAGGATGAGCTATAATCCAACGGATAAAAAATATGTAAACAGCGTTTCGGCAAGTGCCGCTCCAGCTAAGAAAAAAAGATAGAGAAAAGAGAAAAGAGAAAAGAGAAAAGAGAAAAGAGAAAAGAGAAAAGAGAAAAGAGAAAAGAGAAAAGAGAAAAGAGAAAAGAGAAAAGACTTAGTTAGTAGACCTATAAAATACGATTAGTCGTAGCAAAACAAAAAAGGGATCATTTTAAAATGATCCCTTTTTTAGTTACACTACACCTGACAGGTTTTTAAAACCTGTCAGGTGTGAGTTAAAAAATAAACTATTATTGCGTTCCGCCACCTAATGCTTTATATAGCATGATGATGGCATTAAACTGTCGGTATTTATTATCGATAAGATCCAATTCGCTGCTTAAAGCGGAGTTCTTCGCTGTTAATACTTCCAAATAGTTCACAAAACCGTGGTTTAATAACTCATCGGAATAGTTGGCTGCTTTTTTAAGCGCATCCACCTGTTTTTCGCGGATTACCAATTTACCGGTTTCGTTTTTATATTGAGACAAAGCATCCGAAACTTCTTTCCCGGCTGTTAACAGGGATTGCTCAAATTGTAAATAGGCTTTTTCCTGATTGGCTTTTGCCACCTCATATTTGGTTCTAATCTGACGTTGATTAAAAATAGGTTGCGTTAAACCGGCTACGATATTTGCAAACAGGGAATTGGTACTAAACCATTCTTTTAACTCCAAACTCTGGAAACCTCCGGAAGCCGTTACCGTAAACGACGGATAGAAATTACTACGCGCTACATTGGTCATCTCAAAATTGGTGATCAGGTTGTATTCCGCAGCCATTACGTCCGGTCTTTTAGCCAATAAATCGGCTGGAACACCAAGGTTTACATCTACATTCATGGCCTGAGCCACAAGGGTTCCTCTTTCGATTTTACCCGGAGACTGTCCCAATAAAATAGATAGGGTGTTTTCCATGATTGTAATGTTATTCTTCAAATCGGCAATGATCAACTCGGTAGCATATTTCTGTGCTTCCGTTTGTTTTACGGCTACTTCGTTTACGTTTCCAGCGTCTTTTAACGCTTTAATGGTTACAACACTATTATCGCGGTTAAGTAAGGTTTCTTCGGCTACTTTCAACTGGGCATCCAACGATAACAACTGATAATAGGTCGAGGCAATACTCGCCAACAACTGTGTTTTTACCGCCTGATTGGCTGCTACCGTTTGTAAATAGGAAGCATTGACCGCACGTTTGTTGCTTCTTATTTTTCCCCAGACATCGGCTTCCCACGATAAGTTTCCTGCCAATTGGTACTGGTCTAACGAACCATTAAAGAAAGAACCAAACTGGCTGTTTTTAGCCAATTGCTGGTGGGTAAGGCTGGCACCCACGCTAAGCGTAGGCAGGTAGCCCATTTTTCCTTGTTTCAGATTCGCTTCTGCCGCTACTATCGACTGCATGGCGATACGGATGTCGTAATTATTCTGTAGTCCTTTTTCGATATAGCCCTGAAGGATTGGATCGGTAAAAAGTGTTTTCCACGAAACACCCGCCAGTGACGCACCTTCGGTAGCCGTAGCATCGGTACGATACAATGCTTCGGTTTTTACCTGTGGGCGCTCATAATTTTTGGCGACAAAGCAGGACTGCATCACCGATGCAGCTGCTATGACAACCATTATTTTATATGATTTTTGATATTTCATTTTCATAGTTTTATAATGCAACATTTTCAGAATCCTGCTCGGCCGCTTTTTGGGCTGCTGTTTTTCCGGTAATACGTTCCTGTAGTCCCTGGAAGATCACAAACAATACCGGAATAAAGAATACCCCTAAAATGGTACCGACTAACATTCCTCCAACAGCTCCCATACCAATGGAACGGTTACCTACGGCTCCAATTCCGTTGGCTAAAGCCAGTGGCAACAGACCAAAGATAAAGGCGAAAGAGGTCATCAAAATTGGTCGTAAACGGGCTTTTGCTCCTTCAACTGCCGATTCAAACAGGCTCATACCATGACGTCTACGCTGGATGGCAAACTCTACGATCAGAATGGCATTTTTCGCGAGTAATCCGATAAGCATGATCAGTGCAATCTGGAAGTAAATGTTGTTTTCCAGACCGGCCAGTTTTACAAATCCGATGGCTCCTGCAATACCCACCGGTAGCGATAGGATTACCGATAATGGTAGTAAATAACTTTCGTACTGCGCACTTAACAGGAAGTATACGAAAATCAAACTCAACAGGAATACACCAATCGCCTGACCTCCGGAAGCAATCTCCTCACGGGTCATACCGGAAAACTCATAGGTGTAATTGTTCGGTAAATGTTGCGCGGCTACTTCTTCGATAGCTTTAATCGCATCCCCGGAACTGAATCCTGGTTTGGCTTTACCGTTTACGTTTACTGATTTTAACAGGTTAAAACGTGTAACCGATTCCGGGCCATAGGTTTTCTTAAGGCTCACGAACTGACTGATGGCTACCAATTCGTCATTTCGGTTTTTGATGTAAATTTTATCCAAACTCTGTTCCGTAGCACGATCTTCCGGTTTTGCCTGGATCATTACACGGTACTGTTTACCGAAACTGTTAAAGTCGGTTGTATATAATCCTCCGTAATACCCTTGTAGCGTATTGAAAATATCAGATACATTAATACCGGCATCTTTCGTTTTTTCAATGTTAATGTCCAACTGATATTGCGGGAAGTTCGGGTTAAAGTTGGTCATCGCATACTGGATTTCCGGACGTTGGTTTAGGGCTTGTAAAAACTCACCTGTCACTTTACTAATGGTTGCCCAGTCGTCGTCTGCTTTCGATTGTAGTTTAAACTCAAATCCGTCAGCCGTACCAAATCCCTGTACACTTGGTGGTGTAAAGAATAACGCTCTGGCATCTTTAAATTGGGCTGTACGTCCAAATAGTTCGCCTACTACGGCTTCAATCGATTGGGTCGCTTCTTTACGGTGTGCCCAGTCTTTTAATTTGATAACGGTAAAGGCGTATGAACCACCATTTACGTTGTTTAATAAACTGAAACCAACCACACTCATACGGGATTCGACAATGTCCATAGAGGCCAGGATAGAATCCAGTTCGTTAACGGCTAACTGTGTTTTTTCTAAAGTGGTTCCCGGAGGTAAGGTTAAATCACCCATAATGATACCACGGTCTTCATTCGGGATAAATCCGGATGGAGTGGTGCTAAATAATAATAAGGTGATTCCGGTTACGGCTAATAAGGCAATACCTGTGATCCATTTTCTTTTAACCAGGAAGTTTAACGACTTACTGTATTTGTTGTTCATCGAATCGAATGCCGTGTTGAAAGCGGTAAAGAAACGATCTTTTAATCCTTTTTTGGCGTGTTCCGAATCGTCATGTGGTTTTAAGAACAGAGCACAAAGTGCCGGACTCAATGTTAATGCGTTGATCGCTGAAATCACAATCGCAACGGCCAATGTAATCGCAAACTGTTTGTAGAATACTCCGGAAGGTCCTTTTAGGAAGGAAACCGGTACGAATACTGCCGACATAACCAGGGTGATCGAAACAATCGCTCCGGTGATCTCATCCATGGCCGAAATCGTTGCTTGTTTGGCGTCTTTTATACCGTGGTCGAGCTTGGCGTGGACGGCTTCCACCACCACGATGGCATCATCCACTACGATACCAATCGCCAGAATCATCGCAAACAACGTAAGCATGTTGATCGAGAATCCGAATAATTGGAGGAAGAAGAATGTACCTACAATCGCAACCGGTACGGCAATAGCCGGAATCAATGTAGATCGGATGTCCTGTAGGAATACGAATACTACGATAAATACCAGGATAAAGGCCTCTACCAATGTCGAAACTACTTTTGCAATAGACGCGTCAAGGAAGGTTTTCGAGTTGTATGGGATTACATAATCGATACCTTTAGGGAACGTACCTTTACTTTCTTCCAAAATATGGATTACTTCTGTCATAATGTCCTGAGCGTTCGATCCGGATGTCTGGAAGATACCAACAGCCACACCTTGTTTACCCATTGCCATGTTTTTGGCGCCGTAGTTAAAGGCTCCTAATTCGACAGTGGCCACATCTTTTAATCGAAGGAAGTTACCGTTTCCGGTGGACTTGATTATGATGTTTTCGTATTCGGAAATTTTAGATAAACGTCCTTTATATTTGATTACGTATTCGTAAACACCATCAGCATTTTCACCGAATTTACCCGGTGCGGCTTCTAAGTTTTGTTCGCGTAACGCATCCTGAATGTCAGATGGTACCACTTTGTAGTTGGCCATTTTCTCCGGATCGATCCAGATACGCATCGAGTAGTCTTTGGCACCAAATACGTTTACCTGACCAACCCCTTTTACACGTTGTAATTTTGGTACCAGGTTGATACGGGCGTAGTTTTGGATAAACGTCTCGTCATAATCCTTATTGTTCGAATATAAAGCGAAGAACATCAACGCACTCGTCTGACTCTTAATTGTTGTTACACCGGTATTTACTACGGCCTGCGGTAGTTTACTGGTAGCACGCGCCACACGGTTTTGTACGTTTACAGCTGCGATATCGGGATTCACTCCCAATTCGAAGAATACACTAATGTTGGCCGCACCGTTGTTTGCGGATGTCGACGTCATATAGGTCATTCCTTCCACACCGTTGATTTCTTCTTCGATTGGCGTTACAACACTATTTAAAACCGTTTCAGCATTGGCTCCGGTATAGGTAGCACTAACCTGTACGGTTGGCGGTGCAATTTCCGGGTATTGCTCTATGGGTAACGATGTTAGCCCCAAGATACCCAGAATGGTTATGATGATGGAGATTACGGTAGAAAGTACCGGTCTGTTTATAAATGTTTTAATCATAAGTTTATTTTTTTACGGGAGCATTTGCTGCCGGTTGTGCATTTTTACCAGCTTCCTGTGGAACGATTTCCTGATTGTCGGCCAATTTGGTAACACCTTCCACCACAACTACTTCTCCGGATTCAACACCACCGGTTACGATAAAATTCAAACCGGAAGTACCGTTGGTTTCTATAATTTTCGAATGTACTTTGTTGTCTTTTCCAACGGCATAGATCATTTGTTTCCCTTGCATGTCGTAAACTGCATTCTGAGGAATCAGGATCACGTCTTTGGCTTCAACCGGTAGGCGAATGATTCCGCTACCACCGCTTCTTAAAACCGATTGCGGGTTCGGGAACTGCGCACGAAACTCGGTACTACCGGTACGGGCGTTTACCAAACCGTTTACGGTTTCGATTTTCCCTTTGTGTTCGTATACCGAATTGTCGGCAAGGATTAATTCTACCGAAGGAATCGCTTTGATCTTATCAGATAAAGTCGCACCCGGGAAGGTTCTGCTAAACTGGATCAATTGTTTTTCATTCATCGTAAAATAAGCGCGGATATTACGGATATCCGATACGGTAGTCAATGGTTCGGCTGTAGTAGCGCTTACCAAACTTCCTACTTTATACGGAATGCTTCCAATAACACCGTCTACCGGACTGGTGATCGTTCCAAAGTTGATGTTGGCCGCAATACTGTTGTAACTGGCTTTGGCACGTGCCAGATTGGCTTTTGCCGTTTCCAATGTTACATTACTGATAATCTTGCGGTCTACCAACGGAATTAAACGATCCACTTCCACCTGAGCAGCGGCTACGGCTGCTTTGGCAGCTCCGGCATCCTGCGATAGGGTGTTGGTTTCCAATTTAAATAATACCTGTCCTTTGCGTACCGTTTGTCCTTCGTCTACAAAAATCTGCTCGATGAAACCGCTTACTTTCGGACGGATTTCTACGTTTTGCTGACCTTGTAAATTGGCGGAATATTCTTGATAGGTTGTGGTATTTTCTTTGACTACTTTCTGAACCGGAAAGGGCATGGGACCACTAGGTTGTTGCTGTTGCGGATTTTTGTCTCCACACGATGCCAATACCATCGACAGGGCCAACATGCTAAATATTACTTTATTCTTCATAGGGTAAAATATTTATATATAATTGTAAATAGCTTTAAAATTCGTCTTTGGATAAGGATTCTTCCTTCATACATTCCGTGAGTATATTTTCAAATTTGCTCAGATAATTCATATAGGTATTCAAAGCATTCACAACAAAGGCCGTATGCGTTTTATCTTCTGCCGGATAGGTGAGCTCATAGGATTTTACACGGTTGAGCATGTTTTTCTCGGATTCAATAAATTTCAGATGGTTCTGAATGCGTTCGTTGGGAGGAGAGGGCATAAAGTATTTTTTGCGATCGCCAGTCTTGGTATAATAACTTATTTTTCCCAGCTTGAGCAATAAATTAATATTGGTCGAAATGGTGCTTTTACTAGCGCAACCCTGATCGACCAGTTCTTCGAATGTCATGCCTTTATCCCGGACATTCATAATTAATAATCCTAATATTCGGGCCGCACAGGGCGGTAAATGATAATACGTTTCAAAGTGTATCCCGAATAGTTCGATTAATTCTTCTTTCTCTTCCTGCTGTTTATTCATGGGGGATTCTTGATTTTGGTTCGCAAAGATACAATTAGTTTGGTTGAAACCGAACCAACCGAACTTCAACATAGCGTTAAAAAATACTTAATATTTTTGCGCTGCGACAGCGGTAAAAAAAAAGAATCTGAATATTAGCATATTACCAATATTCAGATTCCAAAATCTTGAACTAATTTACAACAAAAATGAATTAAAAATACATTTTGCTGTTAAGAAATTATTGTCATTAGTTCCTTTCTGTGATATTAACGTATAATGCGAAACGTTTTCTTTGTGGTTTCGATTCTTTTTAATTTCAAATTTTGATGACGTAAATCGGTTTGATCATTCTAAATCGATATTATAATCTTCTTTGATGAATGCTCTGAAATCGGGATAATTCGCTTCCCAGTCATTTGGGATCCACCACGGATGGGCATCATTATAGTCGAATACTTTTCCAAAATCCGGAGACGATTTATCGCAACACAATAGAAGATCATGGCGCGTTCCCCATTCGCCAATTACCAGGAAGATTTTATCACTCACGGTTAGTTCGTTTGCTTCTTTTCGTTCCAAAAAGTCAGTTTCATATAAGGATAACCAACATCCTGTGTGAATTAATGTATTTGACAGACTAAATAAATCGTCAACATTTATCTTTCGGATAGAATCCGTATAAATGTGTGGTATTTCAAGGTTTTGATCCAGGTATTCGGAATCAAAATAGTCGGAGTAAATATCCTTTAATCGCTCTGCTAATTCCTTGTTGATTTCGCTACTCATATGTTGTAAACTTCCGTTTTATTGTGTTATCGTTTAATTCTCCATCAGATTGTTATCAAATGCTATTTTGGCATCTTTACCATCCCAGATGACTTTATAGTTAAGGGTAAGTATCATAAAATTAACGACTTACGGTCTTCTTAAAGATTTCCATATACCGTAATATAGTCGGCATAACGCAATCTGTCATTTAACCATTCTATTAATTGTCTTTTAAATTCAGTTACTTTTGGGTCGTCTGTTTTTGACTGTTTTATTCGCGCTACTATTATTCGGCACGATTTATTATCAAAATAATTATGTCCGTAACAATCAAAAGAATCTTCTATCATTTTATTCCAGGGATTCTGTAAAGGGAAAACCGATTTGAATTCGTTTATCACAAGGTTAAAGTCGGCGTCTGGAATAAAAACATCATTTCGCTTTGTTGTTTTATAACCTTCTCTTTTATCATTTTCGGGCCATAAAATAAATCCGATTGCGTTTCGGGCGATCGGTATTTCGCTGGTAGTGATTATTATTTCTTTTGCGTTAATTTTTTTAATGGCTTTCGTAATGTTGTAATTATATAATTCATAATTTTCTTTAGCCGTTTCATAATCACATTCGGCAGCCAGCATTATTTTTGTTATATTATTGTTGTGAAATGCTAGTTCACTAGCGTCAATATCACCTTTATTTTCTCTTAAAAGTTGTATAGCAACGTCCAATGGAAGTGTAATTCGACTCCGTAATATATTTATTGCATTGCGATCCATTGATTCGTTTGTTTACTATTTATCACTATACTGTTCTATTTTTTCTAATAGTCTTTTTGCCAAATAGTCGTTACCGTCTTTTAAATACGTATAAATAACTTTCGCTTCTTCACGGTATTTGTCTTTTTTCGATTGGTCCCAATAATAGGGTGGCGCGTATAAATTACAGATTCTATCGGCCATTTTAACCGCCCAGATTTCTTTTGGTTGTGTTTTAATCCGGTTTAAACTATCGATCATTTGAAGTTCTCTTTCAAGCTGCGTGTTTTTGGTTAAGGCCAGTACACCTTCCAGAACCTGTTTACCATAGTCTTTTTCCAAATCGTCGCTACTAAGATCGGTATCTTCTATGGAATCATGTAAAAGAGCACATTTTACGGCAAGCGCTACGTCGAAATTCAAAGTATTTTTTGAAGCGTTTATGATTTCGAATACAACACTGCCGATATGATTGATGTATTCGATTTTTTCGCCTTTATTTTGTCCGCCATAGGTTTGTCCGCTATGTAAAATGCTTACTTTTTGCCATAAGTCTTGTAAATCATCAATAGTAAAAGTATCGTTCATTTCGTTATTTAGTTTTGGATTTATCGTCGGTATTCCAATAATCGCCAACGCCTATATATTCGATTTCTTTTTTATCGAAGAAATTTTGATACATCTGATCTTCTTCCCGGATGGTTTTTAGGTCATCTTCAATTCTGTACTTTTCAAAATACCATTCTTTCCAGGTGTTCCGGTTGGTCCAACGGATGGTTGTATCAAAATGTTCTACCTGAATGCCTTTTTCCCAGCCACTACAGGAAGGAATGCCACAGCAGCACGAAAATATAAAGTATTCTCCATCTTGCTTCATACTTTTTAGAAATTCGGAAATATCAATAATGTCGCTTTCCGCATAGGGCTTTTCAGCGTTGATCCGGATTTCAAATTTTCCCTGCATATACACCTCGTTCTCATCATATATCGATTGCGAAGCCGTAACGACCAGCTCCACACAAATGCTATCGTATATTTGCGCATCCAGCCAATTGGTTAGTTGTGTCAATTTCTCCGGTGCAATATGACTTTTGTAATTTGAAAGCTGCTGTACTAATTCCTGATAGTCTTCTACATCGTAATATCGCTCTTTAGGATCGTATCCTTGTTTGATTATCTCGTCATGACGCAGTATCATTTCATTTGCTTTTTCAACATAAAAATCGGCAAGGAGCTGTTTGGAATCGGCATAGTTGTCGACTACATATTCTTCAAAAAGGCAATTCCAACGCGTAAAGTTCCGAGTGCTTTTGAAAGCTAACGTCCCATTTATAATTTCATACCGACTGATTATGTCGTCCCAGAGTACATAGAATAAGGCATCTTCCAAATAGGTCGCCATGGTAGTAAAAAAATCATTAAAATCGGTACCAAAGCCAGACTTGCTACCACTTTGTATCGATATATAGATACCGGGTTCTTTGAAATCGATTATCCGGTCTGTTGCAAAAAGAGAAATTCGCTCAATTTTCCCGTCTTCTGAGTTTATGATAAACGTATTGGAAAAAACACCTTGTACATTGGTATCGTTTCCTTGATTGACGATGGTGTATTCTTTTAAAAAAGCAGTCTCTTTATTTTTACGAACCCGTAAAATAGTACCGGAATTAATAATTCTTGGTTTAAGCTGATACAGATCGTTTGTTATTCCCATTTTTGATTTTAAATTAGGGTAGTCCAATACTTTTTCCGAAGAATCGTTCACGTGCCATATCGTACGTAAGCTTTTCCTTTTTGATGATCCAGGCGATTTCAAACAAACCGGTTAGGTTGGACATTGCTAAGAATCGGGTAGGTTCTTCCATTGAACAAAAAAATTCCGCTCGTTCCGAAACAGCATAGCCTTTACCATTATCGGTTAAAGTAGTTATAACAATAGTCTTGGCATCATCACCCGACATTCCGAACTCAGTATCCCATTTCCATCGTAGGTTGTCAGTTCCACCAACCAAAATAACATTCTTGCTAATATCGATCCAATTGACCACAAGGTGTGTAAGTGATTCACTCATTTGTTTTATAGTTATTAAAAGTGGTTTTCTATAGTTTAATTTAATCGTAACTTGCTATCTGAGCGTTTAGCCAATCTTCTAAGGCTTTTAATTTTTCGGTTGTAATATGATTTTTGTAATTTGAAAGGCTATCCAGTAGCGCTTCATATTCGTCGCGATCATAAAATTCGTGTGGTTCATCTCCACTTTTAATCATTTGAATATGATATAATTTTAGATCCTGTATCTGTTCCGTATAAAAATCAGCGAGTAGTTGCCTGGAATCGGCATAATTTTCCTCCAGATAGGCACCAAAATCATAATGCCAACGATCGAAATTGCTCGGACCTTTGCAATATAAGGTTCCGTCTGTAATCTCATATCGGTAAATTATATCTTCCGGGATTACATAAAATAGGGTATCCTCTAAAAAGGTAGCCATTATATTTAAAAAGGCAACAAAATCACTATCAAAGCCATGTTTAGAACCACTTTGCAGATATACATAGATACCGGATTCCTTAAAATCGGTTATTTTATCATCGATATAAAATCCAAACTTTCGTACTTTTCCATCCGGAGTATTGGTAACAAATGTATTTTCAAAAACGTTCAGTTCGTTTCCAATAGTATTGGTTTGATCAATACTATATTTTTCTGAAAAGAGCATTTCTTTGTCTTTACGAACCCGCAAGATGGCGCCACAATTTATGACTTTTGGTTTTAGTTGATATACGGAATGCAGTGTTCCCATTTTTTTTAATAGCGGCTTTAGTCAAATAAAATTTCGGTATCAATAGGGCGGAAATCAAATCCGGTCAGTTTATTTTCCTCAATGGCATTTTTTACTTTTTCGTTACAGATTAAGCCTATTCCAAAAGCGGGAGTGATATCAAAACACCCAGCGATTTTTAATGATTTCGACTTTAAATCCCAACCGGCTTCATCTTCAATGTCATCAAATAATATTCTAAACTTAGCTTTATAATCTTCAAAGTCGTCTACAGCTATTATCGCTCCCGATTTTTCATAAATATCGTTATATTCAATAAATTCAGATTTTTTAAAATCTATTTTGCTTGTAGCGCCATATTCGTACCAAAGAAAACGATAGGGATGAGGCGTTCCGCGGCGAAAAATAGTCATGGGATGAAAACTGCCGTTTATTGTAAAGGTTTCTAAAATCTGAGAACATTTTTCACTGAGAAATAAACCACTGGATGTGATGACAAAATTATTAGAAACACAGTCTGAAAGCCTCGAATTATTATGCAAAACAAAATTATTAAGGTCGGGAATGTCATCTTCTGATTTCCATTTGCTTATTATACCCCATTGCGAAGCTCTTGCTTCATGAAAACCGATTTTTAATTCTTTTACCTGAGGATATTTACCTATTATTTTCGAATCGGTTTCTTGTTTTATTTCAAAGTATTTCATACTTAATTATTTAATCGTAATCCGCTATTTGAACTTTTAACCAATCTTCTAATGCTCTATATTCTTCCGAAGTACTAGTATTTTTGTAATTTGAAATATTATCGAGTAATTCTTCATACTCGTCTACATCATACAAATCTTTTGGATTTTCACCCTCTTCGATCATTTCATGGTGACGTAGTAGCATTTCGTATGCTTGATCCGCAAAATAATCGCCAATGATTGGCTCGGAATCGGTATAATTTGCTTTTAAGTATTTTCCAAAATCATAATTCCAAACACTAAAATCGCGGGTGTTTTTATGATATAATGTTCCATTTGTGATTTCATACCGATCGATTATAAAATCCCAGATTACATAGAATAAGGAATCTTCCAAATAGGCTGCTATTTCATTTATAAGTGCGTCAAAATCGCTTCCAAAACCATGCTTACTACTATCTTGTATGGCTATATAGATACCCGGTTTCTTAAAATCGATGATTCTTTCTGTGGCATAAAGGGCATATCTTCTCACTTTTCCATCCGGAGCGTTTATGACGAATGTATTGGAAAAAATACCATGCCCGTCATTGGTATAATCGATTTGAGGATCGGTGTATTTTTCTAAAAAAGTAGTCTCTTTTTCTCTTCGAACCCGTAGGATGGCGTCACAATTTATTACTTTGGGTTTTAGTTGATAGACTTCATGTAGTGTTCCCATTTCTGTTTGTAATTGGAAGTACAAACATATCGTTTTATTTCATTTTTTTGTGAAATTTTTTAAAATATTCGTATTTATCCTGATCTCGCGGATTTGTAATCCGTGAGATCAAGGTATACGCTGTTAGGCTACTTTTTTGTTGGTTTATAATAATTAAATCCTAAAAAGCCTTTATGAATACAAAGATTTATAGAATCCCCGACTTTATGTTTTTCATTATAACTTTTTCCAAAGCTTAATCGTTCCTCTCCATTTTTTCCATTGATAAAGATATAATGAGTCGGATTTTTGGATCCGCTTTTGCCAAGGTCTATTATTTTATACGTTTTGCAATCCGCTTTATTGATTTTGTATTCATTGACAAATCGCATCAAACCAAATGAAAGCAATATAAAACTGAAAACCAATTGATGTAGCATTTTAATCCCTTTTGCATTTTTATAGGTTCTTATTTTTGGTTCAAAGAAACATAGCAAATGGTGAATTAGTAATGCCAAAACAATTCCAAAGATTACGCTGACAATAGTAAACAAAAGCCAATTGGTATAGTTATCAATATTTTTTAATCCGATTACAAAAAAGATTAATGAGATAATTCCAACTATTGAGAGTATAAAACTTAAAGTATCGAATTGTTTTTTAGTCATCATTTATTATTCAGATCGCGTTGGAAAGTGTTAGATTGCGCAGCTTTGTAAGGTATTCCGTTAATTTAGTCACGGATTGCAAATCCGCGATATCCGTTTTTAATGATAATTATAGTAAGAAATTTTTATATTTAATTGTGTTTTTGAAGAAAGAGGAACAAATTATAGTGCAAACCTGCTGTTAGCGGTAGTATTTATTCTATATCCTTTATGTATTCCATAAAACGGGAATAGATATGTTCCTCTATTTCCAATTCGTCTAGTTCTGATGTCTTCCATCTTAAAAACAAATCGTTATACTCGTCGGTTTTTTTAAATTTAGCATAAAGGTTATTTTTAAATTCTATAAAGTCCTTAAAATTCAGGCAATGTATTTTTTTTAAATTTCCGTTTTTGATTTCCAGAAATTCGTACGTTGCTTCGGTATTTTGTTCGTCGTCAAATTCTCCACGAAATGCATCAATTCGTATAAAACCGGAATACCAATCACATGGTTTTTTATAATCGAATTCCTTAAATAGTTCAAAATTAAAATCTCGATCACTAAGAATCTCGATTTTTTTGACAAACAATTGATCATTTGAGATTTCAAATGTTGCTATATAACCCCTCCAAAGAGCACTGATTACATATTTTGGACTGAAATATTTTTCAGGAAACAGTTTAAAATAATCATTTAGCAAAACATTGCTCAAATGATATTCATTATTTTTAAATAGGAGTGAATCTCTAATTTGTCTTGTCATATGTGATTGTAATCCATGATACCTGATATCGCGGATTTGTAATCCGTGATATCAAGGTGTACACTGTGATCAATTGTTCTTTTATTTGATCAATCTTTTCTGTAAAAAGGATGCGGCATCATTAAATTCCCAGTTATCAATAGAAGCAGAATAATCGGTTCCGGCATAAACGGCAATAGTGTTATCTTTTTCACCAATAACCGTTTGACTCCAAAAATCAAAATAGTCCAAATAAAATACATGAATACTATCCGGTTGATGCTTTACTTTATTGCCCTCTGCGAATAAATGAGCTGCCGGTGGAATGATGGTTCGTATTCCCGAATCGGCAAACTCAATAGCGGATTCACCGTAGAATACAAATTCTTTTATCTTGTTTGGATCCGACAGTCGATTATTAAAAGCGGGTTCCTCAAAATCCAATCCGATCATAGCATGAAACTCATCTCTGACTTCATCTTCGTATTCTTCATTTTTGATCATATCGGCATAACTCAAATTTTCCGGATCGACATCAAATTGATCCCAGTCAACGATTTCATCTTTATCAAATTCATTCCAAACCTGACTCGGATTGATATAGCGGAATTCAAATCCGTCAAAACACTGATAAAAGGAAGCTAATTCCGGATCAATATCTTTGTTAAACAGCTGTTTGTATTGCGCTGTCACCATTTGTGCGTTTTCTTCGGATCCTTTTGGGATATACAAATGGGTGATAAACAAATCGGGATTCTGGAGGATATTTTTTATTTTGTCGTAAACCCGTTGTCCTAAATTCTCGAATGTATTGCCTTTAATTCCTTTGCAGTCTTTTAGGTATTCGATCTGATGTAATAAATCCTGGTTCATATTTTAAAGAGTAAATGGTGTAATGATTTGAAATTTGATCTGTACCTAAAGTAACCGTTTTTACTATCTGAATTTGTGCTGTTTTCGGATCAGTTCGATTATCGGGACGAACAGTTCTATGGCATCCGTAGGAACTCTCCAGGTATAATCTATGTTTTTATTAGCCAAAAGGATACCAAATTTCCATTCGGAACCGTCCAGAACGATGGCTTTTTCCTTCCGCAAGCTTTCGGGCAATGCTGTTTGTTCCAGTTTTACTAATTGCTCTTTTAGTCCTGCAATATCGGTTTCGGAAAGCTTTTTTTCATCGGTAATGATTCGAAGTCGGTCCAGATTATAAATCCCGCTGGTCCATTGGGAGTAGTTGTATTCGGTATCCCATTGTCTGAATCTTGAAAGGATTGTTCCGTCTGGGGTTTCAACTACAATTATTTTATAGGGGAATCGGCCAAAGTACGGGAATTGGGCGAAATAGGCTACGATTTTTTCTCCGTCTTTTAAATCAAAGCTTTCGATTTCAATTTCGGCCGCACGCATTACGGCTATGGGATCATTTGTAAGTCTTTCCATTTTTTGAGCCTTTGTTTGTACGGATTTTAAGGTTAAAAAAAATCAGTTGATCATTAGATAGGAGTAGGGTTTTCCAGATAAAGCAAGCCTGTCCGGTTATTCTAAGTCAATTTTAAAATCTTCTTTGAGGAATTCTCTAAAGTCAGCCCATTCCACTTCATTATGATGCCCACACCATGGGTGAGCATCATTGAAGTCGAATATTTTAGCAAAATCTTCAGACGATTTATCACAACAAATCAGAAAGTCATGGCGCGATCCCCATTCACCAATAACCAGAAAAATTTTATCATTTTTGGTGAGTTGATTGGTATCCCGTCGTTCCAAAAATTCATCGTCAAACATTTCTGTCCATGATGTGGTGTTGGATAATGCTCTTGAAAGACTATATAAATCGCCAACGTCTAATTTTTGGACATTATCTGTATAGATTCTTGGCACTTCAAGGTTTTGATCAAGGTATTCCGAATCGAAATAAGCGGAGTAAATTTGCTTTAATCGTTCCGTTACTTCCTTGTTGATTTCCTCTTGGGTCATAAATCTTCGGTTTGTTCCATTTACAGGAAATTAGTTTTCGATTTTAATTTCAAACATTTTATCCCAGTTCTTACCGGTTACAAAAATGGTTTTGGTTTTAGGATTGTAAGCGATTCCGTTTAAAACATCCAAATCCGGGTGTGCCGTTACTTTCGATTTTAGATCACTTAGGTTAATAATGGCTTCTACCGCACCATTTTTAGGATCGATAATTGCAATCGCATCTTTCGTATAGATGTTGGCGTAAATTTTACCGTCGATCCATTCCATTTCATTTACCGCTTTAATTTTAGAACCGGCCGTATAAACATTAATATAGTCCACTTCCTTAAAGTCTGCCGGATTTACAAACCAGATTTTTTCGGTTCCGTCCGACATTAGCAGGTTTTTACCGTCGTTTGATAATCCCCATCCTTCCATTTGTTTAAAATAAGGCAAGGTTTTTTCTTTTGCAAACGTATCGGCATTATAAACGTAGGCTTCGTTATTCTGATACGTAAGTTGGTATACTTTATTATTTAATACGGTTGTGCCTTCTGCGAATACATTTTGAGGTAATTCGACAATCTTATATACTTTTCCGGTTTTATAATCGGTTTTGCGCAAACTGGAAATCCCGCGCAATCCGGTTCCATTTCCGGCACCATTTCCGGTACTTTCAATTAAAGTGTCACGGTAAAATTCCAATCCTTGTGTATAGGCTTTGATATCGTGTGGGTAGGTGTTTAGAATTTTATACTTTAATAGTTTCGGTTGTACATCCGATACCACTTCAATACGTCCGGTTACTTCATTAGTATTTCCTTCCGAATAAACCAAGGCTTTAATATTCTGGTAGCCCAGTTTTTGTTCTTTTAAAGCAAAAGCGAATTTTTCACTTCCTTTAACGCGGCCTACAATTTTGTTGTTGATATAAAAAACAATAGAGTCGACAGGCTTGTTTTCGACATTTTTTATACCCAATCCAAGGCTTTCATTGGGCTGGTATACCTCTTTTAAGTCGGTTGTATCGAGGCTAAATAAATTTTCTTCATTTTTTTTTCCGTTGTCACACGAAAAGAAAAAAGAGCTTAATAAAATGAATGCGAATGCATTATACTTTTTCATGGTTATTAAAATTGGATACCACAATATACAATTGTATTTTATATCTCACAATTGCCTTGCAAAAATATAAAAAGATTGTATATTTGCACCGGCAAGTCCTACACGACCAGCTCCTGCAGACTCCTCCAGGGTGGGAACACAGCAAAGGTATGTGGTTGTAGCGGTGCGATGTAGGTCGCTTGCCATTTTTTCTTAGATCTCCTTTTGGGAGATTTTTTTGTTTTAGGACATTTGTAACGTTTTTCTTCCTTATTTTAGCAACACAAATTTTGAACCGGATATTATGGGAAAAGTGGTTTTGATTACCGGAGGCTCGTCGGGCATCGGAAAAGCCATAGGCGAATTATTATTTCAAAAAGGATATACCGTTTACGGAACCAGCAGAAACCCCGAAAAGATACAGCAAACGCTTTTTCCATTATTAACAATGGATGTGCGTCAGACCGATACAATTCGTATGGCTGTCGACACCATCGTAGCCAAAGAAGGGCGATTAGATGTATTGATCAACAATGCGGGCGTGGGAATTACCGGTCCGCTGGAGGAAATTCCGGGCGATGAAATCCGTAATAATTTTGAAACCAATCTTTTTGGTCCGATTGAAGTGATGAAAGCTGTTTTGCCCTCCATGCGCAAGCAGAAATCCGGATTGATCATTAATGTAACCTCTATTGCCGGTTATATGGGATTGCCCTACAGAAGTGTATATTCGGCCTCAAAAGGTGCGTTGGAATTGATTACTGAAGCGCTTCGTATGGAAGTAAAGGCTTTTGGAGTTCATATCACCAATGTAGCACCGGGCGATTTTGCTACCAATATCGCTTCGGGACGTTATCATGCGCCGTTGGTTAAAGGATCGGCCTATGAAGTTCCGTATGGGAATACGTTAAGTATGATGAATCATCATGTCGATAGCGGTAGTGATCCCGGGCAAATGGCCGCAGCGGTATATGCGATTATTCAAAATCCAAATCCGAAGATTCATTATAAGGTTGGCGCTTTTATGCAAAAATTTTCGATTGTTTTAAAACGGGTACTTCCGGATAAAGTATACGAAAAGTTATTAATGAACCATTATAAGTTGTAATTTTGTAATCCGAATTTTAACACAACTATCATTAAATATATTTAAGATGAAATTTTTTATTGACACGGCTAATTTAGAGCAAATTAAAGAAGCAGCAGCTTTGGGAGTATTGGATGGTGTAACGACCAATCCATCGCTAATGGCTAAAGAAGGAATCACTGGAAAAGACAATATTCTAAAACACTATGTTGACATTTGTAACATTGTTGACGGTGATGTGAGTGCTGAAGTAATTGCTACCGATTACGAAGGGATGATCCGCGAAGGGGAGGAATTGGCTGAACTACACGAACAGATTGTGGTAAAAATCCCAATGACCAAAGAAGGAATCAAAGCTTGTAAATATTTTTCAGATCGCGGCATTAAAACGAACGTAACATTGGTATTTTCTGCCGGACAGGCTTTATTGGCTGCCAAAGCAGGAGCAACCTATGTTTCGCCTTTCTTAGGTCGTTTGGACGATGTTTCGACAGACGGTTTAAACCTGATCGACGAAATCCGTTTGATTTATGATAACTATGCTTTCGATACGCAAATCCTGGCCGCTTCTATTCGTCACACGATGCACGTGGTAAATTGTGCGAAAATTGGTGCCGATGTAATGACAGGACCATTGTCGTCAATTTTAGGACTTTTAAAACACCCGCTTACCGATATCGGTTTGGCACAGTTTTTAGCCGACTACGAAAAAGGAAACAAATAATATTCCACTAGTATAAAAGCAAAAAGGCGGTTTCAATTCAGAAACCGCCTTTTTTTATGTTTAGTTTGTTTATTTAAGGTTCTTTTCAAAATCGGAATCAAAAAGACTCACAAAAGCATTTTTGATCATACCATTTGGCTGGAGTAGGATCGTACGTTGTATTTTTGTAATCACCCAATGGTCTTTTAAAGCTTCGAAATTCGCCGAATGCAATTCCGTAGTGTTTTCAAACGCATATTGCGATAGTATTTGTTTCCATTCCTGTTCGGAATCATCCACATTGATCGAAACAAAATGCAGGTTCGGATGTTTCTTTTTTAATTCGTTTACCTTTTTGTGTACCGTTACCATATGGGCTTTGGCATTCGAAGTCCAGAAGAAAACTACGGTTTGTTTGCCATCAGTTATCGAATTCAGGTCGATTTTTTCGCCTTTTTCGTTGATCAAATCTGCATCCGGTAATTTCTTTCCTTCCGTCAGCATTTGGATAGCATCGCCAATTTTCTTGATTTCATTATGGCTACTGTTGTCGGTAGACAATTGCGAATAGCGATCAAAAAATTTCTTTTTATTATGCATATTCTGATCTTCCAACAGGTACATAAAGGCAATATTATTTAGGACACTGTTTTTAATCTTCTCATTTTTAAACAATGTATCGGCAATATTCAGTTTTTTGATGTTGTTTTCAATGGCCGTTTCTTCCAGATTAAAGGTGTTATCCGATTCCGAATAGGCCACATTGTTTAACATGGCGGTTAGATAGCGAACAAAAGGCGAATAATTTGTCAGCTCTGCATTATTAAAATCAATTTCTTTGCGGAAACTGTAATAATCTTTGGGTAATTGGGTACTAATAACTTCACCGGTACGGCGCTCGTGTGCAAACGGATAAATTTCTTTTTTTGCCAAATGGTTAAAGTCTAAACTCGCTTTGGCATACAGATCGAATTTATCGTCCCAGTTGATTTCTGTTTTTTTACGAAGGTAAAAGGCTTTTTTACGAGCGTAAATGGAATCAATACTTTTTGAGAATTGATCGTAACTTCTGTCAAAAAGATCAAACATGTTATTTTTATCCGATTCGTTTTTCAGATACATTTCCATCAGGAAGTTGTTTTTTTGATCCCCACGTCCGCAAAAAACGATCGAATTGTCAAAATCGCCCGTATTAATACGAACCATCAGACTGTCGTTTTTGTCAAAATAGATATATTGGTATTCCGGATCATGACGAAACGTATACATACCCGGCGTTAAAGAGTCAAATTTCTTAAAAAAACGGTTTTTTTCGTCTAAGATAAGCGTGTCAAGTACCTTATTGTCTTTACACAAAAGGACATAGCGACTAAGAGGATTGATTATTTCTCCTCCAAAATAGGCTGTATAGTTATCGCTTTCAAACTTCTTGTTACAGGAAGTAAGGGAGCAAATCAGCACAGTGGAAAGCGGGAGGAGTACGTTTTTTATATGGGCAAACATTCAAACAATTTTATCTCTAAACAAAAGTATTTCTATATTATAGAACAGGCTGTTAAGGTACAGTTAAAATAAAGCTTTACAGATTCTAAATTAGATAGTTCAAAACTGCACTATTTTTTCTACTTTTGCAACAATTTTATAAAATCAATTTCAAATGTTAACAGTTTCAAATTTATCCGTTCAGTTTGGTAAACGAATTTTGTTTGACGAAGTAAATGTAACCTTTACGCAAGGTAACTGTTACGGGATCATCGGGGCTAACGGAGCAGGAAAATCAACTTTTTTAAAGATATTGGCAGGAGAGATCGATCCTACATCCGGAAGGGTAATACTGGAGCCAGGAAAAAGGATGTCGGTTTTAAACCAGAATCACAATATGTTTGATGAGCATACTGTTCTTGAAACGGTTATGATGGGTAATAAGACGTTATTTGCGGTTAAAAAGGAGATGGACGAATTATACCTGGATTACAAAGATGAAAACGCCGAAAGAATCGGTGAGCTTCAGGTGCAGTTTGAGGAAATGAATGGCTGGAATGCCGATTCAGATGCGGCTGCAATGTTGTCGAATTTAGGTATTTCGGAAGAATATCACTATACGCTAATGGGCGAAATGGACGCCAAATTAAAAGTACGTGTCCTTTTGGCGCAGGCTTTATTCGGAAGTCCGGACGTTCTGATTATGGATGAGCCTACGAATGACCTGGATTTTGAAACCATCGGATGGTTGGAAAATTTCCTGGCTAATTATGACAATACCGTATTGGTTGTATCCCACGACCGTCACTTCCTGGATGCGGTTTGTACGCATGTATCGGATATTGACTTTGGAAAAATCAATCACTATTCGGGTAACTATACGTTCTGGTACGAATCGAGTCAGTTAGCAGCCAAACAAAGAGCACAGCAGAATAAGAAGGCCGAAGAGAAAAAAGCCGAATTAGAAGAGTTTATCCGTCGTTTTAGTGCGAACGTTGCGAAGTCAAAACAGGCAACTTCCCGTAAAAAAATGATCGATAAATTAAATTTAGATGAAATCAAACCGTCAAGCCGTCGTTATCCGGCGATCATTTTCGATCAGGAACGTGAGGCAGGTGATCAAATCCTAAATGTTCAGAATTTAAGCGCGTCAATTGATGGAGAATCGTTGTTTAAGAATGTTGACTTAAATATGGCAAAAGGGGATAAAATCGTGGTTTTCTCGAAAGATTCCCGTGCTACAACTGCTTTTTATGAGATTTTAAACGGAAATATGACACCGGATTCCGGAGTTGTTGAATGGGGGATTACCACTTCTCAGTCGTATTTACCGGCTGATAACCACAGTTTCTTCGAAAATGATCTTACGTTGGTCGATTGGTTACGCCAGTGGGCCAAAACAGAACCGGAAAGAGACGAAGTTTATGTTCGTGGTTTCTTAGGAAAAATGATTTTCTCCGGTGAGGAAGCTTTAAAAACAGGCCGCGTTTTGTCCGGAGGTGAAAAAGTACGTTGTATGCTTTCCCGAATGATGATGTTACGTGCTAACGTATTAATGTTGGACGAACCAACGAATCACCTGGATTTGGAATCCATTACCGCGTTTAACAACTCGTTGAAAAACTTTAAAGGTTCGGTGTTGTTTACTACCCATGACCACGAATTTGCGCAAACTGTGGCCAACCGTGTATTGGAAATCACACCAAATGGAGTAATCGACCGTTATATGACGTTCGATGATTATCTGGAGGATGCTAAAATCAAAGAATTAAGACAAAAAATGTATACCGTATAACGAATGACAAACCTGACAGGTTTCCAAAACCTGTCAGGTTTAAAATTTTAAAAACAGGCTGCTCTAAAAGGCAGCTTTTTTTATGCCCTTTTTGTAACCATTTTTTTGAAATTTGTGTTTAACCCAAAGGGCATGGTTTTTGACAAGCCAATAAATACTATATTTGAAAATCAATCAAAATTACTATGAGGTTATTTTTACACGTTGGACTCGGCTTACTTTTTTCATTGCAGACTTTTAGTCAGGAGGTTACGATTCCTTTTCGCGTCGGGAATGTTTATGGAATATCGGATTATAATGGTAAGCTGGTCAATAAAAATAAATTTGATCAAATAAGCTACAACCGCAAGATGCCCAAAGGGTATTTTACATTTAAAAATAAAGAAGAAAACGGACTGGCGTATAACGGTAAAACACTGATTTCCGGACCAGAATATGATGAATTTGGCATCGAACCTAATAAATTTATCGTTGCTGTTTTAAAAAGAAATAGGGTTAGTCGTTCGACGAGTACTTTTAAAAGCGAAAAAGAATACAACGATTTTAAAAGAAAAAACCGGGAAGGTTACGCTTTATTTAATCTGAAAGGGGAGAATATTTACCCTGATAATTTTAAGAAAATTATTCCGGTCGACACTACAGGTTTTAGCAGCGTCGATCGTAAAAAAGCGCGTTATGCCTTAATGGCAACAACTAATTTTGAGGATCAATTTAGTTTGTTTGTATATGATTGTGACAAACAAAAAATTTCGGAATGGCTTTTAAAAGATTATGCTAAAATAAAACTAGACAGAGGTTTAACCATTCCTGGTAAATCCATTGCTTTAACGGCTACAAAAGACAAATCGGATAGCGCTACACCGATGCAGGTGAACCATATCGACGGAAAATTTGTATTACAACCGTTAACTTCGGAATACCGACCGGGGCTTAAAGAACGGTTCGAAAGCGAATATGGCGCAACCGAAGTAGTGGCCGATCCTGAGAGTGGAAGTGGTCTTGGGAGGGGTACCAATAAACCGAATTATATAACAGAATTTGTACCGCCGCCACCGGCATACGGAAATGGATATGGAAAACCTTCTACTGATGGTGATCATTTAGAAAAGAGCAAACCAAAAGTGATCAAAAAATACATAGTCCAGACGTTCGAAATAAAAGACGGAAAGCTTTTCCTGAATGAGCGAATTGGAGGAGAGAAAGAGGCAAAAACTGCAACGGAATTTCCAATGCCTCCTGTGCCAGCTGGACAAACCTATACTTTTGAAAGTTTTCCTTATAGCAATACAACGCAGGATACCGAAGAAAAAAGAATTACGCAGAAAAATATTATCCGTTTTAAACTTGGTGATCAATATGGAGTTGTGCTCACTCAGGAGCGTATGATTCCATGTAAATATGATAGTATTACCCCGATACAGTTTACACATTCAGGACAGGAACAGTTGTTATTTGTTGTCGGTCAAAAAGATCCGACGACACAAACAATAAAATACGGTCTTATCGATTCGGATGAAAAAGTGATCCTTCCAATAACCTATGAGGAATTAGATCCTTACGGATTGGTCAAATCCTATACGTCTACCAGAAGCGACATCAGAGTATATAATAAAAACTGGCGTTTTAAACAAAATGGTAAATATGGTATTATAACACCATATGACGGTATTGTATTACCCGCAGAATACGATGAAATAGAGTGGAATAAAGCTCATTTTTTGGGACATCAGGATGATTTTGTAAGTCTTAAAAAAGGCGGATTATACGGTTTTGTATTAGGAGCCGATTTTAAAGAGGCCAATATCGTACAGCCGGTTTTTCCACATAAAGTTGGTTTTTATGACCGGAATTATCAGAAAGAAAAAGGACTCCTTCTTTTCGGATTGATCGATAATGATGGAAAATTCTTTTGTTATGCCCGAAAAGATGGTTATTTATATTATAAAGCGAAATAGCGACAATAATTTAACATTTTTAACAAAAAAGTAAAAAAATAGGGTGAAAGGGTAACGTTGCTTTAAAAGTAATCGCCAATCGGAAAGATACTTTTGCAGCGTCTAACTAAACACACTATTATGAAAAAAATGTACTTGTTACTGCTCCTGGTGGTCAGCCTGACCGCCGGGGCGCAAACGCTGTATCCGTATTTACAGAACGTCACGCCCAACTCGGTTTATGTGACCTGGAAAACCGAAAGTAATACGGAATCGATTGTGGAATATGGAACTGCTGCAAACGATCTGAATGTTACCGTTACCGGGAATACCAACATTTTTACCGATTCCGGTTATCCCGGAAATTATTTCTACCACAATGTTAAGTTGATCAACTTAGCGCCCAACACCAAGTATTATTACAAAATTAAAACGGGTGCCGCTGTTTCAGCAGTGTATTCGTTTAAAACGCTTCCTAACCCGGGACAAGCTGCGACAGCCGACGGGCATATCCGCTTCCTGATTATGGGAGATAACCAGCTAAAAGCCGTGCCGCGATATGATTCACTGGTATCGGCCGCAAAGCGTAAGGTTCGTGAAAAATGGGGCGCCAGCTTATCGCCGGAAGATAATATCGCTATGACATTTATGGTGGGCGATCAGGTGGATGTGGGAACATTGGATCATTACGAGCATGTTCACTTTAAAAAGAATCGCGGTTTGTCCGGAAATATTCCAATTCAGACGACTGTTGGAAATCACGAAACCTATGGTACTTTAGGAATGCAATCGTATTATGATCATTTCTATATCAGTGAATTATCTTATAAAGGGATTTCATCGGGAACCGAAAATTATTATGCGCAACAAGCTGGAAACGTATTGTTTATCAGTATGAGTTCGGAGCATACCGGTGCCGCTCAGATGAACTGGTTACAACAGGTCGTTGCTGCTGCAAATGCCGATCCTACGGTGGACTGGATTTTTTCGTTAAGTCACCGTCCGTATCAGGCAGAGCAATATGTAGGGGATATTTCGACCTGGGTACGCAATACTGCGGTACCGTTTTTAACCACTTCGTCCAAATATATCATGCATATTGGGGCGCACCACCATTTATACCATCGTGGTCAGTTAAAAAATTCGCCGGCCTATAATATTATTTCCGGAGGAACAGCTTGGGATCAGTATTGGGGAATGTCTTCCGAAGAGGATTTCGAAGACGTGCAGAAAACGATCTGTAACTGGATTTATCAAATCGTAGATATCGATGTGGTCAATGGGAAAATGGATGTGGAAAGCTATTCGATCGGAAGTGTCGATGGCTGGAAAAATAACCAATTGATGGACGAGTTCCACCGTTATAAAAACAAACCGGCTCCCGAAAAACCAAGTATCGAGAATACGTTTACCGGAAGTGTAACCTTACCGTTAACGCTAAATGGAAGTGCGTATACGACAACTTCGGGCGAGTTATTAAACACAACACAGTTTCAGATTTCAAAAACGGCCGATTTTAATATCATCACAAAAGAAGTGTATCGCGATTTTGAAAATCTATACGGAATGTACCAAACAAAAAGGGATTCTACCGTTGATCGCAATTTAGGAGTTGATATCACTAAAATGACATTGGGTGCCAATTCCATTCCTAATGGGCAATATTATCTGAAGTTACGATATCGTGATCGCAATTTGGAATGGTCACCGTGGAGCGATGTAAAAACATTTACAATTACCGGAAGTAATGTTGTAAATACCGCTATTGTTACCGATGCGATAACCTATGCACAAAATAGTGTAATTAAAGTGAATTATACCGATGCTCCGGCTAGTACGTTAACATGGATCGGATTGTATAAAGACAGTCAGACGCCGGGATCATCTTCGCCATCACAAACCTGGCAGTATACCAATGGAAATCCAAATGGAGTTATAACTTTTACGAATGGTTTGCCGAATAAAGGACGTTATTATGCGGCTATTTTTTCGAATGGTGGCTATACTGAAATCGCACCACGTCAGTATTTCTATGTCGGACCGGTTCCAACGGTTACAACCGATCAGGAAGAATATGCCGTAGGAATGCCGGTAACAGTAACGTTTGCTAACGGACCGCAATTAGTAAAAGACTGGATTGGAATTTATAAGATGGGACATAATCCGGGACAAGTTACGGCCACAGCGTATCAATATGTGACAACGGCTTCGGGAACATTGACCTTTACGAATTTACCAACCGGATATTATTATGCCGAATATTTTTTACAGGACGGTTATAATGCCATTGGAAACAAAGCTTTCTTTAAAGTTGGAAATCTGGTTACCGAATTGTGGATTAACAAACCGGTTTACGATTTAGGAGAGCAAATTGTAGCTTCCTGGACCGATGCGCCGGGTATTGTAAAAGATTGGTTGGGAATTTACCACGAAGGGGAAAACCCAAATATTGATCCGTTGTTAAGTTATACCTATTTTAACGGTCAGGCGGAAGGAACCCTGGCGTTAACCGGAACGGCTTTACCTACGGAAACCGGAAATTACTTTCTGGTAATGTTTACCAACGATTCGTATAACGAAGTATCCAACCGCGTTTCGTTTGAAGTGGTTGATGGTACTTTAGGCGGTGATAAATTTAAAATTGACAACGGATTAAAAGTATATCCGAATCCTACCAATAATACGAATCAGACTATTGTTCAGTCGGATTATCCGATCGATCTGATCGAGGTTTTTAATACCGAAGGAAAATTAATGTATGCGACGAAAAACGTCAACAACAATAAATATTCATTGATCACTCAGGATTTACCAACCGGTGTTTATATCCTGAAAATTCATTCCCGAAAATTGTTTACCGCCAAGCTTATCGTTAAATAGTGGATTGTTTATATAAGGGCTAGGTAAACAACGAAAACTCCTGCAATTGCAGGAGTTTTTTATTTTAAAGTTTTTAGAAAAAAGCTGTAATCGTTATTCCTGTAATTTCAAGATTATATTCTGAGTTTTAAAATCCAATAAATCCGTATTAAAAACACCATTGTACGTAAAAGATCTGTTTTTTGATTTACGATCTGATTTATTCAATGGCAGGTTTTCATTCTCAAATTCGATGGTGTCATAAAATACATCATTAATAAAAATATCCCATTTTGATTTGCCTGGAATAGAATCAAGATTTTCAGACTCACCGGTAAAAAAAGTTTTATCAAAAGACATATTAAAAATGCCATTTAATTTTAAAACTGCTGTTTTCATTTTATGTATGCTATTTGACAGATCGATATTCTGGAAGTATTTATAAAAGTTTATGTTCTGAAAGCTTGTTTTTGAACAGTTCAAAATCCTTTTCAGGGAAAATTTTTGAAAGCAAGTTGTAAGCTGTTTTTAGTTGGTTTAACTGTTTCGAATATCTTGAAACTTCATTCGGATCAGCAAATAACATTTGCCAATTTTCACAAGCCATTAATGCCACACAACTATTTAAATATTCTTCGAAAGTCAAATTAAGGTGTATCAAGTGTTCATCGTGAAATAAATAGATTTCTTTTTCAAAGATTTCTTTTGAAGCACCTTTTTGGTAATGAATACATCCGAATTGATACTTTACATTGGTATTGTCAAAGATTCTTAGGTTTTTAATAATTTCATAATCTTTATTGTCTTCTTCTACCAAATCAGTAAGCCAAGGTTTTTCATCAATAAAAACATAAGGATGATTAAAGGAATAGGAACCATAAAAAGTTTCATTTTCGAAAGAACATTTATACTGCATCATGTTTTTCCAGGTTGCTTCGATCAATTCTTTAAAGGAATCATCTAATCCGAAGGTGTATTCCGGGACATAACTTTCGTCTTCGTCCTCATCATCTCCGTTTAAATTTAGTAGTTGATTATTGAGTTGTCCTTGCATCAAATCTTCATTATCATCATATCTTGCATAAACATCAAATAGCTCATTATTGTCTAATTCATTTTTTAAGTCTTTAAACTTGTTTGCTAAATTGTAAATCATTTTTTATAATTATTGATTAAACTTTATTTGGATATATCACTTCGTGATACGGCTAATCTTTATCCGTTCTACAGGCAGTTTCAATTTTCTAATACAATTTTGTTTTAAAAACTGCGCTAGGTTTCGGAGTATGCGACAGGCTTGTGCATAGCGCTCGAATATCGGAAGGTTTTAGTAAAAATACAAATTAAGAATGTGTAAATATGTAAGTAATTTATGATTTTTATATATTGCAGCTATTCAAAATGCGAACCCCGAATTTTATCCTTCTCTTTTTAAAATTACTTTAAGAACTCGCAATGGCTAGGGATTATATTTGAAAACAAAAACATTTGTGAAAGAAAGTTTTTATCAATTAACAAGCGAACAAAAAATGGAAGACTATCAAATGAAAATTAAGCAATTTGAAAAAGCTGCTTTGACCGAATTCAAATCTGGAAATACAGAAAATGCGATTGTTTTGTTTGAAAAAGCCTGAGATGTTTTACCGGAGGGCCTGGAAGTATTTTGATGTGGCTAATGATAAGTCGGAAGGACGTTGTTTTATTGGAGCTGATAAAAAGGAATATTCAGATTTCTTTAAAAGCAGAACCTAATCCGGTTTGATATAGAATAGTTACACCTGTCAGGTTTTTAAAACCTGACAGGTGTTTGATTTTTAGAATAAAACGTCGTGTATATCCGTGTTTTTATCAAAAACGCTTTTCGCAAACGGACATAGCGGCATGATTTTAATATGTTTGTTTCGGGCAAAAGCTACGGCTTCCATCACCATATTTTTCCCTACATTCTGTCCTTTAAAATCCGGATTTACTTCGGTATGATCAATAATGATTTTGTCAGGACCTGCCCAGCTATAGGTCATTAATCCGGCTTCTTTTCCATCGGAAACAGCTTTAAAAAATCCTTTTTTGTCGTCGTTGGTTTGTTCTATGGTCATAATTGTATTTACTGTACGGTTGTTGTAATTTCTATTGGATTGGTCAATGTTTTGTGTATCGGGCAACTGTTGGCAATCACTTTTAAACGCTCTTTCTGAGTTTGGTCCAGATTTCCGGTAAACTCAATTTTGCGTTCCAATCGGGTTACGTTGGCAGTCGCATCACGATCAAAAGTAACGTCGATAGCAATGGATTCGACATCCCAACCTTTGCGATCGGCATACATTCGAAGCGTAATAATGGTACAACTGGCAAGAGCCGCTGCAAATAGTTCCTGTGGTGCGAATCCGAGATCCTGTCCACCCATATCTTCCGGTTCGTCCGAAATAAGATGATGTTTCCTAGCGGTTATTGTCGTGGTATAACGATCTTTTCCAATTTGTGCAGTGATGCTTTCCATAGGCTTAAAATTTAGGTGGTGGCGGTAACGGTACGAACTCGGTTTCTCCCGGAACTTTCGGGAATTCCTGTTTTTCCCAACGTTCTTTCGCAGCTTCGATCAGGGCTTTGTCGGAAGCTACAAAATTCCAGAAAATAAAACGTTCTTCCGGAAAGGCTTCTCCGCCGAAAATATAAACGGTGGTGTTTTCGCCCATTTCAAATTCGCAAAGCGTACTGTCTTTTGCGATCAGGATTTGTTTTGGATCAAAAGTATTTCCGTCACTTTTAATGTTACCTTCAAGGATATATAAGGCACTTTCGCCATATAAATCGTTTCCGATACTTACCTTTTGTGCCGAAGTACTTTTAATTTCTATAAAATACAACGGACTGTAAACCGGTACGGCCGATTTGCGACCAAAAGCTTCTCCGGCTATCAGTTTAAAAGAAAGTCCGTTTTCTTCCCAATGCGGTAAATCTTCTTTGTCGACATGTACAAAAGACGGTTCCATTTGTTCCAGTTCTTTAGGCAAAGCTACCCAAATTTGCAATCCATGTAGTACTTTATCTGATGTTCGCAAATACTGCGGTGTTCTTTCGGAATGTACAATTCCCTTTCCGGCAGTCATCCAGTTTACGGCACCCGGTTGAATTTCAATTTCCGAACCCAGACTGTCTTTGTGCATAATACTGCCTTCGAATAAATAGGTTAAAGTCGATAAGCCAATATGCGGATGCGGCGCGACATCAAGGTTTTGATAGTCTTTTAAATACGCCGGACCCATATGGTCGATAAAAGCAAAAGGACCAACCGTTCGTTTTTCGCGAAAAGGTAAGAGGCGCCCTACCATAAAGTTACCAATATTGGCAGCGCGCTCTTCTATGATCAATTGAATATTTGACATCTTTATTATATTGTTTTTAGTTTTTTAGTCTTCAAGATAACCGAAACGGCCCATATTAACGTCTTCAAAAGCCTGAATAATTTCCTCCCGGGTGTTCATTACAAACGGGCCATGAGCGGCAATCGGTTCGTCAATCGGGGCTCCGCTTAAAATTAATACAATCGTGTCGTTTTCCAAGGCTTCTATCGAAAAATCTTCTCCTTCATTTTCAAATAAAACAAAATGATCCGTTGGGATTTCTTCCGTTTCGTTCACTTTTATACTACCCTGAATAACCAACAATGCGGTATTATAGACGGCAGGAAATGAAAACCCGGCTTTTCCGCCTTTGTTCAGTTTTGCATTTTGTAGGTGTACAGGAGTAAAAGTAGACGCAGCGCCTTTTACATTTTGGTATTCTCCTGCGATGACTTCGATTAATCCGGCATTGTCCGGTAAAATGTATTTTTCAATCTGATCATTGGTAATGCCCTGGTATTTCGGTTGCGACATCTTGTCTTTGGCCGGAAGGTTTACCCATAATTGTACCATCTGGAATTCGCCGCCGGTTTTGCTAAATTCTTCTTCGTGATATTCTTTGTGTAATACTCCGGAAGCGGCTGTCATCCATTGTACATCGCCTTCGCCAATCACACCGCTGTTTCCCGAACTGTCGTGATGGGCTACTTTTCCTTTATAGGCAATGGTAACCGTTTCAAATCCACGGTGCGGGTGCACGCCAACACCTCTTGGGATTTCGGAAGGGGCAAAGTGGTATTTGGAATTATAATCCATCATAATAAACGGACTCATACGTTCCATATCCAAATGATAACCACTTGGAATAAAATTGTGCACGCGAAAACCGTCTCCTACAAAATGCGGGGTTTTGGGTGCGACTACGATTTCAATATTTTTTGTTGCCATGATTGTTCCTTTTTAAAAGTTATAGTACAAAAGTACCACCGGAACATTTTTTATGCATTGATGTAGGATAAGAAATAATTAATAGGGTTTGAAATTGCGTTTGGCGAGTTCTTTCCGTACACGACTTAAACTTTCGGGCGTAATGCCCAGATAAGAAGCGATCATCCATTGCGGAACGCGTAGGGTTACATCCGGATATAGTTTTATAAAGTCGAGATAACGTTGTTCGGCCGTAGCGGCAAGTAACAGATTGATTCGTTTTTGTAAATGCCGGATATGATTTTGTAATGCCTTTTCATTAAAAATGCGGAATGCAACACTCATTTCGGATGCCTGGTGGATAAATTGCTGATCCAGATAAACAAAAGTGGTCGGTTCGACCGCATCGATAAAAAAATCGGACGGTTCATTAAAAAAAATACTACTCCGGTCACTGATAATCCAACTCTCGGTAGCAAACTGTATGATGTGTTCTTTTCCGGAATCATCAATAGTATAGGAGCGGAGTAAACCCTTTTCTACAAAAAAGGAATGATGACAAATTTCGCCCTGTTTTAACAGTATTCCTCCTTTTTCGATCGTAGCGGTTTTAAGATTCCCGGTAAGTGCTTCGAATTGTTCCTCTGTTATCCCGGCTTTGGATTGCAGATATTTTTTTAGATTGGGTAATGCGGCTGTCATAGTCAAATATAGTTATATTTTTCCGGGAAAGAGGGGGATTATGCACTTTTTTAGGGTTCTGTTACAAAGCAGTATCCCTTCTCTTAAAATTTGTTTTTTAAGAAAAAGCATTTCGCAGTTTACACAAATTTATTGTACTTTTACCCTCCAAACACAACACTTCATTATGAGTCAAAAAATATTGCTCACTTCGAAAGAAGTCAATATCATTCTGCATCGTTTGGCCTGTCAGTTAATCGAGAAACATCTTGATTTTACAAACACTATTCTTATCGGGATTCAACCCAGAGGGAAGTATTTAGCAGAACGAATCAAACAACTTTTAGAGGATGAATATCAGGTAAAAGACGTAGCACTCGGATTTTTGGATATCACATTTTTTAGAGATGATTTCCGTCGGAATGAAAAACCGCTGGAAGCCAATAAAACCCAAATTGATTTCCTGGTGGAAGACAAAAAAGTGGTTTTTATCGACGATGTTTTATATACGGGACGTAGTATCCGATCGGCTTTAACCGCGATTCAATCGTTTGGCCGACCATCGGAAATTGAGTTACTGGTATTGATCGACCGCCGTTTTAGCCGCCATTTACCAATCCAACCGGATTACCGCGGACGACAGGTAGATGTGATTAACAACGAGAGAGTGATCGTAAACTGGAAACAGAATGAAGGAGCGGACGAAGTCCTTTTAGTGTCTAAAACAACAACCAACAACTAATTAAGCAACAACACAACAATGAAAGAGTTAAGTGTCAATCATTTACTTGGAATAAAATACATCAATAAAAACGATATCGATCTGATTTTTGAAACGGCAGATCATTTTAAAGAAGTAATTAACCGTCCGATTAAAAAAGTTCCGTCTTTACGAGATGTGACTATTGCGAACATTTTTTTCGAAAACAGTACACGTACAAAATTGTCGTTTGAATTAGCACAAAAGCGTTTATCGGCCGATGTAATCAGTTTTTCCGCAGCGCAATCGTCTGTAAAAAAAGGGGAGACGTTAATCGATACGGTAAACAACATCCTTTCGATGAAAGTCGATATGGTAGTTATGCGGCACAGTAATCCGGGTGCGGCACATTTTTTGTCGCAAAATGTAAACGCCAGTATTGTAAATGCCGGTGACGGAGCACACGAACATCCGACACAAGCGTTACTGGACAGTTTTTCCATCCGCGAAAAACTAGGTGAAGTAGCCGGAAAGAAAATCGTAATTGTAGGGGATATTTTGCACTCCCGCGTGGCATTGTCGAATATTTTCGCCCTACAAATGCAAGGTGCAGAAGTTAAGGTTTGCGGACCCAATACGCTGATTCCGAAGTATATTGAAAGTCTTGGTGTAAAAGTTGAACCAAACCTACGTAAAGCCTTGGAATGGTGTGATGTAGCGAATATGCTTCGCGTTCAAAACGAGCGGATGGATGTGAATTATTTCCCGTCTACGCGTGAGTATGCACAACAATATGGTGTGGATAAAGCCTTACTGGATTCCTTAAATAAAGAAATTATAATCATGCACCCGGGACCGATTAATCGCGGTGTTGAAATTACTTCAGATGTAGCCGATTCACAACAATCTGTAATTCTGAATCAAGTCGAAAATGGTGTCGCTATCCGAATGGCGGTTATCTATTTGTTGGCTTCAAAAATTAAATAGCCCAAAATGAAAAAATGGTTTGCGTTAGTATTGCTTTCTTTTATACTGTCAGGATGTACGCTGGCCGAATTTTGTTGTATCCGAAACTATACCAACCAACCCATGCAGGTTTCATTTCCTGAAAAATCATTTCATCACGGTTTTCAGATTGAGATCAAAAACTGGTTACTAACGGAAAACGAGATTAAAAGCGATTCTTTTCTAAGGTATTTTAAAACGTGGAAAAAATCCATTAAAAACAATAGAGTGACGTTTACGGTTCCGGCGCAGAGTACGGTTTATCTGGAACGTTTTAAAATCAACTTTAAAGGAATGAAAATCAATACGCTTTCGCCGGGTAACGAATATCAAAAGATCAAAGCCCGAAAAGAAGTGTACAAGCCCAGCTTTATGAGTGTGGTATATTGTCTGGATTTAAAAATGAAGAAGGATGAAGAATAATGATAAAACAAAGGTCATTGTTGGGATTGCTATTGGAGTTATTGTTTTTATGGCGGTCTTTTTTGCGGTACACAATTTAATGAAACCGTCGTTGGAAAGTTATTTGACTACGGTATCGCATGAGATCAATAAACAATGCCCTATTCCGGTCGATCGCGAGACCCGACTTGATAATTCGATGGTATTGCCTAATAAAGTATTCCAATATAATTATACACTGATCAATCTGAATAAAGAACAGGTTGATATTGATCAGGCGCAAAAAGTAATCGAACCCAATTTGATCAGCAATATCAAAACCAATCCTGATATGAAATATTTCCGGGACAATAAAGTTCAGATTATTTACTCCTATCGGGATAAAACCGGGGCTTTTTTATTTAAAATCAAAATCACTCCTGAAAAGTATACCAATTAGTCCGTTTATTTCCATACAGTATTCTAAAAAATACAGTAAATTAGCATCTATATTATTACAGCGAATGAAAGTAGAAGAGAAAGGCCATACCATTATCATCAAAGATACCGAAGGAAACATCCAGACTTTTCTGGAAAAAGTTACGGATCAACACAATAGTTACAAAAATCACAACCTGGTTTTGGATGTAACTCAGGATGAAAGTGTAACCATAGTCTCCTTAAAATTATGTTCCCCTTTGTCTAAAATCCATAAAAAAGGGAAAAAGTCTTTTGTAATAGTCGCGAATACTATCGATTTTAATAGTGTTCCAGCTTCTCTTTTGGTCGTTCCAACACTGTTGGAAGCGCATGATATGATTGAAATGGAAGAGATCGAACGCGATTTAGGCTTTTAATCTGACCGCAATTTCATGAAATTAACCATATTGGGCTGTTATGCAGCCACACCCCGAACCATTACCAATCCGACCGCACAGGTTTTAGAAATCCAGAACCGGATGTTTCTGATCGATTGCGGGGAAGGTACGCAGGTGCAACTACGTAAAAATAAAATTCGATTTTCACGAATTGAGCATATTTTTATTTCTCATTTACACGGGGATCATTTTTATGGGCTGGTAGGATTAATTTCCACTTTTATGCTCCTAAACCGGGTGGCCGATCTACATGTTTACGGACCAAAAGGAATCAAAGAAGTCATCCTGCTACAATTGCGTTTATCCGGTTCGTTTACCGGCTATAACCTCTATTTCCACGAATTGGAAAGCAAAGAAAGTGAAGTGGTTTATGAAGACGATAAAGTTTTGGTGCGAACCATTCCGCTAAAACACCGCGTATATACCAACGGTTATCATTTCCAGGAAAAAGAAAAGGAACGCAAACTCGACATCAATGCCATTTTAAATTATGGGATTGATCAATGTTATTATCAGAAAATTAAAAATGGGGGCGATATCACGTTAGATGACGGTACCGTAATCCCAAATAAAAAAATAACAACCGATCCTGAGCCACCAAAAAGTTATGCTTTTTGTTCCGATACGGTATACGATGAAACCATCGTTCCTCTGATTGAGCAAACTACAGTACTCTATCACGAAAGCACCTTTCTGGAATCGGAAGCGCATCTGGCCGAAAAGACCCTGCACACTACGGCAAAACAGGCGGCTGCTATCGCCCTGCTTGCGAATGTAAAACAGCTTTTATTGGGACATTATTCAACCCGATATGAAAAAATAAGTCTGTTCCGCGAAGAAGCCGAAACGATTTTTCCAAATGTACTGTTGAGTGATGACGGGAAAGTGTTCGAATTTTAACGGGGATTTTTTAATCCGCATTTTAAAACATCCTAATTTAGCATTGCTAATTATAATACCGATACCATGAGTGATTTGAGCAACTACAGAAAGTCCTACGAAAAATCGGCTTTGGTCGAAACCACTATTCCGGAAGATCCGATCAATCTTTTTCAACGCTGGTTTTATGAAGTGGAAGATTTTGGCGGTATCGAAGAAGTGAATGCCATGACGGTGTCGACTATCGGTTTGGATGGTTTTCCGAAATCGCGTATTGTACTGCTAAAAAAATTCAACGAGGAAGGTTTTATCTTTTTTACCAATTATAATTCTGAAAAAGGGAAGGCGATACTAGCCAATCCACATATTTGTTTGTCTTTTTTCTGGCCTACAGCCGAAAGACAGGTGATCATTAAAGGAATTGTTGAAAAAACGTCTGAAACGGTATCCGATAATTATTTCGATAGTCGTCCGGATGGTAGTAAATTAGGCGCTATTGCGTCCGATCAAAGTACTGTTATTCCCTCCCGTGATTATCTGGAACAAAAACTGGCCGATCTTGAAAAAGCCTACGAAGGGAAAGTTATTCCGCGTCCGGAACACTGGGGCGGTTTTCTGGTTCGCCCGGTAGAAGTAGAGTTTTGGCAAGGACGTCCCAACCGACTTCACGATCGTATTCGCTATTCGTTGGAAGCGGATTATCATTGGAAAATAGAGCGTCTTTCTTCTTAATAATAAGACACTTAGGACAAAAACGTTAATTTTTAGGTCATTTCGTCGATTTTTTTTGCGCGTAATCGATATTAAAATACATTTGTAGCATCTTTTCAACATAAAAGATTGCCCCAGTGTTTAATAGACTTGATTAATGCTTATGAAATTATTGCGTGGCGCATCGATTTTGATGTGCTTTTTGATGATGGCTTCCTGTTCGACAGAAAGTGCCAATGAAACCCCTACGGACTATAGAGTAGTAAATAATTTTACGTACAATCAGGAAGAGTTACAGATTGAACAGAGAATTAACGATTATCGGATTAGTAAAGGATTAACACCTTTGGATAAAATCAATCATATTTCGTATCTATCAGAAGGACACGACGAGTATATGATTTCAACCAAAATAGTGGATCATTCCTATTTTAATGAACGGGAACAAAACCTGAAAGCTACGCTTGGTGCTAAAAAAGTAGGTGAAAATATTGCCTATGGTTACGAAACCATTTCGTCCACTTTTAATGCCTGGCTAAACAGTGATTTGCACCGGATGAATATTGAAGGTGATTATACTAATTTTGGCGTTGCCGTACGAAAAGATAGCAACGGTACCATGTATATCACGAATATTTTTATTAAGAAATAAAATAAGTGACCAGTACCAAAAATGCAAAAGCATCCTTTTTTAAGAGGATGCTTTTGTCGTTAAAAGCAATATAATGAAATGAACACTTTACATTTTTATGACGATAAATTCGCTACGTCTGTTTTGCTGATGTTCCGCTTCAGAACAGGGAACACCATCGGAACAACGGTTGACCAGTTGTGTTTCACCATAACCTTTGGCAGTTAGGCGATTTCGATCGATACCGTGTTTTACCATATATTCCAGAGTCGATTTAGCTCTTCTGTCGGACAAACGTTCATTGTATTTATGTGTTTGTCGGCTATCGGTATGCGAGCGAATATCGATGGTTATTGTCGGATGTTCTTTTAGAACGGTAATTACTTTTTGAAGTTCCACTTCGGCATCCGGACGGATATTCCATTTATCCAGATCAAAATAGATGATTTCGATATCCAGTACTTTGGCCAGATCGATACCCGGTTCGATAGGAACACTTTTTTTCTCCAGTTCGATGTTTAGTGTGGTTTCACCCGTTTTGGCTGGTATGATCACACTTACTTCCCGTGTTTGATAACCGTCATTTTCGGCTCTGACATAATAGGTTTTATCACAATCGATCGTTTCAAAACGGTATAATCCATCCGAATCGGTTTGAAGGGAACCCATAGGTTTCATATTGGCATCAAAAAGGGATACTTTGGCATTGGCCAACGGTAATCCGCTTTCTTTATCGGTAATCATTCCTTTTAAAAGCTGTTCGCAACGGAATTCCTTAACCTTATAAATATCGTCGGATCCTTGTCCGCCATCCCGATTAGAGCTAAAATAGCCCATTTGTTTCTGACTGTCCATGATCAGTGCAAAATCGTCTTTCTGACTATTTAACGGACTTCCCAGATTTTCCGGAGTGGAATAACCGGCTGCCAAAATCTTGGATTTAAAAATATCCAGTCCGCCAATTCCCAAATGCCCGTCGGATGCAAAATACAGTTCGTCTTTTTGCGAAACAAACGGAAAGGTTTCCCTTCCGGATGTATTGATGGTTTTTCCTAGATTTTCCGGTTTTCCGTAGGTTCCATCGCTATTGATGGCTACTTTATAAATATCGGAGTTTCCAAGACTACCGGGCATATCGGACGAAAAATACAGTGTTTTTTCATCCGGACTCAATGCCGGGTGTGCCGTACTGTAATTGTTACTGTTAAATGGCATTTCGGTCACATTGTCCCATTTTCCGTCAGATAGTACCGCCTTATAGATTTTCAGTTTTACAATCCGGTCGGAACTTTTTCCTTTTTTACCATTGTTGTAATTGTTACGGGTAAAATACATCGTAGTACCATCTTTCGTAAATACCGGTGTTGCTTCGTGGAAGCGGGTATCGATACTTTCTGAAAACTTTTGAGCAGGAGCGAGGTAACCGTCATCGGATATCTGAGCCGCATAAAGCTTGGTAAAATACTGATTCGTCCATCGGTGTTTGCGATGAAATACGCCACCGGTATCGCGTGCCGAAGCAAAAACGACTTCGCTCTTATAAAACGCCGGGCCATAGTCGGAATATTTGGTATTGGTTCCGGAATTTTCCACTTTAAAACGCCCGGAATCTTCGCGTAACTTTTTAGCATAATCCGGATTATTGAGCAGTTCACTAGCCGCCGGGTCGTTGGTTTTTTTATAAAAAATGGCCAGCATTTGATCGGCTTTGTCATATTGTCCCACTGATTTTAATGCCTGAGAATAACGGAAATAATAGATCGGTTCGATGGTCTGGTTAAGAGCAAAAAGCTCCCCATACCATTTTTCGGCCTTATCCAATTCGCCATTAAAATAATAGGCATTTCCAAGATTTTCGAACAGGTTTACGGATTTATATCCTTTTTCCGCCACTTTTTCGTAAACTTTGATCGCGTCTATATAGGCATAGTGATCGTATTTTTTATCGGCGTTGTTAATCCTCGCCTTTTGCGCAAAGGAAACAGTCGTACCAATAAAAGCGAACAGAAGTATAACTATTGTTTTCATGATCGTAGCATTTAGAAGAAACGAGGCGTTAACACCCGGTTATAGTTATTGAAAAACTCGAAACGCAGGAAAATCTCATGGGATCCCGAATTGTAATTCGCCAATCGGGTGGTTTCCGCATCATAGGCATAGCCGATAAACCAGGAATCGGATATCTGAAATCCGGCCAGCGCACTTACGGCAGCATCCCAACGATAGGCCACGCCAAGGGTAAGTTTGTCACTGATCAAAAAGTTTCCGGATACGTCAACCTGTAACGGTGCGCCTTCTACCGCTTTTACCAACAAGGCCGGTTTGAATTTTAATTCACTGCTAAAATCAAACACATGTCCTGCGATAAAATAATAGTGTAGTCGCTCTTTGGTTACCGAAACGGAGTTGTCTTTATAATGTTTGGTTTCCAGAAAATTGGGAACCGACAAACCGAAGTAGGTGTTATCGGAATGAACATAAATACCGGCACCAACATTAGGACTAAAATCCATATTGAGATTCTGAAACTGCGGATCGCCCTGATGCTGGATATTCAGTTTGTTGATATCCAGACTAAACAGATTGGCCGTTGCTTTTAATCCAAAGGAAACCGTATAGTCGTCGGATGCCTGTATGCTATAGGAGACGTCTACCGAGATATTGTTCTCGGTAGCCGGACCTATTTGATCATTAATAAATGACAAGCCTAAACCTACATTCGATTCATTTATAGGTGTGTTGATTGACGCGGTAGCCGTAGTTGGTGCCCCGTCTAATCCTACCCATTGCCGTCTGTACATTCCAAAAATACTCATCGCGCCACGCGAACCCGCATAGGCCGGATTAATAGTAATTGTATTGTACATATACTGAGTATATTGTGAGTCCTGTTGCGAATATCCGGTGGTACCCATCAATATCAGTGCGAATAATATAAGATATGTTTTCATGTATCCTTACTTTAAATTGAACTAAGAATAAAGCTATTAGTACTTATCGGTTAAGATATAAATAGCCTGTTTTAGTATATTCGGTACCACTTTCATTTTTATATTTCAAAATATAAAAATAAGTGCCATCGGGTAATTCAGCTCCTTTATTAAAGGTAGCACGTCCTTCCGATACGCCCCGGAATACCCGGGTTGTATTATCGTAACCATCTGTACTAAATACTAATATACCCCATCTGTTGTAAATTTCAACATTGTTTTGTGGATAACAGCTAATTCCGTCGATAAAAAAGACATCATTATAACCATCATCGTTTGGCGATACGGCATTATAGACATTTATAGAACAGGCTGGTAGTACAATACATCTGTCGTGTACTTCTATATTGATCTCAAAAATACGCGGACAGTCTCCATTTGAAATGGTATAGTGGACAATATAGTTACCTAATGCTACCTGATTAGGACTAAATATACTGCCTTCTAAGGCTGCTCCGGCATTTGTCGTTGACCAAGTGCCATCCTGAGGCGTTCCCTCCGGTAAGATACTAAAAAGATTAACAGGTTCGTCCTTAATACAAATCGCTTTTGATACTACTGTAAGCGGATTATTAATCGTAACATTGACAGTTTGTGTATAGGTTTGTGTATTAAAGCAGCCATCACTTACTGTCCAGGTGCGAATAATGCTATAGGATTGTACGGTTTGATTCGCTGTCGTTTCGCTATATTCTACCGTTACCGTACCGCCACAATTATCGGCAAAAGTTGGTTCCGGAACCGGTGGAATATTGGCACAATCGGCAGTAACCTCAGCATCGAGAGTTGATGTTAGCGATGGTGCGATATCATCCGAAACAGTTATGATCTGAATACTGTTTGACGTGTTGCCACAAGCATCTGTAAACGCCCAGGTTCTTGTTATAACATAAGAATTCGGACAGTTACCTTGAGTAGTCACATCCACACCTTGTACGGTGATTTCACCGGAACAATTATCATTAGCTGTTAAGCTGATCATCGCCGGAACATCACCACCACAAGAAAGAGTTACGTCTGCCGGAGCGGTTGGTGCCACTGGCGCAACGGTATCATTTACGTTGATGTTTTGTGACACACTGGATGTATTGCCACAGGCATCAGTAAAGGTCCATGTTCTTACGATGGAATACGAGTTCGGACAATTACCCGGAGTGGTTACATCTACACCTTGAACAGTGATTTCACCGGAACAGTTATCGTTTGCTGTTAGGCTGATCATCGCTGGAACGTCACCGCCACAAGCAAGTGTTACATCTGCCGGAGCGGATGGTACAACTGGCGCTATGGTATCGTTAACATTGATGTTTTGTGATACACTGGATGAATTACCACAGGCATCGGTAAAGGTCCATGTTCTTACGATGGAATACGAGTTCGGACAGTTACCCGGAGTAGT